>WBZX01000001.1_pt1 | contig 410004 bp, 381 predicted proteins | sample 5204211 | NCBI WGS metagenome assembly WBZX01 (sample SAMN12344362, study PRJNA552823) | activated sludge metagenome | biome: Activated sludge suspended growth; feature: Nitrification reactor; material: Wastewater; isolation source: activated sludge from nitrification reactor of wastewater... | reverse complement strand
GGCTTATCCTGAACATGTTGCGGGCTTGGTGAAAGTTGAGTTGGCGCTCTGGGATGTATCCCCTTTTGCCAACGCCCGCAACAACTTACCCGCTACCGCTCCAAACATTCCGGACAGCAGTGCGCCTGCGCGGGAATGACGAGGGGGATCAGGCGGACAGGGCGGAACCTGCCGACACCACCTGCCGCAAGTTGCCCAGCATGTCCCGCACCATCGCGCGCAGATCGTAGTCCGGCTGCCAGCCCCAGTCTGAGCGTGCTGCTGCATCGTCGATGGAACGCGGCCAACTGTCGGCAATGGCCTGGCGAAAGTCCGGCGCGTAGCCGATCTCGAAGCCTGGCAACTCCTCGGCAATCGCCCGCGCGATCTCGGCCGGCGTGAAGCTGCTGCCGGCCAGGTTGTAGCTGTGCCGCTCGCGCACGCAATCGGCGGGCGCGTCCATCAGCGCCAGCGTGGCACGGATGGCGTCGGGCATGTACATCATGGGCAAGGCCGTGTCGGCGCCCAGGAAGCTGGAGTAGCGGTTGGTCTTGATCGCTTCGTGGAAGATCTCCACCGCGTAGTCGGTGGTGCCGCCGCCGGGGGGGGTCTTCCAGCTGATCAGGCCGGGGTAGCGCAAGCTGCGCACGTCCACGCCGTGCATGCGGTGGTACCAGGCACACCAACCCTCACCCGCCAGCTTGGAGATGCCGTACACCGTGGTGGGCTCCATCACGGTCTTTTGCGGCGTGGCGTCGCGCGGCGTGGTGGGGCCGAAGGCGGCAATGGAGCTGGGCCAGAACACCTTGTCCAGCTGGTGGGTGCGGGCCAGCTCCAGCACGTTGAGCAGGCCCTTCATGTTCAGGTCCCAGGCCCACATGGGGTGCTGCTCACCACGCGCCGAAAGCGCCGCAGCGAGGTGGTAGATCTGGGTGATGCCGTGGCGCTCCACCACCTGGGTGAGCGCCGCCGCGTCGGTGACGTCCAGCGCCTCGTGCACCACGCCGGCCACTCGGCCGCGCGGCGAGAGGTCGCTGGTGACCACGGTGTGCGCGCCCTGGCGGGCCACCAGGGCCTCGGCCAGCTCGGTGCCAATCTGTCCGTTGGCGCCAACGATCAAGACTTTGGGTGCAACGCTCATGTCAGCAGTCCCAGTTCGCGGCCAGCCTGCGCAAACGCGGCGACGGCCTGCTCCAGCTGCGCACGGTTGTGCGCGGCGCTGAGCTGCACGCGGATGCGCGCCTGGCCCTTGGGCACCACGGGGAAGAAGAAGCCCACCACGTAGACGCCCAGTTCCAGCAGGCGCGCAGCCAGCTTCTGGGCCACCACCGCGTCGTAGACCATGATGGGTACGATGGGGTGCTCGCCCGGCTTGATCTCGAAGCCGGCCTGCTGGATGGCGGCGCGGAAGTAGGCGGTGTTCTCGGCCAGGTGGTCACGCAGCGCGGTGGAGCCTTCCAGCAGGTCGAGCACGGCGATGGACGCACCGACGATGGACGGCGCCACGGTGTTCGAGAACAGATAGGGCCGCGAACGCTGGCGCAGCAGGTCCACCACCTCCTGCCGCGCGGCGGTGAATCCGCCCGAGGCACCCCCCAGGGCCTTGCCCAGCGTGCCGGTGATGATGTCCACCTTGCCGAACACGCCACGGTGCTCGTGCGTGCCGCGCCCGGTGGCGCCCATGAAGCCGCTGGCGTGGCATTCGTCCACCCCCAGCAAGGCGCCGTGGGCGTCGCACAGCGCGCGGATCTCGTCGAGCTTGGCGATGGTGCCGTCCATCGAGAACACACCGTCGGTGAAGACCAGCTTGAAGCGCGCACCAGCGGCTTCAGCCTCCTGCAGGCAGCGCTGCAGGTCGGCCATGTCGTTGTGCTTGTAGCGCCAGCGCTGGGCCTTGCACAGGCGGATGCCATCGATGATGGAGGCGTGGTTCAACTCGTCGCTGATGATGGCGTCGGCCTCGCCCAGCAGCGGCTCGAACAGGCCGCCGTTGGCGTCGAAGGCCGCGGCGTAGAGGATGGCGTCCTCCATGCCCAAGAAGCGCGCCAGCCTCTGCTCCAGCGTCTTGTGCAGGTCTTGCGTGCCACAGATGAAGCGCACCGAACTCAGGCCGTAGCCGTGGGTGTCCAGGGCCGCATGGGCCGCCGCAATCACCGCCGGGTGACTGGACAACCCCAGGTAGTTGTTGGCGCACAGGTTGATGACCTCGCGGCCATCGGCCGTGTGCACCCGCGCGCCCTGCGGCGTGGTGATGATGCGCTCGCGTTTGTAGAGGCCTGCGTCCTGCAGGGCTTGCAACTCCTGGCGCTGGTGGGCCAGGAAATCGGCGGTGTTGGCCATGGTGTGGTCCTGTTCTGTCCGGTGCGGTTCGGGCCATGGGGCGGGGTTCACCACATGCGCATTTGTTCGTTATATCGAACGAGAATGCAGTATCATGGACAACGTCCGACGCCGTCAAGCCCCGCCATGAAGCCCAGCACCGCCAAACCCGAAAGCCACGAGCCTCCCCGCGTGGGCGAGACCCTGGCCGCCTTGCGCCAGGCCAGGGAGCTCTCGCTGGACGAGCTCTCGCGCCAAGCGGGCGTGTCCAAGTCCATGCTCTCGCAGATCGAGCGCAACCAGGCCAACCCCACCGTCGCCGTGGTCTGGCGGCTGGCCAATGCCTTGAATGTGCCGCTCAGCGAATTCCTCGGTGGGCCGCAGGGTCCGGTCGAACCCGACATCGCCACCGTGCCGGCCCACGCCACGCCCACGCTGGGCAGCCCCGATGGCCTGTGCGAGCTGCGCATCCTGGGCCCCATCGAGCTGGCCGGGCAGTTCGAGTGGTACACGCTCACGGTGCAGGGCGGCGGCGTGCTGGCCTCGCAGCCGCACGAGCCCGGCTCGCGCGAGCACCTGAGCGTGCTGGAAGGCACGCTGGAGGTGGAAGCGGGCAACTCACGCACCCGGCTGAAGAAAGGCGAGACGGCGCGCTACGCGGCCGACCAGGCCCATGCCATCCGCAACCCGCTCAAGAGCCCGGCGGTGGCGATGCTGGTGGTTTTGCACCCGACATGAAGCACCCGGCGGCGGGTACGCCGCCACCCTCCCAGAGGGTGCTCAGGCCGCTTGGGCGCGGCGCGGCGCTGGCCTGAGCGTGACCGCGAAGGTCAGAGAAAGATTTCCTGCAGGTCGCTGAGGAAATCGAAGCCCCGCGCCGTGGGGCGCAGCACCCGGCCCAGCGGGCCATTCGCCGCGACCACTTCCAGCAGCCTGCGCTCGCAGGCCTGGGCCACGCCGGCCGCGATGGCCGAGGGTGGCAACCCCGTGCGCTCGGCGAACAGGGCTTCTTCAAAGCCCTCGCGCAACCGCAGCGTGTTGAGCATGAACTCGAAGGGCAGCGCCTTGCGGGCCACTTCTCCCTGGTTCGACACGGCGTTGCCGGCCAGCGCCTCGCGCATGTAGGCCGCAGGCTCACGCCACTTCACCTGGCGCAGCACCCGGTGCGGAAAGCTCAGCTTGCCGTGCGCGCCGGCGCCCAGGCCCAGGTAGTCGCCAAACTGCCAGTAGTTCAGGTTGTGGGTGCAGCGGTGGCCGGGGCGGGCGTAGGCCGAGACCTCGTAGCGCTGCAGGCCGGCGGCGGCGGTTATCTCCACCAGCCGGTCCAGCATCTCGGCGCTGTCGTCGTCGCCTGGCAAGACCGGCGGGTTCAAGGCGAACGCGGTGTTGGGCTCCAGCGTGAGGTGGTAGAGCGAGAGGTGCGGCGGCGCGTACGCGAGCGCCGTGGCCAGGTCGGCCTCCAACTCGGCCAGGCTTTGGCCCGGCAACGCGTACATCAGGTCGAGGTTGAAGGTGTCGAAGCTGGCCGCCGCCTCTTCCACCGCCGCGCGGGCCTGGGCGCCGTTGTGCACGCGGCCCAGGGCCGCCAGCTTGGCGTCGTCGAAGCTCTGCACGCCGATGGACAGCCGCGTCACGCCGGCCTGGCGGAAGGCCTTGAAGCGGTCGCGCTCGAAGGTGCCGGGGTTGGCCTCCAACGTCACCTCGGCGCCGGGCTGCAGTGGCAGCAGGCTGCGGATGTCGCTGAGCAAGCGGGCGATGCCGTCGGGCGAGAACAGGCTGGGTGTGCCCCCGCCGATGAACACCGAATGCACCGCCCTGCCCCACACCAGCGGCAGGCTGGCTTCGAGGTCGGCGCGCACCGCATCCAGGTAGCGCTGCTCGGGCAGGCCTTCGGTGCCGTCTTTCCAGGCGTGGGAGTTGAAGTCGCAGTACGGGCACTTCTTCAGGCACCAGGGCAGGTGCACGTACACCGCCAATGGTGGTGGCGCGCCCAGTTGCAGCGTGCCGGAGCGCAGGAAGTGGTCGACGTTCGCGCCCGTCATCAAAGCTGCCAAGCTTCGCGCATCAACACCACCATCTTCGCGGCGGCGAGGGCGCGGTGGCTGTGGGCGTTCTTCACGGCCGCGTCCAGCGTGGCCACGGTGGCGCCCAGCGCGGGGATGAACATCAGCGGGTCGTAGCCGAACCCCCCCTCGCCTTCACGCTGGCGCAGGATCTCGCCTTGCCAGCGGCCAAAGGCGATCAGCGGTTCGGGGTCGTCGGCGGCGCGCAGGGCCACCAGCGCGCAGACGAAGCTGGCGCGGCGCGCATCGACGCCCGCCAGGCGTTCCAGCAGCAGGCGGTTGTTGGCCTCGTCCTGCAGGGCGCGGTGGGCTTCACGCTCGCTGCCGTTCGGTGGCGTGAAGGGCGCGTACACGGCGCTCTGCACACCAGGGTGGCCGCCCAGGGCGTCCACGCACAGGCCCGAGTCATCGGCGATGGCCGGCAGGCCGGTGGCCTGGGCGGCGTGTCGCGCCTTGGCCAACGCGTTCTCCACAAAGGTGATGTGGGGCTCCTCGGCCTCGCTCACGCCCAACGAGCCTTGCGTGACCAGCTCGATGGGCAGCGTCGTGAACAGTGCGCCCAGCTCCTTGAGCTTCTTGGCGTTGTTGGAGGCCAGCACCAGTTTCATCACGGCTCCTCGCGGCTCAGCGCGCCAGCGGCTCGGCCAGCGCGGCCTTCTGGGCCTTCACCAGCGTGGCGATGCCGTCGCTGGCCAGCTTGAGCAGATGGTCCATCTCGGCGCGGCTGAACGAGGCGCCCTCGGCCGTGCCCTGCACCTCCACGAAGCCGCCGGCGCCGGTCATCACCACGTTCATGTCGGTGTCGCAGGCCGAGTCTTCCACGTACTCCAGGTCGAGCAGCGGCGTGCCTTCGACGATGCCCACCGAGATCGCGGCCACGTGCTCGCGGATGGGCGACTCGGCGATCTTGCCCGAGGCCAGCAGCATGTTCACCGCATCCTGCGCGGCCACGAAGGCGCCAGTGATGGCGGCCGTGCGGGTGCCGCCGTCGGCCTGCAACACGTCGCAATCCAGCGTGATGGTGCGCTCACCCAAGGCCTGCAGGTCGAACACGCAGCGCAGCGAGCGACCGATCAGGCGCTGGATCTCCTGCGTGCGGCCGCTTTGCTTGCCGCGCGCGGCCTCGCGGTCGCTGCGGGTATGGGTGCTTCGCGGCAGCATGCCGTACTCGGCCGTGACCCAGCCCTCGCCGCTGCCGCGCTTGTGCGGCGGCACGCGCTCTTCCACCGAGGCGGTGCACAGCACACGGGTGTCACCGAACTCGATCAGCACCGAGCCTTCGGCATGGCGCGTATAGCCGCGCGTGATGCGCAGCGGGCGCAGGCTGTCGAGGGCACGGCCGTGGGGGCGTTGGTAGCTCATGGGTTGATCCTGTAGGGCTGAAGTTTCATGAAACATGGGCAGGGACATCGCCCCCAAACCTGACGCTTCGCGCCAGGCCCAAAAAGGAGGTTGGGTCACATCGGGAGCGGCCCGTCGTTGACTCAAGGTGCCCGTGAAGTGGGGCGCGCGCTCAAGTCTTCTTGCGAGACGACCGCTGGATGGCTTCGTTGATCTCGCGGATGGAGCGCTCGATCTCAGCGTCGTCCAGATCACCCGGGCCGCTGTCGCTGAGGCTGGCCTGGATGGTGGACGCAAACACGTCCTCACCCAGACTGCGGGTGGAGATGCCCTGGGCACTGTCGTGGTCCTCGGCAGCTTCCCATTCAACGGCCAGCACGGTGACGTTGTCACCATGCGCGCCACCGTTGCGCAGCGCCTGCTCCACCATCTCAGGCACCGCGTCAGAGATCGGCCGTGTGGTGAGCAGTTCCACGATGGTGGCATCGTCCACGGTGCTCCACAGGCCGTCCGAGCACACCACGATGCGGTCGCCGGGCCGCATCATCGTGGGGCCCGAGGTGTCCACCACCGGTTTGCCCGGGCTGCCCAGGCAGGTGAAGAGCACCGAGCGGTTGAAGCGTGCGTCCATGGGCACCACATGGGCCATGGTTTGCTGCAGCTCGGTGTAGGAGTGGTCACGCGTGCGAGCGATGAGTTCGCCATCGCGCACGAGGTACAAGCGCGAATCGCCGCAGTGGGCCCAGTAGGCCGACTTGCCCTGGATCACGCAAGCCACCACGGTGGTGCGGGGAGTGTCGACCAGGCCTTTCTCGGTGGCGTAGCGCAGCAGCAGGTGGTGGCCAGCCAGGATGGCGTCCTGGAGGAACTTGATGGGGTTCTTCAGCGTGGGCTTGGCCTCGCGCTGGAAGGCCGACGCCAGGGTTTGCAGCGCCAGTTGCGCCGCCACTTCGCCCTCGGGGTGCCCGCCCATGCCGTCGGCCAGGGCAAACAGGCCTGAGTCCCGCGTGTAGCAATAGCCCATGCGGTCTTCGTTGTTTTCGCGGCCGCCTTTGCGACTGACCTGGTAGACGGAAAACCTCATGGGATGTGGCTGGGTAGTGGGCGAGGCCGGCTCAGCTGCGCGCGCCGGTCTTCAAGTTTTCGATCTGCAATTTCAGGCGCTCGGTGAAGCTGAGCGATGTATAGCGCCTCTCGGTCTCGCGCGAAAGCTCTTTTTGCAACGCAAAAACACTCTGCGGGCGCGACAGTGGGTCGAGCGACATGCACCACTCGGTGACCTCGATGAGGTTGTCGGAATAGGTGTTGCGCAGACGCGAGAGCGACAGTTGCAGCCGGTCTTTCTCGATGCGCTGCGGCGCGTCGTTGGGCGGGTAGCCCTGCATGCAGGCGTAGATGCAGGCGCCGATGGCATAGATGTCGGTCCAAGGGCCCAGTGAGCCGTCTCGGCGGTACATCTCGGGGGCCGCAAAGCCGGGCGTGTACATCGGGCGGATGAAGTTGCCCTCTTTGCTCAGCACCTCGCGCGCGGCGCCGAAGTCCAGCATGACCGCTTTGTTGTCGTTGGTGATGAAGATGTTGGCCGGCTTGATGTCCAGGTGCAGCATCTTGTGCTGGTGCACGATGCGCAGGCCGCGCAAGATTTCATCGAACAGGCTGCGGATCGTGGACTCGCGAAACACTTTCTCACGCTTGAGGTCGCGCGCCGTGACAATGAAATCCTGCAGGGTGTCACCCTGCAGGTAATTCATCACCATGTAGACGGTTTCGTTCTCGCGGAAGAAGTTGAGCACCGACACCACGCTGGCGTGCGAAATCTGGGCGAGCGAGCGGCCTTCTTCGAAGAAGCTCTTCAGGCCCAGCCGGTACAGCGGCTGTTTCTCGGGGCGCACGCGGGGAATCAGCTCGCCCGGGGAACGTTCGGCCAGCGAGGCTGGCAGGTATTCCTTGAGCGCGATGAGGTGTCGGTTCTCGTCTTCGGCGAGATAAACAACACCAAAGCCGCCAGCCGCCAGTTTCTTGATGACCTGGTAGCCGCCGACCACGGTGCCCGCAGGCAACGGGGCGGGTTTGGGCTTTGACATAATTGGGGTTTTGCTTCCTGCAAAAGCTTCATGCCAGTTTACAGCATGACCGGGTTCGCCAACGCTGGCGCCACCCCCGTCACCGAGGGTGTTTCCCCGGCCCCCGCACTGACCATCGAGCTGCGCTCGGTGAACAGCCGATTCCTCGACATCGCCTTCCGTCTGCCCGACGAGTTGCGCCAGATGGAGCCCGCCATCCGCGAGTTGCTGGTGGCCGGCCTGCGCCGCGGCAAGGTGGAGGTGCGCGCCGCCCTGGGCCGCACGGCCGACGACGGCTTTCCCCAGCCCAGCTCCGAACAGCTCAACCGCCTGGCCCGCCTAGAGTCACAGGTGGCCGGCTGGATGCCCAAGGCCCAGCCGCTCTCTGTGCACGAGGTGCTGCAGTGGTGCCGTGGCGGTTCGGCCTCGGCCCCCGCCACGGCCTTGGACGAACTGGCGCTGCAAGCAGCCCGCGAGGCCATCGCCGGCCTGCGCGACGCCCGGGCCCGCGAGGGCGAGCGGCTGGTGCAGATCCTGATGGAGCGCATCGTCAAGCTGCGCGAGCTGGCCGCCCAGGCAGCGCCGCTGGTGCCCGCCGTCGTGAAGAAGCAGCAAGAGCGCTTTCTCGAACGTTGGAACGAGGCCCTGGCGAATGCACAAGGCGGTGCCAGCGCCAGCCAGGCCACGGTGTCGGCTGAAGCGGCGCGCGACCGCGCTCTGGGCGAAGCCGCCGCCTTTGCCATCCGCATCGACGTGGCCGAAGAACTCTCACGCCTGGTGGCCCACCTCGACGAGATCGAACGCCTGCTCAAGGCCGGCGGCGAAATCGGCAAACGCCTCGATTTCCTGATCCAGGAACTGCACCGCGAGGCCAACACCCTGGGCTCGAAATCCGCCGCGCTGGAACTCACCGGCATTTCGGTGGAGATGAAGGTGCTGATCGAACAGATGAGAGAGCAAGTCCAGAACATTGAGTAGCGCCCGCAGGCGATGCGCGGCATCGCTCACCGCGCCCGGCGCCCAGATTCCGGATTCCCCATGACCCACTTCACACCCTTGTCCGCCCTGCTGGGCGGCGTGCTCATCGCGCTGGCCGCCGTCCTGCTGCTGGCCCTGAACGGCCGCATCGCCGGGGTGAGCGGCGTGGCGGGCGGGCTTTGGTTCAGCCCTCGCAGCGAGCTTGGCTGGCGCCTTCTGTTCCTGCTGGGCCTGGTGCTGGGCACCGCGTTGCAGGTGCTGGTGAGTGGCCAGGTGCCGCTGCCGCGCGTGGGCTTCCCCACACTCGCCGTGGTGCTGGCCGGCTTGCTGGTGGGCTATGGCACGGCGCTCAGCGGTGGCTGCACCAGCGGCCATGGCGTGTGCGGGCTGGCGCGCTACTCGCTGCGCTCGCTGGCCGCGACACTCACCTTCTTGGTGGTCGGCGTCGCCACCACATTCGTGGTGCGCCACGTGCTGCACCTGGGGGACGGATGAGCCCCCTGAATCTGAAGCGTGCGGCCGCCGCGCTGTTGAGCGGCACGGTGTTCGGCTTCGGCCTGGCATTGGCGCAGATGACCAGCCCGAACAAGGTGCTTGGCTTTCTGGACCTGGCCGGCGACTGGGACCCGAGCCTGATGCTGGTGCTGGGCGGCGCCGTGGGCACCGCCGCCCTGGTCTTCCGCCCGTTATTGCGCCGCGCCCGTCCGGCTCTGGACGACCACTTCCACATCTCGCACAAAGTGCGGATCGACGCACCGCTGCTGGTCGGTGCCGCGCTGTTTGGCGTGGGCTGGGGCCTGGGCGGCTACTGCCCTGGGCCGGCCATCTCGTCACTGGGATTCGGCAACGCCGAGGCCTTCTGGTTCGTACCGGCCATGTTGGTGGGTGCCGGGATGCAGCGCTGGCAGGCGCGCCTGGCGGTGATGCGCGCAACGCAGTTGGCCCGCGCCCCCCGCTAACGGCCCAGGTCTCGGGGCAACCAGAGGCTCACACGCACGCCTCCTTCGGCCTGGGCCTCGATGCCCAGGCGGCCGCCCAGTGACGCCGCCCGGTGGCGCATGTTGGCCAGCCCCTGCCCGCCGCCGGCCTCCAAGGCCTGCGCGGTGCCTCGGCCGTTGTCGCTCACGGTGAGCATCACACCCCGGGCATCTTCGGGGTCGGCGCCGGCCCAGATGCGCACCTGGGTGGCCCCCGAATGCCGCATCACGTTGGTGAAGGCTTCCAGCAACAGGCGCTGGATCTGCAGCACCGCATGTGGGCTGAGTTGCGGCAGGGCGGGCATGTCGCCCATCTCCCACAGCACCTCGATGCCGGCAGCCTGCAGCCGAGGTTGCAGTCGGTAGCGCAAGGTGGCCAGGGCGGTGGTGAGCTCGCCGTACAGCGGCTGCATGGAATCCACGGCCATGCGCATCTCGTCCAGCGCGTCCTTCACATGCTCTTCCACGTCGTGCGACGAGCAGCCGGGCTGGTGCACCATGTTCAGCAGGCCCACCAGTTGCGAGCCCACGCCGTCGTGGATCTCGCGCATGATGCGCTGGCGCTCGTCCATCACCGCCTGCTCCTTCTCGCGCGCGCGCAGCGCATCGAACGCCTCGCTGAGTTGCCGCTCGCGTTCGGCGACGCGCTGTGCCAACTCGGCATTGAGCGCGCGGAACTGCAGCACCGTGCTGCTGTAGCGCTCCACCACCAGGCCGGCCATGATGACCACGTACACGAACATGGCGTCGCCGGTGTAGGTCTTGAGCAGACCGCTGGAATGGGTGAGACGCACCCACACCAGGTCGTGCACACCGGCCGCGATGGCCAGGGCCCCCGCCCCGGCCAGCACCCAGGCAATGGGCAGCCGCCTCACCCAGGCGGCGCGGAACACCAGCCCGCAGCAGACCCCCGCCAACGGCACCAGCACGGCCAGGCCGGCCGTCCACAGCCCCGGCAAGCCCAAGGCGAACGAGGCCGCCGCCAGCGCTGAGACCAGGGCCATCACGCCGGTGATGTACCGGTTCATGCGCGGGGTGTTGAGGTTCAGCGCCCCCAGCGTGAAGCGGCAGATCATGGCCAGGTGGCTGGCGTAGCAGATGGCCACGATGCCCCCCCACACCGGCCAAGGCACCGGCACGTCGGGCCAAACCTGGTCGAGGTGGCGCACCACACCCAACCCGGCGGCCAGGCCGAAGGTGCCATACAGCGGATCGCGCTGGCGCCACCACAAGGCCAGGGCCATGCTGCCCATCACCACCAGGGCCAGTGCGAACACCAGCGGACTCACATAGCGCCAGCGGAACTGGCTCAGCGCCAAGGCGTTCATGTCGGCCTGCGGCCCGTAGTAGATCGCCGAGAGGCCACCCGCGCGTTGGCGCTGGGCGGTGATGTCGATGCGCAGTTCGTTGGGCGCGTCGTGGCGCAGCACGGTGGCTGGCACCACCACCAGCTGCGCCGCCTTGGCTGCGTCATAAGCCGGGTCGCCCAGCTTGCCCAGTTGGGCGACCAGCGCGCCGTTCACGCGCACCGCAGCCTGGTTGCCCACCTTGCCCAGCATCAGCGCCATGGGCTGGTCGGGTACGCAGGGGGTTTGCAAGCTGGCGCGGTAGGTGGCGCTGCCGCTGCGGCCCGGGTAGGCAATGTCCCAGCGGTGCGGCAGGGGCACGTGGGCCTGCTCGGCCGGAAGACCTTCGGGTTGCAGGTTCGCCAGGGCTTGCTCGACCAGAACGATCTGCTGTGCACACGCGAGCCCCTGGGCTTGGGCGGGCGTGCCCAGCAGGCCGGTGCCGGCGGCCAGCATGAGCATCAACCAGGCCAGCCCGCGCGAGCGCATGTTCGGGTCAGCGCAGCAGGCCGAGGTGCCTGGCCTCGAACACGGCTTCGGTCTTGTTGTGCACGTCGAGCTTGCCGTAGATGTTGCGCACATGGGTGCGCACGGTGGACAGCGACAAGCCCATGCGCTGGGCCACCTCGCCGTAGGTGAAACCACGGGCCACCATGTCCAGCACCTGGGCCTCGCGCGGCGAGAGCGACTCGCGGCCTTCGGCGTCCACGCCGGTGCCCACCGGGGGCGCCGGCTGGCCGGACTCGCTGCGCGCGGCGGCGGCATTGGCCTGCCAGCGCACCAGCAGCTGCCGGGCGATCAGCGGCGACATGGGTGCCCCACCGGCATGCAACTGGGTGACGTGGCTGGCCAGATCGGCCTCGGTGCCGTCCTTGAGGATGTAGCCACCCGCACCGGCTTCAAAAGCCTGCAGCATGTTGCGCTCGTCGCCAAACACGGTGACCACCAGCACCGCACAGGCGGGCTGGATGCGACGGCAGCGGCGGATCACGTCCAGGCCCGAGCCGTCGGGCAGGCCCAGATCGACCAGCAGGATGTCCACCGCGTTGTCGGCCAGCCAGGCCAGGATGTCGGTGACGGTGGACGCGGCATGGACAAACTTGAGCGAGTCGTCGGCGTCGATGACCCGCGTCAGGCGGGCCCGCACGCCGGGGTCGTCTTCGACCAAGGCCACATGGATGGGGGCGCGGTCGGTCATGCGGCCTCCAGGGGGGGCAGAGCCAGGCAGGGACGGCAGGTGGGCAGCAAGGGCATGTGTGAAAGCGGTGTCGGTGGGATGTTCGCACGAGTAGGCCCCGCCAACGCCGCCCTGCGCATCGCATGAAAGGATGAGCCCCCCAAGTCTTCGGCTAAGCTTGCGGCCTCATGGAAACACCCGGCAACCTCTTCGTCGTCGCGGCGCCCAGTGGCGCTGGCAAGTCCAGCCTGGTCAAGGCGCTGCTGGAGCTTGATTCACACCTCAGCGTCTCGGTCTCGCACACCACCCGCGCCCCGCGCGGCCAGGAACAGGCGGGGCGCGAGTACCACTTCGTCAGCCCGGCCGAGTTCCAGGGCATGATCGACCGCGCCGAGTTTTTCGAATGGGCCGAGGTGCACGGCAACCGCTACGGCACCTCGCGCCTGGGCATCGAAGCCCGGCTGATGGCCGGCGAGGACGTGGTGCTGGAAATCGACTGGCAGGGCGCGCTGCAGATCAAGCAGTTGTTTGCCCACGCGGTGCTGATTTTCATCCTGCCGCCCAGCTGGCAGGAGCTGGAGCAGCGCCTCAAGCGCCGCGGCGAGGACGGTGCCGAGGTCATCGCGCGCCGCATGGTGAACGCCCACGAGGAGGTGGCCCAGGCCCGCCACTTCGACTACGTTATAATCAATAGCTTGTTCGAGACGGCGCTGTTTGATTTGAAAACCGTCGTCCACTCCCAGCGCCTGAAGTATGCGGCCCAGCGCCGCGCCAAGTCCACGGTTTTCAGCGCGCTGAACCTTGTTTAGGCCCCGGCCCAGACACATTGCAAGCTGACAGAACAGCAGACAGGATCCCCCATGGCCCGCATCACCGTTGAAGACTGCCTCGACAAGATCCCCAACCGTTTCCAGCTGGTGCTGGCGGCCACCTACCGCGCCCGCATGCTGAGCCAGGGGCACACCCCCCGGGTTGAGTCGAAGAACAAGCCCGGCGTGACCGCGCTGCGCGAAATCGCCGCCGGCGAAGTGGGCATCGAGATGCTGCGCAAGGTGCCGACCTGAGCTTCAGTCTGCACTGAATTTTTGCAACGGGCGCCCCAGGGCGCCCGTTGTCGTTTGGGGCCATGCTTTCTCGATTAAATTCGGGCCATGGGTATCCGATCGTTCGCCGCCGAGTTGCTGCCAGCCGCCTTGCAGGGACGCTCCCGCCATGCAGCGCACGACGCCCTGGCCCGCGCCCCTGAGATCAGCTCGTTTGCACAGCTCTCCGAGCGCCTGGGCTACCTGGGCAAGAACGATCTGAAGCTGGTGCGCGACGCCTACAAATTCGCAGACGAAGCCCACCTGGGCCAATTCCGCGCCAGCGGCGAGCCCTACATCACCCACCCCATTGCCGTGGCCGGCCTGGTGGCCAACTGGCGGCTGGACGCGCAGGCCATCATGGCCGCGCTGATGCACGACGCCATGGAAGACTGTGGCATCACCAAGCCCGAGCTGATCGAGCGCTTCGGCGCCCCCACCGCCGAATTGGTGGACGGCCTGACCAAGTTGGACAAGCTGCAGTTCAGCACCCGCGAGGAAGGGCAAGCCGAGTCCTTCCGCAAGATGCTGCTGGCGATGTCGCGCGACGTGCGCGTCATCCTGATCAAGCTGGCCGACCGCCTGCACAACATGCGCACCATGTCGGCCATGGCGGCCAACAAGCGTGGCCGCATCGCCCGCGAGACGCTGGACATCTACGCCCCCATTGCCCACCGCCTGGGCCTGAACCAGACCTACCGCGAGTTGCAGGAGCTCTCGTTCTCATACATCAACCCCTGGCGCCATGGCGCGCTGGAGAAGGCCGTGCTGCGCGCACGCGGCTACCGCCGCGACATCGTCTCGCGCGTGCAGGACGATGTGGTGAAGGCGTTTTCCCACGCCAAGATGAAGGCCGAGGTGAGCGGGCGCGAGAAGACCGTCTACTCCATCTACCGCAAGATGCGCGAAAAGCACGCTGGCTTCGCGCAGGTCACCGACATCTTCGGCTTCCGCATCGTCGTGCCGTCATTGTTCGACTGCTACCAGGCCCTGGGCGTGCTGCACCAGCTCTACAAACCGGTGCCGGGCCGCTTCAAGGACTACATCGCCATCCCCAAGCCCAACGGCTACCAGTCGCTGCACACCACGCTGGTGAGCCCGCTGGGCACGGCCATCGAGTTCCAGATCCGCACCGAGGAAATGCACGCCGTGGCCGAGGCCGGCATCGCCGCGCACTGGCTCTACAAGGTGGGCCAGAAGGGCACCAACCCCACCGACGTGGCGCAGCGCCTGGGCGCGCTGTGGCTCAAATCCCTGCTGGACATCCAGGACGAGACCCGCGACGCGGCCGAATTCCTGGAGCACGTGAAGATCGACCTGGTGCCCGATGCGGTCTACGTGTTCACGCCCATGAGCAAGATCCTGGCGCTGCCGCGCGGTGCCACGGCCGTCGACTTCGCCTACGCCATCCACTCCGACGTGGGCGACCATTGCGTGGCCGTGAAGATCAACGGCGAGCCGGCCCCGTTGCGCGCCGAACTGCGTTCGGGCGATGTGGTGGAGGTCATCACCGCGCCCGGTGCCCGGCCCAACCCGGCCTGGCTGAACTTCGTGCGCACCGGCCGGGCGCGCTCGAAGGTGCGGCACTACCTGAAGAACCTGGAGCACGAAGAGTCGCAGATGCTGGGCGAGAAGATGCTCACCCAGGCACTGCGGGCCGAGGGCCTGGCCATGCCCCCGCGCGAGGACGCCGTCGAAGCCGCCGTGTGGCCCCCGATGCTGCGCTGGAGCGGCAACCGCACCGCCGGTGACCTGATGACCGACATCGGCGTGGGCAAGAAAATCGCCTCCATCGTCGCCAAGCGCATGGCCCAGTTGCTGCGTGAGCAAGGCAAGCGGCCGGACGCCGTCACCCTCACGCTGGGCCGCTACGCGGCAGACGAAAACACGCCGACGCAGAACTTCGTCGTCATCGACGGCTCGGAGGGCGCGTCCATCACCATGGCCACCTGTTGCCGGCCCATCCCGGGCGACGCCATCGTGGGCTACCTGGGCCGTGGCGAGGGCCTGGTGGTGCACACGGCCGAATGCCAGGTGGGCAAGCGCCTGTTCGACCGCGACCGCGAGCGCTGGATGCAGGTGGAATGGGCCGAGGAGCCCACCCGGGCGTTCGAGGTGGCGGTCCAGATGCTGTTGAAGAACGGCATGGGCGCTCTGGCCCAGGTGGCGCAGGCCGTGAGCAGTGCCGAGGCCGACATCACCCACATCGACATGGGCGACGAGCCGCCCGGCGAGACGGCCGAACTCAAGCTGCTGGTCAGCGTGCGCGACCGCCTGCACCTGGCCGACGTGCTGCGCACCCTGAAGCGCAACCCCATCGTGCTGAAGGTGCAGCGCGTGCGCCCCTGACGACAGGGTGCACCCGGCCGTGCAAGGTACGCCCGGCCACCCGCCGAGCGGGTCACGCGGCCGCTTGGGAGCGGCCCGGCGCTGGCCGCGTCAGCGCGGCTCAGGCTTCGGGTAGCGCACCTCCAGCACATCCAAGGTCTCCAGCCCACCGGGTGTCATCAGCGACACCTCGTCGCCCTCACGGGCCTTCAGCAGCGCACGGGCGATGGGTGAGACCCAGCTGACCTCGCCGGCCAGATGGTCCACCTCGTCGATGCCCTTGATGGTGATGGTGCGCTCCTCGCCTTTGCTGTTGGCGTAGGTGACGGTGGCGCCGAAGAAGATCTGGTCGTGGCCAAAGTGCGCCGAAGGGTCGGCCACTTCGGCGATGTCGAGCCGCTTGGTCAGGAAGCGGATGCGGCGGTCGATCTCGCGCAGCCGCTTCTTGCCGTAGATGTAGTCGCCGTTCTCGCTGCGGTCACCATTCAGGGCCGCCCAATGCACGGCTTCAACCACCTTGGGCCGCTCGTCGTCAATGAGCTGCAGCAGCTCGGCGCGCAGCGCGTGGTGGCCGGCCGGCGTCATGTAGTTCTTGCCGCCAGCGGGGATGGGCGGCAGTGCGGCGCCGTCTTCGTCGTCGTCGCCGTCGCTTTCCTTGGTGAAGGCCTTGTTCATGGGCCTATTTTCAGGCCTGTGCCGGATCAGTCGGTGGCTTTGCCCCGCTTGCCTTGTGCCACGCGCTGCAACAGCTCGATCAGCAGCGCCTGCTCTGCCGCCGAGAGCACCTTCAGCGGCTCCACCTCCATGGTCATGCTGGTCTTGCGGGCCTTGCGGATCAGCGCCTGGCCTTCGGGTGTGAGGCGCACCAGCTGCGCGCGGCGGTCGCGCTCGCTGCGCTCGCGGCGCACCCAGCCGCGCTCGACCATGCGGTCCAGCGTCACGGCCAGATTGGGTGCCGAAACGTCCAGCGCCTGGCCCAGCTGCTTCTGGTTCACCTCGGGGTTGGTGTCCACCAGCACCATGATGGAGAACTCCACCGCCTTGAGCTTGAGCGGCCCCAGGTTCTTGTGGAAGTGCTTCTTCAGGATCACCGCGGCCCGCGTGGCGGCGTAGCCCACCAAATGCGTCAGGCCGCTCTGGTCCAGGCCCAGGCCGCGCGCACGAACCGCACCGCCTGCGGCGCCGTCGGTGGGGTCAGCGGTAGCGGCCATCCAATCCATCATACGGTGGGCAGGAAGGGCAGCGCGGCGCGCGCGGCACGCACGGCCGCCAGGCGTGCGCTGAGCTCGCCGCTGAGCCAGTCATGCTGGAACTGCGCCAGCAGGCGCTTGCGCTGGTAGAAGGCGGCGTCGCCCTGCCCTGCGGCCAGGCGCTGGGCGGCCACGGCGTCGGTGCGGGCCCAGGCGCAGGCCAACAGGGCCTCGCCCACGGCGAACAGCAGGTCGTCGGCAGCGCGGAAAGGCAGCTCGGCGTCGCTCGCCGCTTCGGCTTGCAGCGCCGCCACGGCCTCGCGCAGGGCCTGCAGGCCTGCGCGCGCAGCAGCGGCGTGCGCACCGCCTTCGCACTGGGCGCTGGCCCAGTCCAGCAGGGCACCAAACTTCACGCCGCCATCGGGCAGGATCTTGCGCACCACCAGGTCAATCGCCTGGATCTCGTTCGTGCCTTCGTAGATCAGCGCGATGCGGCTGTCGCGCACCAGTTGCTCGATGCCGTATTCGTGGATGTAGCCGTGGCCGCCCCAGATGCCCAGCGCGCGGTCGGCGCCGTAGTGGCCGTGGTCGGTCATGAAGGCCTTGAGCACGGGGGTGAGCAGGGTGGCGCGGTCACCCGCTGCGGCACGCACAGCGGCATCGGGGTGGCGGGCCTGCTCGTCCAGCGCCTGCGCCGTCCAGTAGCACAACACGCGCGCGGCCTCGGTGCGGGCCTGCAGCGCCCAGAGCTGGCGGCGCATGGCGGGGTGGTAGGCGATGGGGTCGGCCGCGCCCTTCGGCGCACCTTCGGGCTTGCCGGGCGCGCGAGATTGCACGCGCTCAGCGGCATAGGCCAGGGCGTTCTGCGTGGCGGCCTCCAGGTGGCCCATGCCCTGCATGGCCACGTGCAGGCGCGCGGCGTTCATCATCAGGAACATGGCCTGCAGGCCGCGGTGCGGCTCGCCCAGCAGCCAGCCGGTGGCGCCGTCGAAGCTCATCACGCTGGTGGCGCTGCCCTTGAGGCCCATCTTCTTCTCGATGCTGTCGCAGCGCGCGGCGTTGCGCGTGCCGTCGGGCAGCCACTTCGGGCACAGGAACAGCGAGATGCCCTTGGTGCCCGGGGGCGCATCGGGCAGGCGGGCCAGCACCAGGTGCACGATGTTGGGCGTCATGTCCTGGTCGCCACCCGAGATGAAGATCTTGTTGCCGGTGAGGGCGTACGAGCCATCTGCCTGCGGCACGGCCTTGGTGCGCAGCAGGCCAAGATCAGAACCCGCATGTGATTCCGTGAGGCACATGGTGCTCAGCCACTCGCCGCTGGTCACCTTGGGCAAATAGGTGTCACGCAGCCAGCCGCTGGCGTGCTGGTGCAGCACCTCGTAGGCGCCATGCAGCAGGCCGGGGTACATGGTCCAGGCGTGGTTGGCCCCCACCAGCATCTCGAACAGCGCGGCGTTCAGCAGCTCGGGCAGGCCCTGGCCACCGCACTCGGGGTCGCAGGCCAGTGCGGGCCAGCCACCGTCCACGAAGGCCTGGTAGGCGGCCTTGTAGCCGGCGGGCGTGGTGACCTCGCCATCCTTCCAGGTGCAGCCCTCCAGGTCGCCGGGGCCGTTGGTGGGCGCCAGGATCTCGCTGGCGAAGCGGCCGGCCTCTTCCAGCACCTGGGCGGCCATGTCGGCGTCCAGGTCTTCCAGGCCCTGCATGGCGGGCCAGGCGGCGGGTGCCTTCAGCACCTCGTCGATCACGAAGCGCATGTCGCGCAGCGGGGGGATGTATTGCCACATGGTCGTCTTGCTCCAGATTCCGATTCAGGCGCTCTCCACCGTCATTCCCGCGCAGAGCCCGCCCCCAGCGAAGGCGGGGGCGGGAATCCAGGTTTTCGCTGGCCGTGGATTCCCGCCTGCGCGGGAATGACGAAGGTCAGTGCTTCTTGGCGCCGAGGTAGGTGTCGATGACGCGCGGGTCGGTGGCCAGGTCGCTGGCGGCCCCTTCCAGCGCCACGGCACCGGTTTCCAGAACGTAGCCGTAGTCGGCCACTTCCAGCGCGGCGCGGGCGTTCTGCTCGATCAGCAGGATGCTCACGCCGGTGCTGCGCAGCTGGGTGATGGTCTTGAAAATCTCGCGCACCACCAGCGGGGCCAGGCCCAGGCTGGGCTCGTCGAGCATCAGCACCTTGGGGCGGCTCATCAGTGCGCGGCCCACGGCCAGCATCTGGCGTTCGCCGCCCGACAGCGTGCCGGCCATCTGGGTGCGGCGCTCGGCCAGGCGCGGGAAGATGGCGTAGACCTCGTCCAGCGTGCCCTTCCAGTTCGCCACGCGCTGGCGCATGGGCTTGAAGCCGCCCAGCACCAGGTTGTCTTCCACGGCCATGGTGCCGAACAGCTCGCGCTTCTCTGGCACCAGCGCCAGGCCGGCCATCACGCGCTCTTCCAGCGTCATGTCCACCACGTCCTGGCCTTCGAACAAGATGTGGCCCTTGCTGGGCAGCACGCCCATCAGCGCGTTCAGCGTGGTGGACTTGCCGGCGCCATTGGGGCCGATGACGGTGACCACCGAGCCCTTGGGCAGTTCGAGGTTGATGCCCGAGAGCACCTCGGCCTTGCCGTAACCGGCGTGCAGGCCTTGCACGGAAAGAATGTTCTGGTTCGACATGTTCAATGCTCCGTGCCCAGGTAGGCGGCACGCACCTCGGGACTGGCCTGCACTTCGGCGGGCGTGCCCGACATCAGCTTGGTGCCGAACTCCATCACAGTGATGTGGTCGACCAGACCCATGACGAAGTCCATGTCGTGCTCCACGAGCAGGATGGACAGGCCTTCGGCCTTCAATTGCCGCAGCACCTCGGCCAAGGCCTGCTTCTCTTTCAGGCGCAGGCCGGCGGCGGGCTCGTCCAGCAACAGCAGCGAGGGGTCGGTGCACAGCGCGCGGGCGATTTCCATCAGGCGCTGCGGGCCCAGGGCCAGGTTGCCGGCCAGCTCGTGCATCTTGTCGGCCATGCCGATGCGCGCGAGTTGCTTCTCGGCCTCGGCGAACAAGCGCTTCTCCTCGTCGCGGTCCAAGCGCAGCATGGCGCTCAGCGGGCCCGCCTTGGAGCGCAGGTAGCCGCCCAGGGCCACGTTCTCCAGCACCGTCATGTCGGGCACCATCTTCACGTGCTGGAAGGTGCGGCTCACGCCCAGCTCGGCGATCTTGCGCGAGGGCATGCCGGCCACGTTCTTGCCGCGGAACACCACCTCACCGCGGGTCAGCCCCAGCACGCCGGTGATGAGGTTGAAGGTGGTGGACTTGCCGGCACCGTTGGGGCCCAGCAGGCCCATGATGTCGCCGGCGTGGATGGTGAAGCTCACGTCGTTCACGGCCACCAGGCCGCCGAACTGTTTGCGCACCTTCTGCACATCCAGCAGCAGTTCGCCGCGGGTGGGGTGCGGGCGGTTGGGCAGCGGCAGGGCGTCACCCCAGTCGCGCTCGCGCTGCTTGGCCGGAACCCAACCCTTGACGAAGGTCCACAGGCCTTCGGGGGCGTACTTCAGCACCAGCACCAGCACCACGCCGAAGACGATGGTCTCGAAGTTGCCGCTGGTGCCCAGCAGCGACGGCAGCAGCACCTGCAACTGGTCTTCAACGATCTTCACCACCGCAGCGCCAGTGAAGGCGCCCCAGACGTGACCCACGCCACCCAGCACGGCCATGAACAGGAACTCGATGCCCTTCTGCATGCTGAAGGGCGAGGGGTTGACCGTGCGCTGGAAGTGCGCGAACAACCAGCCCGACACCGAAGCCAGCACCGCTGCCATCACAAAGGCCAACAGCTTGTACTGGAAGGTGGAGATGCCCATGGCCTCGGGCATGGTGGCGCCGCTCTTGAGCGAGCGGATGGCACGGCCGGTGCGCGAATCGAGCAGGCGCAGGATGGCCACGGCGGAGAGCAGCGCCACGGCCCAGATCAGCACATAGATGCTGCGGCCGCTGGCCATGGGGGTGCCGAAGAAGCTCAGCGCCGGGATGCCCAGGATGCCGTCGTACTTGCCCAGGAACTCCATGTTGGCCATGGTGTAGTTCAGCGACAGGCCCCAGGCGATGGTGGCCAGCGGCAGGTAGTGGCCCGACATGCGCAGCGTGATGAAGCCCAGCAGCACCGCCACCACGATGGCCAGGCCCAGGCCGATGAACAGCGCCAGCCAGGGCGACACCGCCGTGGCGGTGGACAGGTAGGCGGTGGTGTAGGCCCCCACGCCCACGAAGGCGGCTTGGCCGAAGCTGGTGAGGCCGGCCACGCCGGTGAGCAGCACCAGGCCCAGCGAAACGAGGGCGTACAGGCCGATGTAGTTGAGCTGGGTGATCCAGAACTCGGGCACCGGCAGGACCGGCACCACCAGCATGGCCGCGCAGAAGGCGGGCAGGAGGAAGCGGGATTTCATGATCAGTGCTCCTCCCCGTGCGGGTCACGCAGCGAGCGCCAGAGCAGGACAGGCAGGATGGACGAGAAGACGATGACTTCCTTGAACGAGCTGGCCCAGAACGAGCCGAAGCTCTCCAGCAGGCCCACCAGGGTGGCGCCCACCAGCGCCAGCGGGTAGCTGGACAGGCCGGCGAACACGGCGGCCACGAAGCCCTTGAGGCCGATCAGGAAGCCCGAGTCGTAGAAGATGGTGGTGGTGGGGCCGATGAGCAGGCCCGAGAGCGCGCCGATGAAAGCGGCCATGGTGAACGATAGGCGGCCGGCGCCGGTGGACGAGATGCCCATCAGGCGTGCGCCCAGGCGGTTCACCGCCGTGGCCCGCAGGGCCTTGCCCCACAGCGACTTCTCGAAGAACAACCACAGCATCACGATCAGCGCGTTCGAGACCAGGAAGATGATCAGCGTCTGGCCGCTGAGCGTCACCGGGCCCAGGTTGAAACGGTCGTCCCAGAAGCTGGGGTTGCGGAAGCCCTCGGCACCGAAGAAGAACAGGCCCAGGCCCACCAGCGCGAAGTGCACACCCACCGAGACGATGAGCAACACCAGCACCGAAGCGTCGGCCAGTGACTCGTAGGCCAGGCGGTAGATCAGGCCACCAAAAGGCGTGACCAGGGCCAACGTCAGCGCGGCCTGCACCGGCATGGGCAGGTTGCGCGGCGCGGCCCAGATGGTGAAGAGCGAGATCGCCACCGGGTAGATGAGACTCACGACCGCCTTGCGCAGCACCGTTGCCGTCTTGCGGCCAGCCTTGATGCCCGACACCACGTCGATCACGGCAGCCAAGCCGGCCATGACCAGCAGGAAATACACCGTGCCCGGGGTCTGGCCGGTCTGCAGCACAGCCAGCGTCAGCGCCCCGTAGGCGACGAATTCGCCCTGCGGGATGAAGATGACGCGCGTGACGGCGAACAGCAGCACGGTGGCCAGCGCCAGCAGCGCGTAGATGGCGCCGTTGGTGAAGCCATCGAGCGCCAGAATGCTCGCGATTGAGAAGTCCATGAAATGTCCCGGTACAACGGTTCGAGTGGAGCGCATTCGTCAATCCCGCGCAGGCGGGAATGACGACGCATGGGCCAGCCAACAGGCCAGCCCCTGGTCAGGTCTTACTCAACCTTCCAGTCGCCATTGACCACCTTGAGGATCACACCGGTCTCGGTGGTGTAGCCCCAATGGTTGTCCTTGGTGTAGGTCAGCACGCCATGCGAGACCACAGTGCGGCCCATGTTCTCGGTGGCCTCACGGATGGCGGCACGGAACTCCTTGGTGCCCGGCTTGGCCTTCTTCAGCGCCATGGGAATGACCTTTTCCAGCACCAGCAGGGTGTCGTAGCCGTGGCCGGCGAACTGGTTGCGGCTGCCCTTGCCATAGGCGGCTTCGTACTGGTCCACGAACTTCTGGGCCATGGCCTTGGAGGGGTGGCTGGCCGGCAACTGCTCGGGCACCACGGCCGGGCCGGAGACCACGTAGGAACCTTCCACGTCCTTGCCGCCCACGCGCATCAGGTCGCGGCTGGCCGCGGCGTGGGTCTGGTAGATCTTGCCCTTGTAGCCGCGCTCGATGATGGCCTTGTGCGGCATCGCGGCACCCGAACCCGAGGCCACCACCAGCATGGCGTCCGGGTTGGCGGCGGTGAGCTTCAGGGCCTGGGCGGTGACGCTGGTGTCAGAGCGGGCGAAGCGCTCGGTGGCCACCACCTTCGGGCCGTTCAGCGCCTTGGACTGGTCCTGGAAATCGCGCAGCCAGCTTTCGCCGTAGGCGTCGGTGTAGCCCAGGAAGCCCACGGTCTTCACGCCCAGCTTCTTCATGTGCTCGATCATGGCGTAGGCCATCACGGCATTGCCCTGGGGCATGCGGAACGACCAGGTGTCCTTGCCGACCTGCAGCACGGCGGGCGAGAGCATGTACTGCACGGTGCCCGATTCGGCGGCCACGTCGGCCATGGGGATGGCCACCGGCGTGGCGACCGAGCCCACGATGATGTCGGCCTTGTCTTCGGTGACGAAGCGCTTGGCGTTGGTGGTGCCCTTGGTCGGGTCGGTGGCGTCGTCCAGCACGATGACGTTGAGCTTTTCACCGGCGATGGTCTTGGGCCAGAGCTTGATCTGGTTGGCCACGGGGATGCCCAGGCCCGAGGCCGGGCCGGTCAGCGGCAGGCACACGCCGATGGTGATGTCGGCCAGCGCAGCGCCGGCACCCAGGCTCAGGGCGGCAGCAGCCAGCACGGTGCGCAGAAAGGTCTTCTTCATGGTGTCTTGTCTCCAGGGGGACGGGTTGGCGGGGTGAGAGGGGTGTGCGGAATCAGCGCGGGGCCATCCGCAGGGCACCGTCCAGGCGAATCACTTCGCCGTTCAGGTGCGTGTTGGCAACGATATGTGCGGCCAGGGCCGCAAACTCTTCGGGTTTTCCCAAGCGCTTGGGGAACGGGATGGACGAGGCCAGCGTCTGCTGCACTTCCTCGGGCAGTTCCTTCATCAGCGGCGTGGCGAACAGGCCGGGGGCGATGGTGCAGCAGCGGATGCCGAACTGCGCCAGGTCGCGCGCCATGGGCAGGGTCATGCCCACCACGCCGCCCTTGCTGGCGGAATAGGCCTGCTGGCCCACCTGGCCGTCAAACGCCGCCACCGAGGCGGTGTTGACCACCACGCCGCGCTCGCCGTCTTCCAGGGCTTCGGCCTTGGCGATGCGGGCGGCCGCCAGACGGGTGACGTTGTAGGTACCGATGAGGTTGACCTTCACCACGCGCTCGAAATCGGCCAGCGGCGCCGGCGAGCCGTCGCGCTGGATCACGCGCTTGGCGGTGCCGATGCCGGCGATGTTCATGACGATGCGCGCCACACCGTGCTGCGCCTCGGCCGCGTCCAGCGCCGCCGTGACGCTGGCCTCGTCGGTGATGTCGCACTTCAGGCCCAGGCCGGCCACATCGGCCGCCACGCGCTGCGCGCCGGCCTCGTTCACGTCCAGCACCGTCACCTTGGCGCCCAGGCGGGCCAGCTCGCGGGCCACGGCCTCGCCCAGGCCCGAGCCACCGCCGGTGACGATGGCCGCTTGTCCTTGGATGTTCATCGCTCGTTGTCTCCAGCTCAGGATTTCTTGGGGGTGATGAGGAAGGGGTCGCTCTCGCCGCCTTCGTACAAGGCCTCAACCAGGGCCGCGCGGGCCGCCAGCACGGCGCGCTGGTTGATGGAGCCCTTGTCGGTGACCTCGCCCTTGTCGATGGCGGGCGGCTCGGCCAGCACGTGCATGCGCGCAGGCCGGTTGGCACTGCCGGTGCCGCTGGCCCACAGCTGGTCGGCCACGCCCTGGAAGAAGGCACGCACCTTGGGCTGGTGGAGCACATCCGGGAAGGGCACACCGGCGTGCACACCGGCCAGCTTGCGCACTTCGTCGACCCGTGGGAACACCAGCAGGCCGATCTCGTCGCGGTTCAGGCCGGTGACCACGGCGTCCTGGATGCAGGGCTCGCCGGCCGCGACGATCTTGGCGCGCAACGGGCCCACGCTCACGAAAGTGCCGGTGCTGAGCTTGAAGTCCTCGGCGGTGCGGCCGTCGAAGATCAGGCCGCGTGCCGGGTGCGCGGGGTCGACGAACTTCACCGCGTCGCCGGTCTTGTAGAAGCCTTCCTCGTCGAAGGCGTCGTTGGTCTGTTCGGGCGCGCGCCAGTAGCCCGGCATCACGTTGGGGCCGCGGAAGCGCACCTCGGTCTTGGCGAACGGGTCGCCCGACTGGTCGGGCACCAGCTTCACCTCCACACCCGGCACCGGCAGGCCGATCCAGCCCGACTTCACGTCGGTGCCCACGGCAAAGGTGCACGAGGGCGCCGTCTCGGTCATGCCCAGGCCGGTGATGATGCGGATGCGCTCACCCACCTCGGCCTCGGCATGCGCTTCGAGCTTGTCCCACACGGCTTGGCTGAGGCCGGCGCCCGCGAACATGAAGGCTTTGACCTTGGCGAACAGGCTCTTGCGCAGTACCGGGTCGGTGTCCATCGCCGTGGCGATTTCTTCAAAGCCCTTGGGCACGTTGAAGTAGACCGTGGGCGAGATCTCGCGCAGGTTGCGCAGCGTCTCGGCCATGCCCTTGGGGGTGGGCTTGCCGCCGTCGATGTAGAGCGTGCCGCCGTTGTAGACGACGATGCCCACGTTGTGGTTGCCGCCGAAGGTGTGGTTCCAGGGCAGCCAATCCACCAGCACGGGCGGCTCGGCCGCCAGGAAGTTCAGGCACTGGTGGATCATCTGCTGGTTGGCGCAGATCATCCGGTTGGTGTTGATGACCCCCTTGGGCGCCTTGGTGGAACCCGAGGTGAACAGGAATTTGGCGATGGTGTCCGGGCCCACCTGGGCGTGGGCAGCAGCGGCGGCCTCGCCCGGCACGGTGGCCAGCACCTGCTCGATGCTCAGCACCTCGCGGCCGGGCAGCACCTCAGGCGCCGGGCGGCCATCGGTCAGCACCACGGGCACGTCCAGGCCAAACACCGCCTCGATGGCCTTGGCGTAAGCGGGCGACGAGGCGAACACCATGCCCGGTGTGACCGTGTCGGCGATGTGGCGCAGCTTGCCGTAGTCCTGCGAGATCAGCGAATAGGCCGACGAGATGGGCACATACGGCACGCCCACCCACATGGCGCCAAAGGCCAGCGTGAGGTACTCGATGTCGTTGTCGCTGAGGATGGCCAGCGGACGCTCGGCGCTCAGGCCACGCTCGACCAGCGCCTGGCCCACGGCCTGGATGCGCTGCAGGAACTCGGCGTAGCTCACGCGGCGCCAGTCACCGTTCCACGGTGCGCGCGGGTCGCGCTTGGCCACCAGGGTGCGCTCGGGAGCCTCGGCGGCCCATTGCTCGACGGCGTCGGTCAGGCGGTCGGGGAACCAGCGCAGCGCCTCGGTGGAACGCAGGATCTGGCAGCCGTCGGCTCGGGTTTCCAGCGTGGCGTCCACGCAGCCACCCACGTCGGCGTGGCGGTACTTGGGAGCTGCGGTCATTTCTGCCCCCAGGTCAACGGGCACGTTGCCCGCCCCCCAAGGGGGTGGGCTTGCTCGGGGCGGCCCAGCGCGGCGCTCATTCCTTCACCACCTTTCCGGCACGGCCTTCCAGGAAGGCGCGCAGGCGCTCTTGCGCTTCGGGTGTGTTGCTGGCGGCCGAGGCCATCAGCGATTCGGTGAACAGACCTTCGGCCGGGCTCATCTCGACGATACGCGGCAGCGCGTGCATCACCGCAAAGGCCGTCATCGGTGCGTTGCCGGCGATCTTCTGGGCCAGGGCGATGCCCTTGGCCAGACCTTCGCCAGCGCCCACGCGGTAGTTGACGACGCCGTAGCGCTCGCCCTGGTCGGCGTCAAACACGCGGCCGGTGAGCATCATGTCGGTCATGCGGGCCGTGCCCATCAGGCGCGGGATGCGCACCGAGCCACCGCCGCCCACGAAGATGCCGCGCTGGCCTTCGGGCAGGCCGAAGTAGGCCGAATCCTCGGCCACGCGAATGTGACACGAGGCGGCCAACTCCAAGCCGCCGCCCACCACCGCGCCGTGCAGCACCGCGATCACCGGCACCTTGCCGAACTGGATGGACTCGAAGGCCGCATGCCAGCCGCGCGAGTGCAGCACGGCGGCGTGGATGTCGCGCTCCACCAGCTCCGACAGGTCCAGGCCGGCACAGAAGTGGTCGCCCTCGCCGCTGACCACCACGGCGCGGGTGGCCTCGGGCAGGTTCAGGAAGGCGGTGTGCAGTTGCGCGATCAGGCCATCGTTGATGGCGTTGCGCTTGGCCGGGCGGTTCAGGCGGATGTGGGTGACCGGGCCGGCTTGCTCGACGCGCAGCAGGTCCAACGTGGCCAGCAGGCCGGTGACGGGGGTGAAGGCTGTGCTCATGGGTGCGGTTGGAAATTTGTTTATCGGATTTAACTAAATTGCCAAGCCTTCGCGTGCTGGTACTTTCCCTGATGAGGACAATTTTCTGCAGAGAAAAACCATTGCGCCACCTTGCGTTACGCACTTTTAGTTTTGATAATTAAGCAATTCAGCCGCACTGGAGACCGCCCCATGAAGACCGAAGACCTGATCGCCATCGACATCCACACCCACGCCGAGGTGTCGTGCCGCAACCCGTTTGACAGCTATGGCGAGGAGTACGACCGCGCCGCCGACAAGTACTTCGGTTCCAACCGCCGCCCGACGATTGCCGAGACCGTGGCCTACTACCGCGAGAAGAAGATCGGCCTGGTGATGTTCACGGTGGACAGCGAGAGCCAGCTGGGCCGCCGTCGCATCCCGAACGAAGAGATCTGCGACGCTGCGCGCGAGAACTCGGACATGATGGTGGCCTTCGCCAGCATCGACCCGCACAAGGGCAAGATGGGCGCCCGCGAGGCGCGCCGGCTGATCGAAGAGCACGGCGTCAAGGGCTTCAAGTTCCACCCCACGGTGCAGGGCTTTCTGCCCTACGACAAGATGGCCTGGCCGCTGTACGAAGTGATCGCCGAGCACAAGCTCCCGGCCATCTTCCACAGCGGCCACAGCGGCATCGGCAGCGGCATGCGCTGCGGCGGCGGCCTGCGGCTGCAGAACAGCAACCCCATGCTGCTGGAAGACGTGGCGATCGATTTCCCCGACATCCAGATCGTCATCGCCCACCCCAGCTGGCCCTGGCAAGATGAAGCCCTGAGCCTGGCGCTGCACAAGCCCAACGTCTGGATCGACCTGTCGGGCTGGAGCCCCAAGTACTTCCCGCAGCAGCTGGTGCAGTACGCCAACACGCTGCTGAAGGACCGCATGCTGTTTGGCAGCGACTACCCGCTCATCACCCCCGAGCGCTGGATGGCCGACTTCAAGGAGGCCGGCTTCAAGGACAAGGTGATGCCGCTGATCTTGAAGGAAAACGCCAAGCGCCTGCTGGGCTTCAACTGAGAGCGGCGCCCTCAGGGCGCCAGGTCAAACACCAGCACCTCGGCCGCCTGACCGCCTGACAGCGCCAGCCTGGGCTCGCCCTGCAACTTGGCGGCATCGCCGGCCTGCAGCGGCTGACCATTGACGCTCACACGGCCGCGCACCACGTGCACATAGCCCAGCCGGCCCGGTGGCAGGGCCAGTTCGGCCTGCTCGGCACCGTCGAAGCGGCCCTGGTACAGGCGGGCGTCGGCCTGCAGGTTCAGCACGCCCGCACCACCGCCTGGCGCGGCCAGCAGCTGCAGTTGGCCGCGTGTGCCGGCGGGGTCCACCGTCATCTGCTCATAGGCGGGCGGCAGGTCGCGGGCAGCGGGCAGCAGCCAGATCTGCAGGAAGTGTGTGGTCTGGCCCTCGGCGTGGTTGAACTCGCTGTGCCGCACCCCCGTGCCGGCCGTCATGCGCTGCACATCGCCGGGCGGGATGGACGTGCCATGGCCCATGCTGTCGCGGTGGGCCAGTTCGCCCTCCAGCACGACGCTGACGATCTCCATGTCGCGGTGGCCATGGGTGCCAAAGCCAGTGCCAGGCGCGATGCGGTCTTCGTTGATCACCCGCAGGTTGCCAAAGCCCATGTGCGCCGGGTCAACGTAGTCGGCGAACGAGAAGCTGTGGTGGCTCTTGAGCCAGCCGTGGTCGGCATAGCCGCGGTCTTCGGACTTGCGCAGGGTGATCATGGTGCGGGTACTTTCGGTCGGCGCGCTGGGGCGATGTGAAGCAATGTAGGCCTTGCAACTGCGCCTGTGGCCTGCCGCACTTGAAGCGATCTTTCAAATAAGATGAACCTCATGAGCGCCCCCATACCTGTCGCTGCGCGCCAGGCCCCCCGAGGGGGTCAAGCAAACTCGGGAGCGGCCCTTCGTTTGCTCATGAGCACCCCCATACCTGTCGCTGCGCGCCAGGCCCCCCGAGGGGGTCAAGCAAACTCGGGAGCGGCCCTTCGTTTGCTCATGAGCACCCCCATACCTGTCGCTGCGCGCCAGCCCCCCCGAGGGGGTCAAGCAAACTCGGGAGCGGCCCTTCGTTTGCCTGAGGACCCACCATGACCGACCGCCGCCACGCCCTCACGCCCGACGCCCTGCTGATGATGGACACCATCGCCCGCACCGGCAGCTTTGCCGCCGCCGCGCGCGAACTGGGCAAGGTGCCCTCGGCCCTCACCTACAGCGTGCGCCAGCTGGAAGACGCGCTGGACGTGCTGCTGTTCGACCGCAGTTCGCGCCAGGCCAAGTTCACTGCTGCCGGCACCGAGCTGCTCACCGAGGGCCGGCGCCTGCTGAGCGAGATGGACGCCGTGGCCAACCGCGTGCGGCGCGTGTCCACCGGCTGGGAAACCCAGCTCACCATCGCCGCCGACGGTGTGGTCTCGCGCCTCACCTTGCTGGAGCTCTGCGAGTCGTTCTACGCCCTGCGCCCGACCGGCAGCGAGAGCGGCCCCGGCACCCGCCTGCGCTTGCGCACCGAGGTGCTGGCCGGCACCTGGGAGGCCCTGGTTTCGGGCCAGGCCGACCTGGCCATCGGCGTGCCGCTGGACACCGCCGCCGCACCCGGCATCGAGCTGCGCCAGCTGGGCGATGTGGCCTTCGTCTTCGCCGTGGCCCCGCACCACCCGCTGGCGGCCCAGCCCGAGCCGCTGGAGGACGCCGAGATCCTCAAGCACCGGGCCGTGGCCGTGGCCGACTCGGCCCAGCGCCTCTCGCCGCTCACCGTGAACCTGTTGCCCGGCCAGGACGTGCTGACCGTTTCCAGCATGCAGGCCAAGATCGAGGCCCAGCTGCGCTGCCTGGGCTGCGGCTTTGTGCCCGAGCCCCTGGTGCGCGACCATTTGCGCGCCGGCCGCCTGGTGGCCAAGGCCGTGCAGCGCCAGCGCCGCAGCGCCCGCCTGGCCTACGCCTGGCGCGCTGCCGCCGTGGGCCAGCCCCGCAAGGCGCCCCAGGGCCTGGCCCTGCAATGGTGGCTGGCCCAGTTGGAGAGCGACGCCACCCGCAACGCGCTGATGGAGCGCCACTGCGGCCTGCCCAGCGATGTCGATTGAAGACATGGGGCACCCGGCTGCCGATTACGGCAGCCACCCGCCAGGCGGGTGCTCAGGCCGCTCGGGAGCGGCCCAGCGCTGGTGGATGGGTGGGCACCCGGCTGCCGATTACGGCAGCCACCCGCCAGGCGGGTGCTCAGGCCGCTCGGGAGCGGCCCAGCGCTGGCCTGAGCGCGTCACCTATGTCGGCCGGTTTGCCCCCTCCCCCACCGGCCCGCTGCACGCGGGTTCGCTGGTGGCCGCGCTGGCCAGCTGGCTCGATGCCCGCGCCCACAGCGGGCGCTGGCTGGTGCGCATCGAGGACGTGGACACACCACGATGCACCGCTGGCGCCGACGAACTGATCCTGCAGCAGTTGGCCGCCTGCGGGCTGCTGCCGGACGAAGCACCGTGGTGGCAATCGCAACGCAGCGCGACGTATGAACAGGCCCTGGCCCGCCTGCAGGCCTGCGCCCTCGCCTACCCATGCGGCTGCAGCCGCAAAGACATCGCCACCGCGCAACAGGCCCTGGGCCAGGCGCACGAGCGCCATGGCGAGCGGGTCTACCCCGGCACCTGCCGCCAGGGCCTGCGCGGCGGCGAAGCGCGCGCCTGGCGGGTGCGCACCGACGGGTCCGGCGGCCAAGACCTCCACATCGCCTGGCACGACCGCCGCCTGGGCGAACAAACCCAGAACCTCACCCAGGCCGTGGGCGATTTCGTGCTCAAGCGTGCCGACGGCCTGTGGGCCTACCAACTGGCCGTGGTGGTGGACGACGCCGAGCAGGGCGTGAGCGACGTGGTGCGCGGCGAGGACCTGGCCGACAACACCCCGCGCCAGATCCACCTGCAGCGCCTGCTGGGCCTGCCCGCGCCACAGTACCTGCACACGCCGCTGGTGCTGGCTGCCGACGGGCAGAAGCTCTCGAAACAGAACGGCGCCACCGCACTCGACCTGTCTGATCCCTTGAAGGCCTTGCGGCAAGCGGGCCAAGCTCTGGGCCTGCCGTCTGACCTTCCCGGCGCAAAGCCCGCCGAGTGGCTGGCGGCGGCCACCGCAGCCTGGCGCACCGCCTGCCCGCCCCTCCGCCCGGCGGTGGCATGATGCGCGCCTTGTTTGCAACATAGCGCCCCCAAACCTGTCGCTACGCGCCAGGCCCCCCGAGGGGGATGAGTCAACTCGGGAGCGGCCCAGCATTGACCCATGAGACCTGAAGGACAACCCATGACCACCACCCCCAGCGGCCTGCAATACGACGACGTGGTGCAAGGCACCGGTGCCACCGCCCAGTCGGGCCAGAGCGTCACCGTGCACTACACCGGCTGGCTGCACGACGCAGCGGCCCCCAACGGCCGCGGCCGCAAGTTCGACAGCAGCAAAGACCGGGGTGACCCCTTCGAGTTCGACCTGGACGCCGGCATGGTGATCCGCGGCTGGGACGAGGGCGTGCAGGGCATGCAGGTGGGTGGCACGCGGGTGCTCACCATCCCGCCGGAACTGGGCTACGGTGCGCGCGGTGCGGGCGGCGTCATCCCCCCCAACGCCACCTTGGTGTTTGAAGTGGAACTGCTGCCCACGCCCGAGCGCCCCAGCCTGCAGATGACCGATGTGGTGCAAGGCACTGGCGCCACCGCCGAAGCTGGCCAGAGCGTGACCGTGCACTACACCGGCTGGTTGTTTGACGAAAGCGCCCCGCAGCAGCGTGGCCGCAAGTTCGACAGCAGCAAGGACCGTGGCGACCCCTTCGAGTTCGACCTGGGCGCCGGCATGGTGATCCAGGGCTGGGACCAGGGTGTGCAGGGCATGAAGGTGGGCGGCACCCGCGTGCTGGTCATCCCGGCCCACCTGGGCTACGGCGCGCGCGGCGCTGGTGGCGTCATCCCCCCGAACGCCACGCTGGTGTTCGAGGTGGACCTGCTCGCGGTCTGAGCGCCAGCTCGAACGACAGACGCGAGGGCGTACCGCGCAGGCCAGCGCACGGCCGCTCCGAAGCGGCCTGCGACCCTCTCGGAGGGTGGCTGCGGTACCCCGCAGCCGGGAGCTCCATCCATCAGTCTGTCTGCAACTGGCGCGACGCCGCCAGCGCGGTCAGGGCTGCGCGGTTGGCCTCGCCGGGCGACAGCATCATGGCCTCGTCGGCCTGCTGGATGTCCATGGGCAGGCTGCTCTCGATGGCCATGGCCAGGGCCAGGCTGGGGGCCAGTTCACCGCTGTCGTCGGTGAGCGCATGGGCCACGCGCTCGGGCACGGGCACGCTTTTCAGCAGCTCGTCGAAGGGCTGGCCCAGCATGCGGTCGAGCAGCGAGAACACGCCGCAGATGAAGGCCTCGTTGCGCAGCGCCTCGTCGGCCAGGCCACGGGCCAACTCTTCCATCAGCAGGCCCCGGCGCACGGCCAGGAACATCAGCGGCCGCATGTCAGGGTTGTCGATGGCGCCGGTCATCAACAGGGCCAGCCAGCGCTTGAGGCGCTTGTAGCCCAGGATCATGATGGCGTGCGAGAACGAGTTCACTTCCACCGACAGGCCGAAGCCCGGTGAGTTGATGTACCGCATCAGCCGGTAGCCCAGCGCGGGGTCGCGGCGCAGCACGGCTTCGAGCTGGCTCACCGGCTCCTCGCGGTCCAGGCGCTGCATCAGGTCCATCACCACGCGCACCCCGGCCGGCAAGTTCTTGCCGCGCTGGCCATGCTCGGGCGGGTCGCCCAAGGGCCAGCCCAGCACCCCCACGGCGCCACGGCCAAAGGCGGCGGCGGCGTCGGCGCCGGTCTGGGCGCCGGCCTGCACAAAAGGCAAGGTGCGGGCCGGGGCACCGGCGGGCGCGGCGCCCGGGGCGCGGCGGTCTTCGTCGATCTCGATGATGGCGAACTGGAAGCTGCGCATCAGTGTGGGCGAGAGCGGCACCAGCGGCCGGCCCTTCAGCACGAACGGCTGGCTGCGCGTGGCCAGCTCCACCACCTGCTGGCTGAGGGCCGCGTCGCCCAGCACGAAGGCGGGCACCTCGACCAGCCATTGCGGCACGGGGCCCTGTTCGCTCAGTTGCTGCAGCAGGGCACGCAGCCAGGCTTCGCTGGTGATGTTCAGGGCCAGCGGCCCGTGGCTGAGCTGCCAGTGGCTCAGCAGCACGCCCTGCAGGTCCTGCACCTCGGGGGTCTGGGCATGGGCCGTGGGGTGCAGGGTGAGACGGGTGATGCCCGGCTGGCGTTTGGCGTCGAAGACGGCCCCGTACCCGAGGATGATGTGGTCGAGCACGCCGTCGTTCATGTTGGGTCAGCCATTGATGTATTGGAAGAGCGACATTTTCTGCACGCTCGCGTAGGTCTGCATGGCGGCCTGGTATCCGGTCTGTTGGTTCTGGAACTCGGAGATGGCCTTGACCATGTCCAGATCTTCGGCGTTGGAGCGGGTGGTTTCGGCAAACAGCTGCAGGTCGGCCACGCGCGAGGCCACGCCGTCGATCCGGTTCAGGGTCTCACCCGCCATGCTACGCGCGGATTGCAGGGCGTTGGATGACGCGTCCAGGTCACGGATGGTTCGCTGCACCGTCTGGGCGATCTGGGCGTTGGTGCGGGCCGGCTTCTTCAGGTCGGTGATGGCGCTGTCCAGGGCGTCGAAGACGGACAGGTCGGGCTGCGATTTCTCAATGGTGAAGCTGTCGTCCTGGGCGGGTTTGCCCGAAATGCTCACCGCCATGCCGTCGATCTCGATGGCCTTGCCGGCCAGGAAGGGCACGTCGACTGCGGCCGTGGCCGCGCCGTCCTTCAGGATGGAATACGTGGTGTTGCCCGCACTGACCGAGAAGCGGATCTCGTAGCCCGAATCGGTGAGCAGGCTCGGGTCGGTAACGCGGCCGGTGTCGATCCAGGCGGTGTCGCTGTTGCTGTTGCCGGTCTTGAACACGCCGTTGCCGCTCTGGGCCGACAGCCAGGTCTTCTTGCCGTCCAGCGTGAGCGGCAGGGGCTCGTCCGAGGCCACCTGCATCTGGCCGCCGGTGCCGGTGTACTGCACGCCACCCGGGCGGTCGATGAAGGGCGGCTGGCCCACCCCCTGGCCCGAGAACACATAGCCACCGGCGCCGTCGCTGCGGTTGGCCACACCCAGCATCTGCAGGCGGATCTGCGTGAGCTGGTCGGCAATGTCCTGGCGCTCCTTGTCGGTGTAGCTGGCGTTGCCGGCCTGCACCATCAGTGTGCGGGCCTGCTGCACCAGTTCGCCCGCGTCACCCAGGGCCGATTCCGTGAGCGTCATCGAGGTCTTGCTGGCGTCCACGGCCCGCTGGGTGGCCACCTCGCGCTGGTTCAGCGCCCGGGCGCGCTCGGCGCGGGCGGCGGCGGTGGGGTCGTCGCTGGCCACCAGCACGCGCTTGCCGCTGGTGAGCTGCTGCTGCGACTCGGTCATGGCCTGCTGGCGCTGCTGCAGGTTGCCGATGGCGGCGGCGTAGGCGTTGGAGGTGGAGATGCGAAACATGGTGAGGCTCCGGGTCGGTCTGCGCGGTCAGGCGGTGGTGTCAGTTCTTGAGCTGCAGCAGCGTGTCGAACACGGTCTGTGCAATCTGCAGCACCTTGGCCGCCGCCTGGTAGCTCTGCTGGTACTGGATCAGCCGGGCGGCTTCCTCGTCGAGGTTGACGCCGGTTCTGGCCGCCACGGCCGCGTCGGCCTGGGTGGACACACCGGCCGAGATCTGTGAGCTCATCTTGGCGCTCTGCACCCGCACGCCAATGTCGGCCATGGTGTTGGCATAGGCGTCGGTGACGGTGGCGCCGGGGGCAATGCTGCCGTCGCCCATCACGGTGCGGCCCACAAAGGCCTGGTCGCGCAGCGCCGCCATCTGCAGCGCGTTGCCGTTGCTGGTGGCGGGGTACTGGGTCTTGCTCACGGTGAGCTGGTCGCCGCTCTTGGGCACACCGTTCAGGCTGAGCTCGAAACTGTTGAGCGTGATGGGCTGGCCGGCCTGCCAGGTGGCGCTGCCGCTGCTGACCACACCGCCGCTGATCGCGTCGGTGAGCTGCCAGGTGTAGTCACCGCTGTCGGAGGTGAAGGTGATGCTGGCCTTGAGCTGGCTGTTCACCGCCGTGCTGGCAATCGCCAGCGAGGCCACGCTGGCCGTGCCGGTGTTGGCGGCGCTGGCCACGGCCATCAGTGGCGAGGCTGCGGCCACCCCGGCGGGGTCGTCCAGCACGCGCTTCATGCCGGTGGCGGCCGCACCCACCGGGCGCAGCAGGAAGCTGTCGCCGTTCTGCAGGCTGGCGCCGCTGGTGGAAACCGTGAAGCCGTCGATGCTGCCACCCTGGTTCAGCCCGCGTGCGAGGCCGTCACTCAGCCGCGTGACGATGAAGTCGCTGGCGCCGGTGGGGTCGCGGGTGAGCGTGTAGTCGCTGGCCTGCAGCAGGCTGGCGTCGGCGATGCCCACGCTGGCCTGGGTCAGGTTCTGGCCGCTGGCATCGCGCAGGTTGTGGGTGGAGGCGATGGCCAGGGGCTTGCCCACCGCGAAGAGCTGGGAGCCCGGGCCGGGCGGGTCGCCCAGGTTCAGGCCGCGGGCCTGCGCGTCGTTGATGGCGTAGGCAAAGGCGGTGGCCATCTGGCCGAGTTGGTTGCGCGCGTCCACCAGGTCGCTGTTCTGGAACTTCACCAGCCCGGCCATGGAGCCGCCGGTGAGCATGCCGCTTTCCAGCGCCAGCGCATTGCCTTGGGTGCTGACGGCCAGCGCCGCGCGGCTGGGGTCGTTGCTGTCGGGCACCACCTGCAGTTGCGAGGCCTCGCGGCCCAGCACCAGGCGCTGGCCACCGGCGATGAAAACCCCCAGGGTGCCGTCGCTGGCGGGCAGCGTGGTCACCTGGATGAGCTTGCCCAGGTCGGACACCAGGCTGTCGCGCTGGTCCAGCAGGTCATTGGGTTTCTGCGAAAAGCCGGTGACGGCCGCGATCTGCTGGTTCAGGTCGGCCAGGCGGCTGGCAATGGAATTCACCGTGGCGGCGGAGGACTGCAGGTCTGACCGCACGCCGGCCTGCAGCACGTCCAGCCGTGCCGAGGCGCTGGAGAAACGCGCCGCCACGTCGGCCGCGCGGGCCAGCACCACCTGGCGCGCCGAACCATCGGACGGCTTGTTGGCCAGGTCGACCATGGTGTTGAGGAAGGACCCCATGGCCGAGCCCAGGCCCGTGTCGCCCGCAGGGAACACCTCCTGCAGTTGCTGCAACTGGCCCGAGCGGGTCTCGTCCATGGCGGCCAGCGCCTTGGTGGCCTGTGCCTGTGCGGTGAGGAACTGGTCGCTGGCGCGGCGCACGTCCACCACGTCCGAACCCTTGCCAAAGAAGCCGGCGCCGGTGAACTGGCCGGTGGCCGTTTCCACCACGGTTTCCTGGCGCGAATAGCCCACCGTGTTGGCATTGGCGATGTTGTGCCCGGTGACCTGCAGCGCCGAGCTGTTGGCCAGCATGGCCCGCAGGCCGATGGACATCAAACCGGAGGTGGTCATGCAGCCCCCTGGACGCTACGCGTCGCCCCCCGGGGGGGGAGTTCGCACTTTCGGAACGGCCATTCAGTGCTCATGGCGGCCTCAGGTGTTCACGCTGCGCTGCATGCGCAGGGTGGTGTTGATGACCCGCGACAGCTTTTCGGCATAGGCCGGGTCGGTGGCGTAGCCGGCCTTCTGCAAACCCTGGGCAAAGCCCTTGGCGTCGGCGCCGGCGTTCACCACGGCGGCGTAGCGCGGGCTGTCCTTCATCAGCCTGGCGTAGTCGGCAAACGACTCGGCCGCGCTGGCATACGCGCGGAATTTCTGCACCACCTTGTGGGCCACGCCGTGGCTGTACTCGGTGGTGACAACGTCGGTGGTGGCGCCCTTCCAGCTGGCGCCAGCCTTGATGCCGAAGAGGTTGTGAGCCGAGCTGCCGTCGGCATTGCGGATCTCTTTCTTGCCCCAGCCGGTTTCCAGCGCGGCCTGCGAGACCATGAAGTCGGCCGGGATGCCGGTGGCCGCCTCGGCCGCCTTGGCCGCGGCCTGGTTGCGCTGCACAAAGTCGGCCGCCGCCTGCTGCGGGATGCCCACCTTCTGCGGCGCGGCCTTGGGGTCCACCACGGGCGCGGTGGCACCGTCGGTCTTGGGGATGGGGCCCGGGCTCAGGCCCATGTTGCGCTCCAACTGCTTGGCAATGATGTCGCTGAGGCTGCCCGGCGCGCCGGCCATCTTGGTGGCCCACTGTGCGTCCAGCAGTTCGGTGCCCAGCTTGCTGCCTTCGTTGCCAAACGGGTCTTCGCTGCTGCTGTTCTCGCGCATGGTCTTGAGCAGTTGCTGCATGAACAGCGACTCGAACTGCTTGGCCGCTTCGCGCACCGCACCCTTGGGGTCGGTGGCAGCCTTGGTTCGCAGTGCGGTGACGGCGTTGGCGTCGCCGAAGCCGGTGCTGCTGGTGGGAATGGAAGCCATGTCAGATCACCTCGAGCTCGGCGTTGAGCGCGCCGGCGGCCTTCATGGCCTGCAGGATGGCCAGCAGGTCTTGCGGCGTGGCGCCCAGCGAGTTCAGCGCCTTCACCACGTCCGACAGCTGGGCCGTGCCGGGCAGCGTGATGATGCTGCCACCCTGCTGGGTGATGGCGATGTCGGCCTTCTCGGCCACCTGGGTGGTGCCGCTGGAGAACGGCCCCGGCTGGCTGATGACCGGCGTGGAACTGATGGTGACCGACAGGCTGCCATGCGCCACCGCGCAGGGCGAGATGGCCACCGCCTGGTTCAGCACGATGGAGCCGGTGCGCGGGTTCAGCACCACCTTGGCGGCGGGCGTGGCCAGGTCCAGCGAGAGGTTTTCCACATCGGCCAGGAAGCTGACACGGTCGTCGATGCTTTGCGGCGCCTTCACGCGCACCACGCGGCCGTCCAGCGCCTGCGCGGTGCCGGCGCCCTTGGCCGCATTGATGGCCTGCGCCACGGCGCGGGCGGTGGCGAAATCGGCCGAGCTGAGGTCAAGCTGGATGTACTCGCCCTGGGCCAGCGGCGTGGGCACGGCGCGCTCCACCGTGGCGCCTTGCGGAATGCGGCCACCGCTGAGGTGGTTGATCTGCACCTTGGAGCCACCGGCCGAGGCGCCGGCGCCGCCCACGATCAGGCCGCCCTGGGCCATGGCGTAGATCTGGCCATCGGCGCCCTTGAGCGGGGTGGTGACCAGCGAGCCGCCACGCAGGCTCTTGGCGTTGCCGATGGACGAGACGCTCACGTCGATCTGCTGGCCCGGTTGGGCAAAGGCCGGCAGCTGCGCTGTCACCAGCACGGCCGCCACGTTCTTGAGCTGCATGGTGGTGCCGGCCGGCACGGTGATGCCCATCTGCTGCAGCATGGAGTTCAGACTCTGCGCGGTGAACGGGGCCTGGGTGGTCTGGTCGCCCGTGCCGTCCAGGCCGATGACCAGGCCGTAACCCATGAGCTGGTTGCTGCGCACCCCTTGCACCATGGCCACCTCCTTGATGCGCGGTGCAGCCTCGGCGGGCCAGGGCCACCACAGCGCGGCAGAAGCCAGCAGCGCGGCCAGGGTCATGGCGGCCTTGAGCAGGCGGTCGGTGAAGGTGGTGGAGGTCATGGTGGGCACCCGTGTCGCGGTGGGGCTGAAGCTCATTCTGGGCAGGCTCAGATCGGCAGAATGTTCAAGAAGAAGCGGCTGAGCCAGCCTATTCCCTGGGCATCGTCCAGCACGCCGCGGCCACGGTTTTCGATGCGCACGTTGGCGATGGCGCCGCTCTGCACCACGTTGCCCGGCTGGATGGAGCGCGGGTCGACCTGGCCGGTGAACTTCAGCACGTCCACACGGTGGTTGACGCCCACCTGCTTCTCGCCAGCGATGAGCAGGCCACCGTTGGGCAGCACACCCACCACCAGCGCGGTGATGGTGCCGCTGAACTGGTTGGTGCTCTCGGTCTTGCCCTTGCCCTCGAACGAGTTGACGCTGGAGCCGGTGACGCCCAGCTTGCCCAGCGTGGTGGCCGACAGGCCTGCCAGCGCCGACACCGAGGTCTCGACCTTGCCGGTCTTGTCCACGGTGGAGTCGGCCGACTGCGAGGCGCTGACGTTCTCGACGATGTTCACGGTGAGCGTGTCGCCCACCATGCGGGCGCGGTGGTCCTCGAACAGCGGGCGGTAGGCGGCCGACTGGAAGATGGCGCCGTTGCCCTGGGCTGCGTTGATGGGCTGCTGCGCCACAGGCACCTGCGCCGGAATGGGCGTGGGGCCGCTGGCGGGCATGGCCGGCGCCGTGGCGGTGGCGAAGTCGACCCTGGGCACCGAATAGAGGCTGCTGCAGCCCGCCAGGGCGCTGCAGGCCAGGGTGAGAGCAAACAGCAAGGTGCGCATCACAGTTGCCCCAGTTTCTGCAGCATCTGGTCGGAGGTGGAGATGGCCTTCGAGTTCAGCTCGTAGCTGCGTTGGGTCTGGATCATGGTGACCAGCTCTTCCACCATGTTCACGTTCGAGCCTTCCAGAAAGTTCTGCTGCAGCGTGCCCAGGCCGTTGGCGCCTGGCGCGCCGGCGTTGGGCGTGCCGGAAGAAGCGGTCTCGGTGTAGAGGTTCTGGCCACGCGGATCCAGGCCGCCCGGGTTGACGAAGCTGGCCAGTTGCAGCTGGCCCAGCGTTTGCGGTGCGGCCTGGGCCGGCAGCATCACGCTCACCGTGCCGTTGGCCGCGATGGTGATGCTTTGCGCATTGGCCGGGATGGTGATGCCGGGTTGCACCACATAGCCGCTGTTGTTGACGATCTGGCCTTGCGAGTCGAGCTTGAGCGAGCCGTCGCGGCTGTAACCCGTGGTGCCGTCGGGCAGCGTGACCTGCAGAAAGCCCTGGCCGTTGATGGCCACGTCCAGCGGGTTGCTCGTCTGCTGCAGGCTGCCTTGGCCAAAGTCGCGGGCCGAGGCCACCGCGCGCGTGCCCAGGCCCACCTGCAGGCCCGTGGGCAGCTGGGTCTGCTCGGAACTGGCCGCGCCGCTCTGGCGCAGGTTCTGGTAGATCAGGTCTTCAAAGACCGCGTGCGAGCGCTTGTAGCCGCTGGTGGCGGCGTTGGCGAGGTTGTTGGAGATGTGGTCCAGCTGGGTCTGCTGGGCTTCCATCCCGGTCTTGGATATCCAGAGCGATCGGATCATGGTCAGTCTCCCGACAAAGGGGGTATGCCACGATGATCCTTGGAACTTGAGGGCTGCAAGCCCGTGAATAGCAGGGCAATGAGGGGGCTGATGCGGGGCGTGCCACCGCCGTCATTCCCGCGTAGGCGGGAATCCAGGTTTTCACGCTTGGCGTTTGGCTCGGTAAAGGCCCGGGCGGGCAGGCTGCACCGCTCAGGCCTTTGCTGAACCTACGGTGGTGTCGAACCTGTGGGAATGCAAACACGGCCTGTCGAGCGACAGGCGGCCAGCCGGGGTTGGCGATTTCTGGGGCGCTGAGGAGCACAGCCTTCGGGGTGGCGCGCGCAGCGCGCATCGTGAACATGCTTGCTGCACCTTGTTTGAGTGCAGCGAGCAAGGCGAGCGAAACGAGTTGTGCGGCACACCCCGAAGGCGAGCACCGCAAGGGAGTCGGCGCGCAGCGACGACCGCCACAGCATGAGCCAGCGCCGGCTGGCCGCCTGGCGCCAACGCACACAAAAGCAAGAGAACCTGGATTCCCGCCTGCGCGGGAATGACGGGGCGAGAGCGTGGAATGACGGGACCGAGGTGGGCTCGACGGCCGAGATCAGCCGTTGTTTGACAACAGCTTCGAAGCCGTCTGCTCCTGCTTCTCCGTCGTGGTGATCAGCTTCATCTGCTGCTCGAACTGGCGGGCCGCTGTGATCATCGCGACCATGGTTTCCACCGGGCTCACGTTCGAGCCTTCGAGCGAGCCGTCTTGCAGCCGCGCATTGGCGTCGGCGTCCAGGTCGCCGGTGGCGGCGCGGAACAGGCCGTCGTTGCCACGGGTCAGCGGTGTCTCGGGCGTCACCATCTTGATCTTGCCGATGCTCTGCGGCTTGGTGCTGCCGCTCTTGGCGGTGACGGTGCCGTCGGGGGCGATCTGCACCGTGGAATTGGGCGGCACGCTGATGGGGCCGCTGTCGCCCACCACCTGCAGGCCGCTGGCCGTTGTGAGCAGGCCTTCGCTGTTCACCTCCAGCGCGCCGGCCCGCGTGTAGGCCTCGGTGCCTTCCAGGCTTTGCACGGCCATCCAGGCATTGCCCTTCATGGCCACGTCCAGGTTGCGGCCCGTGGTTTGCACGCTGCCGGCGTCGGGCTTGTAGCCCACCGTGGTTTCCAGTGCGTAGACCCGTGTGGACGCGCCGCTGCCACGCACCGGCACGGCGCGAAAAGCCGCCATCTCCTCGCGAAAGCCGTTGGTGCTGACGTTGGCCAGGTTGTTGGCCAGCACCTCCTGGCGGTGCATGGCCGCCTTCGCGCCGGCCATCGAGAGGTAGATCATGCGGTCCATGGCGAACTCCTAACTCAGCATCAACGCAGATTCACGAGGGTCTGCATGGTCTGGTCCAGCGTCTTGATGGTCTGGGCGTTGGCCTGGTAGTTGCGCTGGGCGGTGATCATGTTCACCAGTTCGGCCGTCAGGTCGACGTTCGATTCTTCCAGCGCGCCGGCCTGCAGCGAGCCCAGGTTGCCCACGCCCGGCGTGCCCACGATGGGGTCGCCCGAGGCAAAGGTGCGTTGCCAGCCGTTGCCACCGATGGGCTGCAGGCCCTGCATGTTGCGGAAGGTGGCCAGCTCCACCTGGCCGGCAGGCTTGCTCTGGCCGTTGGAGTAGCGCGCCGTGATGATGCCGCTGCTCTCCACCACGATGCTGGTGAGCGAGCCCGGCGCATAGCCGTCCTGCGCCAGGTTGGTGACCGAGAAGTCGGAGCCGTATTGGGTGGAGCCCACGAAGCTCAGGGCGATGCCGGTGATGGGCAGCGTGTCTGAACCCGAGGAAGTGGTGGTGGTGGGCACGTCGATGGCGATCGACGGCGGGTTGGGGTTGGCACCGGTGGCGTCGAAGGCCAACGTGGACACCGGCTGCGGGTCGGTGGCGCTGCCCATGATGGTGCTGCCGTTGGCCGTGACGTACACGTTCCACAGGTCGGTGCCGGCCTTCTGGAAGTAGTAGTTCAGTGCCACGGTCTGGCCCTTGGCGTCGTACACCGTGAGCGAGGTGGCTTTGTTGTAGGTGTTGGGGTTGGCGAAGTCGATCTTGGAGCCGGCATTGGCCGTGGCCAGCGCGGTGTTGGCCTGGGCCAGTGCCGTGGCGGCGGTGTTGGCGGCGTTGTTGGCCTGGGTCAGCGCCGAGGTGGTGGTGAGCACGGTGCTGGCGGCGTCGGCTGCGGCTTGCTGCAGGACGGCGTTCGAAGGGTCGGCCAGCAGCGCTGCGTCGGCGTCGGCTTTGGCGGTGTCGGCGGCGTCCTTGGCGTTTTGGGCCGTCACCAGCGCGGCATCGGCATTGGCCTTGTTGGTGGTGGCCTTGTTCAGCGCATCGGTGGCCACGGTCACGGGGTTGGTGGCCGACGCCCGTGCGTCCACGTTGAACTCCATGCCGATCTTGTTGGTCCGGCTGGGGTTGATGCCGGCGGTGGGCAGTTGCAACGGCACGGCCTGGCCGGGCTGGATGGTGCCGGTGTTGTCAGCGGCATAGCCCAGCAACTGCAGGCCGTCGTTGTTGACGATGTGACCGGTGGAGTCGACCTTGAACTGGCCGTTGCGCGAATAGGTGGTGGGGTTCTTGCCGTCGGTAAGCTGGAAGAAGCCGCCGCCGTTGATGGCCAGGTCCATGGGGTTGGACGTGGAGGTGATGTTGCCCTGTGTGAACTGCTGCGACACCGCCGCCAAGCGCACGCCGATGCCCACGTTCATGCCGCCACCACCGTTGAGCGCGTTGGCGTACATGTCGGAGAACTCGGCCCGCGACTGCTTGGAGCCGAAGGTGTTGGCGTTGGCGATGTTGTTGCCAATGACGTCCAGGTTCTTGGACGAGACGTTCAAACCGGAGAGGCCTTGCTGGAAGCTCATGGGGTGCTCCTGAAAATGCGAAGAGGGTTCGGGGTGGGCGTGGCGGCGATCAGAGGAAGGCCCACACGGCGTCGTAGGCCACGCGGCTGCCGTCGTCGAGCTCCAGCGCCAGCGTGTTGTTGAAGGTGCTGACGGCGTTGATCTTCTGGGTCTGCAGCGCCATGGTGTTCACCGTGGCACCGGCTGCCGTGGCACTGACCTTGAAGGTGAGCGCCTGGCCCTGGTAGGCACTGGGCACAGCCCATTCGAAGCTTTGCCGGCCGGCGTCCACCTTGGTGAGGTTCACGGTGTCGAGCACGGTGCCGGCGGCGTTGGTGATCTGGATGCTGACCTTGTCGGCCTTGCTGCCCAGCTCGTAGCCGCCGGTGGCCTTGGCGCCGCTGGTGGCCAGCTGGTTGCCCTCGACCACCACGTCGTGGCCCACCAGGGCCGCAGCCTGCATGGCCTGCAGGCTGCTGAACTGCGTGCCCAGTGAGTTCACCGAAGTGTTGACCTTGTCCAGCCCCGAGACGGTGCTGATCTGCGCCATCTGGCTGGTGACCTGGGCGTTGTCCAGCGGGTTCAGCGGGTCCTGGTTCTTCATCTGCGCCACCAGCAGCTTGAGAAAGCGGTCGGCCTGTTCGCTGGCGTTGGTGGCGGTGAGCGCGTTGGACGAGGTGGTGGCGGTGCCAGAGGAGGTGGTGCTGCCGATGGCGGATGTGGTCATGGTGGGCTCCGTTCAGGGGTGGGCGGGGATTCAGCCCTGCCCCATCTGCAGGGTCTTGAGCAGCAGGCTCTTGGCCGTGCTCATGACTTCGATGTTGTTCTGGTACGAACGCGACGAAGAGATCATGTTCACCATCTCCTCCACCGCGTTCACGTTGCTGTAGGTCACGTAGCCCTCGGCGTCGGCCGCCGGGTGGCTGGGGTCGCGCACCTTGCGGCCGGGGGTCTGGTCTTCGCTGATGCTGGCCACGCGCACGCCGGCACTGGCCGACACCGGGTCGCCCGGGTTGGCGCCCACGGCGCTGCCGCTGGCGCCCATCAGCAGGGTCTGGAAGACCACCTGCCGCGCCTTGTAGGCCTGGCCATCGGGCCCGGCCACGGTGTCGACGTTGGCCAGGTTGGAGGCCACCACGTTCAGGCGCTGGCTTTGCGCGCTGACGGCGCTGCCCGAGATATCGAAGACCTTGAACATGCTCATGTCAGCCCCTCGTCCGTGGAGTACCCCGGCCGATCCCCCAAGGGGATGCGGGCCGGCTTGGGAGCGGCCCGGCGCTCGGCCCGCTGCTCGACATCAAGTCTTGGTTGGTCATGGACTACTCCTTATCAGCCCTGCGACGGGCTCTTCATCGCGTCCATCATGGTCTTGACGCTGCCGTTGATGAAACGCAGCGTGGCCTCGTACTTCACCGAGTTCTCGGCAAAGCTGGCGCGCTCGCGGTCCATGTCCACCGAGTTGCGGTCGAGGTTGGTCTGGCTGGCGGTGGCGTAGCGCAGGCCGGCCTCAGACGCCGCGCCGGCGGTGGGCTGCAGGTGGCCGCGCTGGGTGGCCGCCATCTGGCCGGGAATGGGCAAGGCGCCGGTGGCCTGCTTGAGCGCGCTGGCGAAATCCATGTCGCGGGCCACGTAGCCCGGTGTGTCGGCGTTGGCGATGTTGCTGGCGATCAGCCGCTGGCGCTCGGCGCGCAGCGTCAGCGCCTGGGTCTGGAAATCCAGGGTGTCGGTCAGGCGGTTGATCATCATGTGGGGCTCCTTGCGGCCGGGCAGAGTCCGGGCGTCGGCCGATTGTGAGAGCCGCTGTAGGGCCCAGAAGCTGCAAACAGCAGGCCCGCACGGCTGCATTTCATGGCTCTGGCACCCGCCCCCCACCCTCAAGATGCCCACCATGAACACGCCCACCGCCCTGCCCTGCTCCGCCGCGCCCGCACGCGCCGCGCTGGGCTGCGCCGTGCTGTGGGCACTGGCCAGCCCCGCCCTGGCCCAGGACGCGGCACCGGTGGATACCCAGGCCTTGGGCGAGCGCATCAGCGCGCTGGCGCAGGACGGCGCCCGCCAGGCCGCGGCCAACCCGGTGCGGGTCGCGGTGGAGGTGGGCCAGCTGGACCCGCGCCTCAAGCTCGCCCCCTGCCAGAAGATAGAACCCTATCTGCCCGCCGGCCTGCCCGCCTGGGGCCGCACGCGCGTGGGCCTGAAGTGCGTGCAGGGCCCCAAGCTGTGGAATGTGAGCCTGCCGGTGACCGTGCATGTGTGGTCGCGTGCCCTGGTGGCCTCGGCGGCCCTGCCCGCCGGCACCGTGCTGGAAGCCGCCCACCTGGGCCAGGCCGAGGTCGACCTGGCCGGCGCCCCAGGGGCCCCTGTGCTCCAGCACAGCGCGCTGCTGGGCCGCACCTTGGCCCACGCGGTGGCCGCCGGCCAGGCGCTGCGCGCCACCGACCTCAGGGCCCGCCAGTGGTTTGCGGCGGGCGACACCGTGCGCCTGGTGGCCAGTGGCCCGGGCTGGCGCATCGTCAGCGAGGGCCAGGCCGTGTCGCCGGGCCTGGAAGGCCAGCCGGCGCGCGTGCGCACCGAAAGCGGCAAGATCGTTCAAGGTCGGCCGGTGGCCGACCGAGAAGTGGAGATGGCTTTGTGAAACTGAACCGCCTTTTCCCGTCAGACAGGGCTAAAGTTCCCGGCCACGGTTCCGAAAGACGATGCATGTCGTTCGGGACCGCGTTGCGGTAACGGGCCCAATGGAGAAACTCATGAAAATCGGACCCCTCGATGCCAAGCCCGCTTCGACTGCCATTGCAGCCGACCGCAAGGCCGCGCCGGCCACTGCCGGCAAGCCTGGCACCAAGACCGAAGCGAGCGCGGAAGTGAAGCTCTCGGCCACCGCCAGTGAACTGGCCGGCGCAGCCGCCGACCCGGCGTTTGACGCCCAGAAGGTCGAACGCATCGCCAGCGCCATCCGCGACGGCAACTACCAGGTGGACGCTGAGAAGATCGCCGACAAGCTGATCTCGAACGCCCAAGACCTGCTCAAACGCTACACCGCCAACTGAGGCGGGCGTGGCCACCCCGGCCCTGCCCCTTGCGCACCGACCTGAACCGCCGGCCCTTTCACCGGCGCCACGACCATGCAGAGCTCCCCCCCCGAACACGACGCCGTGCGCAACGTCACCGAGTTGGAAACGGCGCTGAGCGAGGTTGAAAAACAGCTCGACGCCCTGGGCCAGGCCCTGAAGGACCACGACCCGGCCGCCACCGAGTTGGCCGCCACCGAACTGCACCAGGCCCTCACCCGGGCCGTGCGCCACGTTGGCCATGCCGGCCAGAACGGTGTGCCGCCGGCCCTGCGCCGCCGCCTGGCCATGGCCACCGGCCTGGTCGCGGCCCAGCGCGACGCCGTGGCGCGCGCCACCTCGCTGCTGGACCGCGCCATCGACGTGCTGCTGCCCACGACGCCCCAGGCCGCGCCCTCGGTGTACGGCGCCCTGGGCACCACCCAACGCCCCGCCAGCAGCGGCCTGGCCCAGGCCTGAACGGCCCTGCAGCCGTGACGCCCGCCGCGCGCGGGCTCGCCCCTTGGCCGTCATCCCGCGCAGACGCGTCGCCCAGCCGTCATCCCCGCGAAGGCGGGGATCCATGACATTTGAATCGTCAACCTGGATTCCCGCCTGCGCGGGAATGACAACGAGAGCCTGCGCGGGAATGACGACGCCAGCCTGAGCGGCTGGGCTGGCCGGCCGTCAGAGTTCGGCGGGGATCTCGGCGTCGATCACGTCCACCACGTGCGAGCGCAACCAGGGCTTGCGGCCGCGCGCCTCGCAGTAGCCCGACACAGCCAGGTAGTGCACCACGTCGCGGAAACACAGGTCGCGCTCCACCGGCCAGTTGGCATAGCTCACCCGGGCACCCTGGATCACGTCGTCCACCTCCCGCCCCTCGCGGCTGAGCTTGGCCGCCACCACCTGCCTGTACAGCGCTTCGGCCGACAGCCCGGGGTGGAGCCGTTCCGCGCGCTGGTACAAGCCCAGCAGCTCGACACAGCAGGCGCGCACGAAACGGCGCTCGCGCCAGCCCACCAGCATGTGCCAGAGGTTGGGAATGCCGAGCGGCATGGCGTTGACTTGAGAGGGCATGGTCTGGGTCCTGGACAGCCGGCATGCCGCGCCCGGGACAGGTGCGGCTCAAGCTGGGTACGGCCCAGGCCCGGCCATTATTCCCCCCACTGGTGCAAACCCCATCGTGACAACGCCCCGGCGGTGGAACCGGCCGGGGCGGTCAGGGCGGGTGGCGACTCAGCGCCTCACCATTCGCGCAGCTTCACCCGCAGGCGGGCGATGGACTGGCTGTGCAACTGGCAGACCCGCGATTCGGTCACCTTCAGCACGGCGGCGATTTCCTTCAGGTTCATGTCGTGCTCGTAGTACATGCTCATCACGTACTGCTCGCGCTCGGGCAGGTTCTTGATGGCATGCACCAGGGCCTCGCGCATGCGGTGGTCTTGCAACATGGCCAGCGGGTTCACCTCCTCGTTGGCCACGTGGCGGTCGAGAAAGTCGTCGCTGCCCTCGTCGCCCGACATGTCCTCCAGGTACACCAGCTGGGTGCCGCGCACCTTGGTCAGCATGTCCTGGTAGTCCTGCAGGCTGATGCCCATTTCCTTGGCGATCTCACCCTCGTGGGGCGCGCGGCCCAGGCGCTGCTCCAACTTGTGCACGGCAGCCTCGATCTCGCGCTGCTGGCGCCGGTTGCCGCGGCTCATCCAGTCGTTGCCGCGCAATTCATCGAGCATGGCGCCGCGGATGCGCTGGGTGGCAAAGGTCTCGAACTGCACGCCCTGGGCCGCGTCGAAGCGGCTCATGGCGTCGTGCAGGCCGATCATGCCCACCTGGATCAGGTCGTCGATCTCCACGTTGGCGGGCAACTTGGCGATCATCTGGTGGGCCAGGCGGCGCACCAGGGGGCTGTGCTGCTTGAGCAGCGCGTTGGTGTCGAGACGACCGGTGGCGGTGTACATGGACAGTCTCCGAGCGGGGTCAGTAGAGAAGGGCCGACAAGGCGCCCGTGGGCTGCAACGGTGCGGCCACCACCTCGGGGCGGGGCAGCACCGGCGCGTCGGCCATGGTGTCGGTCAGCAGTTGTTCGGTGGCCAGGCGGCGCAGGGCGGCGTCCACGGGCGCATCCACCGAGCGGCTGCAGTCCACGCCGGCGTAGGCGCGCAGCACGGTGCCCAGGAAGATGTCGCCGGTCTGTGCCAGGCGTTCGGCAATGCGCTGGGGCTGCTTGCCATGGGTGCGCGAGGCCACCAGCAGGTCGAAGGTGACGAGCTGCGAGCGCTGGGCCAGCAGCTTCATCGAGGTGTAGGCGTCGGTCAGGCTGTTGCCGTCGAGGGAGGCCATCAGCACCGGGCGCACCGCGCGGTGGCCCAGCAGGCGCACCAGGTCGCGCGCCGTGGCGTGCAGCAGGATGGCGTCGGCACGCGGCGCGGCCTGGGTCACGGCCGAGAGCCAGGCCTCGGCCGAGCCGCGCGGGTTCACGTGGCGCAGCGGCAGGCCGCGCGCGGCCAGGTAGTGCACCTTCTCGCCCAGCGGCTCGATGCAGGCGGCCAGGTCGATGTCGGCCATCTCGTGGGCGTCGGGCGAGGTGTCGGCGGCATCCACCAGCAAGGTGTTGGCGCCCAGCTCGGCCAGGGCCGTGGCCATGCGTTCGAGCACCACGCCCGAGTTCTCCACCATGGGGTTGGCCACCAGCGGCACGATGCGCTGGCGCGGGGCCGTGAACAGGCGGCGCAGGCCGTCGGCCTGGTCGGCCGGGCTGCGCGAAGCAAGGTGGTTCAGGGGGTGCATGAAGGGTGCCATGGCAAAGCTCAGGCGTGCAGCGCGTGGGATGCAGGGCCGTGGTGCGGGCTGGCGGCGAACACCAGTTGCACGTCGTCGGCCTCCATGCGGTAAGCGGCCGAGCCACCGCCCTTCAGGGCGCGTTGCACCAAGGCATTGCTGGTCAGGCGGTGCCAGTCTTCGGGCACGCGCTGGCCATTGGCCACGCCCCACACCTTCAGGCGGTGGCGGATGACCGCGTCCAGCGCCGGGGCCAACTTCACGGCCTCGTCGATCTTGGACAGGATCACGCCCTTGCAGCGCGCGGCGCGCCAGGCATTGATCACGTCGTCGATGGTCTCGCCCTGCGAGGACGCGTCCACCACCAGCAGGCGCTGGATGCTGGGGTGCGAGAGCATCTCCAGCAGCTCCTTGGTGCGGCTGTCGCGCTGGGCCATGCCGGCGGTGTCGATCAGCACCATCTTCTTGCCCGCCAGCAGTTCCAGCAGGTCTTCCAACGACGCCCTGTCATGGGCCGTGTGCACCGGCACGCCCAGGATGCGGCCGTAGGTGCGGAGTTGTTCGTGCGCGCCCACCCGGTAGGCGTCGAGCGTGACCAGGCCCAGGTTGGCCGCGCCGTAGCGCGTGGCAAAGGCGGCAGCCAGCTTGGCGGTGGAGGTGGTCTTGCCCACGCCGGTGGAGCCGATCAGCGCGTAGACGCCGCCCTGCTCTTCCAGCGCCGGGTCTTGCTCGCCGGTGAGCAGGTTGCGCTCCAGCACGCTGGCGGCCCAGGCGGATTCATCGGTGGCGTTGGGCGGCAACGCTTCCACCAGCTTGCGGATCAGGCCGGGCGAGAAGCTGCAGTCCAGCAGCTTTTGCGCGAGGTTGGCCTGGCGCGGGTGGCGCTGCAGTTTCTCCATGAAGGCCAGGGTGCCGAAGCGCTCTTCGATCAGGCCCTTCATGGCGCGCAGCTCGTGCACCATGTCGATCTGGTCGCGGCGCTCGACCTGGGCTTCGGCCAGGGCCGGCATGGCCTGCAGTTCGGCGGGCTCGAAGGCGCGCGGCGCGGGGGTGATGTTGGCCATGCGGGCCGCCACCTGCGGGCGGGCCGCTGGGGCCGGTGCACGGGGGGCCGGGGCCGCAGGCTGGGGCACGGCCATGGCCGGCATGCCGGACAGCGGGGCCTCGGCACCGGTCATCGCGGCCTGGCGGCGCTTGAGCATGCGCTCGCGCACATAGTCCTGGAACGAGAGCGTGCTCATGGCCAGCTGTTCCACATCGCGCTCCACCTCGGCGTCCATGGCGGGCGGGCTCTGCTGCAGGCGTTCGGCCAGGCGGCGGCCGGCCAGCGGGCGCTCGGCCGTCTGGCGCTCGGCACGGGCGGCCAGGTCACCCCGGCTGCTGGCGCTGGCAGACACCTTCTCGAAGGTCTCCACGGTTTCGGGCGCCATGGCCAGCACTTCCACGCCTTCGGGGCAGGGCTTGGTGGACAGCACGACGGCGTCTTCGCCAAAGGCCTGGCGAACCAGGGCAAAGGCCTCGCGCGAGGTGCGCGCGGTGAAACGTTTCACATTCATGCTGTGGCTCCGATGATCGAACCGATCCGGATCGAGTGGGTCTCAGGAATCTCGCTGTGCGCCAGCACCTTCAGGCGAGGGGCGGCACGCTTGAGCAAACGGGCCAGCGGGGCCCGCAATGAGTCGGGCACCAGCAGGCAGGCGGGGTGGCCCAGGTCTTCCTGCTTCTTGGCGGTGTCGGCGGCCTGGCGGGTGAGGGTTTCGGCCACGCCGGGGTCCAGCACCGGGCCGTGGGGCGAATTGAGGGCCTGGCTCACCAGGCGTTCGAGTTCGGGTTCCAGCGCGATCACGTCCAGTTCCTTGGCCGGGCCGTAGATCTGCTGCACGATGGCCGGGGCCAGGTGCACGCGGATGCGGCGGGCCAGGTCGGCGGGGTCGGTGACCACGGCAGCGTGTTCGGCCAGGCATTCCACGATGGAGCGGAAGTCGCGGATGTGCACGCCTTCGTCCAGCAGGAGCTGAAGAACCTTTTGCAGTGTTGCGATGCCAACCATCTTGGGTACCACGTCTTCGATCAGTTTGGGAGCCAGCTTGGTGACGTGTTCGACAAGCGCCTGGGTCTCGGAGCGGCCCAGCAGCTTGGCGGCATTCACCTGCATCAAGTGTGAAAGGTGGGTGGCCACCACGGTCGAGCAATCAACCACCGTAAACCCGGCCATTTGGGCCTGCTCTTTCTGGCGTTCCTCGATCCACACGGCGGGCAGGCCAAAGGCCGGGTCCACGGTCTTGGTGCCAGGCAGTTGCGGCATGCCGCCGCCGGGGTTGATGGCCAGGTGCATGCCCGGGAAGGCCTCGCCCTCGCCCACCACGGCGCCGCGCAACGTGACGCGGTAGACGCTGGGCTTGAGCTCCAGGTTGTCGCGGATGTGCACCGAGGGCGGCAGGAAGCCCACCTCTTGTGCAAACTTCTTGCGCACGCCCTTGATGCGCGCCAGCAGGTCGCCGCCGCGGCTCTTGTCCACCAGGCTGATCAGGCGGTAACCCACTTCCAGGCCCAGGGTGTCCACGGGCTGCAGGTCGTCCCAGCTGGCTTCGGCGTTGGCCTGCGGCGCCGGGTCGTCCTTGCTGGCCACGGGCTGCTCGGCAGCGCGCTTGGCGGCGCGTGCCAGGGACCAGGCGTAGTAGCCGATGAGGCTGGCCATGGACAGGAACACCAGGTGCGGCATGCCCGGCACCACGCCCAGCATGCCGATGATGCCGGCGGTGATGGCCAGGGCCTTGGGCGACGAGAACACCTGGGCGCGGATCTGGCTGCCGATGTCGGTCTCGGTGCCCACGCGCGAGACCACCATGGCCGCCGCCACCGAGATCAGCAGGCCGGGGATCTGCGCCACCAGCGCGTCGCCCACCGCGAGCAGGATGTAGGCGTTGGCCGCCTCGCTCACCGTGAGGCCGTGCTGGGCCACGCCAATGATGAAGCCGCCCACGATGTTGATGACCAGGATCAGCATGCCGGCGATGGCGTCGCCCCGCACGAACTTGCTGGCACCGTCCATGGAGCCGAAGAAGTCGGCTTCCTCGCCCACCTCGGCGCGGCGCTTCTTGGCTTCTTCTTCGTTGATCAGGCCGGCGTTCAGGTCGGCATCAATGGCCATCTGCTTGCCGGGCATGGCGTCCAAGGTGAAGCGCGCGCCAACCTCGGCGATGCGCTCGGCGCCCTTGGTGACCACGATGAAATTGATCACCACCAGGATGGCGAAAACAATCAGGCCGACGGCGAAGTTGCCACCGATCAGGAAGTGGCCGAAGGATTCGATCACCCGCCCGGCCGCGCCGGTGCCGGTGTGGCCCTGCAGCAGCACCACGCGCGAGGAGGCCACGTTGAGCGACAGGCGCAGCAGCGTGGTGACCAGCAGCACGGTGGGGAAAGCCGCGAAATCCAGCGGCTTGATCATGTTGGCCGCCACCAGCATCACCATCAGCGACATGGCGATGTTGAAGGTGAACAGCAAATCCAGCGCGAAGGGCGGCAGCGGCAGCACCATCATGGACAAGACCATGATGATGAACAGCGGGGCCAGCAGCGCCTTCATCAAGGCGGCGTTCTCACCCAACAGGTTCTGGAGTTGTTTCTGTATCGCGTTCATTCGGGGGCCTGCGAGGGCTCTGGCGGACGTGGTGCCCGCATGACAGCGATGGTGCCCCGGGGGGCGCTGGAACTTGAGCCGGAAAAGGGGCGTGAATACCGGCTGTTACGGGGCACCACCGTCATCCCCGGGCTCACCACCTCGTCATTCCCGCGCCCTTGCCTCGTCATTCCCGCGGAGCCTGCCCCCGCGAAGGCGGGGGGCGGGAATCCATGCCTTTGGCGTTCGGTGCGCCCGCGTCAGCCGCCCAGCCGGTGCCGGCTCATGCTGTGGCGGTCAGCGCTCAACCAGCTGGGTTTGCGATCCGGGAGGAATGCCTCTCACCGCCTAGAAGGAGCGGGATATAAAGCGCTATCGACATCACATTTGGCACTATGAAAAGCTCCGTTTGCGTCCGGAGGTATAAGTTCGGTGAAGAGCGGGCGTTGTTCGACGTTTTCTACTCCGCAATTCACTTGGTGGCCCGTCGGGACTATTCCGACGAGCAGGTTCAGGCTTGGGCGCCTCAGAACCTCGATAGAGAAATGTGGGCCGAGCGTATGCGCGGAATCAACCCGTTCGTTGCCGAATCGAACGGCCAGGTTGTTGGGTACGCCGATCTCCAAGTCGATGGGTACATCGATCACTTCTTTGTCTCTGGTCACCATCCTCGGCAAGGCATCGGAGCTGCGCTTATGACCCATCTTCTCCGTGAGGCACGGTCTGCTTCGCTGACGGAATTGACATCCGACGTAAGCCGCACAGCCCAGCCGTTCTATGAGAGGTTCGGATTCTCTGTCGTCGAGCAACGCCAACCCATGTTGCGCGGCGTCGTCATTCCAAACGCCTTCATGCGGCTCCCACTCCCATGACGCCCAACTCCTCCGTTTTGGTCTTTGTGTTTCTTCGAGCGCAGGTACTGCCTGTCGAGCGCCAGGCGGCCAGCCGGGGCTGGCGATTTCTGGGGCGCTGAAGCGCGCAGCGTTTGGGGCGGCGTGCGTAGCACGCTTCCAAAACATGCTTGCCGCATCTTGTTTGAGCGCAGCGAGCAACGCGAGCGTAGCGAGTTATGCGGCGCGCCCCGAACGCGAGCACTGGAGGGGAGTCGGCGCGCAGCGCTGACCACCACAGCATGAGCCGGCACCGGCTGGCCGGCTGGCGCGGGCGCACACGATGTGAAAGACATGGATTCCCGCCTTCGCAGGAATGACGGGGCGGCGGTGCGGGAATGACGAGGCGGGGGTGGTGAGGGCCTGACGAATGCGTCAGTGCCGCTTGTGCTGCGGGTCCAACTCTGGCGGCACCTGCACGTCCGGCGGCGCCAGCGCCATGTCGGGCGTGCGGCGCAGTTGGTACACCCAAGCCAGCACCTGGGCCACGGCGGCAAAGAGGGCGGCGGGCACTTCCTGGTCCAGCTCGACGTGGGTGTAGAGCGCACGCGCCAGCGGCGGGGCCTGCAGCACGGGCACCTTGGCGTCGCGGGCGATGTCGCGGATGCGCAGGGCCAGCAGGTCTTGCCCCTTGGCCACCACGCGCGGGGCACCCATGCGGTTCTCGTCGTACTTCAGGGCCACGGCGTAGTGGGTCGGGTTCATCACCACCAGGTCGGCGGCGGGCACGGCCGTGAGCATGCGCTTGCGGCTCATCTCGCGCATGCGGGCCTTGATCTTGCCCTTCACCTCCATGTTGCCCTCGGCGTCCTTGTGCTCTTGCTTGGCCTCTTCGCGGGTCATCTTCAGGCGCTCGGCCCAGAGGTAACGCTGCAGCGGCACGTCCACCAGGGCCCAGGTGCCCAGCACCAGCAGGATGAGGCCGAAGCACTGGGCCACGGTGGCGCCCAACTGGCTCACGGCCTGGGGCAGCGGCACCATCAGCAGGCTGGCCAGGCCCTGGAACTGGGCCTTGAGAAAGTAGTAGCCCACCACGCCTACCAGCAGGCCCAGCGTGCACATCTTGAACAGGTCGATGAGGTGCTGCTTGCTGAACATGCGGCCGATGCCGGCAATGGGGTTGAAGCGGCTGAAGTCGGGGCGCACGGCCTTGAAGCTCACGTTCCAGCCGCCCGAGATGACGGCGGCGGCGGTGGCCACGGCCACCATCAACAGTCCCAGCGGCACCACCACCACCAAGGCCTTGAGGCCCAGGGCCCAGAGCTGCTCGGCCATGCGGTCGGGGTTGGCCACGGCCTGGTGGTCGAAGCGCAGGGCATCGCTCAGCAACTGGCGCAGCCAGTTGGCCATGGGCGCGGCGGCGGCCATCAGCACCGAGCCGGCCACGGCCAGGGCGGCAAAGTGGCCCAGGTCGCGTGAGCGGGGGATCTGCCCATCCTCGCGGGCACGGCGCTTCTTCCGCTCCGACGCGGGGATGTTGCGGTCTTGGGCGGAATCGGCCATGGTCAGACCGCATCGTGCCGGCTGCGCTCAGCGGCCGCCCGTGGAAAAACCGGCCTGGGGCGGTGCTGATCCGCCCTTCCCTGCCTGGCCTCAGAGCGGGAGGTGGGCCAACAGCACCCGGCGGGCCTGCTCGAAGTCGAAGCGGTCGAGGTGGCGGTTGAGCTCGTCCAGCGCCGGGCCCAGCGCCGAGCGCAACACCGGCTCCTGCGAGATGACCAGGCCCAGGGCTGCGGTGTCGTGGCTGCCCAGCAGGCGCTCCAGCTCGCGCAAGCGGGCCTGGAACTGCGGCTCGGTGCCCAACGGCTCGGCCCGCACGGCGGCGGCCATCAGGCCGGCCGGACGCGGCGGGGTGGCGGGCCGCGCCGGGGCCGGCACGTCCACCGGTGCCAGGCCCACCTTTTCGATGGGCCGGCGGGCAGCGGTGAAGCTCAGCCACTTCAGCAGCACCGCATAGAGCGTGGCACCTTCCATGGGCTTGCCGATGAAGTCGTTCATGCCGGCGGCCAGGCAGATGCGGCGGTCTTCCTCGAAAGCGTTGGCGGTGAGCGCCACGATGGGCACCATGGTCCAGCCCGGCAGGGCCCGGATGGCGCGCGTGGCCTCCAGGCCGTCCATGCCCGGCATCTGCATGTCCATCAGCACCAGGTCGTACACCCGTTGGCCGGCCTTGGCCAGGGCCTGCAGGCCGTCCTCGGCGGTGTCCACGCGCATGCCCAGCATCTGCAGCATGGCCACCACCACGTCGCGGTTCACCTCGTTGTCCTCGGCCACCAGGATGCGCGCGCCGCTGTGGCGCCGCACCAGCTCGGTCTGCACCGCCTCGGCGGTGGCGCTGCCCGGGGCCGGCAGGGTCAGGTCGTGGCCACGGTGCAGCCGGGCCGTGAACCAGAAGCTGCTGCCCTGGCCTTGCACGCTCTCGGCGCCGGCCTCGCCGCCCATCAGGCGGGCCAGGCGTTCGGTGATGGCCAGGCCCAGGCCGGTGCCGCCATACCGGCGGGTGGTGGAGCTGTCGGCCTGCTCGAAGGCCTTGAACAGCCGGCCGATCTCGCTGCGCGGCACGCCGATGCCGGTGTCTTCGACCGAGAAACGCACCAGCAGGTCGTCGCCACGCTCTTCCAGCAGCTTGGCACGCAGGGCGATGCGGCCACGCTCGGTGAACTTGACGGCGTTGCCGGCGTAGTTGAGCAGGGCCTGGCGCAGGCGGGTGGGGTCGCCGCGCAGCCACATGGGCACGGCATTGGTGTCCACCTCCACCTGCAGGCCCTTGTCGGCAGCGGCCTCGGCAATGATGGACTGCACGTTGTCCAGCACGGCCGAGAGGTGGAAGGTGGTGTCCTCCAGCTCCACGCGGCCGGCCTCGATCTTGGACAGGTCGAGCACATCGTTGATGATGGACAGCAGGTGGCGGCTGGCGTTGTCGATCTTGTCGATGCGGGCCACCTGGTCTGGCGAGGCGCCGCCTTGGCGCAGCAAGTAGGTGAGCCCGATGATGGCGTTCATGGGCGTGCGGATCTCGTGGCTCATGTTGGCCAGGAAGGCGCTCTTGGCGCGGTTGGCCACCTCGGCCACATCGCGCTGGCTGCGCGCCCGCATCGACTCCACGCCGTAGGCCACGTTGCGGGCCAGCTCCTCCAGCGTCTCCACCTCGTCTTCGCTGAAGGCGTCGGGCTCGGCCGCGTACAGGCACAGCACACCCAGCACCCGCTGCGCACCCACCAGCGGCAGCGAGATGCTGGACTGGTAGCCCCGCCGCAGTGCGGCCTCGCGCCAGGGGGCCATCTTGGGGTTGCTGAGGTAGTCCTGGTTGATCTGGGTGAGCCCCGTGCGCACGGCGATGCCGGTGGGGCCGCGGCCATGCTCGCGGTTCTCGTCCCAGGACACGCGGGCGGTCTTGAGGTAGCCGTCGTCGCCGGCCTGCGCCACGGGCCGCACCGTCTTCTCGGCGTCGTCCTCGGCCTGGCCTATCCAGGCCAGCACATAGCCACCATCGTCCAGCATGACCTGGCAGACGCGGTTCAAGTAGTCGGCCTCGTTCTGGGTGGTGACCAGCACCATGTTGCTGGAGCTGAGCACGCGCAGCGTGCGGTTGAGCCGGCGCTGGGCCGCCTCGGCGGCGCGGCGCTTGCTGATGTCGCGCGACAGCACGATGAAGCGCGGCGACTGGTCAGGTGCCACCGCCTTGCGCGCCACCGAGAGCTCGAACCAGCTGACCCCGTCGGGCAGGTGCAGGCCGATCTCGGTGCCATGCGATTGGCCGGTCTGGTGGGCCTCGTGCAGCGCGGCCATCACCGCGTCGGCAGCGGGCCCGGGCATCACGTCCGCCACGCGCTGGCCCAGCAGCTCTTGCACCGGCGCGACCAGCAGTTCGTCGCGCAGCGCATGGCAGGCGTGGTAGCGGCCGTCCAGGTCCATCTCGAACATCAGGTCGGGCATGGCTTCGAGCGTGGCGCGCAGCGTGGCCTCGCTCTGGCGCAGGGCTTCTTCAGACAAGCGCCGCTCGGTCACGTCGATCTGCACCCCCAGCATGCGCAGGGCCTGGCCCTGGGCGTCGCGCTGGGTGACGTTGCCCACCACGTGCAGCCAGCGCCACGAGCCGTCGGTGTGGCGAACCCGGGCCTCGTAGTCGAGCACGCCCAGCCGGCCCTGCACCACGTCCTGGGTGCGTGCGGCCACCCGGGGCAGGTCGTCGGGGTGCAGGCGGGTGCGCCAGGCGTCCGCCGTGTCGTGGCCCTGGTCGGGGCTCTCGCCCAGCATGCTGAAACAGATGGGCGTGGCCTGGCGCTGCTGGCTGGGCAAGTCCCAGTCCCACACGCCGATGGCCGCGGCCTGGGTGGCCAGGCCCAGCCGCTGTGCCAGGGCCTCGGCCTGCCCCCGCGACTGCGCCACCACCTGCCACATCCGGGCCAGCCGCAGCGCCAGCGTGAGCACGCCCACCGAGCCCAGCGCCCAGATGCCAGCCGCCATCCAGGCCAGGCGGCGCCAGTCGGCCAGCAGGTGCTCGTACGGCTGGCTCACCACCACGCTCAGTTCGGGCTGCACCGACAGGCTGCGGTAGGCCAACACACGCATCTGGCCGTCCTCCGCGCTGAGCTGCTGCAGGCGGCCCACCGGTTGGCTGGCCGCCAGCCGCTCGGCCAGGGCGGCGTCGTCCAGCCGGCGCGCGATGAGGTCGTCGCGGAAGGGGCTGCGCATCACCACGGTGGCGTCGCGCCGCACCAGGGCGATGTTGCCGCCGTCACCCATGTCCACCGACCGCCAGAGCCGGTCGAAATACAGCGGGTCCAGGGCCGTGACCACCACGCCCTGCCACTGGCCTTGCGGGCTGCGCAGGGCCCGGGCCGCGTGCGAAACCCAGCCGTCCACCACGCGGCTGCGCAGCGGCACCGACAGGTAGAAGCCGGCGGCCGGGCGGCTGCGGAAGGCCTGGAAGTAGTCGCGGTCGGCCAGGCTCACCCCCTGGTTGCCAGGATCGGAGCTGTGGACGATGCGGCCTTCGGTGTCCAGCACCCACATGGCCTTCAGGAAGGGCAGTTGCTGCAGCTGCTGCTGCAGCAACTGGCGCGCGGCCTCTTCGTGGCCCGGCCCTTCCAGGCGGGCCTGCGCCAGGGCCTCTTCGGCCAGTTGCAGGCGCTGGTCCACGGCCTGCAGCGTGCGCGAGGACTGTTCCTCGACGATGCGGGTCATGGCTTCGCTCTCGCGCAGGCCGGCGTCGATGGCTTGCTCGCGCGCATAGGCCAGCCAGGCGGCCAGCAGGGCGGCCGCGATCAGGGCCAGGCCGATGGCCAGGCCCGCCACCGAAGGCAGGCCGCGTCGGCGCCACAGCTTGGAATTGGCTTGGAGGTCAGTGGGCATCTTGGTACCGCTGGGCGATGTCCACGAAATCGCCGTACACCCGCTGGAAGGCATCCGCGATGTCGGGGTCGAAGTGGCTGCCGCTGCCTTCCATGATGATGCGGCGGGCTTCGTTGGCGGGGATGGCGCCTTTGTAGACGCGCTTGAAGATCAGCGCGTCAAACACATCGGCCAGGGCCATCAAGCGGGCCGAAACCGGGATCTGCTCGCCCGCCAGGCCGTCGGGGTAGCCACTGCCGTCCCACTTCTCGTGGTGCCAGTGGGCGATCTCCTTGGCCACCGCCAGAAAGGCCACCGGCGCGTCGATGTCGCGCTCGGCGCTTTCGATGGCGTCGCTGCCGGCCTTGGCGTGGGTCTTCATGACCCGCCACTCGTCGGGTGTGAGCGGGCCAGGCTTGAGCAGGATGGCGTCGGGGATGGCCACCTTGCCAATGTCGTGCAGCGGCGCCGACATGGTCAGCAGCTCCACATAGGCGTCGCTGGACAGCAGCGGGAAGCGCACATGGCCGCGCAGTGCTGTGGCCAGGCGGTTCACATAGCCCTGGGTGCGCAGGATGTGGTTGCCGGTGTCGGTGTCACGCGTCTCGGCCAGGTGGGCCAGGGCCCGCACCGTGACGCGCTGGGTGAGCATGTTCTCGGCCATGCGGCGGGCCACCTCGTCTTCCAGCGCGGCGTTTTGGTCGCGCAGCCAGGCACGGGCCTGCTGGGCTTCAAGCTGGGTGCGCACGCGGGCCAGCACCACCGCCGGCTTGATGGGCTTGACGATGTAGTCGCAGGCCCCCATCGAGAGGCCACGCTCCTCGTCGGCCGCATCGCCCAGGGCGGTGAGGAACATCACCGGGATGTCGCGCGTGAAGGGCGAATCGCGCAGCCGGTCCAGCACGGCGTAGCCGTCCATGTCCGGCATCATCACGTCCAGCAGGATCAGGTCGGGCGTCTGCTCGGCCAGCGCCACCTTGAGGCCCGCCTCGCCTGAATTGGCCGCCAGCACGCGGTAGTGCGGGCCCAGCAAGCCGGTGAGCACCAGCAGGTTTTCGGGCGCGTCATCGATGATCAGCACCGTGGCGCTGGGTGTGGCAGTCATGGCCGGGCTGGAGCTTACCGAGGGTCAATTCTCATCACGGGGCATTGTCAGCCAGGCCCGCGCGCCACGCACCCGCTTTTCACCCGCTTTTGAGAGTTGTTTGCGCAACATCTAGGTTGGCGCAGGCCGACCGCCGGCGCCCTCATCCGGCCCAACCCCGGGTTGACCCTGGGTGCGGTCTCACGCAACATAATGGACGACCTCGTTCGGCTGGTGCGCCCACCCGCTGCCGCCTGCGCAAGGGCCTTGCGCTTCTGGAACTACCCGATGAACACGCTGGCCGCCGCCGCGCGCAGACAGTCCTCCGCCCGCGCGGGCGCCTTGCCCGAGGGCGTGGCAGCCCGTGATGTGGCCACCGAGTGCCTGCGGCACACCGCCGAGCGCGAACAGGCCGGCATCGCCAGCGTGCTGGTGGGCCAGGTGTTCATGCTGGTGGTGCACTGGGGCCAGCCGACCTTGCAATGGGTGCTGGCGGCCGTGGCCCTGCGCTTGGGCGTGCTGGCCCACCAGCTGTGGCTGCTGCGGCGCATCACCGCCATCGGGGCCGAGCAAGCACTGTCCAAGGGCCTGAACCGCCGGCTGGTGTGGGGTCTGGGCATCGGCGGGTCTGCCTGGGGCCTGCTGGCCTGGGCCATCGGGCCCCTGGGCCATTGGACCTTGCGTGACGAACTGACGGTGATGCTGCTGCTGGTGAGCGCCCCGCTGACCCTCATCACCACCTCTTACCTGTGGCAAGGCATGCTGGCCTTCAACGTCGGGCTGTGGAGCCAGGTGGTGCTGCGCGTGGCCTCCGAGGGGCGTGGTGACAACACCCACCTGGTGCTGGCGTCGCTGGCGTTCCTGATGGTGGTGCTGTACCTCTATGGTCGCCAGATGCACCAGCAGACGCTCAGGGGCCTGGTGGCCCACCTGCACACCCAACACCTGCGCCGCGAATTGGCCCAGGCCAACCAGCAACTGGTGCTCACCCTGGACCAGGCCCTGGCGTTGGCCACGCGCGACCCCTTGACCCAGGTGCTGAACCGCCGCGCCTTTCTGGCGCGCGCCAGTGCCGAAGCCTCGGCCATGTCGCGCCACGGCCAGTCGGCGTGCGTGCTGATGCTGGATCTGGACCGCTTCAAGGCCATCAATGACGTGCACGGCCACGCCGTGGGCGACAGCGTGCTGGTGGCCGTGGCCAACGCCATCCAGACGCAACTGCGCGGTGCCGATGTGCTGGCGCGATGGGGCGGCGAGGAGTTCATCGTGCTGCTGCCCAGCACCAGCCCCATCGACGCCCTGGGTGTGGCCGAGCGGGTGCGGGCCGCCCTGCCGGCCTTGACCCAACCGCACTGGCCGGCCGATGTGCGCACCAGCACCTCGATCGGGTTGACCGCCTGGGCCAGCGGGCAGGACATCGACCACGCCATCCGCCAGGCCGACACCGCGCTCTACCGTGCCAAGGCCGAAGGGCGCAACCGGGTCTGCCAGGCCCCGCCGGTGGCCTGAGCGACACGCCGTTCGATCAGGCCTGGGCCAGGCGGAACACGCCGATGCGTGCGGCTTCCACCGCCGCATTCAGCGCCAGGATGTGGCGCTGGAGTTTGACGTTCATGCCCATGACAACACCTCGGGCTCTGAACCCGCACTCACACGGCCTTCGGCACGTTGAGGGGGATGTTCAATGGAACAGCGCCAGCGTGCGCTGCAGCGCGGCGACAAAGGGCGACTCCATCATGGGCAGCATGAAGACCATGCCCACCAGGCCCACGCCCATGGTGACGGGGAACCCCAACGAGAAGATGTTGGTCTGCGGCGCCACGCGCGAGATCACGCCCAGCACCAGGTTGACGATCAACAGGATGGCGATCAGCGGCGTGGCGATCCACAGCCCCATGCGAAAGACCTCGGCGCCCCAGGCCTGGGGGGCCATGGCCTTGAGGAAGGCGAAGGGCTCGGGGCCCACGGGGAAGACGACCAGGCTCTGCATCACCGCCTCGATCACGCTCAGGTGGCCATTGATGACCACGAACAAGAAGGCGATCAGCGTGCCAAAGAAGCGGCTGGTGGCCGTGGCCTGGCTGGCCGAGATGGGGTCGAAGAAACCGGCGAAGTTCATGCCCATCTGCAAGCCTGCGATCTCACCGGCCAGTTCCACGGCGGCAAACACCAGGCGCACCGCAAAGCCCAGCGTGACGCCGATGAGCACCTGCTGCACCACCAGCATCATGGCCAGGGCCGAATCCAGCGGCACGGGTTGGACCTCGGGCGAGACACCGACGGCCGAAAAGGCGATGAGGAAGGACAGCCCCACCCGCACCCGCACCGGCACGCTGCGCTGGCCCAGCACGGGCATGACCTGAAACAGCGCCAGCACGCGCAGAAAGGGCCACAGCACCGGGGTGACCCAGCCCAGGATCTGCGCTTCGCTGAAGGAGATCATTTGGAAAGACCGTGGAATGGGCCAACGCCGGGCCGCCCCAAGTTGGCCCACTCCCCCTTGGGGGGGCGCGAACGGAGTGAGCTTGGGGGCACCATTCAGCCGGCCGCCGTGGCGATGGACATCAGCATGCTGCGCAGGTAGTCCACCAGGGTGGTCATCATCCAGGGCCCGGCCACGGCCATCACGGCCACGGCGGCAAGCAGCTTGGGCACGAAGCTCAGCGTGGCCTCGTTGATCTGCGTGGCGGCCTGGAAGATGCTGACCAGCACGCCCACCACCAGCACCACCAGCAGCATGGGCGCCGCCACCGTGAGCAGCATCAGCAGGCCGTGTTGGCCAATGGAGAAGACTTGGGTGGAGTCCATGAGGTTTCAGCCTAGGTTGCGAAGCTCGCGGCCAGCGAGCCCAGCAGCAAATTCCAGCCGTCGGCCAGCACGAACAGCATGAGCTTGAACGGCAGCGCCACCAGCACCGGCGACAGCATCATCATGCCCAGCGACATCAGCACGCTGGCCACGATCATGTCGATGATCAGGAAGGGGATGAAGATCAGAAAGCCGATCTGGAAGGCGCTCTTCAACTCGCTGGTCACAAACGCCGGCACCAGCACCTTGAGCGGCACGTTCTCGCCCTTGATGCTTTTGTCGAGCTTGGCCAGCTTGGCAAACAGCTCCACGTCCGACTGGCGGGTCTGCTTGAGCATGAACTCCCGCATCGGCACCTCGCCGCGCTTGAGGGCCTCGTCGAAGGCGATCTGGTTGGCGGCATAGGGCGCCCAGGCCTGGTCGTAGACCTTGTCCAGCGTGGGCGACATGACAAAGAAGGTCATGAACAACGACAGGCCGATCACCACCTGGTTGGGCGGCGCGGCCTGGGTGCCCAGGGCCTGGCGCAGCAGCGAGAGCACGATGACGATGCGGGTGAAGCCCGTCATCATCAGCAGCACCGCCGGCAGAAAGCTGAGCGCCGTGAAGAACAGCAGCGTCTGCATGGGCACCGAGTAGCTGGTGCCGCCCGCGCCCTGCCCGATCAGCAGCGGCAGCGTGGGGCCGCTGGGGTTGGCCGCCTGGGCCCAGCCCAGCAGCGGCAGCATCAGGGCCAGGCCGGCGGCGCAGCGCAGCGCCACCCGCCGGGGCGTGCGCTCAGCCATGGTTGCCGTCCCCCACCTTGCCGCCCTGGCGGAAGCGCTCGATGAGCTGCGCCACCGAGGGGGCGTGCGGCTCGCTGATGGCCAGCGGCACGCCAGCCGGTGCGGCCAGGGTGGTGAGGATGTTGATGTTCTCGCCGGTGACACCCAGCACCATCCACTGCCCGCCGGCACCCGGCATCAGCTCGACGATGACGATCTTCTGCGAAGGCGACAGCGAGAGGCTGGACACCACGCGCATCAGGTTGCCCTGGGCGGCACCGCCCACGCCAGCGCGGCGCATCAACCACAGCGCCAGTGGGATCATGGCCACCACGGCCACAAAGGCCAGCAGGGGCATCAGTGCGGAGGTGCTCATGTCGCCCCCTTGACGCTGCGCGTCGTCCCCCCGAGGGGGAGCGAGCCACTTCGGAGCGGCCGTGCGTGTCTCATGCCTGGACCTGTCATACCCTGCTCAGGCGGCGCATGCGCTCGCTGGGGGTGACGATGTCGGTGAGGCGGATGCCGAACTTGTCGTTCACCACCACCACCTCACCCTGGGCGATGAGGAAGCCGTTGACCAGCACGTCCATGGGCTCGCCCGCCAGCGCGTCCAACTCCACCACCGAGCCCTGCGCGAGTTGCAGGATGTTCTTGATGGGGATGCGCGTGCGGCCCAGCTCTACGGTGAGCTGCACCGGGATGTCCAGGATCATGTTGATGTCGTTGCCAGCCCCGCTGCCCGCCGTGCTGGTGGGCGTGAAGTTGGTGAACGACGCGGCCGCCACCTGCTCGGCAGGCTGGGCCACTTCGCTGGCCACCTCGTTGCCGCTGGTGCTGCCGCCCGACGATTCGGCCAGGGCTGCGGCCCAGGCATCGGCCATGTCGTCTTGGCCATTGACTTCTTCAGCTGACATTGCGGTCTCCCAACCAGCCCTGGTTCGTGCCGGTCAACAAGCGATCGATCTTGATGGCGTACTTGCCATCGGAAGTGCCGTAGTGGCAATCGAAAACGGGCACGCCGTCCACCTTGGCCTGGATCAGTGGCTCCAGATCCAGCTCGACGAAGTCGCCGGGCTTCAAGGCCAGCAACTGTTCCACGGTGGCGGGCGCCGTGCCCAGCTCGGCCACCAGGTCCACCTCGGCGCTCTGGATCTGCTGCTTGAGCAGGTTGACCCAGCGGTGGTCGGGCTCGGTGGAGTCACCCTGCACCGACGAATACAGCACGTCGCGGATGGGCTCGAGCGTGGAATAGGGAACGCAGAAGTGCACCGAGCCCGAGGTCTCGCCGATCTCCAGCGTGAAGCTGGTGGCCACCACGATCTCGCTGGGCGTGGCGATGTTGGCGAACTGCGGCTGCATCTCGGAGCGCTGGAAGTCCAGCTCCAGCGGGTAGATGCCGGCCCAGGCCTTCTTGTACTCGGCGATGATGACGCCCACCAGGCGCTCGATGACGCGCTGCTCGGTGGCCGAGAAATCACGGCCCTCGATGCGGGTGTGGAACTTGCCAGCGCCGCCGAACAAGGCGTCGATGACCGCGAACACGATGGCCGGGTCACAGACGATCAGGCCGTTGCCTCGCAGCGGGCGCACCTGGACGATGTTGAAGTTGGTGGGCACCACGATTTCGCGCAGAAAGGCGCTGTACTTCTGCACCTTGATGCCGCCGATGGAGATCTCGGGGCTCTTGCGAATGAGGTTGAACAGGCCGATGCGGATGTTGCGGGCAAAGCGCTCGCAGATGATCTCCATGGTCGGCATGCGGCCACGGACGATGCGCTCCTGGCTGGCCAGGTCGTAGTCGCGTATGCCCCCAGAGGGAGCGTCCTCTTGCTCTAGCTTCTGGCTCTCGCCGGTGATGCCTTGCAGCAGTGCATCGACTTCGTCTTGGGAGAGGATTTGCTGGTTCATGTCAGAGCCGCCCGGCCGCCCGAAGGCGCTGAAGCGCCCCTTGGGGGCCGCGAACGAAGTGAGCTTGGGGTCGATTCATTTCAGATCGCCGTGTTCGCGATCACGCAGGTCATTGGATGATGAAGCTGGAGAACTGCACCGCCTTGATCGGCGAATCGTCGATGCTGTCGAAGTGCTTGCCCTTGCCCTTCTTGCCGGGCGTGGCGCCGGCCGCTGCGGCCTCTTCCTCGTCTTCCAGCTCGATGCCCATGGGCTGCACGGCCACGCGCAGCACCTGGGTGGCCAGGCGCTCCTTGCCGTCGGCGCCGGCCAGGTCTTGCGAGGTCTTGCGCGAGAGCAGCAGCAGGATGTTGTTGCGGATGGCCGGCAGGTAGGCCTTGATGGTGTCGCCCGCGTGGGCGTCCTCGGTCTGCAGGGTGATGCCGATCTGGGCGTAACGGTCCACGTCACGGTCGGCCAGGTTCACCACAAAGGGGTCCAGCGGCACAAAGACAGGCACGGCGTGCTTGTCGTCTTTCTTGTGCTCCTTCTTGGGCTTCTTGTCCACTTGGGCGGTGGTGCCGTCGCCTTCCTCGGCGGCGGCGGCCTCGTCGGCGGCTTTCTTCTTCATCATGAAGAAGGCACCACCACCGCCGGCCAGCAGCACAGCCACGGCGGCAATGATGATGATCAGCTTCTTCTTGCCCTTGGGGGCGGGGGCTTCAGCGGCGGGGGCGGCTGCGGCTGCGGACATGGGGTGCTCCTTGCTGGCGACGATCCGGCGGCGGCCCACCTGGGCAGGCCGCCTTGATCCGTGTTCGAGCCATTATTGAGAGCCACCCCCCGGACTGAAACGCTAAAAAGAGGCAGAAATGGGGCGACTCCGGGCCTTAGCCCACCCAGGGCAGCGTCAATGCGGGTGCAGGTGGTGGGCGTCCGGAAAATGCGGATGCCGGTGCACCAGAGGCTGGTGCGTGTGCCAGTGGCTGTGCCGCGCGCCCGGGGCCGGCTCCACCTCGTGTGCATGCTGGTGGTGCGCGTCGTGCACATGGCTGTGGCTGTGGGCCTGGGCGTCATGGGCATGGTCGTGCTCGTGGTGCTCGGTCAGGTGCAGCCACACACCCAGCGCCATCAGGCAGCCCGCCACCGCCAGGCTGGGGGTGAGCGGCTCGCCGCCGGCCAGCGCCAACACGGCGCCAAAGAACGGCGCCACCGAGAAATACGCCCCTGCCCGCGCGGTGCCCAGCTGGCGCAGGCCCACCACGAACAACACCAGGCTGATGCCGTAGGCGGCCAGCCCCAGGGCCAGCGCCCCGGCCACCGCAGGCCAGGCCGGCCAGGGCGCCCCCATCGCCAGGGCCAGGGCCAGGTTGACGCCCCCCGCCACCAAGCCCTTGACGCTGGCGATCCAGCTGGCGTCCGAAAGCGACACCTTGCGCGTCAGGTTGTTGTCCAGCGCCCAGGCGGCGCAGGCGGCCAGCACCAGCAAGGCCGGCACCCCATCGGCCAGCAGGGCCTCACTCGGCCAGCTCAGCACCACCGCGCCGGCTGCGATGGCGGCCATGCCCAGGGCAATGCGCCCGTCCACCGGCTCGCGAAACACCCACCAGGCCAGCATCGCGGTGAACACCGCCTCGCCGTTGAGCAGCAACGAGGCACTGGCAGCCGGCATGCGCGCCAGGGCGGCCATCAGCAGCACCGGCCCCAGCACGCCCCCGCACAGCACCGCCGCCGCAAACCAACGCCGCTCGGCGGGTGGCAGGCGCACCGCCGGTGCCCGCACGACCCGGCGCCAGGCCCACAAGCCCAGACCGGAGCCCAGGTACAGCAAGCCGGCCATCAGCCAGGGGCTCACGCTGTGCAGCAAGGCCTTGGCCAAGGGCGTGCCGGCCCCGAACAGCAGCGCCGCCAACAAGGCCGCCACCGCGCCGGAGGGATGGGGGAGGCGCACCGTGCTCATGGCCCGATTGTCAGCGCAGCCAATGAGCGGCCAGCCCGGCCAGCGCACAGGCGGCGATGACGTGGATGACACTGCGCTTGAACCGGAACAGCGCCACCCCGGCCGCCAGGGCGATCAGGGCCGACACGGCATCGAACCGCCCGCCAAAGCCCTGCGGCCACAGCACGTGGTAGCCGAAGAACAGGGCCAGGTTGAGGATGACGCCCACCACGGCGGCCGTGATGGCGGTGAGCGGGCCGGTGAAGTTCAGGTCGTTGTGGGTGGTCTCCACCAGCGGCCCCCCGGCCAGGATGAACACAAACGACGGCAGGAAGGTGAACCAGGTGACCACGCAGGCCGCCACCGCCCCGGCCACGAAGGGGTGGGCACCAAACACCGCCTGCAGCGCCGTGCTCTGCCAGCCGCCCACAAAGCCCACGAAGGCCACCACCATGATCAACGGCCCCGGCGTGGTCTCGCCCAGCGCCAGGCCGTCGATCATCTGGGTGGGTGTGGCCCAGCCGTGGTGGCCCACCGCGCCCTGGTACACATAGGGCAGCACCGCATAGGCACCGCCGAAGGTGAGCAAGGCGGCCTTGGTGAAGAACCAGCCCATCTGCGCCAGCGGCCCGCCCCAGCCCTGCAGCGCCACCAGGGCGGCCATGGGCAAGGCCCACAGCGCGGCCCCCACCACCAGCAAAGCCAGCAGCCGGCTCCAGCGAAAGCGCGCATGCGCTGGCGTGGGCGTGACGTCGTCGATCAGCGCCGGGCCGTGGCCGGCCGAGGCCTGGCCATGCCCGCCGCCGGTCTTGAAGCGCTGCGGGGCCAGCCTCCCGCCCACATAGCCCAGCAAGCCCGCCACCAGCACGATGGCCGGGAACGGCACATCGGCCGCGAAGATGGCCACGAAGGACGCACCGGCCATGGCCCACAACACCGGGTCTTTCAGCGCCCGGCTGCCGATGCGGTGGGCAGCCTGCACCACGATGGCCGTCACCGCCGGCTTGATGCCGAAAAACAGCCCCGCCACCAGCGGCACCTTGCCAAAGGCGATGTAGACCCACGACAGCGCGATGAGGATGGCCAGCGAAGGCAGCACGAACAGCGCCCCCGCCACCACGCCGCCCCGGGTGCGGTGCATCAGCCAACCGATGTAGGTGGCCAGCTGCTGGGCCTCGGGCCCGGGCAGCACCATGCAGTAGTTCAGCGCGTGCAGGAAGCGCTTCTCGCTGATCCAGCGCCGCCGCTCCACCAGCTCGGTGTGCATGATGGCGATCTGCCCGGCCGGCCCACCGAAGCTGATGAAGCCCAGCTTGAGCCAGAAACGGAAGGCCTCCCAGAAACCCACCGGACTCGGCGGACGCAGAGGCTCGGCTTGTGAGATGGATGGCGCGGCGGTGTCATGCATGGGGTGTGGCCTCCTGCTCATAGGCGGCCCACAGGCCCTCGAACACACTGCCGGCCACGGCCAGCAACTGGTCGTCGTCAAGCAAGGCCCCGCGCATGCCGGCCAGCACCCGTTCCACGCCAGCCGCCTCGGCGGGCGCCACGCCGCCCACGTCCAGGTGGTGCACCAGCGCACCCAGCTTGCGCAGCGCGGCAGTCTCCAGCCCGAAGGCGGCGAGCAGGGTCTCGAAGCTGACCCGCCCGCCCACATGCGAAAAGCGCGCGCCGTCGAAGTCGAAGCCCAGCGCCTTGGCCGGGCAGCGCGCCGGATCAGCCAGCCACAGGAAGCGGGCCCGCGGGTCGATGAAGCGGCGGATCAGCCAGGCACAGGCCAGCCGGTCGACCCAGGGCCTGGCCCGCGTGGCCCAAAGCCGGCCCTGAAAGTCGGCCGGGTTCAACCGCTCAACCTCGCCCGCTGCGGCCTGGGGCTCGCCCGGAAACTGCAGCGCCTGCACGGCAGCGCGCCATGCGGCCAGCGCGGCCAGTGCCTGGCGCTGCGCCTCGCCGGGGTAGAAATCGGTGGCCACGGCCAGTGCCACCGCTTTCTCCAGCCGGCGCAGCTGCTTCAAGGCCTCGGGCAATGCGGTGGCGCTCAAGCCGGCCTGGCAGGCGGCGATGTCGGTCAGCAGCGCAGCGAAATCGCCGGTGCGGTCAAACAGCGCCTGCAAGTCCTGCCCCGGCGCTGCGCTCGCCTGCAGCAGCCAAGCCGAGCCACCCGCCTGCTGCACGTCTTGCGCCACGGCGGCCAGGGCGGCGCGGTGCGCATCGCCATCGGGCAGCAGGTAGGCACCGTCGCGCAGCAGCGCCGCACCCAGCGCCTTGAGCGCCCGCCAGGTGCGCATGCGCGAAGTGGCGTTCTCGCCAGGCAGCGAGAGGATGAGTAGTGAATACAACATGTCTGTAGCATACATGACAGACATGTGGGCCACCTGGTGGCGAGAGCCCGCCTCGCCCTGGGTGCGCGTGGGAGCCCGCCCGCGCGGGCATGACGGCAGGGAGGCGCTCAGGCGTACAGGTCGAGCAGGCTGCGGTGATGGCGGGCGGTGGCCGCCGGCCGGGTGGCCAGGTCGTTGCCGTCGCTTGCCCCGGCGCTGCGGGCACCGCTGCGGCCGGCACTGCGGCCGGCCTCGGCGTTGGTGCCCTCGCCTTGCCGGCCCTGGGCCGAGGGGTCGGCCACACCACCACCCGACAGGCTCAGGCCCACGTCGCCCAGCGCGGCGCTGAGCTGGGGCATGGCGTCCACCAGGGCCTGGCGGGTGCTGGCCACGTCGGCGCTGAGGTCGATGCGGGTCTGGCCGTCCTTGACGGCGATGCGCACGTCGATGGGGCCCAGGTCTTGCGGGTGCAGCGCCAGGCTGGCGTGCTGGATGCCGTCTTGCAGCCAGGTGCTCAGCTGCGCGCCCAGTGCGGGGCCAAAGGCGGGTGTGCCGGGGGTGGCGGGCAAGCTGGCATGGGCCGTGGGCGTGGCTTCGGCGGGCGCCGCCGTGTGCAGCGGGCGTGCCGGGTCGGTGATGGCGCCCAGGCTGGGCAAGGCGCCGTCGGCGGCCGGTGCCAGGGGTTCGGCGGGGACTGCGGCCGCAGGCGTGGCCGGGGTGCTGTTGGCCGCATCGCCGGCGTCGCCCAGGGCTTGGGAGAAGCGGGCGGCATCGGCCTGGGCGCCGTCGGGGGCGGCCCGGTCGGCCAGGTGCTCGGTGTCGGTGGCCGGGCCATGGCGGCGCTGGGCCGTCAGGCCATGGCCGATGGCGTCGCGCAGGGCGGCCAGGGGTTCGCTCGCGGCGGCACGGCCGTCGCCCTCGGTGGGCGTGGTGCTGGCGCCGGGTGTGGCGGCACGGCCCAGGGCCACCAGGGCCCAGGTGCTGGGCGCCTCGGGTTTGGGGGCTTCGGGCTGGGGCTGCGGCGTGGCGGTGGCCGCTGCGCTGGCGTCTTCGGGGCCAGGCTGGCGTTCGCGTTCGCGGTCGCGCTCGGTGGGGCGGGCGTCGGTGTCGTTGCGGCCGGGCGGGGCGCCGGTGGCGGCGGCCGGGTCAGCGGCCGGCATGTCCCTGTCGTCCTGGCTGCGCAGCAGCTGGGCAAAGCCGGTTTGGGTGGCGGTGCCGCCGTGGCGTGCTGCGGTGGCCGCAGCCGTGCGGGTGGCACCGTGGTGGGCCGTGGCGGGTTGGGGGCGCGGCAAGGTGGCGGATGCGGTCATGGCGGCGGGCCTGCGGTGCGGTGGCTCGTGGGGCTCAGGCGGTGGCCAGTTCCTGGCGGGCGGCCCAGGCCATGCGCTGGGCGGTTTCGTCGGCGGCCTTCTGCTCGCGCCGCTCCTGTTTCTGGTCCTCGACTTTCTGGCGCCGCTCCATGAGCTTGCGCACCATGGCCACGCGGGTCTCGCGCTGGCGCAGGCGGTCGCGGGCGGCGGCTTCACGGCGCACGGCAGCTTCCACACTGCCCTGTTGCGAGACGATGGCCTGGTCCAGGCGCTCCACGAAGCCGTGGTAGCAGCGCAGGATGTCCATGGTGGCGCGCTGCTGGAACTGGGCCTGCCAGCGCTGGTGGTATTCGTCGCGGTAGCCCAGCAGGGCCTGGCCCTGTTGGCGGGCCTGTTCCAGCGCCTGCTGGGCGTCGCGCAGCTCGATGGCGGCGGCGTCACGGCGCTGGATTTCGCGTTCCATCAGGGTCACGAGGAGGTTCATGCGGTTCATGGCGGTCACTCAGGTCGGTGTGTGTGGCGGCGGGGTCAGCGGTTGGGGTCCAGCGCCAGCAGTTGCTGGCGGCTGGCGGCCAGCTTGGCCTGGTCGTGCATGTCTTGCTGCAGCAGCGCGGTGAGCTGGGGCTGCACGCGCACGGCGGCGTCCAGCTCGGGGTCGGCGCCGGGCTGGTAGGCGCCGATCTGGATCAGGTCGCGCGCCTTGTTGAACTTGGCCAGCCACTGGCGGGCGCGGCGGGCGCTTTCCAGTTGCTCGCGCGAGGCCACGGCGGTCATCACCCGCGAGATCGAGCGCTCCACGTCGATGGCCGGAAAGTGGCCGCTCTCGGCCAGCTCGCGGCTGAGCACGATGTGGCCGTCCAGGATGCCGCGCGCCGCGTCGGCGATCGGGTCTTGCGGGTCGTCGCCCTCGGTGAGCACGGTGTAGAAGGCGGTGATGGAGCCCAGGCCGTGCAGGCCGTTGCCCGAGCGCTCCACCAGTTGCGGCAGCTTGGCAAAGCAGCTGGGCGGGTAGCCCTTGGTGGCCGGCGGCTCGCCGATGGCCAGGGCAATTTCGCGCTGCGCCATGGCGAAGCGGGTGAGCGAGTCCATCAGCAGCAGCACATGCTGGCCACGGTCGCGGAAGTGCTCGGCAATGGCGGTGGCGTAGTGGGCGCCCTGCATGCGCACCAGCGGTGGGGCGTCGGCGGGTGCAGCCACGACAACGGCGCGGTGGCGCCCGTCCTCACCCAGGATGTCCTCGATGAACTCCTTCACTTCGCGGCCGCGTTCGCCGATGAGGCCGACCACGATCACGTCGGCCTCGGTGTAGCGGGCCATCATGCCCATCAGCACCGATTTGCCCACGCCGGTGCCGGCGAACAGGCCCAGGCGCTGGCCACGGCCCACCGTGAGCAGCGCATTGATGGCGCGCACGCCGGTGTCCAGCGGCTGGCGTATCGGGTCGCGGTCCATGGCGTTGATGGGGCGGCGCACCATGGGTTCGTTCTGCACGCCCAGCAGCGGGCCGCCCCGGTCCATGGGAACGCCGTGCGCGTCCACCACGCGGCCCAGCAGGCCGTCGCCCATGGGCAGGTGCAGGCCGCGGTCTTCGCTGCGGCGCCAGGGGTGGTTCTCGGCACCCAGGCGCGGCGGCTGGTGCGGCATGGGCATGGGCACCACGCGGGCGCCGCTGGCCAGGCCGTGCACTTCGCCGGTGGGCATCAGGTAGGCGCGGTCGCCGTTGAAGCCCACCACCTCGGCGGTGACGGGCGGCGCACCGGCCATGCCCACCGAGCAGACCGCGCCCACAGGGGCGCGCACACCCGCGGCTTCCAGCACCAGGCCGGTGACGCGCACCAGCGAGCCTTCCATTTCCAGCGGCTGCGGCACAGCAGCGTAGTGGCGCAGGTCGGCCAGAAAGCGGTCCCAGCGCTGCTCGCGGTCGGGGCTGCGGCCGGGTTTCATTCGGTTCCCTCGCTGTGCGGGCCGTCGGCCAACGCGGGGGCAGGCATGTCGCCCCAGGGTTGGTCGGCACCGAACACCGTCATGGCCTGGGCCCAGCGGCTCTCGATGCGGGCGTCCACCTGGCCCAGGTCCGACTCGACCACGCAACCGCCGGGGCTGATGGCCGAGTCGGCCTGCACCATCACGTCACGGGCGCGCAGCGCGGGGCCGGCGCCCTGCTCGATCAAGGCCTGGTCTTGCGGGTGCATGCGCAGCCGCAGGTGGCGGGCCGAAAGCATCACCGCGTTCACGGCCTCTTCGGCCACGCGGGCCACACACTCGGGGCGTTGGGTGATCTCGGAGCGCACCACCTGGAAGGCCAGGCCCAGTGCGGTGTCCACCACGGCGCTGGCCATGCGGGCTTCGAGCGCCGCCATCTGTTCGTCAAAGGCGGCCACCACCTGGGCCACCTGGGCGGTGATCTGGGTGGCGTATTGGCGCTTGGCGGCTTCCAGGGCCTCCAGCCCGTCGCGGTAGCCTTCCTGGTAGCCCTGCTGGCGCGCGGCGTTGATGCGGGCCTGCCACTCGTCGGCGGTGGGCTGGGGCGGCGCGGCAGGCGGTGCCTCGGGCACGTTGCGGCGGTCGGCACCGGCGCGGCGCTCGGCCGCAGCGGCACGGGCAGCCTGGGCCGGGTTGAGGCTACCGTCGGGGTTCTGGGTCTGGAAGCCGGCAAAGGTGTCGGGCGTCCAGCTGGCAAAGCCGGCCAGTTCCTCGCGCGGGATGAAGCGCGAGTAGCTGCTGGCCGCCTTGGTGCCGCCACCTGCAGGCGGTGGCACCGGGCGCGGGCCGTTGTTGGACTTAGACGAAGTCATCCGCGCCTCCCGAGGCCAGCACGATCTGGCCTTCGTCCACCAGGCGGCGAACGATCTTCAGCATTTCCTTCTGCTCGGCCTCGACCTCGGCCACGCGCACCGGGCCGCGCGACTCCAGGTCTTCGCGCAGCGTTTCGGCGGCGCGGCTGGACATGTTCTTGAACACCTTCTCGCGCAGCTCGGAGGTGGCGCCCTTGAGGGCCAGCACCAGCGACTCGCTCTGCACTTCCTTGAGCACCGACTGGAAGCCCTTGTCGTCGAGCTTGTTCAGGTCCTCGAAGGTGAACATGTTGTCCATGATCTTCTGGGCCAGGTCGTTGTCGGCCTCGCGGATGTAGTCCAACGCCGAGGTCTCGACCGACGAGCCCATCATGTTGATGATCTCGGCCGCCGCCTTCACGCCGCCCAGCGACGACTTCTTCAGCCGGTCGCCGCCCGCCAGCACGCGCGAGAGCACGTCGTTCAGGTCCTTCAGCGCGGTGGGCTGGATGCCGTCGAGCGTGGCAATGCGGATCAGCACCTCGTTGCGCTGGCGCTCGCCAAAGGTCTTGAGCACCGAGGAGGACTGGTCGAAATCCAGATGCACCAAGATGGCGGCGATGATCTGCGGGTGCTCGTTGCGCAGCAGCTCGGCCACCGACTCGGGGTCCATCCACTTCAGGCTCTCGATGCCCGAGATGTCGCTGCCCTGGATGATGCGGTCGATCAGCATGTTGGCCTTGTCGTCGCCCAGGGCCTTGCGCAGCACGCTCTTGACGTACTCGTCGTTGTCGGGCACCAGCATGTGCTGGTCGGCGGCCTCGTGGGTGAACTTGTCCAGCACCTGTTCCACGCGGTCGCGCGGGATGATCTTCATCTTGGCGATGGTCTCGCCCAGCTTCTGCACTTCCTTGGGGCCCAGGTGCTTGAACACCTCGGCAGCCTCTTCCTCGCCCAGCGACATGAGCAGGATGGCGGCGTTCTCGATGCGGTCGTCTTCGTTGGCCATGGTGAGGCTCTCGGTGTCGTGCCCGGGTCAGCCGGCTTCGCCGTTGACCCAGTCGCGCATGATGTTGGCCACCGCCTGCGGGTTGTTGCGGGCCAGCAGGCGGGCGGCTTCGAGCTTGTGGTTGTGCTTGGGCGCCTCCAAGGCCGGCAGGCCTTCGGCCATGTCGGGCAGCGCGTTCTCGTCGTCCACCACGGCGTCCAACTGGTGGGCCTTGGCCTCTTCCTCGGTCTCGGGCGGCGGCGCCAGGGCCTGGGTGACGGCCGGCTTGATGACGCCAAAGATCATGGCCAGCGCCACCAGGGCCAGCGCGGCGGGCACGGCACCGGCGCGCAGCAGGTCCAGCAGCCAGGCCTGCTTCCACAGCGGCAGTTCGTCGGGCTTGGGCGTGGTGTCGGTCACAAAGGGCGCGTTGATGACCTTGACCGAGTCGTTGCGCTCCTTGCTGAAGCCCACGGCCTCTTGCACCAGGGCGGTGAGCTTGTCCAGCTCTTCTTGCGGCAGCGGCTTGGTGCTGCTCTTGCCCTTGGCGTCCACGGCCGTGCGGTGGTTCACCACCACGGCGGCGTTCAGGCGCTTGACGGTGCCGGTGGCGTTGCGCACCACGCGCACGGTCTTGTCGACCTCGTAATTCACCACGTTTTCCTTGCGCGCGCCGCCGCCGGTGGTGCCGGCCTGCGCGGTTTGCAGCGGGGCCGACGCGCCGTTGATGGGCGCGGTGGCGGGCACGGGGGGCTGGTTGCTGGCCGCACCGGGCACGCCGGTGGGCGTGGTGCTGCTGGGCGAGGTCTGCTCAGACGTTTGCTGGCTGCGCACGGCGGCCGGCTCGTTGCCCTGGTTGGGGCGGAACTGCTCGGCGGTGGATTCGCTCTGCGTGAAATCGACCTCGGCGGTGACGGTGGCGCGCAGGTTGTCGCGGCCCAGCACCGGCTCCAGGATGTCTTGCACGCGCTTGAGGTAGTTGGCCTCGATCTGCTGCACATACTGCAACTGCTGTTCGTCCAGCGACTTGCCGTTGTCGTCGGGCGAGGCCGACAGCAACGTGCCGCGCTGGTCGAGCACGCTCACCGCCTTGGGGTTGAGCTCGGGCACGCTGCTGGACACCAGGTGCACGATGGCGGCGGTCTGGCCGCGGTCGAGCGTGCGGCCGGGGTGCAGGGTGAGCATCACGCTGGCGCTGGGCTTTTGCTGCTCGCGAAAGAAGCCGTTCTGGTTCGGCAGCGCCAGGTGCACGCGGGCGTCTTCCACACCGTCGAGCTTGGTGATGGTGCGCACCAGCTCGCCCTCCAGCGCGCGCTGCATGTTGGAGCGCTCCTGGCGGTCGGTCTGGCCGAAGCGGCTGTTGTCCAGCAACTCGTTGCCGGTGACGCTGGCCTTGGGCAGGCCGGCCGCGGCCAGCTTCATCTTCAGGTCGTACACCTTGTCGGCCGGCACCATCAGCGCTGCACCGCCTTCGGTGAAGCGGTAGGGCACGTTCATCTGCGAGAGCTGGGCCACGATGGCGCCGGCCTCCTTCTCGGGCAGGTTGGCGTAGAGCACGCGCCAATCGCCCTGGCTGGCCCACAGCGTCATGGCCACCACCGTGGCCGCGAGTGCGGCCAGGGCAGCCCCCAGCTTCATCTTGGTGGCCGCCGGCAAGGCACCCATCCTGGCGACAAAACCAGTGGGCTGCTCGGCGGGCACGAGGGGGGTGGCGAGGGCGACGGCTTGGTCCATGGGTGTTCAGACATTCGGGCGTCCCGCAAGGGCGCACCCGGTGTTTGGGTTGAGTCGATTGTTCGGCAAGCCCCCGCCCCGCCATGGCGCGAGAAGCCGGAGAAACGCCAGTCAGTTCCCACCATCGTGGTGCGCGGCGCTCTCTACCATCCTGTTCATGACGCCTCATGGGTCAACGCAGGGCCGCTCCCAAGTTGACCCATCACCCTCGGGGGCCTGACGCGCAGCGGCAGGTCTGGGGGCACTCTCCGAGAGGGACTCTCATGGACATGAAACTCAAACCCTTCGACTTCGCCTCGGCCGTGGCCAAGGCCGGCATGGCGCCCGACGGCACCCGTCTGGCCCGTGGCGGCGCGGCCGCAGCCACCACGCCCGTGGAGAAGGGCGGGTTCCAGAGTGCCATGACGCAGGCGCTGAAGTCGGTGAGCGACGCGCAGAACGAAACCACGCGCCTGCAGCGTGAGCTGCAGCTCGACAACCCCACCGTGAGCCTGGAGCAGACCATGGTGGCGATGAACAAATCGCAACTCGGCTTCCAGGCCGTGCTGACCGTGCGCAACCGCATGGTGCAGGCCTACACCGATGTGATGAACATGCAGGTGTGAGCGCGCCCCTGAGCCGCTGAAGCCCGCATCTGGCCGGCACATCCCGCGCAATTCGGGCCATCGCATTCGCCGGTCTGCGCCAACATGGCACAGCAGCGCACCACTCAGGCCGGGGGCACATCCGGCGTTCGCAGGCGTATCGCGGACAGCAGGCATTCGTTGGGACCATCCTTCGCACCATTGGTGCATCCGGTTTCGCGCAAGCCGGGTGCGGGAGTCCTTTCATGCAACGCTCACTGCGTTGGACCCTCATGGGTCTGTCCCTGCCCGCCGCTCTGGCGGCCCTGCTCATCCTGGCACTGGCCTTCAGCAGCTTCGGCTCTCTGGACACCAGCGCGCGCAAGGCCCTGGTGGCCAAAGACGTGGTGGCCGACATCCTGCCTCCGCCGATGTACCTGATCGAGATGCGCCTCGTGCTGTCCCAGGCGGTGGAGCACTCGTTGACCACCGACCAGGCACGCCAACGCTTTGCCAAGCTCAGGTCCGACTACGACGAACGCGTGCAGTACTGGCGCGGCCATCCGCCCTACGGGCTGGAGCAGCAACTGCTGGGTGCGCAGCATGAACAGGCGCAGAGGTTCATGCAGCTGGCGCAGACGGCGGTGCTGGACCGCCTGGCCCAAGGCCAGCAGGAAGCCGCCTCCCAAGGGCTGGCCCTGGCCGACCAGTCCTACCTGGCACACCGCGCTGCGGTGGACGCCACGGTGACCGCCGGCGCCCGCTTTGCCGACACGGCCATTGCCGACTTCGAAGCCACCACGCGACGCGGCTATTGGCTGATGCCCTTGGCCGCAGCACTGCTGCTGGGCGCCTCGGGCGTGCTGGGCTGGCTGATCTACCGCAGCCTGATCGCCGCCGTGCAGCAGTGCACCGGCCTGGCCGACCGCGTGGCCGCAGGCGACCTCAGCCAGCATGTGCACTCCAACCGCCAGGACGAGCTGGGTGACCTGGTGCGCAGCATGAACCAGATGAGCACCAACCTGTCGCGCCTGGTGGGGGGTGTGCGAGAGGGTTCGCACGCGATTGCGCAGGCCACCGCGGAGATCGCCCAGGGCAACCTTGACCTCTCATCGCGCACCGAGGCCCAGGCGTCCAGCCTGCAGCAGACCGTCGCTTCGGTGGAGCACATGTCCGAGGCCATCGCCCACAGCGCCGACACGGCGCGACAGGCCGACCACCTGGTCTCCGAGGCCAAGCGCATCGCCGAGGAGGGGCACGCCGCGGTGAACACGCTGGTGACGGCCATGGGTGCCATCCGGGTCTCTAGCCACCGCATCGCCGACATCATCGGCGTCATCGACGGCATCGCCTTCCAGACCAACATCCTGGCCTTGAATGCGGCCGTGGAGGCCGCCCGTGCCGGCGAGCAGGGCCGCGGGTTCGCCGTGGTGGCCGCAGAGGTGCGCAACCTGGCCCGCCGCTCGGCCGACGCAGCGCACGAGATCAAGGACCTGATCGCCGACAGCAGCACCCAGGTGGAAGCCGGCGGCGAGCACGCCGACCATGCCGGCAAGACGATCGCGGCCATCGTTGATCAGGTGGGCCAGGTGACGGCCTTGGTCACCACCATTGCCAACGCCAGCGGCCAGCAGGCCAGCGGCTTCTCTCAGATCAACGCGGCGCTGGGCCAGATCGACACCGCCACACAGCAGAACTCGGCCCTGGTGGAGCAAACCGCCGCCGCCGCCAACAGCCTGCGCGACCAGGCGCAACGCCTGTCTGATTCTGCGGATGTGTTCCGAACCGAAGTGTCTGTTGGCATCTGACGCGGTGATCGGTGGTGGCTGACGGCGCGTTGCCGTCATGCCCACTTCGTCATTCCCGCCCCTTGCCCCGCCATGCCCGCGCACGGCCGCCCCGCCATGCCCGCGCACGGCCGCCCCGTCATGCCCGCGCACGGCCGCTCCGTCATGCCCGCGCAGGCGGGCATCCAGGTTTTAGCGTCGGCTGCAGCAGCGCAGCGGCGGCGCCTTCGGCCAACGGGCTCCTCGCGGACAAGCACCGTGCCCCCGGTCGCACCTGCGCTCTCTTGTTCTGCCTTGGCCCTCGCCGCTGTCAACCCACACGCGAATGTGCCCTCTGTCCGAAGGCACCGCCACTGCACTGCAACCTGCGTCGGTGGTGGACCACCTGGCGGCGCGCCACCGCCGGTTCCAGGCAGAGGGTGTCGGGTATCCGCCCGACGGAACTTAAGGAGTGAATGCGTCGCGCCCGATTGAGGGCGTGACGCAGAGGGGAGATGGAGTCGGGCGGGTACCCGGCGACCGCTGCCCGCCACTGAAGCCGAAGACTGGATTCCCGCCTGCGCGGGAATGACGGAGCAGAGGTGCGGGGATGACGGCGGCGGCGGCGAGGGATGACCGCAATTCGCCGCAAGCGGCAACCCGCCTCAGAGCTTGAACACCGCCACCGCCTGCACCAGTTGCTGGGCCTGCTGACGCAGGCTCTCGGCCGCAGCGGCAGACTCTTCCACCAGCGCGGCGTTCTGCTGCGTGGTCTGGTCCATCTGGCTCACGGCCTCGCCCACCTGGCTCACGCCGGCGCTCTGCTCGGTGCTGGCCGAGTTGATCTCGCCCATGATGTCGGAGACCCGGCTGATCGAGCTGACCACTTCCTGCATGGTGGTGCCAGCACGGTCCACCAGGGCCGTGCCCTTCTCCACCTGCTCGACGCTGGCGGTGATCAGGGTCTTGATCTCCTTGGCGGCGTCGGCGCTGCGCTGCGCCAGGCTGCGCACCTCGGACGCCACCACGGCAAAGCCACGGCCCTGCTCGCCGGCACGCGCCGCTTCCACCGCGGCATTCAAGGCCAGGATGTTGGTCTGGAAGGCGATGCCGTCGATGACGCTGATGATGTCGCCAATCTTGCGCGAGCTGTCGTTGATGCCCTTCATGGTGTCCACCACCTCGCCCACCACCTCGCCACCCTGCACCGCCACGCTGCTGGCCGTGCGGGCCAGTTCGTTGGCCTGGCGGGCGTTGTCGGCGTTCTGCACCACGGCGGAGCCCAGTTGCTCCATTGACGCGGCGGTTTCTTCCAGCGCCGAGGCCTGTTCCTCGGTGCGCTGGCTCAGGTCCTGGTTGCCCTGGGCGATCTGGGCGCTGGCGGTGGCCACGCTCTCGGCGTTCAGCCGCACGCTGCTCACCACCTTCGACAGGCTGTCCTGCATCTGCCCCAACTGGGCCATCATGCTGGCGTGGTCGCCAGGCCTCAGGTGGATGCGGGTGCTCAGGTCGCCCGTGGCCACGCTGCGGGCCAGCTCTACGGCAGCGGCCGGCTCGGCACCGAGCTGGTTGGTGATCGAGCGGGTGACCGCCCAGCCCAGCACCATGGCCAGCGCCACGCAGGCGACGTTGGCGCCGATCAGGGTGTTGCGGGCAGCCACATAGTCTTGCGAGGCTTCCTCGAACTGGGTCTTGGACGAGGCCTCCTGCAGGGCGATGTTCTCCTTGATGGCCGCATGCCACTTCTCGGTGGCCGGGCTGGCTTCCTTCATCAGCAGCGTGCGGGCTTCGTCGTCCTTGTCGGCCATGCCCAGCTCGATGACCTTGTCGTTCAGCGGGCGCGCCGCATCGCGTGCGGCCGCGATCTTGTCGCGCAGCGCCTTGCCGGCCTCGCTGGACGGCATCTTGCTCAAGGCCGCCCAGGCCTTGTCGTAGGCCTCGCGGGCCTGAACGATCTTGACGAGCTCGGGATCCTTGGCCTCCTGGGTGTCGATGATGACGATGCTGCGCATCACCCGGGTGACCACATGCACGGCGTCGGACATCTCGTTGTTGAGACGCACCTTCACGTTGTTGTCGGTGACCACGTCTTCCACCGCGGCCTCGATGGCGGCCATGTCCTTCACGGCCAGTACGGCCGACCCCACCGACATCATCAGGACGGCGCCGAAGGCCAAGGCCAGACGGCTGCTGATCTTCATGCTGGAGAAATTCACGATGTTTCCTCTTTGTGCTGAGACTTGCGCTTGCGGCGCCTGGGCATGGGACTGCCCACAAGCACTATGGGGTTTTCATCGGCCGTCTGATCGGTGGAATAAGCCCCTGCTTCTCTGAGGAGTTGATGCAGATCAGCACGGTGAGCGCGAGGCTCAGTCGAGCGCCATCATGCGGCGGCGCTTCTGGGTCTGGTCGATGTAGCGCTGCAGCGCGCGCTGGGCGTCGGCGCTCAGGTTGTGCAGCTCGCAACCCAGGCGCACGCCCTTGGCCTGGGACTGCACCGAGCTGACGTGGTGCACCATCAGGCTGGCGCGGAAATCGGTGTCGGCGTCGAGCTGCACCGTGCAACCATTGATGAGGCTGCCGGGCTGAACCGGCGGCAGGTCATTGGGCAGGTGCAGTGCACAGCCGCCCATGCTCACGTCGATGACACGCAGGGCCAACACGATCTCGGGCAACTCGGGATGGCGAAATCGCGCCACCGGCGCGCTGCGCTCCAGCGTGCGCACCCGGAAGGCGTTGCGGCGCTGGAAGCGGTACATCACCGCCGGCATGGCGGCCTGTATCACGCAGGTCTGGCGGCCATGCACCAGCAGGCGTTCCGTCAGCTCGAACTGCACCTTCACCTGGTCCAGGTAGGCCACGGCCACGGCGTCGTCGGCCTCGACGATGCGCTCCACGTTGGGTGCACGCATGTCGGCGGTGAAGGTGATCTTGCGTTGCTGGGCATCCACCGTCCACAGCGTGGTGGTGTAGGCCGAGCCGTCGGACGCGCTGAGGTTCACCAGGGTGCCGGCGTCCATCAGGCTCTTCAGCAGGGCCCGCACCTCGATGGTGTCGGTCACGCGGAAATCCGCGAACCGGTCGGGTTCGCCCAGCGGGTCCAGGGCCGCCGGCTGGGTGGGCTCGAACATGTCGGGCATGGTGGGGTGCTCAGTGCACGGTCTTGGAACGGCCGTGCATCATGTTGTCCAGGTCCTCCAGCCAGGGCTCGGCCAGGTGGCGGATCTCGGCGTCGTTGAGCAAGATGCGCTGCATGATGCGCGCCTTGGCCCTCGCCTCTTCGGCCTTCAGCGATTCGCTCTGGGCGGCGGTCTTGAGCTGCGAGATCAGCACCGCACAGGCGCCTTCGAGCTTCACCACCTGGTCCCAGTCGCCCACACGAGCGGCTTCGAGCATGTCGGCGCTGGCCCGCTCGATGGCCTCGTAGTAGTTGAGCAGTTGCTTGTTCATGGCATTACTTCCGGACAAGGTCGCGCGGGGTTCCAGGGCTGGGGTCAATTCATTTCCCCAGGCACTTGCGGGCGAATGTCCTTCCAGGCCTGGCGCAGCGGCTCGATCAAGCGGACGCATTCGTCCAGGATGCTCAGGTCGTTGCGCACGTTGGCCAGCACCAGGCGCATGGACACGTACTCGTAGAGGTCGCGCAGGTCGGCGGCCAGGCGGCCACCGTCGGTGAGGTTCAGGCCCGCCTTGAGGCCTTCGTCGACGATGCGGGCGGCGCGGCCGATGGCCTTGCCCTTGACTTCGATCTGCTTGAGCTGCATGGCGCCTTTGGCCTGGGCCAGGGCCTCCATGTAGCCGTCGAACAGCATCTCCACCAGGCGGTAGGGCGACGCCGAACCGACGCTGGTTTCAACACTGACCTGGCGGTAGGCCTGGGCCAGCATGCCCGGGCGGCCAAAGGGGGAGGAGTGTGCAGCGGTGTACATCGTGTTGACTGGGCTGTGTCGTCGTTGAATGTTTATCGGCGCGCCATCGTCTTGACTTAAACCTGCTCAGGGCTGTAAGGCCCCCCGCAATTCGACGCTTGGCAGGGCTTGACGCCAGGCCACTTTCGGCGTGTGAAAGGTAAGTGGGGCACCGTCTGGTGCCCCACGCCACATGCGCTCGCCGGTGACCGGGCCATGCGCCCGCTCAGGCCGTGGTGGACTTGTTGGTGACGAACTGCTGTGTGACGTAGGACGACAGCGCGCTGAGCGTGGCCATCTTGGTGTCCAGCACCTGGTACTGCTTGATCAGCCGGGCGCGCATCGCGTCCACCCGGTCCTGCATCTGGGTCTGGTGCTTGCTGTTCAGGTCGATGCTGCGCTGCAGGCCCTGCTGCCGGGTGTTCAGGCTGCCATCGATGCCCAGCACGTCGGTGGCCAGGGTGTTGAAGCGGGCCGCAAAGCCGCTGGCGGCGGTGTCGCTGGCATTGGTGGCGAACATCTTGCGCAATTCGGGCAGGTTGGCCAGGCCGTTGGCCAGCTTGCTGGTGGCCACGCTCAGCGTGCCGTCCTTTTGCATGCTGATGCCCACGTCCGAGAGCCGGCCGAAGACGCTGGACGCCGAGCTGCCCTGGTTGATCACCCCGCGCAGCGCCCACTGCAGGCTGATGGTGGCGCGGTCGCCCTGCAGCGGCCCGCCCTTCTTGGCGGTCTCGTCGTACTTGGTCTGGGTCTGGATGAAGGTGGCCAGCGCGTTGAAGGCGGTGACGAAGTCCTTCACCGCGGTGTTGACCGCCTCGGTGTTGGTGGCCACGCCGATTTGCACCGGGCTGCTGCTGACGCCGAGCAGGTTCAGTGTCAGGCCGTCGGACACGTTGGCCACGGTGTTGCTGGCCGATTCCACCGAGATGCCGTTCACCGTGGCCCGGGCGTTGGCCGCCACCTGGTTGCGGGCCATGGGTGAGTTGCTGGCGGCGGCGTTGTAGCCCAGCGCCGACAGGCCGGTGGCCGCATTGCCGTCATCTGCCGTTTCGGTGGCGGTGAGCCGGAAGCCGTTCTCGGCGCCCGTGGCCGTGGAGCGCAGCGACAGGCGCGCGCCGTTGGCGTCGTTGATGATGGTGGCCGTCACGCCAGCACCGGCGGCGTTGATCTTGTCGCGGATGGCGCTCAAGCTGGTCTCACCGGCGCCTATGGCGATGGTGAGGGGCGAACTGCCCGTCTTGGCCGTGAAGCCGCCCGAAGGCGTGCCGGCGCCCCAGGTGCCCAGCTCGATGGTGAGCGAGCCTTCGTTGAGGGTGCTGTCGGCGTTGGTGAAGGTGCCGGATGTGACGGTCTGCGATGAGGCCAGGGCCTCGACCGTCACGGCGTAGCTGCCGGCCACTGCACCGTCGGCTGTGGACGCGGTGACCACGCCGCTGTTGGCGCTGGTGGCCGTGGTCTGGTTCCACAGCGTCGGCGAGGTCAGGGCCTGCGACTTGCTCTGGAAGGTGGACAACAGGCTCTGCATCTGCCCGTAGCTGGACAGCGTGGTCTTCAGATCACCCTGCTCGTTCTGCAGGATGGTGATCGGGCGGCTCTCCACCGCAACGAGCTTGTCGACGATGGACTGGGCGTCCAGGCCGCTGCCCACACCCAGCGAGGTGATGGTGGGGCCGAGGGAGCTGGTGCTGCTCGTGGTGGTCATGGCGCGCGCCTTGAAGGGGGTTCAAAGAGTTGTCGGCGCGGGCGGCTCGAACTTGAGGCCCGCGCCGCCGGGCGCGCCGTGCTGCCGGAGCAAACGCCGGGCCGCCCCAAGTTTGCTCGTCCCCCTCGGGGGCGGGCTGGGCCCAGCCCAGCCCTGGGGGCACTCAGCCTTCAGCCTTGCAGCAGCTTCAGCACCTGCTGCGGCAGCTGGTTGGCCTGGGCCACCATCGCCGTGCCGGCCTGCTGCAGGATCTGCGAGCGGCTCAGGTTGGCCGTTTCCTGGGCGTAGTCGGCGTCCATGATGCGGCTGCGGGCTGCGGCCTGGTTCTCCACCCCCTGTTGCAGGTTGGAGATGATGGCGTCGAAGCGGCTTTGCACCGCACCAAAGGTGGCCCGCGTGTCGTTGACCGAGTTCAGCGCCGCGTCGATGTTGTCGATCACGTCGGCAATGGAGCCTGAGGTGGACGCCGCGCCGATCGAGGCCGCCGTCGAGGTCACGACCGTGATGCTCGTGTCCTGGCTCATGTTGGCCGTGGTGATGTTGATCTCATCGTCCAGCGTGGTGTTGGCACCGATCTGGAAGGTCAGCGTGGTGGCGTCGGCCCCCATGATGTGCTTGCCATTGAAGGTGGTGCCACCCAGCACGCGGGTGATTTCCTGCTGCAGCTGCATGAACTCCTTGTTCAGCGAGTCCTTGTCCGAGCTGGAGTTGGTGGCGTTGCGGGCCTGCACCGCCAGCTCGCGCATGCGCTGCAGGTTGTCGCCCACCTTGGCGAGCGAGCCTTCTGCGGTCTGCGCCAGCGAGATGCCGTCATTGGCATTGCGGATGGCGACGTTCATGCCGCGCACCTGGGCGTTCATTCGCTCTGCGATGGCCAGGCCGGCGGCGTCGTCCTTGGCGGAGTTGACCCGCAAGCCGGACGACAGACGTTGCATCGAGATCGCCAGCGACGACTGCGACGAGTTCAGGTTGCGCTGCGCGTTCAGCGAAGCGATGTTGGTATTGATGGTCTGCGGCATGTGAGCACCTCTCAAGAATCGACCACATCCGGCAAACGCGCCGGCTCAAACGGATGGAGCAGTACAGCTCGCCCCTTCCACCAAGCCCGGCACATCGTCACCGCTCGGGTCGCAGCCTGCTTTTCACAAGCTGCTCTGACCTGGACGGTGCCTGTCGGACCACGCGACTCCGAATTGGAGTTGCGATGGAATGATTCTGGAGAAGACTGAAGGCCCGCAAAGCCGGGAAATGAAGCGGCTTCCCCCGCTTGTTTCCCGCCCCTTGGCCCCAAAAGGGCCGGCCCCGCACGACGTTGCCATCGTGCGGGGCCGGGGGTGCTTCAGGGCGCTGGCCCTGGTGAAAGTCGCCTTATTGCAGCAGCTTGAGCACCATCTGCGGCTGCTGGTTGGCCTGGGCCACCATCGCCGTGCCGGCCTGCTGCAAGATCTGGGCGCGGCTCATGTTGGCGGTTTCCGTCGCGTAGTCGGCATCGGTGATGCGGCTCTTGGCGGCGCTTTGCGCTTCCACGCTTTGCTGCAGGTTCGAGATCACGGCGTCGAAGCGGCTTTGCTTGGCGCCAAAGTCGGCCCGGCTGTCATTCACCGTGTCGATGGCGGCGTCCAGGTTGTCGATCACCGTGGCGATGGCGCCCGTGCTGGCCGAGGCGTCGATGGTGGCAGCGCTGCCCGTCACGGCGGTGATGCTGGTGTCGCTGTTCATGTTCACCGTGGTCACGGTGATCACGTCGTCGGCCGTGGTGTTGGCGCCGATCTGGAAGGTCAGCGTGGTGGCATTGGCGCCCAGCATGTGGTTGCCGTTGAAGCTGGTGCCACCCAGCACACGGGTGATTTCAGCCTGCAGCTGCTTGAATTCCTTGTCCAGCGAGGTCTTGTCCGAGCTGGAGTTGGTGGCGTTGCGGGCTTGCACGGCCAGTTCACGCATGCGCTGCAGGCTGTCGCCCACCTTCGAGAGCGCGCCTTCAGCCGTCTGCGCCAGCGAGATGCCGTCGTTGGCGTTGCGGATGGCCACGTTCATGCCGCGCACCTGGGCGTTCATGCGCTCAGAGATGGCCAGGCCGGCGGCGTCGTCCTTGGCGGAGTTGATGCGCAGGCCCGAAGACAGGCGCTGCATCGACGTCGCAAGCGACATCTGCGAGGTACCGAGATTGCGTTGGGCGTTCAGTGATGCAATGTTGGTGTTGATGGTTTGAGCCATGATTGACACTTCCTTAAGTAGTTCCAAAAGTCTCCGGTTAAGCACCGTCGCCTTTACGACAAGCGCCGGGTGCTCCTCCGGTCGGGATGCGTCTCTCAACGCCGCCTGACCCTTGGCCATCTCACCGGACCGCGGAACTCGCTGTTTGCTTGTCCCGTTGGTTTGGGTATCGGAACCCGTCTGGAAAAACTTAAGGGTGTCTCACGCACGAAAGGTTGAAGGGGCTTTTTCAGCACCTTCAACCTGAGGCGAGGATTCCGGAGGACCAGTTGCCGCTGGCCCCCCCGGTCAGCGCCCCTTGATAGGAGCCTGACGCAGCGTCATCGAAGCAGTGTCATGACTTGCTGGGGCAGCTGGTTCGCCTGCGCGACCATGGCGGTGCCGGCCTGCTGCAGGATCTGCGCGCGGCTCATGTTGGCCGTTTCACTGGCGTAGTCGGCGTCCATGATGCGGCTGCGGGCGGCGCTTTGGGCCTCGGCACTCTGCTGCAGGTTGGAGATGATGGCCTCGAAGCGGCTCTGGGTGGCGCCAAAGGTGGCACGCTCGTCGTTGACCGTGTCGATGGCCGTGTCCAGCGCCGTGATCACCGCGCCAATGGCCCCCGAGGTGGCCGTGGCACCGATGGACACCGTGTTGCCCGTCACCGCCGTGATGGTGGTGGCCGTGACCATGTTGGTGGTGGTGACGTCGATCTTGTCGTCGTTGGTGGTGTTGGCTCCCACCTGGAAGGTCATGGTGGTGGCGCCGGCACCCAGCATGTGGGTGCCGTTGAAGCTGGTGCCACCCAGCACGCGGGAGATCTCGTCCTGCAGCTGGCCGAACTCCTTGTCCAGCGAGGCCTTGTCGGACGTGGAGTTGGTGGCATTGCGGGCCTGCACGGCCAGCTCACGCATGCGCTGCAGGCTGTCGCCCACTTTGGAGAGCGCGCCCTCTGCGGTCTGCGCCATCGAGATGCCGTCATTGGCATTGCGCACCGCCACGTTCATGCCGCGCACCTGGGCGTTCATGCGCTCGGCAATGGACAGGCCCGCCGCATCGTCTTTGGCGGAATTGATGCGCAGACCCGAGGACAGCCGTTGCATGGACGTGGCCAGCGACGACTGCGACTGCGCCAGGTTGCGCTGCGCATTGAGCGAGGCAATGTTGGTGTTGATCGTTGTGGACATGGATGTACTCCTTCACGGGGTCGAGTGTGTTCAGCCTGACGGCCTTCCGGTTGCGCCCCCGAATGAAAGTGGATTGGGGCCGTGCCATGCTTTTCGGAAGCTTGATCGGTGGACTTGAGGGTTTTTTTGGCCTCTTTTCAATCGATCACTTTTGGACGCCATTCGGCCTTTTTCAAAGCGGGTGTGTTTGAACCGGAATTGCGGGTTCGAACACCCTCTTATCGGCGTTTAAGGGCCAAACCGCAGGCCTACATTGCGCCCCATGCCTGCCGATACGCGCGCGCAAGCGCCCCTGCGTCTGGTTCTTGTGGTCATTGCCCGCAACGAAGCCCACCAACTGCCCCGCCTGCTGACGAGCGTGCGCCCGTGGGTGGACGCGATGCTGGTGCTGGACACCGGCTCCACCGACGACACCGTGCGCCTGGCCGAAGCAGCCGGTGCGCGGGTGGCCCACTTCACCTGGGTGGACGACTTCTCGGCGGCGCGCAACGCGGCCCTGGACCTGGCCGGCGGCGACTGGCACGTGGTGCTGGACGCCGACGAGTGGCTGGCCTCTGGCGGCGAGGCCCTGGCCGCGCTGCGCCTGCAGGCGCCCCACTTCGTTGGCCAACTGCGTGTGGACAGCCAGCAGGATGGTGGCCACCCCAGCGCGGTGGCGCCCAGCTGGCTCAGCCGTGTGCTGCCCGGCCACGTGCGCTACAGCGGCCGCGTGCACGAGCAGCCCCAGCACCACCTGCCCTGCCAACGCCTGCCCGTGGTGGTGGGGCATGACGGCTACCTGGGCCCCGCCTTGGCCAGCAAGGCCGGCCGCAACGCTGCCTTGCTGCAGCGCGCACTGGCCGAGAGCCCCAACGACCCCTATCTCTGGTACCAATTGGGCAAGGACCACGACGTCTACGAACGCTATGCCCAAGCCCTGCCGTGCATGGACCGCGCCGCCGAGCTGCTGCGGGCCACACCGCCCGCACAGCAACCCGCCTGGGTGCACGACCTGACCGTGCGCAGCCTGCACGGGCTCAAGCGCTGCAAGCGTCACGACGAGGCCTTGCAGCGCGCCGAAGCCGGCATGGCGCGCTGGGCCCAGTCCCCCGACTTCTTCTTCGCTCTGGGCGACCTGCTGCTTGACTGGGCCGCCGACGAGCCCGCGCGCGCCGGCGAACTGGTGCCGCTGATCGAATCGAGCTGGCAACGTTGCCTGGAGGTGGGCGAGCGCCCTGACCTTGAAGGCGCCGTGGCAGGCCGAGGCAGCCACCTGGCCGCTGGCAACCTGGCCCTGCTCTACGATTTGCTGAACCAACCACAGCAAGCCGCCCACTACCGCGCCTGGTCGGCCGCATCGGCTGCGGCCAGCTGAGTGGTCTTCCGGAGCACAGCCGTCATTTCCCCCTTCGTCATTCCCGCCCCTTGCACCGTCATTCCCGCCCCTTGCACCGTCATGCCCGCCCTTGCACCGTCATTCCCGCGAAGGCGGGAATCCATGTCTTTCAGCCTCGGCTGCAGCAGCGCAGCGGCGGCGCCTTCGGCCAACGGGCTCCTCGCGCCCCAGCTCTGTGTGCGGTGGTGCAGGTGCCCCGCCAGGCACCGCGGCGCCCCACCCGGTGGGCCACCACCGACGCAGGTTGCAGTGCAGTGGCGGTGCCTTCGGCCAGAGGGCACATTCGCGTGTGGGTTGACAGCGGCGAGGGCCAAGGCAGAACAAGAGAGCGCAGGTGCGACCGGGGGCACGGTGCGGGTCCGCGAGGGGCCCGTTGGCCGAAGGCGCCGCCGCTGCGCTGCTGCAGCCGACGCTGAAAGACCTGGATGCCCGCCTGCGCGGGCATGACGGAGCGGCCGTGCGCGGGCATGACGGAGCGGCCGTGCGCTGGCATGACGGCCATGCGCCGGCAGCCGTCACCCTGAACAACCCGCACTTCGGCCGCCTTATCCAGCCGCTTCCAGCAGACCCGGGGCCCTAGAGTGTTTGACCATGAACATCCCGCATCGCAACGCCGAGCAATTCCGGCAGGCCGGTCTGAAGGCGCTGCGCGCCCAGCAGTGGCCGCAGGCCTTGCAGGCCTTTGAGCAAGGCGCCCGGCTGGCCCCGCAAGACGGCCTGATGTGGATGAACCTGTGCCGCGCCCAGATGGCCGTGCAGGATCTGCCCAGCGCCACCGCGTCGGCCCGCCGCGCCGTGCAGGCCGAACCCGCCAGCGCGCTGGCCTGCCGCATGCTGGGCGAGTGCCTGATGTTGCAGAACCGCTTTGACGAGGCCGCGCAGGCCTTCGACGCCCTGCCCCCAGAGGCCCCGCGCGACCACGACTTCCACAATGCCTGCGGCAACGCCATGTTCCACGCCCGGCGCCTGCAGGACGCCGTGAACGCCTTCTTCCAGGCCCTGGCCCTGAAGGTGGACTCGGCCCTGGTGCACCACCGCCTGGGCCTGACCTTCATGGACCTGGGGCTCAAACGCGAGGCCACCGAATGCTTCCGCACCGCCGTGGCCCTGGGCGACACCCAGGTGCGCGCGCTGGCGCTCTCGCTGCTGGTGCACGAGGGCCGGCAGGCCTGCGAATGGGCCCATGTTGAGGCCGACACCGAGGCCCTGCTGAAGGCCGTGGACGCCACCGACGCGTCCGTGGGCCAGTTGCTGTCGCCCTTTGCCCTGCTGGCGGTGGACGCCACGCCCGCCCAGCAGCTGCGCATGGGCGCACTGCGCTCACGGGGCCTGACACGCCACATGCTGCCACTGCCGCCCGCACCTTCGCGCCGGCCGGGCCGCATGCGGGTGGGCTACCTGTCCAGTGATTTCCACCACCATGCCACCGCCGTGCTGATGACCGAGGTGCTGGAGCGCCGCGACCGCGAGCGCTTCGAGGTGGTGCTGTACTCGCACAGCGTGGACGACGACAGCGAGATCACCCGCCGCGTGCGTGCGGCCTGCGACCGCTTCGTGGACGTGAACCAGATGAACCTGGCCGAGATCGCCGCGCAGGTGCGCGCCGACGACATCGACATCGCGGTCGACCTCAAGGGCCACACGCGCGGCAGCCGCTTCGAACTGCTGGCTTACCGCCCGGCGCGCGTGCAGGTGGCCTACCTGGGCTACCCCGCCAGCAGCGGAGCCGACTTCATCGACTACATCGTGGGCGACCCGGTGGTGACGCCGCTGGAACACGCCGCCCACTACAGCGAGCACATCGCCCAGCTGCCCCACAGCTACCAGCCCAACGACCGCCACCGCGCCCTGCCCCCGGCACCCACGCGCGCCGCGCTGGGCCTGCCCGAGGACGCCGTGGTGCTGTGCTGCTTCAACCAGGCCTACAAGATCTCGCCGCACATGCTGGACCTGTGGACCCGCATCCTGCTGGAAGCCCCCAACACCGTGCTGTGGATGCTGGCCTGGAACCCGCATGCCCGCGCCAACCTGAGCGCCGAGCTGGCGCAGCGCGGCGTGCCGGCGGAACGCGTGTTCTGGGCACCCAAGCTGAACCTGGACGAGCACATCGCCCGTCTGCGCGTGGCCGACCTGTTCCTCGACACCTGGCCTTGCAACGCCCACACCACGGCCAGCGAGGCCCTGTGGGCCGGTGTGCCGGTGCTGACCGTGCCGGGCGCCACCTACGCCTCGCGCGTGGCGGCCAGCCTGGTGCACGCCTGCGGCCTGCCCGACCTGGCCTGCGCCGACGAAGCGCAGTACGTGGGCCTGGCCTGCGCCCTGGCCCAGCAGCCGGAGGTGCTGGCCAAGCTCAAGGCCGAGCTGAACCAGCACCGGCTGGCACTGCCGCTGTTTGACACCGACCGCTATGTGCGCGACTACGAAGCGCTGCTGATGCGCATGTTCGAGCGCCAGCAGGCCGGCCTGCCCCCGGCCGCGCTGGCCGCAGCGGCTGCGGGCTGATCAGACGTCTTCTTCGGCCATGCGCGGCGGCCGTTGCTGGGCCAGGCGCCGGGCCATGGCCACGGCGGCGGCCACCAACATCTCCACCTGCACCGGGTCGATCGTCTGGTGCAGCCGGCAACGCAGGTTGCGCGAGCCGCGCCCGGCCCCTTCGAGCGGGCCCAGGCCCGGCGGCAGTTCGCTGCCGTGGAAGATCTGCAGGTTCACGTGCGCCTTGTGCGGCGCAATGGCCAGCACGGCGACGCCATCCAGCATGTAGACCAGGTTGCCCCACTTGATGGTCTCGACCAGTTCGGGCTCGGCAACGCGCACCGCCTGCTGCAGGTCCTCGGCCACGGCGCGCACCGTGTCGGACTGGAAATCAAACCAGGCCGAGACCAGCGCTTTGGAACGTCCGTTTGATCGCATGGGGCGTGCTGTCGGGGTCAGAGATCAAGGGGTCAGAGCTGACGGGTTTCGAAGGTGTTGCAGTCTTGCACGCGCCCACTGCCCATGCCGCGCTGGAACCAGTTCACCCGCTGCTGGCTGGTGCCGTGGGTGAACGACTCAGGCACCACGCGGCCCTGGGCCGCCTGCTGCAGCGCGTCGTCACCGATGTGTGAGGCGGCGTTCAGCGCCTCGGCCACGTCGCCTTGGTCCAGCCACTGCTTGGCCTGCTGCGAATGGAAGGCCCAGACGCCGGCAAAGCAGTCGGCCTGAAGCTCCAGCCGCACCGAGGTGGCATTGGCCTGCACCTTCGATTGGCGGGCCCGCATGGCGTCGACCTTGTCGGTGATGCCCAGCAGGTGCTGCACATGGTGGCCCACCTCGTGCGCCACCACATAGGCCTGGGCAAAGTCGCCGGGCGAGCCCAATTGCTTCTGCAGCGTCTCGTAGAAAGCCAGGTCGATGTAGACCTTCTGGTCGCCGGGGCAGTAGAACGGGCCCATGGCCGTCTGGCCGGTGCCACAGGCCGTGGGCGTGGCACCGCGGAACATCACCAGCCGGGGCGGCTTGTACTGCGCGTTGCCGGCGGCAAAGACCTGGGTCCAGGCGTCTTCGGTGCTGGCCAGCACGGTGGAGACAAAAGCCGCCTCCTGGTCGTTGGCCGGCGGCTTGTGGGCCGGGCCGGCGGACTGCTGCTGCACCACCTCGGGCGCGCCGCCGCCGCTGAGCACGCCCAGCGTGGTCAGCGGGTTGATGCCAAAGGCGAAATACGCCACCAGCGCGATGGCCACGCTGCCCAGGCCGATGCGGCCGCCGCCCAGCCGCAGGCCACCACCGCCCCCGCCTCCGCCGCCACCGTCTTCGTCACGGCGGTCTTCCACGTTGTCACTCTGTCGGTTGCCTTCCCAGCGCATGTCGGTCGTCTCCCAGCGTCGTCGCGTATCGACCCATTGTCGCCAGTTGGCACCGTGCGCGCCACGCAGGCCGCCGGCCAGACCACGCGACCAGGGTCAGGCGGACATATTGCTCGTCTCGTCGCGGCGGTGATACGCCTGGAACAGCTCCAGCGCCAGGCGTCTCAGCGGGTCGCTGGCGCTGGCATGGGCCTGGGCGATGCGGTCGTAGGCGTAAAGGCGGTCGTAGCACATGCGGGCCACGTGCACGGCCTGGCCGTCCTGCGCCATCAGGCCCTTGAAGCGCAACAGGGCGCCCATGCCCAGGTCGTCGGCCACCAGGGGCCGGCGCACCTGAGCCTCTGGCGCGGTCTGCAGCGGCAGCGCTTGCAGGGCCTGCGGGGTCTGGCGTGCCAGCGTGGGGGTGTGCAACATGCGGTCCTCCGGTTGCCAGGCCGCCTCAGGCCCGATGGGGCGCATGGTGCAACGGTCGGCCCACCGCCGAACCCGCGAACAGCGGGGTGAAAGCCGCCCGACTCGGCCTCAGGTCGGACCGGGTGTGCCGGTGATGTGCTGGTCCAGCGCCATCACCCAGGCCTCGGCGCCGGCGTCGGCCTCGTTCAGGCTGACGATGGCCACGCCGGCCTCGCGCAGCATCTTCAAGGACGCTTCGTTGGCGCGGGCCTGGTGCGGCTTGCGGCGCAGCCACACCACCTCGGTGATGCCCACCTGGATGATGGACTGGGTGCAGCGCGGGCAAGGGAACTGCGTGGCGTAGATGCGGCTGCCGGTGAGCGGCAGCGTCACGCAGTTCAGGATGGCGTTCATCTCGGCGTGCACCACGTAGCTGTGGCGCGAGAGGTAGGGGTCCTCGTCCTGGTCGCTCCAGTACACCGGGTCGGCGTCCGAGCAGCCGCGCGGCAGGCCGTTGTAGCCCACCCCCAGGATGCGGTGGTCGGCGCTGGCGATGCAGGCGCCGTTGCGCGTGCGCTCGTCCTTGGAGCGCGCCGACGCCAGCAGGGCCACGCCCATGAACATCGAATGCCAGTCTATCAATGCCTTGTTGCCCATCACCGCAGCCTGCACCACCCATGCCAAAAGGCCAGCATAGCGCATGGGTGGGGGCGCATGACCTTGGCACCGGCCATCCCCTGCACTACGATGCCCCCATGACCACGGCCCCGGAGACCGCCATGCCGTCCCTCGCCCGCAACGCCGGCGAATTGTTGGCGCAGTACGCCTGCTACCACCGCGACCCGCGCAACATCGCCACCCATTTCGTGGGCATCCCGCTCATCGTTCTCGCGTTGGGCACCCTGCTGGCCCAACCCACCTGGGGCGGTGTGCTCAGCCCGGCTGGCGCGCTGTGGGCCTTGACCACGCTGTGGTACCTCACCCGGGGCCAGCTTGCCCTGGGCGTGGTGGTGAGCCTGGCCAACCTGGGCCTGGCCGCGCTGGCCGCGCTGCTGGTGCATGGCGGCGCACCGGCCCTGGGCTGGGGACTGTCCCTGCTGGCCCTGGGCTGGCTGGCGCAGTTCATGGGCCACTATTACGAAGGGCGCAAGCCGGCCTTCGCGGACGACCTGTACGGTGTGCTCGTGGGGCCCATGTTCATCACCGCCGAGGCCTTGTTCGCGCTGGGCTGGGGGCAGGCGCTGCGCCAAGAGATCGTGCGCGCTGCCGGCCCCACCCGCCTGCGCAACCTGGCCATGCCGGCCTGAAGCCTTTCGCGGCGCGGTGCCCAAACCGCTGTGGGGCACCCGCAACGTGCCCCTGCCGCCCACCCGTGCACGGCCGTAGCCGGGCCCTAGACTGTGGGCCCTGGCGGCTGGCTGCCAGCACCCCCCAACAAATTCAGGAGTTCACATGAAGAAGATCGCCCTGCTCGGCGCGCTCGCACTGGCCTCGACCCTGGCCACGGCCCAGTCGGCCCCCCTGCGCAGCAACCTGTTCGTCAACATCGGCTACGGCTCGGGCGGTGACACGCTGGTGAATGTGCCGATGACCAACGGCAGTGTCGAAGATGTCAAGGCCGGCAAGGGCGTCACCCTCAAGGGCGGCGTGGAGTTCTGGGTTGGCCAGAACGCGACCTTCCAGGTCAGTGCGGCCTACCATGTGGACACCATCAACGCCACGAACGGCGACGTCACTTTCTCACGCTGGCCCATTGAAGGCCTGCTGTTCTGGAACCTGTCCGACCAGGTGCGTGTAGGCGGCGGTCTGCGCAAGACCACCAGCGCCAAGCTCAGCGGTAGCGGCGCCGCCGCCAGCCTGGGCACCTACCACTTCGACTCCAGCACCGGCATCGTGCTGGAAGGCGAATACCTGTTCACCCCGCAGGCCGGCATCACCCTGCGCTACGTGAAGGAGTCGTTCACCGTCAACGGCGGCCCCAGCATCAGTGGCGACCACGTGGGCATGGGCCTGAACTACCACTTCTGAACGCGGGCAGCGCAGCGCTGCCGCCACCACCGAACGCCACCCGCCGGGTGGCGTTTTTCGTGGTGCGCACACATCTTGCATGCACCCCGGACAACCCTTCCAACCCCGTCCGGAGCCCCCATGAACCTGCCCCGCCTCACGCGCCGCTGCATCCACACCCTGGCCCTGGCAGCCGCCCTCGCCCCGCTGGCCGCCAGCGCGCAAGACACCGCCATCAAGTTCCAGCTCGACTGGCGCTTCGAGGGCCCCAGCGCCTTCTTCCTGCTGCCGGTGGCCAAGGGCCAGTTCAAGGCCGAGAAGCTCAATGTCACGGTGGACGCCGGCAACGGCTCGGGCAATGCCGTGAACCGTGTGGCCTCGGGTACCTACGACATGGGCTTTGCCGACATGGCGGCCCTGATGGAATTCCACGCCAACAACCCCACGGCGCCGAACAAGCCGGTGGCGGTGATGATGGTCTACAACGACACCCCGGCCGCCGTCTTCGCGCTGAAGAAGAGCGGTATCAAGGCCCCCAAGGACCTGGAGGGCAAGAAGCTGGGCGCCCCGGTGTTCGACGCCGGCCGCCGCGCCTTCCCCATCTTCCAGAAGGCCAATGCCGTGGGCAAGGTCGAGTGGATCAGCATGGACCCGCCGCTGCGCGAAACCATGCTGGCCAAGGGCGATGTGGACGCCATCACCGGCTTCTACTTCACCAGCCTGCTCAACCTGGAAGCCCGCGGCATCAAGGCCGAGGACGTGAGCGTGATGCTGTACCCCGCCCACGGCGTGAAGCTCTACGGCAACGCCATCATCGTGGGCGAGGAGTTCCTCAAGAAGAATCCCGAGACCGTGAAGGCCTTCCTGCGCGCCTTCACCAAAGGCGCCAAGGAGGTCATCGCCAACCCCGCCGCCGCCGCTGCGGTGGTGAAGGAGCGCGACGGCATCGTCAACCTGCCGCTGGAAGAGCGCCGTTTGCGCCTGGCCATCGACTCGTCCGTCGTCACCACCAACGCCAAGGCCGAGGGCTTTGGCGACGTGAGCAAGCCGCGCCTGGCACTGATGGCCAGCCAAGTGGCCGACGCCTTCGCCACCAAGGGCCGCATCAACCCCGATGCGGTGTGGAACGGCAGCTTCCTGCCCAGTGCGGCCGAGCGCAACGTGTTCCCGAAGAAGTGATTGCCAAGGCTCACCATGAGTTTTGTTGATTTCAAGGGTGTCTGGCTGGCCTACAACGCCCAGTTGCAGGCCCAGGGCCACTACGCGGTGGAGGACATCAACCTCACGGTCACCGAGGGCGAGTTCATCGCCATCGTCGGGCCTTCGGGTTGCGGCAAATCCACCTTCATGAAGCTGGCCACGGGCTTGAAGCGCCCCAGCAAGGGCACGATCCACATCGGCGGCCAGGCCGTGACGGGGCCGCTGAAGATCACCGGCATGGCCTTCCAGGCGCCCAGCCTGCTGCCCTGGCGCACCACGGTTCAGAACGTGATGCTGCCGCTGGAGATCGTCGAGCCCTACCGCTCCAGCTTCAAGCAGAACAAGGCCGAGTACGAGGCCAAGGCCCGCGCGCTGCTGCAGAGCGTGGGCCTGGCCGGCTACGAGGACAAGTTCCCCTGGCAGCTCTCGGGTGGCATGCAGCAGCGCGCCAGCATCTGCCGGGCGCTGATCCACGAGCCCAAGATGCTGCTGCTGGACGAGCCCTTCGGCGCGCTCGATGCCTTCACCCGCGAGGAGCTGTGGTGCACGCTGCGCGACCTGCAGGCGGCGCGCAAGTTCAACGTCATCCTGGTCACCCACGACCTGCGTGAAAGCGTGTTCCTGGCCGACACGGTGTACGTGATGAGCCAGAGCCCCGGCCGCTTCGTGGTCAAGCGCGAAGTGGGCCTGCCCCGGCCGCGCGACCTGGAGCTGACCTACACGCCGGAGTTCACCGACATCGTGCACGAGCTGCGCGGCCACATTGGCGCGCACCGCCAGGCGGCCACGGGAGCGCCGGCATGAAACAGAAGACCATCGAGACCTGGGCCCCGTGGGTGCTGCTGGTCGCCTTCCTGCTGCTGTGGCAAGGCGTCTGCAGCCTGTTTGGCGTCAGCGAATTCATCTTCCCCAGCCCGGCCCGCATCTGGGCGGCGCTGCTGGAGTACCGCGGCGAGATCGCCCACCACGCCTGGCGCACCTGGTGGGTCACGATGCTGGGCTTTGGCATCGCCATCGTGGTGGGTGTGCTGCTGGGCTTCCTGGTGGGCAGCTCGCGCCTGGCCTATGCCGCCATCTACCCGCTGATGACGGGCTTCAACGCCCTGCCCAAGGCGGCCTTCGTGCCCATCCTGGTGGTGTGGTTCGGCATCGGCGTGGGGCCGGCGGTGCTCACGGCCTTCCTGATCTCGTTCTTCCCCATCACCGTCAACATCGCCACCGGCCTGGCCACCCTGGAGCCCGAACTGGAGGACGTGCTGCGCGTGCTGGGCGCGCACCGCTGGGACGTGCTGGTGAAGGTGGGCCTGCCACGCGCCATGCCCTACTTCTTCGGCTCGCTCAAGGTCGCCATCACGCTGGCCTTCGTGGGCACCACGGTGTCGGAGATGAGCGCCTCGAACGAGGGCATCGGCTACCTGCTGGTGTCGGCGGGCTCGTCGATGCAGATGGGCCTGGCCTTTGCCGGCCTGGTGGTGGTGGGCGCCATGGCCATGGGCATGTACGAGCTGTTCTCGGTATTGGAGAAGCGCCTCACCGGCTGGGCGCACCGGGGATCGCAGGCGCACTGAGGCCCCCGGTGCCCTCGCCAGCGTTGAAGCCCCCTCCAGGGGGCGGCACAATGCCGGGCCGGCGGGGCCTTCACGGGCCCGCCGGCCCCTGCCCCCAGCCCCCCCGCCCCCGCCTGCACGCATGAGCATCCCAAACCCTGAACTGCTGTTCCCGGCCTGGCGCCAGCGCTGCCTGGACGACGGCCTGGCCCTCGTCAACAGCGCGCTCAACCACGGCGGCCAGGGCGGGCAGGCCGGCCTGCAGGAGGCTTGGCGCGAGCGGCTGAAGGCCCTGATCCAACGGCCCGAGCAGGCCGCCCCCCAGCACAACCAAGCCGCCGATGCCCTGAGTGGCCCGCAGTTGGTCTCGGAAGACGAGATCGAAGAAGGCGTGCTGAGCCAACAACTGGTGCAAGCGCTGGAAGCCGCCACCGGCTGGGGGCTGACCGAGTTGCAAACCCGCTGTGGCCTCTGGCAGCGCCAGGCCGAGCAGGCCGGCTTCGAGCAAGCCTTGCTGCTCACCCCGGGCCTGCTGGCCGAGAGCCTGTGCCTGGCCCTGCGCGACAGCGTGCCGCGGGCACCGCGCCGCCACCAGCTCTTGCGCGACCTCAGCCACCCGCTGGCCCGCCATGGCAAGGACCTGTACGAGCGCCTGGGGCAGTGGCTGGAGGGCCAGGGCCTGGAAAACCGCGGCATGGTGCTGTCGGGCGTGCGCAGCCCCTCGGGCGACGAGGCCCCCCAACCTGGCGCCGCCCTGGCCATCGACCCGGCCCAAGTGCCCGAACTGCTGGCCCGCGTGGCCGAGCAGGCGGGGCTGGATGCCGACATGCGCCAGCTCATGGCCGACCTGGCCGGCCCCATCCAGCGCAGCCTGGCGGCCGACCCCAGCCTGCTCGATTCGCGCGAGCACAGCATCTGGCGCTTCGTCGACCGCCTGGCCCACCTGGCCTTGGTCGACCGCGCCAGCACCGTGCGCGACGAAACCCCGCTGCCTGTGCGCCTGAGCCCCATGGTGCAGGCCTTCCACAAGGTCGACGGCCCGTTGACGCTGGCCCACTACGAGCGCGCCCTGACCCACGTGGAGCGGCTGGCCGCTGCGTGCATGAACCCGCCCATCAGCCTGGCCCGTGCCAACCAGGCCGTGATGGCCGCCGAGCAACGCCGCGCCGAGTTGGAGCCCTGGCTGCAAACCCAACTGGCCGAGCGCCTGCAGCACCAGGAGTTGCTGCCCCGCTGCCGCGAGTTCCTGCACGGCCCCTGGGTGCAAGTCGTGTCGCGCACCGCCGCCGTGGCCGGCCTGACCGATGTCTCCACCCGCCAACGCACCGACTTCATCGAGAAGCTCATCACCGCCGCCGACGTGGGCCGCGTGCAGCCGCTGAGCCTGGCCGAGCTGGAGGCCCTGGTGCAGGAAGCCCGTGAAGCCCTGCAAGGCATAGGCTGCCTGCCCGAGGTGGTGAACGACCAGACCGAGGCGGTGCGCCGCGAACTGCGCACCCGCTCGTACAAGATGCCCACGGTGGCCACGGCAGCGGCGGCGGCCGAGAACCCCGTTGAACCTGCTGCCCCTCGCCCGATGGCGGCCGCCGTGTTCGGCCAGGGCGAGGCCGCTCAGCGCGACTCCAGCGACTGGATGTCGGACGACTGGGCCCACCACGGCGACCTGGACACCGTGAGCATGGGCCTGCCCGCCGAAGGCGAACCGGGTGCCGCCTCGCCGCAATCCAAGAGCTGGCTGGGCAGCCTCAAGGCCGGCGAGCTGTGCCGCGTCTTCCTGCAGGGGCGCTGGAGCACCGCGCGCCTCGACTGGGTCAGTGACCGCCAGCAGTTCTACAAGTTCAGCAGCCACGGGAGCGTCTTCAGCGCCAGCCGCCGCATGCTGCTGCGCATGCGCGCCGAGGGGCTCATCACCACCATCGAGCCCGGCCACTGGTTGCGCGACGCGGTGAACAGCATGCCGCTGGACCTGGACCTGATTTGAGCGTCCTGCCCGCTGCGGCCGCCGGCTGGAAGGGCCACCTGCAGTTGCGCTACTGGCGCGATGGTGAACGCACCACCGCGATCGACCGCCACGAAGGCCCGCTGCGCGTGCTGCAGCGCCTCTACCCCGAAGGCCCCGGCATCTGCCACCACGTGCTGGTGCACCCACCCGGCGGCATCGTGGGTGGCGACGAACTGCAGATCACGCTGGCGCAGGCCGAGGGCACGCACGCCCTGGTCACCACGCCCAGCGCCACCCGCTACTACCGCAGCGCCGGCCCGCTGGCGGCCCAGCGCCTCACCGCGCGGCTGGCCGACGACGCACGGCTGGAGTGGCTGCCACTGGAAACCATCGCCTACCGTGGCTGCCGGGCCGAGAACCACCTGCGCTTCGAGCTGGCCCCGGGCGCCAGCATGCTGGGCTGGGAGATGCTGGCCCTGGGCTTGCCCACGGCTGGCGAGCCCTTTGACGCCGGCAGCCTGCTGCAGCACCTGGAGCTGCCGGGCGTGTGGCTGGAGCGTGGCCTGATCCGCGCCGACGACCAGGCCCTGCTTGACAGCCCCCTGGGCCTGGCCGGCCAGCGCGTGATGGGCACGCTGTGGTGCGCCGCCGGCAGCGTCCTGCCCGCCCCGCTGCGCCAGCAGTTGCTGGACGCGGCCCGCGCGGTGGCCGCCACGCATGCACTGGACACCACCTTCGGCGCCACCTCGCCCGACGCCCAGGTGGTGGTGTGCCGGGCGCTGGCGCCGCGCGTGGAGCCGCTGTTCGAGCTTTGGCGGGCCGTGCGGGCCGTGTGGCGGCCGCTGCTGTGGGGGCTGGACGCTCAGCCACCCCGCATCTGGGCGCTGTGACCCAAACGCCGTGATCCGGCCTAAACTGACTGGGCCCATCCCACCGCCCCAGCTTCACCTCACCCCATGGTTGTGTCCAGCATCGCGTCGGACGAGCGCTTCCGCCGCCTGTTCGAAGACGGCCCGCTGCCCATGGCCCTGGTGGCCGTGGCCGACCGGCGCATCCTGGGGCTGAACGCACGCTTTCAGGAGGTGATGGGCTACACCCCCGCCGACCTGCCCGACGAAGCCACCTGGTTTCAGTTGGCCTACCCCGACCCGGCCTATCGGCAGGAGGTGCTGGTCATCCGCAACGCGGCCGTGGCCAAGGCCGCCGCCGAAGGCCGCCGGGTGGAGCCTATCGAGTACCGCATCCGCTGCAAGGGTGGCGAAGACCGCACCATGCTGGTCGCGGCGATGGCCCTGGGCACGGAAATGCTCGCCGTCTTCATCGACGTCTCCGAGCGCAAGCGGGCTGAGCAGGCTTTGCAGCACAGCGCCGAGCGCTACCGCAGCACGCTGGACCACATGCTCGAAGGCTGCCAGATCGTGGGCTACGACTGGCGCTACCGCTACGTCAACGCCTCGGCCGCACGCCAGAACCGCCACACCGCCGAGCAGATGGTGGGCCGGCGCATGACCGAGGTACACCCGGGGCTGGACGCCGCACCGATCTACGCCGCCATCCACCGCTGCATGGCACAACGGCTGGAGCTGCACCTGCAGACCGACTTCCGCTTTCCCGATGGCTCGGTGGGCTGGTTCGACCTGAACCTGCAGCCCATACCCGAGGGCGTGGCCATCTTCAGCGTCGACATCACCCAGCGCAAAGAGGCCGAAGAAGAAATCCGTGCCATCCACGCCGACCTGGAGCGTCGCGTGGCCGAGCGCACCGCCGAGCTGGTGCAGGCCCGCCAGGCCGCCGAGGCCGCCAGCCTGGCCAAGAGCCGCTTTCTGGCCAACATGAGCCACGAGATCCGCACGCCGCTGCACGCCATCATCGGGCTCACCAGCCTGCTGCGGGCTGAGGCCAGCACGCCCGAGGTCGCCTCGCGCCTGGGGCTGATCGACAACGCCGCCTCGCACCTGCTGGAGATCATCAACGACGTGCTCGACCTGTCCAAGATCGAGGCCGGTGGCCTGGCGCTGGAGCGCATCGCCTTTTCGCTGCGCGACGTGGTGGAACGCAGCTGTGCCCTGGTGGCCGACCAGGCCCGCACCAAGGGCCTGACGCTGCGCAGCGAGGTGCAAGCGGGGGACGATGTGCTGCTGGGCGACCCGACCCGGCTCTCGCAGGCGCTGGTGAACCTGCTCAGCAACGCTGTCAAGTTCACCGAGCAGGGCGGCATCACGGTGCAGGTGAGCGCGCAGCCAACCGCAACCCGCGACCAGGTGCAGGTGCGCTTTGCCGTGCACGACACCGGCGTGGGCATTGCGGCGGACGCGCTGCAGCAGCTGTTCAGCGCCTTCGTGCAGGCCGACCCGTCCACCACCCGGCGCTATGGCGGCACCGGCCTGGGGCTGGCCATCACCCGCCGCCTGGCCGCGCTGATGGGCGGGCAGGCTGGGGGGAAGAGCACGCCCGGCGTGGGCAGCGAGTTCTGGTTCACCGGCGTGTTCGGCCGCAGCCACGAACCGCACAAGCTGCCGGCCGCCGCGCCCACCGATGGCAAGGCCCGGCTGCGTGCCGGCTGGGCCGGCGCCCTGGTGCTGCTGGTGGAGGACGACCCGGTGAACCAGCTGGTGGCCCAGTCCATGCTGGAGGCGGCCGGCCTGGCCGTGGAAACAGTCGACAGCGGCGCGCGTGCCGTGCAGCGGGCCAGCGAACACCGTCACGCCCTGATCCTGATGGACATGCAGATGCCCGGCATGGACGGCCTGCAGGCCACGCGCCGCATACGCCAGTTGCCGGGCTGCGCGCAGGTGCCCATCGTGGCCATGACGGCCAATGCCTTCGCCGACGACCGCCAGGCCTGCCTGGCCGCGGGCATGAACGCCCACATCGCCAAGCCAGTGCGGCCCGAGCGGCTTTACGCCACGCTGCTGGAGCTGCTGGAAGCCGACGCCGAAGCGCCCTGAGCCACCGGCAGGCCGCGCCAGCGCAGCAGCCCGCGCGCCGCCACCACGGCGCTGGCAAAGCAGGCGGTGAGCAGGTAGCCACCGGTGGGGGCCTCCCAGTCCAGCATCTCCCCGGCCAGGAACACGCCGGGCCGCTCGCGCCACATCAGCTCGGGCGTGAGCGCGGGCAGGCGCACACCACCGGCGCTGCTGATGGCTTCGTCCAGCGGGCGGGTGGCGCGCACGGTGATGGGCAGCGCCTTGATGCGCTGCGCCAGCCAGGCGGCGCTGCGCGAATGCTGCGCCCAGGCGTCAGCCGCCACGCCTTCGCGCAACAGGCCGGCCTTCACACCCGAAAGCCCCGCCTGCTCGCGCAGGTGGTTGGCCAGCGAGCGGGTGCCGCGGCCACGCGCCAGGGCCTCGGTGAGGGCATCCAGCGGCTTGTCGGGCAGCAGGTCGAGGTGCAGCGTGGCACTGCCTTGCGCTGCAATCTCGTCGCGCAGCAGCGCCGAGGCGGCGTACACCAGGCTGCCTTCCAGGCCCGTGGCGGTGAGCACGCATTCGCCCTTGCGCTGAAAGCTGCGGCCCTGCGCGTCGGTGAAGGCCAGGGCCACGCCCTTGAGCGGCGCGCCGGCGTGCTTGCTGGCCAGGTGCCCGCTCCAGCCCACGTCGAAGCCGCAGTTGCTGGGGCGCAGCGCAGCCACATCCAGGCCAGCCTGCTGCAGCGGCGCCACCCAGGCGCCGTCCGAGCCCAGGCGGGCCCAGCTGCCGCCGCCCAAGGCCAGCACGACGGCGTCGGCCTCGTGCTGAACCAGGCCGGCCGGCCCCTCGAAGTTCAGCGTGTAGCCCTGCCCGTCTGCCGGCACCAGCGCGTCGGCCTGCCAGCGGTGGCGCATGTGCAGGCGCACGCCCGCCGTGCGCAAGCGGTGCAGCCAGGCGCGCAGCAGCGGTGCGGCCTTCATCTCTGCGGGAAACACCCGGCCCGAGCTGCCCACGAAGGTGCTCACCCCCAGGCCGGCGGCCCAGTCGCGCAGCGCTTGCGGGCCAAAGGCAGAGAGCCACTCGCCCACCGCCTCGGCCTGCTCGCCGTAGCGGCCCACAAAGGCCTGCAGCGGCTCGGAATGCGTGAGGTTGAGCCCACCCTTGCCGGCCAGCAGGAACTTGCGGCCCACCGAGGGCATGGCGTCGAACACGTCCACCTGCACACCGGCTGCGACCAGTACCTCGGCGACCATCAGGCCGGCCGGGCCGGCGCCGATCACGGCCACATGGGTTGCAGTAGAGATGGTGGGCATGGCGAGGCGTGGGGCACAGGGGCGCGCAGTCTACGCCAGCCGGCCAGCGGCTGTTCTCGGCGCATAGCCGTCATCCCCGCCACCGCCGTCATTCCCGCGTAGGCGGGAATCCAGGCCTTCTGGCTTGGAGTGCGCCCGCGCCAGGCGGCCAGCCGGGGCTGGCTCATGCTGTGGCGGTCGTCGCTGCGCGCCGACTGCCTTGCGGTGCTCGCCTTCGGGGTGTGCCGCATCACTCGTTTCGCTCGCCTTGCTCGCTGCACTCAAACAAGATGCGGCAAGCATGTTCACGAAGCGCGCTGCGCGCGCCACCCCGAAGCCTGCGCTCCTCAGCGCCCCAGAAATCGCCAGCCCCGGCTGCCCGCCTGTCGCTCGACACGCCGTGTTTGCATTCCCGCTGGTTCGACGCCACCGTCGGTTCCACAAAGGGCAGGGCGGGCAGGTTGCGACGCGAATGAGTAGCGGCGAGGAGCGCAGGGCATGCGGCGGCGTGCGCAGCACGCTTCTCAGACAAACTCGTCGACCTTGTCCGAGCGGAACGAGCGTAGCGAGTGCAGCGAGTTGTCGACGCGCCGCAGGAACGAGCACCGCAGCTGAGTCGGCGCAACGCGCCGACCGCTACTTTTGAGTGGCGCGGCCTGCCCGCCCAGCCCTTTGCCGCACCCGAAACCTGACCGCAACCAACGGCTGCAATGCGCCGATCCGCGACACGGCAATCCGCTCTTGATGTTTGAACGCAATGCCGTCTCAGATCGACATCAGCTCACGGACACCCTGCGCCTGCATCTCGTGGCCACGGCCCCGCTGGATGATCTCGCCGCGCTCCATCACCAGGTACTGGTCGGCCAGCTCTTCGGCGAAGTCGTAGTACTGCTCCACCAGCACAATGGCCATGGTCTTGCGGTCGGCCAGCATGCGGATGACGCGGCCGATGTCCTTGATGATGCTGGGCTGGATGCCCTCGGTGGGCTCGTCCAGGATCAGCAGCTTGGGGCCCGCCGCCAGCGCGCGGGCGATGGCCAGCTGCTGCTGCTGGCCACCGGAGAGGTCGCCGCCGCGCCGGTTGATCATCTGCTTCAAGACCGGGAACAGCTCGAACAGCTCGGCCGGGATGGGCGTGCTGGCCGGCTTGTAGGCCAGGCCCATGCGCAGGTTCTCTTCCACCGTGAGGCGGCCGAAGATCTCGCGGCCCTGCGGCACATAGCCCACGCCCTTGCGCACGCGCTCGTAAGGCGTGTCGGTGGTGATGTCCTGCCCATCCAGTTGCACCGTGCCGGTCTTCACCGGCACCACGCCCATCAGACTCTTGAGCAGCGTGGTCTTGCCCACGCCGTTGCGGCCCAGCACCACGGTGACCTCGCCCAACTGGGCCTCGAACGACACGCCGCGCAAGATGTGGCTGCCGCCGTAGTACTGGTTCAGCCCGTCGACCTTCAGCATGTCAGCGGCCAAGGTACACCTCCACGACTTTGTCGTTCGCCTGCACGTCGCTCAGCAACCCCTCGGCCAGCACGCTGCCTTCGTGCAATACCGTCACCGTCTTGCGGCCTTCGGTGAGCTGGTCCACGAACTTCATGTCGTGCTCCACCACCACCAGGCTGTGCTGGCCCTCCAGGCTCAAGAACAGCTCGGCCGTGCGCTCGGTTTCTTCATCCGTCATTCCAGCCACGGGCTCGTCGAGCAGCAGCAGCTTGGGGTCTTGCATCAGCAGCATGCCGATCTCCAGCCACTGCTTCTGGCCGTGGCTGAGGAGGCCGGCGGTGCGCTGAGCCTCGGGCAGCAGGTGGATGAGCGTCAGAATTTCCCCGATGCGGTCAAGCTGGGTGCCCGTGAGGCGCGAGAACAGGCTGGCGCGTGCGCGGCGGTCGGCCGCCAGCGCCAGCTCCAGGTTCTCGAACACGCTGAGCTGCTCGTAGACCGTGGGCTTCTGGAACTTGCGGCCGATGCCGATCTGCGCGATCTCGTTCTCGCGCAGGCGCAGCAGGTCGATGTTGGAGCCGAAGCTGGCGGTGCCGGCATCGGGCCGGGTCTTGCCGGTGATCACGTCCATCATCGTGGTCTTGCCCGCGCCATTGGGGCCGATGATGCAGCGCAGCTCGCCCACGTTGATGGCCAGGCTCAGGTTGTTCAACGCCTTGAAGCCGTCGAAGCTCACCGTGATGTCGTCCAGGTACAGCGCCACGCCGTGGGCAAAGTCGGGCGTGCCGTGCTTGAGCAAGCGGCCAAACGAGGCCTCGCGGTCGCCCGAGGTGGACTCCTGTGCCACCTTCTTCTGGTGCTCGGCCAGCAGCCTGGCGCCGGCCTCTTGCAGCTCGGGGGTCATGCGCGCTCCTCCTTGTTGCTCTTGCGCAGTTGCGCCCACAGCCCCACCAGGCCATTCGGCAAATACAGCGTGACGGCGATGAACAGCGCACCCAGGAAGAACAGCCAGAACTCAGGGATGACCTGGGTGAACCAGCTCTTGGCACCGTTGACGAAGAAGGCACCGACGATGGGACCGATCAAGGTGGCGCGGCCGCCCACCGCTGCCCAGATGGCGATCTCGATGGAACTGGCGGCGCTCATCTCGCCCGGATTGATGATGCCCACCTGCGGCACGTAGAGCGCGCCGGCCACGCCGCACATCACGGCGCTCAGCGTCCAGATCGCCAGCTTGTAGGCCAGCGGGTCGTAACCCGTGAACATCACGCGGCTCTCGGCGTCGCGGATGGCCTGCAGCACGCGGCCGAACTTGCTGTTGACGATGGCGCGCGCCATCAGGAAGAAGCCGATCAGGGTGAGCCCGGTGAGCACGAACAGCACCATGCGCGTACTGGGTTGCGCGATGGGGATGCCCAGGATGCGCTTGAAGTCGGTGAAGCCGTTGTTGCCGCCGAAGCCGGTCTCGTTGCGGAAGAACAGCAGCATGGCCGCGAAGGTCATGGCCTGCGTGATGATGCTGAAGTACACGCCCTTGATGCGGCTGCGGAAGGCGAAGAAGCCGAACACCAGGGCCAGCAGGCCCGGTGCCAGCACCACCAGCAGCATCTGGGCGATGAACGAGTCGCTCCAGGCCCAGTGCCAGGGGTAGGTCTTCCAGTTCAGGAAGACCATGAAGTCGGGCATGTCCATGTGGTACTGGCCGTCGGTGCCGATCTGGCGCATCAGGTACATGCCCATGGCATAGCCACCCAGCGCGAAGAACAGGCCGTGGCCCAGGCTGAGGATGCCGGTGTAGCCCCAGATCAGGTCCATGGCCAGCGCGCAGATGGCATAGCACATGATCTTGCCCACCAGGGCGACGTAGAAGTCGCTCAGGTGAAGCAGACTGCCCTCGGGCACCCACAGATTGAGCGCGGGCACCAGCACGGCCACCACCAACAGGGCGGCCAACACACCACCCCAACCAGAAGGCGAGAGCAACAGGCCGCGGCGCGGCGTGGGCAAGGCGGAAGGGTTCATTGCAGCAGTCGTCATGTCGTCAGGCCTCGGCGCTTCTGCCCTTCATCGCGAAGATGCCTTGCGGCCGCTTCTGGATGAAGATGACGATGAAGACCAGCACCATGATCTTGGCCAGCACCGCGCCGGCCACGCCTTCGAGCAGCTTGTTCAGCACGCCCAGGCCCAGGGCCGCGTAGACGGTGCCGGCCAACTGGCCCACGCCGCCCAGCACCACCACCATGAAGCTGTCGACGATGTAGCTCTGGCCCAGGTCGGGGCCCACGTTGCCCACCTGGCTCAGTGCACAGCCGGCCAGGCCGGCAATGCCCGCGCCCAGCGAGAAGGCGTAGGTGTCGATGCGGGCGGTGTTCACGCCCATGCAGGCGGCCATGCGGCGGTTCTGCGTGACACCGCGCACGAACAGCCCCAGCCGGGTCTTGGCGATCAGCAGCGCCACGCCGCCCAGCACCCCGAAGGCAAAACCGATGATGGCGATGCGGTTGAACGGCAGCGTGAGGTTGCTCAGCACCGCCACGCCGCCCGAGAGCCAGGCCGGGTTTTCCACCGGCACGTTCTGCGCGCCAAACAAGGTGCGCACGCCTTGCATCAGCACCAGCGAGATGCCCCAGGTGGCCAGCAGCGTTTCCAGCGGGCGGCCGTAGAGCCAGCGCAGCACAGAGCGCTCGAGCGCCGCACCCACCAGCGCCGAGGCCAGGAACGAGGCCGGGATGGCCAGCCAGATGTAGTAGTCGAACGCGCCCGGCGCCCAGGCCTTGAACGCGTTCTGCACCAGGTAGGTGGCGTAGGCGCCGATCATCATCAGCTCGCCGTGGGCCATGTTGATCACGCCCATCAGGCCGTAGGTGATGGCCAGGCCCAGGGCCACCAGCAGCAGGATGCTGCCGAGGCTGATGCCGGTGAAGACCACACCCAGGCGCTCGCCCCAGGCCAGCTTGCTTTCGATGGCCGCGATGGAGGTCATCAGCACGCCCTTGACTTCGGGGTCGGTCTCCACCCCCAGGCGCTCCTGCAGCAGGCTCTTGACGCTGCCTTCGCCGCTGGCGGCCAGCGTGTGGGCGGCGGCCAGGCGCTTCGCAGTGTCGGCCGAGGCGATGAGGATGCTGGCCTGCAAGCGGCCCAGCGTGGCCTTCAGTGCCGCGTCGGTTTCTTTGTCGAAGGCGGTGGTCACCAGCGGCAGCTGGGCTTCGTCCACCGTCTGCTTGGTCAGATCCGCCACGGCCGACTGGCGCACCGCCAGCTCGGGTGAGCGCAATTTCATCGACGCCTGGGCGGCCTGCAGGGCGCCACGCATGCGGTTGTTGTTGACCACGTCCTCGGCGGTTTCTGGCAGGGTGGCGGCAGCGCCGGTGACGGCGTCCTTGACCGCCTCACCCTCCACCACCAGCACCTGCGTGGGCGTGAGCTTCACGGCGTCGTCCAGCAGCGCCTGCACGAAGCTGGCCAGCGCGGCATCGGGCTGGGCGCTGGCCTGGGCCAGGGCCGCCACGCGGTCGTCGGTGTCGCCAGCGGCCATCGCACGGGCCTGCTCGGGCGTGAGCGCAAGCACCTGCGTCGAGGCAAACACGATCAACAGGGAAACAAGAAGTCGGAACATGGCGTAGCCCAAGAAAGTGAAAGGCGCGGGCGTGACAAGCACCACCCGCGCCGTCCAGCAGACGCCGTGGAGCCGGCTCTGCCGGTCCACTGGTGTCGCCCCCCTGGGGGGGGGCCGCAGCTGTGCTGCGGGGGGGATTACTTGCTCGGCTCGTCTTTCTTGCCCTTGTTCTCGGGGATGTACGGGCTCCAGGGCTGGGCCTTGACCGGGCCCGGGGTCTTCCAGACCACGTTGAACTGGCCGTCGGCCTTCACTTCGCCGATGAACACCGGCTTGTGCAGGTGGTGGTTCTTGGGGTCCATGGTGCTGGTGAAGCCGCCCGGTGCCTTGAAGGTCTGGCCAGCCATCGCCGCGATGACCTTGTCGGTGTCGGTGCTCTTGGCCTTGGTCACGGCCTGGGCCCACATGTTGATGCCGATGTAGGTGGCTTCCATCGGGTCGTTGGTCAGCGGCTTGTCCTTGTGGCCGGCGATGCCCTTGGCCTTGGCGTAGGCGCTCCACTTCTTCACGAACTCGGCGTTGGCCGGGTTCTTCAGGCTCATGAAGTAGTTCCAGGCGGCCAGGTGGCCCACCAGCGGCTTGGCGTCCACGCCGCGCAGTTCTTCTTCACCCACACTGAAGGCGACGACCGGCACGTCGGTGGCCTTCAGGCCCTGGTTGCCCAGCTCCTTGTAGAAGGGCACGTTGGAGTCGCCGTTGATGGTGGAGACCACGGCGGTCTTCTTGCCTTCAGACGCGAACTTCTTGATCTTGGCGATGATGCTCTGGTAGTCCGAATGGCCGAACGGGGTGTACTCCTCGATGATGTCGGCGTCGGTGATGCCCTTGCTGTGCAGGAACGAGCGCAGGATCTTGTTGGTGGTGCGGGGGTACACGTAGTCGGTGCCCAGCAGCACGAAGCGCTTGGCGCTGCCGCCGTCCTTGCTCATCAGGTATTCCACGGCGGGGATGGCCTGCTGGTTGGGCGCGGCACCGGTGTAGAACACGTTCTTGCTGAGCTCTTCACCCTCGTACTGCACGGGGTAGAACAGCAGCGAGTTCTTTTCTTCGAAGACCGGCAGCACGCTCTTGCGGCTCACCGAGGTCCAGCAGCCGAACACCACCGAGACCTTGTCCTGGTCGATCAGCTGCTTGGCCTTCTCGGCGAACAACGGCCAGTTCGAGGCCGGGTCCACCACCACGGGCTCGAGCTTCTTGCCCAGCAGGCCACCCTTGGCGTTGATCTCGTCGATGGCCATCAGCACGGTGTCCTTGAGCACCGTCTCCGAAATGGCCATGGTGCCGGACAGCGAGTGCAGCACGCCCACCTTGATGGTGTCGGCCGCTTGGGCCAGCGAGGGCAAGCCCAGCACGGCGGCGGTGGCGGCCAGGGCGGTGAGGGAACGGCGGGTCATCTTCATGGGTCGGGCTCCTGAGTGGGTGAGAGGGTGAGAGGGTGAGAGGGTGTGGAAAACCAGTGACGCCAGTGTTCCCGTGCAGGCCCTGCGCACCCATACGCAAGATGGCGTAGAGGCTGCGTCACCCGACCTAGGTCAAGGCACGCGCCGTGGGCCGGGGCCAGAATTCCCTTGAACAAACAAGGATTCAACGTGAGCAAGACCATCACAGTGGCCGACGCCGTCTCGCGCATCCCCGATGGGGCGGTGTTGATGATCGGCGGCTTCATGGGCGTGGGCAGCCCGCACCGCGTCATCGACGAGATCGTGCGCCAGGGCAAGAAAGACCTCACGGTCATTGCCAACGACACCGCGCGGCCCGGCTTCGCCATCGGCAAGCTCATCAGCGCCCGTCTGGTGCGCAAGGTGATCGCCAGCCACATCGGCACCAACCCTGAAACCCAGGCCCAGATGATTGCCGGCGAAATGGCCGTGGAGCTCTCACCCCAGGGCACGCTGGCCGAGCGCGTGCGCGCCGGTGGCTACGGCCTGGGCGCCGTGGTGACGCCCACCGGCGTGGGCACCGTGGTGGCCGAGGGCAAGCGCAGCATCGAGATCGATGGCCGCACGTTTTTGCTGGAGATGCCGCTGCGCGCCGACTTCGCGCTGGTCAACGCCCGCCAGGCCGACCACATCGGCAACCTGGCCTACGCGCTCACCGCGCGCAATTTCAACCCGCTGATCGCCATGGCCGCCGACGTGGTGCTGGCCGAGGCCCAAGAGATCGTGCCCGTGGGCGTGATCCCACCCGACGCGGTGATGACCCCTTCGGTGATCGTCACCCACATCATCGCCAAGGAGACTGCCCGTGGATGACAAGCTGCTGATCGCCTCGCGCGTGGCCCAAGAGCTGCGCCCCGGCACCCTGGTGAACCTCGGCATCGGCCTGCCCACCCTGGTGGCCGGCTTGGTGCCGCCGAACGCCCACATCTTCTTCCAGAGCGAGAACGGCATCATCGGCATGCAGTCCATGCCCGAGCATGGGCTGGAGGACGACGACCTCACCGACGCCGGTGGCCGCCCCATCAGCGCCCTGCCCGGTGCCGCCACCTTCGACAGCGCCATGTCCTTCGGCCTGATCCGCGGTGGCCACCTGGACGTGACCGTGCTGGGCGGCCTGCAGGTGGACCGCAATGGCCGCCTGGCCAACTGGATGGTGCCCGGCAAGATGGTGCCCGGCATGGGTGGCGCCATGGACCTGGTGACCGGCGCGCGCCGCGTGATCGTGGCCATGACCCACACCGCCAAGGGCGAGCACAAGATCGTCGACACCTGCACGCTGCCACTCACCTCGTCGCGCTGTGTCGATCTGGTGGTGACCGAGCTGGCCGTGCTGCAGCCCACGCCCGATGGCATGGTGCTGAAGGAAGTGGCGCCTGGCGTGACGGTGGAACAGGTGCAGGCGGCCACCGGCACCCCGCTGATCGTCCACGGTGACGTGCCTACCATGGGCGCCGCCACCTGACCAACCCAGGGCAGACCCTTAGCCCGGTTCCTGCCTGTCTTAAGCCGCCTTTCAAGGCGGCGGACTAGCATGCACTGCAGCTGACAGCGTCAGCTGGCGGCTTCCGTTGCATCCTGCTGGGAAGCAGGCCGCACCAAGCAAATGGGGTCGCATGTTTCTGGACACAATGGGCAGCGCTGATACCGAGGCCTTTGAACCCACACAACCGTTTTCGCTGTCTCCATCGCAGCCAGCCGGCCCACCGGCCGTGGGCACGGGGGCCGCAAGGCCTGGCCTCAATTCGTCCATGCAGGCCGACTTGCAGCGCTTGGCGGCCTTGCCCGAGCACTTTGGTGCGCTGGCGGTGTTTGCGGCCAGCGTGCGGCACGCGCAACCCATTGCGGTGCACATGCGCACCCAGAGCAAGCCCTTCTTGCTCTCCATCTTTCCGCGCGAACGTTTCTACCAGTGCGAGCACAGCCTGGGAGAGTTTGACCCCGACGACCTGGCCGTGCTGCGCCTGGTGCGGGTGGAGCCGGTGCTGCCCTTGCTGATGGGCGACACGCCCTCGGGCAAGGCCAGCCACTTCCGCCTGGGCCCGTTGGGCCTGATGCTGTGGCAGCTGGCCCTGCACGGACCCACGCACGAGTTGCTGCCCGAGATTGCCGGGCCAGCCAACTACCGCCTGACCCCCAGCCTGCACCTGGCCGGCCTGCCCATGCACAGCGGCCTGCTGGCCGTGCTGCAGAAGCTGCGTGGCCGCTCGTGCACGGTGAAGGAACTGGCGCATGGCACCTCGGTGGGGCCCTCCCAGGTCAAACGCCTGCTGAACGCGTTGTACCTGCAGATGGGCCTGATCGTCACACGCTCGGGCACGGCCATGGCATCAGGCTGAGCGGCTTCGGCCGACGACCCAACACACAAAAAGAACCCCAACCGGGCACACACTAACGAGGGCAGCCATGCGGCGACTGGTGATCGAAACGGAGGAGGGCACCCGCGGTGCGGTGTTTCCCATTCGGCGGGTGCAGACCACGCTGGGGCGCCGGCCCCACAACGACATCGTGATCGAAGACCGCCTGGTCAGCGGGCAGCACGCCGTGCTCACGCTCAGCGGCCATGACCTGGTCGTTGAGGACATGAACAGCACCAATGGCACCTACGTGAACGGGGTGCGTGTGCGGCGGCACCAGCTCGCGCCCGATGACCTGCTGGAGCTGGGCCAATGCCGCCTGCGCTACCTGAGCGACGGCCTGCCCGAACCCGACTTCAGCCACGACAGGACGGCCGTGCTCACCCCCGCCAGCACCGACCCGGGCCAAGACCGCGCCAACTACCCCTACACCGTGCCGGCTGCGCTGCCCAAACAACTGGCGATGATCCAGTTCCTCAGCGGCGAAGGCGCGCCGCGCGAAACCATGCTGACCAAGGTGGTGACCACGCTGGGCAAGCCGGGCTCGCAAACGGTGGCCATTTGCCGTCGCCCGGCGGGCTTTGTGCTGACCCTGGTGGCCGGCTCGGGCCCCGTGTCGATCAACGGCCAGGTCTTGAAGGTGCAGGAAACGGCGCTCCGGCACGGCGACGTCATCGAGTTTGCCGACACGCGGCTGGGCTTCGTCTGCCCCTGAGCAGGCCGCCGCCGGCACACCTCGGTCCCCCTCGCTCAGCCGCCCTCGCCCCGCCCGCCGCGCACGCGGCCCAGCGCCAGCCCGGCCGCCGCCGTGCGCGTCTCCACGCCCAGCTTCTCGAACACATGCTCCAGGTGCTTGTGCACCGTGCGAGGGCTGGTGCCCAGGATGTCGCCGATGTCGCGGTTGGTCTTGCCCTGGATGACCCAGTACAGCACCTCCGATTCGCGTGCCGTGAGTGTGGGAAAGGACTGCGCCAGCGCCTGCAGCAGCGCGGTTTCGCTTTCCTCGCGCATCACCATCAGCCACTCGCCTTCATGGCTGGCGGGGTCGCCCGGGTCGGCGTCCATGGGGTGCAGGGTGAAGTTCAGCCGGTGCGCACCGCGGGCGATGGTGAGCGTGAGCGGGTCGGCCCCGGCGCGGCGGCGCAGCGATTCGCGCGCCACCCAGGCCATCAGCTCGGGCGGCGTGGCCACCTCGGGCGCATCCGGAAAGTACTGCGCCATCAGCCGCCGCGCCAGCGCGGTTTGCCACAGCCGCTTGCCATTGCGCTCGTGCACCACCAGGGTGGCGTGGCCAAAGGCGTCCAGCGCATTGCGGGCCTGGCGCTGCGCACGGGCGCTGCCCAGGTGCGCGGCAATGCGGGCCAACACCTCGCGCGGGCGTATGGGCTTGGTGACGTAGTCGACCCCGCCGGCACCAAAGCCAGCCAGCACGTGCTCGGTGTCGGTGAGGCCCGTCATGAACACGATGGGGATGGCAGCGGTGGCCGGGTTGGCCTTGAGCCGCCGCGCCACCTCGAAGCCGTCCATGCCGGGCATCAGCGCGTCCAGCAGCACGATGTCGGGCTTGGCCTGCTCGGCGCGGGTCAGGGCGTCCTCGCCATTGGTGGCCAGCAGCACGGTGTAGCCCGATTCGTCCAGCGCGTCGTGCAGCACGGCCAGGTTGTCGGGCACGTCATCCACGATCAGCACCACGTCGGCGCTGTTGAGGTCAAGGGCGGCGTAGCTCATCCAGGGCTTTCGAAAGGGTCAGGGTCATGGCGTCAAGCTGAAACTCGCGCGCCATCTGGCGCAGCCTGGCCACGAAGGCAGAGGCGGCCGCGTGCTCGGCCTCGATGCGGTCGAGCTCGCGGGTGATGCCGCGCAGGTAGCCGGTGCCCACCATGGCCTGCAGGCGCTCGATGGCGTCGGTGGGTGGGTACCGCACAGTGGCGGGTTCGGGCAGCGCGGTGGCGGTGCCCGGTGCCGCGGCAGTGGCCTCAGGCGCTGGGAGCCACTGCAGTTGCAGGCGCTGACCCAGCCAGTCCAGCAGGTCGGCCACGCGCACCGGCTTGACCAGGAAGTCCTCCGGCGGCAGGTGCACCTCGTTGTCCAGGCCGCGGTCGAAGGCGTTGGCCGACACCACGGCCAGCGGCGCGTCGCTCAGCTGTTGCTCCCGGATGCGGGCAATGGTTTGCCAGCCGTCGATGCCGGGCATGGCCAGGTCCATGAAGATCGCGTCAGGCTTCAGCGTCGCCAGTTGCGCCAGCGCGTCCTCGCCCGAGCAGGCCTGGTGGATCTCGAAGCCCTGGGGCTGCAGCAAATCCACCAGCAGTTGCCGGTCGGCCTCCTCGTTGTCGACCACCAGGATGTGGCGGCGCGGGCCCGCATAGCCATGGCGCTGGGCGCGTGGCAGCTCGCGCTCGGCCCCATCACCCCAATTCGCGGCGCGCACCTCGGGCAAGAACAGCCGCAGGCTGAAGGTGCTGCCCTCGCCGGGCGTGCTGGCCACTGCCATCTCGCCGCCCATCAGGTCGGTGAGCATCTTGCTGATGGTCAGGCCCAGGCCGGTGCCACCGGCCGCAGCGCTGCCGGCCGCTGAGCCGCGCACAAAGGGCTCGAACACGCGGGCCAGTTCGTCCGGCCCCATGCCCGGGCCGCTGTCGATGATGTCCACCCGCGCCATCTCGCGCTGGTGCTGCACGCGCAGCGTGACCTGGCCCTGCGTGGTGAACTTCACCGCATTGCCGATCACGTTGATGAGGATCTGCCGCAGCCGCCGCTCGTCGGCCCGCACCACCTCGGGCAGTGCGTCGCCACCCTCGAACGCGAAGGCGATGCCCTTGGCCTGGGCCATGGGGGCGAACATGCGCGCAATCTCGGCCAGGCCCTCGCGCAAGCGCATGGGCTTCACATCGAGCGTGAGCTTGCCGCCTTCGATGCGGGCCACGTCCAGCGTGCCCTCGATCAGGCTCAACAAATGGTCACCCCCCCGGCGGATGACGCTCACAGCCTGGCGCCGGTGCGCGGGCATGGCGGGGTCATCCTCCAGCAACTGCGCATAGCCCAGGATGGAGTTGAGCGGCGTGCGCAGCTCATGGCTGATGGTGGTGATGTAGCGGGTCTTGGCCTGGTTGGCGGCGTCGGCGATGCGCTTGGCCTCTTGCAGCTGCAGGTCGGTCTGCTCGTGCAGCGCGATCTCGCGCACCAGGGCTTCGGTCTGGCGCGTGGTTTCTTCCAGCGCCACGCGCCGGCTCTGGTGCGCCAGCACCAACCACCAGGCCACCACGCCGGCCACCAGCAGCAGGGCGGCGTAGGCCTTGACGAAACCGGCCCGCAGCGTGGGCTCCAGTTGCGCGAGCAGGTTGGGGTCGAACTCGCTGCGCAGCGTGAGCGCCTTCAGCTCCTGGTGGTAGAGCAGACCGAACAGCGCGCCCAGCGCCGGCACGATCAGGCCCATCAACAGCAGGTAGTGGCCCAGGCCGGTTTCCACCTGCGGCATCAGGCGCGCGGGCAGCGCACGGCGCAACACCGCGGCCCAGCGCTGCCACACCTGGTCGGCCAGGCGCGGTTGCGGCTTGCAGCGGTCATGGCAACGCGAATCCAGCGTGCAGCACAGCGAGCAGATGCCGCCACCGTAGGCGGGGCACTGGGCCATGTCCTCGCCTTCGTATTCGCGCTCGCAGACCACGCAGCGTTGCAGGCGCACGTAGGGGCCTTCGGACAGGTTGGCGCTTGCTGGTGGATTCCCGCCCCACGCCTTCGCGGGGGCAGGCTCTCCGCGGGAATGACGAGGCTGCGCTTCGGCAGGTTCACGCGCGAGGTAGTAGCGGCCTTGCGTGGCCCAGGCGATCAGCGGTGCGGTCACCAACGCTGTGACCAATGCGATCAGTGCCGAGAAGGCCTGCGCCATCGAACCAAAGGCGCCCAGGTGCGCGGCCACCGACAGCACCGAGGCCAGACCCATCGCGCCCACGCCCACCGGGTTGATGTCGTGCAAATAGGCGCGGCGGAACTCGATGCCCGGCGGGCTCCAGCCCAGGGGCTTGTTGATGACCAGGTCGGCCACCACGGCCATGATCCACGAGATGGCGATGTTGCTGAACAGGCCCAGCACGCCGCCCATGGCCTGGAACACATCGAGCTCCATCAGCATCAGCGCGATCAGCGTGTTGAACACCATCCACACCACGCGGCCCGGGTGGCTGTGGGTGACGCGCGAGAAGAAGTTGCTCCAGGCCAGCGAGCCGGCGTAGGCGTTGGTGACGTTGATCTTGAGCTGCGACACCACCACGAACAAGGCCGTGGCGGCCACCGCCCAGCCGTAGTTGCCGATGCCGTGGCCCAGCACCTGCTCGTAAGCGGCGAGGTACATCTGGTTCGGGTCCACCGCGCGGTCGGCCGGCACCATGTGGCCCAGCGCCAGAAAGGCCAGCAGCGCGCCGCCCAGCATCTTCAGCACACCCGGCAGCACCCAGCCCGGCCCGCCAGCGGCCACGGCCAGCCACCAGCTGCGGCGGTTGGCCGCCGTGCGCTCGGGCATGAAGCGCAGGTAGTCCACCTGCTCGCCCATCTGCGTGATGAGGGCGATGCCCACCGTGGTGGCCGCGCCAAAGGCCTGCAGCTGAAAGCCGCCATGCGTGCCCGATTCACCGGCGTACGCCGCCAACTCGCCCAGCAGGCCAGGGTTGAGCTGCAGCACCGCCACGTAAGGCAGCACCAGCATCAGCAGCCACAGCGGCTGCGTCCACACCTGCAGCCGGCTGATGACCGTGACGCCCCAGGTGGCCAGAGGCATCACCGCCAGCGCACAGAGCAGGTAGCCCCAGGCTGGCGGCACGTCGAAGGCCAGCTCCAGCGCATAGGCCATCACCGCCGCTTCGAGCGCGAAGAAGATGAAGGTGAAGCTGGCGTAGATCAGCGAGGTGATGGTGGAGCCCAGGTAACCGAAGCCGGCGCCGCGCGTGAGCAAGTCCATGTCCACGCCGTGGCGCGCAGCGCAGACGCTGATGGGCCAGCCGGCCAGCGCAATCACCAGCCCCGTGGCCAGGATGGCCCAGAAGGCATTGGCAAAGCCGTACTGCACCAGCAGCGTGGCGCCCACCGCTTCAAGCACCAGGAACGAGGCCGCGCCAAACGCCGTGTTGGCCACCCGCCAGGTCGACCAGCGCCGGAACGAGCGCGGCGTGAAGCGCAGCGCATAGTCCTCCAGCGATTCGGCCGCCACCCAGGCGTTGTAGTCGCGCCGGATCTTCACCACGCGCTGCAGGGCGGGCGCGGGGGTTGGCAGAGCGGGGTGGCTGGCGGACATGCCCATGCGTACTCAAGAAACGAACCACCCTGGCGCGGCCTCGCCCGAGGCCTCCCACCGGCCCTCGCCCCGCCCACACGGGCTCGCGCACCATGGACGTGCATCAGCCAGCGCCCAACTTTGTGGCGCGCAGCACCACACTGGGGTGAACCCGGATTCGGCGCACCGCATCAAATGGCTACATTGCATGGAAACGTTTACATGACGCACTGAAAGCACGCTGCCATGGCCGTCACCATCAAGGATGTCGCCCGCCAAGCCGAGGTCTCGGTGGCCACCGTCTCGCGTGCGCTCAACGGCCACCCCCGCGTCACCCCCGAAACCCGCGAGCGCATCCAGCGCGTGGCTGCCGAGTTGCGCTTCACGCCCAGCAGCGCCGCGCGCAGCCTCATCACCCGCCGCACCCACACCGTGGGCGCCCTGCTGCCCGACCTGCACGGCGAGTACTTCTCCGAGCTGATCCGCGGCATCGACCTGGCCGCCCGCGCCCGTGGCCTGCACTTGCTGGTGAGCAGCTCGCACGGCGACGCCAAGGAAGCCGCCGCCGCACTGCGCGCCATGCATGGCCGCGTGGACGGGCTGCTGGTGATGTCGCCCCACATGGACGCCGATTTCCTGGGCGGCAACCTGCCGCACGGCCTGCCGGCCGTGCTGCTGAACAGCGACCCCAGCGACACCACGCATGCCTGCTTCCGCGTGGACAACCGCGGCGGTGCGTCGGCCATGGTCAAACACCTGGTGAAGATGGGCCACCGCAGCATCGCCTTCATCGCCGGCCCCGAGCACAACTACGAAGCGCAAGAGCGCCTGGCCGGTTACCGCGAAGCGCTGCACAAGCTGCTGCCCGCCACGCCCGAACGCGTGCTGCAGGGCGACTTCACCGAAGCCTCGGGCGAGCGTGCCGGCAAGGCCCTGGCTGCGCTGCGCGAGCGCCCCTCGGCCGTGTTTGCGGCCAACGACATGATGGCCATCGGCTGCCTGGCCTCGCTCACGCAAGCCGGCTTGACGGTGCCCACCGACGTCGCCCTGGCCGGCTTCGACGACATCCCCATCTCGCGCTACGTCACGCCCGCCCTCACCACGGTGCGCGTGCCCATCGTCGAGCTGGGCACGCTCGCGCTGGAAGAACTGGCCTCGTCCATCGAAAAGCCGGACCACCCCGGTGGCAAGCAGCACACGCTGCGCGCCGAACTGGTGGCTCGCCAGTCCTGCGCCCGCAGCGCCTGAGCCTTCTCTCTCTCGTCCCTCCCCACAAACCACAACGGAGAACACCATGAAGCAGTCAAGAAAAGGTTTTCACAGGCACGCCCTCGCGGCAGCCGTGGTGCTGGCGCTGGCTGGCGCGGCCGCCCAGGCGCAGATGAGCACAGCAACCATCAAAGGCCAGGTCACGCTGAGCGGTGCACCGGCACGAGAAGCCACGCAGATCACCGCGACCAACCTGGCGACCGGCGTTGCCTTCAAGGCCGTCACCCGCACCGACGGCACCTACACACTGCCGGGGCTGACGCCGGGCCAGTATGAAATCCGCGTGGCGGGCGGCGAGAAGTCAGAGGTGGTCACCGTTCACGTGGGTGACACCTTGGCCGTCGACCTGGCCCTGCAGGGCGCGACTGAACGGGTGGTCGTCGTCGGCAGCAGCCGCCCGTTGGCCCGCACCTCGGAGGTGGGAACCGGCGTGTCCACCACGGCGCTGGACCGTCTGCCCCAAGTCAATCGCAACTTCCTGTCGTTTGCCGACTTGTCGCCAGGCGTGCGCTCGGAAGGCAGCACGATCCGCAGTGGCGCCGCCAGCACCGACCACTCCAACGTCTTCATCGACGGCGTGTCCCAGAAGAACTACGCGCTGCCCGGCGGCGTTTCTGGGCGTGGCGGCGGCTCGTGGAGCAGCCCCGGCAATCCCTTCCCCCAGAACGCCGTGGCGGAATACAAGGTGCTGTCCCAGAACTACAAGGCGGAGTACGACCAACTCAGCAGCGTCGCCGTCACGGCGGTCACCAAGTCTGGCACCAACGAGTTCAAGGGCGACGTCTTCTGGGACTACACCAGCAACGACCTGACAGCCGTGGGCCCGTTCGACAAGAAGAAGGAACGCGACACCGGCATCAAGCGCCCGCCGTTCACGCAGAACCAGTACGGCTTCAGTCTTGGCGGCCCGATCATCCAGGACCGCCTGCATTTCTTCCTCAGCTACGAGGGCAAGTCGAACGAGAACCCGTGGCAGACACACCTGGAGAACACGGCGAACATCGCCAACGCCGGTGTCATCCCCAGCTTGCAGGCCCTGGCCGGGGCGGGCAAGGACAACTTCAGCGAGAACCTGCTGTTCGGCCGCATCGACTGGGTGCTGTCCGACGACCAGCGCATGGAATTCACGCTGAAGTCGCGTGACGAGAGAAACACGGGCGTGCTGAACGAGGGCTCGGCCACCAAATCGGTCAAGAACGAAGAGACACGCTTCAGTGCCAAGCACATCCTGAGCCGGAACGACTTCACCAACGAGGCCATCCTGGCCTACGAAGACACGCTGTTCCACCCCTATTCCGGCACCGCGGGGCCCAGCGTCCGATACCTGACCAAGGACTGGGCCACGATCTTCGTCACGGGCGGTGTCCGCAACCGTGAGTCCAAGGGTCAGAACGGCTTCCTGCTGCAGGACGACCTGACCTACACCGGCCTCGCGTCACACACCATCAAGACCGGTGCAAAGGTCAAGTTCGTCACCCTGGACATGACGGGCTCCGAGAAGGCCGAGAAGGAATACCTGGGCTTTGTCGGCCCAGACGGCATGCTGCTGGACACCGCGCTGAACACCACCAGTTTCCTGGACACGCCCTACGGCAAACTGTTCGAAACGCCGTGGAGCCCCGCTGTCGCGCCTGGCACGGCCAAGTACAAGGACACCATGTTCGGCATTTACCTGCAGGACGACTGGCGGGTGAACAAGGCCCTGGAACTGAACCTGGGCCTGCGCTGGGACTACGAAACCAACATGCTCAACAACGGCTACGTGATGCCCGCCGATCGTGCGGCCGCGTTGATGGCACTGGACACCCGCACGATCAACAACGCAACAGCACCTGCGGGGCAAACCTATGCCCAATCGCTGGCCAAGGGTGGCATCAACATCGCCGACTACATCGGCAACGGTCAGCGCAAGGCCTTCAAGGGCGCGTTCGCACCGCGCCTGGGGTTCTCGTACGACTTGCGGGAGGACCGCTCCTCTTCCCTGTTCGGCGGCTGGGGTCGGGCGTATGACCGCGCCGTGGCCGAAGTGGCCCAGTTGGAGGCCTTCAACAACATGTCGGCCAAGGGCGGTGAAATCTGGGGCCTGCGCAACAACTACAAGATGCCCTATTCCGACCAGCTCGGCCTGGGCCTGCGCCAGCAAGTGGGAGGGTGGAACGGGGAAATCGCCGTCACGCACACCGAGCACCACAACCACCTGGTGCTGTTCTCCGGCAACCGCGATTTTGATGGTGGGTTCGCCACCAGCAACCCGGCCGATCCGCTGTGGGGCGGCCCGGCCGGTTGGGGCAACCTGGTGCTGGGTGACTTTGTCGGCCGTTCCAAGACCGACTCGGTCTACCTCAAGATGGACAAGCCCTACACCAAGTCTTCGGGCTGGGGCGCATCGGTGGCCTACACCTACTCAGAGGGCAAGACCACCAATGCCGAAGGCGAGAGCGACAACCGTTTCTCGTGGACGTCCGGGCCCGGTGGCAAGTTTGCCGGCACGGGCTTCCACAACGTCAACGAGGTTGAGCGCCACCGCGTCATTGCCACCGGCATGGCGGATCTGCCGTATGGCTTCCTGCTCTCGGGCAAGCTGACCTGGGGTTCGGGTTTGACCTTCACCGCCATGTCCTGTGATGCCGGTTGCTACTGGTATCCCGTTGAACAGGCTTCCACGATGCAAGTGGATGCTGGCCTCGCCAAGCGCTTCGAGCTGCCGCGCGACCAGTCACTCACGGTGCGCATGGACATCCTCAACCTGTTCAACCGGAACAACTACACCGGCTATGGCCGCTTCCCCTGGGATTGGAATTCGCTCCAGCCCAGTGGCACCGGCCAGATGCGCCAGGTCAAGCTGGGCCTGAAGTACACCTATTGACCCTGGCGTGAGCGCGCCGCCAGTGATTGAACTGGCGGCGCCTCCTTTCTGATCGTCGGCGCTGTCTGATCGTCGGCGCTGTCACCCGGCAGCTGTCGACGCTTCGAGCCCTTCATGACCCAGGCGACCGCAACCCCTGAGTCAACAAGTCAAACCAAGATGAATCCGATTTCGCGACGCGTCATGCTGGCGCTGTGCGCTGGGCTGGCTCTGCCTGGCATCACAGCCTGTGGTGCCACGGCCTCCTCCCCCTCGGCGGGCGCGCCGGCCAGCCCGCTGAACCCCGGCGAGACCAACCTCCCCGACGACGCCGCGCTGCTGGCCGACCTGGAGCGCCGCACCTTCAACTACTTCTGGGAAACCGGCAACCCCGCGAACGGCCTGGTGCCAGATCGTTTTCCGAATCGCCCGCGCATGGCCAGCATCGCCGCCACGGGCTTTGCGCTCACGGCCTACCTGGTCGGTGTGGACCGTGGCCACATCACCCGTGCCGACGCCGCTGCGCGCACCTTGGCCACCGCGCGCTTCTTCGCCAACGCGCCGCAGGGCCCCGAGGCCAGCGGCCGCGCGGGCCACCAAGGTTTCTTCTACCACTTCCTCGACATGCAGACCGGCCACCGGTACGACCGTGGCGTGGAGCTGAGCACCATCGACACCGGTTGGCTGCTGGCCGGCCTGCTGTGCGCACAGGCCTACTTCGACCGCGACGACGCCACCGAGCGCGAGATCCGGCAACTCGTCGACACCATCTATGGCCGCGTCAACTGGCCCTGGGTGCAACTGCGCGGCGGCCTGATTTGCATGGGCTGGAACCCCGAGGGCGGGTTCCAGAACTTCATCGACTACCACGGCTACGACGAAGCCACCTTCATGTATGTGCTGGCGCTGGGCTCGCCCACGCAGCCGGCCAGTGCCAACGCCTGGGCCGACTACACCCGCACCTACGACCGCAGTTGGGGCAACTACATGGGCCAGCTGCACCTGGGCGGCGCGCCGCTGTTCTGGCACCAGTACGCGCATGTGTGGGTGGATTTCCGTGGCATCCGCGATGCCTTCATGCGCAGCAAGGGTCTCGACTATTTCGAGAACTCGCGCCGCGCCACGCTGGCCCAGCAGGCCTACGCGGTGCAGAACCCGCAGGGCTGGAACGACTATGGCGCCGAGGTGTGGGGCCTGGCCGCCTGCGATGGCCCCGGCATGGTCCAGGGCCCTGACCACCTGGGCCGCCAGCGCCAGTACTGGGACTACCGCGCGCGCGGCGCCGGCCTGGTGGGCACGGCCGACGACGGCACCATCGCGCCCACCGCCGCGCTCTCGTCGCTGCCCTTCGCGCCCGAGATCGTGCTGCCCACGCTGCGGGCACTGCGTGAGCGCTTTGGCGCCGTCATCTACCAGCGCTACGGCTTCATCGACGCCTTCAACACCAGCTTCCGGGTGGCCGACGCCAAGCTCAGCGACGGCGAGTATCTGGAGGGCTTTGGCTGGGTGGACACCGACCACATCGGCATCGACCAGGGCCCCATCGTCTCGATGATCGCCAACCACCGCAACGGCCTGGTCTGGGAGACCATGAAACGCCAACCTGCGCTACGCCGGGGCCTGCAGCGCGCCGGTTTCACGGGTGGTTGGTTGGGCTGAGCCAGCGCCGCCCCATGCCCGACTTGCGGCTACGCTCTGCCCCATGCCCGCCCCTGCCATCATGCCCGCTCCTGCCGCCATGCCTGCCTCTGCCGCCATGCCCGCACCCCTCGCCGTCATGCCCGCGAAGGCGGGCATCCACGCGGTCAGCAGAAGACTGGATGCCCGCCTTCGCGGGCATGACGGCACAGGCGAGCATGACGGCGAGGGGCGCGGGCATGACGGTGTGTGCGCAGGTGGCCTGATATGACGCACCCCACCCGCCGCACCTGGTTGGGCACCGCCGCCGCGCTGGCCAGCGTCGCCGGGCTGGGCGGCTGTGGCCAGGCCGCCGACAAGCGCCTGCGCTTCTGGGCCATGGGCCGCGAGGGCGAGGTGGCGCCCGAACTGCTGGCGGGCTTTCGCGCCGAGCACCCCGACATCGACCTGCGCATCGAGGCCCTGCCCTGGACCGCCGCGCACGAGAAGCTGCTCACCGCCTTTGCCGGCGACGCCACGCCCGACGTGGCCCAGATGGGCAACACCTGGCTGCCCGAGATGAGCGCGCTGGGCGCGCTGGCCCCGCTCGACACCTGGCAGGCCAGCAGTGGTTTGAAAGCCGAAGACCACTTCGAAGGCATCTGGCAGGCCAACGTGATGGACGGCGTGCTGCGCGGCGTGCCCTGGTATGTGGACACACGCCTGCTCTACTACCGCAGCGATCTGCTGCAGCAGGCCGGCTACAACCGCATGCCCAGCAACTGGGCCGACTGGACCGCCGCGATGACCGCGATGCAGCGCATGGACAGCAAGGCCGTGGCGCACCCGCTGCTGCTGCCGGTGAACGAGTTCGAGCCGCTGCTGGCGTTCTCGCTGCAGCAGGAAGGCGAGTTGCTGAAGGACGGCGGCCGCCACGGCAACTTTGCCGGCCCAGGCTTCCAGCGCGCGCTGGGCTTCTACATGGGCCTGTTCGCCAAGGGCATCGCGCCAGCCATCACCAACAACCAGGTGGCCAACCTCTGGCAAGAGTTCGGCCGCGGCAACTTCGCCTTCTACATCTCGGGCCCCTGGAACATCGGCGAATTCCGCCGCCGCCTGCCCGAGCTGCAAGGCCGCTGGAGCACCGCACCGCTGCCCGGCCCCAACGGCCCGGGTGCCTCCAACGCCGGTGGCTCCAGCCTGGTGATGTTCCAGCGCAGCCGGCACAAGCCGCAGGCCTGGGCGCTGATCGACTACCTCAGCCGGCCCGAGGTGCAGCTGCAGTTCTTCCAGCTCACCGGCAACCTGCCACCGCGCCGCAGCACCTGGGCCCTGGAGCCCCTGGCCAGCGACCCGCAGGTGCGCGCCTTTGCCAACCAGTTGGAGCGCGCCCGCCCCACGCCCGCCGTGCCCGAGTGGGAGCGCATCGTCTGGGAGATGCAGCACTTTGCTGCGCAGGCCGTGCACGACCGGTCCAGCCCGCTGGCCACCGGCCAGGCGCTGGACGTGCGGGTGGACGACTTCCTCAGCAAGCGGCGCTGGATGCTGGACCGTGCCACCGCCGCCCCAAAGGCCAGCACATGAACAAGCCCAGCCTCGCCGCCTGGGCCTTCGTGCTGCCCGCGCTCAGCGTGATCGCGCTGTTCTTCGGCCTGCCGGTGGCGGCCGGCCTGCTGCTCAGCCTCAGCGATTTCGATCTGTACGCCCTGGCCGACCTGGGCAACCTGCGCTTCGTGGGCCTGGGCAACTACGCCCACGTGCTGCAGATGCCGCTGTTCTGGAAGGCCCTGGGCAACACCGCCTACTTCGTGGTGCTGGGCGTGCCGCTCTCGATCGGGCTTTCACTCGGCGCCGCCGTGCTGCTGCAGAGCAAGCTGGCGCGCTTCAAGCCGCTGTGGCGCACGGCCTTGTTCGCACCGGTGGTGACCACGCTGGTGGCGGTGGCGGTGATCTGGCGCTACCTCTTCCACGTGCGCTACGGCTGGGTCAACCACCTGCTCGAAGCCGTGGGAGTGAGCCCCATCGACTGGCTGGGCGACCCGCACTGGTCCATGCCCACCATCATCCTGTTCGCGGCCTGGAAGAACTTCGGCGGCAACATGATCATCTTCATCGCCGCGCTGCAGGCCATCCCCGAAGACCTGTACGAGGCCGCCCGGCTGGACGGCGCCAAGACCTGGGCGCAGTTCCGCCACATCACCCTGCCCAGCCTGGCGCCCACCACGCTGCTGGTGAGCATCCTCACCGTGGCCGGCTACTTCCAGCTCTTCGCCGAACCCTATGTGATGACCCAGGGCGGCCCGCTGCACAGCACGGTGAGCGTGCTCTACCTGATGTACGAAGAGGGCTTCCGCTGGTGGAACTTGGGGCAGGCTTCGGCGGTGGCGGTGCTGCTGTTCCTGCTCATCGTGGCCGTCACGCGGGTGCTGATGGTGTTTGCCAAGCGGGCGGGGGCGGCATGAAGCAGCCCGTCGCCACGCTGGGGGTCAATGCGGGCCTGGCCTTGATGGCCTTTGTCGCCACCGCGCCGCTGCTGTGGATGGTGTCGGTGTCGCTGATGCCCGCCGGCCAGGCCAGCAGCTACCCGCCCCCCATCCTGCCCACGGGCGCCACGCTGGAGCACTACCGCACGCTGCTGGGCCAGGGCGGCATCGCGCGCCAGTTCGCCAACAGCCTGGGCCTGGCCTGCGCGGCCACGCTCATCTCCACGCTGCTCAACACGCTGGCCGGCTACGCCTTTGCCAAGCTGCGCTTCCGGGGCCGCGAGCAGATCTTCCAGGCCCTGATCGCCGCCCTGGTCATCCCCGGCCAGGTGGCCATGCTGCCGCTGTTTTTGCTGCTCAAGAACATGGGCCTGGTCAACACCTATGCGGGCGTGCTGGTGCCCACGCTGGCCTCCATCTTCGGCATCTTCCTGGTGCGGCAGTACGCGCGCGGCATACCCGACGAGTTGCTGGAGGCCGCGCGCATGGACGGCGCCGGCGAGTTCAAGGTCTTCTTCGCCATCGTGCTGCCGCTGCTGGGGCCGGTGCTGGTGACCCTGGCGGTGTTCGCCTTCCTGGGCAGCTGGAACGATTTCATGTGGCCGCTGATCGTGCTCACCGACGGTGATTTGCAGACGCTGCCGGTGGTGCTGGCCAGCCTCTCGCGCGAACACGTGCAAGACAATGAACTGATGATGGCCGGCGCGGTGCTGACCGTGCTGCCGGTGCTGCTGCTGTTCCTCGCGTTGCAGCGCCATTACATGCAAGGGTTGACGATGGGTGGAGTGAAAGCATGAGGGCCGCACGCGCATGGGTGGGCCTGGGTTGGGCGCTGCTGGCCGGTGCCGTGTGGGCGGCCGATGCGGCGCCGCAGGTGCGCGCTGAACCTGCACCGCTGGTGCGCAAGGCTGAACCAGCACCTGTGGTGCTGGACGATTTCAAGAACCCCGCGCTGTGGACGGCCACGGCAAGCGACCAGGTGCAGGCCCGCATCAAGCCCGCCAGCACCGAGCCGGGCAAGGGCGGCTTCTGCCTGGCCTACGACTTTGGCGGCGTCTCGGGCTATGCCGTGGCACGGCGCGCCATCGCCTTCGAGGTGCCCACGCACTACGAGCTGGCGCTGCGCGTGCGCGGCAGCGGCGGCCCCAACGATGTGCAGCTGAAGTTCGTCGACGCCAGTGGCGACAACGTCTGGTGGGTGCACAAGCCCAACCAGGTGCTGCCGGCCAGCTTCACCGATTGGCGCGTGAAGCAGCGCGACCTGGTCTTCGCCTGGGGCCCCACCACCGACAAAACCCTGCACCGCGTGGCCGCCGTGGAGCTGGCCGTCTCGGCCGGCAAGGCCGGTGGCAAGGGCGAGGCCTGCCTGGACAAGCTCAACCTGGTGCCGCGCACGGCCCCGCCCGCCACCTGGCCGCAGCCCGTGGCCACGGCCAACAAATCGCTGCCCGATGCCGGCCCCGAGCTGGCCGTGGACGGCAAGACCGGCACCGCCTGGCAAAGCCCGCCCGGTGCCGCGATGTGGCAGGTGGACCTGGGCGCCGCGCGCGAGTTCAGCGGCCTGGTGCTGCGCTGGGCCACGCCGCAGCGCCCCACCGACTACGACGTAGAGGCCTCGGACAACGGCGAACGCTGGACGCAGCTGCGCCATGTGCGCGACGGCGAGGGCGCTGCCGATTGGCTCTACCTGCCCGACGCCGAAGCCCGCCAGCTGCGCCTGCGCATCCCGCGCAGCGCCGGCAAGGGCGTGGCCTTGCAAGAGCTGGAGCTCATCGCCCCCGGCGCGTGGAAGACCCGTGACGACATGCTCAAAGCCGCTGCCGCCGAGGCCCCGCGTGGCCAGTTCCCGCGCGCCTACCTGAACGAGCAGAACTACTGGGCCCTGGTGGGCGTGGACGGCGGCGGTGCGCGCTCGGGCCTGATGTCGGAAGACGGCGCGGTGGAAGCCGGCCTGGGCGGCTTCAGTGTCGAACCCACGCTGCGCATCGCCGGTGAAGGCGTGCTGAACTGGGCCAACGTCAACACGCGGCACAGCCTGCGCGAGGGCTACCTGCCCATGCCCTCGGTGTTCTGGCAGCACCCGCTGGCCGACCTGCGCGTGGAAGCCGCTGCCGACGGCCCGGCCAAGGCGCCGCGCCTGCTGGTGCGCTACAACGTCACCGCGCCGGCCAACCAGCCGCTGAAGGGCCAACTGGTGCTGGGGCTGCGGCCCTGGCAGGTGAACCCGCCGCAGCAGTTCCTGAACACGCCCGGTGGCGCCGTGGAGGTGCGCGACCTGAGCTGGAAGGATGGTGCACTCAGCGTGAACGGCCGCCCCGCATTGCAGGCCCTGCCCTCCCCCAGCCAGGTCGAACTGCGCCCCGGCGACAGCGGCCTGGCCCTGGGCGAGGCCACCGACCGCACAGCCGCTGTGCGCGACCGCCAGGCCCAGGCCTCGGGCGCGCTTTCGTTCGCGCTGGACCTGCGGCCCGGCGCCAGCCAGACCGTGGTCATCGAGCTGCCCCTCACCGCCGCCGACACCACGCTGAAGCCGCTGGACACCACCCAGGCCACCGCACGCTTCGACGCCGTGGCCCAGGTCTGGCGCGAGCGCCTGAACCGCGTGCAGCTCACGCTGCCCAGCAGCGCCAACCACCTGAACGACCGCATCCGCAGCGCGCTGGCGCAGATCCTGATGTCGCGCGACGGCCCGGCCCTGCAGCCCGGCACACGCAGCTACCAGCGCAGCTGGATACGCGACGGCGCGATGATGGTGGAAGGCCTGCTGCGCCTGGGCGAGGTGCAGGCCTCCAGCGAGTTCGTCAACTGGTACGGCGAGCATGTGTTCGCCAATGGCAAGGTGCCCTGCTGCGTCGACCAGCGCGGCGCCGACCCCGTGGCCGAGAACGACAGCCACGGCCAGTTCATCCACGCCGTGGCGCTGCTGTGGCAAGCCACCGGCGACAAGGCGCTGCTGGCCAAACAGTGGCCGCGCGTGCTGGCCGCCACCCGCTACATGGAAGCTTTGCGCCAGAGCGAGCGCAGCGACGCCAACCGGCAGCCGGGCCGCGAAGCGCTGTGGGGCACCATGCCGGCGTCCATCAGCCACGAGGGCTATTCCGACAAGCCCATGCACTCGTACTGGGACGACTTCTGGGCCCTGCGCGGCTACAAGAGCGCGGTGCTGCTGGCCCAGGCTGCCGAGCAGGCCGATGAGGCCACCCGCATCGCCGCCTGGCGCGACGAGTTCCAAGCCGAGCTGGTGAAGTCCATCGCCGCAGCCATGAAGCAGCACGGCAAGCCCTACATCCCCGGCGCTGCCGAGCTGGGCGATTTCGACGCCACCTCCACCACCGTGGCCCTCAGCCCGGCCCAGGCCGACGACGTGTTGCCGCCCGAGTGGCTGGCCACCACCTTCGAGCGCTACTGGCAAGAGGCCGTGGCCCGCCGCGACGGCCAACGCGAGTGGAAGGACTACACCCCCTACGAGCTGCGCACCGTGGGCGCGCTGCTGCGCCTGGGCCAGCCCGAGCGTGCCTGGGCCATGCTGGACTTCTTCTTCAAGGACCAGCGCCCCGAGGGCTGGAACCAGTGGGCCGAGGTGGTGATGCGCCACCCGCGCGAAGTGCACTTCCTGGGCGACATGCCGCACGCCTGGGTGAGTTCCGACTTCCTGCGCAGCGCGCTCGACCTGCTGGCCTACGAGCGCGACCGCGACCAGAGTCTGGTGCTGGGCGCTGGCCTGAGACCTGAATGGCTGCGCAGCGCCAGCGGTGTGGGCGTGAAGGGCCTGCTGACTTCGCTGGGCGTGCTCGACTGGTCGCTCACACCGGACCACGACGGCTGGCAACTCGACATCGGCACCGGCGTGCGCGCGCCTGCCGGCGGTTTCAGGCTGGTGTGGCCCAGCGGCCTGCCGCTGCCCGAGGTGACGCTGCCCGACGGCCGCCAACCCACCTGGCAGGGCCGCGAGCTGAACCTGCCCGGCGATGTGCGGCTGGTGCAACTGCGTGCCCCTGCGACCAAGCCATGACCCGCTCCACCGTCATTGCCGCCCGATTCGCAGTCGTGCCCGCCCGGTTCGCCGTCATGCCAGGCTTTTCTCCCTTCATGCCCGCCCTGTCTCCGTCATTCCCGCGAAGGCGGGAATCCAGCATCCGCTCTGGATGCCCGCCTACGCGGGCATGAGGAATGTTCACGCCAGCTCGCCCCTTCAACACCCCTGACCATGCAACGACGCCACCTGCTCTCACTGCCGCTGCTGCCCCTCATCAGCACGCTGGCCGCCTGCACCACCACCCCACACGCCATGCCCACCCTGCCCCCCACCGGTTTCAGCGCCCAATCCAGCACCGTGCAGGTGGCCTTCAGCGCCAGCACCCGCTACTGGCTGGTGATGCCCAAAGCTGCCACCGCGAATCCGCAGCAGCGCTGGCCGCTGCTGATGTTCTTGCACGGCTCGGGCGAGCGCGGCACCGACCTCAACCAGGTGCGGGTGCATGGCCCCTGGGCCTGGCTGGCGCAACAGCCCGACTCGCCCTTCATCGTGGTGGCGCCGCAGGCCGATGTGGCCGGCGGCTGGAACCCGCATGTGCTGCACGCGCTGATCGAGCAGCTCAAGGCCACCCTGCCGGTGGACCCGGACCGCGTGCTGGTCACCGGCCTGTCGATGGGTGGCTTCGGCGCCTGGGCCCTGGCCACCGAATACCCCGACAGCCTGGCCGCCATCGCCCCCGTCTGCGGCTTTGGCGATGAGGACCGCATGGCGCTGATCACCCACCTGCCGGTATGGGCCTTCCATGGCGACCACGACTCCGCCGTGCCCGTGGCCGGCCAGCGTGCCGGCATCGCCGCACTGCGCGCCGCCGGCGGCCAGCCCCGTTACACCGAATACCCCGGCGTGGACCACGACAGCTGGACCGCCACCTACAACAACCCCGAGCTGTACGCCTGGCTGCTGGCGCAACGCCGCCGCGCCACCACGCGCTGATGACGAATCCCTCCAACGTGGACATGAGCACCTCACCCACACCGCCCGGCCTGACGGTGGCCAGCCCTTCGGGCCTGGCCTTCGAGTTCACGCGCCACGGCAGCGTGCGGCGCATGGCCTGGCAAGACCTGTGCATCAACCTGTGGTCGGGCAACGAGCTCGATGGCGGGCCCGACCTGCTGGTGCTGCGCCAATTGCACGCCGACGGCTCGGTGGCGTGGACGCCGCTGCTGGGCCCGCGCAGCCCATCGCGCGTCAGCGCCACGCCGCTGGGCCTGGTGGCGCAAGGCCGCTGGGGCACGCTGGCCTACACGCTGCACCTGGTGCTCAGCAGCACGGCGCCGGCCTGGTTCTGGCACATCGAGCTGCACAACACCGGCCCGCACACCTGCCAGGTGGACGTGCTGCACGGCCAGGACGTGTCGCTCTCGCCCTGGGGCGCGCTGCGCACCAACGAGTTCTACGTCAGCCACTACCTCGACCACACCCCCCTGGCCCACCCGCGCGTGGGCACCGTGCTGGCCACGCGGCAAAACCTGGCCGTGGCCGGCCGCAACCCCTGGCTGCTCACCGGCGCCCTGGGCCGCAGCGTGGCCTGGGCCACCGACCAATTGCAGTGGCTGGGCCTGGGCGCCCGCCACGGCCAGGCGCCGCAGGCCTGCACCCAAGGCCTGCCCAGCACGCGGCTGCAGCACGAGCACGCGCTGGCCGCGCTGCAGCACGAAGCCCTCACCCTGCCGGCCGGCGCGCAAACGCATGTGGGCTTCTTCGGCCTGCTGCAGGCCCACCATGCCGACGCCAGCGGCCCGGCCGACTTGGGCCACGTGGACCAGGCCCTGGCCCTGCCCGAGGCCGCCTGCCCGCCCGGCTGGCCGGCGCCCACTGGCTCAACGCCTGAGCCAGCCAGCCTGTTCGCCACCGCCCCGTTGCTGGCCGTGCAAGACCTCAGCAAGGCCGAGCTGCACACCTTGGGCGACGGCGACTGGCAGCAGGTGGAGCGCGACAAGGACGGCACGCTGCTCTCGTACTTCCAGGGCGCCGCCCACACCGTGCTGCGCGCCAAGGAGCACCAGGTGCTGCGCCCGCACGGCCACATGCTGCGCACCGGCCACCACCTCACGCCGGACGAAACCGCCCTCACCTCCACCTGCTGGATGGGCGGCGTCTTCCATTCCATGGTCACGCAGGGCCATGTGGGCATCAACCGCTTCCTGGGCACGGTGCGCGGCTACCTGGGCCAGTTCCGCTCGCACGGTCTGCGTGTGTTCGTGGAGATCGCCGGTCAATGGCAGTTGCTGGACCAGCCCAGCGCCTTCCAGATGCAGCCTGAGAGCGCCACCTGGTGGTACCGCCACACCGGTGGCCTGCTGCGCGTGCAAGCCCTGGCCCTGAGCGAGCCGCATGGGCTGGCGCTGCATGTGGCGGTGGATGAAGGCGAACCGCTGCGCTGCCTGCTGAGCCTGCAGGTGGCATTGGACGGCGACGACGTGCTCCACCCCGGCCGCCCGATCTGCCTGACCACCCCCAACGGCGCCCTGGTGTACCCGCGCCCCGACGGCCCACTGGGCCAGCGCTTTGCGCAGGGCCACTTCCGTTTGCTGGCGCTGGACGGCACGCGCTTTGCCGCCGTGGGTGGCGACGAGCTGCTCTACCCCGACGGCGTCTCGCGCCAGCAGCCGCAGCTGTGCCTCGTCACCGAAACTGCGGCCAGCGCCGGCCTGCTCATCACCGGCCACCTCGTGGCCGGCCCGCAAGCCGGAGCAGCAGCCCACAGCGCGCCCCTGCCGCCCTCGCCCTGGCTGGGCCTGGCCCCGGCTGCGGCCAACGACGCAGCCCAGGCCACCGAGCGGCTCGCCCTCATCCTGCCCTGGCTGCAGCACAACGCGCTGGTGCACTACCTGGCGCCGCGCGGGCTGGAGCAGTTCTCGGGCGGCGGCTGGGGCACGCGCGACGTGTGCCAGGGCCCCGTGGAGCTGTTGCTGGCGCTGGGCCGGCCCGCCCCCATCCGCGACCTGCTGCGGCGCGTGTACAGCGCCCAGAACCGCAGCGGCGACTGGCCGCAGTGGTTCATGTTCTTCGAGCGCGAGCGCAGCATCCGCGCCGGCGATTCGCACGGCGACATCGTCTACTGGCCGTTGCTGGCCCTGGGCCAGTACCTGCTGGCCACCGGCGACGCCGGCCTGCTGGACGAGCCCCTGCCCTACTACGAAGAAGGTGCCCCCGAAACCCTGTGGCAGCACGCCCAGCGTGCGCTGCAGCTGGCCGCCCAGCGCACCGCCGGCGGCACCGCGCTGGCCGCCTACGGCCACGGCGACTGGAACGACGCGCTGCAGCCCGCCAACCCCAGCCTGCGCGAGCACCTGTGCAGCAGTTGGACGGTGACGCTGCACCACCAGGTGCTCACCACGCTCTCGCAAGCCTTGCGCGCCGTGGCCGCCCGCCCGCAAGAGGCCGAGGCCCTGCAGACCCATGCCGCGCGCGTGCTGGCCGACTTCCACCGCCTGCTGGTGCTGGATGGCGAGATCATGGGCTATGCGCTGTTCCAGCCCGACGGCCGCGTGGAGCCCATGCTGCACCCGCGCGACCGCAACACCGGCGTGCAACACAGCCTGCTGCCGATGATGCACGCCATCACCAACGACATGCTCAGCCCCGAGCAGGCACTGGCCCACCTGGCGCTGATCCGCCAGCACCTCTGCGGCCCCGACGGTGCGCGCCTGTTCGACCAGCCCATGGCCTACCGCGGCGGCCCGCAAACCTGGTTCCAGCGCGCCGAGAGCAGCACCTACTTCGGCCGCGAGATCGGGCTGATGTACACCCACGCCCACCTGCGCTACACCGAGGCCCTGGCCCACGTGGGCGACGCCGAGGGCTTCTTCCACGCGCTGGGCCTGGCCCACCCCGTGGCCCTGCACGCGCGTCTGGCCCAGGCCACGCGGCGCCAGGCCAACTGCTACTACTCCAGCTCTGACGCGGCCTTTGCCGACCGCGCCGACGCCAGCGCGCACTACGGCCGCATCGCCAGCGGCGAGGTGGCGCTGGAAGGCGGCTGGCGCGTGTACTCCAGCGGCGCGGGCATCGCCCTGGGCCTGGTGATGCGCCAGTTCCTGGGCCTGCGCCCACAGGCCGCCGGCCTGGTGCTGGACCCTGTGATGCCCACCGCGCTGGACGGCCTGCGGCTGGAGGTGCAGCTTGGCGAGCAGCGCCTGGCGCTCCACTACCGCGTGGGTGCCGCCGGCCACGGCGTGCAACAGGTGTTGCTGAATGGCCAGGCCCTGGCCTTCGAGCGCCTGGCCAACCCCTACCGCACTGGCGCGGCCCAGGTGCCCCAGGGCGCCTGGCAACAGGCCCTGGCGCGCAGCCCTGCGGGGCACACGCCACAGTTGCAACTGGTGTTGGGCTGATGCCAGACGGGGGGCGATAACATCGGGCCGTACTGACGCTTTCGTCCAACCCCGCCAGCAAGGATCGCCCCATGAACCGTACCCGCACCCGCCTCGCCCTTGCCGCCCTGCTGCTCAGTGCTGCGGCGCTGCCGGCCATGGCCGCCAGCTCGGCCTCATCGTCGGTCTCCGACAGCGTCTCGACCTCGTCGGACAGCGCCTCTAATTCGGTGAAGAAGTCGAGCAACAGCTCGTCGGGCACCAAGGAGATCGCCAACGGCGACTACCGCATCGTCGACGTGGCCGCCGTGACCGAGCGCCCGGGTGCCGTGCGCCTGACGCTGCAAGCCCTGGCCACGCCGGGCATCGAGGGCGAGATCCAGCTCACCCTGCCGCTGCAGGCCCTGGCCGACGCCAAGCTGGGTGCCGGCCACATCGTCACCGCCCAGCAGCGTGCCTACGGCGTCGAGTTCGCCGCCGCTGCCACCCAGCAGGCGTTCTTCCTGGCCCTGAGCGACGAGTGGATGAGCGACCTGCCCTCCAAGGCCATCACCCTTTGATCGTGAAGATCCGGCAGGCCCTGGCGCCCCTGGTGGCTGCCGGCCTGCTCGCCACGGCGCCCGCCGTGGCCTCGGCCGGCTCCATGCGTTTTTGCGACCGGCCGCTGGCCCTCTCCGCCCCCCAGAAAGACGAGCTCTTCCGCTTTGGCGCCATCGTCAAGGACGAGCTTGAGAAGTCTGGCCAGCGCGTGGCCATCGTGGCCCGCTCCGGGCTCAACCTCGGCCGCTTTGGCGTGCGCTATTCGCATGCCGGCGTCAGCCTCAAGGGCAGCCCCAACACGCCCTGGTCGGTGCGCCAGCTCTACTACGCCTGCGACGAACGCCAACCGCGCATCTTTGACCAGGGCATGTCGGGTTTTTTGCTCGGCACCGACGACGCCGACGAGGGCTACGTCTCCATCGTGTACCTGCCGGCCCAACCGGCCGCCGCGCTGGAGGCCACGGCGCTCAGCAACGCCCGCGCGCTGCAGATGCTGCACCCCGTCTACAGCGCCAACGCCTACGCCTTCGACCTGCGCTACCAGAACTGCAACCAGTGGCTGGCCGAATTGCTGGCCTCGGCCTGGGGCGGCGTGGTGGACGGCAACGAGCCGCGCGCCCAGGCCCAGCAGTGGCTGCACGCCCAAGGCTACGAGCCCACCGTGCTGAACGTGGGCGGCCCGCTGATGTGGCTGGGCACGCTCAGCCCCTTCCTGCACAGCTTTGACCACCCCAAGGCGGATGTGGAAGCCGGCGTCTACCGCGTCAGCATGCCCGCCGCCATCGACGCCTTCGTGCAGCGCAGCCAGCCCGGCGCCGAGCGGGTGGAGATCTGCCACAGGAACCGCCGCGTGGTCATCCACCGAGGCTGGGAACTGCTGGCCGAGGGCTGCGAGCCCGGCCCGGGCGACCAGGTGCTGGCGTTGGACTGAGCCGCGTTCGCGACAAGCCTGTGCGTGCTCAGGCCTGGTCGTGCCGGGCCACGCCCAGGTGCAGGTCGGACATGCGGGTGAAGACCCTGCGCGTCATCGTTTCCTGCACCAGGTCGTCGCCGCCGGAAGCAGCCGCAGGATGGCGGCGGTAGGGGGTGCGCAGGCCGTCCCAGTCGTCTTCTTGCAGGTGCTGGCGCGCCAGGGGCACGACGCGGGCCTCTTCGAAGGCCACCATCTTGTAAACGTGGCGGGTGAGTGCCAGCACGCTGCGGTACAGCAACTCGGCGTCGCCGCCGCCTTCTGACATCACGGCTTGCAAGTGCGTGAGCACCAGGTTCAGTTCGTCCTGGGCGCGGCCATGCTGCGCGGTGACATCGGCCAGCATGGTCTGGCTGTCGGGTGCGCGCCGCAGCAGGCTGGCGTAAAGGAACTGCTCTTCCTTGGGGTGGTGCACCCGCAAGGCATAGGTCTGCAGGTAGTGCAGCATCGACTCCAGCGTCAGCAGGTCGAGCGCCGCGCCTTGCGCCGGGGCTTGCTGCACCCAGTCTTCCAGCGCCAGGGCCACGGCCAGGATGGCCTGGTGCTCCTGGTGCAGCGACGCCAGCACCTGCTCGGACGCATGCAGGGGCTCCACCGAGGCCACGCGGGTCACCAGCAGGGGGATGGGTGAATGGCGCAGCACGCGCTCGGTTTGCGAACCGTGCAGCCAGCTGGCCACACCCGATTCACCCCGGCTGGCCATGACGATGAGGTCGCAGCCGCGTGCCCGGGCCACGGCCACGATGGCGTCGGCCGGCCGCTCGCAGACTTGGGTGACGGTGTCGTAGACCACGCCCGCCGCCTCGGCGCCCGCCGCAAAATTGCTGAGCAGGGCGTGGGCGTCACCAAACGCCGACTCGGCAAACTGCTGCGGGTGCTGCACCTTCAGGCGCGCGCCCTCGCGGGTGCCGCCAAAGTCGTGCGCGGCGTGGAAGAAGGTGATGCGAGCACCCAGCTGGCTGGCGAGGCGCACAGCCGCTTCGGCGTTGACGGTGGACAGTGCCGTGTCATCGACCGGCACCATGAAATGAACGTACATCGCGGCCCCCTTGGTTGTGCCCTGGGTGCCAACTCTGCACGCCAGTGGTTGGCGTGGCCTTGCCGAAGATCAAGGCTGGGGATGGATTCCCGCCTACGCGGGAATGACGGTTCTGCGCCGCAAGTGGCGCACGGTCAGCTCACCTCACAAATGCACCGGCGTGCTGTGCCAGATCTGGTGGGCGTATTCGGCAATGGTGCGGTCGGACGAGAAGAAGCCCATGCCGGCCACGTTCAGCACGGCCTTGCGGGTCCACTCGTCACTGCTGCGGTACAGCGCGTCCACCTGGTCCTGGGTGTCCACATAGCTGCGGTAGTCGGCCAGCAGCAGGTAGTTGTCGCCCCAGTTCACCAGGGTGTCGACGATGGCCTGGTAGCGGTCGGGCTCGCCAGCGCTGAATGTGCCATTGCGGATGGCTTCGAGCACCGCGCCCAGTTCCTCGTCCTGGGCCACCCAGTCGCGCGGGTGGTAGCCGCCGGCCTTGAGCTCGGCCACCTGCGGGGTGGTGAGGCCGAAGATGAAGATGTTGTCGGGGCCCACGTGCTCGCGCATCTCCACATTCGCGCCGTCGAGCGTGCCGATGGTGAGTGCGCCGTTGAGCGCGAACTTCATGTTGCCGGTGCCCGAGGCTTCGGTGCCGGCGGTGGAGATCTGCTCGCTCAGGTCGGCCGCCGGCATGATGACCTCGGCCAGGCTGACGCTGTAGTTGGGGATGAACACCACCTTGAGCTTGTCACCCACGCGCGGGTCGTTGTTGATGACGCGGCCCACGTCGTTGATGAGCTGGATGATGAGCTTGGCCATCTTGTAGGCCGAGGCCGCCTTGCCGGCAAACACCACCACGCGCGGCACCCAGTTGCCGTCGGGGTTGGCCAGGATGCGCTGGTAGCGGGTGATGACGTGCAGCACGTTGAGCAGCTGGCGCTTGTACTCGTGGATGCGCTTGACCTGCACATCAAACAGCGCGTCGGGGTTGAGCGTGACGTTGAGCTGCTTGGCCACCAGCGCGGCCAGGCGCTCCTTGTTCTGGCGCTTGACACGGCGGAAGGCGCCGAGGAAGCCGGGGATCTCAATCGCCGCCTTGATGCCTTGCAACTGGTCCAGCTCACGCCGCCAGCCATGGCCGATGCGGCTGTCCAGCAGCGCGGCCAGGCCCGGGTTGGCATGGGCCAGCCAGCGGCGCGGCGTGACGCCGTTGGTCTTGTTGTTGAAGCGCTCGGGCCACAGCCGTGCAAAGTCGGCAAAGATGCTTTGCTGCATCAGGTCAGAGTGCAGGGCCGAAACGCCATTGATCGAGTGGCTGGTCACCACGGCCAGGTAGGCCATGCGCACGCGGCGCTCACCCGATTCGTCGATGAGCGAGAGGCGGCGCATCAGTTCCGGGTCAGCCCCGTGGGTGCGGGTGAGCTCGGTGAGGAAGTGCGCGTTGATGTCGTAGATGATGCGCATGTGGCGCGGCAGCACGCGGCCGAACATCTCCACCGGCCAGGTCTCGAGCGCTTCGTGCATCAGCGTGTGGTTGGTGTAGCTGAACACCCGCTGGCACAGGCCCCAAGCCTGCACCCAGGGCACGCGGTGGTCGTCGATCAGCACGCGCATCAGCTCGGGGATGGCCAGCACCGGGTGCGTGTCGTTGAGGTGGATGCTGACCTTCTCGGGCAAGCGCTCGAAGCTGGCATGGCTGCGCAGGTAGCGGTGCACCAGGTCTTGCACGCTGGCGCTGCAGAAGAAGTATTCCTGGCGCAGGCGCAGCTCGCGGCCACTGGGCGTGGAGTCATCCGGGTAGAGCACGCGCGAGACGTTCTCGGAGTGGTTTTTGCCCTCGACCGCGCCGAAGTAGTTGCCCTGGTTGAAGGCCTTGAGGTTCATCTCCTCGGTGGCCTTGGCGCTCCACAGGCGCAGCGTGTTGGTGGCGGCCGTGCCGTAGCCGGGGATGATGGTGTCGTAGGCCATGGCCTGCACGTCGTCGGTGTCGACCCAGCGGATCACCTTGGCCGTGCCCGTGCCCTGCTCTTCGAGCCGGCCACCGAAGCGCACGCGGTACTGCACCTCGGGGCGCGGGAACTCCCAGGGGTTGCCGTTCTTGAGCCAGTAGTCGGGCGTCTCCACCTGGCGGCCATCCACAATCTGCTGGCGAAACATGCCGTAGTCGTAGCGGATGCCGTAGCCAAAGCCCGGCACGCCCAGCGTGGCCATGGAATCGAGGAAGCAGGCGGCCAAGCGGCCCAGGCCGCCATTGCCCAGCGCGGCGTCGGGCTCCAGCTCTTCCAGGCCTGCCACGTCCACCTCCAGTTCGGCCAAGGCCTGCTTGAGCGTGGGCATGAAGTCCAGCGCCAGCACCGCGTTGCCGAAGGTGCGGCCAATCAGGAACTCGGCCGAGAGGTAATACACCCGCTTCACGTCCTGCGCGTACTGGGCACGCGTGGTCTTCATCCAGCGGCCCACCAGGTGGTCGCGCACGGCAAAGGCCGTCGCCTGCAACCAGTCTTCAGCGCGAGCCGTGGCCGGGTCCTTGCCCACCTGGTACATCAGCTTGTTGGCGATGGCCCGTTTCATGGCCGGCACATCGCCGGCGAGCTGGTCGTACTGGTGTTCGAATTGGGTGAGGTCCATCGGCAAAAGCCCAGGTCAGGGTTGAAACGGAGAAAGCAAAGAACGGCCAGCCGGGCGCATCAATGCGCCAGTGCCTGGCGGTACACGGCGAGGTACTGCTGGGCGGCCTCGGCCCAATCGTGGCGCTGTGCCATGGCGGTGCGCTGCACCGCCTTCCATTCGCTGCGTCGGCGGTACAAGGCCAAAGCACGGCGGATGCCAGCGTCCAGCCCGGCAGCGCTGAAGTCGTCGAACACCACGCCGGTGGCGCGGCCTTCGTCGAGCGCTTCCAGGCTGCAGTCGGTGACGGTGTCGGCCAGGCCGCCCACACGGCGCACCAGCGGCACCGTGCCGTAGGCCAGGCCGTAAAGCTGGGTGAGGCCGCAGGGCTCGAAGTGCGAGGGCACCATGATGACGTCGGCACCGGCGATCAACTGGTGCGCAAAAGGCTCGTCGTAGCCAATGCGCACCGAAATGGCCTGCGGGCAGGCCACAGCCACCGCGCGGAAAGCGTCTTGCATGGCGGCATCGCCACTGCCCAGCAGTGCGAACTGCGCGCCGCGAGCCACGAGTTGGGGCAGTGCCGCCAGCACCAGGTGCAGGCCTTTTTGCTCGGTGAGGCGGCTCACCACGGTGAACAGCGGCGCCGTGGCGTCCTCGGTCAGGCCCAGTTGCTGCTGCAGCGCGGCCTTGCAGCGGGCCTTGCCGGCCAGCTTCTTGGCGTCGTAGTTGGCGGGGATCAGCACGTCCATGGCCGGGTGCCACACGGCCTCGTCCACGCCATTGAGGATGCCGCTGAGCACCTCGGCGCGCGCGCGCAGCAAACCGTCCATGCCCATGCCTTGCTCGGGGTGCTGGATCTCGCACGCATAGCTGGGGCTGACGGTGGTGATGCGCTGGGCATAGTGCAGCCCGGCCTTCATGAAGTTGAGCGTGCCGTGAAACTCCAGCCCGTCAGGCTGGAAGTACAGCTCCGGCAGACCCAGTTGGTGGAACTGCGCGGCCGAGAACGAGCCCTGGTAGGCCAGGTTGTGCACCGTGTACACCGAGGGCACATGGGCACCCACCGCCTGCAGGCAGGCCGGTGTGAGGCCGGCATGCCAGTCGTGCGCATGCACCAGCCCGGGACGCCAGGCGGGGTCGGCGCCCTGGGCCAGATCGGCGGCGGCCCAGCACAAGCGGGCAAAGCGCAGGTGGTTGTCGGCAAAAGGGCGTTGCTGGGCGTCCGCATAGGGGCCGCCTTCACGCTGGTAGAGCGCAGGGGCGTCCACCACATAGGCCTGCACGCCGCAGGCCGCCAGATCGCCCAGCAGCAACCGGGCCGCAGGCACCTGGCCGCGCGCCGGCAGCGTGGCCACGGTGCGCGCATTGCTCAGCCCGGCCAGGATGGGCGCGAAGCCCGGCAGCAGCACGCGCGGCTCTGCGCCGGCCAAGGCCAGCGCGGCCGGCAGCGCGCCGGCCACATCGGCCAAACCACCCGTCTTGAGCAGCGGAAAGATCTCGGCGCAGACCTGCAGGACGCGCACGGCAGGTGGGCTCGCCATCAGAGCTTGGCCAGCATGTCGCGTGTCACCAGCACCACGCCGCCCGGGCTGCGGTAGAAGCGCTTGGCGTCCAGCACCGGGTCTTCGCCAATCACCAGCCCCTCGGGCAGCGCGCAACGGCGGTCGATCACCGCGTTGCGGATGTGGCAGCGGCGGTTGATCTGCACATCGGGCAGCACCACGGTCTTGTCGAGCACGCTGTACGAGCGCACCAGCACGTTGCTGAACAGCACCGAATCGCGCACGGTTGCGCCCGAGACGATGCAACCGCCCGAGACCAGGCTGTTGATGGCCTGGCCCACCCGGCCGGTGCCGGGCTCGTCGTGCACGAACTTGGCGGGTGGCAGCTGCTCTTGGTAGGTCCAGATCGGCCACTCGCCGTCGTACATGTTGAGCTCGGGCGTGGTGGTGGCCAGGTCGAGGTTGGCAGCCCAGTAGGCGTCCACCGTGCCCACATCCCGCCAATAGGCCCGCGAGTACGGCGGGTTGGCAATGGCCGACAGCCCGAACGGGTGCGCAAAGGCCTGCTGCTCGCGCACCGCGCGGGGAATCAGGTCCTTGCCGAAATCGTGGCTGGACTCGGTGTTCACCGCGTCTTCTTCCAGCAGTTGGTAGAGGTAGTCGGCGCTGAACACGTAGATGCCCATGCTGGCCAGCGACACGGCCGGGTTGCCGGGCATGGGGGGCGGGTCCGCCGGCTTCTCGACGAACTCGGTGATGTGGCGCTGCGCGTTGATGGCCATCACGCCAAAGCCCTTGGCCTCTTCGCGCGGCACCTCGATGCAGCCCACGGTGACGCCGCGGCCGCTCTCAACATGGTCGGCCAGCATGATGGAGTAGTCCATCTTGTAGACGTGGTCGCCGGCCAAGATGACGATGTAGTCCGGCGGCGTGGAGTTTCGGATGATGTCGAGGTTCTGCCAGATGGCATCGGCGGTGCCGCGGTACCAGTGCTCTTCGTTCACGCGCTGCTGGGCCGGCAGCAGGTCAACGAACTCGTTCATCTCGTTGCGCATGAAGCTCCAGCCGCGCTGGATGTGGCGCAGCAGCGAGTGCGACTTGTACTGGGTGATGACACCGATGCGCCGCATCCCCGAGTTGAGGCAGTTGGACATGGCGAAATCGATGATGCGGAACTTGCCCCCGAAGTGCACCGCCGGCTTGGCGCGGTTGTTGGTGAGGTCCATCAGCCGCGAGCCTCGGCCACCGGCCAGCACCAAGGCCAGGGTGCGGCGAGCGAGTTGACGGGATTGGGCGCCGCCGGTCAGATCCATTGCGTATTTCTCCATGGTGTTCACACTTCCCGAGAGTCAAGTTGTGAACCATTCAACTGCGATTTTGACTCGCGGTCTTGACGTTGATCATGCATCTTGCCTTCGAAACCGAGCGGTAACCGACCGGGTCTACACCGATGCCGCCGCACCTGCCCGGATGGGGTGATGGCACCGTGCTTGCAAGATACGGGGCCTGACACCTCCGCTGCCACGCCCCCCCCCCGGGGCGGCCTCCCAAGAAAGACCCGAATGGAACGGACCCCGCGTGCTCGACCGGCATTGGCGGTCGCGCGTGCTGACATTGAGTGAAACGACTATGGAATTGACTCCACGCGAAAAAGACAAGCTGCTGATCTTCACTGCCGCCCTGCTGGCCGAGCGCCGCCTGGCCCGGGGCCTGAAGCTGAACTACCCCGAGGCCGTGGCCCTGATCAGTGCCGCCATCATGGAAGGGGCCCGCGACGGCAAGTCGGTGGCCCAGTTGATGAGCGAAGGCAAGACCGTGCTCACCCGCCAGCAGGTGATGGACGGGGTGGCCGAGATGATCCCCGACATCCAGGTGGAAGCCACCTTCCCCGACGGCACCAAATTGGTGACTGTGCACCAGCCCATTGCATGAGCGCGCACCAGGTACGGGCATGGCCTACAACGTCCGCTCGTCATTTCGGCGCCGCTTGCTCGTCGTGCCCTCAACGCTCTCCCGTCATTCCCGCGAAGGCGGGAACCCAGGGCAGCGGGTGGATTCCCGCCTTCGCGGGAATGACGCATGACGCATGACGCATGACGCATGACGCATGACGACGAACGACGCTGCCGCAAATCCTGGCCCCCGCTTCAACCTCCAACCGGAGCCCCAACCCCATGATCCCCGGCGAACTCTTCACCGACGAGGGCGAACTGCCCCTCAACCCCGGCCGGCGCACCCACACCCTGGTGGTGGAAAACGCCAGCGACCGCCCCATCCAGGTGGGTTCGCACTACCACTTTGCCGAGACCAACGCCGGCCTGCGCTTTGACCGTGCGGCCGCCCGCGGCATGCGCCTGAACATCGCCAGCGGCACCGCCGTGCGCTTCGAGCCCGGCCAGCAGCGCACCGTGGAGCTGGTGGACTACGCCGGCGGCCGCACCGTCTACGGCTTCCGTGGCCTCGTACAAGGACGACTCTGAAATGAAACGACCCCAAGCTCACTTCGTTCGCGGCCCCCGAGGGGCGCATCTGTACCTTCGGACGGCCGGGCGGTACTGACATGGCCACCATCGGAAAACGCGCCTACGCCGAGATGTTCGGCCCCACCGTGGGCGACCGCGTTCGCCTGGCCGACACCGAGCTGGTGATCGAAGTGGAACAAGACCTCACGCTGCGCGCCGGCGGCTACGGTGAAGAGGTCAAGTTCGGCGGCGGCAAGACCATCCGCGACGGCATGGGCCAGAGCCAGGTGCCCAACGGCCCCGGCCGCCACGAGGCGGTGGACTGTGTGATCACCAACGCGCTGATCATCGACCACTGGGGCATCGTCAAGGCCGACATCGGCCTGCGCGGCCAGCGCATCGCCGCCATCGGCAAGGCCGGCAACCCCGACGTGCAGCCGGGTGTGGACATCGTCATCGGCCCGGGCACCGAGGTGATCGCCGCCGAAGGCCTGATCGTCACCGCCGGCGCCATCGACACCCACATCCACTTCATCTGCCCGCAGCAGATCGAAGAGGCCTTGGCCAGCGGCGTCACCACCATGATCGGCGGCGGCACCGGCCCGGCCACCGGCACCTTTGCCACCACCTGCACGCCCGGCCCCGAGAACATCGCCCGCATGCTGCAGGCGGCCGACGGCTTTGCCATGAACCTGGGCTTCTTCGGCAAGGGCAACGCCAGCCGGCCCGAGGCCTTGCTGCAGCAGGTGGAGGCCGGTGCCATCGGCCTGAAGTTGCACGAAGACTGGGGCACCACGCCGGCCGCCATCGACTGCTGCCTGAGCGTGGCCGAGCAGACCGACGTGCAGGTGGCCATCCACACCGACACGCTGAACGAATCGGGCTTCGTCGAGAACACCATCGCCGCCTTCAAGGGCCGCACCATCCACAGCTTTCACACCGAGGGCGCCGGTGGCGGCCACGCGCCTGACATCATGAAGGTGGTGGGCGAGGCCAATGTGCTGCCCTCCTCCACCAACCCCACGCGCCCGTACACCGTGAACACGCTGGACGAGCACCTGGACATGCTGATGGTGTGCCACCACCTGGATGCCGGCATTGCCGAGGACCTGGCCTTCGCCGAAAGCCGCATCCGCCGCGAGACCATCGCCGCCGAGGACATCCTGCACGACCTGGGCGCGATCAGCATGTTCAGCTCCGACTCGCAGGCCATGGGCCGCGTGGGCGAGGTCAGCATCCGCTGCTGGCAGACGGCGCACAAGATGAAGGTGCAGCGCGGCAAGCTGCCGGGTGATGGCGAGCGCCACGACAACGCGCGCGTCAAGCGCTACATCGCCAAGCTCACCATCAACCCGGCGCTCTCACACGGCATCAGCCATGAGGTGGGCAGCATCGAGGTTGGCAAGTGGGCCGACCTGGTGTTCTGGCGCCCGGCGTTCTTCGGTGTCAAGCCCAGCCTCATCCTCAAGGGCGGCTTCATCGCCATGGCGGCCATGGGCGACCCCAACGCCAGCATCCCCACGCCGCAGCCGGTGCACTACCGGCCCATGTTCGGCAGCCACGGCGGCGCCTTGGCGCGCACCTCGCTCAGCTTCGTGAGCCAGGCCGCGCTGGCCGGCGGCGCGGCCGAGAGCTACGGCCTGCACAAGCGCTTGGCCGCCGTGAAGGGTTGCCGCACCGTGAAGAAGCAGCACATGCTGCACAACGCCTACCTGCCGGTGATGGAGATCGACGCGCAAACCTACCAGGTGCGTGCTGACGGGTTGCTGCTCACCTGCGAACCGGCCACGGTGCTGCCGATGGCGCAGCGCTATTTTTTGTTCTGAACCTCGCCGGCTCCAGGGGTTGGCGGCTAACCCAGCGCTTTCAGAAAGGGCTTGAGCTGCAGGTCTTCTCTGAAGACATGGTCCAGCAGCCAGTGGCGCAGCAATTCCACCAGCTTCTCCACTTCCGGTGCCGGCAGGGCCTCGCGCGAGGCCGCCACGATCTTGCTGCGCAACGCACCAAACTGCGTGCGCAACGCGGTGTGCGCCTCGTGGTGGGCTGCCAGGTCGGGGTAGCCGGTGCGCCGCATCAGGCTTTCTTCGCGGTCAAAGTGCTCCTTGGCGTACACCGCCAACTGGTCCATGCAGGTGCCCAGCGTGGCCTTGCCGCCCGAGGCCAGCAAGGTGGATTCGACCTCGTTGATCATGTCGATGAGGTGCTCGTGGTCGGCATCAATCGTGGCATCGCCGATGGCCATGGTGGGGCGCCAGAGTATCGACATGACGGTGTCCTTTCGGTGGGAACAGCTCCCTGGTCTGGACCCTACTCTGGTTTCGCGCGCGAAGCTTGGCTTGGGTCATGACGGCAGCAGCTTGACGAGACCACCCCGCCCCGACATGCTGGTGCCATGACCTACCCCCTGCTCCCCCCGTTGCCGCTGTTGCTGGCCTTCACAGCGGCCAGCCTGGTCTTGGCGCTCACGCCCGGGCCGGCGGTGGTGTACATCGTGGCCCGCACGCTGGCGCAAGGCCGCGCGGCAGGCCTGGCATCGGCCGTGGGCGTGGCACTGGGCAACTTTGGCAACGCGCTGGGTGCGGCGCTGGGGTTGGCGGTGTTGTTTGCCGTGTCGTCGGCCGCGTTCACCGTGGTGAAGCTGGCCGGCGCCGCCTACCTGGTGTGGATGGGGCTGAAGCTGTGGCGCGAGTCGGGCCGGGCCGCGCAGACCACCGCCCCCGCGCTCGGCCATCGCAGCACCAGCCAGGTGTTTGGCGACGGCTTCGTGGTGGCCCTGCTCAACCCCAAGACCGCGCTGTTCTTTGCCGCCTTCCTGCCGCAGTTCATCAGTGCCCCCGAGCACGCCATGGTTCAAAGCGTGACGCTGGGCGCCCTCTTCGCCCTGCTGGCCGCCTGCACCGACTGCGGCTACGTGCTGCTGGCCGCGCTGGTGGCGCCGCGCCTGCGCCAGGCTGCCGGCGCGCGGCGCCTGGGCCAGCGTGCGGCCGGCAGCGCCTTCATCGGGCTGGGGCTGCTGGCAGCCTTCAGCGAGCGGCCACCGTTGCCAAGTCCAGGCTCATGAACAGGCTGTGCGGGTCTTCCCGGTAGTCGGCAAACGGGCCGCACACCTCGAAGCCCGCGCTCTGGTACAGGCGGTGCGCCGGCGTGAAAGCCGGGTGGGTGCCAGTTTCCAGGCTCAGCCGCTGGTAGCCGCGCTCGCGGGCCGTGGCCAGGATGTGCTGCAGCACCGCGCGACCGGCACCCCGCCCGCGCAGGCCGGCCGGCGTGCGCATGGACTTGATCTCGCCATGGGTGCCCGAGAGTTCCTTCAGCGCCCCGCAGCCCAGCAACTGACCGTCTTCCCACACCGTCCAGAACGAGATCTCGGGCACCCGCAGCTTGGAGAGATCCAGTGCAAACACCTGCTCGGGCGGGCTCAGCTCGTGCATGTGGGCCAGGTGCTCGCGCAGCAGGGCGTGCACGGCGGCGCGCGTCAGGTCGTCGAGTTCGATGTGCATGGTGCGCGGTCGGTGCAAGACCCGCGCCAGCCTCTGGTCTTGGTGTTGCCCTGGGCGGGCGAATGGCATAGCCTGCCTGTCCCGTTCGTACACCCCAGATCAACCACAGGAGAGAGACAGCATGCGCGCATCCATCGCCAAGGCCACCAAGATCACCCTCACCACCCTGGCCGCAGCCGGCCTGCTCAGTGCCTGCGCCGGCATGGTGGGCGGCGACAAGGGCGGCCTGAGCTTCTTCGTCACCAGCGCCGGCCCGGGCGATGGGGCCAACCTGGGCGGCTTGGCCGGGGCCGACGCGCAGTGCCAGAAGCTGGGCGCCGCCGCCGGGGCCGGCCAACGCACCTGGCGCGCCTACCTCAGCGCCCAGCCGGTGCCGGGCTCGGCCGGCGTTAACGCCCGCGACCGCATTGGCCAGGGCCCATGGCGCAACGCCAAGGGCGAGGTGGTGGCCACCAACGTGGACAACCTGCACAGCGCCAGCAACAACCTGAACAAGCTCACCGCCATCACCGAGAAGGGTGCGGGCATCAATGGCCGCGGCGACACGCCCAACCAGCACGACATCCTCACCGGCTCGCAGCCCAACGGCACCTTCATCGCCGGCGATGTGAACAGCACCTGCGCCAACTGGACCTCGAACAGCGCCGGTGCCGCCATGGTGGGCCACCACGACCGCACCGGTCTGGACGAGAGCGCGCCAGCCAAGTCGTGGAACTCGTCGCACCTCACGCGCGGCTGCGGCGCTGACGCCTTGAAGTCCACCGGCGGCGCGGGCGCGTTTTACTGCTTCGCCGCGGATTGAATGGAGGAATGGGGCACCCGGTAGCGGGATACCGCTGCCACCCGCCGAGCGGGTGGTCGGTCCGCTTGGAAGCGGCCCGGCGCTGGACCGAGCCCGGGCATCCAGCTGCAGGATGACGCTGCCACCGGCGGTACCATCGAGCACCGTCTTGCACGCCCGCCCACTTGGGCTGGGGCCCAACACCATGCTCAGCATCCAGAAACTCATCCCCCAGGGCCGTGGCCTGGCCAGCGTGCTGCTCAAGCGCGCTGCCAGCGTCGAGCTCGATTGGGACGTGCGCCAGAAAAGCCGCTTCGACGCCACCGACAGCTCCGGGCGCCACCTGGGTGTGTTCCTGCCACGCGGCAGCGTGGTGCGCGGTGGCGACGTGCTGGTGGCCGAGGACGGCTCGCTGATCCGCGTGCTGGCCGCGCCGCAGGCCGTGCTGGAGGTGCGCGCCTGCGCCGATCACGGCAGCCCGTTTGACCTGCTGCGCGCCGCCTACCACCTGGGCAACCGGCATGTGCCGCTGGCCCTGCAACCCGAGCACCTGACGCTGGAACCCGACCACGTGCTGGCCGACATGCTGCGGCAGATGCACCTGATCGTCTCCGAAGCCTTGGCCCCGTTCGAGCCCGAGGCCGGTGCCTACGCGGCCGGCGGTCATGCCCACAGCCATGCCGATGACCACGGCCATGACCACACGCACACCCCTGCTGCCGCCCCAGCACCGGCCCATGTGCATGGCCCGGGTTGCGGACACGACCATGGCCATGATCACGGCAGCCACAGCCATGCCGCATCAACGCCCGCCCCCTCGCGTGGCAAGCCTCTGGGCATTGCGGTGAAGGCCGCCCCCGCCCCACACGTGCACGGCCCGGGTTGCGGCCACGACCACTGAACGCCCATGCCCTTGCAAGCCCAGGCGCTGCTGCAGCTGATGTGGCTGGCCTCGCCGGCGCTGCCGGTGGGCGGTTTCAGCTACTCCGAGGGCCTGGAAGCGGCCGTGGACGCAGGCCTGGCCGACACCGAGGCCACCGCCCAGCACTGGCTGCTGGACCAACTCGGGCTCGCCCTGGGCCGCGCCGATCTGGCCGTGGTGGCCCAGGCCTTTGGCGCCTGGCAGCAGCACGACCTGGCCCGCATCACCGCGCTGAACGACTGGGTGCGCAGCACGCGCGAGAGCAGCGAGTTTCGCCAGCAGGCCGAGCAGATGGGCCGCTCGCTGTGCGATTGGCTGCGCCAGCGCCAGCCCGACGACCCGCGCGTGGCCGCCCTGGGCACACTCCGCCCGGCGCCCACCTGGCCGGTGGCCTATGCCCTGGCCGCCGTGCACACCGGCGCACCGCTGCGCGAGGCGCTGCTGGCGCACGCCTTCGGCTGGGCCGAGAACATGGTGCAGGCGGCCATCAAATCGGTGCCGCTGGGGCAGAGCGCGGGGCAGCGCATGCTGGGAGCGCTGAGCCAGGCCATCCCTGGCGTGGTGGACGCGGCCATGGCCCTGCCCGAGGGCGAACGCCAGGCCTTCTCACCCATGCTGGCCATCCTCTCGGCGCGGCACGAGGCGCAGTACTCGCGGCTGTTCCGATCCTGAGCGCCATGCGCACGCCGGGCCGCTCCCAAGTGCGAATCCCTGAGCGCGCCGCGCGGAGGGCAGTCCAGTGAGCCCGCAGCAGCACCCCTTCCTGTTTCCGGCGCTGTACGTGTTCATGCTGTTTGGCCTGCGCTACCTGGCCATGGCCAGCGTCACCTGGCTGTTCGCACGGCCCACGCCGCAGGGTGGCTGGGGCCGGCCGCATGCCCAGGTGCCCGCCCACTTCAACGCCGCTCGCCACATTCGCCGCGAGCTGTTCTTCTCGGTGCTGTCGCTGGCCATCTTTGGTGCGGTGAACGGCGCGCTGTGGTCCAGCGGCGCGCTCCAGCACAGCCTGGTTTACTTCCATTTCAGGGACCACCCGGTGTGGTGGTTCTTACTGAGCATCCCGGCCATGGTGGTGCTGCACGACACATTTTTCTACTGGGCACACCGGGCCATGCACACGCGCTGGCTCTATGCCCGTGTGCACCGGCTGCACCACCAATCGGTGCACCCCACGGCCTTCGCGGCCTACAGCTTCCACCCCTGGGAGGCGCTGGTGGAGGCCCTGCTCACCGTGCCCATGCTGTTCATCATCCCGCTGCACCCGCTGGCGTTGATGGTCTTCCAGACCGTCTCCACCGCCTACAACGTCTACGGCCACTGCGGCCGCGAGTTTTATGGCCTGGGCATGGCGCAGCACCCCGTTGGCCGCTGGGTCAACACCTCCACCGCCCACGCCCACCACCACCTGCGTGGCCGCCACAACTACAGTTTCTACTTCCTGTTCTGGGACCGCTGGATGGGCACGCTGGCCCCGGCGCCGCAGCCCCAGTCATCACCCACTTAGGAACCCCCATGGCCCTGCACATCGTCCGCCTCGGAACGCCGCGTGCACCCGACGAAGGCCCCCGCATCGGCACGGTGCGCCGCCCGCCGCGCGGCGTGCCCAAGAGCGAGTTCGCCTCGGGCAACTGGTACGACGTGTGGTATCCCAACCTCGCCCCCAGCACCGAGCTGATGGCGCTGGGCCAGCAGGCCCAGACCGAGCAGGATTGGCAGGCGTTTGCGAAGAAGTTCAAGGCCGAGATGGCGCTGCCCGAGCCCAGCCGCTCGCTGGATGTGCTGGCCACGCTTTCGCACGGCACCAATTTTTCGATGGGCTGCTACTGCGAGCACGAGGCCCGTTGCCACCGCTCGGTGTTGCGGGCCTTGCTGGCCGAGCGCGGAGCCGCCTTCGCCGGCGAGGGCTGACGCCATGGCCACCACCCAGCCACTGCAGATCAGCACCCACGGCACCTGGCCGCGCGAGGCTGCCGCCGTGGTGGACGCGGGGCTGGACGCACACAACGGCACCGCGCGGCCACTGCAGGACGTGCGCGCGCTGGCCTGCATCGCGCAAGCGGCAGACGGCCTCGTGCACGGCGGCGCCTTGGGCCGCACCTGGGGCCAGTGCTGCGAACTGCAGCAACTGTGGGTGGATGAAGCCAGCCGACATCAGGGCCTGGGCACCCAATTGATGGCCGCCTTCGAGACCGCCGCCGTAGCGCGCGGCTGCACCACCTTCTACCTCGACACCTTCAGCTTCCAGGCACTGGATTTCTACCGTGCGCTGGGCTACGAGGTGGCGCTCACCCTCGCCGGCTACACCGGCGGGGTGGAAAAGTACACGCTGGTCAAGCGCGTGCCCCCAGGGACCGCCAGCGCATAGCCACCCGGCCCACTTGATCTCTGTTGCGGCAGCGCAGTGGCGGATGTGCGCCGAACCGCGCCCATCAGTGCGTGGCGATGGCCATTTCCAGCGCGTCCATGAAGCGCTTGGGCACGTCGTAGCCACCGCCGGCGGTGATCTCCTGGAAGCAGGTGGGGCTGGTGACGTTGATCTCGGTGAGGTAGTTGCCAATCACGTCCAAGCCGATCAGCAGCAGGCCGCGCGCGGCCAGCACCGGGCCCACAGCGTTGGCGATCTCGCGGTCGCGTTCGCTCAGGTCGCGCACCTCGCCGCGGCCGCCGGCTGCCAGGTTGCCGCGCACCTCGCCGTTCTGAGGGATGCGGGCCAGGCACTGCGGCACCGGCAGGCCGCCGATCACCAGCACGCGCTTGTCACCGTCGACGATCTCGGGCACGTAGCGCTGCACCATGAGGGTTTGCGCGCCGTCCTTGTTCAGCGTCTCGACGATGCTGCCCAGGTTCATGCCGTCGGTGCCGACGCGGAAAATGCCAGCGCCGCCCATGCCGTCCAGCGGCTTCAGGATGATGTCGCGGTGCTCGGCGTGGAAGGCGCGCACGTCGTCGGCGCTGCGCGTCACCAGGGTGGGCGGGATGTAATCGGGGAACTCCAGGATGGAGAGCTTCTCGGGGTGGTCGCGCAGCGCGCGCGGCGAGTTGAAGACCTTGGCACCGTGGCTCTCGGCCCGCTCCAGCAGGTGCGTGGCGTAGAAGTACTCGCTGTCAAACGGTGGGTCCTTGCGCATGATGACCGCGTCGAACGAGGGCAGCGAGGCCACGCTCTGGCCCAGCACCACGTACCAGTCGTGCACCTTCTCGCCGGCACGGCCGGTGAGCGCGATGTGCGTCACCCGCGCCTTCACCGGGCCGCCGCGCAGCCAGTGCAGGTCTTGCGGGCCGCAGACGTAGAGCTGGCGCCCGCGCCGCGCCGCCTCACGCATCATCGCGAAGGTGGAGTCCTTGTGGGTCTTGAAGCCTTCGAGCGGATCAGCGACAAAAAGCAGTTTCATGGGCGTGACGGGGCTGGCGTGATGACAGACCGCCAGTGTGCCCTGATCTGCTCAGTCCTGCGGGGCCAGGGGCTCGAAGTCGGCTGGCGCCTTCGCCTTCCACGCCACGATGGCGCGCTCCATTTCACGCACGTCGAAGATGGCGCTCTGCAACAGGCTCATCTGGGCCAGCGCGTCGGCCGTGCCGTGGTCGCGGGCGAAGTTCAGCGCCAGCTTGCTGCCGGCCACGGCCAGCGGGCTCTTGCCCGCGATCTCGCGCGCCAGCGCCATCACATGCGCCTCCAAGGCCGCCGCGTCCGGCAGCACGGCGTTCACCAGGCCGGCGGCCAGGGCGCGCTCGGCCCCCAGGCGCTCGCCGGTGTAGGCCATCTGCCGGGCCACGCCCTGGGGCACGATCTTGGGCAGGCGCTGCAGCGAGCCCAGGTCGGCCGCCATGCCGATGGTGATCTCCTGCACCGTGAAGAAGGCGTCGGCCGTGCAGACGCGGATGTCGCAGGCCGCCGCCAGGTCCAGCGCACCGCCGATGCAACCGCCTTGCACCGCGCACAGCACTGGGAAGCGCGCCTCGTCGATGGCCGTGAAGCAGTCCATCAGCTTGCGCAGGCCGGCCTGGAAGGCCAGGCGCTTGCGGGCATCCGACGTGTCGAGCAGGCCCAGCCCGCCGGCAAACACGTCCAGCGCCATGCCGGCCGAGAAATGCTTGCCGGTGGAGGCGATCACCAGCACCCGGGTCTGGCCAGCGTCGTCCAGCGCCCGCACCGCGTCGCGAAGCGCCGGGAAGAAGCCGGGGTCCAGGGTGTTCATGCGCTCGGGGCGGCTGAGCACGAGGCGGCTGATGCCGGTGGCGGCGTCGGTGTCGATCTGGAAGTAGGGGGCGGTGCCCATGCGGTGTCTCCTCGCGAAGTGGCGGCCGGGGTGCACGCCAAACCGGCAAGGCTAACGCCAAGCGGCCGCGCTGCCTTTCACTTGCGGGACAGCACGCATGCGCGTTGTGGGGTTGCGCCGCCTAGACTTGCCGCATGCGCCTGCCCAACCTCACCACTGCCGACGGCCTGCCCTTGCACCTGCACCACTGGCCCATCCCCGCCAACCCGCGCGGCACCGTGGTGCTGGTGCACGGTCTGGGCGAGCACGCCGGCCGCTACGCCCATGTGGCCGCCGCGCTGAACGCCGCAGGCTGGCAGGTGCTGGCGCACGACCAACGCGGCCACGGCCGCTCAGGCGGGCCGCGCGGCGGCATGGCCACGCCGCACAGCTTGCTGGCCGACCTGGCGCAGGTGCTGGACGCCGCCCGCGCCGCCCACGCCGGCCCACGGGTGCTGCTGGGCCACAGCCTGGGCGGCCTGGTGGCGGCGCGCTTTGTGGCCGAGGCCCTGGCGCCAACGCCCGCCACATGGAGCCGGCCTGTGGATGCGCTGGTGCTGTCCTCGCCCGCGCTGGACCCTGGCCTGGGCGCCTTTCAGAAGGTGCTGCTGGCCGTGGTGCCGGCGCTGGCCCCCAACCTCGCCGTCAACAACGGCCTGCAGCCCGAATGGATCAGCCGCGACCCGGCCGTGGTGCGGGCCTACCAGGCCGACCCGCTGGTGCACGACCGCATCACCGGCCGCCTGGGCCGCTTCATCGCCGACGCCGGCCCCGAGGTGCTGGCCGCCGCACCGCGCTGGGCCGTGCCCACGCTGCTGATGTGGGCGGGCGCCGACCGCTGCGTGGCGCCGCGCGGCAGCGCGCAGTTCGCGGCCACCGCACCGGCCCCGGTGCTGACGGCACGCGCGTGGCCAGGCCTGGCGCACGAGATCTTCAACGAACCTGAGCAGGCCGAGGTGTTGGCTGCGCTCACCGGTTGGCTGTCGAGCGGGTCAGTGCCGGAACTGGCCGTCCTTGGTGACGATGGCGGTGTCCACAAAGGTGGCGCCGGTGTGCTCACCGCTGCGGTAGCGCAGCTTGTAGCCGGCGATGTCAAAGCTGGCGTCTGACAGGGCCTTGAGCAAGGCGGGCCGCGTCAGGTTGCGCCCGGCGCGCTTGAGGGCTTCGGCCAGGGCCAGCAGCGTGACATAGCCTTCCAGGCTGCCGTAGGAAAACGGTTGACCTGAAAACGCCGCGCCGAAGGCCTCCTGGTACTGCCGCGTCAGCGCGGTCTTGCGCTCCCAGGGGCTGGGCACCACCTGGGTGAAGACCATGCCATGCGCCAGCGGGCCCAGGTGCGCGGCCAACTGGGCCGAGCCCGAGTTGACGGCCTGGAACACCGTGCTCAGGCCGGCGGCCCGCACCCGGCGTATCAGCCGTTCGTACACGCCGATGCCACCGTGGTTGAACATCACCTCGATGTTGCCTTCGCGCAGCTGGCGCACAAAGCCATCGAGCTGGGCGTCGCTGACCTCGCTGCCGATGGCCAGGGGCACGGCCGGGGCCAGACCCAGCTCTTTGGCAATGAGCTGCACATTGGCCAGGTGCATGCGGCCCACCTCGGTGTCGGCGTGCAGAAACGCCGCGCGCTGCATGCCCAGGCTCTTGGCATAACCCAGCAGGCTGCGGAATTCCTCTCGGTGCTCGGCCCGCACGGGGAAGACCAGGGGTTGGTGGGGCCGGCGCAAGATGGGCGGGCCGGCCATGGGGCCAAACAAGGGCACGCCCAGGTCCACCGCAGCCTTCATCACGGCCGTGGACGGCCCGCCTTCGATGGGCCCAAAGAGCAGAAACACCCCCTCAGCCACCAACTGCCGGGCATTGGCCTCGGCCTGTGCCGACTTGTTCTGGTCGTCCATGACCTTGAACACCAGCTTGCGGCCCAGCACGCCGCCAGCGGCGTTGACCCGCTGCGCCGCCGCCTCCACGCCCTGCCGGGCGGCGGTGCCGTAGTCGTTGCGGCCGCCCTCCAGCGTCAGGGTCTGGCCGATCAGGATCTGCGTGTCGGTCACGCCCGGTACCGCCTGGGCCCAGGCCGGCCGCGCCCACCAGGGCAGGCTGGCGGCACACCAGGGCGCCGCACTGCGAGCCAACCATTGCCGCCGCGTCCATTGCATAGAGGCCTTGCTTGCCATGACTGCACCACCCTGCGGTTGATTCCACTGGCCCCAGCATACGTGGCCACCGTTCCAGCGCAAAATCCCCAATCACACCCTACGAGGAAGTTCTCACCATGAACGCCCCTGAAAAACTCCCCCCACTGGACCCCGCACAACTGGGCCGCTTTGTGGACGAGGCCTGGCGCGAGCGCATCGTGCCCCAGCTCACCGACTACATCGCCGTGCCCGCCAAGAGCCCGATGTTCGATGCCGACTGGCAGGCCCACGGCCTGATCGCCCGCGTGGTGCGCGACGCCGCCACCTGGGTGGAGGGCCGCAAGGTCTCCGGCCTGAAGCTGGAAGTGATCCAGCTCGAAGGCCGCACGCCCATCCTCTTCTTCGAGCTGGCCGCCACCAAGGCGAACTGCACCGGCACCGTGCTGATGTACGGCCACCTGGACAAGCAGCCCGAGTTCAGCGGCTGGCGCTCTGACCTGGGCCCGTGGACGCCCAAGCTGGAGAACGGCAAGCTCTACGGACGCGGCGGCGCCGACGACGGCTACGCCATCTACGCGGCGGTGAGCGCCATCGAAGCCCTCAAAGCCCAGGGCCAGGCGCACCCGCGCATCGTGGGCCTGATCGAGACCTGCGAAGAGTCGGGCTCGTTTGACCTGCCGATCTACCTGGATGCGTTGAAGGCCAGGCTGGGCGACGTCAGCCTGGTGGTGTGCCTGGACTCGGGCGCCGGCAACTACGACCAGCTCTGGCTCACCACCAACCTGCGCGGCAACATCACCGGCTCGCTCAAGGTGGAGGTGCTGACCGAGGGCATCCACTCGGGCGAAGGCTCGGGCGTGGTGCCGTCAAGCTTTCGCATCATGCGCATGGTGCTGGACCGCCTGGAAGACGCGAAGACCGGCAACCTGCTGCCCGGCATCTTCCACTGTGAGGTGCCCGCCGACCGGCTGGCCCAGGCCGAGGCCACGGCCCGCATCCTCGGCAAGGACTTGCACAGCAACTACCCCTGGGCCTGTGGCGCCGACGGCGGCCTCACCCTGCCCACCACCGCCGACCCGGTGCAAACGCTGCTGAACCGCACCTGGCGTCCCACGCTCTCCGTCACCGGCGTGGACGGCATGCCCGCGCTGGCCAACGCCGGCAACGTGCTGCGGCCTTACACGGCCTTCAAGCTCAGCCTGCGCCTGCCACCGCTGGTGCCCGGCCACGAGGCCGCCGTGCAGCTCAAGGCCCTGCTGGAGGACAACTCGCCCTACAACGCCAAGGTGACCTTCGAGCCCGACGGCCGCGTGGGCCAGTGGGGCGCCACCGGTTGGAATGCGCCGGCCTTGGCGCCGTGGCTGGAAGCTGCGATGGGCAAAGCCTCCCAGAACCACTTCGGCGCGCCGCTGGGCTACATCGGCCAGGGCGGCACCATCCCGCTGATGAACTTGCTGCAAGAAGGCTTCCCGCAGGCCCAGATGATGGTCTGCGGCGTGCTGGGCCCCAAGAGCAACGCCCACGGCCCCAACGAGTTCCTGCACATCGACTACGCCACGCGGCTGACGGCGGCGGTGGCGGAGGTGATTGCGGCACATCCTTGACGGGGCGGCTTGCGGCGCATTGCCATCATTCCCTCGCCGCCATCGCCGTCATTCCCGCGAAGAGCCTGCCACGCGAAGGCATTGGGTGGCGCGCGGGATGCAAAGGTGCTGATTGGCTGGCCAGTGCGCGCAGCCTCTCGATGGACACACAGCCCAGCGCGGCCAGCAGCATGCGCAGCTGGTTCGAGCGCATGGCGTGGCGACTCGTGCGCGTGGCGAACAAGCCGACCTGCGCCTCCTTGATGCGGCTCTCGGCCTCGCCGCGCTGGCAGTTCAGCGTGTCGTACAGCGTTTGGGCATCCCCGTCGAGGTTGGTGACGATGACGCGCCACCCCTGCAACCCCGCACCCAAGACACCTGGCCCAGCCTAGCCGTTGTTCGGCAATGCCGCCGCCAGCGCCCGGTACAACTGGCTTGTGGCCACAGGCTTGTGCAGCAAGGGGATGCCACTGGCCGAGGCCTCGCGCAGCCGATCGGGAGCCGTGTCACCGGTGATCAAAAGCGCTGGCAGCATGCCGCCAACGAGTGCGCGCAAAGCGGCAATGGCTTCGATGCCGGTGCGTTGCTCGCCGAGCCGGTAGTCGCTGATCACCAAATTGGGACGCCTGCTCTGGGCCAAGGCCAAGGCCTCGTCCACCGTGGACGCGGCATCACACAGGCAACCCCGGTCGCGCAACAAGTGCAGCATGCCCTCACGCACCTGGGCATCGTCGTCAATGACCAGCACACGCAGTTGCGACTGCCAGGCGGCGTTGTGTTCTGGCGCCGGCGACACGGCGGGTGCCGAGTCTGGCGCCAAGGGCAATGCCAGCCGAAACACGCTGCCGCGTTGTGGCGTGGACATCAGCGACAGCTCATGTCCCAGCGTGTTTGCCAGACCCTTCACGATGGCCAGGCCCAGGCCCAGGCCTTTGGTCCTGTCCCGCTCGGGATTGCCGAGTTGGTGGAACTCGCGGAACACTTCGACTTGGTGCGCTGCACCGATGCCCATGCCTGTGTCCCAGACCTCCAGCAGGGCCAGCTCGCCACGCCGCCGGCAGGTCACCAACAGGCCGCCCTGCTGCGTGTAGTGGATGGCGTTGGACACCAGGTTGCGCAGAATCATCTCGACCAGGGCCGGGTCAGATTGCAGCACCAGCGCACTTTCACGCGAGCGGTAGGCCAGGCCCTTGGCGTCGGCCTGCTGCACAAATTCGCGCTCGATCTTGTTGAGCAGGTTCTGAACCCGAAAGGCTTGCACCTGCGGTTGCACCACCCCGGCCTCGATGCGCGAGAAATCGAGCAAGGTGTTGAGCATCTCGGCCGAGGCTTCTCGCGCGGCACCGACACTGGCCAGCAATTCGCGCTGGCGGGCGTCCAGCGCCGTGTGGCCCAGCACTTCCAGGAACAGGCCTTGCGCGTGGATGGGCTGACGCAAGTCGTGGCTGGCGGCGGCCAGGAACTTGGACTTGGCCGCATTGGCCTGCTCCGCTTCCAGGCGTGCGTCCTGCGCCAGCTGGGTCTCGGCATGCAGCTTGTCCAGCAGCGCGATGTTTTCGAAGCGCAGGCCTATGGTGGTGCGCGTGGCTCTGGCATTGACAAGCCCATGGTGCAGCAGCGAGGCCAGGTAGGCCACACAGATGACGCCCAGGCCGAAATACGCCGGGTCGCCCAGCCACCAGACCTTCAGCGTGATCATGAAGAACACGGGCAGCAGAAAGGCCAATTGCAGCGGCAGCAGCGGGGCCAGCGTGGCGGTGGCACCGCCCGAGATGCCGGCGATCACCGCCAGCACCAAGTAGCTGCTCTTGTCCGAGGTTCGGCCCAAGGTCAGCCAGCCCAGGCTGCCCCACAGCAACCCGTGGATGGCGCCGCCCAGCATCAGCCGCCGCACGAGAGGACGAGCCCGACTCGCCACGATGCCTTGCGTGTGGTTTTGGCGTGCGTGGCGGCCAGCCACCCACATCAGGCTGGCCATGGCCAAGGCCCACAGGCCCATGGTCACGCGGCCGACCTGATCGGCCAATGTCCAGGTGAGCACGCAAACGGCCAGGAACACGCCCATCGCCCCGGCCACCTGGTTGCTCGCCACCAGGCGCAGTTGCGCCAACAAAACTTCATCGCCTTCCAGGCCCAGCGGGTTGGCCCACCATTGCTTCAAGCGCGCAAGGTTGAACGGCATGTCAGTACCGCCCGGCCGTCCGAAGGTGCTGACGCGCCCCTTGGGGGCTGCGAACCCAGTGAGCTTGGGGTCGTTTCATCTCAGTGGATCAGGCCGCGCCGGCGTGCCTCGAAAACAGCTTCGGTGCGGCTGGCCACGTCGAAGAAGGCCAGGATGTCCTGCACATGACGGCGCACCGTGTTGTCTGAAAGCGAAAGCTGGCGCGCGATGAGCTTGTTGGACAAACCCTGGAGCAACAAGCTCAGCACCTCGCATTGGCGCGGGGTCAGCCGCTGCGGGGCCGCCGCATCGCCAAACGCCTGCACCGTGGCCACGTGCCCGCCCAAGGCCAGTTGAATGGCCTCGACAATTTTCTCGGCGGGCTCGGCCTTGGAGACGAAGCCTGCAGCGCCCCGCGACAAGGCCAAGCGCACGGTCTCTGGCTCGTCTTGCGACGACAGCACCAGCACCGGCGCCGATGGCCACTTGCGCTTGAGCAGGGCCAGGCCTTCGAGCCCGTTCAAACCCTTGAGCATGATGTCCAGCAGCAGCACATGCACGTCGCCAGCCACGCTGCTGAGTGCCGCTTCCAGGGAGCCCGCTTCCAGAATCTCGGCGTCTGGCATGGCCGCGCTGATCACCATCTTGAGCCCGGTGCGAAACATCGCGTGGTCATCGACAAGCAAGACGCGGTGCGCGGGCAAAAGAGACATGGCGCGCATTAAACCACCGTGGTAGAGCGCGGCGTCTGGTCCATATGGATCATTCATTTGCTGCGAGGTCTTGACTAGCATCAGCCTCCATGAAGCGCTGGCGAACACCGCCGCCGCTCATCCCCTCAGAGGCCTGCACTTCAAGCCTGGGTTTGGCCCAGGCCTGCGGAGCTGTGCCCGACAGGCCCAGCATTTTCTTGACCAGAAGGACGGACCATGAAACCAGCATCAACAACACCTTGGCCGGCGATCAAGTCCTGGCTCAGCGTGGCCAGTGCCGCCGCGCTGCTGTCGGCCTGCGGTGGCGGTGGCTCCAGCCCCACGGCCCCAGCGGTGGCAGGCAAGAACTCGGTGGCGTTTGCGCTGCAGGTGTCGGCGCCGGTGGCCACCTGCGCCAACGGTGGCATCACCGTGCAATCGGGCATCGACACCAACGCCAATGGCGTGCTCGATGCCGCCGAGGTGAGCAACACGCAGTACGTCTGCAACGGCGCCAACGGCAGTAACGGTACGAATGGCACCAACGGCACTGACGGCACGAACGGCACCAATGGTGTGAACGGTGCGAGTGGGTCGAACGGCGCGAACGGCCTGAGCGTGCTGGTGGCCGTGACGCCGGAGCCCGCCGGCAACAACTGCGCCGTGGGCGGCCAAAAGGTGAGTGCCGGCGCGGATGCCAACGGCAACAACACGCTGGATGACGCGGAGATCACGTCGAGCTCCTACATTTGCAATGGGGCAACCGGTGCGACGGGTGACACAGGCCCAACTGGTGCGACTGGTGCGACTGGTGCAACTGGTGCAACTGGTGCAACTGGTGCAACTGGTGCAACCGGTGCAACCGGTGCAACCGGTGCGACTGGTGCAACTGGCCCGGCTGGCGCCAATGGCCTGAACACCTTGGCGGCCATCGTGCCCGATGCGCAACTGCTCGGTTGCCCCTACGGCGGCAGCCGGATCTATGTCGGGCTGGATGCCAACGGCAACGGCGTTCTGGATGCCACTGAGTTCACCTCGTCCTCTTACGTCTGCAATGGCGCGCCGGGCGCAACCGGGGCGACGGGAGCCACTGGCGCGACCGGGCCCACAGGTGCAACCGGCCCCGCTGGGCCCGGCATCACCTGGGTGGATGTAACAGGTGGCGCGGTTCAGGCGAGCAGCAACACCGGCTACGTTGCCGACAGTGCCTCCACCGTTGCGGTCACCTTGCCGGCCAATCCGGTCGTGGGCGATTTGGTGCAGGTGACGGGCGCCGGGCCCGGCGGCTGGAAGGTGGCTCAGCAGGCAGGCCAACGGATACAGATGCCCTCAGGGCCTTACCGCGCAGGCCTGTCCATCGGCACCACGTGGACGGCCAGCGGTCTCAGTGGCAGTTGGGGTGGCTTGGCTTCGTCTGCTGACGGAACCAGGTTGGTGGTCGTGGATGGGGACATTCGAACGTCCAGCGACGGTGGAGCGAACTGGACCTTGCAAACCGTTGCGCCAGCCCGCTTTGGTGGGAGCTGGACGGGCGTTGCCTCTTCTTCCGATGGCAGTCATCTGGTCGCCATTGCGGACAACGACTACATCTACACCTCCTATGACTACGGCGTCAGTTGGACCCAACGTGACGCCACCAGGCATTGGACAGCCGTGGCATCGTCGTTCGATGGCAGTCATCTGGTTGCGGCTGAGGGCGGCGGCCAGATCTACACCTCCAGCGACTACGGCGTGAGCTGGGCCAGCCACGCCAGCCCGTCGGCGAGTTGGACTTCGCTGGCATCCTCAAGCGACGGTATGTCGTTGGTGGCCGTGAATTGGGGCGACAAGGCCTACACCTCGACAGATGGCGGGTTGACCTGGGCGCCCCACGGCCCGGGTTTGGGTTGGGTGTCGGTGACTTCATCCGCCGATGGCACGCGCCTGGCGGCCATTGGCACCAACGGCAGCGACAGATTCATCTACACATCCACCGATGCCGGCCTGACCTGGACGGAGCAGACGACCACGCGCCAGTATTGGAGCTCGATCGCATCCTCGGCCGACGGGATTCGCCTGGTGGCGGCCGTGGGCAACGGGCAGGTCTACACCTCGGCCGATTCGGGCGCCAGCTGGCAAGCGCAGGGCAGCAGCCAGAACTGGAACGTGGTGGCCTCGTCGGCGGACGGCAGCAAGCTGGTGGGCGCGGTGGGCTTTGGCGATGTCTACACCTCGGCGCCAACGCCTTTGTGGAGCACCACCACGGGCACTGCCGGTTGGCTGCAAGGCCGCCAATACGACTCCATCGCGCTGCAGTACATCGGTGCCGGGGTGTTCCTGATGATCAACGAGATGGGCGTGGGCTTTGCCATGAATTGATGCGGCTTGCCACCAAGACAGCAACGGCCGTCGGTCACGCGATGGCTGTTGACCGCAGCGTGCGCTGTGGATTCCCGCCTGCGCGGGAATGACGACGGGGGTGGGTCAGCCCGGCTTGTGCCGGCTGGCCCGCGCACCCAGCGCGTTCGGAAAGTACAGCGCGGTCAGGCTCTTGCTGTGCACCGGCGAGAAGTTGGCCGCCACGTGGCTGGCCTCGTCGTGCTTGCGCCATTCACGCACCCAGTGGATGTCGTCGCAGGTCTCCATCAGCCCCAGGGTTTCGCGGTCGCCCACCAGCACGCCCTGCACGCGCAGGCCCAGTTGCCCGCGCGCTTCATCCAACGCCGACAGCGTGGCCGGCACGCAGCCGAACTCGCCGTCGCTGACGATGAGCAGGTCGGCGCTGTGCCACTGGGCCTCGTGCACTGCCGCCAGCGCGCGCGCTATGGGCACCTGCACGTCGGTGCCGCCGTCGAAGCTCTGGCCCATCAGGTCCAGCAGTGCGGCCAGGCCGTCGGCGTCCAGCGAGAGATCGCGCTCCAGCACCTCGTTCGGCCCGCCAAAGGCCACCAGCTTGCAGCCGCGCTGCTCGCGGTGCGCCACGCGAAAGGCGGCCAGCGCCACGGCCTTGGCAATCGTCTCAGGCGCGCCGCGCATCGAGCCCGAGGTGTCCAGGCACAGGATGATGGGGCCGCGCTCGCGCGGCTCGGCCTGCGGCGGCGTGGCCACCGCGCGCGGGCGGGCCAGCGGGTCGGGCCGCAGGTCCACCAGCACGGCCTCGCTTTCCCAGGTGAGCAGGCGCGCTTCGGCACGGCGGGCGCGCCAGAGCTTGTGCAACACCGGGTGGCGGATCTGCGCGGCCTCGCTGGCCAGCATGCTTTCCAGGTGGCCCGAGTGGCGGATGCCGGTGATCTCGCCGGGCGCGTCGGGCAGCCGCGTTTCCACCGCGCGCAGGCCCAGCAGGCGGCGCACCGGCGCGTCGTCAGGCTGCGGTGCTGGCGCCACCGGCGCGCTGGGCGCATGGTGGCTGCGGCCGATGCGGCGCAGCAGCGCGGCGATCTCGGGCATCTGACCCAGCTTGTCGCTGATGCGCTGCGCATCGGCCCATTCGCGTCGGTGCAGCTGCCCGGCCACGGCGTCCCAATGCAGGTTGGCCAGGTCGCCCAGGCCCTGCAACAGCTTGAGCATTTCGTCCCAGCCTTGCTTCTCCAGCGTCCAGGCTTCGCGAAAGTCAGCCACCACGCGGGTGATGGCGGCCTCGCGCGTGAGGCGCGGCTGGTGGTCGGCGATGCGGTCCAGGTGCCACAGCAGGGTGCGCAGCACCTGCTCGGTCAGGGCGTCGCTGGCGCGGCTGATGTCGGGCAGGCCCAGTTCGCTCACTGCGGTGCGCAAAGGCGCCATGGCGGCCGCGTCGCCCAGCGTGGCGCTGGCGGGCGGCAGCGCACCGGCCAGCAGGGCCGTGCGCCAGGTTGCCACGTCCACCAGCTTGGCCTCGGCGTGGCCCACGCTGGCCACCAGGGTGGGCAGCCACAAGGTGCGTGGCAAGGCCTCCAGGCGGTGCCAGGGGCGGTCGGGGTGGGTCACTCCGGGCTCAGTTCAGGGCGAGCGGCGTGGGCACGCTGGCGGCGGCCTGGTCGTCCAGCGGCAGCGCGGCAAAGCCGGCGCGGGCCGCCTCGCCACGGGCCACCAGCTGCGCCAAGGTGTCGTGGCTCAGGGCCAGCACGCCCAGCCAGCCCTGCACCAGCGAGGGCGGGCACCACAAGCGCCCCGCCAGTTGGGCGGCCAGTGCGCGGTAGGCCAGGGCGGCGGCGTCACGGCGCGGACGGGCGCCGGCCAGCACTTCGTCGAGCTGGGCCACGCGCGCGGCCACGTGCACGGGGCTGTAGCGCTGCACCAGCTGGTTCTCCAGCGACTGGGTCATCAGCCGCACCATGCCGTCATCGCCCGCACCACCCGGCGACATGGCCTGGGCCAGTGCCAGCTTGCCGGCGGTGTTGTCGGTCTCGTCGGGGTTGGCGCGCTGTTCCAGATCGAGTTGGCGTTCAAAGGCCTCGACGGCGCGCCCCAGCCCGGTGGCATCGTCGGTGCGCACTTGCAACAAGTGCTCGGCCACCCACTGCGCCACGCGCGGCACGGCGTCGGGCTCGGGCGCCACGGCGTAGGGCAGCAGCCAGAGGTCGGGCAGGTCCACAGCGGTGCGACCCTCGCTGGCGGCCTGCACCTGCAGCAGGCGCACCAACTGGCGCCAGCGGCGGTCTGATACAGCGATGGCCTGGCCCTGCAGCCAGGCGCGGGCGGCCTGCAGCGCCTTCAGCACGGCTTCGGGCAGGGCCACGGCGGGCGCAGCGGCGGTGAGGGCGGCAAGCTCGTCGGCCATGAGTGCGGCGGCGGCAGGCGGCGTGGCGACGTCCAGTTGCAGCAGCGCGGTGAAGGCCGCATCGCTCACCGGCAGCACCGGCACGCGCAGCAGGAAGCGGTCGAAGAAAGCCATCAGCGCGTCTTCCACCGGGCCTTCGTTGCTGGCGCCCACCACGCTCACCAGCGGCGTGGGTGTGCGGCCGGCGCCGTTGTCGAACTCGCGCTCGTTCAGCAGCGTGAGCAAGGCGTTGAGGATGGCCGAGTTGGCCTTGAACACCTCGTCGAGAAAGGCCACGCCCGCCGTGGGCAGGTAGCCGTCGGTGAGGCGCTCGTAACGGTCGTCCTCCAGCGCCTTGAGTGAGAGCGGGCCGAACAGCTCCTCGGGCGTGGAGAAGCGCGTCAGCAGCCGCTCGAAGTAGCGCGCCCCGGCAAAGCAGCGCTGCAGGCGCCGCGCCAGCTCGCTCTTGGCGGTGCCGGGCGGGCCAATGAGCAGCACATGCTCGCCCGCCAGCGCAGCCAGCAGCAGCGCGCGGGCGGCCACGTCGCGCTCCAGCAGGCCATGTTCCAGCGCGGCCACCAGGGGCCGCAGGCGATCAACAACGGGGGGCAGTGCAGGCATGGGCCCGATTGTGCGCGGGCGATTCGCCTTGGGGCAACATGGGCGGGCACGATCCCTGCGAGGCGATGTGCACCCAGCCTTCAACCTGAGCGAGCCCACCATGCACCCCCACACCCCTGCCCGTCGCGCCAAGAAGCTGCCCCCCCTGCGCGTGGGCGTGGGCGGGCCCGTGGGGTCTGGCAAAACCACCCTGGTGGAGATGCTGTGCAAGACCATGCGCGCGCGCTGGGATCTGGTGGTGGTGACCAACGACATCTACACCAAGGAAGACCAGCGCCTGCTCACCGTGGCCGGCGCGCTGGAGCCCGAGCGCATCATGGGCGTGGAGACTGGCGGCTGCCCGCACACCGCCATCCGCGAGGACGCCTCCATCAACCTGGAGGCGGTGGACCGCATGCTGGAGAAGTTCCCCGACGCCGACATCGTCTTCATCGAGAGCGGCGGCGACAACCTGGCCGCCACCTTCAGCCCCGAACTGAGCGACCTGACGATCTACGTGATCGACGTGGCGGCGGGCGAGAAGATCCCGCGCAAGGGCGGCCCCGGCATCACCAAGAGCGATCTGTTCGTCATCAACAAGACCGACCTGGCGCCCTACGTGGGCGCCAACCTGGCGGTGATGGAAGCCGACACGCAACGCATGCGCCCCACCCGGCCCTACGTGATGACCAACCTGAAAACGCAACAGGGGCTGGACGAGGTCATCCGCTTCATCGAGACCAAGGGGCTGCTGACGGTTTGAGGGACCGATGACGGCGCATAGCGGTCATCCCCGCCACCGCCGTCATTCCCGCTTCTAAGCTCCGTCATTCCCGCGCAGGCGGGAATCCATGTTTTCCAGCCTCGGCTGCAGCAGCGCAGCGGCGGCGCCTTCGGCCAACGGGCTCCTCGCGGACCAGCACCGTGCCCCCGGTCGCACCTGCGCTCTCTTGTCCCGCCTTGGCCCTCGCCGCTGTCAACCCACACGCGAATGTGCCCTCTGTCCGAAGGCACCACCACTGCCCTGCAACCACCGACGGTGGCGGTCCACGTGGTGGCGCGCCACCGCCGTCTCAGGCAGAGGGCGTCGGGTATCCGCCCGACGCAACTTAAGGAGGAATGCGCCATGCCCTGAGCAAGGGCATGGCGCAGGGGGAGATGGAGTCAGTCGCTCACCCGGCGACCTCTGCACGCCACCGACGTTGAATGCTGGATTTCCGCCTACGCGGGAATGACGGCGGTGGCGGGATGACGGCTATGCGCCGCCAGCCGCCAGCCTCAATCAGGCCAGCAACTGGTCCACCCCCATCGTGAGGCTGTCCCAGGGCAGCAGGCGCTGCACCAGGTCGTCGGCGTCCAGGTCCATGCGGTGCATCAGCTCCGACTGCACCGACACCAGGGTGTCCACTTCGGCGAGTTGCAGGTCGCCCGCGTCGGCCAGCGTGCTGGCCAGGCGCAGCACCGCACCCAGCGGGGAGAACGGGAAGGCGGCCAACGGGTCGCGCGCCGCCACCAGGGCGTCCACGATCTCCTTGGGGAAGTTCCAGCGTTGGGCCAGGGCGGCGCTCACCTCCAGGTGGCTGCAACCCAGCCACTCCACTTCGTGGCCGATGAGGCTGTCGGGGGTGTCGTTCAACGTGTCGCAACGGCCCACGATCTCGGGCTCCACCAGCAGCATCAGCACGCGGCCGATGCGCATCAACAGGCCGGCGATGTAGGCCGTGTCGGGGTTGATCTCGCACAGCTCGGCGAGCACCTTGGCATGGCCAGCCGTGGCCAGGCCGTGGCGCCAGAAACGCTCGCGGTCAAACTTGCCCTTGTTGGGGAACAGGTTGGCCACGCAGGCCGCCAGCGACATCTCGCGCAGCTTGCGCATGCCGATGAGGTTGGCCGCGTCGCGGATGTTGGCCACCTCGCGCGACGATGCGATGGCCGCCGAATTGGCCAGCCGCAGCACCTTGGCCGCCAGGCTGGGGTCGCGCTCGATCAGTGCGGCCACTTCAGGCAACGAAGTGTCTTCACGGTCCAGCGTGCGCATCAGCTTGGTGGCCAGCTCGGGCATCACCGGCAGGGCGTCGGGGTTCTTGAGGTAGCGGTCAGTGGCGTTCATGGCGGGCAGACAGCAGGTTGAGCCTCGGTCTTTTCGAGAGGCAACGTCTTGTCTATCGACCCGCCCGCCCGGTACTTGAGGCCAGGCTTGCAACGCGCTATTTCAGGCCGGGCACGGTGCCCAGCACCGCGTCGGGCAAGGCCGTGGCGATGCCCGGAAAAACGCAGATCAGCACCACCGCCCCCAGCATCAGCACCACAAAGGGCAGCACGCCCCAGATGATGTCGGCCAGCGGGATGTCGGGCGCGATGTTCTTGATGACGAAGATGTTCAGCCCCACCGGCGGGTGGATGAGGCCGGTTTCCATCACGATGGTCATCAGGATGCCGAACCAGATCAGGTCGAAGCCGGCCGCCTTGAGCGGCGGCAGGATGATGGGGGCCAACATCAGGATGATGCTCACCGGTGGCAGGAAAAAGCCCATCACGATCACCAGCAGCAGCACCGTGGCCAGCAGCAGCCAGCGCGAGAGGTGAAGGCCCACGATCCACTGCGCCGTCTCCTGACTGATGTGCAAATAGCTCATCACGTACGAGAACAGCAGCGACATGCCAATGATGAACATCAGCATGGTCGATTCCTTCAGCGTGGCCGCCAGGATGGGCTTCACATCGCGCGGCCGCCACACGCCGTAGACCACGGCGATCAGCAGCAGCGCCAGCAGCGCACCCAGCCCGGCCGTCTCCGACGGCGTGGCAAAGCCACCGTACAGCGCCACCATCACGCCGGTGAGCAGCACCACGAACGGCACCACGCGCGGCAGCATCTCCAGCTTTTCCTTCAGCGAAAAACTCTCCTGGCCCAGCAGCGCAGACTCTTCGCCATGGCTGTCGAGCCGGCCCAGCGCGTGCCGGTATTCGCGCCGGTAGTTGATGACGGCCCAGGCCGCGAACAGGCCCACCAGCAGCAGCCCGGGGCCGATGCCGGCCAGGAACAAGCGACCCAGCGACTGCTCGGCCGCCACGGCGTACAGGATCATGGTGATGGACGGCGGCAGCAGGATGCCCAGCGTGCCGCCGGCCGCGATGATGCCGGCCGCGAAGCCGGGCGAGTAGCCGCGCTTGCGCATTTCGGGGATGCCGGCCGAGCCTATGGCCGAGCAGGTGGCGGGGCTGGAGCCGGCCATGGCGGCAAACAGCGCACAAGCCAGCACGTTGGCAATGCCCAGGCCACCGGGCACCTTGTTCATCCACACATGCATGGCGGCGTAAAGATCCTGGCCCGCGCGCGAGCGGCCAATGGCCGCCCCCTTGAGGATGAACAGTGGGATGGAGAGCAGCGTGATGCTGGCCATCTCCTCGTAGACGTTCTGGGTGACGGTGTCGAGCGCCGAGGCGGGCATGAAGACCATCATGAAACCGATCGCCACGCTGCCCAGCGCGAAGGCGATGGGCGCGCCCGAGAACATCACGAACAGCGTGACCGAGGCGAACAGCAGGCCGAGGATGAGCATGGACATGGTGGCCGTCATTACCGCGGACGCGGGAATCCAGGTTTTTCAGCGGAAGTCATGGATTCCCGCCCCCGCCTTCGCTGGGGGCAGGCTCTTCGCGGAGATGACGAATGCGGTTCAGGCTGGCGCTGAGCTGCACGGCCAGTTGCAGCGTCAGCAGCGTCATGCCGGCGGCCATCAGGCCATAGGGGATCCACAGCGGTGGCGCCCAGGAGCTGGAGGTGGTCTGCCCGTCCACCCAGGCTTCGTGCAGCAGCGTCCACGACTTCCAGGCGAAAAAGCCGCAGAACAGCATGCACATTGCGTCCACGCCCACCTGCCGCCAGCGGTTCACCCCGGCGCTGAGCAGCGACGACACCGCCTCGATGCCCACATGCCCGCGCAGCGATTGCACGTAGGCGCCGCACAGGAAGGTGGCGCCCACCAGGCAGAACACCGCTGTTTCATCCTGCCAGTCGGTGGAGGCCTTGAGCAGGTAGCGGCTGAACACGCTGTAGGTCAGCACCAGCGAGGCCGCCAGCAGCGCCAGCATGCCCAGGCCCAGCATGGCGCGGTTCACCCACCGCAGCGCGTGGGCCAGTGGCAGCAGCGCCTTCGGGGTGTGCGGGTCCACCTCGGCGGGCAGTGCCGCCGCAGTGCCTCCGTGGCTCACAGCAACTTCATCGCGGCCTTGAGCAGCGCCGCTGTCGATTCATTGCGCTCGCCAAAGTCCTTCCACGCCGTGTCGTGGGCAATGGCCTGCCACTTCTTCAAGGTGGGCTCGTCGATGTCATACACCTTGGCACCGGCCTTGGCATAGACCTCGGCCACCAGCTTGTCGTCGGCCTTGGCCGCGTCGCGGGCAAAGCCCTCCAGCTCGGCACCCACGCCCATGAGGGTGTCTTGCTGGGCCTTGGGCAGCTTGCTGAAAATCTCCTTGCTCATCAGCAGCGGCTCGAACATGAACCAGTAGGTCTTGTTGCGGCCGGTCGTGAGGTGCTTGGCGATCTCTTCGAGCTTGAACGAGATGAAGCTGGTGGACGAGGTCATGGCGGCGTCCATCGCGCCGGTCTGCATGGCGGCGTAGATCTCATTCGAGGGCAGCGAGATCACCGAGGCGCCGGCCTGCTTGAGCATCATGTCCATCTCGCGGCTGCCACCGCGCACCTTCATGCCCTTGGCGTCGTCGGGTGCCACCAGGGCCTTGCTGCGGCTGGCCACGCCGCCGGCCTGCCAGATCCAGCTGACGATGACCACGCCCTTGTCGTCCAGCACCTTGGCTAAAAGCTTGCCGACTTCGGCCGTCTTCCAGGCCGCGCCCTGCTCGTAGCTGGGCACCAGCGCGGGCATCAGGCCGATGTTGGTCTCCACCACCTCGCCGCCGGCGTACGAAAGCGGCACCAGGCTCATGTCCAGCGCGCCCTTGCGCAGGGCCGAGAACTGGGCGTTGGTCTTCATCAGCGACGAGCCGGGGTAGACCGAGGCCTTGAGCGCGCCGCTGCTGCGCTTCTCGATCTCGGTGGCGAACTTGCGGCACAGCCGGTCGCGGAAATCGCCCTCGGTGAGGGTGCCGCTGGGGAACTGGTGCGAGATCTTCAGGCCGCCCGAAGTCTGCGCGAGAGCACCCTCCAGCGAGGCGCCAAGGGCCAGGCCTGCGCCTGCGTTGAGCAACTGACGGCGGGTCAAGGTCATGCGAAATCTCCGGGCCTGAGGTGCGGACGATCATAGTGCGCAGCCCCCGCGCGAACGGGTAGCGCCGCATGCAGAGAAACCCGCAGGCAAGGCAGCTTGCGGCGCATTGCCGTCATGCCCTCGCCGCCACAGCCGCCGTCATGCCCGCGCGCGGCCGCTCCGTCATGCCCGCGCAGGCGGGCATCCAGGTCTTCAGCGTCGGCTGCAGCAGCGCAGCGGCGGCGCCTTCGGCCAACGGGCTCCTCGCGGACCAGCACCGTGCCCCCGGTCGCACCTGCGCTCTCTTGTCCCGCCTTGGCCCTCGCCGCTGTCAACCCACACGCGAATGTGCCCTCTGTCCGAAGGCACCACCACTGCACTGCAACCTACGCCGGTGGTGGTCCACTTGGTGGGGCGCCGCGGTGCCTGGCGGGGCAGGTGGTTTGGGGTTCGGGCGCAGGGGCCATTCGCGGGACGCTGAGCAGGCGGGCGCGTCGGGAAGTGGGGGTTGCCCAGACCTGCCAAGGGCACGGGCCGTGTTCCGCGAGCCTGACCCGGAGAACGAACCCCGGGCCACCTGCACCACCGCACACAGAGCTGGGGCGCGAGAACCACCGACGGCTATGCGCCGGATCCAGACACACTCAAATCGGGTCGGATGCCAACGCCTGAAGGGCCTCAACCAGAAGGTCCACGTCGGCCTCGGTGTGTGCGGCCGAGAGGGCGATGCGCAAGCGCGCCGTGCCCGCCGGCACCGTGGGCGGGCGTATGGCCGGCACCCACAGGCCGCGCGCGCGCAGGCCTTCCATCACCGCCAGCGCGGCGGCGTTCTCGCCGATCACCACTGGCTGGATGGCGGTCTGTGAAGGCAGCAGCCGCCAGCCCGCCCGGGCGATGGCCGGGTTGTGCTGGGCACTGAGGCCCGCTTGCAATCGCGCCACCAGACGCTGCAGGTGAGCGCGCCGCTGGTCACCGTCCTCCCCGGCCACGCAGCGCAGGCTGGCGCGCAGCGCCTCGGCCAGCAGCGCCGGGGAGGCGGTGGCAAAGGTGTAGCTGCGCGTGGTCTGCAGCAGCCACTCGACCAGGCTTTCCGGACCGGCCACGAAGGCGCCCGCCACGCCCAGGGCCTTGCCCAGCGTGGCCATGTAGAGCACATGGCGCGAGGCGTTGGCGCCGCAGCCATTCACGGCGGCCAAGGCACCCCGACCTTGCGGCCCAAGCACGCCAAAGCCGTGGGCGTCGTCGAGCAGCAGCAGCGCGTCGTGCCGCTCGCACAGCGCGATCAGTGCGGCCACGTCGGCCACATCGCCGTCCATGCTGAACACGGTGTCGCTGAGCACCAGCTTGCGGCGCGCGGTGCAGGCGGCCAGTTGCGCTTCCAGATCGTGCAGGTCGGCGTGGGCGTAGCGGTGCACCGTGGCCTTGGAGAGCCGGGCGCCGTCGATCAAGCAGGCGTGGTTGAGCTGGTCAGAGAACAGCGCGTCACCGGGCCCCACCAGGGCCGGGATGATGCTGGCGTTGGTGGCGAAGCCGGCGTAGAAGTACAGCGCGCGCGGCAGCTGCACGAACGCGGCCAGCTCCTGCTCCAGCAGCGCGTTGGCCAGGCTGTGGCCACTGACCATGGGCGAGGCGCCCGAGCCCACGGCGTACACGTCCAGCGCGCTGCGCACCGCCGCCTTCAGCGCCAGCGCGTTGGCAAGGCCCAGGTAGTCGTTGCTGCAGAAGGCCAGCAGCGACTGGCCGTCCACGTTGAGCCGCGCGCCTGCCTCGGGCACCACGCGGCGGCGGCGGCGCAGCAGGCTGGCCTCGCCCAGCGCGGCCAGGCGGGTGTCGAATTCGTCCAGCCAGCTCATCGTGTCACCAGTCCTTGGGCAGTTGCAGGGCCACGGCCCGTGGGTCGGGCTGGGGTGACCACGCCACATCGCCCAGCAGCGGCACGCCCAGGTGTTGGCGCAGGTAAGCCAGGTTCTCGTCGGCCGCGCCCATCTGCGGATCGATGCGGTTGGCCACCCAACCGGCCAGCACCAGGCCATCGGCACGGATGGCTTCGGCGCTGAGCAGGGCGTGGTTCAGGCAGCCCAGGCGCAGGCCCACCACCAGCACCACGGGTGCGCGCAGGGCCTGGGCCAGATCGGCCAGGGTTTCGGAATCGCTGATCGGCACCCGCCAGCCGCCGGCGCCTTCCACCACCACCGCGTCGGCATGCTGCGCCAGGGCCTGGTGAGCGGCCAGCAGTTCGGCCACCGTCACCGTGCGGCCAGCGCGCCGGGCCGCACGGTGGGGCGACATCGCGTCGGGCAGCGCCACGGGGTTGTCAAGTTCGGGCGGCACGGCCACGTTGGAGGCAGCGCGCAGGGCCTGCACGTCCTCGCTGACCCATTCACCGTCGAGCTGCACCAGGCCGGCGGCCACCGGCTTCATGCCCACCACGCGGGCGTGGCGCTGGGCCAGTGCGTGCAGCAGGGCCGCGCTGACATGGGTCTTGCCCACACCGGTGTCGGTGCCGGTGACGAAGACCGTCTGTGCCACGGTTCAGACCCCGTCCACGATGCCGGGCTGCGCCGCAGCGCCGGGCCCCGCCTCGGCCAGCGTGGCGTTCAGGGCCTGCAGCGCAGCCTGGGCCAGAAAGGCGCCTTCGTCTTCCGAGATCACATAGGGCGGCATGGCGTACAGCGTGTGGCCGATGGGCCGCAGCAGCACGCCAGCGGCCAGCGCGTGGCGGGCGTAGCGGCGGGCGAAATCTGGCAGGGGGCTCTGCACGTCCCACGCGAAAATCAGCCCTTGGCGCCGCGCGTGGCGCACCGCCGGGTGCTGGTTCAGCCCGTCGAACTGCGCCGCCAGCCGCGTGGCGGTGGCTTGGTTTGCAACGAGTGCATCGGTGCTGTCGAACAGGTCCAGCGTGGCCAGCGCGGCGCGGCAGGCCAGCGGGTTGCCGGTGTAGCTGTGCGAGTGCAGGAAGCCGCGCGCCACCTGGTCGTCGTAGAAGGCCGTGTAAATCGCCTCGGTGCACAGCACGGCCGAGAGTGGCAGCGTGCCGCCGGTGAGGCCCTTGGACAGGCACAGCAGGTCGGGGCGGATGCCGGCCGCCTGGTGGGCGAACATGGTGCCGGTGCGACCAAAGCCCACGGCGATCTCGTCCAGCACCAGGTGCACCTCATAGCGGTCGCACAGGGCGCGGGCGCGCTGCAGGTACAGCGGGTCGTGCATGGCCATGCCGGCGGCGCACTGCACCAGCGGCTCCACGATCAGTGCGGCGGTGTCCTCGTGGTGCTCGGCCAGCCAGGCTTCCAGCGCGGCGGCGGCGCGCTCGGCCACGTCGGCGGCGGTTTCACCCAGCGCCGCGGTGCGCGCATCCGGGCTGGGCACGGTGGCGGCCAGGCGCACCAGCGGCGCGTAGGCTTCGCGAAACAAGGCAATGTCGGTCACCGCCAGCGCGCCCACGGTTTCGCCGTGGTAGCCACCGGCCACGCCCACGAAGCGGCACTTGCGTGGCCGACCGGCGTTGCGCCAGTGGTGGGCGCTCATCTTCAGCGCGATCTCGGTGGCCGAGGCGCCGTCGCTGCCGTAGAAGGCATGGCCCAGGCCGGTGAGCGCGGCCAGGCGCTCGGAGAGCTCCACCACCGGCGCGTGCGTGAAGCCGGCCAGCATCACGTGGTCGAGCTTGGCCAGCTGGTCGGTGAGCGCCTCGCGGATGGCCGGGTGGTTGTGGCCAAAGAGGTTGACCCACCAGGAGCTGATGCCGTCCAGCAGACGCCCGCCCTGCATGTCGTGCAGCCACACGCCTTCGGCGCGGGCGATGGGGATCAGCGGCTGCGCGCCGGGGCCGGCCTCGTGCAGCTTCATCTGCGTGCAGGGGTGCCAGACCGCCGCCAGGCTGCGTTGGCGCCAGTGGTCGTTGAGGCTCATGGTGGCGTCAGGCCGGGATGGGCGTGTCGCCGGCCTGCGGACCGGCCAACTCGCTGCGCACTTCGACGATGCGGTTGTGCGCGTCGGGGAAGACCAGCTTGGGCTGGCAGGCATCGAGCTCGTGCTCGGCCACCAGGCCGAAGGCCGCGATGATCACCAGATCCCCCACGCTGGCACGGCGCGCCGCCGAGCCGTTGAGCGAGATGATGCCGCTGCCGCGCGGCGACTTGATCGCGTAGGTGATGAAGCGCTCGCCGTTGTTGACGTTCCAGATGTGCACCTGCTCGTTGGGGCGGATGTTGCTGGCCTCCAGCAGGTCTTCATCGATGCCGCAGGAGCCTTCGTAGTGCAGCTCGCAGTGGGTGACCGTGGCGCGGTGGATCTTCGATTTCAGCAGGGTGCGGTACACAGCAGGGGCGCTTCAGAGTTCGAGGTTGTCGATCAACCGTGTGCTGCCCAGCCGCGCAGCGCCCAACACCACCAGGGGCTCAGCGCCAGTGCGCTGCTCGTCGCTGGGCGGCAGCAAATCGCTGCGGCGGCGCAGCGTGAGGTAGTCGGGCGCCCAGCCGCGCTGGCGCAGCTCATCCGCCGCAGCGGCTTCCATCTGGGCCAGGGTCTGGTCGGGCTTGCGGGCTGCCGAGGCCAGGTGCTGCAGCGCGTGCGACAGGGCGACGGCCTCCACCCGTTCCTGCGCACCCAGGTAGCCGTTGCGCGACGACAGGGCCAGGCCGTCCTCGGCGCGGATGGTGGGCGCACCGATGACCTGGATGGGCATGGCGAATTGTTTGACCATGCCGGCGATGACCTTGAGCTGCTGGTAGTCCTTCTGGCCGAACACGGCCACCGCCGGCTGCACGCACTGGAACAGCTTCATCACCACGGTGCACACGCCGGTGAAAAAGCCGGGGCGGAATTCGCCTTCCAGCAAATCGGCCAGGGCCGGCGGCGGCGCCACCTTGTAGGCCTGGGCCTCGGGGTAGAGCTCGGACTCGTTGGGCGCGAAGATGAAGTTGCAGCCCACGCTGCGCAGCAGTTCGGCGTCGCGATCGAGCGTGCGCGGGTACTGGTCGAAGTCTTCGTGCGGCAGGAACTGCAAGCGGTTGACGAAGATGCTGGCCACCACCGGGCCGCCGTGCTTCTTGGCCTCGCGCACCAGCGAAAGGTGGCCTTCGTGCAGGTTGCCCATGGTCGGCACGAAGGCGGTGCGCGTCTGGCCGGCCAGCGCGGCGCGCAGTTCGGCAATGGTGTGGATGATGCGCATGGGGTGTTCTCGTTTTGTGTGGGCGATCAGGGCCGATGGGGCACGGTCAAAAGCCGTGCTGGGCCTCGTCGGGGAAGCGGCCCTGCTTCACGTCTTGCACATAAGTCTGCACCGCTTCGCGTATGCCCAGGCCCACGTCGCTGCCGGCCACGTGGGTGAAGTCGCGCACGAAGCGCGGCCGCTTGCCGGCCGTGAGGCCCAGCAGGTCGTGCAGCACCAGCACCTGGCCGCTGGTGCCGGCACCGGCGCCGATGCCGATGGTGAGCAGGCCGGGGTTCTCTTCGGTCACCTGGCGGGCCAGGGCCGAAGGCACCAGCTCCAGCACCAGCATGGCGGCGCCCGCAGCGGCCATGGCCTTGGCGTCAGCGCGCAGCGCGGCGGCGCCAGCGTCGTCGCGGCCCTGCACGCGGAAGCCGCCCAGCGCGTGCACACGCTGCGGCGTGAGGCCCAGATGGGCGCAGACAGGGATGCCACGCTCGGTGAGGAAGCGCACGGTGTCCACCAGCACGCCGCCGCCTTCGAGCTTGACCATCTGGGCACCGGCGCGCATCAGCTCCACCGCTGAATTGAAGGCCTGCTCGGGCGAGCGCTCGTAGGCGCCGAAGGGCAGGTCGGCGATCAGCCAGGCGCTGCGCTTGCCGCGCGCCGCGCAACGCGTGTGGTAGACCATGTCGACCAGGGCCACCGGCACCGTGCTGGTGTCGCCCTGGATGACGTTGCCCAGCGAATCGCCCACCAGCAGGGTGTCGACGCCAGCGTCATCCAGCACGCGGGCGAAGGTGGCGTCGTAGGCGGTGAGCATGGCGATCTTCTCGCCACGCGCCGCCATGTCGCGCAAACGCGGTAGGCTCATCGCCGGCCGCTGGGCGGCTGCGGGGGTGGATTCAGCAGGGTGAACACTCATCGTCATGACCTCCAGCGCGGGGCAGGATTGCGGGTGCTGCATTGCAACACGGCGCGCATTCTGCCTGCTTTTGTTTCTTGGGCGCCCTGCATGGGCAGACGCGCCCCAACAGCATCACCACCTAAAACCACGAGGAGACCTCTGTGAGCGACACCATCAAGTACCTGCTGAGCGAAGAGCAGATGCCCAAGGATTGGTACAACCTGGCCGCGGACCTGCCCACGCCGGCCCCGGCCGTGCTGCACCCCGGCACCCTGCAGCCGGTGGGCCCGGACGACCTGGCGCCGCTGTTCCCGATGTCGCTGATCATGCAGGAGGTGTCGCAGGAGCGCCGCATCGAGATCCCCGAGCCGGTGCGCCAGGTGTTGCGCCAGTGGCGCCCGGCCCCGCTGTTCCGCGCCCGCGCGCTGGAGAAGGCCCTGGGCACCCCCGCCAAGATCTACTACAAGTACGAGGGCGTGAGCCCGGCCGGCTCGCACAAGCCCAACACCGCCATCCCGCAGGCCTTCTACAACCGCGAGGCCGGTATCCGCAAGCTCACCACCGAAACCGGTGCCGGCCAGTGGGGCTCGTCGCTGTCGTTCGCGGGTGCGCTGTTCGGCATTTCGGTCGAGGTCTTCCAGGTTCGCATTTCCTACGACCAGAAGCCCTACCGCCGTGCGCTGATGGAAACCTACGGCGCCACCTGCGTGGCCTCGCCGTCCAACCAAACCGCCGCCGGCCGCGCCATCCTGGCCCAGAACCCCAACCACCCGGGCAGCCTGGGCATCGCCATCTCTGAGGCGGTGGAACTGGCCGCGCAGCGCGACGACACCAAGTACGCGCTGGGCTCGGTGCTGAACCACGTGCTGCTGCACCAGACCATCATCGGCGAAGAGGCCATCCTGCAGATGGAAATGGCCGGCGACGACCCAGACGTGGTCATCGGCTGCGCGGGCGGCGGCAGCAACTTCGCGGGCATCGCCTTCCCCTTCCTGGGCCTGCAGCTGCGCGGCGGCGCCAACGCCAAGAAGCGCCGCATCATCGCCGTGGAGCCGGCCGCCTGCCCCAGCCTGACGCGCGGCAAGTACGCCTACGACTTCGGCGACACCGCCCACCTCACGCCGCTGACCAAGATGCACACGCTGGGCAGCACCTTCACGCCGCCGGGCTTCCACGCTGGCGGCCTGCGCTACCACGGCATGGCGCCCATGGTGTCGCACGCCAAGGAGCTGGGTCTGATCGAAGCCCAGGCCTACCACCAGACAGCCTGCTTCGAGGCTGGCGTCACCTTCGCGCGGGCCGAGGGCATCGTGCCGGCGCCGGAATCGAACCACGCGGTGAAAGCGGCGATTGAAGAGGCGCTGCGCTGCAAGCGCGAGGGCAAGTCCGAGACCATCCTGTTCAACCTCAGCGGTCACGGCCACTTCGACATGATGGCCTACACCGACTACTTCGCCGGCAAGCTGCAGGACGTGAACTACGACGAGGCCGCGCTGGCCACGGCCCTGGCGGGCTTGCCGGGGGTGTCGGCCTGAAAGACTGGGGCACCCGGTTGCGGGGTACCGCAACCACCCGCCGAGCGGGTGCTCAGGCCGAGGCCGGACGAAGAACAGTCCCTGCGGACTGTTCTTCGCGTGACGAGGCGTTCGGGCCTGCAAGCCCGAACGTGGAGCGGCCGTGCGCTGGCCTGAGCTAGAACTCCACCACGCGCATGCGTATGCCCGCCTGCCGCAGCGTGTCGGCCAGGCGGGTGGCGCTGTCGCGGCTGGGGATGGGCCACAGCGCCAGCACCTGGCCACCGGGTGCGGGCTGCAGTTCCAGCTTCAGGTCCTCGCCCTCGCGGCCCATGGCCTGGCGCAGGCGGCGGCGCAACTGCACCAGCGGTTCAGGCTGCTCGGACACCGCCGTCACCAAAGCAAAACTCGGCGCCTTGGCCACCGGCTCGGGCTTGCCATTGGCCCGGGCCGACGCCTGGGCCACGGGGTCGTAGGCCTCCACCGGGGTGTGGATGGGGCGGATCGTGGGCCGGGGTTTGGGCAGGGGGTGCTCGGCTGCGGGCGCTGCCTGCGAGGCCACAGGCTCGGGTGCCTTGACGACGCGGTCGGGCTTCTCGGGCGCCGCAGGCTCGGCGTGTTCGGTTTTGGCCGGTGCACCGTGGCCTGCCGCCGCCGAGTCGGCCACCGGCGAGGTCGGGCTGGGCACCGTGCCCGCGTGTGCCTGGCTTGTGGGCACGGCCGCCGGTGCGACAGCGTCATGGGTTGGTGTCACCGGCGCCAAGGCCTCTGCAGCGCTGGCTGGCGCACTGGCCGCTTCCGCCGCCGCAGCAGCCTCCACAAGCTCAGCCTGGGACGCCGCAGCCGAAGCCGGTACAGCCGCACTGGTCGCCGCCTTGGCGCTCACCGCTGAAGCCGCCGATGCTGCAGGCGCTGGCGCGACGGCGGCTGCATCGGGCGCCGGCTGCCGCAAGCCGATCACCGCCGCCAGTGCCAAACCGGCCACCAGGCCCAGGGCCCCGCCCACGCGTGGCAGCGACAGCCCGCGCCACCCACCCACCGGCACCTTGCCACCGGGCTGGGCTGGCTGGCCCATCAGCGCACGCAAGGGCACCGTGCCGTAGGCGCCCGGATAGGCTGCACTCAGCAGGTAGCGCCAATGCACCGCCGCGTCGCCACCGCCGGCCGGCGCCAGTTCACGCAAGGGCCAATCGGCCGGTGCCGGCGATGCGTCCAGGCCGTGCCGGCGCACGAAGGCCAGCAACTGCTTGGCGCTTTGTCCCGCCACGAGCTTTTCGGGTTTGAACAGGGGCTTGAGCAGCATCGCATCGCCCGAGCCCCCGTGCGGAGCTTCGAAGGCAAAGCGCACCACACCGGCCTGGCCCACCTGTTCGGGGCGCAGGCGCTTGGCCCAAGGCATGCGGTTGTGCCAGGCGATCAGGCCGTCCAGCAACTCGGCGGCACGCTTGCCACCGTCGGGGGGGCTGGCGACGATGTCGTCGCGGCCCAGCACCGGCACCTCCGCCTTGGGCGGCGGCACGACCACGGTGGCGGCCTCGCTCAGGTCAACGGTGGCGGTGTCTGTCATGGCGTCATGGGGCCACCGCCGCTTGCATCAGTGCAGCGTGACCGAGCTGCGCAACGCGCGCACGGCACCCGCCCCCACCGACGCGCCGAAGCGCTTGGCCAGTCGTTCTGCCACGTTGTCCTGTGGCGTGTAGTCGATCACTTCCTCGGCCTTCACCACCTCGCGGGCGACGTAGTCGAGGTTGCCCAGCTTGTCGGCCAGGCCCAGCTTGATGGCTTCCTCGCCGTTCCAGAACAGGCCCGAGAAGGTCTCGGGCGTTTCCTTCAGGCGAGCACCGCGGCCTTCGCGCACCACGGCAATGAACTGGCGGTGGATCTGGTCGATCATGGCTTTGGCGTAGGCGGTCTGTTTGTCACTCTGCGGCGAGAACGGGTCCAGCATGCCCTTGTTCTCACCGGCGGTGAGCAAGCGGCGCTCCACGCCCAGCTTGTCCATCAGTCCGGTGAACCCAAAGCCGTCCATCAGCACGCCGATGGAACCGACGATGCTGGCCTTGTCCACGTAGATGTCATCGGCAGAAACGGCGATGTAATAAGCCCCGGACGCGCACATTTCTTCCACAACGGCATACACCTTCTTGTTGTGAAGGGCCTTCAGACGGCGTATTTCGTCGTTGACGATGCCGGCCTGCACCGGGCTGCCGCCGGGCGAGTTGATGCGCAGCACCACGGCCTGGGCATTCTTGTCCTCGAACGCGGCCTTGAGCGACGACACCAGGCCCTCGGCGCTGGCCTCGGTACCGGCGGCGATCTCGCCGCGCACCTCCACCAGGGCCGTGTGCGGGCCTGAGGTGGGCGAGGTGTGCCCGCCACGCTGCGTGATGCCACCCCAGACCAGGGCCACCACCAGCAGGAACCAACCCATTCGGATGGCCATGCGCCAGCGCCGCTCGGTGCGACGCTCGCGCAGCAGTTCTACCGAGACCTGGCGCAGCAGGGTTTCCAGCCCGGCGCGGGTGTCAGCCTCGGACGCTATAGGCGTGGCCGTGGCCGTGGGGCCAGCCTCGCTTGGCACCGCTTCGGCGGGGTTCTGGGGCTCGGAGGTGGGGGCGGGTTGGTTCATGGTCGTACCAGGGTGGGGCTGGGCCAGGGTGGCCCACGGAAGATCATTCAGAGGGGGCCGGCTGGATGTCGCGGTCAGGGTACCAATAGACCTGGCCGTCGCGCTCGGCCACGGTCAAGGGCATGAGCTTCTTGCCACGGCAGGGGCCGGCGACACACTGGCCGTTCGACGGCTCGTAGGTGGCGCCGTGGATGGCGCAGATGATCCAGCGCTGCTCACTGCACAGGAACTGGCCCGGCTGCCAATCCATCTCGGCGGGCACGTGGGCGCAGCGGTTCAGATAGGCCACCACGCGGCCGTCAAAGCGCAGGGCAAAAGCACGGGCCGCCTCGCCCCACAGGCGCACGTCAAACACCTGCGCGTCGCCGCGCTCGGCCAACGCGGCACTGAGGCACAGGGCCTGCTCGGTGCTCATGCGACCCCCAAGGCGCTGCGCGCCGCTCCCCCAAGGGGGAGCGAGCAACTTCGAAGCGGCCGTGCGTTGCCCATGGGTTCAAGCGTTGGCCAGCAACCAGTCGTGCAACTCGCGCGTGCTGTGGGCCACGTACAGCGGGTTCAGTGGCGCAAAGGCCTCGTGGTCGTGCGCGCCGTAGCTCACGCCCACCGAGGCCGCACCGGCGTTGGCCGCCAGTTGCAGGTCGTGCGTGGTGTCGCCGACCATCAGCGTGCGCTCGGGCGCCACGCCGAACTCGGCCATCAGTTCCTGCAGCATGCGCGGGTGCGGCTTCGAGAAGGTCTCATCCGCCGTGCGGCTGGCGTCGAACAGGCCGCGCAGTTCGGTGTGGGCCAACGCCTCGTCCAAACCACGGCGGGTCTTGCCGGTGGCCACCGTGAGGAAATGGTGGCGTTGCTTCAGGTCGTGCAGCATGGCCAGCGTGCCGTCGAACAAGCTGATGTCGTGCTGGCTGGCGAAATAATGGTGGCGGTAGCGCTGGCCCAGCTCGGGGTAGCGTGCCTCGGGCAAACCGGGCACGGCGTGCTTGAGCGCGTCGTGCAGGCCCAGGCCGATCACATAGCTCGCGGCCTCGTCGCTGGGCACGGCCACGCCGATGTCGCGGCAGGCCTGCTGGATGCTGCGCACGATCATCGCGGTGGAATCGAACAGCGTGCCGTCCCAGTCGAAGGCGATCAGGTCGTAGCGGCGGGGGCGTGTGCTCATGTCAGTACCGCCCGGCCGTTCCGAAGGTACTGACAGCCCCCTCGGGGGGCAGCGAACGAAGTGAGCGTGGGGGTTTCATGTGTGTGTGGCGTTCAGGTGGGCCAGCAGTGTCTCGCACTCGGGCGGCAAGGGTGCGGCCAGCTCGATGCGGGCCCCGGTGGCGGGGTGGTCAAAGGCCAGGCGGCGGGCGTGCAGGAACATGCGGTCGAATTTGACGCCCAGCGGGTGACGGCCCGATGCCAGGGCCTTGTTCAACTCGAACTCGCCGTACTTCTCGTCGCCCACGATGGGGTGACCTTCGGAGGCCAGGTGCACGCGGATCTGGTGGGTGCGGCCGGTCTTGATGGTCACGTCCAGCAGACTCAAGCCGGGCCAGGTCTGCACCACCCGCACCAGCGAGATGGAACGGCGGCCGTCGTCATCGTCGTTGGCCACGGCCCGCACCCGGCGCTCGCCTTCGGCGGTGAGGTACTTGTGCAGGGCCACGTCCACCACCTTCTTGGCGGCCGGCCAGGTGCCGGTCACCAAGGCGGCGTAGGTCTTGCCGGTCTCGCGCTGGCGGAACTGGTCTTGCAAGGCGGTCAGCGCGCTGCGCTTCTTGGCCAGCATCAGCAGTCCCGAGGTTTCCTTGTCCAACCGGTGCACCAGCTCCAGGAACTTGGCCTGCGGCCGGGCCCGGCGCAGTTGCTCGATGACGCCAAAGCTCACGCCGGAGCCGCCGTGCACGGCCACGCCGGCGGGTTTGTCGATCACGAGCACATGGTCATCCTCGAACAGCACCGGGAACTCGCGCGGCGGCACGCTGGCCAGCGCCTCGTCGGTGGCGGGCGCGGCCACGCGCACTGGTGGCACGCGCACCACGTCGTTCAACTCCAGCCGGGTGTCGGCGGCGGCCCGGCCCTTGTTCACCCGCACCTCGCCGGCGCGGATGATGCGGTAGACGTGGGTCTTGGGCACGCCCTTCAGTTCTCGCAGCAGGAAGTTGTCCAGCCGCTGGCCGGCCGAGCCATCGTCGATGGTCACCAGCCGCACGGCCGGGGCCGCCACCGGCGCCAGGGCCTTGGGGGCCGCAGTTTTGGCGACCGGTTTGGCCACCGGCACCCGCTCACCCAGCGGCGGTCTGCCCCGGGCAGGGGCCCGCCGGGCAGGGGCTGACGTGGCTTTGCTGGCGCCCCCCGCGCGGCCACTGGCCGGATGGGTTTTCGCCTTTATAATGTTCTGAGCCACGATTGAGCTGTAAGTGCTTGATTTTTCAGAGTTTACCCGGGTGCTTGCGGGGCTATCGTGGTGATGCGTGCCCCAGTGGCATGCAAATCAGGTGATGCAACACCGCCTGAGGCGCCGGAATGGCGGGTCCCCAAGTGACCGTCGGCCGATGCTGCAAGCGGTGGCAGAGATTTATCGGATGTGCCGCCCTGCACTGCAGGGACTTCCAAAAGGTTTATAGCGGGCACGAGGCGCCGCGCAGTTTTTTGCGCAGACGCCACGGGCCCGGCGGTTCAGCATTTCGCTCAGCAGCCCGCATGTTGTCGCAACGCGCCCCCCACCCGTTCTCCACCGGCCCCGGCAGTACGCCCGCCCGGCTGGATGGCGGCTGGCCGCAAGCCCAGGCGCTCAGCGCCAGCTTGCCGCAGCAGACAAGCCTGCCACTGTCGGCCGACACCGCTGCACCGCACGCGCCAACGCTGTGAGGCCCATGCCGCCACGAGCGGCTTTCGGCCACCCAGTCCAGGGCGATTCCTTCTTTCCGGCCCTTCCTTGTTTCTCGTGCATCGGTTGAGGTGCCAGGTGGCCACGGCTGCCAGGTGCCTTCACAAGGTCGCACGGCGGGCCCTGCCCGGCCGTGCGTGAGTAGGAGTGCACATGAAGCGCATGCTGATCAACGCGACGCAGCCGGAAGAGCGGCGTCTTGCCATCGTCGATGGCCAAAAACTGCTGGATTTCGAGACCGAGATCGAAGGCCGCGAACAACGCAAGGGCAACATCTACAAGGCCGTCGTGACGCGCGTCGAGCCCTCGCTGGAAGCCTGTTTTGTCGACTACGGTGAAGACCGCCACGGCTTCCTCCCGTTCAAGGAAATCTCCAAGAACTACTTCCGCGAAGGCGTGTCGGTGCGCGATGCCAAGATCGCCGACGTGATCTCCAACGGCCAAGAACTGCTGGTGCAGGTGGAGAAGGAAGAGCGCGGCAACAAGGGCGCCGCCCTCACCACCTTCGTCAGCCTGGCTGGCCGCTACCTGGTGCTGATGCCCAACAACCCGCGCGGTGGTGGCGTGAGCCGCCGCATCGAGGGTGAGCAGCGCGAAGAGCTGAAGGAAAATCTCGACCAGCTCGAATACCCCAAGGGCATGAGCCTGATCGCCCGCACCGCCGGCATCGGCCGCTCGGCTCCCGAGTTGCAGTGGGACCTGAACTACATGCTCAAGCTCTGGGAGGCCATCGACGGCGCTGCCAAGGCCGGCAAGGGTGCCTACCTGATCTACCAGGAATCCAGCCTGGTGATCCGCGCCATCCGCGACTACTTCACCGCCGATGTGGGCGAGATCCTGATCGACACCGACGACATCTTCGATCAGGCCCAGCAGTTCATGAACCACGTGATGCCCGAGTCGGCCTCGCGTGTGAAGCGCTACCGCGACGACGCGCCGCTGTTCAGCCGCTTCCAGATCGAGCACCAGATCGAAACGGCCTTCAGCCGCACGGTGAACCTGCCCTCGGGCGGCGCCATCGTGATCGACCACACCGAAGCCCTGGTGGCCGTGGACGTGAACTCGGCCCGCTCCACGCGCGGCACCGACATCGAGGAAACCGCCACCCGCACCAACCTCGAAGCAGCCGATGAAATCGCCCGCCAATGCCGCCTGCGCGACCTGGGCGGCTTGATCGTGGTCGACTTCATCGACATGGAAGAGAGCAAGAACCGCCGCGACGTGGAACAGCGTCTGCGCGACGCGCTGCGCTTCGACCGCGCACGCGTGCAGTTCAGCTCCATCAGCAAGTTCGGCCTGCTCGAACTGAGCCGCCAGCGCCTGCGCCCGGCCCTGTCTGAGGGCAGCCACATCACCTGCCCGCGCTGCAACGGCACCGGCCACATCCGCGACACCGAGTCTTCCGCGCTGCAGATCCTGCGCATCATTCAGGAAGAGTCGATGAAGGAAAACACCGCCGCCGTGCACGTGCAGGTGCCGGTGGAGGTCACCAGCTTCTTGCTGAACGAGAAGCGCACCGAGATCACCAAGATCGAGCTGAAGCAGCGCACCACCGTGCTGCTGGTGCCCAACAAGCACCTCGAAACCCCGAACTACAAGCTGGAGCGCCTGCGCCACGACGACCCGCGTCTGGAAAACCTGCAGGCCAGCTACACCATGATCGAGGAGCCGGAGGACGAGGTGGAAATCTCGCGCCGAGAGAAGTCCAAGGCCAAGCAGGAGCCAGTGATCAAGGGCGTGCTGCCCGACCAGCCTGCCCCCGTGGCCCCGCCGCCCGCACCCTCCCCCGAGCCCGTGGCGGCTGCGCCGGTGGCCGCGCCGGCTCCGGCCGCACAGCCCGCCAGTGGCGGTGGGTTCTTCGGCTGGATCAAGAGCCTGTTTGGCGGCAGCCCCGCCCCGGCCGCTGAAGCGCAGGTCGAATCCACCGTGGGCACCTCCGGCGCCCAGCGCCCCACCGAAGGCCGTGAAGGCCAAGGCAACCGCGACGGCCGTGGCCAACGTGGTGGCCGTGGTGGTGAACGCGGCGACCGCGGTGGCCGCAATGGCAAGCCGGGCGAGCGTGGAGCCCGTGGTGAAGGTCGCGGTGAGGGCCGTGGTGGCGAAGCCCGCGCCGAAAGCGGCCGTGGCGAACGCGGCGAGGGCCGCGGCGACAAGCGCCGTGATGGTCAACGTGAAGGCCAGCGGGACAGCAACCGCCGTGGTGGCTCCGCAAGCTCGGCCCCAGCCCGCACCGACGAGCTGGAAACCGCCCTGCCGCTGGTGGCTGCGGCCAGTGACCAGCCGCGCAACGACAACCGCCGCCAGCGCCCGCCGGTGGAGCGCGACGTGAGCGTGGACGCCGAGGCCCAGCCGCTGTTGGCCGAGGGAGCCGAAGGCGCCGACGCCGTGGAAGGCACGGACGCCGCCGGCAGCGAAGCCGAGCGTGGCCGCCGCCGCCGCCGCCGTGGTGGCCGTGGCCGTGAAGAAGGCCGCAACGATGGTGAAGCCGGCAGCGAAGCCTCCGGCGACGACGCACCGGCCAGCGCCGAGGCCGCCGAGGTTGAGGCCACACCGCGCGACGATGAGCGTCAGGTTGAGCGTGATGGCGACGGCAACCGCCGCCGCCGTGGTGGCCGTGGCCGCCGCGAGCGCACCGAGGGCGACGAGGCCCAGGCGGTTGCAGGTCAGGACGCACCGGCCGCAGCGCAGGACGAAGCACCGGCCCCCGAGCTGGCCGCCCCCGCGCCGGTGATGGCCCCGGCCCCTGTGGCCGAGGTGGCAGCCCCCGTGGCCGCCGCTGCACCCGCCCCGGTGGCCGCTCCGGCACCGGCACCGGCCCCTGCAGCCCCTGTGCGCGTGGAGCCCTTCGTGCTGGGCCTGGACGAATTGCAGCGCATCGCTGAAGGCGCCGGCCTGAGCTGGGTGAACTCCGACGCTGACAAGATCGCCGCCGTCCAGGCCGCCATCGCTGCCGAACCCGCGCCGGTGCACGTGCCGCGCGAGCGTCCGCCGCTGGTGATCGTCGACGAAGGCCCGCTGGTGCTGGTGGAGACCAAGAAGGACCTGAGCCAGTTGACCCTGCCCTTCGACCCGGCCAACCAGGCTCGTTGAACCTGAAGGCGCCCCACGCGGCGCCCACGAAAAAGCCGCCTGGGCTCACGCCCCGGCGGCTTTTCTTTTGGGTGCAGCGGCGGGGTCAGCTGCCCAGCAGGTCCAGCGCGCGCACATAGCTGGGGTGGCGCATCAGCTCGTCCCACGACAGCGGCGGGTAGTGCGGCAGCAGCGACTGACGTCGCCGCTCGCTGTGGCCGTTGAAGGCCCATTGCCCACGCGAACGGGCCTTGGACAGGCCGTCCAGCAGGTCGTCCACCGGCCGGCCGCCGTCCACCTGCGACTGGTTGCAGTACAGCACCATGTCGCAGCCGGCGTTCAGCGCCACGATGGCGGCGTCCACCGGCCTGACCTGCTTGCCGGCGATGAAGCGCGCACCTTCCATGCTCAGGTCGTCGCTGAAGATGGCGCCGGTGAAGCCCAGCTCCACGCGCAGGATGTCCTGCAGCCAGAGGCTGGAGAAGCCAGCGGGCAGTTCGTCCACCTTGGGGTAGACGACGTGCGCCGGCATGACGCTGCTGAGCGAGCTGCTGAGCCAGCCATAGGGCAAGGCGTCGTCGGCCAGGATGGCCTTGCGCGAGCGCTTGTCCACCGGCACGGCCACGTGGCTGTCGGCCTTCACAAAGCCATGCCCGGGGAAGTGCTTGCCGCAGTTGGCCATGCCGGCCTGCAGCAGGCCCTGCATCAGGCTCTTGGCCAGGAGGGTGGCCACGCGCGCATCGCGGTGGAAAGCACGGTCGCCAATCACGCTGCTGCCGCCGTGGTCCAGGTCCAGCACCGGGGTGAAGCTCAGGTCCACACCGCAGGCGCGCAGCTCGGCTGCAAGCACGTAGCCGGCGGCGGTGGCGGCGTCGGTGGCGCGCATGGCGTCGCGCATCCACAGCTCGCCAAAGTGGCGCATGGGCGGCAGATGGGTGAAGCCGTCGGTGCGAAAGCGCTGCACGCGGCCGCCTTCGTGGTCCACGCAGACCAGCAGGTCTTCACGGATGCGCTTGGCCTCGGCCACCAGCTTGGTCAACTGGTGCCGGTTCTGCCAATGGCGGCCGAACAGGATCATGCCGCCAGTGAGCGGGTGCGCCAGGCGGCGGCGGTCGGCGTCGGTGAGCTCGGGGCCTGCAATGTCCAGGATGACGGGGGATTGCTCGGTCATGGGGTGGTGGTGGGGGCGGCGGTGGGGATGGTTTCAACCACGACGAAGCTGACCACATAGTCGGTCTCGTCGCTCAGGGTCACGTGGGCCTGCAGCTGACGCGCGGCAAACCACGCGGCCAGCTCGCCGTGCAAGCGCACAAAGGGCTGGCCGCTGGGGTGGTTGAGGATCTCGCAGGCGCGCCAGGTCATGGGCATGCGCATGCCCAGTCCGATGGCTTTGGAAAAGCTCTCCTTGGCAGAGAAGCGCGTGGCCAGAAAGGCCTGCCCACGGGATTCGGCACGCGCCCGGCGGGCGTGAAACACCTGCAACTCGGTGGGCCCCAGCACCTTCTCGGCAAAGCGGTCACCGCGCCGGGCCAGGGTGTCGGTGATGCGGCGCAGGTCGCAAACGTCGGTGCCGATGCCAAAGATCACGTCTGCGGCCTCAAGCTCTCACATCCGCTTCGCGGATGCAGCGCAGGTAGTCATGGATGGTGGCGGTGTAGCCCAGCTCCAGCGCGTCGGCGATCAACGCGTGGCCGATCGACACCTCGTCCACGCCCGGTACTTCGCGCAGGAACGCCGTGAGGTTGTCGCGGTTCAGGTCGTGGCCAGCGTTCACGCCCAAGCCCAGGGCCAGCGCGGCCCGGGCGGTGGCGGCGAAGCGGCTGCGCACCTCGGCTTCACTCGCGGTGCCATGGGCACTGGCATAGCTCTCGGTGTAAAGCTCAATGCGGTCGGCGCCCAGCGCGCGCACGTCGGGCATGGCCTCGGGCACCGGGTCCATGAAGAGGCTCACCCGCACGCCCAGGGCGTGGCATTCCTGGATCAGCGGGCGCAGTGTGTCGGCGTCGGCGGGCAGGTTCCAGCCGTGGTCGGAGGTGAACTGGCCCACGCTGTCGGGCACGAAGGTGGCTTGGTGCGGCCGCACCTCGCGGACCACGTCCATCAGGTTGTGCAGCGGGTTGCCCTCAATGTTGTATTCCACTTGGGGCCAGTCGCGCTGGAGCAAAGCGGCCAGTTCCAGCACATCGCTGTGGCGGATGTGGCGCTCATCAGGCCGCGGGTGCACGGTGATGCCTTGGGCGCCGGCGTTCAGCACGAACTCGGCTGCCCGCGTGACGCTGGGAATGCCCAAGTGCCGCGTGTTGCGCAGCAGGGCCACCTTGTTCAGGTTCACCGACAGCGCAGTGCCGCGGTGGCCGTGGGGCCGGGCTTCGGGGGCGACGAGTGGGTTCATGGTGCGGGGTCGGAAGCTGCGGGAGGAGCGGGCTGTGTGGCCAGGCCGGGTGGCCGCTCCATCAGTTGCTGGGAGGCGATCATCACGTCGCGCGTGCGCAGGCGTGCACTGCCCAGATGATAGTGAAGCGTCTGCCGCAGGCTGGCCTTGAGGCCGGCCAGGCCCTGGGCGCAGGCGGTTTGCAGGCCGCGCAGGTCGCCGGCATCCAGCGCCTGCTGCAGTTGCTGCAGCAGCGCGCCGCTGAGCGCGCCCTCGCCCTGGCCGTGCAGGGCCACGCCGGTGTCGGGCCGCAGCACATAGCGGCGCTCGGCCTGCAACGGCTGCTGCGTGGCGGTAAGGGTGTCGAGCTGCGGCAGCAGGCCGGTCTCGCGCAGCAGCACGATCTCGAAGGCACGCAAGGCCGCTTGGGTGAGGGTGTCGTGCTCGGCCGCCAGGGCGGGCAGCGTGGCGGTGTAGGCGTCGAACAGCACGGGGTGGGCGTCACCCCGTGCCAGCAGCTTCATCATCAGCTCATTCAGGTAGAAGCCGCTGAACAGCGCCGCACCGCTGAGCATGGGCGCCCCGCCGGCCCATTCGGCGCCACGCAGTGTGAGCACGTCGGCCGTCTCATCGGTCTTGGGGCGGCCGACCGTCACCAGGATGCGTTGGAACGGCAGCAGCACCGATTTCAGCTGCGAATAGGGCCGCTTGGCTCCCTTGGCTGCCACCGTGACGCGGCCCTGGTCGCGGGTGAACACATCCAGGATGAGGCTGGTCTCGCTCCAGTCGTAGCGGTGGAGCACAAACGCCTGGGACGGCACCCCTCTGCCGCGAGGCGTCATTCGTAGCCGTAGGAACGCAGGTGTTCCTCGGTGTCGGCCCAGCCTGAGCGCACCTTCACCCACAGCTCAAGGAAGACCCGGGCCTCCATCAGCCGCTCCAGCTCCTGGCGGGCGTCGCTGCCGATGCGCTTGAGGCGCTCGCCACCGGCACCGATGACCATGCCCTTGTGGGCGTCACGCTCGACCACGATGGAGGCGCTGATGCGGCGACGCAAACCACCCTCCTCTTCCTCCCACTTGTCGATGACGACGGTGGAGGTGTAGGGCAGCTCGTCACCGGTGAGGCGGAACAGCTTCTCGCGGATGATTTCGCTGGCCAGGAACTTCTCGCTGCGGTCGGTGAGCGTGTCTTCCTCGTACATCCACTCCTGCTCGGGCAGGTAGGGCTTGAGGATGCCGAACAGGCGATCCACATCGGCCTTCTTGCGCGCCGACATGGGCACGAACTCTGCAAACGGGTGGCGCTCCTGCATGCCCTTGAGCCAGGGGAGGATGTCGCTGCGGCGCTGCACCTCGTCAAGCTTGTTGGCGATCAGGAACACCGGCTTGCCAGCAGGCAGCAGCGCCAGCACCTTGGCGTCGGCCATGTCGAAGCGGCCGGCCTCGACCAGGAACAGCACCACGTCCACATCGCCCAGCGTGGCCTGCACCGTGCGGTTGAGGGTGCGGTTCAGCGCCGTGGCGTGCTTCATCTGGAAGCCCGGCGTGTCGACGAACACGAACTGCGCCTCGTCGACCGTGCGCATGCCGGTGATGCGGTGGCGCGTGGTCTGGGCCTTCTTGGAGGTGATGCTGATCTTCTGGCCCACCAGGGCGTTCATCAGCGTGGACTTGCCCACGTTGGGGCGGCCGACGATGGCGATCAGGCCGCAGCGCTGCGGCGCGCCGTCATGCACGGCGGGCTCGGGGGTGGGGTTTTGGTCGGGGTTGGTGTCCACGGTGGTCCAGCAAGAAGGTGGGGCAACGCCGGGCATCAGCCTTGGCTTTGCAGCAGGGCCAGCACCTTGCGGGCGGCCTCTTGTTCAGCGACGCGGCGAGAGCGTCCTTCGCCCATGGCCGCGAGATCCAGGGCCGGCACGGCGCACTCGACGTCGAAGGTCTGGGCATGGGCTTGCCCTCGGGTGGCCACGATGCGGTAAGTGGGCACGGCCTGCTTGCGTCCCTGCAGCCATTCCTGCAGCTCGGTCTTGGCGTCCTTGCGCCAGGCGTCCATGCTGCTGGCCATCACCACCTCGCCGAAGAGCTGGTGCACCAGGGCCGTGGCGGCGTCAAAGCCACCGTCCAGGAAGACCGCGCCGATCACCGCCTCCATGGCATCGGCCAGGATGGAGGGGCGCTGGGCACCGCCGCCACGGGCTTCGCCTTCCGAGAGGCGGATGACCTCGTTCAGGCGCAGCACCAGGGCCGCCTTGTGCAGGCTGTCCTCGCGCACCAGGTGGGCGCGCACCCGGGTGAGGTCGCCCTCGTCTGACACGTCGAAGCGCTCGTACAGCAGGCGCGAAACGGCCAGGTTCAAGGCTGCATCGCCCAGGAATTCAAGCCGCTCGTTGTGGTCGGCGCCAAAGCTGCGGTGGGTCAGCGCGCGGGTGAGCAGGGCCGGCAAGACAAACCGGTAGCCCAAGCGCTCCTGCAGAGAATGGATAGGGTCCATGCGGCCGTGCACGCGGCTTCAGCGCGTGGTGCTGGCGCCCTGGTACTTGATGAGCAGGTAGACCGGATCGAAGATCTCGATCTCTCTGTCGTACGCGAACCGCACCACCAGCTTGTCGCCGCTGTTCTCGATCTGCAGATCGCGACCGCTGATGCTGGTGATACCGTACTCGATGATCTTCTGCTTCTCGAACCCCGCCCGGATCTCGGCCGCCGTGGGGCTGGGGCCCTCGGTGATGCGGCGCACCGTGTTCTTGATGGCCATGTACTCCTGCACCGTGGGCACGACCTTGATCACCACGGTGCCGCCGAAGGCGATGACCACGGCCCAGAACACCAGGCCCATGAGCGAAAGGCCGCGCTGGGAATGCCGAGCAGAGTGGAGGTGCGTCATGTGCTTACCCGCCTAGGCGGTCACTTGAAGGAGCCGATGCGCCCGAGGTTGCCGAAGTTCATCCAGACGAAGAAGGCCTTGCCCACCAGGTTGCGGTCGGGCACGAAACCCCAGTAGCGCGAGTCTTCCGAATTGTCGCGGTTGTCACCCATCATGAAGTAGTGGCCTTCGGGCACTTTGCAGACAAAGCCTTCGGTGCTGTAGCGGCACTGGTCCTTGTTCGGGAAATCTTTGGTCTGCAGCGGGTTGAAGGGCAACACCTGGGAAAACCGCTGGATGGCATGCTCGACGCCGCCCAGATTCTCGGTGAAGCGCGCCATGTAGCGCATGGCTTCGTCGTCGTAGGCGTCTGTCTGCGGCGCCGTGGCCACCGGCTGGCCATTGATCTTGAGCTGGGCGTTGAGGTACGACACCTCGTCGCCCGGCAAGCCCACCACGCGCTTGATGTAATCCACGCGCGGGTCCACCGGGTAGCGGAACACCACCACGTCGCCGCGCTGCGGGGTGTGGTTCTCGATGATCTTCTGGTTCAGCACCGGCAGGCGGATGCCGTAGTGGAATTTGTTCACCAGGATGAGGTCGCCAATCTGCAGCGTGGGGATCATCGAACCCGAGGGGATCTTGAACGGTTCGAACAGGAACGAGCGCATCACGAAGACGATGACGATGACCGGGAACAGCCCGGCCGTCCAGTCCAGCCACCAGGGCTGCATCAGCAGGGTCTCACGGGCCTCGGTGATGTCGCCATCCACCTTCTCGATGCCCTGGCGGGCCAGCTCGGCGCGGCGCTGGGCGTCCTGCACTTCCAGGTTGCGGGCGGCGGCCTCGCGCCCGGGGCGGAAGCGGTAGCGCTCGGCCAGCCAGAAGAAGAAGGTCACCACCGTGAGGCACAGCAGCAGCAGGGCAAAGTTGCCGTGCCACAGGTCGAGGTACCAGCCCCCCAGGTAGACGACAAGGGCGCCGTACAGCGCAGCGGTCAATGCACTCATGTGTGTTTTCTGTCGTCCGTCAGTCGTCTACTTGGAGGATGGCGAGGAAGGCTTCCTGCGGCACCTCCACAGAGCCGATCTGCTTCATGCGCTTCTTGCCGGCCTTCTGCTTCTCGAGCAGCTTGCGCTTGCGGGTGATGTCGCCGCCGTAGCATTTTGCCAGCACGTTCTTGCGCAGCGCCTTCACGTCTTCGCGGGCAATGATGGCGGCACCGATGGACGCCTGGATGGCCACGTCGTACATCTGGCGCGGGATCAGCGTGCGCATCTTGGCCGCCACCGCGCGGCCACGGTACTGGCTTTGCGAACGGTGCACGATCATGGCCAGCGGGTCGACCCGGTCGCCGTTGATCATGATGTCCACCTTCACCACGTCGGCGGCGCGGTACTCCTTGAACTCGTAGTCCATGGAAGCGTAGCCGCGCGACACACTCTTGAGCTTGTCGAAGAAGTCCAGCACGATCTCGGCCAGCGGCAGTTCGTAGGTGAGCATCACCTGCTTGCCGTGGTAGGCCATGTTGAGCTGCACGCCGCGCTTCTGGTTGGCCAGCGTCATCACCACGCCCACGTAGTCCTGCGGCATGTACAGGTGCACCGTGACGATGGGCTCGCGGATCTCGCGGATGCGGCCCAGGTCGGGCATCTTGCTGGGGTTCTCCACTTCCAGCACGGTGCCGTCGTTCAACTCGACCTCGTAGACCACGCTGGGGGCGGTGGTGACCAGGTCCTGGTCGAACTCGCGCTCCAGACGCTCCTGCACGATCTCCATGTGCAGCAGGCCCAGGAAGCCGCAGCGGAAGCCGAAGCCCAGCGCCTGCGACACCTCGGGCTCGTAGCGCAGCGAGCTGTCGTTGAGCTTGAGCTTCTCCAGCGCGTCGCGCAGCTGGTCGTATTCGCTGGCCTCGGTGGGGTACAGGCCTGCGAACACCTGGGGCTGGATTTCCTTGAAGCCGGGCAGCGCCTCGGTGGCCGGGCCGGCGTTGTTCGGCAGCTTCTTCTCGATGGTGACGGTGTCGCCCACCTTCGCGGAGGCCAGCTCCTTGATGCCGCAGATCAGGAAGCCGACCTCGCCGGCCTTGAGCACGTTGCGGTTCTCGCTCTTGGGCGTGAACACGCCCAGGTGCTCAATGGGGTAGACGGTGTTGGTGGCCATCAGGCGGATGCGTTCGCCCTTTGAAAATTGGCCGTCCACCATGCGTACCAGCATCACCACGCCGACGTAATTGTCGAACCAGGCGTCGATGACCATGGCCCTCGGCGGCCCCTCGGCGTTGCCCTTGGGCGGTGGCATGCGGGCGATGACGGCTTCCAGAATCTCGTCGATGCCTATGCCCATCTTGGCCGAACAGGAAATGGCGTCGGTGGCGTCGATGCCGATGACATCTTCGATCTCGGCGCGCGCGTTTTCAGGGTCGGCGGCCGGCAGGTCGATCTTGTTGAGCACCGGCACCACTTCCACACCCAGGTCGAGTGCGGTGTAGCAGTTGGCCACCGTCTGGGCCTCGACGCCCTGCGAGGCGTCCACCACCAGCAGCGCGCCTTCGCAGGCCGACAGCGAGCGGCTCACTTCATAAGAGAAGTCGACGTGCCCCGGCGTGTCGATGAGGTTGAGGTTGTAGACCTGCCCGTCCTGGGCCTTGTATTGCAGCGCCGCCGTCTGTGCCTTGATGGTGATGCCGCGCTCGCGCTCCAAGTCCATCGAGTCCAGCACCTGCGCCTCCATCTCGCGGTCGCTCAGGCCACCACAGCGCTGGATGATGCGGTCGGCCAAGGTGCTCTTGCCATGGTCGATGTGGGCAATGATGGAGAAGTTGCGGATGTGGTTCATGGCGTCTGCCGCGCTCGGATCGGAAGCTACAACGGCGAACGCCGTTGCATGGGAGGCTCATATCGCGCAGCGATGTGAAGGCCCGTCAGGGCCGTGCCGAACATAAAAAAAAGGCGCGTCAAAAGGAGACGCGCCTTCCAACAAAACGTATGGCAACTGCTTGTTGGGCCTTCATTCTAGCCAAAAGCCCCCCGCTGCAAGCCGCATTTTTATTGGCTTGGCTGTCGTTGCAGGGTGCCAACAGCAAAATCCATCAACAACTTATCCACAGTTTCGATTGAACATCCTGGGGATAGATAGTGACGGCCGAAAGCGTCGCCAATATCGCTCTAAAAGTGCGTATTTCGGTGTCGATTGTAGCGGCTGAGGATCTCAATCCGGATCGCCACAAAATGTTTGCATGCACTCACAAACATAAGCGTGGTGAGACTGCGACGTACGCCTTGCGCCGCATCCCCCCAGCCCACTCAAGCTCTTCCCATGAAGTGAAAAGCCCCACAAGACCGCTAGGGTTATGGGGCTTCCGTGTCAGGCCGTCGGCGGCCTGCAGGTCTCACTTCTGTGGCCGGATGATGACGTAGTTGACCCAGTCTCCGCGCCGCACCAGCACCGTCACCGGGCGGTTCTTGTCCAGCTTGGCCGCCAGCGTGGTGAACTGCTTGACGTCCGACACCTCCACGTTGTCGATGGCCTGGATCACATCGCCCTCACGCAGGCCGGCACGGGCTGCCGCACCGTCAACACCGTCCACGCGCACGCCGCCACGGATGCGCAGTTCCTTGCGCTGGGCATCGCTGAGGTCGGCCACCGTCAATCCCAGCGCTGCCTTGGCCGCTGAGGACGACGCCGGCTCGCTCGGGCTCTTGGCCGACTTGTCGGCTTCCATCTCGGCCACGGTCACCACCACATCCTTGTGGCCGCCGCGCCGGTACAACTGCAGCGTGACCTTCGCGCCAGGCTTGGTGCCGCCGATGAAGCGCGGCAGGTCGCCCGACTTCTCCACCGTCTTGCCATCCACCTTGGTGATGATGTCACCAGCCTCCAACCCGGCCTTCTCGGCGGGTGTGCCCGGCTCCACCCCTTGCACAAGAGCACCGATGGGTTGCTTGCCCAAGCCCAGCGACTCGGCCACTTCCTTGGTAACGGGCGCGATGCGCACACCGATGCGGCCGCGGATCACACGGCCCGAAGCACGCAACTGGTCGGCCACGCGCATGGCCTCATCAATCGGAATTGCGAAGGCGATGCCGGCGTAGGCGCCCGAAGTGCTGTAGATCTGCGAGTTGATGCCCACCACCTCGCCGCGCATGTTGATCAACGGGCCCCCAGAGTTGCCGGGGTTGATGGCCACGTCGGTCTGGATCAGCGGCAGGTAGTCGCCGGTATCGCGCTGTTTGGCGCTGACGATGCCGGCCGTGACGGTGTTCTCGAGATTGAAGGGCGAGCCAATGGCCATCACCCACTCGCCCACCTTGAGGCGGCTGGCGTCGCCGATCTTCACGGCCGGCAGACCGGTGGCCTCGATCTTCACCACGGCCACGTCGGTGCGCGTGTCGGCCCCGATCACCTTGGCCTTGAACTCGCGCTTGTCGGTGAGCTTGACGGTGACCTCGTCGGCCCCCTCCACCACATGGGCATTGGTCATCACGAAACCGTCGGCACTGAGGATGAAGCCCGAGCCCACGCCACGGCGCTGCGGGGTGTCGTCGTCGTTGCCCCCGCGCGGGCTGCGCTGGTTGGGCACGGGAATGCCGAAACGCTTGAAGAACTCTTCCAGGCCGGGGTCCAGTTGGCCGCCGCCGTGGCGACCCACCGACTTGCTTTTCTCGCTGGTGCTGATGTTCACCACGGACGGGCTGTTCTGCTCGACCAGTTCGGTGAAGTCGGGCAGTCCGCGCACCTGGGCGGCGGCCGTGGTCGGCTGCAACGCGACCAGACCCGGCAAAACTGCCAGGGCAGCAATGGCCAGTCCACGGCGTGCAGTGGCAACACGGGGCGACAGAGACATGGGGACTCCTTGCAAGAAGTAGGTTGGTTTAACGGCGACGCTCCAGGGCATCCACAAAGCGCTGCAGCGTCTCGACCGGCACGTCACCGAGCACCGTGATCCACTGCGTGCCGCGCTGCAGTGACAGCGAGTGGGTGGCGCCGATGGCGGTACTGCCTTGCGCTTGGTGCCGCTCGGGCTGAAAAGGTTCGATGAACAGCGACACGTGGGTCAAGCCGTCCGAGAAGATGGCCTGCAGCACCACCGGCGTGCGCGGATCGTCGGGCGTGCCCAGGCTGCGCCGCGCGCTCTGCATCTCGCGAAAGCCGCTGGGCAGGTTGCGCACCTGCCAGCCTTCGGAGTCGAGCGTCACCGGGATGGCCACCGGCCGCACCACCTTGTAGCCTTCCAGCCGGCGCAGGGTGTTCTGGATGGCCTCCACCTGGGGCTTGATGTCCAGCACCAACTCCGAGAAGGCTTCAGACTCCAGCGTCTGCCCGCTGGCCGCCAGGATGTCGGTTCGCAGCAGCAGCCCGGTATGGCGTTCGGCCCACAGCCGCTGGCTGTAGCGCCAGGGGTCTCGGGCACGCAGCAGCACCACGTCGGCCTCGAAACCCGCCACGCGGTCTACGCCCAGGTGCCGCAGTTCGTACCACTCCAGCACGTGGCCGCCCGGGCCCGAAAACAGAGCCGGAAAGTTGGCCCGCACGTCGCGCTGTTCCACCACGGCCACGCGCGCCTTGGGCCACAGCGTGTGCACGGTGTCGTTCACGCGCAGCACACCGCGCGATTCGCCGTCCAACGCGTCGATGCGCTCGGCCTGCTGGTTGCCGTCCACAAAGTGGGCCACCCGCGAGCTGCTGAACTGACCGGCAGCGGACAGCACCAGCACACCCTGGTAGTTGCGGCGTGAGGCGGCCTCGTGGGTGCGGGCCAACCAGGCGCGAGCATCCAGCAGCGCGTCGGCGGTGGCCGGTGGCCAGACACCCGAGCCCGGCCGGCTCTGGGGCTGCGCACTGCAGACCGAGGCGCCAAGCAGCAAGGTGGCCGCCATGCTCAGCCACCGCAAGCGAGCCAGGTGCGCAGGTTTGGGATGAAGCATGGACTGAACCCGAGCCCTCAACGCCCGGCCGGCGAGGCCGCCACCTGCCGCACACCACCCGGTGTGGCCAGCACCATGCCACGCCCATACTTGCGGTGCGCATCCAGATAGCGGTCAAGCGCCGGATCGCGCACAAAGGCGCTCGCGGCCAATTCGGAGGGCTCCGCAGTCAGCCCCTCGGCCATCAGCGTGCCCACCTGCCGCACCGCCCCTGCGTCGGCGAGCGCCACGGCCGAGTTGGGCACAGGGGCCGCCGCCAGGGTCACAGGGGCTTCGGGCACGGCCACGCCGCGCATCACTGCCGCCACACCGATCACGGTCAGCACACCGGCGGCCATGGCCATGGGAGCACCCCAGTGGCGACCACCGCCAGCCACCGCCACCGCTGGCGCCACTGCGGGCATCTGGGGGGGGGCGGCCTCAACAGGCGCCAGCACCACCGGCTCATGGGCCATGCGCTCACGCAGGCGCGCCAGAAAAGCCGTATCCGCCGTCGCGCCACACGCCAGGTCTTCCGAGCGCAGCACATCGCCAATCAAGGCATAGGTGTGCCAATCAGCACGGGTCTGGGCGTCGTCACGCCAGGCCGCACAGGCGGCCGCCACCTCGTCCTGACGGGCCTCGCCATCGGCCAGGGCCGACAGGCACTGCCGCCGCCTCATGGCCTCACCGGATTCACCAGACTTCATCTCGTCCATGACCAAGCTCTCCACATCACACCGCACATGGCACAACCCACCCTCTCACCAGCGCTCGCCGTCGCGGGTGTCCAACAGGGGACGCAGACGTTGTGCGATCGCTTCACGCGCCCGGAAGATCCGCGAGCGGACCGTTCCGATCGGGCAATTCATCACATCTGCAATTTCTTCGTAGCTCAAACCTTCGATCTCACGCAGGGTGATCGCCTGCCGCAGATCCTCTGACAGGGCCTCGATCGCCGCGTTCACCGTGGCGGCGATTTCCTTGCTCTGCAACACCGCATCGGGCGTCGCCATGTCGGTTGGTTCCGATTGGCGGTGCGAAGTTTCGTCCTCGTCGTCATCGCGGTGCAGGGCTGCCTCGGTCACCACCGGGTCGCGCTTCATGTCCATCAGCGCCTTCTTGGCGGTGTTCACGGCAATGCGGTACAGCCAGGTGTAAAAGGCGCTCTCGCCACGGAACTGCGGCAAGGCCCGGTAGGCGCGGATGAAGGTTTCCTGGGCGATGTCGGGCACCAGATCGACATCGCGCACCATGCGACCCACCAGGCGCTCGATGCGGCGCTGGTACTTGACCACCAGCATCTCGAAGGCCTTGACGTCGCCGCGCTTGACGCGCTCGACCAGGCCGGCGTCCACATCCGGGGCCAGAGCGCTCAAAACGCCTCCCCAGTGCGCTGCAGGGTGGCAGGTGTGGGCTGGCTCAGCGCCACCCGCAAGGCGTGCCAGGCGGCGGGCGCAGACGGGCTCGACACCGGCAGCCAGATCGTCTGGCCCAGCGCCGGCGGCAGTGCACGCCAGCGCAGCAACATGGCATCGCCCAGGTCCAGCATCAGGTCAACTTCCCCGGCCGGGGCATCCGCCAAGACGGACGCGGCCGCGCCAGCCACGGGCGTGCAAACCCAGAGGCTGCCGGTCCACGACAGTCGCATGGGTTCTTGGCGGGCATGCCAGAGCAGAGTGGCCGCCGCAGCCAAAGTTCCAACTGCGAGCAGCGAAACCACCAGAACCAGCGGCAATTCGGCCAAGAACGCCGACGCAGCCTCGCCAGCGATGTGCCAGGTGAGCCAGGCCGCGAAGCAGCCCAGCGCGCTCAGCCACAGGCCTGCAGCGGCCGCCCACCAGCCGCCGCGCAGGGCGGACTGGACTTCAACCGGGGGCGCAGCGCGCATGGGGCGCGAGCGGCAGGGGTGGCGTCAGACGCGGCGGAAGACCAACGTGCCGTTGGTGCCGCCAAAGCCGAAGTTGTTCTTCACGGCCATGTCGATCTTCATCTCCCGCGCGGTGTTGGCGCAGTAGTCCAGGTCGCACTCGGGGTCCTGGTTGAAGATGTTGATCGTCGGCGGCGAGATCTGGTTGTGCAGCGCCAGCACCGTGAAGATGGACTCCACGCCGCCCGCGCCACCCAGCAGGTGGCCGGTCATCGACTTGGTGGAGTTCACCACCAGCTTCTTGGCATGGTCCCCGAACGCGAGCTTGATCGCATTGGTTTCGTTCAGGTCGCCCAGCGGGGTCGACGTGCCGTGCGCGTTCAAATATTGAATCTGCTCAGGGTTGACCTGCGCACTGCGCAGCGCCGCCTTCATGGACCGCTTGGGGCCGTCCACGTTGGGCGCGGTCATGTGGTACGCGTCGGCACCCATGCCAAAGCCGATCAGTTCGGCGTAGATCTTGGCGCCGCGCTTCTTGGCGTGCTCGTACTCTTCAAGCACCATCACACCGGCACCTTCGCCCAGCACAAAACCGTCGCGGTCTTTGTCCCAGGGGCGCGAAGCGGTTTCGGGTGAATCGTTGCGGGTTGAGAGCGCCCGTGCCGAAGCAAAGCCGCCCACGCCCAGCATCGACACCGTGGCTTCAGAGCCACCCGCCACCATCACGTCCACGTCGCCGTACTCGATCATGCGACCAGCCTGGCCGATGCAATGCAGGCCCGTGGTGCACGCAGTGACCACGGCCATGTTCGGGCCGGTGAAGCCGAAACGGATCGAGACATTGCCCGAGATCATGTTGATGATCGAGGCCGGCACGAAGAAGGGTGAAATGCGGCGCGGGCCGCGCTCCACCACCATGCGGGCGGTGGCTTCGATCTCGGGCAGACCCCCGATGCCGGAACCGATCATGCAGCCGATGCGCTCGGCCTGCTCTTCGCTGAGTGCGTTGCCAGTGGGCAAACCCGCATCCTGCACGGCTTGTATGGCCGCAGCCATGCCGAAGTGGATGAAGCTGTCCATCGCCTTGGCTTCCTTGCCGGGGATGTACTCCTCGACCTTGAAGCCCTTCACCTCGCCCGCGAAATGGCAGGTGATGCCAGATGCGTCGAACTTGGTGATGTTGGCGATGCCCGATCGGCCTGCAACCAGGTTGCTCCAGCCTTCGGTGACGGTATTGCCCACGGGGCTGATCAGCCCCAGGCCGGTGACAACGACGCGGCGACGAGTCATGCGTTACAACGGTTCAGTGCAAGGTGAGCGCGCAAGGCGCATCAGGCCTTGGCGTGGCCCTTGGCGTAGTCGATCGCCAACTGCACGGTGGTGATCTTCTCGGCCTCTTCGTCAGGAATCTCGATGCTGAACTCGTCTTCCAGAGCCATCACCAGTTCCACGGTGTCGAGCGAATCAGCGCCCAGGTCGGCCACGAAGGCCTTTTCGTTGGTGACGTCCGCTTCGGGAACGCCCAGTTGCTCGGCAATGATCTTCTTCACGCGTGCTTCGATATCGCTCATGACTCCTCCGGGAGGTTTGCTGTAAAACGGGCCGGATTCTAACTTGGCGGCGCCAAGGTTCCGGCGGAACACTCAGTTCATGAACATGCCGCCGTTGACGTGCAGTTCAGTTCCGGTGATGTAGGCCGCGCCCGCCGAAGCCAGGAAGGCCACGGCGTGCGCGATTTCTTCAGGCTGGCCCAGGCGCTGCAGCGGGATCTGCTGCAGCAGCGCAGCCTTCTGGGCCTCGGGCAGTTCGTGGGTCATGTCGGTGGCAATGAAGCCCGGCGCGACACAGTTGACCGTGATGTTGCGGCTGCCCAGTTCGCGCGCCAGCGCGCGGGTCATGCCGGCCACGCCGGCCTTGGCCGCCGCGTAGTTGGCCTGGCCGGCGTTGCCGGAAGCGCCCACCACCGAGGTGATGTTGATGATGCGGCCGTAGCGCTGCTTCATCATCGGGCGGATCACGGCGCGCGAGAGGCGGAACACGGCCTTGAGGTTGGTGTCGAGCACCGCGTCCCAGTCCTCGTCCTTCAGGCGCATGGCCAGGGTGTCGCGGGTGATGCCGGCGTTGTTCACCAGCACGTGCAGGGCGCCGTGCTCCTTGACGATGGCATCCACCAGGCCATCGACGCCGGCAGCGTCGTTGACATTCAGGTTCACGCCTTTGCTGCCGGGGTAGGCGGCCAGTACGTCGGAGATGGCCGCCGCGCCGCTGTCGGTGGTGGCGGTGCCGATGACCTTGTAGCCTTGCGTGGCCAGGGCCAGCGCGATGGCGCGGCCGATGCCGCGGGAGGCGCCTGTGACCAGGGCCACCTGGCCCACCGTGCTTGCTGCCTCGCTCATGCCAGCATCCCCTTCACTTCGGCCAGCGAGGCCGGATCGAAAATTGCGCCACTGAGTGCCTCCGCATCGATGCGCTTGACCATGCCGGCCAGCACCTTGCCCGGGCCGCACTCGATGATGTGGCTGACGCCCCGGGCGCGCAGGGCCTGCACCACCTCCACCCAGCGTACCGGGCCGAAAGACTGGCGGTAGAGCGCGTCGCGAATGGCGTCGGGCTCGCTCACCACCGCCACGTCGATGTTGTTCACCACCGGCAACCATGGTGCCACCACGGCCACCTCGGCCAAACGGGCCTTCAGGCGCTCGGCGGCCGGCTTCATCAGGCTGGAATGGAAGGGCGCCGACACCGCCAAGGGCAGCGCGCGCTTGGCGCCCTTGGCCTTGAGCACCTCGCAGGCCTTGTCGACCGCGGCCTTGGTGCCCGAGATCACGGTCTGCTTGGGGTCGTTGAAGTTCGCCGCCTCCACTGCTTCGCCCGTGGCGGCGGCCGCTTCGGCGCATCCGGCGCGCACCGTCTCGGCGTCCAGGCCCAGGATGGCGGCCATGGCGCCCACGCCCACCGGCACGGCTTCCTGCATGGCCTGGGCGCGCAGGCGCACCAGCGGCAGCGCGTCGGTCAGGCTCAAGGCGCCGGCGGCCACCAGGGCGGTGTACTCGCCCAGCGAATGGCCAGCCACGGCGGCCGGCATCTGGCCGGTCTCGGCCATCCAGGCGCGGTAGCAGGCAATACCGGCCGTGAGCATCACCGGCTGGGTGTTGGTGGTGAGGTCGAGTTGTTCCTTGGGGCCGTTCTTGATCAGCGCGGCCATGTCTTCGCCCAGCGCGGCCGAGGCTTCGGCCAGCGTGGCGGTGACGGCAGGGTGGTCGCCCCAGGCGTCGAGCATGCCAACGGCTTGCGAGCCCTGGCCAGGAAAAACGAATGCGAAGGAAGTCATGTCAGCCAACGGTTCTTCTACGGGATCAGAGGTCGAGCAGCACGGCGCCCCAGGTGAAGCCACCGCCCACGCCTTCGAGCAGCAGGGTTTCGCCCTTCTTCACCTGGCCGCTGCGCACCGCATGGTCGAGCGCCAGCGGGATGGACGCAGCCGAGGTGTTGCCATGGTCGTGCACCGTCACCACCACGCGCTCGGGCGGCAGGCGCAGCTTGCGGGCCGTGCCCTGCATGATGCGGATGTTGGCCTGGTGGGGCACCAGCCAGTCGATGTCTGCGGCACTGCGGCCAGCGGCCTCCAGCACCTCGCGGGCCACTTCGTCCAGCACGCCCACGGCCAGCTTGAACACGGCCTGACCGTCCATCTTCAGCAGCGGCACGCCGCTGACCTGGCCGCCCGAGACGGTGCCGGGCACGCACAGAATGTCGCGGTACTTGCCGTCGGCATGCAGCTTGGTGGCCAGGATGCCGGGCTCGCTGGACGACTCCAGCACCACGGCGCCGGCCCCATCACCGAACAGCACGCAGGTGGTGCGGTCGTTGAAATCAAGGATGCGCGAGAACACCTCGGCGCCGATCACCAGCGCGCAGTTGGCGGCGCCGGTGCGGATCATGGAATCGGCCACGCTCAGCGCGTAGACAAAGCCGGAGCACACGGCCTGCATGTCGAAGGCGGGGCAGCCCTCGATGCCCAACTTGCGCTGGATGATGGTGGCGGTGGACGGGAACACCATGTCCGGAGTGGACGTGGCGACGATGATCAGGTCCACGTCTTCCGGCAGGCGGCCGGCGGCTTCCAGCGCGTGGCGGGCGGCGACCACGCCCAGGTCGCTGCTGCCTTTTTCAGGTGCCGCGAAATGGCGGGCACGGATGCCGGTGCGCTCGACGATCCACTCGTCAGACGTTTCCAGCCCACGCGTGGCCAGTTCGGCCGCCAGATCGGCATTGGTGACGCGGCGCGCCGGCAGGTAGCTGCCGGTTCCGGTGATGCGGGAAAATCGTAGCGGATCCACGCGTGCGGCTGTGTAGAAGTTCAGGTGGCAGGCCGCTCGCCATTGGCGGGCATGGCCTGCAGGGTTTCAACAATGCGGTCGTGGACCTGGTCCAGCAGCCGGTTGCGCGCCGCATCATAAGCCCGGGCCAGCGCGTTGCCGAAGGCGTAGGCGTCGGCCGAGCCGTGGCTCTTGAACACCAAGCCGCGCAGACCCAGCAGCGCCGCGCCGTTGAAGCCGCGCGGGTCCACGCGGGCCTTGAAGCGCTTGAGCACCGGCATGGCCGCCAGCGCCGCGAGCTTGGTCCACCAAGTGCGGGTGAACTCTTCCTTGATGAAGGCGCTGAGGGTGTGGGCCAGGCCTTCGCCGGTCTTCAGGGCCACATTGCCCACGAAGCCGTCGCAGACCACCAGGTCGGACGTGCCCTTGAAGATGTCGTCGCCCTCGACGTTGCCGTGGTAATTGAGGTGGCCATCGGCGGCGGCGGCACGCAGCAGTTCGCCCGCGCGCTTGATGACTTCGCTGCCCTTGATGACCTCAGAGCCGATGTTGAGCAGGCCCACCGACGGGTCGGGCTTGCCGTCCACCGCCGCCACCAGTGCACTGCCCATCACGGCAAACTGCAGCAAGTGCTCCGGCGTGCAATCCACATTGGCGCCCAGATCAAGCATGGTGGTGAAGCCGCCCTTCTCGTTCGGCAGCACCGAAGCAATGGCCGGGCGGTCGATGCCATCGAGTGTCTTGAGCAGGTAGCGCGCCAACGCCATCAACGCACCGGTGTTGCCGGCCGACACGCACACTTCCGCCGCCACCTGCCCGGCCTCATCGGCCTTGAGTTGGCTGATGGCCACGCGCATGGACGAATCCTTCTTGCGGCGCAGCGCGGTTTCCACGGGGTCGTCCATGGCCACCACCTCGGTGGTCACCACGCGCTGGCAACGTGGCCAATCGGCCGTGGTGGCCAGGGCCTCGGCACTGCCAACCAGCACCAGTTCAGCGGTGGGGTGCGTGTCCAGGAAGGTGCGGCAAGCCGGCAGCACCACAGACGGGCCATGGTCGCCACCCATGCAGTCCACGGCGATGCGAACGCGAGACAGCGGCGTCAGAGCAGCGGTGTGAGTCACGACAAAGAGGGTTCAAGCTCGGGCGACGCAAACATCAGCCCAATGAGCACACCCGCAGACACTGACCGACTTGCGGCAGCGACTGCGGGTGTTGAAGGTGAACTGGCGCAGGCCCACGGGCCCGGCAGGATCGGCAAGTCGCCAGCGGGGGTGGGCATGCAGCCTACCCAGCTCGCCAGAAGATCAGGCGGCGTCCGACTTGCTCTTCAGCACCTTGCGGCCACGGTAGAAGCCGGTGGGGCTGATGTGGTGACGCAGATGCACTTCGCCGGTGGTGGCCTCAACGGCGGTGCCCGGTGCAGCGATGGCGTTGTGCGAACGGTGCATGCCACGCTTGGAGGGCGACTTCTTGTTTTGCTGAACGGCCATGGAAATCTCCTGGGGTGCCGAGACAACTCGGCAATCAAAGTGCCCTTCCGACCTGGCAGAAAACCTGCGGGCTCGGGCCAGACGGGCAAAAGATGGACAAACGGTGTGATGGGCGATGGCTTGAGCACCAGGCCCGACCAGGACACGGCCTAGATTGGCCATCTCCGGGAAAGCCGCGCAGTATAGCACGGCAAGGCCGTTCGGCACCAGCCAGCGGGTCAGCTGCGCTTCTTCAACTGAGCCAGGGCGGCGAAGGGGTTGGCCTGCTGCTCGAACTGGGGCTCTTCGGCTGGCACTGGCAGCGGCTGGGGGCACACCTCGTGCCGGGGCACCAGGGGCAAGGCCAGCAGCAGTTCGTCCTCGACCAGCTCGCGCAGGTCCAGCACACGCTCCAGGGCCAGTACATCGTCTTCCAACTCGGCATCGAGCGCGGCAGCCTGGGCCTCGTCGGCCACGAAGCGCAGCGGCTTGTCGATCTGCACCACCTCAGCCACCGGCCCCAGGCAGCGCTGGCAGCACAGGGCCAGCTGCGTCTGGGCGGAGAGGTGCAGCCACACCTCGGCAGCGCCGCCGGTCACCGGCAGCAGTTCGCCTCGAACCTGCCAGCGCACGTTGGCAGCAGGCGCTTCGCCGGCCATGTGCATCTCGGCCAGCCGAGACAAGTCCGCCAGCGGCCATTGGCCTTCCAATTCAGCACCATCGGCCGCCAGTTGCGCCACGTCCAGGCGCTGCGGGTCCACGGGTTTTGCATTCATCATCACCGCCCGGCCGCCCGAAGGGGATGATGCGCCCCTCGGGGGCAGCGAACGCAGTGAGCTTGGGGTCGATTCATGTGGGCAGTGTACGGGGCCACAATGCCTCGGATGAGCCATCACCCTTTGCCCCAGTTGATCCTGGGCTCCACCTCGCGCTACCGCCGCGAGTTGTTGGAGCGCCTGCGGCTGCCCTTCGACGTGGCGTCGCCCGATGTGGATGAAACCCCGCAGCCAAACGAGGCCCCTGCAACGCTGGCCACCCGCCTGGCATTGGCCAAGGCACGCGAGGTGGCGCAGCGCTTTCCGCATGCGGTGGTGATTGGCTCGGACCAAGTGGCCGATGTGGACGGGCAACCCGTGGGCAAGCCCGGCAACCACGAGCGGGCCGTGGCGCAACTGCGCCAGATGAGCGGGCGCAGCATCGTTTTCCAGACCGCCGTGGCCGTGGTGCGTGCGGGCGACGCCAATCGCCCCCCCTTCCAGGCTGTGCAACTGGCACCGGTGACGGTGCGCTTTCGCACGCTGGCCGACGACGAGATCGAGCACTACCTGCGGCTGGAGCAACCTTACGACTGCGCCGGCAGCGCCAAGTGCGAAACCCTGGGCATCGCACTGCTGGACGCCATCGAATCGGACGACCCCACGGCGCTGGTGGGCCTGCCGCTGATCCGCACCTGCGCTCTGCTGCGCCAGGCCGGACTGAACCCCTTGGCGGTGGTGCGCGCATGAGTGGCGCCGGCCAAGCCGGGCGCCTGGTGCTGGTGCCCAACACGCTGGACCTGGGCGCCGCGCCCACCCCCATCCAGGACGTGCTGAGCGCGGGTGCGCTGCTGCGGGCCGCTGGCCTGAGCCACTGGGTGGTGGAGAACGCCAAGACCTCGCGCGCCTTCCTCAAGCGCGTGGGCGAAGTCACACCGCTGGCCGCGCCCTTGCAGGCGCTGGACCTGCACGAACTGCCCCGACCCCGCAAAGGGGCGCCACACGCCAGCGTGGAGCCGCGCGAATGGCAAGCCCTGCTGGCCCCGGCGCTGGCCGGGCACGATGTGGGCCTGCTCTCGGACGCTGGCCTGCCAGCCGTGGCGGACCCGGGCGCCGCCCTGGTGGCGGCCGCGCACGAACTGGGTGTGGTGGTGGAGCCCCTGCCAGGCGCCAGCTCACTCACCCTGGCCTTGGCCGCCAGCGGCCTGAACGGCCAACGCTTCGCCTTCGAGGGCTACCTGCCACAACTGGCGGACGAGCGCGCCACGCGGGTGCGCGAGCTGGAAGCCCGCTCGCACCGCGAGGGCCAGACCCAGTTGGTGATCGAAACGCCCTACCGCAACCCGGCTCTGCTGGCCGCGCTGGTGCAGTTGCTGCAGCCGGACACACGGCTCAGCGTGGCCTGCGGTCTCACCTCGGCGGGCGGTTGGTGCCGCACGCTGCCGGTGGCGCGCTGGCGTCAGCCGGGCAGCCTGGCACTGCCGACCTTGCCCACCGATTTGCCCGCAGTTTTCATGTGGCTGGCCTGACGGCATGACACACCCGGCTGCGGCGTTCCGCAGCCACCCTCCAAGAGGGTGTCAGGCCGCTTGGGAGCGGCCCGGCGCTGGCCTGACGAAGCGCCAGCCCAGCGCGATGCCCGCCACATCAGCCAGCACGTCCAGGGCCGAAGCCTCGCGGTCGGGCGTGAACGACTGGGCCAGCTCGATGCCCACGCCGAAGGCCAGCAACAGCGCCGCCAAGCTCAGCGGCCGCAGGCGCGCCCGGGCACCCAGCAGCCACAAGAAGGCAAAGGTGGCGGCATGCCGCACTTTGTCGGCCTGAGGGAACCAGTCCTCGCCACCGTGAGACGGCGTCAGCGCGAAATACAGGGCGCCGAGCATGGCCCCCAGCAACAGCGCGGCAAACACCCAGGGGCGCCTCGCGGCGCCACCGCCAGCACTCACGCCTTGGAACCGCCGCCCAGCAGCGAGGCCACCTTGCGCTTGGGCCGGATGTTGGGCGAGACCCGGCCCGTGGGTGCAGGCACAGAGGGCGCCGACTTCTCCCAGGCCGCCGGCGAATCGCTGGCAGTGGGCTCATAGGGCTTGTCGAAGAAGGGGTCGCGCGGGGCGCTGCGCGGGGTGTCGTAACGCCGGGGCGGCGCCGAGTAGGCGGCACCCGCCGAGGGCCGGCGCTCGCCGACGTCGTCGTCACGCTGCGGGCGGGGTGGACGGCGAGGACGCTCGTCGTCCAGTTCAATGGGCTCCAGATCGAGCTTCTTCTTGAGCAGCTTTTCAATGTCACCAATCAGGCGCGCGTCATCGCGGGTCACCAGCGTCACCGCCAGGCCCGACGCACCCGCGCGGCCGGTGCGGCCGATGCGGTGCACGTAGTCCTCAGCGTTGAAGGGCACGTCGAAGTTGAACACCGCCGGCAAATCGGCGATGTCCAGACCACGTGCCGCCACGTCGGTGGCCACCAGCAGATCGACCTCACCGGCCTTGAAGGCCGCCAGCGCCTTCAGGCGCTCGTCTTGCGACTTGTCGCCATGCAAGGCGTTGGTGCGCAGGCCGTCGCGCTCAAAGGTGCGCGCCAGACGCGCCGCACCCAGCTTGGAGTTCACGAAGATGATGGCTTGGGTGATCTCACGGTCCTTCAGCACCTTCAGCACAGCACGGCGCTTGTCATCGTCCGTCACGCTGAGGAACTTCTGCTCCACATTGGTGGCTGTGGCATTGGGCCGGGCCACTTCCACCAGCACCGGGTCTTGCAGGTAGCTGTTGGCCAGGCGCTTGATCTCGGGCGAGAAAGTGGCCGAGAACAGCAAGGTCTGGCGCTGCTTGGGCAGGTAGCTGAGGATGCGCTGCAGGTCGGGCAGGAAGCCGATGTCGAGCATGCGGTCGGCCTCGTCCAGCACCACGTACTCGACCTGGTTGAGCACGCAGTTCTTGGCCTCGATGTGATCGAGCAGGCGACCGGGGGTGGCGATCAGCACCTCGACGCCGCCCTTGAGCTCCAGCGTCTGCGGCTTCATGTCCACACCGCCAAACACCACCGCCGCACGCAGGTTGCAGTGCTTGGCGTAGGCCTTGACGTTGTTGGCCACCTGGTCGGCCAACTCGCGCGTGGGGGCCAGCACCAAAGCGCGCACCGGGTGGCGGGCGGGCGAGGCGCTGCTGTTCTCATGCCGCATCATCTTTTGCAGCAGTGGGATGGAAAACGCCGCCGTCTTGCCCGTGCCGGTCTGGGCGGCGCCCATCACGTCACGGCCATCCAGCACGATGGGAATCGCCTTGGCCTGGATGGGCGTCATGGTGGCGTAACCCTGGTCGTCCACGGCGCGCAGGAGCTTGGCGTCCAGCGGCAAAGTGTCAAATCGGGCGGGGGGCGCGGTCTCGGCTTCAGGTGCTGCGCTGACCTGGGTGTCTGAATTCATCACTCAGCATTATCGCCCGGCAGCCCGTGGCTACAATTTCCAGGGCAAATTTGCTTGCTTTGCCGGTGCATCACGGCCTGCTGGCGCAAATACCAAACTGCGGAGAACACATTGTCTACAGCACGCAAGGGCATCATCTTGGCGGGTGGCTCCGGCACCCGGCTTCACCCGGCCACACTGGCCATCAGCAAACAGCTGATTCCCGTGTACGACAAGCCGATGATCTATTACCCGCTGTGTGCCCTGCTGCTCGCGGGCATCAGAGACATCCTGATCATCAGCACCCCCCAGGACACGCCGAGGTTTCAGCAGTTGCTGGGTGACGGCCACCAGTGGGGCCTGGACCTGCAGTACGCGGTGCAACCCAGCCCCGATGGTTTGGCGCAGGCCTTCTTGATTGGCGAAGCCTTCATCGGCTCGGCGCCCAGCGCCTTGGTGCTGGGTGACAACATCTTCTTCGGCCATGACCTGGGCCGGCGCCTGGAAGAAGCGGATGCCCGAACCGCCGGCGCCACCGTGTTTGCCTACCCCGTCACCGACCCCGAACGCTATGGCGTGGTGGAGTTTGACAAGGCCGGGCGGGCCGTGAGCCTGGAAGAAAAACCCAAAGCGCCCAAGAGCCGCTTCGCTGTCACGGGCCTTTATTTCTACGACGAGAAGGTGGTGGGCTACGCCAAGGCGCTCAAGCCCAGCCCGCGCGGTGAGCTTGAGATCACCGACCTGAACCGGCTCTACCTGGAAGCCGGCACGCTGGACGTGCAGCGCTTTGGCCGTGGCGATGCCTGGCTGGACACCGGCACCCACGACAGCCTGCTGGAAGCCAGCGCCTTTGTGCAAACGCTGGAAAAGCGGCAAGGCCTGAAGGTGTGCTGCCCCGAAGAAGTCTGCTGGCGCCAGGGCTGGATCACCGATGCCCAGCTTGAGACCCTGGCCACCCCGTTGGCCAAGAGCGGCTACGGCCAGTACCTCATGCAGGTGCTGCGCGAACGCGTGTACTGAACCCAAGGAAAAACAATGATTCTTGTCACTGGCGGCGCCGGCTTCATCGGCAGCAATTTCGTGCTTGATTGGCTGGCGCAAAGTGACGAGCCGGTGGTCAACCTGGACGCCCTCACCTACGCCGGCAACCGTGCCAACCTGGCTTTGCTGGACGGTGACGCCCGCCACACCTTTGTGCACGGTGACATTTGCGACCGGGCGCTGGTGGACTCGCTGCTCGCAACGCACCGCCCCCGCGCCATCGTGCACTTTGCGGCTGAAAGCCATGTGGACCGCTCCATCCACGGCCCTGGCGCCTTCATGAAGACCAACGTGGATGGCACCTTCACGCTGCTGGAAGCGGCACGCGCGCATTGGTCAACCCTGCCGGCCGACGAGAAGGCCGCCTTCCGCTTCCACCACGTGAGCACCGACGAGGTCTACGGCTCGCTCAAACCCAACGACCCGCCCTTCGCCGAAACCAACCCCTACGAGCCCAACAGCCCCTACTCGGCCAGCAAGGCCGCCAGCGACCATCTGGTGCGCGCCTGGCACCACACCTACGGCCTGCCGGTGACCACCAGCAACTGCTCGAACAACTACGGCCCCTACCACTTCCCCGAGAAGCTGATCCCGCTGCTGATCGTCAACTCGCTGGCTGGCAAGCCGCTGCCGGTGTATGGCGACGGCCAGCAGATCCGTGACTGGCTGTATGTCACTGATCACTGCTCGGGCATCCGCGCCGTGCTGGCCGGTGGCAGGGTGGGCGAGACCTACAACATTGGCGGCTGGAACGAGAAAGCCAACATCGACATCGTCAAGACGGTGTGCGCCCTGCTGGATGAACTCCGCCCCGACCCTGCAGGCCCCTACAGCCGCCTGATCACCTATGTGACCGACCGCCCCGGCCACGACCGCCGCTACGCCATCGACGCCCGCAAGATCGAGCGCGAACTGGGCTGGCGCCCGGCCGAAACCTTTGAAACTGGCATCCGCAAGACGGTGCAGTGGTATTTGGACCATGTAGATTGGGTGGCCAATGTGCAGAGCGGCGCCTACAAAGATTGGGTGGCCACCAACTACAACCGCTGAGCCGTCCTACCGCTGAGCCATCATCCCTGCGAAGGCGGGGATCCACACTCCCTCTTGCCCCTGGTCATTCCCGCGAAGGCGGGAATCCACACATACCACCGCAGCCATGGATTCCCGCCTTCGCGGGAATGACAGGCCAGCCCCAATCCCTCCATGAAATTTTTGCTACTCGGCCCAAATGGCCAACTCGGCTGGGAACTGCAGCGCGCCCTGGCGCCACTGGGTGAACTGGTGGTGTGCGGCCGCGAGCAAGGCGGTGACCTGTCCAACGCAGACACGCTGGTCGCCGCCGTGCGCGCCACGCGCCCCGACGTGATCGTGAATGCCGCCGCCCACACCGCCGTGGACAAGGCCGAGGGCGAGCCCGAGCTGGCCCAGGCCATCAACGCCACGGCGCCCGGCGTGCTGGCCCGTGAGGCCGCCGTGCTGGGTGCCACGCTGCTGCACTACAGCACCGACTACGTGTTCGACGGCTCGGGTTCGCACGCCCGTGACGAGGGCGCCCCCACCGGCCCCTTGAACGTGTACGGCCGCACCAAGCTGGAGGGCGAGCAGGCCATCCGCGCCAGCGGCTGCCGGCACCTGATCTTGCGCACCAGTTGGGTCTATGGTGCACGCGGCGGCAACTTCGCCAAAACCATGCTGCGGCTGGCGGCCGAGCGCGAGCAGCTCAACGTCATCAACGACCAGATCGGCGCCCCCACCGGGGCCGATCTGCTGGCCGACGTGAGCGCGCACGCCCTGCGCCGCCTGGCCCAGCAACCCGAGTTGGCGGGCACCTACCACGTGGCGGCCGGCGGCGAAACCAGTTGGCATGGCTATGCGCAATACGTCATCGAACTGGCGCGCGCCCAAGGGCGCCCATTGAAAGTAGCACCAGCGGCCGTGCACCCCATCCCCACCACGGCCTACCCCACCCCGGCACGGCGGCCCTTGAATTCGCGGTTGGACACCCGGTGCTTTCAGCAGGCGTTTGAATTGCGCCTGCCAGCCTGGCAGAACGGCGTGAACCGGTTATTGGCTGAGATCGCCACCGTTCAGGCCTGACCCCAGGGGTTGATCAACGCCAGATCAGGCAATCCCGCAAAGTCTTTGGTGTTGCGCGTGGCCAGAGGCAAACCATGGTGGGTTGCTATGGCGGCAATCTGCGCGTCCTCCACCGAGATCGGCGTACCCCCGCGGCTGCGCAAGGCAACTATGGCCGCATAGCGGGCTGCCGCCTTGCCCTCAAACGGCAAGATCAGCCCGTGAAACTCTTGCTCGAACATGCCATGGGCCACTTCGGCCAAGGCGCTGCGCTTCTTGCCTGCGGGCAGCAACTCAATGCCCAGCAAGATTTCGGCTTGGGTGACGGCGCTGATCACAAAGCGCGTGCGGATCGCCTGAGCAGCAAACCAATCAAGCACCAACGGTTCTGGCTTTGGCCTCATCAGTTCCGACAACACGTTGGTGTCGAGCAGGATGCGCGCAACCTCAGTCACCTGGCACTCCATTTGGGGGCGGCACGAGGAAGCTGCCGCTCAGGCACAGGCAACTCATCAACCGCCACGGCTGCAAATCGCTTGCGTATCCGATCTGCAAACGGCTCCTCTGGCGAAGGGCCCAGCACCGCGCGTTCGAGGATGTCCCGTGCCTGCTGCTCCATGGACACGCCCCGGCGTGCCGCCAACACACGCAGTTCGGTCTTCACGCGCTCGTCCATGCCGCGAATCATCAAGCTGGCCATGCTGGCTCCTTCAGTACCGGTCAACAGATGGCATTGTAGGCAATGAAATCATTGCTTGCACTGCATACAAACACCGTGCGCTCCGCATGAAAGGATCCGCCAAGTCGTACCAAGGCGCGCATCCCCCGCCCGCTAGAATTCAAGGTTAACCCCAGCCTGCAGGTATGCGCCCTTTGCGTTCGCTGCCCAGGCCCACGCCCATCCACCCCTGCGCCAGCAACACTCCCCGATGACAAGACTTCTTGCCTTACTCGCGCTCGCATGGGCCTCAGCAGCATTCGCCCCCACCGCACTGGCCCAGGCTGTCGATGACGGCACGGCCCGCACCGCAGGTGCCGCAACAGACACCACCGGTGGTGCCATGCGCTTGCGCCAACCCGCTGTTGCCCCGCAGACCCAGGTGGTCTACGCCCCCGCCGCCGCACCAGCCCCCTACGTGCCGAACGAATTTGAGCTGTACGTGCAGCAGCAAGTGGGCACACAAGCGCCAGTGCGCCGCTTTGGCGCCGACCTGGTCACCGACCCCACCGTGGTGTCGTCTGGGCTAGACCCCTTGCCCTCGGTGCCCGCCGACTACGTCATCAAACCGGGCGACGAAGTGGCCCTTACCCTCTGGGGCTCTGTGGATGCCGACCTGCGCCTGCTGGTAGACCGCGCCGGCCGCATCGCCGTGCCGCGCGTGGGCGCCATCCAGGTGGCCGGCCTGCGTCATGCCGATCTGGCCGACGCCATCAGCCACCGCGTGGGCCAGGTGTTCAAAAACTTCCAGCTCACCGCCACGCTGGGCCAGTTGCGCGCGGTGCGCGTCTTCGTCACCGGTTACGCGCAGCGCCCCGGCAGCCTGAACGTGAGCAGCCTGGCCTCGGTGCTGCACGTCGTCATGCGCGCGGGTGGCCCCTCGGCCGCCGGCAGCTTCCGCAACATCCAGCTGCGCCGCGCCGGCAAGGAAGTGGCCCAGTTCGACCTGTACGAGTTGCTGCTCAAAGGCGACCGCAAGGCCGACCAGGTCATCCAATCGGACGACGTCATCCACATCGGCCCCGTGGGCACCCAGGTGGGCGTGATCGGCAGCGTCAACCAGCAGGCCGTGTTCGAGCTCAAGCCGGGCGAAACCCTGGGCGATGCGCTGCAAATGGCCGGCGGCTACAACGCCGTGGCCGACCGCAGCCGTGTGGCCATCGAGCGCCTGGCCGACCGCGCCACCGGCCGCGTGGCCGAAGTGGCCATGCCCGCGCAACAGGGCACGGCACTGGGCACGGGCGACCTGGTGCGCGTGTTCAGCGCCATCAACGCCGTGCTGCCCAAGGACAAGCAACGCAAGCGCGTGCGCGTGGAAGGTGAAGTGGCCCACCCTGGCGACTACATCCTGCCGGCCGGCAGCACCACGGCCGACGCCATCGCTGCGGCCGGCGGCCTCAGCCCCGCCGCCTTCCTGTTTGGCACCGAGTTCAGCCGTGAGAGCGTGCGCACCACCCAGCAAGAAAACTATGACCGCGCGCTGCGTGATCTGGAAACCGACATGGCCAAGAACCAGGCCAGCCGCCGCGCCGGTACCGTTGAGGAGGTTAGTAGCCAGGGTGCCAATGCCGCAGCCAATGCCAGGCTGATTGAGCGTCTGCGCCTGGTTCGCCCCACGGGCCGCGTGGTACTGCCCCTCGCACCCGATGCCACCCAGTTGCCCACCCTGGCACTGGAGGATGGCGACCGCCTCTACATCCCCAGCCAGCGCTCTTCGGTGGGCGTGTTCGGCAGCGTGTTCAACGCCGGCAACTTCATCTACAACACCGGGCGCACGACCGAAGATTATTTGAAGTTGGCCGGCGGCCCCACCCGTGGGGCGGACAAGGACAGCATGTTCGTCATCCGCGCCAACGGCTCGGTGGTGAGCGCGCGCCAGAGCGCCTCCATGTGGAGCGGCAACACCACCTTCAACAGCACCAGCACCTTGCCGGGAGACACCTTGTTTGTGCCCGAGGAGATGAACAAGTCCACGTTCATCCAAGACGCCAAGGACTGGACGCAGATCCTCTACCAGTTCGGCCTGGGTGTGGCGGGCATCAAGTCTTTGGGGTTGTGAGCACATGAACGACAACACCGAAGACGACGAACTGAACCTGCGTGAGTTGCTGCTGCCCCTGCTGGAGCGGTGGAAGCTGATGCTGGCCGCACCGGTGGTGGCCGGCGCACTGGGTGTGGCTGGCAGCTACCTGATCACCCCGGTGTTCAGCTCCACCACCACCTTCTTGCCACCGCAGCAGCAGCAGAGCAGCGCCGCCTCGGCCTTGGCCTCGCTGGGCTCATTGGCCGGCCTGGCGGGCGGTGTGGCCGGCATCAAGAGCCCGGCCGAGCAGTACGTGTCGCTGATGCAAAGCGTGACGGTCGCCGACCGGCTGGTGGACCAGTTCAAGCTGCTGGAGGTGTACGACGTCAAGCTCCGCCAGGATGCGCGCAAAGCCTTGGCCGAGCGGTCCCAGATCAGCGTCGGCAAGAAAGACGGCCTGATCAGCGTGAGCGTGGAAGACACCAACCCGCAGCAAGCCGCCGCCATGGCCAACCAATACGTGGAAGAGCTCCGCCGCATGACCCAGGTGCTGGCCGTGAGCGAAGCCCAGCAGCGCCGCGTGTTCTTTGAGAAGCAGTTGCAGGAATCCAAAGCCCGACTGACTGCCGCGCAGACGGCCTTGCAGGACAGCGGCTTCAACGCCGGCGCGCTCAAGGCCGAGCCCAAAGCCGCGGCAGAGAGCTATGCCCGCATACGCGCCGAGCTGACTGCCGCCGAGATACGCCTGCAAACCCTGCGCAGCAACCTGGCCGAAGGTGCCCCCGAAGTGCGCCAGCTCACCACCACCGTGCAAGCCTTGCGCGGCCGCCTTGCCGAGCAAGAGCACAGCGAGGCGGAAACAGGTGCCAACGCCACCGGCCCCAACTACGTGAGCAAGTACCGCGAGTTCAAGTACCAGGAAACCTTGTTTGAACTGATGGCCCGCCAGTACGAGCTGGCCCGTGTGGATGAGAGCCGCGAGGGGGCGTTGATTCAGGTGGTGGACGCGGCCTCACCCGCTGAACGCAAGATCAAACCCAAGCGTTCGCTGTTCGCGTTGGGGACGGCCTTTATCGGCACGGTTCTGCTTGGTCTGTTCTTGATCGTCCGGCAACGCTCCGGGACGAAAGCGGGCGCAAAAGTCGGCGGAGTCTGACGCGCAAGCATGCAGGGCACGCAAGTGCCCCATTCAACAGGGATAGAGACACCACATGATCTGGATCCTGGCGCTGTCATTCGCGCTGTCCACACTGGCCACCCTGGCTGTCATCGCCTCGGCCAGCCGCCACGAGCACTGGTCGGCCGATCATGACTTGTCCGGCCCCCAGAAGATGCATGTTCACAGCGTCCCTCGGATTGGCGGTGTCGGCATTGCGGTGGGCCTGTTGGCAGGTCTGGCGGTACTGGCCCTACAGCAGCCCGGTTCCTGGGAGACGCTTGGCCTGTTGCTAATTTGCTCGGCGCCAGCCTGCTGCTTCGGGCTGATAGAAGACTTCACCAAGGCCGTTTCACCGCGCAGGCGTCTGGTGGCTTCGGCGCTGTCCGGCGCCTTGGGTATCTGGCTGCTGAACGCCGTCATCGTGCGCACCGGCCTGGGCAGCATCGACGCCCTTCTGGTTGCCAGCGGTCTTGCCATCGCTTTGACGGTGTTCGTGGTGGCGGGCGTGGTGCACGCGGTGAACATCATCGACGGCATGAACGGTCTGGCGTCCATGTCTGTGGCACTGATGATGGCTGCGTTGTGCTACATCGCGCTGCAAGTAGGCGACGAATTGATCGCAGGCCTGGCCTTGGCCACCTTGGGGGCATCGTTGGGCTTTTTCATCTGGAACTACCCGCGCGGCATGATCTTTCTGGGCGATGGCGGCGCTTACCTGCTGGGCTTTTTGGTGGCCGAACTGGGGCTGATGCTGGTGCAGCGAAACCCCAGCGTTTCGCCGCTGACCCCGGTGGTGTTGGTGGCCTACCCGGTGTTTGAAACCTTGTTCACCATGTACCGGCGCAAGGTCTTGAGTGGCCGCCCCGTGAGCCAACCCGATGGCATCCACCTGCACACCTTGATCTACAGGCGCCTGATGCGGTGGGCGGTAGGCCCTACAGACGCTGCAGCGCTTATCCGCGGCAACTCCATGACTTCGCCCTATCTCTGGGCCCTGAGCTCCATTGCGGTGTTGCCAGCGGCGATCTGGTGGAACAACTCTTACGCGTTGGGCATCTCGCTCGTGGTGTTTGTGCTGGCCTACCTCAGGCTCTACTGGCGCATCGTGCGCTTCAAAACGCCCAGGTGGATGGAGGCTCGTTCCGGCCGGTTTCGACGCTGAATCTTGTGGCACTACAATCTGCGTTCAAGTCATGAACGAACTTATTCCACCCAGCCCCGATATTGACGCCACGCAGCTTGCCTTGCTGCGCCTGCTTGCTGAGCAACCCGACTTGTCGCAACGCGAACTCTCCAAAGTGCTGGGATTGAGTCTGGGCAAGACCCACTATGTGCTGCACGCGCTATTGAACAAGGGGTTGGTGAAGGCCCGCAACTTCAGGCGTAACGACAACAAACTGGCCTATGCCTACTTGCTTACCCCTGCGGGCCTGCGCGAAAAGCTCAACCTGACGCGCCAGTTCTTGGCCCGCAAGGAAGCTGAATTTGACCAATTGCGAACCACCATCGCCGGCTTGCGCGCCGAGTTGAACGGGCTAGCCGAAGAGCAATAAAAAATGTGAGCCATAGTCAGTTCGAACCTGCTCACTGCCGACGCACCTAACCACCAATTCCATGTTGGCACCGTCCGTTGGGTGAGCCGTCATCCGAGAAGCCCGACAGAGCCACTCCAACAAACGCTGCGTGACAGAAGCACATTTCCAGTTTCCGTCGCCATTCATCGTCTACTTACAAACTGAACATGACCAATCAACGTGTGCTCATCACCGGCGCCGACGGTTTCATCGGCTCGCACCTCACCGAAATGCTCGTCACCGAGGGCTATCAGGTGAAGGCACTGTCCCAGTACAACTCATTCAACTACTGGGGCTGGCTTGAGGACGCTGCCTGCCTGAAGGACATCGAGGTCCTGAGCGGCGATATCCGCGATCCGCATTACTGCAAGCAGATCTCGAAGGACGTCGACATCATCTTCCACCTCGGTGCGCTGATCGCGATCCCTTATTCGTACGTGGCACCGGACAGCTATGTCGACACGAACATCAAAGGCACGCTCAACATCTGCCAGGCCGCGCTGGATAACGGTGTCGGGCGCGTGATCCACACCTCGACCAGCGAGGTCTACGGCACTGCCCGTTACGTCCCCATTGACGAGAAGCATCCGCTGCAACCGCAGTCGCCGTACAGCGCATCGAAGATCGGCGCGGACATGATGGCAATGAGCTACTTCAGCGCCTTCAATCTGCCGTTGACGATCGCGCGCCCATTCAACACCTACGGTCCTCGCCAGTCGGCGCGCGCGGTCATACCGACGATCATCACGCAGATCGCCTCGGGCATGAAGCAGATCAAGCTCGGCGACACCTCGCCCACGCGGGACTTCAACTACGTGGCCGACACCTGCCGCGGCTTCCTTGAGTTGGCACGGTGCAAGGAAGCCATCGGTGACACCGTCAACATCGGCTCCAACTACGAGATTTCGGTCGGCGATACGCTGAACCTGATCAAGGAGTTGATGGGCAGCGATGTCGAGTTCATCACCGACGACCAGCGCATCCGCCCAGAGAAATCCGAGGTCTTCCGCCTGTGGTGTGACAACACGCGCATCCGCGCGCTAACCGGCTTCGAGCCGCGCCACGACATCCGCGACGGCCTGCGGCGCACCATCGACTGGATGACGCAGCCGGCCAACTTGGCCAAGTACAAGGCCCACATCTACAACGTCTGAGGTTCGCGATGTTCGACCGCCTCGTCAGTTTCGTCCGCGATCAATACGCCACTACCGGGTTCATCCCCCTGCACGCGCCGGTGTTCCGGGGTCGCGAGCGCGAGCTGGTGCTGGACACAATCGACTCGACCTTCGTGTCGAGCGTGGGCGCGTATGTGGACCGCTTCGAGCGCGACTCCGCCGCCTTCTGCGCCAGCCCACGGGCGGTGGCGGTGATGAATGGGACGGCGGCGCTGCATATCTCGTTGGTGCTGGCCGGCGTGGAGCGTGACGATCTGGTGGTGACGCAGTCGCTGACCTTCGTCGCCACCTGCAACGCCATCGCGTACTGCGGTGCACAGCCGCTGTTCGTCGACGTCGACCGCCGCACGCTGGGTCTGTCGCCGGCGGCGCTGGACGCCTGGCTGCTGGAACACGCGCTGATCGACGACGCCGGCGACTGCCGCACGCGCGACGGCCACCGCCGCATCCGCGCATGCGTGCCCATGCACACCTTCGGCCATCCGGTCGACCTAGACGCGCTGGTCGAGGTCTGCGCGCGCTGGCACCTGGTGCTGATCGAGGACGCGGCCGAGTCGCTGGGCAGCTACTACAAGGGTCGACACACCGGCACCTTCGGCCGCATCGGCGTTCTGAGCTTCAACGGCAACAAGATCATGACCACCGGCGGCGGCGGCATGGTGCTGGCGGACGAGGAGCTTGGCAAGCGCGCCAAGCACCTGACCACGACGGCCAAGATCCCTCACCCGTACGAATTCTTCCACGACGAGGTCGGCTACAACTACCGGATGCCCAACCTCAACGCGGCGCTGGGCTGCGCACAGCTGGAGCAACTGCCGGCCTTCCTCGAGTCCAAGCGCATCCTGGCACAGCGCTATATCCAGTTCTTCGCGGGCTCGGAACTGCAACCCATCGTCGAGCCCGAGCAATGCCGCTCCAACTACTGGCTCAACGGTGTGATCTGCGAGAGCCCGGCCCAGCGAGACGCGCTGTTGAAGACGACCAACGAAGCCGGCGTCATGACACGGCCAATCTGGACGCTCATGACACGCCTGCCGGCCCATGCGAACGCGCTGAGCGGCCCGCTGGAGAACGCACAATGGCTGGAAGCGCGCGTCGTCAATTTGCCTAGCAGCGTGTTGCCCACCTGAGGTGGCGCTTTCGGACGCTCCTTCCCTTCCACGCCACACACCCTTCCGCCTATGAATATCACCACCGTCACCACCAAGGCCGAACTGCTCGAGCATCGCGACGCGATCGAGCGCCTCTTCTTCGCGAGCTTCGGCCAACGCACGCTGGGCGACATCTGGGACTGGGCCTATCAGCGCAATCCCAATGGCGAGCCCATCGTCTCGCTGTGTTACGACAATGGCGAACTGGTGGGGCATTACGCGATCGTGGCGATGCCACTGTCCAATGCAACCGTGCGCAAGAACAGCTACATCTCGATGACCACGATGGTCGCCGAGTCGCATCGCAAGTTCGGCCTGTTCACCCAGCTGGCACAGGAGAACTACGCACGGGCCACGGAGCTGGGCGTGGACTTCGTCTTTGGCTTTCCCAACGCGCAGTCCACGCCGGGCTTCCGAAAGCGCCTGAACTGGGAGTTGCCAGAGTCCGATTACGTGGCGACCGTCGACAAGGCAGACCTGTTGGCGCTGGCCTCGACCGGCAAGCTGGACAAGACCAACCGGCTGAGCTTTGACCTCACCCAACCTGCGCTTCGCGAGTGGCGTCTGTCACGACCGGGTGCGGTCTACACCTTCGAGAACGGCCTGGCCTACAAGCGTCACGGCGATGCGCTGGATCTGTTGTGGTGGGACCATCCGGACAGCCTGGCGCGTCTGCCGGAGGGCGTGCGCATCAACCTGCTGGTCGAGGGCAGCACGGGCCTGGAGCCCAATCGCCAGTTCGATTACCAATTCGGCGGTATCGGCCTGCGCAGCCCGTTCGACAACACGGCGATCCATCGTGAGATGGCGCTGTCCGACCTGTTCTGACCCGCACGATGAAGCGCATCCTCGGCCTCACCTCCATCCGGTCGGATTACGACCTGATGAGCGGCGTGTATCGCGTGCTGCACGACGACCCGGACGTCGAACTGCGTCTGCTGGTCTCGGGCGCACATCTCTCGCCGCAGTTCGGCCGAACGGTCGACCTGATCGTGGCCGACGGCTTCTCGCTGCTGGGCGATGTCGAGACCCTGATCAATGGCGACAGCAAGTCTTCCCGCCTGAAGACTGCGGCCAACCTGCTCAACGGCTCGATCGACCTGATCCGTGCCTACTCGCCCGATCTGATGATCTTCGCCGGCGATCGAGAAGACGTGCTGGTCGCTTCGACCATCGGCGCGTTCCTCGACATCCCGACGGTGCATTTCTTCGGCGGCGACCATGCGGCCGACGGCCACGTCGACAACCCGGTGCGTCACGCCACCTCCAAGCTGGCCACCGCCCATTTCGTCAGCATCGACGGGCATCGCCGCCGGTTGCTGCGCCTGGGCGAGCCGGAGCGTCGGATCTCCGTCATCGGCAGTGTCGCGCTGGACAAGTTCTTCTCGGAGCCCGCGCTGGACAAGGACACGGTCCTGCGCGACATGAGGGCCAAGCCGCATGCGGCCTCGCATCCGCTGGCCGTGCTGATCTTCCATCCGGTGGACCAGGAGCGCGCAATGGCGCCGGACTATGTCCGCAATGCGGTGAACGCGATGATCGAACGCGGATATCACGTGATGGTCGGCGCACCGAACCCAGACCCCGGCAACAACGCCCTCGTGGAGGCCCTGCGTGAACTGGGCCAGCGCGAGGAGGTCAGCTTCTATGGCAACACCTCGCGCGCCTGCTTCGTGAACCTGATGCGCCATGCTTCGCTGATGATCGGCAACTCGTCGGCCGGCCTGCTCGAGGCCGCCAGCGTCGGTCTGCCCGTCATCAACATCGGAGAACGCCAGCGAGGCCGCACTTGCGGCGACAACGTGCTGTTTTGCGACGGCGACCGGGCGGCCGTCGAGGCCGCGCTGGACACGGTGCGCAGCGCGGCGTTCCAGTCGCGCCTGACCGGCCTAGTCAACCCCTACGGCGACGGACGCAGCGCGCTGAAGGCGGCGGCACTGCTGAAGACCCTGGATTTCCAATCTCTCATCAAGAAGACCGAGGACCCGCTCCATGCCGGCCAATGATCCCCAGACCGTACTGGTCATCGCACCGCATCCCGACGACGAGACGCTGGGCTGCGGCGGCACCGTGCTGCGGCATGTGGCCCGGGGCGATCGCGTGCACTGGGTCATCGTCACGGCGGTCAAGACCTCGCACGGCTTCACCGAGGAGCGGGTGCGCTCGCGCGATGCGGAGATCGCCGCCGTGGCAAGCGCCTACGGCTTCGCCAGCGTCCATCGCCTCGATTTTCCCACGATGACGCTGGACACGGTGCCCAAGGGCGATCTGGTCGGCGCCTTGGGTCGGGTCGTCAAGGAAACCGCCGCGCAGATCCTGTACGTGCCCTACCGCAATGACGCGCACACCGACCATGCGGCCGTCTTCGACGCAGCGGCCGCCTGCGCCAAGACTTTCCGCTATCCGACGGTGCGCTCGGTGCGCGCCTACGAGACGCAGTCGGAAACCGAATTCGGCATTCGGCCGGACGATCCCGGCTTCCGTCCCAACCTGTTCATCGACATCGCCGATCAGCTTGAGAAGAAGCTGGAAATCATGGGCATCTTCGCCAGCGAACTGGGCCCCTTCCCGTTCCCTCGCAGCGAAGTGGCGCTGCGCGCGCTGGCCCAACTGCGAGGGAGCCAGAGTGGCGTCCATGCCGCTGAGGCCTTCATGCTGCTCAAGGAAATCCAATGATCCACAAGCCTGTCTACGTCATCGCGGAAGCGGGCGTGAACCACAATGGCAGCCTAGCGCTGGCGCGCCAACTGGTGAGCGCCGCCGCGACAGCCGGCGCGGATGCCGTCAAGTTCCAGACCTTTGATGCCAAGAAGCTGGCCCGGGCAAGCGCGCCCAAGGCCGACTACCAGAAGCAGACGACCGATCAGTCAGAGAGTCAGCTCGCCATGCTGAGTAAGCTTGAGCTGTCGCGCGAGTGGCACGCGGAGCTCAAGGCGCATGCCATGGCCGAAGGCATCGAGTTCCTGTCCACGGCCTTCGACCTGGACAGCCTGGACTTCCTCGCCGGTCTGGACATGCCCTTCTTCAAGGTGCCTTCCGGCGAGCTGACCAACGGCCCGTTGCTGTGGCGTTTCGCGCGCCTGGGCAAGCCGCTGGTGGTGTCTACAGGCATGGCCACGCTGTCGGAGGTGGAGCAGGCGCTGGCCGTGATCGCCCACGCCTTCAACGCCGAAGGCGAACCGGCCGATCTGGACGAGGTCTGGGAAGGCTGGACCCGCCCCGAATGGCGACGTTCGTTGCAGGGACGCGTGACCTTGCTGCACTGCACGTCCCAGTACCCGACGCCGATGGCGGAGGTGAACCTGCGGGCCATGGACACGCTGGCGCATGCCTTCGGGCTGCCGGTCGGCTACTCGGACCACACCGAGGGCATTCTGACCCCAGTCGCAGCCGTGGCGCGCGGCGCCGTGATCGTGGAGAAGCACTTCACGCTGGACCGCACGATGCCGGGCCCAGACCATCTGGCCTCGCTGGAGCCGAGTGAATTGACGCAGATGGTGCGCGACATCCGGGCCCTGGCCGTGGCCCTCGGTGAAGGCGCCAAGAGCCCACAGCCAAGCGAATGGAAAACGCGAAAGGCCGCACGCCAGCAGGTCGTGCTGGCTCGGCCCGTGGCCCGAGGTCAGTTGCTGTCGCGCGCCGACCTGGCGACCGCTCGCAGCGGCTCGGGCCTAGCGGCAGGTGCGCTGTGGGGCCTGGTGGGCCAGCCAGCCAATCGTGATTATGCCGAGGGCGATCTGTACCAGCCATGACGCGAGACGCCATGCTCCCCCTGGTGCTGATCGGTGCCGGCGGCCATGCGAAGGTCGTGCTTTCGCTCGCGCGAGCGCTGGGGCGTGAGGTGCTGGGCGTTTGCGATCCCGCGCTGGCCCGCGACGGTGTGACGCGCTGGCGTGAGCTGCCGGTGCTGGGCGACGACGAGACATTGGCCGCCTGGTCCTCGGACCAGGTCGAGCTCGCCAACGGCATCGGCCAGCTGCCCCAGGGCACGCCAGTACGGCTGCGGGTACATGAGCGCTTCACGCAGCAGGGGTTCCGCTTTCCCGTGCTGGTGCATCCGGCTGCCTATGTCGATCCGAGCGCCACGCTGGCGGCCGGTGCTCAGGTCATGGCAGGCGCCGTGCTGCAGGCCGACGTGACCGTGGATGAGGCCACCATCGTCAACACGGGCGCCCGCGTCGACCATGACTGCCACCTTGGTCCTCATGCGCATATCGCGCCCGGCGCAGTTCTGTGCGGCTCGGTCACGGTCGACACAGGCGCCTTCGTTGGCGCGGGCGCGACGGTGATCCAGGGGATCCGCATCGGCAAGAACGCCGTGGTCGGTGCTGGCGTGACGCTGGTGCGGGACTTGGCCCCGGCGACGAGAATAGTCGGCGCGGCAAGCCGGCTGCGCTGACCAGTCGCCGACACAAGACACACAGAAAAGAAGCAAGGAATGAAGAGCTGGAGGCCTGTCGCGGTACCGCCTCGCACGCTACGGCAGGCGCCGATTGGCGCGCTGGAGGAAGCAGGCCTGGGCGTCGTGCCCGGTCTGAACGCCAGCGATGTGCGCGGCGGCGCCGGGTCCCGGCGTGCGACATGGTCTTCGCCTGGGGCCAAGAACACTGTTCGCCGCAGGTGCCACGGTCGCCACTAACTTTGAAGGTGAGGGATTGCTGGCTGGCGTGCCTGCGGTGATCCGCAAGAAACTATGAAGCACTGGGAACGTACCTTGATCGCGCCGGACACCACGCTGCACGATGCCCTGGAGGTCATCGACAAGGCGGGATCGCAGATCGCGCTCGTCGTGGATGCAGATCGTCATCTGCTGGGCACATTGAGTGATGGCGACATGCGTCGTGCTCTTCTGCGAGGGCTGTCGCTCGGTGACCGTGTCGACACCGCGATGCATCGCAATCCGGCAGTTGCCAGCCATGGCGAAGACTTGAAGGCGGTGGCAGCACAGACCCGGCGCCTCGGCTTGCATCAGATGCCGCTGGTTGACGGCGATCATCGTGTGGTCGGCCTCATGCTGCTCGACGACATCATGCTGGTACCGCCACGCGACCACTGGGTGGTCATCATGGCCGGCGGTCTGGGGACTCGACTGGCAGAACTGACTCGCGACACACCTAAGCCGATGCTGAAGGTGGGTTCGCGCCCGCTGCTCGAAACCATCGTCAGAAGCTACGCGGACCAGGGGTTCCGGCGCTTCTACTTTGCCGTCAACTACAAGGCTGAGCAAATCGAAGCCCACTTCGGGGATGGCAGCTCGCTGGGCATTGAAGTGCGCTACCTTCGTGAACGGCAGCGGATGGGCACTGCTGGAGCACTCAGCCTCCTGCCGGACAGGCCGACGCTGCCGTTCATCGTCACGAATGCGGATCTCCTCACGAAGGAGAATCACGGCGAGATGATCGACGAGCACGTCGCCTCGGGTGCGGACGCCACGATGGGCGTGCGCCCTTACGAGATGCAGGTTCCCTTCGGCGTGGTGCAGGAACGCGATGGTCGCATCGCGGGCATCGAGGAGAAGCCCACGCAGGTCTTCACCGTCAGTGCCGGCATGTACGTGCTGTCGCCACAGGTGCTGGATCTCGTTCCGCGCGGGCAGTTCTTTGACATGCCATCACTCTTCGACGCAATGCTTCAGGCAGGGCTGCACACGCGATGCCACAAGGTGGATGGCTATTGGCTGGACATCGGGCAGCTGCCTGATTACGAGCGGGCCAAGGCCGACTTCGAGAAGATTTTCCGATGAGCGTCCAGCGAGCACTCGTCGTGGGGTATGGCTCCATCGGCGCCCGACATGCCCGGCTTCTGGGGGAGATGGGCTGCGATGTAGCCGTGGTGTCCGCGCGCGAGCTTGATGTCCCTCAACGGCACGGCACCTTGCGGCAGGGATGGCTGGCACACCAGCCAACGCTCGTCGTCGTGGCCAACGCCACTGCGGCACATCACGCGGCCCTGGCCGAGCTGGCGCAGCTGGGGCACTCGGGCGACGTGCTGGTCGAGAAACCCGTGTTCGATCACGTCATGCCACTGCCCGACCATGGATTCAGGCAATTGCGAGTGGCCTATAACCTGCGCTTCCATCCCGTGCTCGTACGCCTGCGTGAAGCGCTGGAAGATCAGCGCGTGATCTCGGTACAAGCCTACGTCGGTCAGTATCTTCCCAATTGGCGACCAGGCACCGACTACCGGTTCTGCTACTCCGCCCATGCTGATCAAGGCGGTGGCGCGCTGCTTGACCTGAGCCATGACCTGGACTACTTGGCCTGGCTGATCGGCCCCTGGCGGCGCGTAGCGGCCATCGGCGGACGCATGAGCACCCTTGAAATCACCAGCGACGATGTCTTCTCCCTTCTATACCAGAGCGATCATTGCCCGGCCGTCGACGTGCAGTTGAACTACCTCGACAGGTTGGGCCGACGGCGGGTCATCGTCAACACAGCAGATCACACCTACGAGGCCGACCTGGTTCGCCACACACTGAGAGTGGACGGTGAAGAGCAATGCTTCCCGATCGAGCGGGATACGACGTACCGTGCCATGCACGCAGCAATGCTGTCTGGCGACCCGGCACAGGCCTGCACCGCTCAGGAAGCGCTGGACACCCTGGCATTGTGCGATGCAGCGCGAAATGCCGCCGCCGGCGGCCAATGGAGACAACGATGAAACGAATTTGCACCGTCTGCGCCCGCGCGGGCTCCAAAGGCGTGCGCGGCAAGAACCTGCGGCTCTTGAATGGTTTGCCGCTTCTGGCCCACAGCCTGCGCCAGGCCGCCGCGAGCGGCCTGTTTGACGCCATCGCCTTGAGCAGCGACTCGCCCGAGATGCTGGCCATCGCCAAGGAACATGGCGCCACTGTTCTGGTCAATCGTCCTGCCGAGATGGCCACCGACATGGCCGCCAAGCTCCCCGTGATCCGCCATTGCGTGGCCGAAGCCGAGCGCGTCCTGGGGGTCACCTTCGACACGTGTGTCGATCTCGATGCAACGTCGCCCTTGCGCGCCGTCGAAGATGTCCGAGCCGTCGTGCAATTGCTTGAAGGCAGTGGCGCGGGCAACGTCATCACGGCTATGCCTGCGCGGCGCTCACCCTACTTCAATTTGATCGAGCAGGATGAGCACGGCGTGATCCGGCTGGCCAAGCCTGTGTCACCGCCCTATGTGCGCCGGCAGGACGCCCCCGGCTGCTTTGACATGAATGCATCCATCTACGCATGGACGCGAGAAGCGCTGATGGATGCACCCGGCCTCTTCAACCCCGACACCCGGCTGCATGTCATGCCCGAGGAGCGTTCCATTGACATCGATTCCGAAGTGGACTTTTTGCTCGTGGAACTTCTGATGTCTCGCAGCACGCAGGATGCCAAGGACACCTCAGCAGGAGGCCAGCCATGACCGGGCTTCTTCACGGCAGGCGCGTGGTCGTTACCGGGGGAGCAGGTTTGCTCGGCCGCACCTTTTGTGCGGCCATCGCCGAGCATGGCGGACAAGCCCTAGTCGCCGATCGAGACCTGGATGCCGCCCAACGCGTGGCAGACATGATCGAGCAGCAGCACCCTGGCGGCGCTGTGGCGGCGTCGCTGGACATCACCGACAAGGGCTCGGTGGACGCGCTGATCGAGCACACCCAAACAAACCATGGCCGGATCGATGCCGTGGTCAACAACGCCTACCCGCGCAACGGCCGCTACGGGCGGCGCATGGAAGATGTGGAGTACGCCGACTTCTGCGACAACCTGGGCATGCACCTGGGCGGCTACTTCCTTGTGATGCAGCGATTCGCCGCGTACTTCAAGCGCGAGGGCGGCGGCAACATGATCAATGTGTCCTCAATCTATGGCGTTGTTGCACCACGCTTCGAGGTCTATGAGGGGACGCCGATGACGATGCCCGTCGAGTACGCGGCCATCAAGTCCGGCTTGCTGCACCTGACTCGCTACTTCGCCCAGTATCTCAAGGGCAACAACATCCGCGTCAATGCTCTCAGCCCGGGCGGCATCCTCGACCGACAGCCTGAAGCCTTCCTGGCACGCTACCGCGCCATGTGCGCGGACAAGGGGATGCTGAACCCCTGCGACCTCGCGGGAACGCTTGTTTTCCTGCTCTCCGATCTCTCACGCCACGTTGACGGTCAGAACCTGATCGTCGACGACGGGTTTTCGCTCTGAAGTTTGCGTCACCGTCTCAAATGAAGTCCAACCATTGCATCGCCGTTGTCGGCGCCGGTCAGCTGGGCAGCCGGCATCTGCAGGGGCTCGTCCGCCTTGGGGTCCCCTGCGAAATCCATGTGGTGGATCCGTCCGCGACCTCACTCGACATCGCACGCCAGCGGGCCGGCGAGGTGCAGGCAGCAGCCCCCCACAGCCTGCATTTCCATCAACAGATCGAGGCGCTGCCTCAAGTGTTGAACCATGCCGTCATCGCGACGGCGGCGGACGTGCGCCTGGCCGTGATGCGCGCGCTGCTTCAGGGGCGCACAGTGCGAAACCTTCTACTGGAGAAGGTGCTCTTCCAGCGCCTCTCGGACTACCCCTCAGCTGCAGAGCTGCTTCGCCAGGCCGGCAGTCGAGCGTGGGTGAACTGCCCGCGGCGGGCCTTCCCTGTCTACGAGACGCTGCGCGCCTTCTTCGCCGACGATCCCCTGCAGCATGTTGATGTGCGCGGCGGCAACTGGGGGCTGGGTTGCAACAGCATCCACTTTCTCGACATCATCGCCTTCCTCATCGGCGGCGAGATTCATTCGATCTCAACCGCGCTGCTCGATGAGGATCTCATCGACAGCAAGCGAGCGGGCTTCAAGGAATTCACCGGCACACTGCTGGGCCGCTGTGGTGACGCAAGCTTCAGCCTCACCGCCCAGCGGGGCTCCCAGGCTCCGTTGCTGCTGACTTTGCGAGGAGGCAACCGGTCCTGCCTTGTGGACGAATCTGCGGGACGGGCCTTCCTGTGCGACCCGCGTGACGGCGGCTGGCGGACGGTGGAGTTCAAGACCCCGTTCCTCAGTGAGCTGTCCACCGCTGTCACGCAGCGCATCCTGGAGCAGGGCAGCAGCGAACTCACGCCATATGCCCAGTCCGCGGCCTACCACCTGCCCCTGCTGCAGGCGCTAGGCGAGCACGCCGCGCGTCATCTGGGAGATGCCAATGACGTCCTCCCGATTACCTGACACATCACACATGCATACGATGACATCTGCCTCAGTCTGGCTTGTTGGCGCTGGAGGCATGGCGCTTGACTACCTCAAGGTGCTGCGGGCGCTTGATTGCCAGATCACCGTCATCGGCCGCGGCGAAGAGTCGGCCAGGCGGTTCGAAGCGCAAGGCGGCCACCCCGTGGTGAGCGGTGGGTTGGAAGCATTTCTCGCGTCACACCCCGTCGTGCCAGACGTCGCCATCGTAGCGGTGGGTGTGGAGGCGCTTGCACCGACCGCCGCGCGCCTGCTGCAGGCCGGCGTGCGCCGCATCCTGCTGGAAAAGCCGGGGGCATTGAACCGCACTGAAATCGAGGCCTTGGAGGCCGACGCTTGCGCCCGCGGTGCTGAGGTGGTGATTGCCTACAACCGGCGTTTCTACGCCGCGACCTTGGCCGCGCAGCGCATGATCGAGGAGGACGGCGGCGTGCAGTCGCTGAATTTCGAGTTTACGGAGTGGGGGCACGTGATCGAAGGCCTGGCCAAGGCGCCAGGCGTCAAAGAGGCATGGTTGCTCGGCAACTCGACGCACGTCATCGACCTGGCCCTTTATCTGGGCGGTGAGCCCGTTGAAATGCAGGCCTACACGGCAGGAGCGCTGTCCTGGCACCCGAATTCCGCGGTGTTTGCCGGCGCTGGCCGTACGGTGAACGGGGCCTTGTTCTCATACCAGGCCAACTGGGGGGCGCCCGGCCGCTGGGGCGTCGAGCTTGTCACGTCCCAACGCCGCCTGATCTTCCGACCGATGGAAACGCTGCAGGTCATGCGCCGGGGCTCGGTCGCCATCGAGCCTGCCCCCATTGATGACGCGTTGGACAAGGCCTTCAAGCCCGGGCTCCATGAGCAGACCCGTCGTTTCCTCGAGGGGCACACGCAGGGCATGTGCAGTCTGGTCAATCAAGTGCGGCATTGGCCGCTTTATGAACGGATTGCGGCCTACGGCAAGGCCTGAACCGAGCCCATGACAAACACAGCGACCGTGCTCCTCCTGACCGACTCACTGGCGTTTCCACGCAGTGAGCCCGAGTTCGTGCCCTACGAGCAAACCTGGGTAGCCCTGCTCAAGCAAAGTTTTCCGCGGATTGACTTTGTGCATTGCGGGCGTGGTGGCGCAACGATTGTTGATCTCTTCAAGCACAGCGCCTACTACCACGGCACCATCCAGCCTGCCCTGGTCCTTGTGCAGTCCGGCATCGTCGATTGCGCGCCCCGGGCCCTGACGGTGATCGAGCAGCAGGTGCTGCAACGTCTGCCAATCATCGGGCCGCTGGTCCTGTCGCTCATCCGCAGGAACGCGGCGAAACTGCGCCGCTGGCGGGGCATGAGCTACACATCGCTCGACAGCTACGAGGCGTGGATCGAAGCGTTCGAGCGCCTGTTCACCAATGTGCACTGGATCGGCATACTGCCCGCCGATGCCGAATACGAGTCGCACGTGCAAGGCATTGGCGCCGCGATCGATCGCTACAACGCTGTGCTGCAGCGCAGGAACTACATCTCGACGGCTGACTTCACCTCGAGCGACATCATGTCCGACCACCACCACCTGAACGCCGCCGGGCACCACCGTCTCGCGGCCCGATTGGCGGAGACGGTACGAGGTGCGGTGGGGGATGGGTCCGTGCAGTGGGACGGCCAAGCCCCCGTCAAGACGGCCCTGGGAGTCGTCGTTTCGTGACTAGCGCAAACAGCAAAACCACCTCTGCGCTGCCGGCGGCTCCTCAGCCGCTGGGCGGGGTCGTGCGCCAGATCATCAACCAGCTCGGTGTTGCCATTGCAAGCAAGCTGGTTCCTCTGGCCGCCATCTTCCTCTACAGCCGGATGATGAGCGTGGCCGACTATGGCGTCCTCAACCTGTTTCAGTCGTACTTGTGGATCTTCGCGCTAGCGCTGTCGCTGAATCTGCATGTCGCCGTCGGTCGCTACATTTACCTGCCTGACGCGGCATTCGAGAGCTTTCTTGGCACAACTTTGTTGTCGGGGGGGGCCGTCTTCGCTGTCGGCAGCATCGTGATCCTGACTCTCGCCGATACTACCAGCGTGATGCTGGGTATGCCCCAGGTCCTGCTGCCGTTGATGCTGGTGACCGTTGCGGGGCAGCTCGCCGAATCGCTCATGACCCAGATCGCGATCCACGATCAGCGCGGTGATCTGCTGTTGCGAATCGTGGCCGGCAAGGCCGCGGTTTCGCTGGGCCTGAGTCTGGTACTGCTGTTGATCTGGGGTGAAGACAAGTTCCTCGCGGTGCTTCTGGCCGATGCGATCGCGAGCCTGGTATTGAGCGCTGCCGTGTTCATGCTGCTACGTCATCGCATCGAGTGGACGTTGCGGCGGGATCATCTGACCTACATGGCGCGCTATGCCTTGCCCCTTGTGCCTTACATGCTCGGCCTGACGCTGCTTTCGCAATTTGATCGGGTACTCATCGACCGCTTTCACGGCAGTGAAGCCACCGGCCTCTACAGCCTCAGCTACAACATTGGAGCCCTGCTCCTGATGGTGACGACTGCGATCCTCAATGCCTTCAATCCACCGTTCTTCGCGGCCTTGAACCGGGGGGACCACGAACGAGTGCATCGGGACGCGCGCGCCATCTTTGCGCTGGCCCTGGTCGCGACCATGGCGGTCGTGCTGTTTGGCCAGCAGGTCGCATCACTCGTCTTCCCTGCCCGTTACGCGGAAGGATTCGGCCTCATCCCTACCGTGGCCCTGGGTGGTCTGTGCTTTGTCGTCTTCCAGATATGGGTTCGAGTACTTGCCTACTTTCACAGGACAGCGACTATCTCGGCAATCGCGATTGCCTGTGCTGCGCTGAACATCGGCCTCAATCTGTGGCTGCTCCCGCTGCTTGGCTGGCAAGCAGCGGCCTGGACCACGGTTGTGGCTTATGTCGCCATGAGCGTCGCTTGCCTCGTCGCGGTCAACGCCAGCCGTCTGCTACCAGCAGTGCTGCCGTGGCGCGAGGCGCTCTGGATTGTTTTAGTGCTACTGCTAGTCACTTTGCAGGAGCCAATGCCGTGGGCACTGCGCGCGGGGGTGTTTCTCGTCGTCGGCTGGCTCGTTCGCCATGACCTTCTGGGGCTGGTGCGGAGGGCTGCAAAGTGATTCGGCTGCGCAGCGATCCCAAGTTTCTCTTGTACCTGATGGTGCTGCTGCCGATGACCATGCTGGTGGTGGCGGCGCCATGGGGTAGCGTCTGGTTGTCCTTGATTATTGTGTGGACCTACCTGATGTACCGACCGCGGCGCGTGCTGCACCCGAACAACATGGTGTTTGCGTTCTACGGCCTGTACCTCGTCCTTTCGAGCACACTCAATCTCGCGCTGCACCTGATCGATTGGGACTACGTCCTGCCATGGGGGCAGCAGGTCTTTTGGGAGACGATGTCACCCACGCTGCTGTTCCAAGCAGAGTTCACGTTTCTTGTGCTGTTCTTCGGATTGCATTGGTTCTGCAAGGGAACGCAGCAGGCGCAAGACCTTTCCCTCGCGCGTATCGAAATTGAACCCGCTTGGCGCAACGGGCTGGCGGCACTGGCCGTGGGTCTTGTCATGCTGTTTATGCAATCAACGGCGGGCCTGGACGCCTGGATCACGGATTACAGCTACACCTATCTCACCAAGCGAGAAGGGCACGGGCTCCTCAACGTGATCATCATCGCGCTGGGCAATGTCGCGGTGTTTCTATTCGGGCTTGAAGCCCGCCGGGCGCGTCGCAAGGGGCCCACAGTGCTGGCTGCCCTATTGGTCATGATGACGCTGTCGTACATCGGCGGGATCAAAAGTCGCTTCATCTTCCTGCTGATCGTCTTCCTGTCACCGTGGTTCATGGACATGAGGTTTCGCCTGAGAACGCTCGTAGCCATGACGGTATCGTTCTTCGTGCTCCTGTACTTGGGCACGCTGATCCGTACGGAGGGCTTTTACGCATCGGCGCCCTACTTCATCGAGATGCTGGTCGGCTATTTCAATGCCTTCCAGTTGCACGACTGGATTGTGACAAGTCGCGATCCTGGTTTCCTCGAGACGGTGTGGCAGATTTTTGTCAAACCACTGCAGATTCTCGGAATGATGTCGCCCGACGCGAGTTTCGACATCAGTGTGATGCTCACAAAGGAGTACTTCCCTGAACAATGGGAACTGGAGCACGCGACCCAGCAATGGCCACTGGATACGGAGCTGTATCTCAACTACTACGGCATTTGGCTGTCGTGGTTGCCGCTGCTGATGTACTCGGCACTGCAAGGCTGGCTGTACCGGAATGCCGTGCTGCGAGCCAATCTCTGCCTGATGCCAATTTTCGTGATGGAGTTTCAGCGCATATTCAGTACGCTGCGGGGCACCCTGATCCCGTGGGAAACGCCCATCTACATAGTCCAATACCTGCTGATCTACCAGCTTTGCCGCCTTGCCATCCGGCAACAACCGGCTCCGGCTCAGCAAAGTGTGGTCCACAATCCAGCGCAGAGCCATGTATAAAAGAACGATAAGTATGCAGGGAATTGGAACGCGGCAGCCTGTGGCCCTGTGGAAGCTGATTGCGGACGCCTTGGAAAACGAGCGGGCGCTGGATGTGCGTTACCGCTCCACCCGCACAGCATTGCCGGAGCATGGGACCGTACCCAATTTCAAGGTCATGAAACAACTGGCGCTGCAGGCGCAGTTGGGGCGGCTTTATCCCGTGCTGATGACGATTGCACCATTGGCTGTCTTGCTGGCAGCGCCTTTTCAATGGATCCTTCTGCTGATCGGCGCGACGGGCGGCCGATGGGCATCTCAGCCGGATGGAGCCTGTCGGGTGTATTCCACGACAGAGGACAACCGCGCGATCATCGATGCCGCCCTCGATTCCGATCCCCAGATTCTCGGCTTGCCGCGTTGTTCGATACGCTTCGGCTTGCAGGCTCTAGGGGCGGAGATCCGCTGGTCGGGTTGCATATCCGCCATCGGTGCCCACCTGCGCTGGCTGCGGTACGCACTCACGCGCCCCGCCGGGACTCGCCGTGACCTGCTGCTGCATGGCCATGATGCGCTTGCGCTGCTTGCATTGGCGAGCCTGGCGAGACAAGCAAGGGGGGGCATCTTTGTCACCGACGATCACTACCAGCGCTGGGCCCACGTGCTGTCGCATGCGGCAAAGGACTTTCGGATCGTCCAACATGGCTTTCTTGACGAGGTGCTCGTGCTTACCCACGCAGGAGGCCTCGTGACCCGCCTGTATCTGCGCGACCCCATGTTCCTGGCATCGTTCGAGCGCTATTACGCCGTCACCGATCACCGGCTCTTTTCGCCCTCGGCCAGCTTCGTTCAGACACCGCTGTCAGGCGACGCCCTTCTGCTGGCCTCGTCGTTCCCGTCGATCGACGAGGAAATCCGGCTGCTGGATGTCATCCGAGCGTCCTGCCGGAATCTCCCGATCATCGTCAAGTTTCACCCGGTCCATCGGTACGACTCGCGCCGTGAACAGCTGGCCGCTCGCGCAAGCCTGGTCTACGAGGGCCCTGGGAACCCGGGCTGTAGGATCTTCGCCAGTCACGGGTCGTTCATGGAGTTCGACTATCGGCGGCACGGTACCGCTACAGTTTCGATCGCACGCAGCGGGAGCGTCGAGGCGGCAGCCGACGAGATTCTCTCTCTCCTTGCCCACCCCGCCTGAATCCGACAGTGCCCGCGTACGCAGCGGCATCCGAAGTAGTTCTCAAGATCAAGATGAACCGTTCCCAGCCCCGTCGCAGTGGCCCTCGATGCATGATGGACACGAACACCCCTCAGCTCGTCTTCGACGAGCGCGTCTGCATGGATGCAGGATGGAAGATGGATCCGCAGAAACAGGAGTCCGTGTGGCACGCAGCCGATGTCGCCCTCCCTTCCATGCCAGCGCATCACGACGGCTGCTCCATGGGCAAAAACCCAGCCCCGTGCGATCCTGTGCCGCCTGTCCCGGTGCACGGCAAGCCCTGTGAACTCAGGGTCGGGATGACCGCCAAGACGGCACGCTCCATTCCACGGACGGCCCGACGCACGCTGCGACCTTGCGCCCCCGTTTGCGACAGCGGCCACCTCAGCCGGTCACTGAAGCGAAGGTGCTGGGGCAAGCCCTCTTTCCCCTTGCGTCTGGTGCAGGTCGACCAGTGCCAGAGCAGCCGCGCACTCGCCTGCGCCGATGACTTCATCCAGTAGCAAGGCAAGAGATGACAGCCATCGAGTTCCAAGACGGCAGCCACCTGCCGGAAGAGATCGTCCATTTCTACAGCGACGAGCTGCTTGTGACGTCCACCCATCGCTGGGTCGTCGTCCAGCGCTCGGACGGCAGCCGCGCGACCATCGAGCTGCCGCGCACGAAATTCGACGCGCTCGGCTTCTCGCGGCTTGTGCGCCGGGCGCTGCGGCTCGACAAATGCAATGTGTTCCCGCTCGACCCGGAGGGCCGGTCGCTCATCCTGATCCGGCACGGAGCCGTGTACAAATACGACGAGCGCCAAGGCCTGCGCCGCACTTTGACGCTGCGCCAGTCGCGGAATGTGCTGCACACCGACTTCTGCCAGACGAAGTCCGGTCGTCTCCTCTTTGGCGAGTACGGGGCCAATGCGGAGCGGCAGCCGATCCCGATTTATGCCTCCGACGACAACGGCGAGAGCTGGCACATTGCCTATCAGATTCCCGCCGGCAAGGCCAAGCATGTGCATGGTGTCTATGCCGACAAGCACTCGGATAAGATTTGGGTCTTCACGGGCGACGCGGATGGCGAATCCTGGGTCATCGAAGCGAGCGAGGACTTCTCCGAAGTCCGCTGCCTCGGCGACGGCAGCCAGATCTATCGCGCATGCTCGGTGTTCTTCACCCCCGACAAGGTTGTCTGGGCGATGGACAGCCCGCTGCAGCCCTCCAGGACCGTCCACCTCGATCGGCGGACCGGTAGCGTCGAGCTTCACGGCGCCTTCCCCGGACCGATCTGGTATGGACTTGAAGTGCCGGCCAGCGGCTTTCTGTTGGCCTCAACCGTCGAGCCTGGCGACTCGGTAACGGGCGACAAGGCCGGCATCTATTTCAGCGACAACCTCGTCAGCTGGACCAGACTGGCGACCTTCACCAAAGACCGTTGGCCCATGGGTCTGTTCAAGTTTGGTGTCATCGGCTTTTCTCGCGGCGAGCGATCCGACGGCTCGTTTTTTGTTTTTGGCGAAGCCTTGAAAGGGCTGGACGGCAGGTCACTCCGGTGCAGAATCAAACGATAGAGATCGACGCCCGCAGCGGCCATCTACATTTCATCGAAGAGGCCACCGGGGACGTCATTCGCTCCTACGGCGGCAGGATCGAGGGCGTGATCGATGGCAAGCCGTTCTCGGTGAGCGTCGGCACGATCTGGCTGAATCTGCTGTCCCGCATTCGTGCAGCGAGCCGGCTACTCCGTCTTCATCGCATCAATGTGCTCCGGATTTCGAAGACCAGGGTCCTGATCATCTACAGGAATGAAGTCTTCATCTATGAACTCCCCACGCAGGCGCTGACCCGGGTTCACCGCTTCCCGCTGACCCATTACGTCCATACGCAATCGATCTCCGTGCACGAGAACCGGATCGTCATTGGCGAGTACGGCAACATCGGCAAGCGCAAATCGGTCGGCGCCCTCATCTCGCTCGACGGCGGCGCCACCTGGCACTACCGAAGCCTCTTCGATCAAGGGCTCGTCAAGAACATCTTGGCCATCAAATATGATGTCCAGGATTGCCTGTACTGGGTATTCACCGGAGACAGCGACAGGGAATCCGGCATCTATCTGTTCGATCAGGACTTCAAGCGACAGACCACCGTCGGCCAAGGCCTGGCATTCCGGGCGATCAGTTCCTTCCATCTCGCGGACAAGGTGGTCTGGCTGACCAACAATCCCTTCGGGACCTCGACAGTGCAGGTATACGACCGGATCTCGCAGTCGACGCGCGCCGGCCAGTCCCTGCCGGGCCCGGTGTGGTACAGCGCTCGACTCGGCGCCGACATCTATGCCTGCACATCGGCTGAGGACGTGGCCGGTGAGGCGGGCGAGCACGTCTATGTCCTGCATTCACGGGATCACCTTCATTGGAACCTACTCTGCCAATTCAAGAAGGACCGCATGAACAAGCGGCTCTTCCTGTACGGGCTAGGGACCTTCCCCCAAATGGGCCAGACCGCCTCGACGGTTTACCTGAACCTGGACGCGGTAGAGGGTTTTGACGGCTGTGTCGTCAGGCTGCCCCATCCTGCTCCTTCCTTTTCCTCCCGCGAATCAACATGAGCGCGACATCACTCGATTCCATGAATCCGGCACGGCTGTTTGCCTTGTTGGCGGAGCCTGCCTGGACGCGCGACACGGCCCCGGTGGATTTCTCCGACGCGGCCTACGAATATCTGCTCAGGTTCTGCGAAGTCAATCGCAACGACTTGATCAAGCGCATCGAGAAGGAGCGCTGCGCACAGTCGACAAATTTGTTGATCCAACGCTTCAGCCAGTTGCTCTTGAGCAAGTGGGAGAAGGAACGGGATTACCGTTTTCTCAACCTGCTCTACAAATTCAGGGCCAAACACTACCTGGACCATTTCCCCAAAGATTCGGCGAGCGCCACGTTGCGGGACCGACTTGACGATATCTTGCGCCGAGAACTCCACCATGACTGAAAAATCCGGCGTCCTCATACTGTCCGCGTCGAGTTACAGCGCGTTCTCCATCTCAGTATTAAAACTGCTGCTCGACCAGGGCATTCCGATCCAGGGCGTGATGATCCAGAAACTCGTTGATCGAAAGCGTCTTCTCAAGGAGTTGAAGAGTTCCGGCTTCTCCATCATTGGCAAGATCTTCAAGAAACTCATTCTTCAGCGGCTGGGCATCGGCAGGAGCCTGCAGGATGGCTTCAGCGCCTATTTCAAGACGCTGGAGAAACTGCCCCCCTCGCTGATCGAACTGTGCGAGCGGCACGGCATTCCTTACCGGATCACTTCCGATTTCCATGCAGCCGACAGCCTGCAGTTCATCTCGGATTCAAATTGCGCGCTCGTTGCCTTCACCGGCGGAGGGCTGATCCGCCAGCCACTGATGGCCGTGGCGGGGCTGGGCGTCCTGAACTGCCACATGGGCATTCTCCCCAAATATCGGGGCATGGATTGCACCTACTGGTGCTCGCTCAATCGCGACCGGGACAATATCGGGTTTACCCTGCACCTGATGGACACCGGCGTGGATACCGGTCCGATCTTCAGGACGCATCACGTCGACACCTCGCGGATGCAGACGGTCGAGCAGGCGGTGTTCGAGATCGAGTATCAGATGGCCCCTGCCATGGCCGACGCCATCGGAAGGATCGTCCGTGGCGAGGCCACGTTCACGCAGCAGCAAGTGGCGGACGGACGTCAATACTTCACTCTATCGCCAGAATGCCTCTCCCTTTCTCGCAGGCTGTTTAATGGACAAGGAAAAGGCGCGAGCCATGCAAAATAAGAGCGGATACCAAATTTGCAAACGCTGCATCATGGACACGTCGGACCCCACGATCGAGTTCGATCACGAGGGTGTCTGCGGTTACTGCAGGAATTACGACACCAACATTCTCCCGGAATGGAAATCTGGCGAGGGACGGGCTTCCGAACTGGAGGTCCTGCTCTCGCGCATTCGGGAGGATGGAAAGGGTCGCGAGTTCGACTGCATTCTCGGCCTGAGCGGCGGACTCGACAGCGCCTATCTGGCGCACGTGGCGGTAAAGGAATTGGGCCTGCGGCCGCTCCTGTTCCACGTTGACGTCGGCTGGAATACGCGCGGTTCCGTTTCGAATATTGAAAAGATCGTCGACGGCCTGGGCATGCACCTGTACACCGAGGTGGTGAACTGGAATGAAATGAAGGATCTGCAGCGGGCCTTCTTCCTGTCGGGCATTCCTGACCAGGATTATCCGCAGGACATCGCCTATATCTCGATGCTGTACAAGTTCGCTCGTCAGCACAAGATCAAGTACATCCTGAATGGCGGCAATTTCTCAACCGAGTGCTGCCGGGAACCTGAAGCTTGGGGCGGCTACCTGGGCGTCGATAAATGGCTGGTCAATTCCATCCATGGCAAATATGGCTCCATTCCGCTGAGCACTTTCCCGCTGGTGGACATCCTGCGTTACAAGATCTTCTACAAGTATGTCTACAAGATCAGTTCAGTTTATCCACTGAACTACATTCCATACACTCGCAAGCTGGGCGAAACGACGCTGGCAAACCTTTATGGTTGCGAGCCCTTCCAGCACAAGCACCACGAATCGGTCTTCACCCGCTTCTACGAGGATTACTGGTTGCCCAAGCGCTTCGGCTTTGAGAAGCGCCGCGCGCATTTCTCCAGCCTGATCATGACCGGCCAGATGACGCGTGACGAGGCGCTGGATCGCATTTCCCGCCCGGAGCTGAGCGAAGAACAGCACCTGCGTGATTTCGAATATGTCGCCGATAAGCTGGACTTCACGATGGACGAGTTCCGCCAGATTTTCGAGGGCGAGCGTCACACCTATCGGGAATTCCGTAACAAGCGGGACCTGATCATTGCCGGGGCACGACTGCTGCGCCGTATCGGACTGGAAAAGAGGCTGTTCTGATGATCAAAATTGTCGACTACGGGGTCGGGAACATCCAAGCCTTCATGACCCTGTTCAAGCGCATCGGGGTGGAGGCCACCCGCGCCCGCAGCGCCGAGGACCTCGAAGGCGCCACCCGCCTGATCCTGCCCGGCGTCGGCGCCTTTGACACCGCCATGACCCTGCTCGACCGTTCGGGCATGCGCCCGCGGCTCGAAGAGATGGTGCTGGGGCAGCAGATGCCGGTGATGGGCATCTGCGTAGGCATGCAGATGCTCGCCAGCGATAGCGACGAGGGCAAGTTGCCCGGCCTCAACTGGGTGCCCGGCCGCGTCAAGGCCTTCGTCAACGCACCGGCCTCCAAGGACCTGCCCATGCCCCACATGGGCTGGAACGACCTGAAGGTGCGCCCGGGCCACAAGCTCTTCACCGACTTCGAGCCCGAGCCTCGCTTCTACTTCCTGCACTCGTACTACTTTGAGGCCGAGGACAAGGCCGATGTTGCCGCAACCGCTGAGTACGGTCTGGACTTCGACTGCATCGTGTCCAGGGGCCATATCCACGGCGTGCAGTGCCACCCTGAGAAGAGCCACCACTTCGGTGCACAGCTCTTGAAGAACTTCGCGGAGCTCTGAGCCATGCTGCGTCCCCGCATCATTCCCTGCCTGCTCGTTCACAAGGGCGGGCTGGTCAAGACCCGGCAGTTCAAGGCGCCGAAGTATGTCGGAGACCCCATCAACGCCGTCAAGATCTTCAACGAGAAGGAATCCGACGAGTTGATGGTGGTCGACATCGACGCCGCCGTGAACAAGGTCGAGCCGAACTACGCGCTCATCGCCAAGCTGGCCGCTGAATGCCGCATGCCGTTGTGCTACGGCGGCGGCGTCACCACCGCCGAGCAGGCCGCGCGCATCATCGATCTGGGCGTCGAGAAGGTTTCCGTGAGCTCCGCCTGCGTGGCCGACCCGTCGCTGCTGACGCGCATGGCCGAGGCTATCGGCCGCCAGAGCGTCGTGGCCGTGCTGGACGTGCGCAAGAAGGCCGGTCTATTCAGCAAGGGCGGCTACGAGCTCACCACCCACAATGCCAAGACGGCGCACAGGCTAGATCCAGTGGCCTTCGCGCAGCAGCTTCAGGACGCGGGCGCCGGTGAGATCGTCATCAACTCAGTGGACCGCGACGGGGAGATGGGGGGCTACGACATTGAACTTGCCCGCCAGATGCGCGGAACGCTCAAGGTGCCGCTGACCATTCTGGGCGGCGCCGGGTCGCACGACCACGTCGGCGAGCTGCTCGCCGCCTGTGGTGTCATCGGCGCTGCGGCCGGCAGCCTGTTTGTCTTCAAGGGCCAGTACCGCGCGGTGCTGATCAACTACCCGACACCGCAGCAGAAGAACAACATCTGCCGCGCCGCGTTACGCTCGCAACTCAAGCTCTGAATCCAACATGTTTACCGACAAGACCCTGCTCATCACCGGCGGCACCGGCAGCTTTGGCAACGCCGTGTTGCGCCGATTCCTAAACTCTGACCTTCGCGAGATCCGCATCTTCTCCCGTGACGAGAAGAAGCAGGACGACATGCGGAAGCGCTATAACAATCCGAAGCTGAAGTTCTACATCGGTGATGTACGCGATGCACGTGCCGTCGACACTGCGATACGCGGCGTGGACTTCTGCTATCACGCCGCCGCGCTCAAGCAGGTGCCATCCTGTGAATTCCATCCGATGGAGGCCGTGCGCACGAACGTGCTGGGCACCGAGAACGTACTGGAAGCTGCGATCCGCGCCGGGGTTAAGCGCGTCGTCTGCCTGAGCACCGACAAGGCCGTCTATCCGATCAACGCAATGGGCATCTCCAAGGCCATGATGGAGAAAGTCATGGTCGCGGCCTCGCGCAACCTCGAAGGCACCCGGACGGTCATCTGCGGCACCCGCTACGGAAATGTGATGGCCTCGCGCGGTTCGGTGATCCCGCTTTTCGTCGAACAAGTGCGCACGGGCAAGCCCATCACCATCACCGACCCAAACATGACGCGCTTCATGATGACGCTCGACGACGCCGTCGATCTGGTCCTGTATGCGTTCGAGCACGGCAACAACGGCGACATCTTCGTTCAGAAGGCGCCGGCAGCCACCCTCGATGTGCTGACCGAGGCCATACTGTCGCTGATGAACAGGCCTGACCACGAAGTCCGTGTCATCGGTACGCGTCACGGCGAGAAGCTCTATGAAGCACTGTTGAGCCGTGAGGAGCGCGTTGCCGCGCAGGATCTGGGCGGCTACTTCCGCGTTCCTCCAGATGGCCGTGACCTCAACTACGGCAAGTTTGTCGAACAGGGTGAAGTCAGTATCTCGGCTAGCGAGGACTACAACTCCCACAACACTGCCCGCCTGGACGTGGAGGGCATGAAGAACCTGCTGCTGAAGCTCGATTTCATGCGCCGCATCGCCAACGGCAAGCCGGCCCACCCGGAGGACTAAACGATGCGCATCGCCATCACCGGTGCTCGGGGTTTCATTGGCCAGAATCTGAAGGTTCGCCTTGCCGAAATCGGCCACCGCGACATCGTCGAGATTACGCACGACGCCGACGCAGCCACGCTGGAACGCCAGTTGGCTGGTGTCGAATTCGTGTTCCACCTGGCTGGGGTCAACAGGCCCCAAGATCCCGCCGATTTCGCGCGCGGCAATCACGGCTTCACCGCCGCGCTGTGCAAGGCCCTGGCGGCCCAGCCCACGCCTATGCGCGTGGCCTACACATCGTCCACCCAGGCAGCTCTGGACAACCCCTACGGCCGCAGCAAACGCGAAGCCGAGGACGCCCTGCAGGCCTATGGCCAATCCCGTGGTGCTGGCGTCTACATCTTTCGGTTGACCAACGTATTCGGAAAGTGGTCTCGCCCGAACTACAACTCGGCCGTGGCCACGTTCTGCCACAACATCGCCCGGGATCTGCCCATCAGCGTGAACGACCCGAAGGCGCCGGTGCGCCTGGTTTACATCGACGATGTGGTGACGCACCTGGTGGCACTACTCACCAACACCATGCAATCTTCCGGCCAGTGCCATGCCGGCCCGGAGTACGACACCACGGTGGGCGAACTGGCCGATACCATCCGGGGCTTCAAGGACAGTCGCCAGACCATGCTGACCGACCATGTTGGCGCGGGGCTGATCAGGGCGCTGTATTCCACCTACGTGAGTTTCCTGCCGGTGGAGTCCTTTCACTACGATGTCCCGCGCCACGGCGACCCGCGAGGTGTCTTTGTCGAGATGCTCAAGACACCCGATTGCGGCCAGTTCTCGTACTTCACGGCCTATCCGGGTATCACGCGTGGCGAGCACTACCACCATTCCAAGACCGAGAAATTCCTGGTCATCAAGGGCAAGGCACTGTTTGGCTTCCGGCACATCATGACAGGCGAGTTGTACGAACTGGTCGTGCAGGGTGGAGAGGGCCGCATCGTCGAGACCGTACCGGGGTGGACGCACAACATCACTAACGTGGGCGACGACGAGATGATCGTCATGCTGTGGGCCAACGAGATATTCGACCGCGACCGCCCCGACACCATCGCCTTGAAGGTCAAGCCATGAGCAAGTTGAAAGTCGTGACCGTCGTCGGCACTCGCCCGGAGATCATTCGGCTGTCGCGGGTGATGGCCAGGCTGGACGAGCACTGTGAACACATCACAGTGCACACCGGCCAGAACTACGACTACGAACTGAACCAGATCTTCTTCGACGACCTGGGCATCCGCAAGCCCGACCATTTCCTCAATGCTGCGGGAACCACCGGCGCCGAGACCATCGGCAAGGTGATCATTGCGGTCGACCAGGTGCTGGCAGAGGTCAAGCCCGACGCGATGCTGGTGCTGGGCGACACCAACAGTTGCCTGGCGGTGATCCCCGCCAAGCGGCGCAAGATCCCCACCTTCCACATGGAGGCCGGTAACCGCTGCTTCGACATGCGCGTGCCCGAGGAGATCAACCGCCGCATCGTCGACCACACGGCCGACATTAACCTCACCTACAGTTCCATCGCACGCGAGTACCTGCTGGCCGAAGGTTTGCCGCCCGACATGGTCATCAAGACCGGCAGCCCGATGTTTGAGGTGCTGACGCACTACCGCGCGGGCATCGAGGCCTCTGACGTGCTGGGTAGGCTGGGCTTGCAGGACGGCAAGTTCTTCGTGGTCAGCGCGCACCGCGAGGAGAACATCGATTCCGAAAGAAACTTCGGCAAGTTGGTGTCCACGCTGAACTGCATTGCTCGCACCTATCAGTTGCCGGTGATTGTCTCCACCCATCCGCGGACCCAAAAGCGCGTGGATACGGTGGGCGCCAAGTTTGAACCGCAGGTGCAGTTGCTCAAACCGCTGGGTTTCACCGACTACAACAAGCTGCAGAAGACGGCACGCGTGGTGTTGTCGGACAGCGGGACGATCAATGAAGAGTCGTCGATCATGAACTTCCCAGCAGTGAACTTGCGCGAGGCCCATGAGCGCCCCGAGGGCATGGAAGAGGCTGCCGTGATGATGACCGGCCTGGACGAAGTGCGCGTGATGCAGGCGCTCGCCATTCTGCAAACCCAGCCACGTGGCGACGAGCGCCTGCTGCGCCAAGTGGCCGACTACAGCATGCCCAATGTGTCGGACAAGGTGCTGCGCATCATCCACAGCTACACCGACTACGTGAACCGGGTGGTCTGGAAGAAGTACTGACAGGCCGGCACATGCGTTTGGTATTGATTGCGGATGCATTCCCGCCTCTGCGTTCCTCTGGGGCTGTCCAGTTGAGAGACCTCAGCGCCGAGTTGGTTCGTCAAGGCCACGAGTTGACGGTGCTGGTTGCGTCACCTGATATCGCCAGTCACTGCCAAGTTGAAGATTTTCGTGGCGTTCAAGTGATTCGGCTGCGCACACCCAGGACAAAAGACATGGGCTATGTGCGTCGCACTCTCGGCGAGTTGCTGATGCCCTTCTTCATGATTCGTCATCTGCGCGCATCTGAACTTCTTGGCCAGCACATTGATGGCGTTGTCTGGTATTCACCCTCGATTTTTTTCGGCCCCGTCGTGCATTGGCTCAAACGGAAGCACCGATGCCCCAGCTATCTCATCATCCGGGACATCTTTCCGGAGTGGGCAGTGGACATGGGCCTGATGGGGCGTGGCTTGCCCTACCAATTCTTTAAGAGGGTGGCCAGTTATCAGTACGCACTGGCTGATGTGATTGGCATCCAGACCCCAGGAAACAGCGCTTATTTCGCGGGAAACAAGAGCGGGCCTCGCATTGAGGTGCTGCACAACTGGCTGGCAGATGCCCCGGTTTCCAACTGTTCAATACGCATCGCCGAGACGACATTGGCTGGGCGCATCGTATTCGTCTATGCCGGAAATATGGGGGTGGCCCAGGGCATGGATACGTTGCTAAACCTGGCAACCGCGCTGCAAGATCGCCGTGATGTGGGCTTCCTTTTCGTAGGAAGAGGTAGTGAGGCACGACGGGTAAGAGAAGAAGCATTGGCTCGCAGTCTGAGCAACACCCTATTCTTTGATGAGATAGACCCGGACGAAATACCTGGTCTATATGTGCAGTGCCATGTTGGCCTTGTTGCACTGGACCCCCGACACCGCACTCACAACATCCCGGGCAAGTTTCTGACTTACATGCAGTCTGGCCTGCCCGTCCTTGCGAGCATCAATCCGGGGAACGATCTGGTTGACCTGATTGCTTCAGAACGGGTTGGGCAAGTTTGCACAACCCACGATCCAGAAGACCTTAAGCAAAAAGCGCTCGCGTTGATCACAGACTTACAGGATGACGTGGCCTTCCAACACCGCTGTAAAAATTTGTCCCGAAGCATGTTCAGTGTCGAAGTCGCAGCCAAGAAAGTTGCGTACTCCATTGCTCAGTCGTGAAGATTCCTTTCATCGCGCCATTGCCCCTCGGCGCGCGTCAAGGTAGTTGTCGCGCGCCGGAACCTGTCCGAGCGCAAGTTGATGGGGTGCTTGAACCGGCTTGGGTATGACATTGAGATCACCGTGCGGCCGGCGGCCGAGCCGGTTGGGCACTTGACGTTGGCGGTAGCTTGACGGGGCCATGCAGTTGCCGGTCTGGCCTGCCGGCGCCGCAGTGTGGGTGAGGTTGCCGCCCGTGGCTTGCAGCTCGGCGTCGCTGACTTCGTACTCGGTGTCTACCAGGGCGTTGCCGATGGCGTAGAGGTCGTAGGGGGTCATGGGTTTGCTTGCTGCAGCCGCAGCATCAATGTCATGGCATGCAGCGGTGATACCTGGAAGCCGTGGTGCTCGTAAAACTGCTTGGCGCCGTCATGCAGTGCGTGCACCAGCAAAGCCCGAACGCCTGCGTTTTGAGAAACGATCATGGCTCGGTGAACCGCATCTCGTAGCAAGGCGCCTCCCAGTTTGCTGCCCTGTGCACGCCGATCAACCGCCAAGCGGCCCAACACCATCACCGGGATCGGCTCAGGCATGTTGCGACGAAGTTTGGAGGGGGCCAGTGAATGCGACACAGCCCCTGCAGCCATGGCGTAGTAGCCCATGACACGTTGTTCAGAATCCACCGAGACGAAGACCCGGCTCGCCCCATTGAGGTGATTGGCCAAGGCGCGCTTTTTGAGCCATTCGTCAAGTGTGGGCTCGCCGCAAGAAAAGTCGCCAAGTTGATGCGCTTGGGCCAGTGGCTGTGGTGCGAACATTTGCAGTTTCAGGCAGCGCCAGCGTCCCAGGGTGCCTTCACAGACATCAGTCGGTCAAGGCCTGGGTTGGGCTGTGGCGGTGCATCGAGCAAGTCGACGAACTGCTTGAATTTGTCTGCATCCAGTTGGAAGTGAACCTGGTCGAGCAGCACAGCCTGAGCCCGTTCGCAGGCGGCCTCCAGCATGAAATCGGAACGGTTCTTTCCCAACAAACTGGCGGCGTGGTCAATCAAGTCTCGTTGCTCTGGCTGGGCCCGCAAATTGATGGCGGCGTCACGCATGATGTGCCCTTTGTGTATTCAATCAATACACAAGTGTGCTCTCGTCGTGTAGCTATTGTCAATACGCGCAGCCGCCCATCACCTGGGGTTGTTGAGTGGTTCGATCCAGTTGTTCCATGGGCCAGGCACGGCTTTGACCAGAGAACGTAGTCCAAACGGATTGATCAGTCTGCGAAAGGGCTGCGGCGCCGTGGGGGTGGCTTCGGGGCGGCATGGCGGGCCGCGTCGAAGCCTCTACGCTGAGCGAGCAGTGGCTCACCGTCGATGCGTTCGGCCAGCCGATAGTCATTGCCTTTGATGTTGAAGACCACACGACGGTTCTTCAACACACTGGCTGGGATGCCGACGGGTGTCATGGGGCATGTCGCTCAAAGGTTTGCAGATAGCGCTGGGCCTCTTGGCGGATGGCGTTGGCCACGGCAGGCACCTCGTTGGCCAGGTCTTGGTGCTGCCTCAAGACCTCGATTGCGGTTTGGGCCAGTTCGATCAAGCGGGCTTTGGCCTGGGCCGGGCGCAGTTGGCAGCGGCCGGCAAATTCCAGCAGCGTCTGGCGGGTGGCAGAGAACGATTTGCTGCCGCCCAGGGTGAGGGCCAGGCTGTCCTCAGGGATATAGGCCGTGGTGTTGACGATGTCGTAGGCGGGGGCCAGGGTGGCGTCGGCGGCGCTGCGGTACAGCAGGCCAAAATTTTTCAGGTGGGCATCGCCGTTTTGCACGATGCACGACAAGGCCACCATGTCGAACAACCTGGCCAGGGCGGGGCCCACTTGCTCGGGCGGGCAGTACAGGCCGATGACACGGGCGATGGCTTCGTAGCTGCCTTGGTACTTGGTGGCGGCGTCTTTGCCGGTGAGCACGGCCATGTCTTCAAAGCCCAGCGGGCGGCCCTGCTCGTCTCGGTCGAACCGGCGCATGACGAACAACTGGCGGTCGTCGGAGAGATAGAACTCTGGGCCGGGCAAGCCAGCTGCACGGGCAATGCTCATGCACAGAAACTCGTTGATGGCCAGGCCAGGGAATTCGGCCAGGCCAGATTTGATGATGAGCTCCGAGGTCAGCGCCGCAGCCTTGTGGCCTGCTTCAGGGGCTTCTGGCACCAGCAGCTTGGGTTGCACACCGCTGAGGGCCGAGCGCATCAGGTAGCGGTCGACGAGTGAGTCAAACAGGCCCTCTGCGCCACGGTAGGCGAGGATGGCAGACAAGGATTCGCCGGCTTGTTTCGGTGCTGCGGTGGCACCTGCAAACCGTACCCTGCCGATGGCGGCGTCGCCACCCAGCAGCGCGAGCAGCAGCATGGGTTCCATGCCGGTGGTCTTGGCCAGGCGGTTGCGCAGGCGCTCCAGCAGATACCCCTCGGGCAGGTTCATCTGGAAGATGGGGTGCAGGTTGGCGCTGTCGTAGGGCTGCAGGCGGGGCGGCATGGTGAGCGACACCGCCACCTCCGCTGGCGCATGGGGGCTGTAGGCAAAGCGGTAGACCTCTTCGCGCGCCAGCACGCCGGCGGGCCCCTGCGGGGTGCTCACGTCGAGTCTGAGGGTGTCGGTGGCCATGGGAGGGGTCAGAAGTCCATCGCCCGGAGTTCATCGAGCGTGGGGGCACGGGCGGGCTCCAGGTTCACCTGCATGCCCAGGCCACCGGCCACACGGGCGTAGTAGCCAATGGCCACGGTGTCTTTGCCGGCTTCCACCTGCACCACCTTCAGCCGCGGCATGCCGGTGCGTTCGGCCACTTGCGCTTGGGTCAGGCCGCGCGCGGTGCGAGCCGCCCGGAGTTGCTGGCCGAGCCGGTGGAGGATGGTGATGGCATCCATGATTCGTAAACAATACCATTTCTCAAAATGAATTGCAAACGATTCATTTCAGCAAGAACCAAGGGCCAGGGCCAACAGCCCAAAACCATCAATGCCCAGCAGGCACAAACTCGGGTACCAAGGCCTGGAGTTTGTCGCGGATGTGGTGGTCACCTTCTTCGTGGCGGGCGGACGATTCCAGGTCGCTCAACCAATGCCTGATCTGACCGCTGGCCCCTGAGTCGTCCAGCCTGGCCAGCCGCAAGCGCTTGAACGCCGTGGGCAAGGTGGTGTCGCCATCGGCCAGCAGTTCCTCAAACAGCTTTTCGCCCGGCCGCAGGCCGCTGAAGACGATGGGCACGTCCTCGGGCGTGAGGCCGGCCAGGCGGATGAGTTGTTTGGCCAGGTCCACGATCTTCACCGGCTCACCCATGTCCAGCACCAGCACCTGCCCGCTCTGGCCGATGGTGGCGGCCTGCAGCACCAGGCGGGCGGCTTCGGGGATGGTCATGAAGTAGCGAATGATGTCGGGGTGGGTCACCGTCACCGGGCCGCCCTTGGCGATCTGCTCTTTGAACTTGGGAATGACGCTGCCCGATGAGCCCAGCACGTTGCCGAAGCGCACGGCCATGAATTTGGTGCCCTTGCGTTCTGCAGCCAGCGCCGAGATGACCATCTCGGCGGCGCGCTTGGTGGCGCCCATCACGTTGGTGGGGTTGACGGCCTTGTCGGTGCTGATGAGCACAAAGCGCTCCACCTGGCTCTCGGCCGCCGCCAAAGCAGCGTGGTAGGTGCCCAGGGTGTTGTTGCGCAGCGCGGCCCAGGCGTTGTGCTCTTCCATCAGCGGCACGTGCTTGTAGGCGGCGGCGTGGAACACCACCTGCGGTTGCCAGCGTTTGAGCGTGGCGCGCACGTGGGCCAGGTCTTTCACGTCGCCGATCAGGCGCACCAGGGGCAGCTGCGGAAAGGCTACGCTGAGCTCTTGTTCGATGGTGTAGAGGTTGAACTCGGAGAGCTCGTACAGCACCAGCCGAGCGGGCTGGAAGCGCGCCACCTGGCGGCACAGCTCGCTGCCGATGCTGCCGCCGCCGCCAGTGATGAGCACGGTCTTGCCGTGCAGCACCTCGGCAATGCCGGCCTCGTCGAGTTTCACGGGCTCGCGGCCCAGCAGGTCTTCGGGCTCGATGTCGCGCACGCGGTCCACATGGCCGCCACCGGCGCGCAACTCATCCGCAGAGGGCACGGTGAGCACGGGCAGGCCGGCCTCGCCCGCCAGCGCCACCGCGCGGCGGCGCTGTGCTGCTGTGGCTGAAGGCAGGGCGATGATGAGGTGAGTGGCGGCGCCGCGCACGCCTTTGTCGCGCACGGCCGCCAGGTCGCCCAGCACCGGCACGCCGCTGATGCGCGCACCCAGCTTGGCAGGGTCGTCGTCGAGCAGGCCCAGCACGGTCCAGCCCTGCTGGTGGATGCCGGCCAGCAGGCGCTTGGCGGCTTCGCCGGCGCCCAGCACGATGGCGCGGCGGATCTCGGCATCGCCACCGGTGATGCGGCTGCGGGCGTGCTCATACAGCATGCGGTAGGCCACGCGCACACCGCACACGGCCACCAGGGCGATGAAGGGGTGCAGGGCCAGCACGGCGCGCGGCACGCCGTACAGGCCCAGGCCCATCACGCCGGCCGCGCTGGCCAGGCCGGCGGCCATGCAGCCCAGGGTGAGGCGCTTGACCTCGCCAAAGCCCGAGAAGCGCCACATGCTTTGCGGCACTTTGAGCAGGGCAAAGGCCAGCAGGTAGGCGGCCACCACGCCCAGCAGCACCCAGGGGTCGTAAGCGGGCCGCTCTTTGAGCCAGCGCTCGAAGCCCAGGCGGAACAGGTAGGTGGCGTTCCAGGCCAGCGCGATCATCAGCGCGTCGATGGCCAGCGAGAGCGGCTCGCGGTGCGGGCGCAGACGGGCCAGGAAGCGGTCCAGGCGGTGCCAGGGGTTAGGGGCGGACTCCATCTACGCGAGGGTCATCGCCAACTGCACATCGCGGTAGGGCACTTCGGGCCGCAGCCGCCCCCTCTCACCCTTGTGCAGTCGCACCAACCCATAGCGCTCCATGGTCTTGAGGGTGCGCGAAAGATTGCCCGGCGTGCGGCCGGTGATGGCAGCTAATTCATGCAGAGAGCCGGGATGGGCGTCAGCGATTTGCGCCAGCAGCGCCCGGTTTCGATTCGACAACAACTTAGCAAAGCTCTCTGGCGAGGTGAACCAGACCTTGGGATCTCCAGGCTTGAGGCGCAACTCGCCACGCGCAATGGCCATGGAGCGAGCCTTCATCTGCTCGTACGAGGCAATACCCACTTTGAGTGTCTTCATGTTCAGACTCCTTTCTCTCGCAGGACAGCTTCCACTTCCTGCCAGAAAGCCGCAAGCAGTGCACCGGCATTGGCATAGCCATAGGGCTTGACCGTTTGCAGGCGATGCTTGTGATCCTTTGTGGCCATTTTGGTATGCCCTGGCACTGAATGGGCGTTGTCAAAACCCACCAGGCGCTCGCCGTCCGGCCCGTGCATGGTCAGCGAGTAGTCAAGGCCGTGCGGTTTGTCCGCCCCGACCGGAACCTGGTGCACAACAAACTTGACCCAGTAGCCCGCCTCGTTGATCACCAGCACCTGGCCATCGAGATCCAACAAGGTGTCAAGGGACGGGTCACGGGTCGACATGTTGTTCATTATCACATCCTGATAACTAAACACATGGCAAACAGCCTCGCCGTGTCACCTCAACGCAAAGCGCTCACTTCGTCAGCAGCACTTGTAGGGTTCGGGCCAGCACGGCCAGGTCGGTCCACAGCGAAGCCCGGGTGGCGTAGGCGGCCGAGGCGGCCAGCTTGGCGGGCAGGATGACTTCAACGTACTCACGCTCGGGGTCGGCGGCGGCGGCCAGTTGCGCGGCCTCGTTGCGGTAAGCCAGCGAGGCCGGGTCGGTGATGCCGGGGCGCACCGACAGCACCTGCTCGCGCAAATGGGCGGGGTAAAGGGCCACGTAGCGCGGCACCTCGGGGCGCGGGCCCACCAGGCTCATGTGGCCCAGCAGCACGTCGATGAGTTGGGGCAATTCGTCCAGGCGATGGGCGCGCAGGAAGGCGCCCACGCGGGTGATGCGCGCATCCCGCCCCACGGTGAGCAGGCCGCCCACGCGATCGGCATCGACCCACATGGTGCGGAACTTGTGGATGCGAAACGGCCGGCCGGCGCGGCCCACCCGCTCTTGCCGGTAGAACACCGGGCCGGGTGAATCGAGCTTGATGGCCAGTGCCATCAGGGCAAAGGCGGGCAGCAGCACAACCAAGCCCAGTGTGGCCATGACGAAGTCAAACAGGCGCTTCATTGCTCTGCGATCAAAACTTTGGGGGCGTACGCGCAAGTTGGATGGAACAAGGCATCGTCCTTGCAAATTCATCGGGCGGCGATCGGAATGCAAGGATTGTCCACTGGCCAAGACCGGCTTTCAGCGCAGCCAAGGTTCGAAGGCTTTGGCCAACTTCTGCAGCACGGCCTCGTCGGGCAGTGGCAGGCGCACGCTGGCTTGGCCGGTGACGGGGTCGCGTTCGATGGCCAAGGGCGCCGCCGAACCGCTGGCGCGCGCGGCAGCCAGGCCTTGCAGCAATGCGGCACCCGCGTCCAGGATGGCGGCCCAGGGGTCAGCGGGGGCTGCGGGCGCGTGCACTGCCGGCAGCGCTGGTGCATCTGCTGGCGACGCGGGAGGCTCGTCCGCCGGCGTGGCCATGCTGGAGGCTGGGCGTGGCACACCTGGGGCAGCGGCCGGCGTTGGCGGCTCGCCTGCAAGGTCGCCATCGGGCTCGCCCATCGAACCAGCCACTTGCGCCACACTGTCCATGAACTTCGACAACCGTGTGCCTTGCAAAAAGACCTCGCTGGCACCGCCGTCGAGCGCGCCGGCAAACAGCGACTTCTTGAAGGCCAGCACCGAGAGGATGCCTTCTTCGATGCTGGCCTGCCCGACGAAGTTGATGACCTGCACACCGCGCGATTGGCCCATGCGGTGCACCCGGCCGATGCGTTGCTCCAGCACCGCTGGGTTCCAGGGCATGTCCATGTTCACCACCACGGCGGCGGCGTGCTGCAGGTTCAGGCCCACGCCACCGGCGTCGGTGGAGAGGAAGAGGCGGCACTGCGGGTCGGTGTGAAAGCGCTCCACCAACGCGCCACGCTGGTCGCCCGGCACGCTGCCGCTGAACAGCACATGGCCCCAATCGCGCTGGCCTTGCCCGGTGCCCAGGCGGCGCTGGATCAGCTCGTGCGTGCCCAGCCACTGGCTGAAGACCACGGCCTTGGCACTCGGGTCGGCCAGCAGTTCGTCGAGCACGTCCATCAGCTCGTCCACCTTGCCACCGTGGTCGCTCTCGTGGTCGAGCAGCCAGGTGCTGTTGCAGGCCATGCGCATGTTCTGCAGCGCGCATTGCAAACGGCGTTGGTCGCCGTCAGAGAGGTAGCCAGTCTTGCGCCAGCGCTGCACGATGCGCGTGACGATGCCGCCGTTCTCGTCGTGGTGTACGCGCTGCTGCGGGGTGAGCGGCACGAAGATGCGCTGCTCCACACGCTCGGGCAGTTGCGTGAGCACCTCGGCCTTGCGCCGACGCAGCATCACCGGCGCCAGGGTCTGGCTGATGCGGTCCAGCGCGCGGTAGCCCACCACGCGGCCGGCGTCGTCGCGCAACTGGTGTTCGTCGAGCAGGCGCCAGGTGGGGCCCAGGCGGTGCTGGTCCACAAACTGCACGATGGAGATCAGCTCCTCCAGGCGGTTTTCCAGCGGCGTGCCAGTGAGCACCACGGCGTAGGGGCTGTGGATGCGCTTCAAGGCGCGCGCGGCGATGGTGTTCCAGTTCTTGATGCGCTGGGCTTCGTCGGCGATCACCAGGTCGGGCGCCCAGGCAGCGATCAGGTCCGCATCGTTGGCCAGGGTTTCGTAGTGGGTGATCTTGCAGAACACCTCTTCGCGGTACTGCAGTTCCCTCTTTGCGCGTAGGCCGTGGATGACCTGGGCTTCGCGCTGCGAGAAGCGCGCGAACTCGTTCTTCCACTGGTGTTTGAGCGAGGTGGGGCACACCACCAGCACGCGCTGCACGCCGAAGTGGCGGGCCATCAGTTCGGCCGCCGCCACGGCCTGCACGGTTTTGCCCAGGCCCATTTCGTCGCCGATCAGCGCACGGCCGGCGCGTGCGGCAAACAGCGCACCCTCGATCTGGTAGGGGTAGAGCTTGACCTTCAGCAGCTTGGCCAGCGCCTTGTCCTTGGCGCCCTTGGGGTAGGCCAATGCCAGGGTGCGCTGGCGCTGCTCGGCGTCGCGGATCTGCGCCACAAAAGACCAGACATCGTCGTAGCAGCGCAGCTCATGGCCGCTGGCCTGCGCGGCTTGCACAAAGGCATCCAGCTCGTCCAGCCTGTCCCATGGCAAGGCCCAATTCGCGCTGGCGTCGAACAGGCGTTTGGCCATTGCGAACAGCGCCGCAGGGCAGCCCTGCCCGGCCCGAAAACGCACGTGGCGGACGCCGGCGTAGTCGAGCCAGATCTCGCTGTACTCGGCAGTCAAGCCTTTGGCCAGCGCGGCCTTGCCACCGCGTTTGGCCGCAAGCTTGGCCAGCGTGAACTCGATGTGCTTGCAGGTGCCCAGGTCGTTGGTGGCGAAATCGGGGCAGGTGCAGAAGTTCTGGCCCAGCGCCGTGCCGCGTATGGCCACCCGGTAGCGGCCGTGGCTGACCGGGTTGTGCACGGCAAAGTCGGAGAAGAAGGGCTCGCTGCCCAGGTTCTTCAGGCCAAAGTGCTGCTCGCGGCCAAACTGGCGTCGCAGCGCGGTTTGCCAATCGGCCACCGCCAGCTCAGGAGGGCGGCGGGTGCGCGACAGCCTGGGTTCGGTGGCCGCGCTGCCTTGGCGCTTGGCCTTGGAAGGGGTGGCTTTGCGGGGCTGGTGTGACGGATTGCGGGAGGGCTTGCGAGACGTGGGCACGGGGGCTCCTGTGGATGCGGGGGCCAAAAGGGGCATGGTGACCAGGGCGTGATGGCCGACCTCGTTCGGGCGCGGCGATTCTACGAACCTGCCACCAGGTGCAGGCCCATAATTCAACCAGCGCCGCCTTCGCACCGGTGGCGGCGCCACACCTGCATGGAGCGCCACCGCATGGGACTGCTTCTACTACAGCACCGCATGACCGCCGCCGAATACCTGGCCTGGGAGGCCGAGCAAACCGAGCGCCACGACTTTGTGGGCGGCGAGGTGTTTGCCATGGCTGGCGCCGAGGACCGGCATGTGACGGTCTGCCTCAACGCGGCCATGGCCTTGCGCCAGCACCTGGCCGGCTCGCGCTGCAAGACCTACATGGCCGACATGAAGGTGCAGTGCGATGCCGACAGCGCCTTCTTCTACCCCGACGTGCTGGTGACCTGCAGCGAGGCCGACCGGCAAAGCCCACTGGTCAAGCGCGAGCCCACGCTGATCGTCGAGGTGCTGTCGCCCAGCACCGCCGCCTATGACCGGGGTGAGAAATTTGCGCGCTACCGTCAGATCGCATCGCTGGCCGAGGTGGCCTTCGTTGACGTGGACACGCGCCGCACCGACGTGTACCGCAAGGGCGCCGACGGCCTGTGGGTGCTGCACCCGGCGGAGGCGGGGGCCAATGTGACGCTGGCCAGCATGGACCTGACGATGACCGCCGCCACGCTGTTTGCCGAAGTGGATGAGGCTGGCGGCGAGGCGCAGCAGCCTGGATTCCCGCCTGCGCGGGAATGACGGAGAGGGCGCGGCGTCGCCGACTGCAGCGACGCGCGGTGTTCAGCCCAGTAAGGCCCGCCGCGCCGCTGCGCCCACGCGCTGCACATCGTCCGCTGACATGCGGGTGTAGAGCGGCAGGCTCAGCATGCGCTCGTAGGCGCGCTGGCTGTGGGGGAAATCGCCGGCCTGCAGCGCATAGCGGTCCCGCCAATAGGGGTGCAGGTGCAGCGGGATGTAGTGCACGCTGCAGCCTATGCCCTCGGCGAACAGGGCTTCGATGAAGGCGTCGCGGCTGATGCGGGCATCGTCGGACAGCCGCACCACGTACAAATGCCATGAGTGTGTGTCGCCAGCCGCCGGCTGCGGCGGCAGCACCAGCGGCAGATCGGCCAGGGCCTGGGCGTAGTGCTCGGCCAGCTTGGTGCGCTTTTGCTGAAAGGCTTTGGCGCGGCCCAGTTGGTGCAGCCCCAAGGCCGCCGCAATGTCGGTGAGGTTGTACTTGAACCCCGGCGCCACGATCTCGTAGTACCAGCTGGGCACCTTGGCCGTGAAGCGGTCAAAGGCGTCGCGGTTGATGCCGTGCAGGCGCATCACCTTGGCACGCGCGGCCAGCTCGGCGTTGCGCGTCACCAGCATGCCGCCCTCGCCGGTGGTGATGGTCTTGTTGGCGTAGAAGCTGAACACCGTGGCATCGCTGGCCAGCGTGCCCACCAGTTGGCCCTGTTGCGTGGTGGGCAGCGCGTGGGCAGCGTCTTCCACCACCTTCAGGCCGTGCTTCTTCGCGATGGCGAGGATGGCGCCCATGTCGGCCGCCAGGCCAGCGTAGTGCACGGGGATGATGCACTTGGTCTTGGGCGTGATCGCAGCCTCGATGGCGGCCGGGTCGATGTTGAGCGTGGCGGGGGCTATGTCCACCAACTTCACGTCGGCGCCCAAGTAGCGCACCACCTCGGCGGTGGCGGTGAAGGTGTGGGTGGTGGTGATGACCTCGTCGCCGGGGCCGATGCCCAGCGCTTCGAGTGCCAGATGCAGGCCGGCCGTGGCCGAATTGACGGCAATGCAGTGCAGCGTGGGGTCGCCCAGGAAGGCGCCAAAGGCCTCTTCAAACCGCTTGGCCTTGGGGCCGGTGGTGACCCAGCCCGAGCGCAGCGTGTCCACCACCTCGGCGATTTCTTCTTCGCCGATCTCGGGCAGGGCAAAGGGCAGGAAGGGGAGCTTGTGGTCGGTCATGGGGCCTACGCCGTCATTCCCGCGCAGGCGGGAATCCAGGTCTTCGTTCATTCATGGGTTCCCGCCTGCGCGGGAACGACATTGTCCACCGCTTGAGACGCCACGCAGGCCTGCAGGAAGCGCTGCGCCAGCACCGGGTAGGTGTGCTCGGCCAGCACAAAGGCCCGGCCGCGCTGGCCCATGGCCTGGCGTTCGGCCTCGGGGGTGGCCAGCAGTTCGCGCAGGCCGTGCACCACGGCGGCGGTGTCGGGGGCCACGCTCACGCCGGCCCGCGCCTCGGCCACGGGGTCGTTGCCGGCCTCCACGGCGTGCAGCACGGGCACGCCAGCCATCATGTAGTCCATGAGCTTGTTGGGCGCGATGCCGAAGCGGTAGATGGGCACGCGCTGCCAGCCGATGTAGGCCATGTCCACGGCGGCCAGGAAGCTGGGCACCTGGGCCTTGGGGATGGGCGCAAACCACTGCACGTGCGGCAGGTGCTCGCCCTGGATGCGCTGCACCAGGCGCTCGCGCTCGTGGCCGTCGCCCACCATCACGATGCAGAAGGGTTCGTCGCGCCACTGCGCCGCCGCGTTCAGCAGGTCGTCCAGGGCGTTGGGCAGGCCCATGGAACCAGCGTAGCCCAGCACCGTGCGGCCCAGGCCCTTGGCGCGGGTGATGGCCTCGGCCACGTCCTCGCGCAGTGGCGCGGGCTGGCCCGCCCAGTCGTCGGGCGAGATGCCGTTGGGCACGATGACCAGCTTGCGCAGGTCCAGCCCGCGTGAGGCCATGTGCGCGTGCACCTTGGGCAGCATCGAGACGACCACGTCGGCATCGCGGTAGGCCACACGCTCGGCCCAGCCACACAGCAGCGCGAAAGGGTGGTTGGGCGACATGCCCGAGAGCTCGATGAGCGAGAGCGGCCACAGGTCATGCACCTCGTAGACCAGCTTGGCCTTGGCCTTGCGAGCAATGCGGCGCGCCACCCAGATGTCCATGGGGTAGGTGCTGGACGCGATGACCACGTCGGGCTTGGCCTGGGCAATGAGCTCGTCGGCCAGTGCCCACACCTGGCGCAAGAAGGCCCAGAGGTTCTTCACGCGGCCCAGGCCGTTGCCCTGGTAGGCGGGCGTGGGCAACCAGCGGTAGTGGATGCCAGCTATCTGCTCGGCGCCGGCCTGCGGTTGGCGGGCGCGCACGTGCGATTGGTTGGCCGCCACGATCTGCACCCGGTGCCCTGCCCTCACCCATTCGCGGGCCAGGTAGTAGGGCCGGTACTCCATGCCCAGCTCGGGCGAACCCGCGTAGTGGTTGATGTAGAGGATGTTCATGGCGCCGTGTGTTCCACCGTGCTCAGGGCTTGCAGGCGCTGCACGTAGTCGGCCACGGCCTGGGGAAACAGCGCGTGCTCGGCCACCCACTGGTGCAAGCCGGCCGACACGGCATCGGCACGATGGGCCAGCGGCGCCAGGCGTTCGCGCCCCGGCAGCTCGCCATCGGCCAGGATGAGGCCATTGCGCCCGTCCTGCACCAACTCGCGGTTGGCCGGCAGGTCGGCGAGGATGGGGATGGCGCCGTGGGCCATGGCTTCGAGCACCGACACCGAGACCGAGTCGCTCTGCGGCAGGCTCAGGTACCAGCGCGCCTGGGCGTAGCAGCGGGCCTGCTCGTCGGCGGCCAAACGCCCCACGAAACGCACACGGCCGGCCAGATCGGGCTGGGCGGCGCGCTGCGCCAGTTCGGCCTTCAGCGAGCCGGTGTTGGCCACCACCAGCCGTGCTTCTGGCCACGCCTGCGCCAGAGACGCAAACACCTCCAGCACGCGCTGCGGCGCGTAGATGGGCTCCAGCCCGCGGTTGGCGAAAAACAGCGCCTCGTTCTTGCCGGCCGGCGCCTCGGGCAGCGCCTCCAACCCGAAGGGAAAGCACATCACCTCGCGCGCGCCCAGGGCCTGCATGCGCTGGGCCATGTGTTGCGAATCACTGGTGGTGAGCGCACAGGCACGCAGCACGCGCCGCGTGAGCCAGCGCATGGCAGCGCTGCGCTCGGGCGTGACCAGGATGTCGGAGCCCCAGGCCGAGCCCGCGATGCGGGCCCGCACGCCACCGAAGCGCACCGCCAGCCAAGCCAGCGTACCGTGAGACGTGAGGTAGTGCGGGGCCAGCCAGTCGGGCTGAACGGCTTTGAGCCAGCGCACCACGGCGGGCAGTTGCTTGAGCAGGCCCACGTTGCCGCCCTCGAAGCGGGGTTGCGTGGCCAGGGCCAGGCAGCGCTCGGGCGGCAGCAGCGCCGCCAGCTCGGGCGAGAGGCCCCGGCTGGAGAGCACAAACAGTTCCACCTGCGGCTGCAGCGCGCGCGCCCACTTCAGCAGGTGCGGGCTCTCGCCGTCACCGATCAGCACCATCCGCAAGGCACCGTCGTCATTCCCGCGGAGGCGGGAATCCAGAAGGTGGCCGGCCCTGGATTCCCGCCTTCGCGGGAATGACGGGCAAGGGTGCGCCGATTCGTTCATGGTGAGTTGCCGGCCCAGGCGTCGTACAGCACGCGCAGCTCGGGGTGGGCAGCCAGCAGCTTCTCGTCGGCGTCACGGCTGTCGCCCACGATGCGGGCCGGCCGGCCTTCGAGGATGGCGAAATCGGGGTACTCGCCGCGCACGACGCTGCCCGCGCACACCAGCGTGCCACGGCCCAGACGCGTGTTGGCCTCGACCAGCGAGTGCGGGCCGATGAAGCTGTAGGGGCCGATCTCCACCGGCCCCGCCACCCAGCCCGGCTTGGCACCGGGCCAGTTGGCATAGCCCTCGCCCAGCAAGCGCATGGCGCGGTGCGAGCTGTGGGTGACGATGGCGCAGTGGCTGGTGATCTGCACGCCCTCGCCCAGCGTGATGCCACCGCTGGCTTCGAGCAGATTGAAGTGGCCGATGTAGACGTGGTCGGCCAGCACGAGCCGGTCTTCGTGCTCGATGCACGTGGAAGGCGAGATGCGCGTGTGTGGCCATGCGCGACCCTGCGAACGTTCACCGAACACCACGCGGAACAACAGGCCGCGCACCACACGGCGGCGCCAGCGGTTGAGGAGGGCTCGCAGCAGCGTCATGGGCGCAATTCTTTCATGCACTGCGGGCCGCTTGGCCGCTCACCGGCCAGGTGGCCAGGCGCACGAAGTAGTAGCCGAAGTAGCCCAGCATGGCCAGCGACACGGCCCAGCCCGCACCCACCAGGCCGCCCCAGTGCAAGCCCAGCGCCAGCGCGACCACAAAGGCCAGCTGCCCCACCAGGGCCAGCTTCAGCGCCCAGGCCTGGGCCTGCCAGGCCATGGTCACCACGGCCAGCGGTGCGGCCACGAAGTGCAGGCCGATGTAGAGCGCCAGCGCACGGGCCAACTCACCGGCCTCGCGCCAGGGTGCACCGAACAGCGCCTCGAAGGCCCAGGGGCCCAGCCACCACAGCCCTGCCACCAGCGGCAACGCCATCGCTGCCAAGGCCAGCATCACCCGGCGCAGCGCCTGGCGCGCGGCGGCGTCGGGCCGTGTGCCGGCGGCCGCCAGCTTGGGGTAGAGCGCCTGCGACACCGCGCTGCCCACCAGCGTGGCCGGCGCCTTCAGGTAGCGCAGGCCCAGGCCCCAGAACCCAGCCGCCGCCGGCCCCACCCAGGCCGCCACCAGGGCCACGGCCACGGTGTCTTGCAGTGCGCCGGCAAAGGCGTGCGGCGTGTTCAGCAGCGGGAACTCACGGTGCCGGCGGGCCACGGCACGCAGGCGCTGCGCAGCATCCACGGCACCCGTCAGTTGCCAGACCAGCGGCAGCCGCAGCCACGCCGTGGCCGCCAACGCGGCCACGATGGGCGCCGCCACCAGACCCACCACGCCCGCACCGGCCCAGCCGGCCGCCACCTGGGCCAGCGCCGCGCCGCCGTACTGCAGCACCCGTGCCGTGGCCAAGGCCGAAAACCGCTGGCGCCGCGTGGCCCACAAGGTGGCCAGCGACACCGCCCCGGCCGAAGCCACCGCCAGCGGCAACCAAGCCACCCACGCCTGCGCGCCGGCCCGCCACCAGCCCAAGGCGCCCAAGCCGCTGGCCAGTGTGACGGCCGCCAGGATGCGCAGGCACAGCACGCGCAGCGCGTCGGCCTCGTCGTCATCCGCCGCCATGGGCAGCGCGAATTCGTAGCGCGCGCAGGCCACCACGGCCAGGTTGGCGGCCACGGCAGCAAAGAGGTGGTATTGGCCAAACTCGGCCGGTGTGAACAGCCGCGTGAGCAGCGGCCCCAGCAGCAGCGGCAAGGCCTGCGCGGCGGCCCCACCGGCCACCAGCGTGAGGCTGGCGCGCAGCAGGCCAGCCAGCGGCCCCGGTGTGCTGGTGTGCCCGCCTTCAGCCATGCGCGGCCGTGGCGCTGCGCAGTCCCACGGCCTGCACCAATGCAGCCAGCACCTGGTCTTGCTCGGCCTCGGTCAGGTCGGCGCCCATGGGCAGGCTCATCACCTGCTCGGCCGCCAACTCACTCTCCGGACAGCCGCCCACCGGCGCAAAGCGCGCATAGGCGACCTGCAGGTGCAAGGGGCGCGGGTAATGCACCGCCGTGGGCACACCAGCAGCCTTCAGCGCCGCCTGCACGGCCTCGCGCTGCGCCACACGCACGGTGAACTGGCCCCAGACACAATCGCGGTCGGCACGCACGGCCAGGGTCTGCACGTTCACGTCGGTCAGCGCCGCCAGGTAGCGCGCCGCCAGCGCGTGGCGGCGTTGCAGCTCCCACTCAAAGCGCGGCAGCTTGGCCAGCACCACGGCGCACTGCAACGTGTCCATGCGCCCCCCCACGCCCACCCGGGTGTGGGTGTAGCGCGCACTCTGGCCATGCACGCGGATCTCGCGCGCGGCCTGCGCCAGCGCGTCGTCGTTGGTGAACAGCGCACCACCGTCGCCATAGCAGCCCAGCGGCTTGCTGGGGAAGAAGCTGGTGCAACCGATGGTGCTGAGGTTGCAGCTCTGCTTTCCTTGGTAGCTCGCACCAAAGCTCTGCGCGGCGTCCTCGATCACGGCCAGGCCGTGGCGGGCCGCGATGGCGTTGATGGCGTCCATGTCGGCCACCTGGCCATACAGGCTCACCGGCAGGATGGCCCGGGTGCGCGGCGTGATCGCGCCCTCGATCAGCCTGGCGTCGATGTTGCAGGTGTCGGGCTCGATGTCCACGAACACCGGCACGCCGCCCAGCAGCACGATGACTTCGGCCGTGGCCGCGAAGGTGAACGGCGTGGTGATGACTTCGTCGCCGGGTTGCAGGTTCAGCGCCATCAGCGCGATCAGCAGCGCCTCGGTGCCGCTGGCCACGGTGACGCAGTGGCGTGCCCCGGTGTAGGCCGCCAGCGCGGCCTCCAACTCGGCCACCTCCGGGCCCATGATGTACTGGCCGTGGTCCAGCACGCGCTGGATGCGCGCGTCCACCTCGGTCTTCAACGCCGCGTACTGGGCCTTGAGGTTGATGAATTCCATGCTTGGATTGTCGCCTGCCGCAACGGCCTGCGCCCCAGACACAATGGCCCACCTCCAGGAGCGCAGCATGATCGTCTACACCTTTGGCCCCGCCTTGGGCAGCATCGACCTCAGCCCCTTCGTCGTCAAACTGCTGGCGTGGCTGCACATGGCCGGCCTGCCGCACCAGGTGCAGGCCGGCGACCTGCGCAGGATGCCGTTCGGCAAGCTGCCTGCGGTGAAGTTGGACGACGGCACGCTGATGGGCGATTCCCAGCACATCATCCACCACCTGGCCGCGCTGCACCACGACCCCCTGAACGAGGCGCAGTGGACGCCTGCCGAGCGGGCCCAGGCGCGCGCCTTCAGGGCCTTGTTCGAGACCGACCTGTACTTCGCCAACATGCACCAGCGCTGGATGGACGAGCCCAACTGGGCGCTGTTCAAACCGGTGATGGCGGCCAGCATCCACCAGATGGGGGTGCCCAAGCTGTTGCTGCCCATGGTCCTCAAGCAGGTGCGCGGCAAGGTGAAGGCACAGTTGCACGGCCAGGGCATAGGCCGCATGTCCACCCAGCAGATCGCTGAACACGGCGTGGCTGGCTACCGCGCCGTGGCCGACTTTCTGGCCGACAAGGCCTTCATGCTGGGCAGCCAGCCGTCGGCCCTGGACGCCACCGCCTTTGCCTTCCTGCACACGCTGCTGGTGCCGCCCTTCAACTCGCCGATCAAGGCCTTTGCCTCCAGCCAGGCCAACCTGGTGGCCTACCACCAGCGCATGCTCGGCCGGTTCAAGGCCAGCGACGCCACCACTTAGGCGATGACCCGCTCCAGCCGCTCGCCCGTCAGCCGGTAGCGTTCGCCGGTACCGGGGCAATGGGCCTCGGCCTGCTGCGCGCTGGGCAGGCTGAGAGGCAGATCCAGCCGCTCGCCATGGCGGCTCATCCAGCCCGTGTGGCGGGCCGGCACACCGGTGACCAGCGCATAGGCCGGCACGTCGCGCGTCACCACGGCGCCGGCGCCTACGAAGGCGTATTCGCCCACGGTGCTGCCGCAGACGATGGTGGCGTTGGCGCCCAGGGTGGCGCCGCGTTGGACCAGCGTGCGGCGGTATTCGGTCTTGCGCACCACGGCCGCACGCGGGTTGTGCACGTTGGTGAAGACCACGCTGGGGCCGCAGAACACGTCGTCTTCCAACGTCACCGCGTCGTAGACCGACACGTTGTTCTGCACCTTGACGTTGTCGCCGATGCGCACGTCGTTGGCCACGAAGACGTTCTGGCCCAGCGAGCAGCGTTGGCCGATGCGCGCGCCAGCGCACACATGGCTGAAGTGCCAGACCTTGGTGTCTTCACCCAGTTGCGCGCCGGCGTCGACGATGGCGCTGGGATGGTGCCAGGCTGCCGGCATCAGCGGGCCCGCCTCAGCACGAAGGGGTGGGCGTCGGCACCCGGGGCCACCGCGGCGGCCGAGCGGATGACGTTGACGGTCTCCACGCAATGCCGCGCGTCCTCCAACCCGTAGCCACGGCCGGCCAGGATCTCGCGGTAGCTCACCGTGTGCAGGTCGGTGAAGCCCTCGGAGAACTCCAGTTGCTCGCCGGAAATATCGATGTTGCGGAAAGTGGTCTTCTTGCCCTGCACCTCGGCCGGCAGGTCGTTGGCGTCGATGGACAGGAACCAGCGCACCCGGGCGCGTTCGTATTCCAGGAAGCCGGCAGCACTGGCCTCGGCGTTGTGGTGCACCACGTTGGCCTGCAGGCGGCCGAAGATGAAGTGCAGCATGTCGAAGAAGTGCACGCCTATGTTGGTGGCCACGCCAAAGGACTTGCGCGGGTCGCCCTTCCAGCTTTGCGCGTACCACTTGCCACGCGAGGTGATGTAGGTGAGTTCGACGTCGAACTTGGTGTCGTTCGGCGCCGCCGCCACTTTCTCGCGCAGCTTGAGGATGGCGTCGTGGTGGCGCAGTTGCAGGATGTTGTAGATGCGGTGCCCGGTTTCGCGCTCCACCCGTGCCAGCTCATCGATCAGGTCGGGCGTGGGCACCAGCGGCTTCTCGCAGATCACGTCGCAGCCCAGGCGCAGGCCGGCCGCCATGTGGGCATGGTGCAGGTGGTTGGGCGAGCAGATGGCCACGTAGTCCAGCGCCTCGGCCGGGCTGCGCCGGCGGGTCTGGGCGTGCTCGTAGAAGCGCTCGAACTCGGTGTAGAACTCGGCCTGCGGCGCCATGGAATCGATGATGCCCACCGAGTCGTTGATGTCGTAGGCCACGGCCAGGGTGTGGCCCAGGTCTTTGATGGCGCGCATGTGGCGCGGTGCGATGTAGCCGGCGGCGCCGATCAGGGCGAAGTTCTTGGAGGTCATCGTCGGGGGTTTCAGAGTCGGAACACGGTGAAGCCGGCTGCGGCCAGCTCATCGCGCGGGTACAGGGCCTTCACGTCGGCCAGCACAGGCTTGGCGCCGCGCACCAGGGCACGCAGCGCGGTGGCGTCCAGGGCGCGGTACTCGCGGTGGGCCACGGCCACCACCAGGGCGTCGAACGGCGCCTCGCCCGCCAGGTCGGCCAGCGCAAAACCGCATTCGTGCTGCACCTCGGCCGCGTCGGCGTGCGGGTCCACCACCACCACGGTGGTGCCGTGGTCGCGCAGTTCACCCACCAGGTCCACCACCTTGGAGTTGCGGATGTCGGGGCAGTTCTCCTTGAAGGTGATGCCCAGCACGCCCACCCGGCAGCGCGGCACGTCCAGGCCCTGCTGCAGCATCAGCTTGATGGTGTTGCGGGCCACGTAGCGGCCCATGTTGTCGTTGATGCGCCGCCCGGCCAGGATGACCTGCGGGATGTAGCCCAGCTGCTCGGCCTTGTAGGTGAGGTAGTACGGGTCCACCCCGATGCAGTGGCCGCCCACCAGGCCGGGCCGGAAGGGCAAAAAGTTCCACTTGCTGCCGGCGGCGGCCAGCACCTCGGCGGTGTCCAGGCCCATGCGCGCAAACACCACCGAGAGTTCGTTCATCAGCGCGATGTTGAGGTCGCGCTGGGTGTTCTCGATGACCTTGCTGGCCTCGGCCACGCGGATGCTGCTGGCCTGGTGCACGCCGGCCGTGACCACGCTGGCGTAGACCTCGGACACCACGGCCAGCGTGGCGGCGTCGCAGCCCGACACCACCTTCTTGATGGTCTCGAAGCGGTGCTCGCGGTCGCCCGGGTTGATGCGCTCGGGGCTGTAGCCGCAGAAGAAATCCACGCCGTGCTTCAGGCCCGACACCTGCTCCAGCACGGGCACGCAGTCCTCTTCGGTGGCGCCGGGGTAGACGGTGGACTCGTAGACCACGATGTCCCCCTTCTTCAGCGCCTGGCCCACGCTGCGCGAGGCCGAGACCAGCGGGCTGAGGTCGGGCTTGTTGGCCTGGTCCACCGGGGTGGGCACGGCGACGATGTAAAAGTCGGCCTGCTTCAGGTCGGTGATCTGGTCGGTGTAGAGGATGTCGGCCTTGGCCAGCTCATCCGCAGGCACTTCGTCGGTGCGGTCATGCCCGGCGCGCAGCTCGGCCACCCGCGTGGCGTTGATGTCGAAGCCCACGATGCGGGCCCGGCGACCAAAGGCCACCGCCACCGGCAGGCCGACGTAACCCAAGCCGACGACGGCGATGTTGCGTTTCATGGGAAGGGAAGCCGGCTGCGCCGCAAGACCAAAAGCCGGAATTCTAGGCGCTGCACCCTGTTTCAAGGCCCCCACATCCAGACACCAACCCGCAAGGCAGGCAGGCCTATTCTGGCCGCCCTCGGGTGCCGTTGCGCCAAAACGCGCAGACTGGCCTTTCCGGGGAGGATCCCATCAACCCAGCGGAAAGGACCACCATGTCGACCAAAGCGCTCAGCACCTTCAGGTTCCCGAATGGCACCTGCATCGCCCAGGCCCAGCCCCGAGGGCAGGCCAAGGTCAGCCTGAGTTCACCTGCGCTGCAGGTGATGACAGACCTGACCGAGGTGCGCGCCGCCACCGTGCACTCCGACCTCTCGCTGGCGCAGGCCGAGGCCGCGATGATCCACCTGGGCGTGCGCATGCTGTTCGTGGTGGACCACATGCCTTGTGTGGACGGCATCGTAACCGCCGCCGCGCTGCTGGGCGACCGGCCCATGCAGGTGATGCAGGCGCGCGGCGTGAAACGCGAAGAACTGACGGTGGCCGATGTGATGAATGCCTTGGCCGACCTGGACGTGGTGGACCTGGGCACGCTGCAGCGCGCCAGTGTGGGCGACGTCGTGGCCACGCTGACCCAATTCGGCCGGCCGCATTTGCTGGTGGTGGAAGGCGCCTCGGCCCAAGGGCCTGCGCGCATCCGCGGGGTGGTGTCGCAAACCCAGATCGAACGCCAGTTGGGCCACCCCTTGCCCATGCACGAGGTGGCCAACACCTTCGTGGAGATTGAACAGGCGCTGGTGTAAGGGGCCTGGCAGTCCGGGGCCGGGTGGCAAGCCGCCTAAAATGTCGGTTTCGCGCAGTGCCGGCCAGGCCCCTGCGCCCACCCACCCTCCCCACCCGCCCAGGCTTGCCAGCCTGGCTTTGCCGCATGAGCCACGACCAGACCCCCGCGCCCTCGCAAGACGACAACCAACTGATCGCCGAGCGCCGCGAGAAACTGGCCGCACTGCGCCAGCAGGCTGCCGCCAGCGGCCAGGCCGTGTTCCCCAACGACTTCAAGCCCCAGCACCGCGCCGCCGACCTGCACCCGGCCTACGGCGAGATGCCGAATGAAGAGCTGGAGCCCAAGGCCATTGCCGTGAGCGTGGCTGGCCGCATGATGCTCAAGCGCGTGATGGGCAAGGCCTGCTTTGCCACCATCCAAGACGGCACCGCCCGCATCCAGCTCTACATCACGCAAGACGCCGTGGGGCCCGAGGTGCTGGCCGCCTTCAAGCACTGGGACCTGGGCGACATCGTGGGCTGCGAGGGCATTCTGTTCCGCACCAAGACGGGTGAGCTGTCGGTCAAGGCCAGCGCGGTGCGCCTGCTCACCAAGAGCCTGCGCCCGCTGCCCGACAAGTTCCACGGGATGACCGACCAGGAGCAGAAGTACCGCCAGCGCTACGTCGACCTGATGATGGACGACGAGGCGCGCACGCGCTTCATCGCCCGCAGCAAGGCCCTCAGCTCGGTGCGCCAGTTCATGGTCGAGCACGGCTTCATGGAAGTGGAAACGCCGATGCTGCACCCCATCCCGGGCGGTGCCAACGCCAAGCCCTTTGTGACCCACCACAACGCGCTGGACCAGGAAATGTTCCTGCGCATCGCGCCCGAGCTCTACCTCAAGCGCCTGATCGTGGGCGGCTTCGAGCGCGTGTTCGAGATCAACCGCAGCTTCCGCAACGAAGGCATCAGTGTTCGGCACAACCCCGAATTCACGATGATGGAGTTCTACGCGGCCTACTGGAACCACCACGACCTGATGGACTACACCGAGGCCATCCTGCGCCACGTGGCCCGCCAAGCCACCGGCTCGGCCCGCGTGAGCTACGCCGGCAAGGAAGTGCTGCTGGACGAACCCTTTGCCCGCCTCTCGGTGCGCAACTCGCTGGTGGTGCACGCCGGCCTGACCGAAGTCGAGGCCGATGACGCCGCGGTGATCCGCGCCAAGCTCACCGCGCTGGGCGAAGAGCCGCCCAAGCACTGGGGCCTCAGCGCCCTGCAGTTCGGCCTGTTCGAGGCCGTGGTGGAAGAAAAGCTGTGGCAGCCCACCTTCATCATCGACTACCCGGTGGAAGTGAGCCCACTGGCCCGCGCGTCCGACACCGACCCGACCATCACCGAGCGCTTCGAACTGTTCATCACCGGCCGCGAGTTCGGCAACGGCTTCTCGGAGCTGAACGACGCCGAAGACCAGGCCGCGCGCTTCCAGTCGCAGGTGGCCAACAAGGAAGCCGGCGACGAAGAGGCCATGTACTACGACGCCGATTTCATCCGCGCGCTCGAATACGGCATGCCCCCCACCGGCGGCTGCGGCATCGGCATCGACCGGCTGATGATGCTGCTGACCGATTCGCCCAGCATCCGCGACGTGATCCTGTTCCCGGCACTGCGCAGGGAAGCTTGAACCCGTCATTCCTGCCCTGGCCGCAACCGTCATTCCCGCGCAGGCGGGAATCCAGGCGGCGGGGCTTGATGCCCCTCAAGCTCCGGCAAAGGGTCTGCACCGTGGCGCTGGGGCGCGGGGTCTGACAGAGTGTGCAGACCATGAGCGCCCGCCCCGTCCTTGTTGCCCGCAGCAATGCCCCCGCCTCGAACGAGGCGCCAGACACGCTGGGGCACATCGAGGCACGCGTGTGGGAAGAGCTGGCGCTCTGCGCCACCCACCGCGCGCACGAGTGGCGCGTGTGCACCCTGGCCACGCTGGATGCCAACGGCGAGGCCGATGCCCGCTCGGTGGTGATCCGCGAGGTGGACGTGGACCGGCGCGAACTGGTGTTCTTCACCGACGCGCGCTCGCCCAAGGTGGCGCAGTTCGCCGCCAACCCCAAGGGCACGCTGGTGATGTGGTCGGCCGATCTGGGCTGGCAGTTGCGGCTCAAGGTGAACCTGAGCGTGGAGACCGCGGGCCTGGCCGTCTCGTCGCGTTGGGCGCGGCTGAAGATGAAGCCGGCCGCGTTCGACTACCTCTCGCCGCTGCCGCCCGGCACGCCGCTGGAACACCCGGTGCCCGAGCGCGGCTCACGCGGCCACTTCGCGGTGGTGACGCTGCACGTTCAGTCCATCGACTGGCTGGGCCTGCGCGCCGAAGGCCAGCGCCGGGCCCTGTTTGCGCCACCCGCCGCCGCGCGCTGGTTGCAGCCCTGATCAGGGCAATCCCTGAGCCTGCGGGCGCACATTCGGCGCCGCGCCCTGTGCCGGTGCAATGACACTGTGTCCTGCTGAACGCCCCACGCCCGCGCTTTGACCTGGGATAAGCGCGTGGCTTGCGAATTGCATGCAGGGCCGGCGCAACCAACACCAGCAGGGACGGGCATGGCAGACACAGACGCGGCACTGAGCGAAGGGTTGGGCCTGGCACTGGGCCTGGAGGACGCGGTGAACCGCGTGGTGGTGGGGCAAGCCCGCGCCGTGCATTTGCTGATCGTGGCGGTGTTCGCACGCGGCCATGTGCTGCTGCAGGGCGATGTGGGCGTGGGCAAGACCACGCTGCTGCGGGCCATGGCGCGCGGCCTGGGCGGTGGCTTTGGCCGCATCGAGGGCAGCGTGGACCTGATGCCCAACGACCTGCTGTACCACGCCTACATCGACCGCGACGGCCGCCCCGCCATCGAGCCCGGCCCGCTCACGCGCGGCGGCGATTCGCTGGCCATCTTCTTCTTCAACGAGATCAACCGCGCCCGGCCCCAGGTGCACGCGCTGCTGCTGCGGGCCATGGCCGAGCGCAGCGTCAGCGCCTTCAACCAGGAGCTGGCCCTGCCGCTGCTGCAGGTGTTTGCCGACCGCAACCGCGTGGAGCGCGAAGAGACCTTCGAGATCGCCAGCGCCGCGCGCGACCGCTTCATGATGGAGATCACCATCGACGCGCCCACCGACCCGGAGCAGCGCCGCGCGTTGGTGTTCGACCCGCGCTTCCACGACACCGACGCGCTGGTGGCCGAGGTGCCCGAAGGCATCGCGCCGGTGGCGCAGTTGCCTGCGCTGGCCCAGGCCATCCAGCGCGGCGTGCACGCCTCACCCACGCTGCAGGACTACGCACTGCAGCTCTGGCAGGCCAGCGCCGAGCCGGCCCGCTACGGCGTGCGGATTTCGGGCGTGGACAGCGCTCACCTGATGCTGGCCGGCGCCAGCCCGCGCGGCATGAGCCTGATGCTGCGCGCCGCCCGCACGGCCGCCTGGCTGGCGGGCCGCGCGCATGTGACGCCCGAAGACATCCGCGAAGTGTTCAGCGAAACCATCGCCCACCGCTTATGCCTGCAGCCGGTGCACGAGCTGCGGCGCGCCGAAATCAGCCCGCTGCTGATCACCGAACTGCTGGCCAGGGTGGCGGCGCCATGAGCCACGCACGGCCGCTCCGAAGTGGCTCGCTCCCCCTCGGGGGGATGGCGCAACGCGCCCAGGGGGCGCCATGAGTCTGGTCGCGGCAACGGCCACGCCGCGCGAGATCGTCTACCGCTTGCGCCATGGCGCCAGTGGCCACTTTCCGGGCGCGCACCGCAGCGCGCAGGGCGACACGGGGATGGAATTCCGCAGCCACCGGCCATTGCTGTCGGGTGGCGACCCGCGCCGGCTCGACATCCACGCCAGCCTGCGCGACCCCATGCGCCAGTGGTGGGTGCGCGTGAACGCCGAGCGCATGGCGGTGCCGGTGGTGATGTTGGCGGATCTGTCGGGCTCCATGGGCTTCGCGGGCCGCCAACGCCGCGCCCAGGTGCTGGCGGAGTTCACCGAAAGCCTGGCCTGGTCGGCCCAGCGCAGGGGCGATGCCTTTGCCTTCATCGGTGCCGATGCCGGCTTGCCGCCCCACCTGCAGCAGTTGCCCACGCGCCAGCGGGGCGCCGGCCTGGTGCTGGGCGCGGCGTTGCGCGAGCACCCGTTTGACGGCCCCGGCAGCCACAGCGCCGAAGGCCTGCGCGAAGCCGCAGCGAGGGTGCCACACCAGCGCTCGCTGGTGTTCGTGGTGAGCGATTTCCATTGGCCGGATGAACTTCTGGCCCCGGTGATGGACACCCTGGCCGGACACGAGGTGGTGCCCGTGGTGCTGTGGGACCGCAGCGAATTCCAGCTGCCCGAACGCAACGGCCTGGCCTGGCTGGCGGACAGCGAGGGCGCGGGCCAGCGGCTGCTGTGGCTGCGCCCGGCCTTGCGCCAGCGCTGGGCCAACCGGCTGGACGACGCGCGTGAGGCGCTGGAAGAAACACTGCAGCGATGGCGCCTGCGCCCGCTGTACCTGCTGGATGGGTTCGACGCCGATGCGGTCACCGCCTACTTTCATGCATGACTCTCACCATCACCCCTGCGCCGGCGGCGTTCGTCATCTCCGCACAGATGCAGACCGCCATTCCCGCGAAGGCGCCGTCCGTCATTCCCGCGTAGGCGCCGCCCGTCATTCCCGCGTAGGCGCCGCCCGTCATTCCCGCGCAGGCGGGAATCCAGGTTTTGGCGGCCCTTGGATTCCCGCCTTCGCGGGAATGACACGCCAGCGCCATGCCGGCATGGCGAACCGGGCCTTCGCCAGCCTGGCGGGGCAAGGCTTGCTCTTGCTGCTGGCCCTGGCGGCCACGCCGTCGTCGCACGCCGTGGAGGCCGCCCAGGTCAGCGTGAGCGACCCGCCCGCCTACGGCTACCAGGTGGGTGACGTGGTGGAGCGCCGGGTGCGCATCCAGTTGCCCGCGGGCGGCAAGCTGGACGCGGAGAGCCTGCCCACGCCCACCCGCCAGGGTGGTGCGGTGGAGCTGAGCAGCCTGCAGCACCAGGGCGCCAGCGACGCGGCCGAGCAGAGCCTGCTGCTGCGCTACCAGGTGCTGCGCTCGCCCGAGGTGCCCACGGTGTTCGAGTTGCCCACGCTGGCGCTGCGCACCACCGTGCCCAGCGGCGCCACGCTGCGCGAGGCCACCCTGCGCGTGCCGGCCCACCCGCTGATGGTGAGCCCTATTGCGCCGGCCCAGCCGCCCAACCGCGCCGGCCTGGGCCCGCTGCAGCCCGACCTGCCCGCGCCCGTGCCGCCCATCGCCCCCATACGCCAGCGCGCCCAGGCCTGGGCGGCGCTGGCCCTGGTGGCCGTGGGCTGGCTGCTGTGGCGCCATGTGCTGCGGCCGCTGTGGTGGCGCCGGCAACGCCCGCTGGCGCGGGCCTGGCGCGAGATCCGCCGCCTGCCCGCCACGCCCGACGCTGTAACCCTGGGGGCGGCCTTGCGGCGTCTGCACACCGCCCTGAACGAAGACGCTGGCCGCGTGCTGCTGGCGGCCGACGTGCCCGCCTGGCTGACCCGGCGGCCGCAGCACCAGGCGCAGGCCGGCGCGCTGCAGGAGTTTCACCAGCGCTCCAGCCGGCACTTCTTTGCCGCGCCCGGTGATGCCGCACCCGACCTGGCCGCCGATGCGCAGCACCTGCGCCAACTGGCCCGCGCCCTGGCCCAGAGCGAGGCGCAGACGTGATCGCGTTCATCGCCCCCGGCTGGCTCTGGCTGCTGCCGCTGGCCGTCCTGCCCTGGCTCAACGACAGCGTGGCGGTGCTGCGCCCGCTGCGCTTCTCGCACCTGGCCCTGTGGCCGCAGGACGTGGCCTCGCGCACGCTGGCGCGCTTGCTGCGCCTGGCGGCGAGCGTGGCCATCGCCGCCACCGTGCTGGCCCTGGCCGAGCCCTACCGGCCCGAGTACGCCGTGGAGCGCCAAGGCCGCGGTGCCGAGATCGTGCTGGTGCTGGACCGCAGCCGCAGCATGGACCAGAGCCAGCTCGAAGGCGCCGGCCCCATGGCGGGCTACAACCCCAGCTACGGCGTCACCGCCCGCCACAGCGAGGAAGAGCGCCTGAGCAAGGCCCAGATCGCGCGGCGCGAGCTGGCCGCCTTTGCCGCGCGGCGCCACGAAGACCGCTTTGCCATGCTGCTGTTCAGCACCCGGCCGCTGAAGGTGCTGGACTTCACCCAGAAGCCCGCTGCCATCCAGGCCGCCATCGAGGCCGGTGCCGTGGGCCGGGGCATCGCCAACACCGACATCGCCCAGGCCCTGCTGGCCGGGCTGGCGCTGTTCGAGCACCGCGCCTACACCGGCTCGCGCGTGCTGATGCTGGTGTCCGATGGCGGCGACCACATCGTGCCCGAGGTGCGTGCGCGGCTGGCGCAACTCTTCCAGCAGTACCGCGTGAGCCTGGTGTGGATCTACCTGCGCTCGCCGCTCAGCTCGGGCCTGGAGGCCGACCCCGGCAGCGCGCCCGAGGCCGCCGACACCGTGCCCGAGATTTTTTTGCACCGCTTCTTCAAGAGCCTGCCCACGCCCTACCGCGCCTACGAGGCCGGCACACCCAAGGCGCTGCAGCAGGCCATTGCCGACATCGACCGCCTGGAGAACCTGCCCATCACCTACACCGACGCCGTGCCCCGCCGCGACCTGGCACCGTGGTGCCTGGGCCTGGCGCTGGCCGCCGTGGGCGGGCTGCTGTGGGCGTCGTTCAAGGAGGTGCGCGCATGGGCCTGAAGCTGCCAACCACCCTGCCCTGGGCCCTGTTGCTGCTGGCCCTGGCCGGCCTGGGCCGCGAAGCCTGGCAGGCCCACGCACGGCAGGGGCTGATCGCCGACCTGACGGCACCGCCGCGTGCGGCACCGAGCGTCCGCACACAGCACACGAACGGCTCATCTGCGGTGGACAACATGGCTACCACGGCCGGCCCTGATTGGCTGCGCGATGGCCGCCCACTCGAAGTGCGCGTGGCCCAGGCCCTGGCCCTCGCCCAGGCCGGCCAGGACGAACCCGCGCTGGCCCGCTACCGCTCGCTGTACGACGACCCGGCCCTGGGCCTGCTGGCGCGCTACAACGCCGCCAACGTGCTGCTGCGCCGCGCCATGGCCTTGCGCGAAGCCGGCAACACCGACCAGGCCTACCCCCTGACCGAGCTGGCCAAGGAGGGCTACCGCCAGGTGCTGCGGCGCGAGCCCAGCCACCGCCCAGCCCGCTACAACCTGGAGCGGGCGCTGCGCCTGAACCCCGAGCTGGACGCCGAAGACCTGGCCAGCGTGGCGCCCGAGAAGGCCGAGCGCGCCGTCACCACCATGCGCAGCACCAGCCAAGGCTTGCCATGACGCTGCCGCGTTGGCCCCGCCAGCTGTCTGCCCGCCACGGCGTGCTGGCCGCCTTCGCGTTGCTGGCGCTGGCGGTGATCGACCCCGGCTGGACGGGCCACCGCCGCGCGCACGAGCTGATCGCCGTCGTCGACATCACCCAGAGCATGGACGCCGCCGACATGCCCCTGCCGGATGACCCCACGCCGGTGAGCCGCCTGGCCCGCACGCGCCAGTTGCTGGGCCAGGCCATGGCCCACCTGCCCTGCGGCACGCGCCTGGGGCTGGCGGTGTTCAGCGAATACCGCAGCCTGGTGCTGCTGACCCCGGTGGAGGTGTGCGAGCACTACAGCGAGCTCAAGAGCACGCTGGCCAGCATCCACACCGGCATGGCCTGGAGCGGCAACAGCGAGATCGCCAAGGGCTTGTACGGCGTCATCGCCGCCGCCAAGTCCCTGCCCAGCCACCCAGCCGTCGTCTTCTTCACCGACGGGCAAGAGGCCCCGCCGGTGGACCCGCGCCACCGCCCGCCCTGGAACGGCCAGCCCGGGGACGCCGCCGGTCTGCTGGTGGGCGTGGGCGGCGACGCGCCGGTGCCCATCCCCCGCCACGACCCCGAAGGCCGCGCCATCGGCACCTGGGGCGCGGGCGACGTGGTGCAGCGCGCCAACCGTGGCGTCAACCCCAATGCGCCCGAAGCGGCCGAAAACGCCAGCAATCCACTGCCCGCCATGGCCGGCGCCACACCGGGGCAAGAGCACCTTTCGGCGCTGCGCGAGGGCTACCTGCAGTTGCTGGCCACCGAGACCGGCCTGGGCTACCACCGGCTGAGCGATGCCAACGGCCTGCGCCGCGCGCTGCTGGCCCCCGCACTGGCGCACGAGGTGGAAGCCCGCCGCTCGCTGCGCTGGCCAGCCTGCGGGCTGGCGTTGCTGGTGTTGCTGGGCCTGCAGGCAGGACCGTTGTGGCCTGGGACCCGCAGACTGGCCGTGACGCTGGCGCCTCAGCTGAAGCGCTGGGCTCGGCACGGCGGTTGAGGCGCGGGCGGTTCAGACGGCAGCGTGTTCACCCTGGATGCGGCACGGCCCATCCTGGCGGCGCAGCATGTGCTCGAACTCGTCTGGCGCGACCGGTCTGCCAAACAGGTAGCCCTGCCCCAGGTCGCAGCCCAGCATGCGCAGCATGGCCAATTGTTCCTGGCTCTCGATGCCCTCGGCCACCACGCGCAGGCCGAAGGCGCGCGCCATGGCCAGCGTGGCCTCGACGATGGCCACACTGCCTTGGTCGTGCGGCAAGCCCATGACAAAGCTGCGGTCCACCTTCAGCTTGTCGACCGGCAGGCGCTTGAGGTAGGACAGCGAGGACAGGCCCGTGCCGAAATCGTCGATGGCGATGACGACGCCGCGGTCGCGCAGGCCGCTCAGCAGCCGCCTGTGCGCTTCAATGTCGTCCACCAGCGTGTGCTCGGTCAGCTCCAGCTCAAGCCGGTGCAGGTCGCAACCATGGCGTTGCAGCGCCTCGTCGTACTGCCGGGCCAGCACACCTTGGTGCAGTTGCCGGGCCGAGACATTCACCGACACCCACAGGCTCGCCCAGCCGCCCTGTTGCCACAGGGCCAGTTGGCGGGCCGCCTCCTGCAGAACCCAGCCGCCCAGGTCCACCACCAGGGGCGAGCGCTCGGCCACATCCAGGAACTGCCCCGGCAGCAGCAGCCCGCGCTGGGGATGCTGCCACCGGACCAGGGCTTCAGCGCCGAGGACCCGACCCGTGGCCAGCTCTACGATGGGTTGGTAGTGCAGCCGCAACTCGCCTTGGTCGATGGCCCGGCGCAGCTCGGTCTCGATCTGCATCAGGTGCGCGTTGTGCGCCAGCAGGCCGGCCTCGAACACCACCACCTGGTTCTTGCCGCGGCTCTTGGCGGCGTACATGGCAATGTCGGACGCTCGCAGCAGGTCGGTCGCGTCGGCGCCGTCGTCGGGGAAGCGGGCCACGCCCACGCTGCCGCCCAGGCGCAAGGTCTGGCCAGCCACCTGGCCGCTGGTTGCCAACGCCTGCTGTGCGAACTGGCCATACCGCAACGGGTCGGCGTAGCCCTCGGCGCAGTTGCAGACCATCACGAATTCGTCACCGCCAAAGCGGTAGATCCTCGCACCCGGACGCATGCCCTGGGTGAGCTGCCGCGAGATCTGCCGCAGCACCTCGTCACCCGCCGGATGGCCCAGGGTGTCGTTGATGAGCTTGAAGTCGTCCAGGTCCATGGTCACCACCGAGAAGCCACGCCCGGTGCGGCGTGACTCGGTGATCATCTGGTCCAGGTGTTCCATCGCAGCGTAGCGGTTGAACAGGCCTGTCACCGCGTCGCGGTGGGCCAAGTCGTCCAGCCGCTGCTCGATCTGGGCGATGTCTCCTCGGATGCCCGCAGTAGAAACCCAGGCCAGGACGAGCGACAGGCCCAGTGCCGCGAGGGTGGCGAAACCCAAGACCTGGCTCTGGCGATACAAGGGCGCCAAGGGCACCACCACGCGCAGCATGCCGGCCCGCGTGCTCGAATTGAGCACGTCCTCGTCCAGCACCAGCTTGTCGCCCGCAAACCAGTGGCCGGGTGTGGCCGGCGCCGCCGCGGGTGCCGGGGCCGGGTCGGCCTGGCCCGCAGCACCGGGCAAGCGCTGTCTGTCGTAGCGCGCAAAGACCCGCCCATGGCGGTCATACAGTTCTGCACGCAGCACCTTGGGGGAGCGTGCAAGGGTGTCCAGCGTCTCCTGGGTGGCGACCGGGTCGGCAAAGATCAGCGGGGCCACAACGTTTGCCGCGATCAGTTTGGCCTGCGTCCTGGCATCCTCGATCACCGCATCGCGGTTCAGGAAGAACATGGTCACGTTCAGCGCCGCCCCGGCCAACAACAGCGCCATGGCGGCAGCCAGCATGGCCAGGCGTGTCAGCCGGGCCGCCAGCAGGCCAGGGGCGTGCGGGGCACGGCGGTCGACGAAGGGGGGGCTCATTCGCGCACCGCCCGCGCAAGGCGCAGAACCTTGGCGCTGATCTGCAGGTGGTTGGCACGCGCAGCGACCAGGTCCACGTCAAACACGATGCGGCCATTGAACTGGTTCAGGCCCACAACCACGCCCTCTTCCTCGGACCGCTCCGCGTCGCCCACGGTCAGCACCGGTCTGCCCACCGCCACCTTGGCGGGCAGGCCCCCCAGTGCGGGGCCCCCACGCCTGGGCTCGAGCACCAACACCTGGCACTGTCGGGCCAGGTCGCTGGGGTTGGCAGGCGTCTCGCGCACCTCCAGCTTCCATTGCCGCAGTGCCCGCCCCTGCAAGGCCTGCAACGGCGGCCACAGCGGCCCCTGGCGATCGGCGCACAGACCCAAGGCCGAGCCGGCAGGCCAGGCCTCCATGTCGGCCGGCCACTGGATGAACTGCAGCAGGTTGTAGACGATGGCGGACTTCAGCGCGGTTTCGTCGGCAGGCCAGGCCTCGCCCGGCAAGCACCCCAGCAGCCCCAGCAGCAGGCACAGCAGCGGCCGCCAGGCGTGTTCGACACGCACGGCACCGGGCTGGCGCGGCATGGCTGCGGGACGGCGGTGCAGCGTCATGGATGGAAGTCCCACACCATCTCCAGACGCCACTCCCGCCCCGGCAAGCGCACCAGCGGCTGCCGCACCTCGTCGGGCCCCGGGTCGAAGACGCTGCGGTCAAACAGGTTGCGCGCCGACAGCGACAGCCGAGGCCCCGCCGGGCTGGGCCGTCCCGCCAGGGTCAGGTGGCTCACCAGGTGGCCCGGTGCCGCCGCACGGCGGGCCGAGGCCATCGCCTCCAGGGCCAAGGTCCAGTGCTGTGGCAGCGACCACACCACGCTGGCCCAGGCCATGCGGCGTGGGAAGGCATGGGCGTCCAGCCCGCTTGGGGCCTGCGACACCGGCAATTGCCAGCTGGCATGCGAGCGCAGGCGGTGGGCGCCGAGCAGGTACTCGAACTCCAGCTCCACGCCACGGCTGTTCAGGCGCTTCACGTTCTGCACCTGGTAGCGGTCGGCGCTGGCGTCATAGACCAGCGCGGTCAGCTGGTCGGCATGGTTCTGGTACAGCGAGCCCGAGATGCGCAGCGTGTCGTCCAGCCATTCGGCGCCGAGTTCACTGCCACGCACATGCTCAGAGCGCAGGTTCGGGTTCGAGATGGAGCCCCCGGGCGCGTCCTCGACGTAGTAGGCCTCGTAGGCATTGGGGGGGCGGTAGGCCCGCCCATGGATGGCCTTGAGCGTCAGCCCTGCCCCGGCACGCCAGACCAGGGCAACCCGAGGGTCCACCTCGACCGGCCCCGCACCACGCTGCTCCGCGCGCAAGCCCAGGTGCAGGGTGGCCTGGCTGCCGGCAGCGAGTTGGTTTTCCCCGAAAACGGCCAAGCGATCGCCGTGGCGGTGGTCGTCCAGGTAGAGCGCGGGCGTGGGTCGCAGGTCCTGGTTGTTCTGCCACTGTTCGAGATCTCGCCGCCATTCGCTGCCCAGCACCCAGCGCTGCCCAGCCCACGCGGTCTGGGTGAAGCGCGCTTCCAGGCCCGCCCAGCGGCCCTGGGCGATGTCGTGGTTCAGGGTGGGCGGCGGGTAGTCGATGGCGTAGTCGCCCAGGAAGCGGTACTGGCCGAGGTAGGCCCGCGTCGTCAGGTCGGAGTGGCTGTCGAGGGCCCACACGGTCTGCACATTGAGCAGGCTGTAGGTGTCCTGGTAGCGGCTGGCCGGGTCACCGTAGATCAGGTCTGGCGCTGAGGGAATGCCCTTGACCCGGTCCGAGTGCACCAGGCTTGCGCTGAGCGGCCCTTGATCCCAGCGCAGGAACAGGGCCTGGCGGTACTCGCGGTCCGTCCCGCGCGCCCGCCCGCCGTTGCTGCCGTCGTCGCGCAGCGGGTCCAGCACGTCGTGCCCCAGGCTGCGTTCGGCCGAGCCAGACAGCAGCAAGCCGCCCTCGCCCACCGGCATCCGCATGGACGCCTGCAGCTTGCGAAATCCGCCCGAGCCCAGCACCAGGCCCGCACTGCGCTGGGCCTTGCCCGAAGCAGGCCGTGTCACCACGTTGATGACTCCGAACAGGGCGTTGCCGCCATACACCGCCGAGCCCTGACCCGGGATGAACTCGATGCGCTCGATCAGGTCCACATCGATCGGAAACTCGCCGCCCAGGAAGGCCTGGTCGTAGATGTTGTCGTTGATGCGGTTGCCGTCCACCAGCAGCAGCACCCGGGTGTTGTAGTCGCCCGGTGAGGCCATGCCGCGCACGCTGGCGTACTGGTAGGTGCCGTCGGTGCTCATGCTGACACCCCGCACCCCCCGCAAGGCGTCGGCCAGGGTGCGCGCGCCCATGGCATGCAGGTCCTCGCGCGTGATCACGGTGACGCTGGCCGCCGCCTCGCTGCGCCGCGTGCTGAAGCGGGAGGCACCGCTGACATCCATGTCGAGCAGGGACTCCAGGCCGATGTCGACCAGGGCCTTGTCCGCGCCGACCTCCGCAGCGTGTGCGGGCCCCAGCCAGGCCCCCAAGCCCCAGGCCAGCACCAGCGGGCCCAGCCAGGGCGCCGGCCGTGGCGCGCTCGGGCTTCTGCTGGCAGGGGCGGACAGGGGTGGCTGTCGAGTGGGCACGGCAAGGCAATCGGAGTTCTGGGCTTACCGGCCACTATCGGCAAGATCGCGCCGCATTTGAGGCTGCCGCTGGGCCCCATGACAGAAAGCGACCGGGGCGCTGCGGCCTATGGATATGCCGCTTTCGAATAGCTGATAGTCAGCCAGCTTCCTAGTCGGCATGACTGGAGGTGGCCAGAATCTGCCCCACCCCTACCAGGCCCGCCCCATGACCACCCCCACCCTCTCCGGCATTTCGTCCATGGCCACCCGCCAGCTGCTGGCCGAGCTGGTGGCCGGCTACCAGCAGCGCACTGGCGTGGTGGCCGCCATCGAGTCGGTGGGCGGGGTGGACGCCGCCAAGCGGGTGCAGTCCGGCGAGGCGTTCGACGTGGTGGTGCTGGCCGGTGATGCCATGGCCAAGCTGCTGGCAGCCGGGCATGTGCTGGCACCGCTGGTGCCCCTGGTGCATTCGGCCGTGGCCGTGGCGGTGCGGGCCGGCGCCCCGGTGCCCGACCTGGGCGCTGAAGACGCCGTGAAGCGGGCCGTGCTGGCGGCCCCCAGCCTCAGCTATTCCACGGGCCCCAGCGGTGTGGCGCTGGCCCAGCTGTTCGAGCGCTGGGGCATCGCCGAGCAGATTCAAAGCCGCATCGTCACGCCGCCGCCCGGTGTGCCGGTGGGCTCGTTGGTGGCCAAGGGCGAAGTGGCGCTGGGCTTTCAGCAGCGCAGCGAACTGATCCACCTCGACGGCCTCACCGTGGTGGGCGATTTGCCCGCCGACATCGCGATCAACACGACCTTCACGGCCGGCGTCTGCGCCCGCAGCACCCAGCCCGAGGCCGCACGCACCCTGCTGGCCTACCTGGCCTCGCCCGAAGCGGCCGATGCCAAGCGCCGCCAAGGCATGCAGCCCGCCTGAGGCGCACCACCGCATTCAAAACCTCTGGAGACAACGTGACCACCGCCACCCCCAACCGCCTCAATGTGCAGGCGCTGCTGAACGAGCAGCCCATCACCCCTTACCAATGGGTGGTGTTTGCGCTGTGCTTCGTCATCGTGCTGCTCGATGGCTTCGACACCGCAGCCATCGGCTACATCGCGCCCTCGCTGATCAAGGACTGGGGCGTCACCCGGCCCATGCTGGCCCCGGTGCTCAGCGCCGCGCTGTTCGGCCTGGCGGCCGGTGCCCTCTCGGCCGGCCCGCTGGCCGACCGCCTGGGCCGCAAGCGCGTGCTGGTGGGCTCGGTGGCGCTGTTCGCCATCGCCTGCCTGGGTTCGTCGTTCTCGGCCGACCTGCAGCAGCTCACCGTGCTGCGCTTCGTCACCGGCATGGGCCTGGGCGCCGCCATGCCCAACGCCGTGACGCTGACCAGCGAGTACTGCCCCGAGCGCCAACGCGCGCTGATCACCAACCTGATGTTCAGTGGCTTCCCGCTGGGCGCGGCCTTCGGCGGCTTCCTGGCCGCGTGGATGATCCCGGCCTTTGGCTGGCGCAGCGTGCTGGTACTGGGCGGCGTGGTGCCGTTGGCGCTGCTGGTGCTGCTGGTGCTGGTGCTGCCGGAGTCGGTGCGCTACATGGTGGTGCACGCCTGGCCGGTGGAGCGCATCCGCCGCGTTCTGGCCCGCATCGCGGGTGAGAAGGCCGCCGCCGCCCAGGCCTTTTTCCTGCCCGAGCCGGCCCCCATGTCGGGCGCTGTGCAAAGCGGCATCAGCATCGTGCTCTCGCCCGCCTACCGCCTGGGCTCGGCCATGATGTGGCTGGCCTACTTCATGGGTCTGGTGATCTTCTACGCGCTGATCAACTGGATGCCCATGCTCTTCAAGGACGCCGGCCTGGAGCCCAAGACCGCCACGCTGATCGCCGCGCTGTTCCCGCTGGGTGGCGTGGGCACCGTGTTCTTCGGCTGGCTGATGGACCGCTACAACGCCAACCGCATCATCGCCGTCGGCTATGCCCTCACCGCCGTGGCCGTCTGGGCCATCGGCCAGGCGGCCGGCAACCTGGGCGGCCTGGTGGTGGTGGTGTTCGTGGCCGGCACGCTGATGAACACCGCGCAGTCGTCCATGCCGGCGCTGGCCGCCGCCTACTACCCCACCCGTGGCCGCGCCACCGGCGTGGCCTGGATGTTGGGCATCGGCCGCTTTGGCGGCATCGCCGGCTCTTACCTGGTGGCCGAACTCACCGCCCGCCACATGGGCTTCAGCGAGGTCTTCACCGCCGTGGCCGTGCCCGGCATCATCGCCACCGTGGCCCTGCTGCTGAAGGACTTCGGCCACCCCGACAACCCGGCCCGCCGCCGCGCCGTTGCCAAGTCATCCACGGCCGAGCTGGCCGCCCACTGAACCCCACCAGGAACCGCCATGAGCCAAAGCCAACCCCTGATCATCGATGTGCACGGCCACTACACCACGGCGCCCGCCGCCCTGGGGGCCTGGCGCGACCTGCAGATCGCCGCGCTGAAGGACCCGAGCCAAAAGCCCAGCGCCGCCGCGCTGAAGATCAGCGACGACGAGATCCGCGAAACCATCGAGACCAACCAGCTCAAGCTGATGAAGGAACGTGGCAGCGACCTCACCATCTTCAGCCCGCGCGCCAGCTTCATGGCGCACCACATCGGCGACTTTGAAACGTCCAGCACCTGGGCCGCGATCTGCAACGAGCTCTGCTACCGCGTGAGCCAGCTCTTCCCCGACCACTTCATTCCTGCCGCCATGCTGCCGCAGTCGCCCGGTGTCGATCCGGCCACCTGCATCCCCGAGCTGGTGAAGTGCGTGGAGCAGTACGGCAACGTCGGCATCAACCTCAACCCCGACCCTTCCGGCGGCCACTGGACCTCGCCGCCGCTGAGCGACAAGCACTGGTACCCCATCTACGAAAAGATGGTGGAGTACGACATCCCCGCGATGGTCCATGTGAGCACCAGCTGCAACGCCTGCTTCCACACCACCGGCTCGCATTACCTGAACGCCGACACCACGGCCTTCATGCAATGCCTCACCTCGGACTTGTTCAAAGACTTCCCGACGCTGAAGTTCCTCATCCCCCACGGCGGCGGCGCCGTGCCCTACCACTGGGGGCGCTTTCGTGGCCTGGCACAAGAGCTGAAGAAGCCGCTGCTGCAAGAACACTTGCTGAACAACATCTACTTCGACACCTGCGTGTACCACCAGCCCGGCATTGATTTGCTGACCAAGGTGATCCCGGTGAAGAACATCCTGTTCGCCAGCGAGATGATCGGCGCGGTGCGCGGCATCGACCCTGAAACCGGCCACTACTACGACGACACCAAGCGCTACGTGAACGCCACCGCCAACCTCACCGACGAGGAGCGCTACCAGGTGTTTGAAGGCAATGCACGGCGGGTGTTCAGCCGCCTTGATGCTTCACTCAAGGCCAAGGGCAAGTAAACAAGCTGGATTCCCGCCCCCCGCCTTCGCGGGGGCAGGCTTCGCGGGAATGACGAAACCCAACCACCCCACCGTCATGCCCGCGCAGGCGGGCATCTATGACCGCACACACTGCTGGATTCCCGCCTCCGCGGGAATGACACAACACGGAGAACACCATGTACGAACTCGGCGTTTGCTACCGCAACATCACCCGCGCTGACCGCGCCGCGGCCGACGGCCTGGCGGCACTCGGCTCAGCCACCGTGCACGAAGCCATGGGCCGCGTGGGCCTGCTCAAGCCCTACATGCGGCCCATCCAGACCGGCGTGCAGGTCAGCGGCACGGCCGTGACCGTGCTGCTGCAGCCCGGCGACAACTGGATGATGCATGTGGCGGCCGAGCAGATCCAGCCCGGGGACATCGTCATTGCCACCGTCACGGCCGAGTGCAGCGACGGCTATTTCGGCGACCTGCTGGCCACCAGCTTCCAGGCCCGTGGCGCGCGCGCGCTGATCATCGAAGCCGGTGTGCGCGACGTGAAGACGCTCAAAGAGATGAACTTCCCGGTCTGGTCTCGCTACATCTCGTCCAAGGGCACCATCAAGGCCACGCTGGGCTCGGTGAACATCCCCATCGTCTGCGCCGGCGCGCTGGTGCACCCGGGCGACGTGATCGTGGCCGACGACGACGGCGTGGTCTGCGTGCCCCGGGCACAAGCCGCCAAGACGCTGGAAGCCGCCATCAAGCGCGAGAGCTTCGAGGGCGAGAAGCGCGACAAACTGGCCAGCGGCATCCTGGGCCTGGACATGTACAAGATGCGCGAGCCGCTGGAAAAAGCCGGCTTCAAGTACGTCGACTGAACCCTGGGAACCCCACCATGAGCAAGATCACCTCGGGCGACTTCACCAAGACCGCCGGCTGGCTGGACTGGTACACCGGCCCCACCAAGCCGCGCTTCCAACTGCCCGCCGGTGCGGTGGACGCCCACTGCCACGTGTTCGGCCCGGGCGCTGAATTCCCCTACGCGCCCGAGCGCAAGTACACGCCCTGCGACGCCAGCAAGGCCCAGCTGTACGCGCTGCGCGACCACCTGGGCTTTGCCCGCAACGTGGTGGTGCAGGCCACCTGCCACGGTGCCGACAACCGCGCCATGGTCGACGCCTGCGTGTCGTCCGGCGGCAAGGCGCGTGGCGTGGCCACGGTGCGCCGCAGCGTGACTGATGACGAGTTGCAGGCCATGCACGCGGCCGGCGTGCGCGGCGTGCGCTTCAACTTCGTCAGGCGCCTGGTCGATTTCACGCCCAAGGACGAACTGATGGAGATCGCCGGCCGCATCGCCAAGCTGGGCTGGCACGTGGTGATCTACTTCGAGGCCGTGGACCTGCCCGAGCTGTGGGACTTCTTCACCGCCCTGCCCACCACCGTGGTGGTGGACCACATGGGCCGGCCCGATGTGTCGCTGCCGGTGGAGGGCCCGCAGTTCGCGTTGTTCCTGAAGTTCATGCGTGAGCACGGCAACGTGTGGAGCAAGGTCAGCTGCCCCGAGCGGCTCAGCGTCACCGGCCCCAAGGCTTTGAACGGCGAGCGCAACGCCTACACCGACGTGATCCCCTTCGCCCGCCGCGTGGTGCAGGAGTTCCCCGACCGCGTGCTCTGGGGCACCGACTGGCCCCACCCCAACCTGAAGGACCACATGCCCGACGACGGCTTGCTGGTGGACTTCATTCCCCACATCGCCCCCACCGCTGAACTGCAGCAAAAGCTGCTGGTCACCAACCCGATGCGGCTGTACTGGCCCGAAGAAGTGAAGGACTGACATGGCCCTCGACAAACCCTACAAGGACGTGCCCGGCACGACCATCTTCGACGCCGAGCAGTCGCGCAAGGGCTACCACCTGAACCAGTTCTGCATGAGCCTGATGAAGGCCGAGAACCGCGAGCGCTTCAAGGCCGACGAGCGCGCCTACCTGGACGAATGGCCCATGACCGAGGAGCAGAAGCAAGGCGTGCTGACGCGCGACCTGAACCGCTGCATCGCGGCCGGCGGCAACATCTATTTCCTGGCCAAGATCGGTGCCACCGACGGCAAGAGCTTCCAGTTCATGGCCGCCAGCATGACCGGCATGACGCAAGAGGAATACATGGCCATGATGCTGAGCGGCGGCCGCTCGGCCGAAGGCAACCGCTACCTGGGCGAGAACGGCGACGCGCAACCCCAGAACCAGCCGCAAGGTGCCGCCAACAAGAAGAAGGAGGCCTGACCATGGCCCGCATCACCGCATCCGTCTACACCTCGCACGTGCCCGCCATTGGCGCCGCACTGGACCTGGGCAAGAGTCACGAGCCCTACTGGCAGCCGGTGTTCAAGGGCTACGAGTTCAGCAAGCAGTGGATGAAGGACAACACGCCCGACGTGATCTTCCTGGTCTACAACGACCATGCCACGGCCTTCAGCCTGGAGATGATCCCCACCTTCGCCATAGGCTGCGCGGCCGAGTTCACGCCCGCCGACGAAGGCTGGGGCCCGCGCCCGGTGCCCAAGGTCATCGGCCACCCCGAGCTGGCCGCGCACATCGCGCAGAGCGTCATCCAGGACGACTTCGACCTCACCATCGTCAACAAGATGGACGTGGACCACGGCCTGACGGTGCCGCTCTCGCTGATGTGCGACCAACAGACCGGCGAAAGCGCGGCCTGGCCCTGCCCCGTCATCCCCTTCGCCGTGAACGTGGTGCAGTACCCCGTGCCCAACGGCCGCCGTTGCTACAACCTGGGCCAGGCCATCCGCAAGGCGGTGGAGAGCTACGACCGGCCGCTGAACGTGCAGATCTGGGGCACCGGCGGCATGAGCCACCAGCTGCAGGGCGCGCGCGCCGGCCTGATCAACCGCGAGTGGGACAACGCCTGGCTGGACCAGCTGATCAACGACCCCGATGCTTGTGCCGCCACGCCCCACATCGACTACGTGCGCGAGGCTGGCTCGGAAGGCATCGAGCTGGTGATGTGGCTGATCGCCCGTGGTGCGATGGCCGACGTGGCCGGCGGCGCCAAGCCCACGGTGCGCCACCGCTTCTACCATGTGCCCGCATCCAACACGGCCGTTGGCCACCTCATCCTTGAGAACAACATTTAAGGACACGACACCATGAGCAAACCCCACAACGGCCCCATCCGCGTGGCCCTGGCCGGCGCCGGCGCCTTCGGCATCAAGCACCTGGACGGCATCCAGAACATCGAGGGCGTGCAGGTCGTCTCACTGGTCAGCCGCGAGCTGGACAAGACCCGAGAGGTGGCCCAGAAGTACGGGATCCCCCACGTCACCACCGAGCTGAATGAGAGCCTGGCCCTGCCGGAAGTGGACGCCGTCATCCTCTGCACGCCCACGCAGATGCACGCCAGCCAGACCCTGGCCTGCTTGCAGGCCGGCAAACACGTGCAGGTGGAAATCCCCCTGTGCGACGTGCTGGCCGATGGCGAGCAAGCCGTGGCCCTGGCCCAGCAAAGCGGCCTGGTGGCCATGTGCGGCCACACCCGCCGCTTCAACCCCAGCCACCAGCTGGTGCACAACAAGATCCAGGCCGGCGAGTTCAACATCCAGCAGATGGATGTGCAGACCTATTTCTTCCGCCGCACCAACATGAACGCGCTGGGCCAGCCCCGCAGCTGGACCGACCACCTGCTGTGGCACCACGCCGCCCACACCGTGGATTTGTTCGCCTACCAGTGCGGCAGCCCCATCGTGAAGGCCAACGCCATCCAGGGGCCTGTCCACCCCACGCTGGGCATCGCCATGGACATGAGCATCCAGCTCCAGGCCGCCAATGGCGCCATCTGCACGCTCTCGCTCAGCTTCAACAACGACGGCCCGCTGGGCACCTTCTTCCGCTACATCGGCGACACGGCCACCTACATCGCCCGCTACGACGATTTGTTCACCGGCAAGGAAGAGAAGCTGGACGTGAGCAAGGTGGCCGTCTCGATGAACGGCATCGAGCTGCAGGACCGTGAGTTCTTCGCGGCCATCCGCGAAGGCCGCGAACCCAACAGCAGCCTGGCCCAGGTGCTGCCCTGCTACCAGGTGCTGCACCAGTTGGAACAGCAGTTGAACGCAGGTTGAAACCAGCCGCGCGGGGACGACCTCGCGAGGCCCGCTGAGAACGAATTCATGGTTATACTGGCATAACCATGAATATCGTTCTGGACACCTCGGTGCTGGTGGCGGCTGCACGCTCCAGACAAGGCGCCAGCTTCGCCCTGTTGTCAGCCCTGCCCCACCCGAAGTTTCAGATCGCGCTGAGTGTGGGGCTGTACACCGAGTGGCAGGCGGTGCTTACCCGGCCCGAGCATTTGCCGCCCGGCATGGGCGCAGAAGACGCCCTGGCCTTTTTGCGCTACCTGGCTTCTGTGGCGCACCTGCAGGACGTGCACTACCTCTGGCGTCCGTTTCTCTCGGACCCCGACGACGACATGGTGCTGGAATGTGCCGTGGCCTCGGGCAGCCGCTACCTGGTCACCCACAACCTGCGAGACTTTCGCCGTACCGAGGAACTGGGGGTGCAAGCCATCACGCCCGCTGCCTTCCTCGCCTTGATGAGGACTTTCCCATGAGCGCCTTGACCATCCGCCTGCCCAACTCGCTGCACGCCAAGATCCGTGAATTGGCGGCACGCGAGGAGATCTCGGTGAACCAGTTCATCGCCAGCGCGGCGGGCGAAAAGCTCGCTTCGTTGCTGACGGCCGACCATTTGCGCCAAGAGGCCGCGCAAGGCCGCCGTGTGGACTTTGACCGCTTCATGCGGGCCGTGCCCGATGTGCCAGACGAAGCCGACCTGAACACAAAACCCTGACCCATCCATGCTGACCGAACCTCTCTTGTCCTGGGTGGCCGTGCTCATCAGCCTGGTGCTGCTGGCCGGCTATGAATTGCGCATGCACTGGGTGGGCAGCCAAGACCCCCAGCGCATGGCCCGCTATGCCAACGCCAGCGTGCGCATGCACTGGGTGGCCGCACTGTCGGCCCAACCGGGCTTCGAGATCGTGGCGGTGCAGGCACTGCGCAATTCGCTGATGTCGGCCACCATCTCGGCGTCCACGGCCGCACTGGCGGTGATGGGCACCGTGAGCATGGCCGGCACCTCGCTGGCGGGCAAGGTGGCCACGGGCTCGGCGGTGGAACTGCTGCACACCGGCCTGCAAGCCGTGCTGGTGCTCACGCTGTTCGCCTCCTACGTCTGCTCGGCCATGGCCATGCGGCACTACGGGCACACCAGCTTCATCATGTCCATCCCCGTGGCCAACCCCGAGCGTGCGTCGTTCACGCCCGCCGCCACGCGGCATGTCTACCTGGCCGGCCTGCTCTACAGCTGGGGGCTGCGCCTGTTCCTGATCGCCGCGCCGGTGGCCGTGGGCATCGTGCACCCGCTGGCCATGCCGGTGATGACGCTGCTGCTGCTGGTGGCCCTGCGCTTTTTTGACCAACCCGCCGACCTCGACATCGAATGAGCACGAGCCATCCCGTGAGCCTTTCCGCACCGCGCCAACTCGGTCCCTTCCGCGTCAGCCCCATCGGCCTGGGCTGCATGAACCTCAGCCATGCCTACGGCCAGCCCCCCTCGGCCGAAGCCGGCCAAGCCCTGCTGCACCGCGCGCTGGACCTGGGCTGCACGCTGTTCGACACCGCCGCCCTCTACGGCTTTGGCGCGAATGAACAGCTGGTGGGCCCGGTGCTCAAACCCCACCGCAACCACATCACGCTGTGCAGCAAGGGTGGCATGGCGGGCGTTCAGTTTGACGATGGCGTGAAGCGCGTCATCAACGGTCGCCCCGAGGCCATCCGACGCAACTGCGAAGACAGCCTGCGCAACCTGGGCACCGACGTCATCGACCTCTACTACCTGCACCGGCTGGACAAACAAGTGCCCATCGAAGAGTCGGTGGGCGCCATGAGCCGCCTGGTGGAAGAAGGCAAGGTGCGCACGCTGGGCCTCTCCGAGGTCTCGGCCAGCACGCTGCGCCGAGCCCATGCGGTGCACCCCATCAGTGCGCTGCAGACCGAGTACTCGCTGTGGACGCGCAACCCCGAGATCGCCGTGCTGCAGGCCTGCCGCGAACTGGGCGTGGCCTTCGTGGCCTTCAGCCCGGTGGCGCGCGGCTACCTGGGCACGCTCACCGACGTGAGCGGCTTTGACGCCAAAGACATCCGCCGCGCCATGCCGCGCTTCACGCCCGGCAACTACGCCGCCAACCTGGCCCTGCTGCCCCCGGTGCAGGCCGTGGCCCAAGAGCTTGGCGCCAGCATGGCCCAGGTGGCGCTGGCCTGGCTGCTGCAGCGCGGCACCGACATCATCCCCATCCCCGGCACCACAAGCCTCGCCCACCTGGAAGACAACCTGGCGGCCAGTCGCCTCACGCTCAGTGCCGAGCAGGTGGCCGGGCTCGACGCCGCCGTCAACCAGCGCACGGTGCAAGGCACCCGCTACAACACCGCCACCCAGGCCGAGATCGACACCGAGGAGTTCTGAGCGCCCAGGCCGCGCCGATACAAAACGAAAACAAGCGCGACCGCCCTGACACCCAACGCGCCGGCCCCACCGGCACCATGAAGCCTTCTTAACCACCTTTGTTGAAGGAGAGTTTCATGGTCAAACCCTGGATCAAGCGCACCGTGTTCGGTGCCCTCGGCGGCTTGCTGGTGCTGGGCAGCCTTGCAGCCTGCGGCCACCACCGTGGCCCCATGACCGACGAGCGCATCAGCGAGATGCGCGGCAAGGCGGTCGAGCGCATCAGCGGCAAGCTCGATTTGAACGAGGCGCAGAAGGCCAAGCTGGGCGTGCTGGCCGATGAGCTGCTGGCGCAGCGCAAGGCCCTGCGCGGCAGCACCGAGCCGCGGGCCGAGATGCAGGCGGTGATCGCCGGCGCCCAGTTCGACCGCGCCAAGGCCCAGGCCCTGCTGGACGGCAAGACGCAGGCGGTGCAGGGCGGCGGGCCCAAGGTGATCGCGGCGATGGCCGACTTCTACGACAGCCTGGGCGCCGACCAGCAGGCCAAGCTGCGTGCCTTCATGGAACAGCACCGCCACGGTGGCGGCTGGTGGGGCCGTGGCTGAGCGCCTGGCCGCGCGCCTGAAGGCCGAGCCGGCGCTGCGCCTGCTCGACCCCGAGGGCGACCCGCACCTGGCCTGGCTGGACCTGCTGTGGGGCCCGCGCTTCGACCGCGAGCAGGCCCTGCAACTGGTGGCCCGCCAGCCCGCGCTGGACGGCGCCCACCTGCTGGCGGCCGGCGAGCGTTTCGACACGCTGGGCCGCACCGAGCAGCAACGCCTGCGCCGGCTCATCGTGCGGCATCGCTTCTTGAGTCAACGAAGGGCCGCTCCCGAGTTGACTCAACCCCCTCGGGGGGCCTGGCGCGCAGCGGCAGGTCTGGGGGCACTCGCTCCATAGAATCGGCCATGCCCCGCATCCTGCTGATTGACGACGACGAGCAACTGGGCCCGCCGCTGGCGGCCTACTTCCAGCGCTACGAGCTGGCGTTGGAGCAGGCCACCCGGCCCAGCGCCGGCCTGGCGCGCCTGCAGGCCGGTGGCTTCGACGCCGCCATCCTCGACGTGATGCTGCCCGAGATGGACGGCTTTGAGTTGTGCCGCACCATCCGCAAGGGCAGCGACCTGCCCATCGTGATGCTCACCGCGCGCGGCGACGTGATGGACCGCGTGGTGGGCCTGGAGCTGGGCGCCGACGACTATTTGCCCAAGCCCTTCGAGCCGCGCGAGTTGGTGGCGCGCGTGCAAACCGTGCTGCGCCGCCGCGTGGCCAAACCGGTGGCGCCAGACGTGCTGGCCTTCGAGGGCCTGACGATCGACACCGCACGCCGTGCCGTGCTGCGTGGCGGCGAGCCGGTGGAGCTCACCGGCACCGAGTACGAACTGCTGCTGGTGCTGGCGCGCGAGCCCGGCCGCGTGCACAGCCGCGACGACATCCTCAGCGCGCTGCGCGGCCACGAAAGCGAACTGGTGACCCGTGCGGTGGACATCGTGGTCAGCCGCCTGCGCAAAAAGCTGGAGCCGCTGGACGCGATCAAGACGCTGCGCAACGCCGGCTATTCGCTGGCCCTGCCCAGGTTGCCGCCATGACGACACCAGGAGCGCAGTGCCCCTGGCACCGCCGCTGGCGCCAGCACCTGGGCCACTCGATCAAATGGCGCATCGTGGTGGTGTTCATGCTGCTGGGCGCGGCCGTCACCGGCGTGTTCGTGTTCGGTGCGCAGCGGGCCTTCGCGGTGGGCTGGCGCGACGCCGCACAGCCCCTGCTGGCCGACTACGTGACCCACCTGGCCCAGCAGGTGACCGGCGGCGGCGAGACGCCCGAGCTGGCGCGTGCCCAGGCCCTGGTGCAGCGGCTGCCCATCACGCTGCAGATTGACGGCCCGCAGCTGCACTGGGATTCGCACCCCGAGCAACATGCCGAAGCGCGCCGCGACGCCCCACCCACCGGCAGTTGGGGCCGGGCCCTGAGCCACACCACGGCCGATGGCCACACGCTGCGCTTCGGCTTCAACACCGAATCGGTCACGCGGCGGCCGCGCTACTTTGGCGCCGTGCTGCTCTCGTTGCTGGGCGTCACCGCGCTGGCCTGGCTCTACCTGCGTCGCCTGCTGCGCCCGCTGGACGACATCGGCGCCGGGGCGCAGCGCTTTGGCGCCGGTGATTTCAGCCAGCCCATCCCCGTGCGCCACGCGCACCGGCCCGACGAGCTGGGCCAGCTGGCCAACACCATCAACACCATGGGCCACGACATCGCGCAGATGCTGGACGCCAAGCGCGCTTTGCTGCTGGCCATCAGCCACGAGCTGCGCAGCCCGCTCACCCGCGCGCGCCTGAACACCGAGCTGCTGCCCGAAGACGAGGCCACCGCCCCGCAGCGCGCCGCGCTGCTGCGCGACCTGCAGGAGATGGCCACGCTGATCACCGACCTGCTGGAGAGCGAGCGCCTGGCCGGCCAGCACGCCGCGCTGCAGCGCGAGCCCACCGACCTGCCCGCACTGGCGCGCAGCGTGCTGGCGGAACTGGCCGCACGCCACCCCGACGCACCGCGCGTGGCACTGGTGGTGGATGGCGACCTGGCGGCGGTGGCGGTGGACCCGGCGCGCCTGCGCCTGCTGCTGCGCAACCTGCTGGACAACGCCCTGCGCCACGGCGCCGGCGCCGCCCAGCCGCCCGAGCTGGCGCTGCACCGCAGCGCTGCGCCGGGCCTGCGCATCACCGTGCGCGACCACGGCCCCGGCGTGCCCGAGGCCCAGCTGGCCCGCCTGGCCGAGCCCTTCTACCGCCCCGACAGCGCACGCACCCGCGCGGCCGGTGGCGTGGGCCTGGGCCTCACACTGTGCCGCCTGGTGGCCGAGGCCCATGGCGGCCAGCTGCGCCTGTTCAACGGCCAACCGGGGCTGGTGGCCGAAGTGCACCTGCCGCTCTGAGGGCGTCCGGGCTAGCATGGCCCGCCCACCTCAGACCCCACCCCAGATGCCCACCGGCCTTGCCCTCGCGCTGCTGCAGTTCTGCCTGGTCTGCACCTGGACGGTGTACGTCGTCTTCCTGCCGGCGCTGCTGGCCCAGGCGGGCCTGGCGCCCAGCTGGCTGCCACTGCTGCTGATGGCCGACCAGGTGGTGTTCGTGCTGGCCGACCTGGCCGCCGGTGTGGCCACCGACCGCAGCGGCGCGGCCCTGCAGCGCCTGGGCCCGGCCCTGGTGGCGGCCACTGGCGTATCGGCCCTGGCCCTGCTGGCCTTGCCCTGGCTGGCGGGCGCCGGCGCGGCACCGGCCCTGCTGCTGGCCACCGTGGTGTGGGCGCTGGGCTCGGCCGCCCTGCGGGCCCCCGTGGCCGCGCTGCTGGCCAAGCGCGCCGCCAAGCCCGATCTGCCGCGCCTGCTGGCCTGGTGGACGCTGGGCCTGGGCCTGGCCAGCGCGCTGGCGCCCTGGCTCACGGTGCAACTGCGCGGGCAAGACCCGCGCCTGCCCTTTGTGCTGGCCAGCGTGGCGCTGGCACTCTCGGCCACCGCGCTGCTGCGGGTGGAGCGGCAGTTGCCCCCTGCGCCAGCGGCCCATGCGGCCGAAGCCGCGCGGTTCACACCGGCGCTGCTGGCGTTTCTGGTGGCCGCCGGTTTGCTGACGCTGGGTTTCCAGCTGCACGCGCAGGTGAACGCCGCGCCGCTGTACCTGCGCTACGCCGGCCAGGCGGCGCTGCCGGCCTGGCTCTCGCTGTTCTGGGTGGGCTTCAGCCTGGCGATGTGGCCGGCCGGTGTCGCCACGCGGCGCTGGGGCGCGGCCATGGTGCTGTGGGTGGGTGCTGCCGCCGCCGCTGCGGCCTCGGCGCTGGCGGCCGGTGCCTCGGCCATGGCGCCGCTGGCGCTGGCACAGCTGGCCAGCGGTGCGGCCTGGGCCGCCGTGATGGCCAGCGCCTGGACGGCCGCCGCGCAATTTGGCCGCGCCGGCCGCGAGGGGCTGAGCGCAGCGGCCTGGTCGGCCCTGCTGGCGCTGGCGGCGCTGGCGCGCATTGCGGCCGTGGCCGCACAGTGGCCGCAGCAGCCGGCCTTCAAGGCCACCCTGCCCTGGGCGCCGGCCGCGCTGTGGGCGGCGGCGGCCCTGCTGCTGTGGGTGTCCGCAAGGGTGGCGCTACGCAACCGGGCTTGAGCCGACCGACATCGGCTTGGCCGATCCACCGTGAAGCCGGCAATGTGGCCACGGCTCTCCTGGGCCTGAAGAAGGAAGCGGCCGCGCTGGCCCGTGCCTCAGCTCGCCCTCAAGCAGCCACCAGCAGGCTGGCCAGATCGAAGGCCAGGTCGCTGGCCTGCGCGGGCGTGGGTGAGACACCCGCGTCCAGCAGCTTGCGGGCCTGCAAGTGGTCCTTGGCGGCGTTCACCGAATCCACCGCGATGAGCTGGCCTGCGCGGAAGTGGTAGACCGAGAAAGCGGCGCCGGCCATGTCGCCACGCACGGCCCAGGCATCGGCGCCAGCTGACAGGCCGGCCATCTGCAGCTTCTTGTCGTACTGGTCGCTCCAGAACCAGGGCGTGGCCACGAAGGGGCGCTCCTGACCCAACAACGCCGCCGCGGCCGACTTGGCCTGCTCGGTGGCGTTCTGCACCGATTCAAGCCGCAGCAGCGAGCCATCGGCCAACAGGCGCGCCGTGCAGTCGCCCGCGGCCACGACGTGCGGGTCGGCCGTGCGGCCGCAGGCGTCCACCACGATGCCACGGTCGGTCGCCAGGCCGGCCTCGCGGGCCAGCGCGTCGTTGGCGCCCACGCCCACGCCCAACACCAACAGGCCGCAGGGCAGGCGGCTGCCGTCGGACATCTGGATGGCCACGGCCTGGCCGTCTTGCGTTTCAACGGCGGCGATGCGCGCGTCCAGCACCACGTGCACGCCGTGGCCACGGTGCAGCGCGGCGTACCAGTCGCTCAGCCCCTGCGAAAGCACGCGGCCCAGCAGGCGCGGCGCGGCTTCCAGCACCGTCACGGCCAGGCCCTTCTTGCGCGCGGTGGCGGCCACTTCCAGGCCGATGAAGCCACCGCCAATCACCACCACCGGCAGGTTCTGCTCGGCACAGTGCGCCAGACCTGCGGCGATGCGGCTGGCATCGTCGCGCGAGCGCAGCGGCAGCACGTTGGCGGCGGCCATGCCAGGCAGTGGCAGGCTGCGCGGCGTGGAGCCGGTGGCCAGGACCAGGCCGGTGTAGTGCAGCAGCTCGCCGTCGGCCAGGCGCACGGTCTGCGCGGCACGGTCGATGGCGGCCACGCTCGCGCCGGTGCGCAGTGCGATGTTCTTTTTCGCCAGCATCTCGGGCGCGCGCATCACCAGCTGCGGCTCGGTGATCTCGCCGGCCAGCCAGGCCTTGCTGAGCGGCGGGCGGTGGTAAGGGCCGTGCGGCTCGTCGCCCAGCAGGGTGATGGCGCCGGTGTAGCCGCCGCTGCGCAGGGCTTCGGCCGTCATCACGCCGGCCTGGCCGGCGCCGACGATGACGATGTGTTCGCTGCTCATGGCAGACGCCAGTCATGGATTCCCGCCTTCGCGGGAATGACGGAGCGGGCGCGACTCATCATTCCTGGCATTCCGGCAGCGTGACGGTGCCGCCTTCCAGTGCCGCGCTGGCCTTGATCTGGCAGCTCAGGCGGCTGTTGGCTTTGCGTTCGGCGGCCACGTTGGCCAGCATGTCCAGCTCACCGGCCTCGGGGGCGGGCAGCACGGCCATCAGCAGGTCGTCCACATAGCAGTGGCAGGTGGCGCAGGCGCAGGAGCCGCCGCACTCGCCCAGGATGCCGTCCACGCCGTTGGTGGTGGCGGCCTGCATCAGGCTCCAGCCATCGGGCACGTTGACGGTGGTGGAAGCGCCGTTGGCTTCGATGTAGGTGATGTTGGCCATGGGGAAACTCGCTCGGGGAAAGTAGGGCTGGATGGAACAGCGGCCCCGCGCACCTGGGCCGGTGCACGGGGCCGACTGTGGGGTCGGGGTTTACTGTACCGCCAGGTCCAGCACCAGGGGGCTGCGGAAGGTGCTCGACGGCATCCAGGCCAACTGGTCGGCCACGCGACGGTACTCGGGCACCACCTTGTGGAACTCGTCGAAGGCGATCTTCACCGCCAGGCGGGCAATGGCCGTGCCCAGGCAGGCGTGCACGCCGCCGCCAAAGCCCAGGTGGCCGCGCGGCTTGCGGCTGATGTCGTACGCATCCGGGTTGGGGTACTGGCGCTCGTCGCGGTTGCCGCTGCCGTAGGCCAGGCAAACGAAGTCACCTTCCTTCATGGTCTGGCCGTGGAGGGTCACGTCCTTCATCAAACGGCGGCGGAAGCGCTGGGCCGAGGTGTTGAAGCGCAGACTTTCTTCAATCGCGTCGGCCAGCAACTCGGGGTTGGCCACCACCGCGCGGCGGGCGTCGTCGTACGTGGCCAGGTTGTAGGCGAACATCATCATGAAGCCGCCCAGCGATTCGACGCCGGCCATGATCAGCGTGGTGGTGGTCAGCAGCACCTCGCGGTCGTCCAGACGGTCGCCGTCAATCTCGGCCAGCGCGAAGTTGCTGATCAGGTCGTTGCGCGGCTCGGCGCGGCGCAGGGCGATGACCTTGCTGGCGTAGTCCTGCATCCAGTTGTAGGCGGCGATGTGCTCGGGGCCCTTGGCGCGGGTGCGGGCGTCGCTCTGCACCATCAGCACGGCGTTCTCGCGCACCTCGTGCTCGGGCACCAGGGCCTCGTCGCCCATGGGCAGGCCCAGCGCGGCCATCAGCACCTTCACGGTGAACTGCGAGCTCACTTCCTTGAAGTCGAACTGCTGCACGCCCTGAAGCTGCGCGAAGACCTGCTTGGCCACGTCGCGGATCGGCTCTTCCAGCGCCAACAGGTTGCGCTTCATGAAGGCGTGCTGGATCAGGCCGCGCAGGCGGTCGTGCTTGGGGGGGTCGGAGCTGCCCAGCGTGGCGCCGGCGCGGCCGGGCAGCTCGGTCATCAGGTTGCCGCTGGCCGACGAATAGGTCTGCCAGTCCTGACCAGCCGAGACGATGTCGGCGTAGCGCGAGAGGATCCACATCTGCGCCTCTTCGCTCCAGAAGCAGGGGGCTTCGTCGCGCAGGCGCTGGTAGTAGGGGAAGGGGTCGGCGTCGATGGCCGGCGAGTAGGGGTCGAACTTCAGCATGGCGTGTGTCTCCTGCTTCTTCACGGTGCAGCGCCGGGGCCCGGCGTTCACGAGAACCGGATTCTGCGCGTGGGCTTGATCTGGAGCCCTGGACGAACGACGGCCAATACTTGCACTTTTGCCGTATGCTGGCTGACGTGAAGACCGCACGCACCTCGCCCCGCCCAGACGCCCGCCGCACCCCGGCCACCGGGCCACGGCGCGGGCTTTCGCAGTTGCCCAGCTTTGCCCTCTATGGCGAGTCTGGCGCGCCAAATCCCTCCATCCTTCACATCGAGGCCATCCACTCGCGCAGCCGGCTCTACAACTGGGAGATCGACGCCCACGTGCATCAGGGTTTGCACCAAGTGTTGTGGCTGCGGCGTGGCCATGTGGACGCGGTATTGGACGATTCTCGTGTGGCCTGCAATGGCCCTGTGGCCCTGGTGATCCCGCCCGGCGTGGCCCACGCCTTCCGCTTCGCGCCGCACACCGACGGCTTTGTGCTGACCGTGAACGCCACCTTGCTGGCCGAGGGCGACGCCGCCGGCGCTGGCCAGGCCTTGCAGGCGCTGTTTGCCCAGCCGCGCAACTTGCAGCTGACGCAGGACGCGCCCGAGGCCCAGCGCCTGCAGGCCCTGCTGGACGCGCTGCTGACCGAGAACGAGGCCAGCGACGCGGCCGACGGCCCGGTGCCGCTGTGGCTGACCCGCGCCGTGGTGTGGCGGCTGGCCCAGCTGGCGCAGCGCGACCAGGCCCATGCCACGCGCAAGGCCGGCGCCGGACAGCAGACGCTGTACACGCGCTGGGTGGTGCTGATGGAGGCCCATTACCTGGCGCACTGGCCGGTGTCGCGCTACGCCGAGCGGCTGGGCCTCTCAACCGAGCGGCTCAACCGCATGGTGCGCGCCGAGACCGGGCTGAACGCCCAGGCCCTGCTGCACGCCCGCCTGGTGCGCGAGGCCAGCCGGCGTCTGGTGCACGTGGTGGCGCCCGTGTCGAAGCTGGCCTTCGAACTGGGCTTTGACGACCCGGCCTATTTCTGCCGCTTCTTCAAGCGGCATGCGGGCGTGTCGCCGCGCGAATACCGCCAACGCCTGACCAGCACCTGAGCCTCAAACCACTGCGGCCCGCGCCCGCGCGATGGCCGGCATCGAGGCCTCGATCCAGTCGGCCAGCTCGTGCACATGGCGGGCCACCTGCAGGCCCAGGCCGGTGAGCCGGTAGTCCACATGCGGCGGCACCACCGGGTGCGCGGTGCGCTCGACAAAGCCGTCGCCCTCCAGCCCCTGCAGCGTCTGGGCCAGCATCTTCTCGCTCACGCCGCCGATTTCGCGCCGCAGTTCGCTGAAGCGCCGCCGCTCGCCAGAGATGAGCGCCACCAACACCAGCACGCCCCAGCGGCTGGTGACGTGTTGCAGCACCTGGCGCGAGGGGCATTCGGCCGCAAAGAGGTTGCCACGGCGGGAGGCGGTCTTGCGGTGCGTGGCAGCGGCGGCGATGGACGGCATGGGTGCTTACCTTTTTGTGCGTACTTACGAAAAGTAAGTTTAAGGCGGAAGATGCGCTCCGTCATCTTTTTCCGCCTCATCCACCAGGAGCTTTTCATCATGTTCGCCATCACCGGTGCCAACGGCCAACTGGGCCGCCTCGTCGTCCAGCAACTCATCGCCCGCGGCGTGCCCGCCGGCCAGATCGTGGCCCTGGTGCGCCAGCCCGCCAAGGCGGCCGACCTGGCCGCCTTGGGTGTGGTCGTGCGCGAAGCCGACTACAACCGCCCTGCCACGCTGGGCCCGGCCCTGGCCGGCGTGCAGCGCCTGCTGCTGGTCTCGTCCAGCGAAGTGGGCCAGCGCCTGCCCCAGCACCAGGCCGTGGTGGCCGCCGCCCAGGCCGCCGGCGTGGGCTTCATCGCCTACACCAGCCTGCTGCGTGCCGACACCTCGCCGCTGGGCCTGGGCGCCGAGCACGTGGCCACCGAGGCCGCCCTCCGCACCAGCGGCCTGGCCCACGCCATCCTGCGCAACAGCTGGTACACCGAGAACTACCTGGCCAGCGTGCCGCCCGCGCTGCAGCACGGCGCCTACATCGGCGCGGCGGGCGAAGGCCGCATCGCCTCGGCCACGCGGCAGGACTACGCCGAAGCCGCCGCCGCCGTGCTGCTGGCGCCGCCGGCCTCGGGCACGGTGTTCGAGCTGGCCGGCGACAGCGCCTACACACTGGCCGAGTTCGCCGCCGAGCTCAGCCGCCAGAGCGGCAAGAGCGTGCCCTATGTGAACCTGCCGCAGGCCGAGTTTGAAGCGGCCCTGGTGGGCGCCGGCCTGCCTGGCCCGCTGGCAGCGCTGCTGGCCGACTCCGACGCGGGCGCAGCCCAAGGCGGCCTGTTCGACGACAGCGGCACGCTGGCCAAGCTCATCGGCCGGCCTGCCACGCCGCTGGCGCAGGCCATGGCCACGGCCTTGCGCTGAGCCGGTTGCGCTCAGCCGCCCAGCCGCAGGGCCGCCACCTCGGCCTGCAGCGCGTCGCGCAGCCAGCGCTGCACCGGGTCGGCCTGGTGGCGGCGGTGCCACACCATGTACATGGGCATGGCGGGCGCCTTGAAGGGCAATGGCACCGAATCCAGCCCGCGCAGCGCGCCCTGCGCCAGCAGCGAAGGCGCGGTGGCCAGCCAGGGGCCACCACGCAGCATCGCCCCCAGTCCGCCCATTCCGGGCACAGTGGCCACGATGCGGCGCTGCACGCCCTGCCGAGCCAGCCAGTCGTCGATGTCCAGCGTGCGGCGGGGCTCGTAGAGCACGGTCACGTGCTCGGCCGCCTGGTACGCGGCGGCCGTGCGCGGCGGCTTGCGTTGGCCGCTGTCGAAGAACACGCGGTAGCGGTCTTCGAACAAACGCTTTTGCACGATGTCGGCGCCTGCTGGGGGGCGTGGCGTGATGATGAGCTGGCAGGCCTCGTCGCGCAGCATGGCCGGCACGGGCGCGCCCGAGGCGATCACACGCAGCGTCACGCCCGGCGCCTCGGCGCGCATGCGGCGCAGCAGCGGGGCCAGCAACAGGTCGCGCTGCAGATCGTTGGCGGCGATGGTGATGCACTGGTTCAGCCGCGCCGGCTCGAAGCCCGCCGCCACGCTGAACGCGCGCAGCTCGTCCAGCAGGCTGCGGGCGCGCTGGGCCAGCACATCGGCCTGGGCCGTGGCCACGATGCCGCGGCCGGATTTGACGAACAGCGGGCTGCCCACCACGGCACGCAGCTTGTCCAACTGGTGGCTGACAGCCGACTGCGTCACGCCCAGGCGCTGCGCCGCACGGGTGATGGAGCCTTCCTCGTGCACCGCCAGCAGCAGCTGCAACAGGTGGCCGTCCAGGTCCAAATGATCAAATTTACTCATGCGTTTCATGAGTATGCCCCGCTTTATCGGAGGTGTGGTTATCACCATACTGCGCACACGACGGCTTGAGCACGCTCAAGCGATGAACACCCGCCACCCAGGAGACCCCCATGAGCACCCAGGACATTCCAGGCACCGTCATGTTCGACGGCGAGCAGGCCAAGAAGGGCTATGCGCTGAACAAGATGTGCTATTCGTTCAACGACGAGGTGAACCGCAAGGCCTTCCTCGCCGACGAAGAGGGCTACATGAAGCAGTACGGCCTGAACGAGCAGCAGGCCGCCGCGATCCGCGCCAAGAACGTGCTGCAACTCATCGCCGCCGGCGGCAACGCCTACTACCTGGCCAAGTTCGCCGGCATCTTCGGCCTGGACATGCAGGACATCGGTGCCCAGCAGACCGGCATGACCAAAGATGAATTCAAGGCCAAGCTGGCCGCCTACGCACGCTGATTCCACGGAGACAAGACATGGCCAAGATCATCGGTGGCATCACCACCTCGCACGTGCCGGCCATCGGCCGCGCCATTGCCAAGAACCTGCAGGCCGATCCGTACTGGAAGCCCTTCTTCGACGGCTTCGCCCCCATCCACGCCTGGCTGGAGCAGCACAAGCCCGACGTGGTCGTGGTCTTCTACAACGACCACGGTCTGAACTTCTTCCTCGACAAGATGCCCACCTTCTCGGTTGGCGCCGCACCCGAGTACAACAACGCCGACGAAGGTTGGGGCATTCCCACCGTGCCCACCTTCACCGGTGAGCAAGACCTGTCCTGGCACATCATCAACCAGCTGGTGGACCAAGAATTCGACGTCACCACCTGCCAGGAGATGACGGTGGACCACGCCTTCACCCTGCCCATGGCCCTGCTGTGGCCGAGCCAAAAATGGCCAGTGAAGGTGGTGCCGGTGTGCATCAACACCGTGCAGTTCCCCATCCCCTCGGCCAAGCGCTGCTACGCGCTGGGCGAAGCGGTGGGCTGCGCCATTGGCAGCTGGGACAGCGACGCCAAGGTGGCCGTGCTGGGCACCGGCGGCCTGAGCCACCAGTTGGACGGCGAGCGCGCCGGCTTCATCAACAAGGATTTCGACCTGCAGTTCATGGAGAGCCTGGTCCATGACCCGAAGTGGGCCACACAATTCAACAGCGCCCAGTTGGTGGAGAAAGCCGGCACCCAGGGCGTGGAACTGCTGATGTGGCTGGCCACCCGCGGCGCGCTGGGCGCCAAGGCCAAGTGCACCCACCAGAGCTACCACATCCCGATCTCAAACACCGCCTCCGGCATCATGCTGCTGGAGCCCTCAGCCTGAGCCAGGGCGGGCTCACACCCCACTTCCGGGCAAGCGGCGCAAATGCGCCGCTTTTCACTTTTTTTTCCCTTTTTGGTCCGCCAGGGCGGCGCTGAAACTCTGGCGAACATCTTCGCCAGGCCCAAGTCGCCGTGGTACTACAGGGAAAAGACCGTGAAAACTTCCTACGTCCACCATCTGCGTGTCAGCACCAAGACACTGCTGAGCGCCGCCGTGGCTTTCGCGCTGCTGGTGTCGTCCTTGGTGCTGTTCTCGTGGCACATGTGGCAGCGCGAGCGCAGCGCAGCCATGGAAGCGCTGGCGGGCAGTGCGGCGGCCCTGGCGCTAACCATAGACCAGATCAACGCCGGCAGCGGCAAGGCGGCGCACCAGAGCTACGCCGTGTTCCGGGACCGTCTGCCGCCCGGGCGTCTGAGCCTGGCCGAGCACGAAGGCCGCCCCACGCTGCTGCACGACGGGCGGGCCTTGAACGGCAATTTCTCGGCGGTGGATGCCTTCCACGAACTGACTGGCGGCGTGGCCACGGTGTTCGTGCGCGAGGGCAACGATTACCGACGCCTGGTCACCAGCCTCAAGAAGGAGGACGGCAGCCGGGCCGTGGGCACGCTGCTGGGCCAGCAGCACCCCGCCTGGGCCTTGATCAACGCGGGCCAGCCCTACACCGGCCGCGCCGTGCTGTTCGGCAAGACCTACATGACCCGCTATGAACCGGTGGTGCACGCCGGCCAGACCATAGGCGCGTTGTTCATTGGCATGGACATGGGTGAGCAGGAGCAGTTGCTGTCCAAGGCCTTCGGCCTGGCCAATCGCGACCACCTGCGCCACTACGCGGTGGACCTGCGCGATGGCCCAGGCCTGGGCAAAGTGTTCGGCCTGGCCGATCCCCATGCCCTTGCCAAGGACGACGCGCAACTGCAGGCCCTGCAAAGGGCCGTTGCCGGCGGCCAGACCGAGGGCTTGGTCGCGGGGTGGGGCCAGGGCACCGCGACCCGTTCAGGCCCCGAGGCCCAGAACTTCGGCTGGCGCTGGCAGCCGGCCTGGAAATGGGTGGTGATCTCGGAGGTTTCAGACCAGGACATGATGGCGGGCACGATGGACGACCTGGGCATGATGTGGGGTGTGATCGCCTGCGGTCTCGGCCTGGCCAGCGTGGCCATGGTCTGGGCCACCCGCCGCTTCATCGCCCGACCGCTGACCGACCTGCGCGCCGACCTGCAATTGCTGGCGCAAGGCAACTTCGCCACCCCCATCGCCCCACTGGGCACCGACGAGGTGGGCGAACTGGCCAGCGGCCTCGAAGTGGTGCGCCAAAGCGTGGCCCAGCGCCTGAAGCACGTGCACCAGACCAGCGAGGCCATTTCGGCGGCCAGCCGCGAAATTGCCCAGGGCAACGCCGATCTCTCGCACCGCAATGAAGTCACGGCCACCCAGTTGCAGCGCACCGCCAGCACCATGCAGACACTGACCAGCACCGTGCGCCACAGCGCCCAGGCGGCCCACGAAGCGAGTGAGCTGGCACGCCAAGCTTCGGCCACGGCACAGCAGGGCGGCGGCGTGGTGGCCCACGCGGTCAGCACGATGCACGAAGTGCACCAAGCCAGTCAGAAGATGTCCAACATCATTGGCGTGATCGACGGCATCGCCTTCCAGACCAACATCCTGGCGCTGAACGCGGCCGTGGAAGCGGCGCGGGCCGGCGAACAAGGCCGCGGCTTCGCGGTGGTGGCCGCCGAGGTGCGTTCGCTGGCGCAGCGCAGCGCCGGCGCGGCGCGCGAGATCAAGGCCCTGATCGACACCAGCATGCAGCGGGTCGAGCAAGGCAACACTCTGGTGGAAGAGGCCGGCCAGACCATGCACGGCCTGGTGCAGGTGATCCAGCGTGTGAGCACCGTGGTGGGCCAGATCAGCGAGGTGGGCAGCGCCCAGAACGACGGCGTGGCCGAAGCCAGCCTGGCCTTGCAGGACATCGGCCAGTCCACCCAGCAGAACACCACCCTGGTGGAGCAGACGGCCACCGTGGCGCAGGGCCTGCAAGCCCAGTCATCACAACTCGAAGAGGCCATCTCCGCCTTCCAGCTGCAGGTTTGATACCCGCTCGCAATCAAAAGAATGAATGCCGCAAGGCGCCAGATGGGCGCTCGCGGCGCATAGCGGTCATCCCCGCCACCGCCGTCATTCCCGCTTCTCAGCTCCGTCATTCCCGCGAAGGCGGGAATCCATGTCTTCGCCTTGGGTGGCGTGCAAAGGTCGCCTGGCGCGGGCGCACACCAAGCCAGAAGGCCTGGATTCCCGCCTGCGCGGGAATGACGGCGGTGGCGGGGATGACCGCTATGCGCCGCGAGCGGCCGACTGGCCGTCCAGCATCAGGTCTTTGAACGCGGAGTGGTATGGCCCACCCGTCCGCAGCGGGGCTTGTCGCTTAACCCAGGCGGAAAGTGCCGACCACGTCGGCCATGCGCTTGGCCTGTTGCTTCAGTGATTCGGCCGCCGCCGCGCTTTCTTCTACCAGCGCGGCGTTTTGCTGGGTCATGCCGTCGAGCTGGCTGACCGCCGCGTTCACCTCGCCCAGCCCCTGGCTTTGCGAGCCGGTGGTGCTGCTGATCTCACCCACCATGGCCGAGACGCGGCGCACGGCGTCCACCAAGGCCGTCATGGTGTCGCCGGCCTCGCCCACCACGCGGGCGCCCTGCTCCACCTGCTCCACGCTGCCGCCGATCAGGGTCTTGATCTCCTTGGCGGCGTCGGCGCTGCGGTGGGCCAGGCTGCGCACCTCAGCCGCCACCACGGCAAAGCCACGACCTTGTTCGCCCGCACGAGCTGCTTCCACCGCCGCGTTGAGCGCCAGGATGTTGGTCTGAAAGGCGATGCCGTCGATCACACCAATGATGTCGCCGATCTTGCGGCTGGACTGGCTGATCTGGTCCATCGTTGCCACCACCTGCGCCACCATGGCGCCACCCCGGCCGGCGATGTCGGACGCTGAGTTGGCCAGGTCGTTGGCCTGGGCGGCCGTGCTGGCGCTGTGCTGCACGCTGTCGGTCAAACTCATCATGGCGCTGGCGGTCTGTTCCAGGTTGCTGGCGGTGCTCTCGGTGCGGTTCGAGAGGTCGGCGCTGCCGGCAGCGATCTCGCTGGACGCGTCGGCAATGCAATCCGTGGCGGCACGCACTTCGTTCACCACGCTGCGCAAGCCGTCGCGGGTGTGGTTGACCGAGGCAATGAGCCGTCCGATCTCGTCGGCACGCCCCGGTTGCAAGGCCACGGTGAGGTCACCCGCCGCCATCGCGGCCAGGGCCCGGTCCACATCGCCCAAACGCCGCTGCAGGGAATGCACCAGGGTGAGCACAAAGGCCAGCACGGCCAGGCTGCCCAGCACGCCGGTGCCCAGGCTGATGGCCGCAAAGCGCCAGGCCGCCGCCTTGGCCTCGGCCACGTAGACGCCCGAACCCAGCACCCAGCCCCAGGCCGGCAAGCCCGCCACGTAGGAGCGCTTGGCCTCGGGCTCTTTCTGCCCGGGGCGCGGCCACTCGTAGTCCACGTCGCCGCTGCCTTGGCGCTTGACCACGTCCACCATGGCCACAAACAGCTTCTTGCCGTTCGGGTCGGCATAGTCGGCCAGGCTCTGGCCGTTCATCTCGGGCTTCATGGGGTGCATCACCATGCGCGGCGCCATGTCGTTGATCCACACGTACTCGCTGCCGTCGTAGCGCAGCTTGGCGATCTCAGCCTTGGCCTGTGCCTGGGCGTCTGCCTCGCTCAGCTTGCCGGCCTTGGCCTGCTCGGCGTAGGCCTGCGCAGTCTGCAGCGCCGTCTGCACAAAGGCCCGTGTGTTGCGCAACCGCAGGTCCATCGAAGCGTTGAAGAACGAGTAGCCCGAGTACCCGGCCATGGCCAGTGTCAGCAGGCTCACACCGGCGGCCATCCATTTCAGGCGCGCGGCCAGGCTCAAATTCGCCATGTTTGTTTTCTCCCTGGGCAACACCCGACCCTGAAAGCAAGCGCCGTGGGTACCCACTCACGGACCTATCGGCCAGCCCGGGCAGAGCCTTAGCCCTGCCCGTCACCCTTTAAGCGAAACGTTTGACCGATGTCAGTTGTGGGGCTGGGCCGAGCGCTCGCACCTGGGCCTGCACGCAGCCATTGGCCAACGCCAGGAAGAGGGCCCGCCAGCAGCGGGTCATGGGAGGGCTCGGGGGAGATGTGGCTGGCCGACCGTGCGTCGAACACGGCACCCACAGAGTTTGAGGCTGGTGTGTGGCGGAGGTCGGTCGCCAATGAAGTGGCCACTTGATCTCGATGGCGCCGGCTACGGGAGCCTAACCGGTAAATTTTGCGGCGGCGTTGGCCAGGCTGATAATTGTTGAATGCAACAGCTCTACGCGCAGCTCTACCCTGAAATCAAGCGCGTGGCGCGTGCCCGACTGGCACAGTCACGCGGCGTGACGGGGTTGAACACGACGGCCTTGGTGCACGAAGGCTTCTTGCGCATCGCGGAGCAGGCTAACCTTCAGGGCGAGTCACGTGGGCAATTTTTTGCCTATGTCGGGCAGGTGCTGAGATCGGTGGTGATCGATCACCTGCGCAGCCTGGGCAGAGACAAGCGCGGTGGAGGCCAGATCATGGTCACCCTGTCCGAGGCAGTGAGTGTGGAGGCGGTGCAGAGTTCTGCGGTCGATCTGATTGCACTCGATCGGGCCCTGACCGAGATGCGGAGCATTGACCCTCAGCTGTATGAGCTGTTTGAGGTGCATGTGTTTGCCGGCTTGACCATCGCCGAGGTGGCGCAACTCCGGGGGGTAACCTCGCGCACCATCAATCGTGATCTGCTCAAGGCACGCGCGCTGCTGCGTGAGTTGCTGAACTGAGGGGCGGGTTCCCGCCGACCAAGCGGTGGGCGCGCTCGGGGGGCTTGCCCAGCCCCGGATGTCGCGCCATAGATTTTTGTCCCAGCATGTCGCAAAGGTTCGGGCTACGGCGTCTGTCTAGGCAAGATGATCCAACGCAATCAATGGCAACGCTTGTCGGCGCTTCTCGACGAAGCGCTGGACTTGCCCTATGCGGAGCGCGCGGCCTGGCTGGCCAACCTGGCCAACACCGACCCGGGCACGGCCAAGAGCTTGGCCCGTTTGCTCCCGGATGAGGATGGCGACGCCGAGACGGCCGCGCGGGCGTTCGAGCGTTGGCTGGGCCCGGCCTTGGAGGAACCCGATCTGGCCCCGGGTCACGATCTGTCGGGCACCCGGCTCGGGGCCTGGCAACTGGTGGAGAAGATCGGTGAGGGCGGCATGGGGCAGGTCTGGCGCGCCAGCCGGGCGGATGGCCTGTACCAGGGGCAGGCGGCCATCAAGCTGTTGCGCAGCGACCTGCCCGCCGAAAGCCTGGCCGGACGCTTTGCGCGCGAGCGCGCCGCCCTGGCCAGGCTGAATCATCCAGCGATCGCGCGTTTGCTTGACGCGGGTGTCTCCGGCAACCAGGCCTACCTGGTGTTGGAGCTGGTGGAAGGCCAATCGCTCACCACCTATGTGCGCGAGCGCAGCCCCATGCTGAGCGACCGCATCAGCCTGCTGCTGCGCGTGGCGGAGGCGGTGGACTATGCGCACGCCCACCTCATCGTTCATCGTGACCTCAAGCCGTCCAACGTCATGGTCACGGCCGACGGCGAGCCCAAGCTGCTGGACTTTGGCGTGGCCGCCTTGCTGGACGACCAGGGCGAAAGCGCGAGCGACCTCACCCGCATGACCGGGCGCGGCTTGACCCTGGGCTACGCTGCGCCAGAGCAGATCACCGGCAGCGCCATCGGCACGGCGGCCGATGTGTTCTCGCTGGGGGTGCTGCTGTACGAACTCATCAGCGGCGGCCTGCCATTTTCAAAGCGTGGCGCCCCGCGCGCCCTGCTGGAGCAAGCGGTGCTGCAGGACGAGCCCCACCGCGTGGCGAGCGTGGCTGAAGACCCGCAGGGCGCCGGGCGACCGCAAGACTTTGCGTTGGCCCGAGGTGACCTCGAAGCCATCGCCGCCAAGGCCTTGCGCAAGGACCCCGCGCAGCGCTACAGCAGCGTGCGGGCGTTCATGGAAGATCTGGGCCACTGGCTGGCCAACCGGCCCGTGAGCGTGCGGCGCGAGAACTGGCGCCACAACCTGCGCCTGTGGTTTGTGCGCCATGTGCTGCTCGCCACCAGCGTGACCCTGGTCACGCTGTCCCTGTCGGTGGGGCTGGGCCTGAGCCTGTGGCAATGGCGGCAGGCCCAGCAGTCGGCGCGCGAATCGCTCGAGGTCACCGACTATCTTCGCCATCTCCTGGCGTCGGCCAGCCCCGACAACCATGGCGGCCACTGGCCCAGCGTGCTGCAGTTGCTGGAGCAAAGCCGCAAGGACATTGACCAGCGCTTTGCCGATGCGCCCGACACGCGCCTGCGCGTGCTGCAGGTGCTTGCGCAAACCTACCGCGAACTCAACCGCCACGATCTGGCCGTGCCGCTGGCAGACGAGTTGGTGCACGAGAGCGTGCAACGCTACGGTGAAAGCGACGGGCGCACGCTGGAGGCCCGGCTGGAGCAGGCCCTGAACCTGTCATTGCTGGGGCAATGTGACCGCGTGGTCAGCAGCCTAGAGCCCGCGTTGCCGCGCATTCGCCAGACCTTCCACAACGAGGACGACCACCTGCTGCAGGCCTTGTTCAGGCTGAGTACCTGCTACGCCCATCTGGGGCGCATGGAGGATGGGGAGCGCGTGCAGACCGAGGCCCGCAGTCTGGTTGCCAAGTTGCCGGCGGATGACTTCCGACACGCCACCTACCTGAACCATTTGCAGGTGCTTCGCCACGGGCAGGGCCGTTTGCACGAGGCCTTGGAAGCCATGCGCCAGACCCAGCCCTATTGGCGTCGCAGCGAACCCCAGTACCAGCGCGAGATCCTCGTGCTCAAACGCAACACCCTGGTCATACAGATGCGCCTGGCGGACTACGACCACATCGAGGAACGCACGACGGCGCTGCTGGAAGACATCGACCGCCTGATGGACAAGGGCAGCGGCCTGTCCTTGTCGCTGCGCCAGGAGCTGGCGCGCTACTACCTGGAGTCGGGCCAGTGGGAAAAATCCCGGAGCCAGCGCGAGGACAACCTGGTCTATGCGCACGCCAACGGCGTGATCCACGTGTCGAACGAACTGCCGTCCCAGGCCCAGGTGTTCCTGGTGCGGGCCCAGACCCACCGGCTTTCAGCCGCTGCAATGCGCAGCCAGGCAAAAGACCTGCTCAAGCAGACGGCCGCCCAGCTGAGCCAGCTGGGCCAACAGCGGGCCGAGATCTGGGTGTTTGTGGCGCGTGCGGCGCTGGCCTATGACGACGACGAGTTGGCCAGCACGGCCATCGGCCTGCTGCGTGACGATGCCGGGCTGCGCGCCGCAAAGAACACGGTGCTCGCCGCACGCCAGCAACAGATTGAAGGCCATTTGGCCAGGCTGAGGGGCGACCTGAAGACCAGCCGCGAGCTGCTGACCCAGCGGTTGAGGTTCGTGGACCGAAGCACCGACCGCCGGATCGTGCCCAGCTGGCTCGCTGCGCTGGATCTGGCCTACACGCTGGCGCTTCAAAACGACCCTGGCGCTGCGGCGGCGTTGGCAGACGCCCACTCGCGCCGGCCCGCCAACGTGGCGCCTGGGCACCCATTGGATGCGGTCGAGGCGGTGGTGCAGGCACGGATTGCGGCAGGTGCCGACGACGCACCCTCGGTGCGGGACGCGATGACGACGCTCGCCAACGCGCTGCAGGTTGGTGGCGGCCCACGCTGGTCGGGGCTCGGCCGGGCCTCCCTGCACGGCGCGCTGTTCTGACGGGCCGGCCCGGAGGCACGATCAGAAGGGCAACACCGCCCCGCGCGCCAGCATGCGGCTGCGCAAATGCGAACGGGCCCGCGAAACGCGGCTGCGCACCGTGCCGATGGGCACCGAAAGCAATGCCGCGGCGTCCTCGTAGCTCATGTCGTCCATGGCCACCAGCAGCAGCACCTCGCGCATCTCGGGCATCAGGCCGTCCAGCTCGCGCTCCAGCAGGCGCACCAGCTCGGTCATGGCGCATTGCTGTTCCGGATCGAGTGCGCCCGAAGCCGTGTCGTCCAACGCGCTTTCGTCCTCGAAACGATAGACACGATGTGGCGCACGCGAGAGGTGGTTGCGAACCAGGTTCATCGCAATGCCGTACAACCAGGTGGACAGCTGCGACTCGCCACGGAAGTGCTCGAAGGTGCGCGCCGCCTCGACAAACGCCTGCTGGGCCAGGTCTTCGGCCTCGGTGGTCTGCCCGATGTGGCGCAGCACGAAGCGGTACAGCCTGTCCCTGTGCGCATTGACCAGGTCCCGGAAAACCATGTCGACATGTTGGGCGGCCGGCGAAGCGACTGAGCGGGTGGGGACGGGCATCGTGCCTCCAGAGAGTTGGGGCGCCACCACCACGGCGGCACTCTCTGCAACAAACGACACCGGCCTGGCCGTTGCGACGTCGCCCCCCCCAATTTGCAGTGCCGGCCGTCGCCTCGTCGGTCGCGGTTCAGTGCAAACCCGCAGTCAGCAACCGGGTCAGCCGGCCCGTGAGCGCCTCGACGGTGGGCAGCTCCGTGGCGTCGACACCCGCCAGCAGGACCTCGTCGATGGCCCGGCGCCGCTCGGTGCTCAGGGCCTTGGGCTCGATGGACAGCTCCCGGCACAACAGGCGAAAGCGGCGCCCCAGGAATTCGGCAGAGAACTCGAAACGCAGCGCCGTGAGCTGCGCCATCTGCAGCGACAGGGCCGCATCGGCGCACGCGGCGGCCCGCAGCACGGTGCGGGACGGCATCACGCGCTGGCGCCGCTCGCCCAGGCCGAACTCACGCTCGGCCACGCCGCTCGCCGCCATGCCAAAGTGCTCGCGCAGCGCCGCCACGAACAGGGCTGCCAGATCGCTGCGGGCATCGGGGCCGGGGCGGTCGCCACTCAAGACGGTGGTCGCGCCATCGCAGGTTTGAACCCACAACAGCATGCCCTGGTGGGCCGCGTGCAGAAAACGCTCCAGCGCCAGGTCGATCATGTGCAGTCCATGGTCGCAGCGCCCTTCAGGCCTTTGGTGGTGAAGCAAGACCCACGGGTGGCTCAGGACAGCCAGCGCACCAGCGCGTCGGGATGCCAGGGCAGCCCCACCAAGCCCGCGCAACCCATCAAGACGCCGGCCAGGGTGGGCAGCATGGACACCACGTACAGCGCCCACAGCCGCGTCAGGGCCGTGACGGCCAGCATGGCGATGGCCACTGCAATCAACGCATCTGACAGGTCGAACTGGTCGTCGCGGTAGTTCAGCGCGTCATAGGTCCTCTGATCGTGTTCGGCCAAGTCCTTCAGAGCCTGCTTCTTCTGCTCCTGGTCGCTGGCGATGGCTTTGTAGGTGGCAATGGCCTGGGCATAGCGCGGCGCTGCGGCGGGCACCGCGGCCAGGCTGGCCAACTCCAGTTGCACCACCGTGGCGGCGGCCACCTCTTGGCGCAGGTTGCGGGCCTGGTAGTAGCCCCAGTGGTCGATCTTGTCGGCCTGCGCCTGCTGCATGGCCTGCACGATGTTGTCGTCCTTGACCTTGCAGATGCCCATGAAGGTGGCCAGCACGGCCACGGTGATCGCGACCACCGCATTCAGTCGGTCGGCACGTGCACTGTTGGCCGGGGCGTCCTCAAGGCCGACGCCTTGCTGCGCGGTTTCAATGATCTCGTGGGGGTCGAGTTCCATGGTGGGGGCCCGGGTTGGGATCGGTGAATCAGGCCGGTGGCTACTTCACCGCCGCCACACTGAAGCGGGCGGCGCCGTAGTCGGTGCTGCAAGCGGCGTGGCCGCAGTCAGGCTGACCCAACAGCCAGGGCAGGCCAGGCGCCCCAGGCACCGCTGGGGCAGCCGTGGGCAGTTGCAGAAAACCATAGTCGCTGTCCTTTCCGGTGGCCAATGGCGCCAGCGTGCGTGGCTCGGCGGTGACCACCACCAGAAATTGCTCCATGCCTGCAGGGTCGCTGGCTTTCAAGGGCCAGTTGGCCTGTGGCAGGTTCAACGGCTGGTTCGCCTGGATGCGGTGGCCCTTGGATTTGGAGTTTGGAAAAATCTGGCTCAGCGTGCCATCGGGGCCGTATAGCAGCACAAAGACATGGCCGTCGCGCGCCGACGTGACGCGGAAGTGCAGTTCATCCCTGTCGATTCGCAGGCGGGTGGATGCGGCCTCGGCGCTGACGTTGAAGCCGGCCGACTGGCCCGCCAGCACCTGATCGAACTGGGCGAGCATGTCGGTGATGACGGGAGCCTGAACGGTGGGCTGCGGCAGGCTTGCCGCTGCCGCTGCCGGTGGCAGTGTCGGTGTCGGTGCGGCGGCGGGGTTCGCCTGGTGGCTGGAGCTCGCCTCGACGCGCGCCACCGTCGCCACGGGACTGGCCGCAGGGCGGTTCATCAGCCAGTAGCCCGCCAGACCCGCCATCGCGATCCCCACCCCCACCAGACCCGGCCACATCGGGCGACGACGCACGCTCGCGGCCGCGGCCTGCGTGGCAGGCTGAGCCTCGGGGGGCGTGGTGGATGGCATGGCGCCGGGCGGGCGCGGCATCAAGGTCGGGCCGTCGACAGCGCCCTGGCCGGCCTGTGGGGCCAGGCCCAGATCGGCACGGAAATCAGCGATGGACGCGGTGCGCTCGTCGGGCTTGACGCGCAGTGCCCGGTCCACCGCTCGCAGCAGGGATTCGCTGTATTGGCCGGCGGCCACCTGCACCAGGGGCTGGTAGTCGTCGCTCACCAGCCGCCCCACGCTGGCCGGCGGCGTGCGGCCCGTGATCGCGAAATACACCACGGCCGCCAAGGCATACACATCCGTCCAGGGGCCCTGCCGCATGCTGGGCACCTCGGCGTACTGCTCGATGGGGGCGTAGCCGGGCTTGAGAATCACGGTCAGCGCCTGCGTCATGTCGCCGATCACGCGGCGGGCCGCGCCAAAGTCCAGCAGCAGGGGCAAGCCGCTGCCTGCGACCAGGATGATGTTGTCGGGCGCGATGTCGCGGTGGTAGCAGTTCTCGGCGTGCAGCACCTGCAGCGCCTCGGTCAGGGGCTGCAGCAGGCCCATCAGCCAGTCTTCGCTCGGCGCGCTGCCCAGCGCGCGCAGCGTGTCCTTCAAGGTCTGCCCCTCGACAAAGGGCATCACCATGTAGGCCGTGCCGCCGGCCTCCCAGAAGCGGTAGACCTTGACCAGCGAGCGGTGGTCGAACTGGGCCAGCAACCTGGCCTCGTTGATGAAGCTCTTGAGCCCTGCGGCAAAGGTGTCGCGGTGCCTGGGCGAGCGCACCATCACCTGCGCGCCCTCGCCGCGCAGTGCCAGCGATGAAGGCATGTACTCCTTGAGCGCCACCCAGCGCTCCAGCGCATGGTCGCGCGCCAGGTAGACGATGCCAAAGCCGCCCTCGCCCAGCACCCGGGTGATCTCGAATTCACCGATCACGCTGCCCAGGGGCATGGCGTTGCCGCCATCACCCGCCGGCGGCGCGGAGGCGGGCAAGGGCCCCCCACTGGCGTGGATGACCGTGGCGTCGTAGTGGGGCAAGGGGTTGGGGGCGTCGTTCATCGTGGGATGGCCAGGCCCGAGGGGGGCCGGCACCGCGCCAACACCCGTGGACCTGACCTGAGTGACGCCGCTGGCCAATGCGTTCCGCAACCGGGCTGGAACTAACCGGCAGGGCCAGTTACTCAACGCCCAAGCCTGCCATCCCCAGCCCCTCATGGACACCGCCTACACCGATGCACAAACCGCCGCCATGCTGGCCGACCCGGCGTTGGCAGCGTGGCTGACGCCCGTGTCCGAGGACGACCCCTGCGGACCCGACCTGGAATACGACAACGACTTTCTGGCGCTGACCCAGGCAGCCGCGGGCAAGGCCGAAACCCAGTTCTCGCCCGCCGAGCCACCCGACTGGCCCGCTGTGCGCAGCCTGGCGGAAAGCCTGAACGAGCGCAGTCGCGACCTGCGCGTGGCACGCTACTGGCTGCGGGCCCGCCTGCACATGGACGGGCTGGCCGCCCTGGCCCCCGGCCTGCGCTTGTTGGAGCAGATGATGCGGACCTGGTGGGACGAACTCCACCCCCGGCTCGACGACGGCGATGCCTTTGCGCGCCTCAATGTTCTCGCAGAACTCGGCAGCGCCACCACCCTGCTGGGCACCGTGCGCCAGTCGCTGGTGCTGAACGACCGCAGCATTGGCCAGATCAGCGTGCGCGAGGTGGAGATCGCGCTGGGGCGCTTGAGCCCACGGGACGACGAATCGCCACCCTCGCGCGACCAGATCGAAAGCATGCTGCGCGACGCCGCCGACAGCCACGCGGAGATCGCCACGCAGGCCGCCTCGGCCCTGGCCGCGCTGGATGCGCTGGACGAATGCCTCACCACCCGCGTGGGCTTCGGTGAGCGCCCCGACTACTCGGCGCTGCGCGACATGCTGATGGCGGTGCAGGCGGTGTCACCCTGCGACGATGTCGACACCGACACCGCGCTGGCCGGCTTTGAGGACGACAGCGACAGCAGCAGCGCCGATGACGACGAGCCCGCGCCGCGCCGCAGCCGCTCGCGTGCAGCGGCCGGCGGCCTGGGCAGCGTGGACAGCCGCGAAGACGCGGTGCGTGCCATCGACCTCATCTGCAGCTACCTGGAACGCAGCGAGCCCAGCAACCCGGCCGCCAACTTGCTGCGGCGCGCACAGCGCCTGATCGACCGCAACTTTCTGCAGCTCGTGCGCGAGTTCGCGCCCGAGGCCGTGGGCGAGGTGGCCCGCGTCCTGGGCATGGACCCGGACAGCGCTGACCCCTCGTTCAACTGAACCCCATGCCCGCCTCGCCACTGCCGGGCCGCGCCGGCGCCGTCCACCCCCCGCGCAGCACACCCACAGCGCATCGCCCAGGAGCACACAGATGAGCAAGAGCAGCCAGAAATTCATCGCCCGCAACCGGGCCCCCCGCGTGCAGATCGAGTACGACGTCGAGTTGTACGGGGCCGAGAAGAAGGTGCAACTGCCCTTTGTGATGGGCGTGATGGCCGACCTCTCCGGCAAGCCCGAAGAGGCGCTGCCGCCCGTGGCCGACCGCAAGTTCCTGGAAGTGGACGTTGACAACTTCGACGCCCGCATGAAGTCCATGAAGCCCCGCGTGGCCTTCCAGGTGCCCAACACCCTCACGGGTGAAGGCAACCTGCCGGTGGACATCACCTTCGACAGCATGGACGACTTCTCGCCCGCGGCCGTGGCCCGCAAGGTGGACGGTTTGAACCAGCTGCTCGCAGCGCGCCAGCAGCTCTCGAACCTCATCACCTACATGGACGGCAAGAGCGGCGCGGAAGAGTTGATCCGCAAGCTGCTGGCAGACCCCGCGCTGCTCAAGACCCTGTCGTCCACGCCCACGGCCTCGGAGTGAGGCGGCACGGCCTCACCTGACACGACCTCTGGAGAAACCCATGACCCAAGCGGAACAAGCAGCCTCGGCCCTGGCCGGCGCAACGCTGCAAGGCAATGACTTTGCCGCGTTGCTGAGCAAGGAATTCAAACCCAAGACCGAAGAGGCCCGCAGCGCCGTGGCGCTGGCGGTGCAAACCCTGGCCCAGCAAGCGCTCAGCCACACCCAGCTGTTGAGCGACGACGCGGTCAAGACCGTCGAGGCCATGATCGCCGCCATTGACGCCAAGCTCACCGAGCAGGTCAACCTGATCCTGCACCACGAGGATTTTCAAAAGCTCGAGGCCGCGTGGCGTGGCCTGCATTACCTGGTCAACAACACCGAGACCGACGAGCAACTCAAGATCCGGGTGATGAACATCTCGAAGCAGGACCTGGGCAAGACGCTCAAGCGCTTCAAGGGCACAACCTGGGACCAGTCACCCATCTTCAAGCGGCTGTACGAGGAAGAGTACGGCCAGTTCGGCGGCCAGCCCTACGGCTGCCTGGTGGGCGACTACCACTTCGACCACACGCCGCCCGACGTGGAGCTGCTGGGCGAGATGGCCAAGGTGGCCGCCGCCGCCCACGCCCCGTTTGTCACCGGCGCCTCGCCCACGGTGATGCAGATGGAATCGTGGCAAGAGTTGGCCAACCCGCGCGACCTGACCAAGATCTTCACCACGCCCGAGTACGCCGCCTGGCGCTCGCTGCGCGAATCGGACGACGCCCGCTACCTGGCGCTGTGCATGCCGCGCTTTCTGGCCCGCCTGCCCTATGGCGCCAAGACCAACCCGGTGGAGGATTTCGCCTTCGAGGAAGACACCGAAGGGGCCGACCACAGCCACTACAGCTGGGCCAACGCGGCCTATGCCATGGCCACCAACATCAATGCCTCGTTCAAGCACTACGGCTGGTGCTCGCGCATCCGCGGCATCGAGTCGGGCGGCGCGGTGGTGAACCTGCCCACCCACACCTTCCCCACCGACGACGGCGGCGTGGACATGAAGTGCCCCACCGAAATCGCCATCTCCGACCGGCGCGAGGCCGAGCTGTCGAAGAACGGCTTCCTCTCGATGATCCACCGCAAGAACTCCGACTTCGCGGCCTTCATCAGCGGCCAGTCGCTGCAGAAGCCGCAGGAATACGACGACCCCGACGCCACCGCCAACGCGGCACTGGCCGCGCGCCTGCCCTACCTGTTTGCCTGCAATCGCTTTGCGCACTACCTCAAGTGCATCGTGCGCGACAAGATCGGTTCGTTCCGCTCGCGCGATGCCATGCAGGACTGGCTCAACCAGTGGATCCTGAACTACGTCGACGGCGATCCGCAGAACTCCAGCGAGGAAACCAAGGCCATGCGACCGTTGGCAGCGGCCCAGGTCGAAGTGGAAGAGGTGGAAGGCCAGCCTGGCTACTACCAGTCGAGGTTCTTCCTCAAGCCGCACTACCAGCTCGAAGGCCTGACCGTGTCTTTGCGTCTGGTGTCGAAGTTGCCGTCAGAGAAATCTGGCGGCTGAGTCGCGCACGAGCGCATCCATCATTTCTAGGAGAAAGACACCATGGCAGTGAATGCATTCCTCACCTTCTTCGACAAGGCCGATGGCGAGTCCATCCAGAAGGGCAAGGAGAAGTGGATCGAGATCCAGGGCTGGGATTGGGAAATCGAAGCCGAGACCAGTTGGACCAAGGGCGGCGGCGCCAGCGTGGGCAAGGCCAACCCCAGCAAGATGAACTGGGAGCACTATTTCGACACTTCGTCCACGGTGATCATGGGCTACATCTGCACGGGCAAGGCCTTCCCCAAGGTCGAATTGCAGATGATGAAGACCACGGGCAGCGCCACACCCGAAACCTACTTCACCATGACCCTGGAAGGCTGCTTCATCACCAAGGTCGCCCAGACGGGCTCCGAGGAAGGCTCGGTGGTTCAGAAGGTCGAGATGGTCTTCAAGACGGTGAAGATCGAATACAAGTCGCAGGACAACAAGACCGGCAAGCTCGGCGCCCCGAAGATCTACAACTGGGACATCCCCGCGGGCACGGCTTCGCCCTCGGCCTGATGCATGAGCGGCTCCAACATCTACATGCAGCTCATCACGGGCACTGGCCCGGTGATGGGCGAAGGCCTGCTCGAGGGTTGGGTGGGCAGCATAGAACTCAAGGAGTTCAGCTGGGGCATGCATGCACTGCGCGACACCCAGGCGAACGGCCCAGGCCTGTCGGGCATGTCCGTTTCGGCCGCCAGTTCCATGTTGGGCTTTGGCGACCCGATCACCATCAAGATGGAACCCCTGCAGTTCAAGAAGCGCTTCGACGTGGCCTCATCGCAGATCCATTTCTGCGTGGACAACCACTTGCCGGTGGTCAGCGCGTCGATCAGCGTGCTGAACATCAAGCAGGGCCAGCGCGCCGTTCATCAAGCGGGCTTCGTGCTGCTGGCCACCAAGGGCTATTTCTCTGACGTGACCGAGGAATTGATGTCCGACGGCAACTCCGTTGAATTGGTGGAAACGGTGAACCTGAACTTCCAGAACATCAAGCTGACCTACCTCCAGCGCATGGGCAAGGACAACCTGCCCACGGCGCCGTTCTTCCATCCGGCCTCCCTGACCTGAACAGCCATGGACAACGCCGAGGTCTACCTGGTCTTGTTGCGGCCCTCCACGGTGCCCGTGCTGGGTGAAGCCCAGGCCATGGGATTTCAGGGCCAGGTGGAGCTCAAGGCCTGGACCTGGAACCTGCACAACGAGGAAGAGCGCAAGAACGCCGAGGCGGCGCAGAAAAAATACGCCAAGAAAGAGAGCAAGCTGCTGCGCCGCAAGAGTGCCGGCCTGCGTCTGGACCGTGCCAGCATGGAGCTCAACAAGAGCCTGAACAAGGCGCAAGAGGATTTCGACAAATCGTTGAGCAAGCTCGGCCACGACTTGAGCAACCGCATCGGCAACGCTGACCAGGACGTCGACAAGATGCGCGATGAACTTCAGCAGGGCTTCGACAAGGAGCGTGATCGGCTCAAGCGATCCTTCCAGCGACAAGAAGCCAAGCTCAAACAAATCAAGCTGGAGAAGAACGACGAAGAATGGCAAGAGAAGGAAGCGAAGCTCGAGAGCAAGGCCTGGGAGCAGGCGTTTGAAGAGGCCGAGCGCAACCGGAATTTCGAGTTCACCTTCAGCAAACGTGTGGATCTGGCCAGCACCCAGATGCTGAACTCCATGAAAGTGGGCGACGTCTTTCCCACCGCCACGCTGACCATCTTTCAACGTTCGTCCAATTCCGGCATGGGCCTGGTCTTCAACCTGCTCAAGGTGCGCTTGCTGGACTACGCGCTCAAGGTGGAGGTGAGCGACACCATGACCGACATGATGGAGGAATGGACGGCCGAGTTCGAAGCCTTGTCCTATGTCTACAAGAATCGCGCCGCCACGGGTGAGTCGACGGGCATGACCCAGGCGGCTGTGAAGTCCGGCTCCCAGGGCACCGTGCGCACCTTTGCCATGAAGCGCACCCTCAAGGCCTTGCGCTCCTTGTGAGCGGGCGTGGATCGGCGCAACGTCATGACCCTCACCAACTACCGCGACCTCAGCACGCCCAGCAGCGATGTGTCGGCAGGCTTCCAGTTCGAATTCTTCTGCGAAGCCTGCGGCGAAACCCAGCGCAGCGCCTTCCAGCCCTATCGCAAGGGCCAGATCACCGGCTGGCTGAGCCGGTTCACCTTCCTGTTCACCGACCTGAACAAGGCCAGCCGCGCCACCGGCGCCTTTGCCGACGCAGGTGCCGCCAGCGCCAAGTCCGAGGCGCTGGCCGAAGCGGCTTCGGCGGTGGCGCCCCATTACCAGCACTGCGACGACTGCCATAAATGGGTGGGCCGCGAATGCTGGAACGAGCGTGCCGAATGCTGCACCGCTTGCGCACAGCGCGCATCGGCGGGCACTGCGGCCACACCAGGCACGCCTGCACCAAGCCAAGCGGGCACCAGCTGTCCGAACTGCCAGGCCCCGTCAGAGGGCGGGCGCTTCTGCCACGAGTGCGGCTTCGACATGGCCAGCACCCACAAGAGTTGCCCGGGTTGCGGCGCGCTGCAATGGCGCGCAGCCCGCTTCTGCACGGACTGCGGCCATGGCTTCTGAACCCCGCCTGGCCCGCAAGAACGCATGGCTGGCTGCCGCCGGCGAGGCGGTCTCGTGGCAGGCCTGAGCGCGCAAGACCGGCTGCAGCCCTCGCTGCTGGACCGGTTGACCGACCACGATCCCGGCAGCCAGGTGGAAGCGCTGGAGGCCAGGGTGCTGGGCCGCCGCCAGTTGCGCGACGCGGTGCTGCGCGACCTGACCTGGCTGTTCAACGCCGTGTGCGAAGAGCCCGACGCCCACGGCGGTGCCGACCCCGAGCGCATTGCCATGTGGCGCGACGCGCCCGAGGCCCGCGACTCGGTGATGAACTTCGGCATCCTGCCGCTCACCGGCCACGCCATCTCGGTGATGCGGTTTCCGTACATCGAAGAGCAGATCCGCCAGTCCATCCTGCGCTTCGAGCCGCGCATCGACCCGAAGACCGTGGAGGTGCGCATCGACAACGACATGAGCACCGGCCTGCGCCCCACCAGCCTGCGCCTGACCATCAAGGGCCAGATGTGGAACCAGCCCGTGCCACTGGAACTGCTGCTCAGTGCCGACGTGGACGTGGACACCGGCCAGGCCGCTGTGCGCGACCTGCGGGCCTGAGCCCCGAGGTTTCCCATGGACCCGCGGCTGCTGCGCTACTACAACCAGGAACTCCGCTACCTGCGCGAGATGGGCGCCGAGTTCGCGCGCGATTTCCCGAAGGTGGCTGGCCGGCTGGGCATGGAAGGCCTGGAGGTGGCCGACCCTTATGTCGAGCGCCTGCTGGAAGGCTGCGCCTTCCTGGCGGCGCGCGTGCAGCTCAAGCAGGACGCCGAGTTTCCCCAGCTGGCGCAGCGCCTGCTGGACATGGTCTGCCCCAACCTGGGGGGCCCCGTGCCGGCCATGCTGGTGGCCCAGCTCGCGCCCGCGGCCGATCCCAACCTGATCAACGGCTTCACGCTGCCACGTGGCAGCGCCCTGATGGGCCCGCGCACGTCGCTGGGCCCCACGCGCTGCGAATTTCGCACCGCCCAGGAGGTGACGCTCAGCCCGGTCAGCGTGCGCAGCGTGGAGTACTTCCTGAGTGCAGCCGACCTGAACCTGGCAGGCTTGCCGCTGCGCGAGCGACCCAAGAGCGGCGTGCGCATCGGCCTGGAGCTGCCGCCGGGGCTGAACTTCTCGCAGCTCGCGCTGGGCAGCCTGCGCTTTTTCATGGGCGGCCTGCACGACGTGGCGCTGCGCCTGCATGACCTGGCCACCGGCCATTGCGTGGGCGTGCTGGCCGGCGCACCGGGCAAGCCTGGCGAGGCCACGCGGCAGTTCATCAGCGCCGACCAGGTGCAGCCCGTGGGCCTGGACGACAGCCAGGCCATGCTGCCGGTGACCTTGCGGGGCCTCTCGGGCACCCGGCTGATGCAGGAGTACTTTGCCTTCCCGCAGCGCTTCCTCTTCATCGACGTGGGTGGCCTGGCCCCGGCGTTCTCGCGCTGCAGTGGCAACCGCTGCGAGCTGGTGCTGCTGTTCGATCGCTTCGAGCCCAGCCTGGAAGGCAGCTGCGATCCCGGCAACTTCGCGCTGCACTGCGTGCCGGCGGTGAACCTGTTCGAGCGGCGTGCCGAGCGCATCGCGGTGGACGACCGCAGCACCGCCTTCCACGTCGTGCCCGACCGGCTGGCCACGCAAGACTTCGAGGTCTACGACGTGCTCGGGGTCACGGGCTTCAGCAACGACAGCGACGAGCTGAAGTTCCTGCCGCTGTTCGACGTGCCCCACAGTGACCCCACCGGCGCCACCGGCTTCTTCAGTTGCCTGCGCGAGCCCCGGCTGACCAGCGAGCGCAGCAAACGCGAAGGCCCCCGCTCGGCCTACCTGGGCACCGAGGTGTTCGTGTCGCTGGTGGACCCGCAGCGGGCGCCCTACCGTGCCGAGCTGCGCCAGCTCGCAGCCCAGGTGCGCTGCACCAACCGTGACCTGCCGTTGTTCATGCCGCTGGGCAGCTCGCATGGCGAGCTCACGCTGGAAGGCCGCGCACCGGTGCAAGGCATCAGCGTGGTGGCGGGCCCGTCGCGGCCGGGCAGCGCCCAGCGCGAGGGCGCGCTGGCCTGGCGTCTGCTCTCGCTGCTGTCACTGAACTACCTGTCGCTGGTGGACGAGGACCCGCAGCGTGGCGCGCTGGCCTTGCGCGAATTGCTGGGGTTGTTTGCGCAGGCGGCCGATGCGGGCTTGCAGCGCCAGATCGACGGTGTGCGCTCGGTCAACGTCAAGCCCGTGGTGCGGCGTCACCCCACGCCCGGCCCCATCGCCTTCGGTCGCGGGCTGGAGGTGCAGGTCACCGTGGACGAGCTGTCGTTCGAGGGCGGCAGCGCACCGCTGCTGGGGGCGGTGCTGCACCGCTATTTCAGCCGTCATGTGTCGATGAACAGCTTCGTGCAGACCGGGCTGAGCTCGCTCTCGCGCGGTGAACTGCGACGCTGGAACCCCGTGGTGGGTGCGAGGGCCGTGCTGTGAGCGAGCCCGCCCCGCACGCCGGCGAGCCCGCCGTGGCCGAGCAGCTGTTCCAGGCGCTGGAGGCACGGCCGGGCCGCCACGACCTGTTCCAGGCCATGCGCCGCATCGAGGCGGCGCACCCGCAGTGGCCCCGCCTGGGCGACGCGCTGCGCCCGGGCGACGAGCCGCTGCGCCTGGCCGGCGAGCCAGCGCTGAACTTTGCCCCCGGCGCCATCAGCCGGCTCGAGCGCCCTGCCAACCGGGTGCCCAGGCTGGTGCAACGGGTGCTGGGCCTGTTCGGCCCCAATGGGGGGCTGCCCATCCACCTCACCGAGTACGCCCGCGAGCGGGTGATGCACCACGGCGACCGCACCTTCGCGGCCTTCGCCGACATGCTGCTGCACCGCTTCGGCCTGTTCTTCTACCGGGCCTGGGCGCGCGCCAACCCGCTGGTGGGCCTGGATCGCCCGAGCGACGCCCCGGTGGTGCGACAGGTGGGCGCCTTGGTGGGCTTGGTGGAGCCCTCGCTGCGTGGGCGCGATGCGCTGGGCGACTTTTCCAAGCTCTATTTCGCGGGCCGGCTGGCGCGCTCGGTGCGCGACGCCGACGGGATGGAGGCCTGGGTGCGCCTGCGCTTTGGTGTGGCCGTGCAGGTGCAGCAGTTCTGCGGGCACTGGATGCCGCTGGCGCGTGACGAGCGCACCCGCCTGCGCCGCCACGGCGCTCAGGCCCTGGGCCGCGGCGCCACGCTGGGCGCGAGCGTGTGGGATGTGCAGCACAAGTTCCGCATTCAGATCGGGCCACTCGACTGGGAGGCCTTCCTGCGCTTCCTGCCCGGTGGCCGAGACCTGGATGCGCTGCAGGCCATGGTGCGCCAGTACGTGGGCTTCGAGTTCGTGTGGGACCTGCAGCTGTTGCTGCACGGCCCCATGGTGCCGGCCTGGCCGCTGGGCCGGCAGCGCGAGGTGGGCCAACTGGGCCGCACCGCCTGGATGAACAGCACCGCCGCGCGCACGCAGGCCAGCCCGCTGGTGATGAATGTCGAGAGCATCCGGCGCACCGCACTGCAACCCAGCCTGGCGGTGCGCGAGCACTGACACCCACCGGAGCAACCCCATGAGCGACATCCCACGGCAAGCCCTGTTCGGCAAACTCAACCCGCTGGCCTACAAGTCCATCGAGGGCGCCACCGTCTTTTGCAAGCTGCGCGGCAACCCCTATGTCGAGCTGGTTCATTGGGTCATCCAACTGCTGGAGACCGACCAGTCGGACCTGCAGGCCATCGTGCGCCACCACCAGCTCGACCCCGCCGCACTGGCCCGCGACGTGACGGCTGCGCTGGACCGCCTGCCGCGCGGCTCCACCGCCATCAGCGACTTCTCCGAGCACATCACGCTGGCCGTGCAGCAGGCCTGGGTCTACGCCACGCTGCGCTATGGCGATGCACAGGTGCGCAGCGGCACGCTGTTGCTGGCCATGCTCAGCACGCCCACGCTGCGCAACACGCTCATTGCCATCTCGCGCCAGTTCGAGAAGATCAAGGCCGACGACCTGGCCGACGCGCTGCCGGCCCTGGTGGCCAGGACCGGTGAAGCCGGCCTGGGCGCACAGGACGGCAGTGCCCTGGCCGCTGGCCAGCCCGGCCAGGCCGACGGCGCCATGGCCCCGGCCGCCATGGGCCGGCAGGAAGCCCTGAAGAAGTTCACGGTGAACCTCACCGTGAAGGCCGCCCAGGGCGAGATCGACCCCGTCACCGGCCGCGACGACGAGATCCGCCAGATCGTCGACATCCTGATGCGCCGCCGGCAGAACAACCCGCTGCTCACCGGCGAGGCCGGCGTGGGCAAGACGGCCGTGGTGGAAGGCTTTGCATTGCGCATGGCGCGGGGCGATGTGCCGCCGCCGCTGCAAGGCGTGTCGCTGCTGACGCTGGACATCGGCCTGCTGCAGGCCGGCGCCTCGATGAAGGGCGAATTCGAGCAGCGGCTGCGCCAGGTGATCGACGAGGTGCAGGCCTCGCCCAAGCCCATCATCCTGTTCATCGACGAGATCCACACCCTGGTGGGTGCGGGGGGTGCCGCCGGCACCGGCGACGCCGCCAATTTGCTCAAGCCGGCACTGGCGCGCGGCAACCTGCGCACCGTGGGCGCCACCACCTGGGCCGAGTACAAGAAATACATCGAGAAAGACCCGGCCCTCACGCGCCGCTTCCAGGTCGTGCAGGTGGAAGAGCCCGACGAGCACAAGGCCACGCTGATGCTGCGCGGCGTGGCCAGCGTGCTGGAGCAACACCACCAGGTGCTGTTGCTGGACGAGGCCATCGAGGCGGCGGTGAAACTCTCGCACCGCTACATTCCGGCGCGCCAGCTGCCCGACAAGGCGGTGAGCCTGCTCGACACCGCCTGTGCCCGCGTGGCGGTGAGCCAGCACGCGATGCCGGCCGAGGTGGAGGATTGCCGCCGCCGCATCGAGGCGCTGGAGGTGGAGGAGGGCATCATCGGGCGCGAGGCCGCCGTGGGCGTGGCGGTGGGCGAGCGCGCCGCCGCCGTTCAGACCCGCCTGAGCGCCGAGCGCAGCCGCCTGGCCACCCTGGACCAGCGCTGGCAAGACGAAAAATCCGTGGTGGCCCGGCTGCTGACCCTGCGCCAGCGCCTGCGCGACCCCGGCCTCTCCGAAGCCGAGCGCCACACCTTGCTGGCCGACCTGAGCGACCAACAGGCGCAGCTCACCGCGTTGCAAGGCGAATCGCCCTTGATCCTGCCCTCGGTGGACGCGCAGGCCGTGGCCAGCGTGGTGGCCGACTGGACCGGCATCCCGGTGGGCCGCATGGTGAAGAACGAGCTCGACGCGGTGCTGCACCTGGGCGAGACACTGGGCCGGCGCGTGATCGGCCAGCAGCACGGGCTGGAGATGATTGCGCGGCGCATCCAGACCTCGCGCGCCCGGCTGGACAACCCCAACAAGCCCATCGGCGTGTTCATGCTCTGCGGCACCTCGGGCGTGGGCAAGACCGAGACCGCGCTGGCGCTGGCCGAATCGCTTTATGGCGGCGAGCAGAACGTCATCACCATCAACATGAGCGAGTACCAGGAGGCGCACACCGTCTCCACGCTCAAGGGCGCACCGCCCGGCTACGTGGGCTATGGCGAAGGCGGCGTGCTCACCGAGGCGGTGCGCCGCCGGCCCTACAGCGTGGTGCTGCTGGACGAGGTGGAAAAGGCCCACCCCGACGTGCACGAGCTGTTCTTCCAGGTCTTCGACAAGGGCTGGATGGAGGACGGCGAGGGGCGGATGATCGACTTCAAGAACACCATCATCCTGCTCACCAGCAACGTCGGCTCCGAGCTCATCATGAGCCTGTGCCGCGACCCCGAGCTGCTGCCCGAACCGGCCTCGCTGGCCCAGGCCCTGACCGAGCCGCTGCAGAAGGTGTTTCCGCCAGCGCTGCTGGGCCGCATCGTCACCATCCCCTATTACCCGCTGTCGGACGACATGCTGGGCCGCATCGTGCGGCTGCAGCTGGCCCGCATTCGCAAGCGCGTGGCCGAGAACCACCGCATTCCCTTCGAGTACGGCGACGACGCGGTGCAGCTCATCGTCAAGCGCTGCAACAACGCCGAATCGGGCGGCCGCATCATCGACGCCATCCTCACCAACACCGTGCTGCCGCAGGTCTCGATCGAGCTCCTCTCGCGCACGGCCGAGGGCCGCCCCTTGCAGGGGGTGCGCCTGGGCGTGGCGGACGACGAGTTCAGCTACGCCTACGACTGACAGCCCATGCGATTCAAGGAGACACGGCCATGGCCCTAGGCGGATTGCTGGGAGGCAGCTCCAACTCGGTGATGTCCATCACCACCACGCTGGGCGCCGACAAGTTGCTGGTGCTGCGCATGGAAGGCCACGAGCACCTGGGCCAGTTGCCCGAGTACCGCGTGGACCTGGTGGGCAATGTGAACGCGCTGGGCATGGGCGAACACATCGACCTGCACCGGCTGCTGGGCACACGCGCCAACGTGAGCATGAAGGTGCATGGCGTGAGCCGTGAGTTCAACGGCTACGTCACCCGGGCTCAGCGCGGCGAGCGGCACGGCCGGTTTGAGTCCTTCAGCATCGTGATGCGGCCCTGGCTGTGGTTTGCCACGCGCAGCCGCAACGCCAAGGTGTTCCAGAACAAGAGCGTGAAGGACATCGTCACCGAGGTGCTGAACACCTACAGCAGCGACTTCGCCTGGCGACTGATCGTGCCCTCGGCGTACACAGCGCAGGAATACTGCGTGCAGTACGACGAGACCGATTTCGACTTCGTCAGCCGCTTGCTCGAAGAGGCGGGCATCTACTACTTCTTCGAGCACACCAGCACCACCCACACCATGGTGCTGACCGACTCCATGGCCAAGCACCGCAGCAAGGCCAGTTCGTCGGCCATCGAATGGGCCAACTCGCTCAAGCACGCGTCGACGATCATGAACTGGCATGCCCGCGAGGAGGTGCGCACGGTCAAGGTCACGCTGCGCGACCACGACTACCTGGCCACCACCACCCAGGTGGAGGAAAGCAAGCAGGCCCTGCCCACCGCGGCCACAGCCAAGCTGGGCGATGCCGAGTGGTACGAGTACCCGGCCAAGGTGGTGCAGAACCAGAAGCTGCCCGATTCGCAATCGGCCGCCACCGCCGCCACGCAGCAGGCCCGCGTGCGGCTGGAGGAGATGCAGTCGCTGCAGGCCACCTACACCGGCACCACCAATGCCAACGACATCGCGGTGGGCGCCACCTTCCAGCTCGACAAGGGCATGTCGACGGAGAGCGGGCACTACCTGGTGGTGGCGGCCAGCTACCGGGCCGAGTACGCCGACCACGAGGCCATCGAGGACCTCAAGTCCATCAAGCGCCGGCGCGACGGCTTCGTGGCCGACATCGTGGCCATCAACATGACCCACGGCGTGTTCCGCGCCGAGCGGCGCACGCCAAGGCCGGTGATGAGCGGCCCGCACACGGCCACCGTGGTGGGCGCCTCGGGCAACGAGACCGAGGTCGACAAGCACGGCCGCATCAAGCTGCAGTTCCACTGGGACCGCTTGGGCGCCAACGACCAGAACAGCTCGTGCTGGGTGCGCGTGGCCCAGCCCTGGGCCGGCAAGGGCATGGGGCTGTGGACCCTCCCGCGCGTGGGCCATGAAGTGGTGGTGAGCTTTCTCGGGGGCGACCCTGACCGGCCCCTGGTCACGGGCTCGGTGCACAACGACCAGAACCCGCCCATCTACGAGCTGCCCAAGCTGGCCCATGTGAGCGGCTGGCGCACGCACTCCACCACGGAGGGCGCTGCCGACATGTACCACGAGCTGCGCTTCGCCGACGAGAAAACCAAGGAGTACGTCTGGCTGCAGTCGCAGAAGGACTGGTACCGCAACGTCAAGGAAAACGTCTTTGACATGGTGGGCAAGAGCGAGACCAAGAAGGTCAAAGAAACGCGCAAGGAGGTGGTGGGCCAGAACTGGTACCTCAACGTGGGCCAGGACGTGATGCACGACCTGGGCAAGGACTACCACGTGAAGGTGGCCGGCGACATCTTCACCACCGGCGCCGCCACCTACCAGCTGCAGCTGGCCAAGGACATCAGCGTCAAGGGCGGCGCCGATGCGGGCTTCGACATCACCGGCAAGACGGCCTGGAAGTCCGGCGGCGACTTCAACGTGCAGACGGCCGGCGCGGCCAACCTCAAGGCCGATGGCAACCTGGTGCAAGAGGCTGGGCAGAAGCTCTCGCTCAAGGCCGGCGGCGACCTGCTGGCCGAAGGTGTGAGCGTGAAGATCAAGGCCGGTGGCGAGGTGGTGATCGAGGGCAGCTCCGGCATCAAGCTGGTGTGCGGCGGCTCGTGCATCGCGTTGACCTCGTCGGGCATCACCATCGACGGCGGCACGGTCAAGGTCAATTGCGGCGGCGGTGGCGGCTCGGCGGGTTCGGCCGAAAGCGCTGCCGCGGCCGAGCCCAAGGCACCGGCCGAAGCCAAGAACCAGGAGGAGCTCACCTCGGGCAAGGCGACCGACTACGACAAGCTGTTCCAGGACCCCTTGCAGGCAGAAGGTGGCGGCGGCGGCGGTGCCAGTGCCGGCGGTGGCGCGGGAGCCGGCACGTGAGCAGCCCGGCCACCACGGCGTTCGCACCGGCGCAACTGCATGCCGCGCTCTGGGCGGGCGACGGCAGCCGCGTGCATGCCGTGCTGGATGGCCGCGTGCTGCCCGGTCTGCCAGGCCGCCTGCAGGCCGCCGAGTGCATGGGCTGGGACTGCCTGCAGCGCGGCGCGCTGTCGCCAACCGCCGCACAGGAGTCTGCGTATCTGGTGGAACTGTCGCACCATGCGCCCTTCACCGATTGGCTGCTGCACGAAGCCGGCACTGCCTTTCCGGCTTGGGGTCTGCTGAGCGTGTCGAAGCAGCCACTTCTGGCCGTGCGCGAGTGGGCCCGCGACCTGAACGATGTGCGCATGCCCGACGGCCGGCGCCGCCCCTGGCGCTGGTGGGACCCCGAGCTGCTGGCCGCCTTGCTGCCCACGCTGACCCCTGGCCAGCTGGACAGCTGTTTTGCGCTGGGCCAGCAACTGGTGCTGGTGGCGCCGCAGCGCTGGGGCTGGTGGTGGCGCGAGCACGGCGTGCTGCAGCATGACGAGCGCACCGTGTTGGCCGGCGCTGCCTGAGCGCCCGGGAGCGCACAGCCATGTTGCAACTCGGCGCTGAACAGCTGGACCAGGTCGAACGCTTGCAGGCCCGGCGCCAGGCCGACAGCGTGGCCCTGGTGCTGGCCCAGGCCTGGCCCGACGTGGCCGAGCGGCTGCAGGCGCGGTGGCCGGCCTTCGTGGCCGCATCGCTGGAGCGCGCCCGCGAGCTGGGGCTGACGGCGCCCACCGACCTGGCGCGCTACGTAAGCCTGTGCTGCCTGTGGGGCGTCGGCTTCGAGGCCAGGCCGGGCTTCGAGTGGGCCCAGGAGATCGTCGGCGATGCGCGGCGCGGGCCGACGCTGCGGTTGCACCAGTTGCTGCACGGCTCTCGCGAGGCCCTGGCCCGTGCCGCCGCCGGCCCGGGCGCAGCCCCATCCGCAGGGGCCCTGACGCCAGCGTTTCTGGACCAGGCCCTCGGCGCGGTGGCGGCGGGCATGGCCCAGCAGCAGCAGGCCCGCACGGTGTTTCTGGATCTGCCCGGCGCACCGCCACTGCGGGCTTGTGATCTGGACACGCTGGCACTCGCCCTGGTGGAGCCGCACCCGCTGCAGGCCTACCAGCGCGTGGACGGCCAGTGGCGCCGGGTGGACCAGGCGCGCCTGGGCCCCGAGCCCCTGCACTGGACGCCAGGGGCCGAGCGGCCAGCGCAGCTGCCCGTGCTGAGCCGCGCGCTGGGGGCGGGGGCTGGCGCACGACTCAACCTGGCGGTGCAGACCCTGGGCGCCTGCAACCCGCTCACCCACCCTGAAGTGACCCACCGCAGTGCCCAGGGGCCCTTGACCTGGCGCGGCCCCGACACGGCCCGACTCAGCCTGGCGCTGCACGCGCCAGCCGCCGCCCCCACCGACCCCCGGCGCGGGCCGCCAGGCATGGCCTGGGCCGTGCCACCCGACCGGCAGGCCTTGCGCATCGGCAGTTGCGGCGCGCGAGATGCCGGCGCGCCCTTTGGCGATGTCGACCTGGCGCTGCCGGTGTACCCGGCCACCCAGCACCTGCTGGAAGTGAGCCACCAGGCGCTGCCCAAGCTGAGCCTGCCGGCCACCGCGCCGGCGGCATCGCCCACCCCAACCTCCCTGGCCTCGTGCCGGCTGCAGGCCGATGGCGTGGCGATCGATACCACGCCCTGGGCCCAGGCCTGGCGCAGCCTGCAGACCCAGTGCCAGGCCGGGCTGGAAAAGCTCTTCAACGCCTGGGCGCGGGCCATGGCCGCCACGTCCGCACCGCAACTCGAGGCCGAGCTCTCGCCACTCACCGGCCAGGCCGGCATCACCTGGGGTTGGCAACGCAACACGGCCGACAGCGTGGCCTGGCGCGTGGAAGGCCTGCTCCAGTGGGTGGCGCTGGCCGCGGACATCCAGCTCAGCGGCGAGCTCGCCTGGGAGGGGGCCACCGCGCAGCTGCAGCTGCGGGCCCAGGGCCGCAGCGAGTGGACGATGCACTTGCGCCAATGCGGGGCCGACGCCGCCGAGGGCGAGGGCCTGGCCGATGCGCACACCCAGTGGCGCCACCCGTTTGTGCTGAGCCTGGTGGCGCTGGCCAGCGGTGAGCCGGCGATGCTGTCGGCCCTGCCCCTGCCCGACCCACTGCAAGGCGCCCTGGTGGGCGAATGCGGGCTGCGGCCACGCGCCGACGGCCAGGGCTGGCAGTGGTACTACCGCCTTGGCGTGGAAGCCGTGCAGGTGGCCCTGCTGTGCACCGACCCCTTGCTGGGCGAGCAGCGCTGCCAGCGCGAGCTGCTGCCCGCCATGACCCTGGTGGACTGGAGCGCCGGCTGATGGACCGCCTGATGTGCCTGCAGATCGACAGCAACGGCGAGGCCGTGGAGGCGCTGGTGAACGGCATGCCTGTGGCCCGCCTGGCGGCCGGGGGCGGCAGCCGCTGCGTCACCGTGCACGAGTACCTGCTGGCGGGCCAGAACCGCATCGGGCTCAGCGTGGCCCCGCCGCCGCTGACGCAAACAGCAGCACCGCAGCAGCCGCGCCTGGCCACCGCCGACAGGGTCGTGCGGGCGCGGCTGATGTTGCTGCGACAGGGCAAGCGCGCCGACGACGACGCGCGGGTGCTGGGCGAGGTGAGCTGGGCGGTGGCCGAGGGCGACAGCTTCGATGCGCCGGCGTCGGCAGAGAAGACCCTGGATCTGCCGCTGACCTTTGCGCGCTGGCGTTGGCTGGACGCCCCGGTCATTGCGCTGGGGCCCGCCGAGCGGCAAAGGGTGCTGGGCTTCGTGCAACGCCTGGCCTTCGACCTCTCGCGCGGCGACCCCGAAGGGCTGATCAAGGCCTCGCGGCTCAAGTTCGAGGAACTGGCCCAGGCCTACCAATGGCCGCCAGAGCAAGTCCTGGCCCGTTTGCGCGCCCAGGTGCAGGGCTTGCATGTGGCCCAGGCCCTGAAGGCCCTGGCACCGCCCGCTGCGGATGGCCTGCTGCTGCGGCCCGTCGCAGGCGGCCGCCTGCTCGATTGCCTGAACCCCCTGGGTGAACCGGTGCTGAGCCTGCCGCCCCATGGGCCCACCGCCGGCCAGGCCTGGCCACTGCGACTGGCCATCGTGGAAGGGCAGGTGTATGTGCTGCGCTGAACGACGGCGGGAACCCGGCCCCGGCCTGCGGTGACTCACCGGGACAGCCCTTGCCCGGACCAGGAACCGCCGCCCATGATCAGCATCACCGTCTCCACCCACCACGGCGCGCCGCTGCCCGTGCCCATCGTGGCGCAGTTCGACGAAACCGGCGGCGACATCGGCCGTGCCGATTCCAATCATTTGGTCTTGCCCGACCCTGAGCGCACCATCTCGCGGGTGCACGCACGGGTGGTGTTTCGTGGCGGCGGCTATGCCATCGTCGACCAGGGCGGCAACCCCATCAGCGTCAACGGCCAGGTGCTGGGCAAGGGCAAGGAGGTGCCGCTCAAGCATGGCGACATCGTGCAGATTGGCGGCTATGCGCTGCGGGTGGGCCCGGGGCAGGCCCCAGGCCAGGGGGCGGCGGCCGACCTGTTTGCCGACTTTGCCGGCCTGGCCCAGCCTCGCGCCCACACGCCTGTGGCCGCGCCGGCCACCACGCCCTTCCAGGCCACGCCGGCGGCCCCCGCAGTGCCACCCGCACCGCATTCGGCATCGGGCATCCCCGCCGACTGGAACCCCTTCGCCACCACGCCCTTGAACAACCCGGTGGCAGCGGCCCCGCCGTCGGCCGGTGCCCGCGCCCTGGGGCTGGACCTGGGGGCCGGCGCGCCGGCGGCGCTGATCCCCGATCTCGCCGGCGCTGGCCGGGCCGGCGGCGCCGAATCGCTGGACCAGCTGTTCGGCCTGGGCAGCACCGCGGTGGGCGGCAACCCCTTGGCCAACTCGGTGCTCGACCAGCCACTGGCCGCACCCAACATGGCCGCGCATGCCGACCCCATGCAATCACTGCGCAAGGCCACGGCCGGCGTGGCCTCGGCTGCACCCGACTCGTTCTCCGAGCTGAACCGCCCCTTCCTGCCCCCCGCCGCCATCGCCAAGCCGGCGGCGCCGCCGGCCGACACGCCCCCCAGCGGTGCCGTGCTGTCCTGGGGCGACGGGACACCGGAGGGCCGCACCATCATCCACGCGGGCGCCAGGGCTGACGCCACGGCCCCACCCGCACACGCCCCCGCGCGCGCGCCCTCACTGCCGCCCGCGCCGGCTGCGCCGGCCTTCGCCCCCGTGGCCGCAGCTGCGGCAACACCCACGGCACCCAACCCTGACAGCGCGCTGCTGGCCGCCTTGCGCGAGGGCCTGGGCGTGCCCGGGCTGGCATTGCCGCCCCTCACGCCCGAGCTGATGCGCCTGCTGGGCCAGCTGCTCCACGAATCGGCCCGGGGCACGGTGGACCTGCTGCTGGCCCGCGCGGCGCTCAAGCGCGAGGTGCGTGCCGGGGTCACCACGATCGTGGCCAAGGAGAACAACCCGCTCAAGTTCTCGCCCACGCCCGAGGCGGCCCTGGGCCATTTGCTGGGGCCGCCCACGCCGGGCTTCACCGCCCCGGCCCAGGCCATGCGCGATGCCTATGACGACCTGCGCGCCCACCAGCTGGCCTTCCTGGCCGGCATGCGTGCGGCGCTGGAAGGCCTGTTGCAGCGCTTCGACCCCGCCGCGCTGGAAGGCCGGCTGGCGCAGGCGTCACGGCTGGCCAGCCTGCTGCCTGCGGCCCGCAAGGCCCAGCTCTGGGGGGTGTTCCAGCAGGAGTATCAGCAGATCGCCAGCGAGGTGGCCGACAACTTCCACCAGGTCTTCGGGCGCGAGTTTCTGCGCGCCTACGAGGCTCAGCTGGACGCGCTGCAGCAGGAACCGCGCTGAGCCAGCCCCGCCCACCCGACGACACCACGACCCTGATCGGACCCACCGTGCAGATCGAGCTTGCCCTGTTGTCCCAGCCCGGAGGCCGCCCTTACAACGAGGACGCCTGCGGGCACTGGCATTCCGACCACCACCTTTGCTGCGTGCTGGCCGATGGTGCGGGCGGCCATGGCGGTGGCGACGTGGCGTCCAAGCTGGCCGTCAGCCACGTGCTGGGCCGCTACGCCGACGCGCCCTGCCACGACCCCGTGGCCCTGCGGGCCCTGCTGCAAGACACCAATCACGAGGTGCTGGCCCACCAGGCCCACAGCGCCGAGCTGCGCCAGATGCACACCACCCTGGTGGTCTTGTCCATCGACCTCGTGGCCCGCACCGCGCTGTGGGGCCATTGCGGCGATTCGCGCCTGTACGCGTTTCGCGACGGGCGCCTGGCGCAGCGCACGCGCGACCACAGCCTGGTGCAGTCGCTGATCGACGCAGGGATGTTGGACGAAGCCGGTGCCCAGCACCACCCGCGCCGCAGCGAGCTCTATTCGGCCCTGGGATCGCAGGATGGCGATCTGCGCATCGCCGTGGCGCCCACCCCGTACCCACTGGCCAGGCGCGATGTGCTGATGCTGTGCACCGACGGCCTCTGGGAATGGGTGCCCGACCTGCAGATCGAGGCCATGCTGGCCCAGTCGCCAGACCCCCACAGCTGGCTGGCGGCCTTGCAGGCCCAGGTGCTCAGCGCCACGGCAGGCCGGCCCAGCCACGACAACTTCAGCGCCCTGGCCGTGTGGCTGGGCGAGATCGATTGAGACGGCCAACCCCATGCCCAATCACGTTTGCAACGGCGCCATGTTGGCCTGCACCTTCGGCGTGGCGCCCAGCACGCTGGCCGTGCTGCCCAAGAACCGCATGCTCACCAGCAACCAGCCGGCGGCCAACATCATGGACAACATCCCCATGACCAACATCATGCCCTTCGGCATGTGCAACAGCCCGTCCAACCCGCAGGTGGCGGCGGCCACGGCCGCCGCGCTGGGCGTGCTCACGCCCATGCCCTGCGTGCCGGTGATCCCCGCTCCCTGGGCGCCGGGTGCCGCCACGATGATGCTGTCGAACCAACCCGCGCTGGACGACGTCTCCAAGCTCAACTGCGCCTATGGCGGCGTCATCAGCATCACCAACCCGGGGCAGACAACCGAGCAGATACCGTGAACGGCCCATGCCGGAGCGCCGCCGCAGTGGCGCTCCAGCGGTCTATTGCTGGAAGCGTGCGCGCTTGAAATTCACCATCAGGCCGGCCAGCTTCATGTCTTTTTCAAAGCCGCCTTCGCTGGTCTTCTTGTGTTTGGCCTTGATGTGCATGTGCTGGTTGAGCAACTTGGCAGGCGAGCCCGCAACTTCGTCCCAGACGAGATCCGTGATCAGTTCTTTGCGGTCCCGGTCATAGACGCCGCGCTTGCTCTCGGCGACCTTGTCACCGCTCAGCCAGACCGACAGGCTGATCAACTCGACCTTGCCGGGGTCTTTGACTTCAGCGGTGTCCAGCACCGTCATCTCGAGCTGATAGGCCTCGTTCGCCCAACCGTTGAACTTCTTGATGAGCTCAACAAACTGGGAGGCCTCCTTGTCCAGCGCCTTGCCGGTGGCTTCCGATTGGGCCAGTTTGCGGTCCATCTCGGCGAGCTGGCTCTTCAAGTCTCCCAGCATGCTGTTGGCATCAAGTTCGCCCAAGGTGGTGTCTTTCGACAGGTTCACTGCGGCGATCTCAACCTGACTGACGGGGCAGTGGTAGGTCATGGTCACGGCCGTCCACCTGGCGATGCGGACCTTCAAGTCTTGCAGCACGCGCTTGTAGCCGGGCAACTTGTCCTTGAAGTGCTGCGATTGCACCCAGCGACTCTCCTTGGCCTTGAACATCTTTTCCGCCTCAAGGCGGGCCAGCTCCAGGCGCTCAAAGTCACCCTTGATCGAATTGACTTCCACCGCGATGGTCTTCTCCCAGTCCGCGTGAAGACGCAGCAGCTTGGCTTTGCCTGCGGCAATGCCGGACACGAACTGAACGACTTTGGCGTCCTTGTGGTTGAGCAGTTTGTCGTTCAGGTGGTTGGCGTACAGATCGTTGTCCTTCCTGAACTTCGCCTCCAGGTAGACATACAGCTGCCGAACCTGGGCGGTGATCTCTGCGTCAAAGCACTCGCGTATCGCCTTCCCTTTGTCTTTGGCCTTGGCGGGCAGCACCATCGTGCCGCGGTGCTGCACGGCACCCAACATCACAGCGATACCGTCCAGACGATCACGCAACTGACCCATGGGGACTCCTTGAGTGGTGCCAGGCCACCCGGCCTGCGGCACCGGTCAATGCCAGAACTCTCAGCCCCTCAGGGCAGCAGGACCCGGGAGATCTCTTTGGCCCGTTCTGCGCTGATCGGGGGTTCTGTTTCGATGCGCTTGAGCTCGGCGGCGGCCCTGTCCAAGGAAACCGTGGCCAAGGCGCTGCATGCGTCACTGGACGCGCTTCTTCACCTTCTCGAAATCGTCGATCAGGGCTTCGATGTCGGTCAGGGCCTTTTGGGCTTCGCGGAACTCCTTGACGTTGACGGGGTTGGTGAGGCTGCGTCCCAACATCTTGCCGCTGGACACGCAGATCTTCTCCGACGAATCCACCGAGCCGCCGTTCATCAGGATCTCCTTGCTGGCAGACTTTTGCAGCAATTCGAGCGCCTTCAGCAAATCATCCAGGCGCTGGTGCACCACCTTCTTGCAGGCATCGTGCAGGTCGAACACTTTCTTGGCCGCTGCGGCAACCATGTCGGCACGGCTTTGTTCCAGGTTCTGGTACTGCGAGAGCAGCGTACCCACCAACTGCCGGTGGCCGATCTTGGCCCTCTGCAATGCCTTGGACACGTCGTCCAGCGTGTCGATGGCCGGGTCCTTGGGCTTGAGCTTCTTCTGCGCCGCAAGCACCGTGGTGTCGGTGGCCGTCAACAGCTTGTCGATGTCGTCGGCCGTCTGGTCAGGCATCTTGCCGCCATTGAGAAACTTGTCGGCCTGGGTGGCGAAGGTTTCCATGGCATCGATGGCCGCCTGAGCGACATCGCACAACTTCTCCAATTCCTTCGTTGGCATCTTCCTGCGCAGCGCATCAAATGAGAACGCCATGGCTTCTGTCCTTTCCTTGGAGGGTGAACCCGCTCAGGGCGCGATTCTCTCGGCCAGTGCCTTGGCCACATGGCGCGCCACGCCCTTGGCCTCCAGCGCTTCCTGAATGTCCTCGAGACTGCTTTGGTCATGCCAGTCCCGGACGGTGCGTTCGGGTATGCCCAGCTTCACCAGGCGCTTGACGACTTCCTCGAAATCCTTGGACTGGCTGAGTTTGCGGTTGGTCTTTTCCTCTGGCGTTTCGGCGTCCACCAGGATTTCCGACACCTGCTTGGCACGACCCGCCTTGACGCCCAGCGCCACCAGCTCCTTGGCCAGGTGCTCAGGCGAATAGCCACCCGCCAGCGCGTTGATGGACGCGGCCGGCAGCCCCAGCCTGAGGGCCAGCTTCACCAACAGCTTGCTGTCGTTGGTGGCATCGAGGCCGTCGAGGATCTGTTGCTTGACGTTGATGAGCAGCTGGCCCTGCACCAGCTTGGCAATGTCGTGCTCGTCCACCTTGAGGGCGGTCAGCAGCTTCTTCACCGCACTGTCGCTGGTCAGCATGCCCAGCTGCGAGTCGTTCACGCCCAGGCTCTTGAGAATCTTGTAGCCTTGCTCACGGTTCTTGATGGTGCCGAGCTCCTCGGCAATGATCTCGCGCCCAGTCTTGTGCCCGCTGGTCTGTTCCTGCTGGCGCTTCTTCCACTCGGCAGCAGCAAGGGTGTAGCCCTTGAGCAGCATCACGTCGCGCTGGTCGTCGCCCAGGAACTTCTTGGCTTTGGCGCGCAGGATCAGGTCATGCCCGACAACGCCGATCTTCAAGTAGGCGTCGGCCATGACGGCCTCGCCCTTCCATTTGGCAACGGCCGATTCAGCCGCAGACCACATGCAAGTCTGCCCCGGCCCGACCTGATCCGCGACAGCCTTCTTGGCCGCCGTCCAGGCACTGAAGCCCACCAGCTTCTGTGCGTGGTCACCCCCGAAAATGACGCCTTCCTTGCCCATGGCTGTTCCCATGAGATTCTCCTGATTGGAAAGATTCGGCCCATGACGTGCTGCAGCGGCCACTGCCGTGCAGCCCATGGGGGTGTGACCGCGTGACCTACTTGCGCCCGATCTCCACGCGCCGGTTTTCGTCGGCTTTGGGCTTGGCCGGGTTCTTGGGATCGGTCGCGCCCACACCTTCGGTGACGAGCAGCGCCGTGTCGGTGCCCTTGCTCACCAGGTAGTCGCGCACGGCCTCAGCACGCTTCATCGACAGCGTCTGGTTGGCCTGGGGCGTGCCCGAGGCGTCGGCATGGCCCACGATGCGAACCTGCCGCTCGGCGTTCTTCTTGGTGCGAAGGACGTCGGCAAACACATCCAGTTGTTTCTTCAGCAAGGCTGGCAACTCGGCGGAACCCACCTTGAACGACGAGGCCGGCAGCGAATATCGAATGGCGGGCTTGAAGCCCATGCACTTGAACCCGGTGGCTTCCAGCTCTTTGCATTTGTCGTCGGGGAACAAGCCCTCGGCAATCGCATCGGCGTCGGGCACCTGCTGACCCAGGTCCACCGATTCGGCTGCGGTCGCGGTCGCCGGCTGGGCCTGCCCATGGCAAGGCAGGGCCAGGCTCAGCAGCATGGCCAGTGCGGGAAGGACGCGGGGGGCTTGCAAATGGCAGTGGTACATGGCGTTGACGTCGAGCTGGGCAGCCGGGGGGGGGGGCTGCTGGCACAAGGGGTTGGACTTGGTTGCTGAGTGACACCAACGCGTCCCGGGTTCCCGCCGTGGCGGGCAACGGGCGGCGGATCACTTCCGTCCGATCTCGACCCGGCGGTTTTCATCCGCCAGAGGCTTGGCCGGGTTCTTGGGCTCCGTGGCGCCCACACCTTCGGTGACGAGCAGGCCCGCGTCCGTGCCCTTGGCCACCAGGTAGTCGCGAACCGCCTCGGCCCGCTTGAGCGACAACGCCTGGTTGGCTTGCGGAGCGCCCGAGGCGTCGGCATGACCCACGATGCGCACCTGGCGCTCGGCATTCTTCTTGGTGCGCAACACGCTGGCGAACACGTCGAGCTGCTTCTTCAGCAAGCTGGGCAGCTCGGCCGAACCCAGCTTGAACGACGAGGCCGGCAGCGAATAGCGGATGGCCGGCTTGAAGCCCATGCACTTGTAGCCGGTGGCTTCCAGCTCCTTGCAGTGGTCGTCGGGGAACAGACCCTCGTCGATGGCCTTGGCGCTGGGCACGCGCTTGCCCAGGTCCACGGCGTCGGTGGTGGAACCGCTGCTGGCGGTCTGTGCCTGTGCGGCTGCTGCACTGATGGCGAGCACGGCACAGGCCACATGGTGCATGGTGTTGTGGGTCATGGTGACACCTCTTGGAGCAGGCTGGATCGTCAGGGTTTGGTCACGCCCAGGATGCGCACCGCCTTCTTCATGGCGTCTTGCATGTCTTCCAGGAAGCGCTTGGTCTTGGCCTGGTCCTGAACCAAGGCGGCTGGGCCGTTGCCCTGCAAGTCGCCATGCCACTTCGCCACCAGTTGCTCATATTCCTTGAGCAGGTTGACCACTTCTGGCAGACCCTTGTAGGTGGTCAGCGCGCCGTGGAACGTCGCACCCAAGTGGTTTCGCATCCCCTGGGAGTACAGGTTCTGGATGGCCGTGGCGTCATTGGGATTCTTCACGGCCGTCAGCATCAGAGCCAGACACTTGTCGTAGTCGTGGCGTGGCCCGGCAAAGGGGTCCACGGCGCCTTCTGCTGCCCTGGCCAGTCCCTGCACGAAGCCCTGGTAGGTCTCCAGCCGCTTGAGCGCGCCCGCTTTATCCTTGATGTCGGCGGGCTTGAGCTTGACCAGCGCCGCCGAGTATTCCTTGAACACCTTGTTGGCCTCCTTCACCAACTCTTCGGCAGCGGACGCCTTGGCCAGCGTCATGGGCTTATCCAAGCCGGCCTTGTCAAACTTCTTGTGCAGCGATTCCATCTTCTCGCCAAAGCTGTAGCTGACGACCTTGTCCGGTATCCCGTACTTGGTTTTGTCAGTCTTCCATTCGGCACGGGTGATAAATGGGTTTTGCGCCATGGCTTGCGGATGTGGGGTGGTTGAAAGGCGCGCTGCGGTCTGCGGCGCGGCGGTGGCGGGTGGCCGGCGTTGACTCGGCCCTGCGACTGAGTGACCGCGCCGGCCTGGCAGTTCCCGCCGATCGTTCGGTGGAACCAACCCCGCCGTTCGGTCACACATTGGCCGAGCTCGTCAGTGGGCTTGCATCTTCACGGCGACCACATTCATGACATGGCGTGACAGGGTGATCTGGGCGGAGGGCATGTTCCTCCAGCCCCAACACTTTCAGCAGCACGACCGCCACTGGGAACACCAGTGGCGCCAGCGGATCCAGCAGACGCTGGCCTATGCCTGGGGTTTTCATTCGCTGGTGCTGGACGACGCCGCCCTGGCGCTGGGCAAGCTGGCGCTGTCATCGGCGCAAGGCCTGCTGCCGGACGGCACGGCCTTTTCCATTCCCGGTGGTGACGCCGCGCCTTCGGCGCTGGATGTGCCCGTGGACGCGCGCAACGAGCGCGTGGTGCTGGCCGTGGTGCTGCAGCGCCCGGGCATCGTCGAGACCGACGCCGAACAGGCGGCCGGCTCCATGGGGCCGCGCTTCGTGGCGGCCGAGGTGAACGTGGGCGACAGCAACACCACCGCCGACCGCGACGCGGCCGTGCAGGTGGGCCGGCTGAACCTGCGCCTGATGTTGCAGCGCGATGCCGGCGAAGGCTATGCCACGCTGGCGGTGGCGCGCATCGTCGAGCGCCGCGCCGACAACCGCGTGGTGCTGGAGCCGGCCTTTGTACCGCCCATGCTGCACGCCCCGGCCCAGCCCGTGCTGGACGGCTATGTGCGCGAGCTGTGCGGCCTGTTGCACCAGCGTGGCGAGGCCCTGGCCGGCCGGCTGGCGGCGCCAGGGCGCGGCGGCGTGGGCGAGATCGCCGACTTCCTGCTGCTTGAAACGGTGAACCGCAACCAGGCGGTGTTCAACCATTTGCAGACGCTGTCACTGCTGCACCCCGAGCGCCTGTATGCCAGCTGCCTGGCGCTGGCCGGCGATCTGGCCACCTTCCGAGACAGCCGGCGCCCGGGCCGTTATGCCGAGTACCAGCACGATGACCTGGCCGCCACCTTCCGGCCCGTGATCGACGACCTGCGCCAGTCGCTGTCGATGGTGATGGAACAGACCGCCATCCCCATCGAACTGCAGGACCGCAACTACGGCGTGCGGGTGGCACTGATCCCCGATGTGCAGCTGCAGCGCACGGCCAGCTTCGTGCTGGCGGTGTCGGCCCAGTTGCCGGGCGACGCGCTGCGCGCACGCTTTCCCACACAAGTGAAGGTGGGCCCGGTGGAGCGCATCCGCGACCTGGTGAACCTGCAGCTGCCGGGCATCGCCCTTCGGCCCTTGCCGGTGGCGCCGCGACAGATCCCGTACCACGCCGGGCACAACTACTTCGAACTGGAAACTCGGGGCAACGAGATGTGGAAGCAGGTGGAGACCTCGGGCGGCCTGGCCGTGCACATCGCCGGCGATTTCCCCGGGCTGGAACTGGAGTTCTGGGCCATCCGCAGCTAGCCGGCGCCCGACAGACCCGAGGAACCCACCATGAGCGCCCCCCCCAGCGACGACCCCTTCGCGGCCTTCGGCCAGGACCGCACCATCATCAAACCCAGCGCAGGCCGGGCGCCGGTGACGGCACCGGCCAGCCCTGCGGCCACGCCATCGCCCGTGGCCAGCGGCGCGCGCGAGGCGCCCTTGGCGCTGGAGGCGCTCACCGCCAGCGCCAGCCTGAACCCGCTGGTGTCCGTGGCCATGCCGCTGCTGTCGACGGCCGCGCGCATACGCCACAGCGCGCAGCATGCCAACCCGGCCGGCCTGAAGGACGCGCTGGCCGAAGGCATCCGGGCCTTCGAAGCCCAGGCCCGCGCACAAGGGCTGCCCAACGACCAGGTCATCGCCGGCCGCTACATCCTGTGCACGCTGCTCGACGAGTCCGCCGCCAGCACGCCCTGGGGTGGCTCGGGGGTGTGGTCGGCCCAGAGCCTGCTGGTGCAGTTCCACAACGAGTCCTGGGGCGGCGAGAAGGTCTTTGCGCTGATGGCCAAGCTGGCCGACAACGTGCCGGCCAACCGCAACCTGCTGGAGCTGCTGTACGTGGCCCTGGCCTTTGGCTTTGAAGGCCGCTACCGCGTGGTCGACAACGGCCGGGCCGAGCTGGACGGTGTGCGCAGCCGGCTGGCCCAGTTGCTGCGCCAGGGCAGCCACCCCGACCCGGCCCTGTCGCCGCGCTGGCAAGGCGTGGCCCAGGCCAACGGCCGACTGCGTGGCCAGCTGCCGCTGTGGGTGATCGCAGCCGGCACCGGCGTGGCGCTGCTGCTGGTCTACATGGGCTTCAGGCTGGCCATCAACAGCGCGTCGGACCAGGCCTTCTCGGCGCTGCGCGCGCTGGACGTGAAGGCCGCTCCCGTGGCCACGCCGGCACCCGCCCCGGTGGCCGTGGTGCCGCGCCTGGCCCAAGTGCTCAAGGCCGATGTGGACGCCGGCCTGCTGCAAGTGCGCGACCTGCCCGACCGCTCGGTGGTGGTGATCAAGGGCGACGGCCTGTTCGAGCCCGGCCGCGCCGAGGTCACCACCGCGCTGCAGCCGCTGCTGGGCCGCATCGGCGAGGCGCTCAAGGCCACGCAAGGGCCGGTGCTGGTCACGGGCCACACCGACAACCAACCCATCCGCTCGCTGCGCTTCCCGTCGAACTGGCATTTGTCGCAAGCGCGGGCCGAGGCGTTTCGCGCCGGGCTGGCCGAGCGCGTGGCGCCCACACGGCTGAGGGCCGAGGGCCGGGCCGACGCCGAGCCCACCGACGACAACGCCACGCCCGCCGGGCGGGCCCACAACCGCAGGGTGGAAGTGACCCTGTTCGCGCGCAACGCCAACTGACCGCTCCATGACCGCCCCTTGAAGCAGGCCGCGTATGAAGAAAATCCTGTCGCTGCTGGTCCACCCGGTCACGCTGGGCGTGCTGGGCCTGCTGGCCCTCTCGGCCCTGGTCTGGTGGGCCGGGCCCCTGGTCGCGTTCGGCGAGTCACGTCCGCTGGACGGCACGCTCAGCCGCGTGCTGGTGCTGGCCGTGCTGTGGCTGTTGGGCGCGGCGCGCTTGGCCTGGGCGCTGGTGAAGCGCCGGCGTGCCAACGCGGCGCTGCTCAAGGGCATGGGCGCCGGCCCCTCGGCGGTGGCCAAGGAAGAAGCGGTGCTGCAAGAGCGCTTCGAGCAGGCGCTGCAGCTGCTGCGCAAGGCGCCCGGCAGCAAGACCGGCGTGCTGCAGGGCGGTGCCTCGCTCTATGAGCTGCCCTGGTATGTCTTCGTGGGTGCGCCGGGCTCGGGCAAGACCACGGCCCTGCTCAATGCCGGGCTGAACTTTCCGCTCGCCGACAAGCTGGGCCAGGCCAGCGTGCGCGGCGTGGGCGGCACGCGCAACTGCGAATGGTGGTTCACCAACGAGGCCGTGCTGGTCGACACCGCCGGCCGCTATGCCACGCAGGATTCCGACAAGGACACCGACGCCGCCGCCTGGGGCACCTTCCTCGATCTGCTGCGCAAGGCCAGGCCACGCCGCCCCATCAACGGCGTGCTGCTCACCGTCAGCGTGCAGGACCTGCTGGCCACCACCCCCGAGCAGCGCAAGGAGCAGGCGGCCCGGCTGCGCGGCCGCATGCAGGAACTGCAACAACGCCTGGGCGTGCGCGCGCCGGTGTATGTGCTGGTGACCAAGTGCGACCTGCTGGCCGGCTTCAACGAAACCTTCGGTGCCATGGGCAAGGAGGAGCGCGACCAGGTCTTCGGCTTCACCTTCGCGCTGGCCCAGGGCGCCGGCGACGAGGTGCTGGGCAGCTTTGCCAGCGAATACGCGGCGCTGGAGAAACGCCTGCGCGAGCGCCTGATCGAGCGCATGGAGGCCGAGCCCGACCCGCTCAAGCGCGCCGTGGTGTTCGCCTTCCCACAGCAGTTCGCCGGCCTCAAGGGCCTGCTGGGGGCTTACTTGGAAACCGTGTTTGGTGGCAGCGGCAACCTGGACGAGCGGCCGCTGCTGCGCGGCGTGTACTTCACCAGCGGCACGCAGGAGGGCACACCCATCGACCGCGTGCTGGGTGCGCTGGCACGCAGCTTCGGCGTGGAGCGGCGCATGCCCGCGCCGGCCGCCGCCAAGGGCAAGAGCTACTTCCTGAACCGCTTGCTCAAGAACGTGGTGTTTGCCGAGCAAGGCCTGGTGGGCAGCAACGCGGCGGTGGACAAGCGCAATGCCAGGCTGCGCTGGGCCGGCCTGGGGGCCATCTGGCTGGCTGCGGTGGCGCTGCTGGTGGGCTGGGGCGTGAGCTATGTGGGCAACCAGCGCTACATCGCCGACATCGAGGCCAAGCTGCCGGCCGTGCGCACGGCGGTGGAAGTGCTGCCCGTGGCCGGCGGCAGCGACCCGGCCACCCTGCCCGAGCCGCTGGCCCTGGTGCGCGACGCGGCCCAGCCGCCCGGCTTCGCGCTGGACGCGCCGCCGCTGTCGCTGGGCTTTGGCCTGTTCCAGGGCGACAAGCTCAACGCCGGCGCGCAGGTGGCCTACGGGCGCTTGCTGGAACACACGCTGGCACCGCGCGTGGCGCGGCGCCTGGAAGAGCGTTTGCGCAGCGCCAACCGCGACAACCTGGAGTTCGCCTACGAGGCGCTCAAGGCCTACCTGATGCTCTACCAGCCCGAGCACCTGGACGCCGAGGCCCTGCAAGCCTGGGTGGCCGTGGACTGGGACGCCAACCTCGAGGCCAGCCTGGGCCCCGACAAGCTGGTGGCGCTGAAGAACCACCTCGATGCCCTGCTGGCGCGCGGCGGCTTCGAGCCCGGCGTGCCCATGGACAAGAACCTGGTGGCCAGCGTGCGCGAGATGCTGGGCGCCTTCCCGCTCGAATACCGCGTGTTCAGCCGTCTGCGCCGCGCCCAGCTGGGCGGCGACCTGCCCGAGTTCACGGTGGCCGCGGCGGCCGGCCCGCAAAGCCCCAATGTCTTCGTGCGCGCCAGCGGCCAGCCGCTCACGCAGGGCATCGCCGGCATGTTCACGCGCGACGGCTACCACAAGGCCTTCCAGACCTCGGTGGACCGCATCGCCAAGCAACTGGCCGACGAAGAGACCTGGGTGTTGGGCACCAGCGCCGGCACCGCCAAGCGCCTGGTGGCCGACCGCAACCTGGCCGAACGCGTGCGCCGCCTGTACCTGGAGGAATACGTGAAGGTCTGGGACGCCTACCTGGCCGATGTGCGGCTGGTGAAGCTGAACGGGCTGGACCGGGGCATCGCCGTGTCGCGCTTGCTCTCAGCGGTGGACTCGCCACTCGCGGCCTTCCTGCGCGCCGCCGCCCGCGAGACCACGCTGGTGGAAGCCACCACCGGCACCAGCGCGGCCGCCAGCGCTGCCACCGCCAAGGCCAACCAGGCCCTGTCGCGCAGCGCCGACCTGGCCGCGCTGGTGGGCAACCAGCCCAAGCTGGTGGCGGTGTCGGCCGATGGCCCCATCGAGAAACTCGTGGACGACCACTTTGCGTCGCTGCACCGCATGGTCAGCGGCAACCCGGCCCCGCTCGATGACGTGCTCAAGCTGTTCAACGACGTCTATGTGCAGCTCAGCGCGGTGGACGCCGCGCTGAAAAGCAAATCACCGCCGCCGGCCGGCGGCGGTGGTGGTGGCAAGCTCAAGGCCGCTGCGGGCCAGCAACCCGAACCGGTGCGCGCCATGCTGGAAACGCTGGCCGACGCGGCCGACAACCAGAGCCGCCTGGTGGAGCGCCAGAGCCTGACTGGAGAGCTGCAGCCCGTCACCGAGTTCTGCGCCCGTGCGGTGGCGGGCCGCTACCCGGTGTCGCCCGGCTCGCGGGCCGACATCCTGCCCGATGACTTCGGCCAACTCTTCGCCCCGGGCGGCATGATGGACGACTTCTTCCAGCGCAAGCTGCTGCCGCTGGTGGACGTGGGCACCAACCCCTGGAGTTTCAAGCCCACCGGCGACGGCAGCCGGCCCGTGGCCACGGCTGCGCTGGCCGATTTCCAGCGCGCGGCGCGGGTGCGCGAGGTGTTCTTCCGCGGCGGTGGCAAGGCCCCGGCGTTTCGCGTCGACATCCGCGCGCTGGAGCTGGCCGAGGGGCTGAAGGAGCTGAGCCTGGACATCGACGGCCAGGTCAGCAAGTTCGTGGCCGGCAACAGCCAGGTGGTGAGCCTGCAATGGCCCGGCGCGCGCCTGAGCTCGCAAGTGAAGCTGCAAGGCACGCCGGGCGGTGCGCCCCTGGTGTTCGAGGGGCCCTGGGCCCTGTTCCGCCTGTTCGACCGTTTCGAGGTGCAGTCGGTGCCCAACCAGCCCGAGCGCTTCACCGTGGTCATCAACCTCGACGGCCACCGCGCGCGGCTGGAGGTGACGGCCAACAGCGTCTTCAACCCCTTCCGCATGCGCGAGCTGCAGCAGTTCCGCTGCCCGGGGGCGCTGTGAACGCGGGCTCGCCCACGACAGGCTGGTACGGCAAGTTGCCGGCCCTGGGCGACTTCGCCTCGCGCCGGCTCGACCCCGGGTGGATCGCCCGCTGGGACGGCTGGCTGGCCGCCGGCCTGCAGGGCCTGCGCGAGGCCGAGCCCGAGGCCTGGCTGCCGCGCTACCTGGGGGCGCCGGCCTGGCGCTTTGCCCTGCTGCCTGGCGTGCTGGAAGACGACACGCTGCGTGTGGGCACGCTGGTGCCTTCGGTCGACCGCGTGGGCCGCTACTTTCCGCTGGTGCTGGCCAGCCCGCCCCTGCCCCAGCCGGCCGACCTGATCGCCGCGGTGGCGCTGTGGCACTGGGCCGGCCAGCTCGAAGACATTGCCATCACCGCCCTGCAGCAGGACTGGGACGCCGACGCACTGGAACAGGCCCTGGCCGAGTTGGCCGACGCCACGGTGTCCGCCCCGTTGGCCCTGCCGCCCTGTGACGACCCCATGGCCCAGCACCTGGCGCTGTGCTGCCGCAACGCGGCCTGGCGCGGCCTGCAGGGGCGCAGCCTGTGGTGCCACGAAACGGGCGCCCCCTGGCTCGCCACCGGGCTGCCAGACGGGGCCGAGTTCGCACGGCTCTTCACCCCGGCTTGACTGCCATCAGGAGACCCCCATGGCCTCGGACGACTGGACCCCCAACTTCGGCACGCTGGATGCCCCACCGCCCACCTGGGCGGCCAAGCGGCCCGTGCGCATCGCCCTGCTGGGCGACTTTGGCGGCGGCGCCGCCGCCGGCCGGCTCGACACCGGGGCCGACCTGGCGCGGCGCAAGCCCCTCAGCGTGGAGGCCGACACCCTGGAGCAGGCGCTGGCCCGGCTGGACGTGACGCTGCGCGTGCCGGTGGGCGCCGGTGGCCTGCCCGTGGACATCGCACTCGCTGACCTTGACGCCTTCCACCCCGACACGCTCTACCGCGAGCAGGCGCTGTTTCGCCAGCTCGCCGACCTGCGCAAGCGGCTGAACAACACCGCCAGCTTTGCCAAGGCGGCCGCCGAAGTGCAGAAGATGGCGGGCGGCTCGAAGCGCCGGGCCTCGCGCGTGGCCCGTGGTGTGCGTGCGCGTGGGGCCACGCCGTCGCCCGGGGCCAGGCTGGACGATTTTGCGAGGCTCACCGGCCGAGCCAGTGCCACCGCGCAAGCGGCCGGCGGCGTGGAAGCCTTGCTGCGCGACGTGATCTCACCCTTCATCGTGCCCGCGCCGCAACCCGAGCAGAAGGCCCTGCTGGCCACACTGGACAGTGCCATCGCCGACCTGATGCGTGCGCTGTTGCACCAGCCCGATTTCCAGACCACCGAATCGCTGTGGCGGGGCGTGGACTTTCTGCTGCGCCGGCTGGAAACCGGCCCGATGCTGCAGGTGCACCTGGTCGACGTCAGCGCCGAGGAATTTGCCGCCGACCTGAGCGGCAGCGACGACATGTCCGAGAGCGGCCTATACGCACTGCTGGTGAACCAGCCTGCCGAAAGCAAGGACGGTGGCTACACCTTCATCGCCGGCCTTTACCAGTTCGAAGCCACGCCGCCGCACACCGAGCTGCTGGGCCGCATGGCCAGGGTGGCGCAGGCGGCCAGCGCCACCTTCCTGACCGGCCTGGCCGTGGACGAGCTGTCTCAGCCCAGGAAGCCCCCCCACCGCCTGGTGAGAGAAGCATTTGCCGCGCTGCGGGCCCTGCATGAGGCTGAGCGGCTGGCCTTACTGGGGCCGCGCTTCATGCTGCGCCACCCCTACGGCAAGCGCAGCGACCCGATCTCGGCCTTTGCTTTTGAAGAGTTCACGATGGCCGACGGCCTGGGGGGCATGCTCTGGGGCCACCCGGCACTGCTCGCACTCACCGTGCTGGCCGGACAGGATGGCGTCGCCACGGTGAATGACCTTCCGTTTCACCACGTCGTGGACGCCGATGGCGACTGCGTGGCCCTGCCCTGCACCGAACGCTGCCTGTCGGCCGACCAGGCGACCCAGCTGGGTCGCCACGGCATCGTTGCGGTGTTGGCCCACAAGGGCGAACCCAGCGTGCGCCTGGCAGGCCTGGGCGCGGTGGGTGGCGGCGCGCTGCAGGCCTCGGCCGGCACCCCCAGGCCGGGCGTGCGCAACGAAGTGAGCATGGCGCTGCGGTCTAGGCTCAGCGAGCAAATGCCGGTGCCGGGCCGCGCGCGCCCCGGCGGCGACGTTGAGCCCGAATCGGCCGCGTCGTCGGACCGGTCACCGGACGGCGAGAGTGGCGGCGGCGACAGCGATCTCGACGCCCTGCTGGCAGGGCTGGATGGCGACAGCAATGCATCGGGCAGCGCCGACGCCAATGGCGGCGACAGCGACATCAGCATGGACACCGACCTCGATGCCTTGCTCAAGTCGCTAGGCTGAGCCTGGGCGCACATGCTCCGTGGGAACCACAGCCTGCGCCACGTCACTCACCGCCCACGAGCGCGCCCTTTGAGGTCTCACACCGGCGCGCCGGCAGGGGACTCTCACGGGCACGAGAGCCCTGCTGCATCGGTGCTCACAGGGGTTTCACAATGGCTACAGGTATCTCCAAACCATCCAAATATGCGGTCGAGTGGAAGAAGGTCCGCCAGACTCGCCTCAAGGCTTCAGGCATGACGGCGCTGCTCGAAGGGCTGGACCGCCAGTGGCGCGAATATGACGGCCCCTATTTTGTCAAGAACGTCATGGGCAACAACGCGCTGAACGACATCAAGCGCAATGTGGACACGATCGAGCAGGCCAAGGTAGACGTGTCGGGCCTGGGCAGCAAGTTCACCAAGGACTACGACAAGAAGGAAAAGCAGTTCATCAAAGACTTCGTGGCCGACATGGACCACGAACTGAACTTCTGGAAAGAAACCAAGCGCACCTACCTGTTGGCGGGTGCTTCGGCCGACACGGCGAACGAGAAGCTGAAAAAGTCCAACACTGCCTACCAGAAGGCCTTTGACACCCTCAAAGAGCAGGCCGAGAAACTGGACTTGATCTACAAGCGCCTCCATGCGGCCGACAAGCTCGGCGACCACAACGCGCCGCCGGCCGTGCTGACGCAGTTGTGCAAGGGTGTCGAAGAGTTCCAGAGCGCCTGGACCGATGTGGACGCCCGCAACACCAAACGCAACAACTACGCAAGGGAAGCCGAGGCCGCCCACAATGGCAAGGGAGATGCGCCCGAATTGCACCAATTGATCCGCAAGATTTATAAAGACTACCCTGAGGATCGCAAGACGCTCAATGTGATGTCCACCGACGCCAAGATCTGGCTCATTTGGGTCAAGAAGCAGCTCGGCACTCATTGAGAGAAGCTGCCGCTGGGCGGCTTCACTTGCGCACGTTGTCCAGGTTGGGCGGTGGCGTGTAGCCCAGGTCCAGCGCCCGGGCCTCGAACTGCGAGGCCAGCAGCGGCTGGCCCAGGCTGCGGTAGTGCAGGGCCAGCTCGTAGGCGGCAATGCCGTTGCCCAGCGCCACGGCAAACTGCAGCCAGCCTTCGTAGCGCGACTGCGCGGCCGACGAGCCCGACTGGCTGCGGTAGCGGCTGGCCATGCGCGCGGCGGCGTCCTTGTCACCACGGGCGGCACGGCTCAGGTCCTGCTGGTGGTCGGCGCTCATGCCGTCACCGGGCTGGAAGGCCGTGCGGTACAGGCGCACGTCGCTGCGCTTGAGGGCCTGGACGGCCTCGCGCGCGCCGTCACGTGCCACGGTGGCGCTGGCGACCCAGCGGCTGCTGGCATGCCGCTGCAGGAAGGCTTCGGCCGCCTGGGCCACCTCGGCAGGCCACAGGCTCTGCTCCAGCTGCTGCCAGTCGCGCGCCTCGCTGTCGTCGGCAAAGCGCCCTGCGTCGGCCGCCTTGCTCACGGCGCGCGGCGCCACGGTCAGGCGCACACGCAAATGGTCGGCGATGAAGGGGTCCTGGGCCAGTTGGCGTATGGCCTGCACCGGGTGGTTGAGCATGGTGGTGCGCACGTCGGTGCGCACAAGGCTCATCAATTCGCTGAACGAGGTTTCGTCCGACACGCTGTCCATCAGCTTGACCAGCGAGCCGGTGTAGAAGGTGTTCATGGTCTCCACGGCGGGCGCAATCGCGGGCTTGCCGGCCCCGGTGGAAAACGCGATCAGGCAGCCCGGCGGGGCCTCCACCTGGTTGAGGCCCGAGATCTCGCCAGCCTTGAGCCCCGTGCGGCAGGCGTCCACCACCGCGATGGTGGTGCCCAGGCGCCGCTCGGGCAGGCGGCGCACCACGTCGTCAAGCAGTTGAAGGCTGCCCTTGCGCAGCACCTCGCGCTGGGCCGTGGGGTTGAGCCCGGCGGGCAGCAACAGGTTGGCCGAGTCCACCTGCGCGCCGTGTCCCGAAAAATAGAAGAACAGCGTGGTGTCGGGCGGTGAGTCCAAGGCCTCGGCGATGAAGCGCTCCATGGCGGCGCGTGAGGCGGCCAGGTCCAGGTCCAGCGCGTCGGTGACCCGGAAGCCGCGGCGCTGGAGCACCGCATGCAGGTCGCGCACGTTCTTGGGGATGGGGGGCAGGTCAAAGGGCAGCGGGTAGTTGCGGTTGCCCAGCAGCAGGGCCATGCGGTTTTCAGAGCCGCTGGCGGCCTCTGCAGTCACGGCCAGGCCTGGGGTGGCCGCCCGCGCAGGCGCAGGCACCAGCCCGCGCCCCAGGCCCAGCAATGAGCCCAGCGCCAGGCGGCGACGCAAGGTGCTCACGGACATGCCAGCCCCTTGCCGGCGGCCGGCTCGCAGGCCTCAGGCGGCTTGGCGCCGTCACTGCCCTGGGTGGCGGGGCGGCCCGGGCCGACTTCGGCAATGACGCCGGCACGCAGCCGTATCGTGACGTTCTCGGTGCGCACGGTCTCTTGGAACCTGGCGCGCCTGGCGTCCTCGGCATCCCCATCGATGGACGACAGCGCGCCGGTGACCTGTGGCGTCATGGGCAACACACCGTTGTAGAACACAGGCACTTCGGTCTGTTGCCCGGCGCCGTCGTGAAAGAAGCGATAACCACCCACCTGTGTGGACACCTTGGGGCCCACCAGAAACACCGCCGTCGCGCCCTGCGCGCCGTTCTTGGGGCGGATGGTGAGGTAGCCGGCGTTCAGGCCATCGCTGCGACCGCCGATGTCTTGCGAGCCCACCGCCACGCGCACTTCCTGGCCGCCGTTCTGGCCGAAGCTGCCGGCCTGCTGGAACGCGGCGGGCGCCAGCTCCAGCGTCATGCTGGGCGCCGACAGGCTGGTGCCCAGCAGGAGCTCTTCGAAGGGCAGGCGCGCGGCGATTTGCGCCGTGGCGCCGGTGCTGAGCTGGTCGGCGCGGATGTGCACCCTGTCGGCCTCGATGCCGGCCCCGCCCACCGCCACCAGGCTGCCGGCCACGTCGACCAGGGACTGCACGCCCACGCTGCCCTGCACGTTCGGTTGCCAGGCGGTGTTGAACTGCGGCCCACTGAGCACCGAGAGACTGCCGGCGAAGCGGTTGGCGTCTTGCGCCAGCAAGACCGAGCCGCCGCCCGACGCGACCACGTTCAGGCTGGCGCCGCTGGCCACATCGATGCTGCCGCCCGCGCCTTGCAGCACGGTGGCCTCGGCCACGGCCAGCGCCTTGCCCGCCACCGGCACCTGGGCATTGCCGAGCTGGGTGGCCTTGGCGGTGTCGGGCGTGGCGGTGGCCGTCAGGCCCAGTGTGCCGCCGCCCAGCGCCAGGGCGCCGTTCAGGGCCAACCGGTCGGCCGTGATCTGCCCCCCTTGGGCCAGGCTCAGGTCGCCCAGTGCCAGATCCTGGGCCGCCGTGATCTGGGCGGTGTGGGCGCTGATGGACAGCATGCCGGGGCCGAATTGGTTGCCGGCGTGGTTGGCCGTGATCTGCGCTGCGCTGAGCTGTGTGCCCTGAGGGTTGGTGAGCGTGAGCGTGCCGGCATAGATCTGGTCACCCACCGTGCGGAGGTCGCCGGCCGCCGTCACCGCGCCATCGGCGTTGAGGGAGGCCACGGTTTCGTTGCCGGCGAGGGTCAAGCGGCCACCGGCGCCCACATGCACCGCACTGCCATCGGGCAGGCGCTCGGCGCCGCTGGTGGCCAATGTGCCGCCCGTGATCGTCGTGGCCCCTGTGTACTGGTTGGCGGCATTGGTCAGCGTCAGCTGGCCCTGCAGCAATTCCAGGCTGCCGCTGCCGCTGATCGCGTTGTCCACGCTGACAGCGTCGCTGCGGTCGAACACCAGTGCCGCGCGGTTGTCCACACCACCGCTGCCCAGCTGGCCATGCGTGCCGCCATCCCCCACGCGCAGCGTGCCGGCCAGGATCTGCGTGCCACCGCTGTAGGTGTTGGCGCCGCCCAGGGTCATGCTGCCCACGCCTACTTTGGCCAGGCGGCCGTCGCCCGAGATCACGCCGTCAAAGCGCGTGCTGCTGCCGTTGGCCCCAGTGGCCAGGCCATGGCCCGTCAAGGCGACATCGCCAGTCCCGGCCAACGAGCCCACGGTTTCGTCGCCCGACACCACCAGGCGGGCGCCCGTGGCCACGGTCACGGCGGTCTGGTCGGCGAGGGCGGTGCCGCCACTCAGCGTGAGCGAGCCCGCGCTCACGGTGGTGGCGCCGGTGTAGGTGTTGCTGCCACTCAGGGCGAGGTTGCCACGGCCCAGCTTGACGAGCCCGCCACTGCCGCTGAGACCGCCGCTGAACTGGCTGTCGGCGCCACCGGCGCCGGTGCTCAACGTGTGGCTGTTCAGCAGCACCTGGCCCGCGCCAGCCAATGCGGCCATCTGCAGGTCGGATTGCAGGTCCAAGGCCGCCCCGGTCGACACGCTCACAGCCGTGGCGGCGGGCAGTGCTTGCGGCTGCGCCAGGCTCAGCGTGCCGCCTTGCACCAGGGTCTCGCCGGTGTAGTTGCTGGCCCCGCTGAGCATGAGCGTGCCAAGGCCCTGCTTGCTCAGCCCGCCGCTGCCGGTGAGCGCGCCGGCAAACTCGGTGCTCTGGTGGTTGCCACCCGCGCTCAGCCGCAGGCCTTGCAGGTCCACCGTGCCGGCACCGGCCAGCGAGCCCACGGTCTCACTGGCGGTGAGTTGCAGTGTGGCGCCCGCCGCCACGCTCACGGCACTGGAGTCCGCCAAGGCCGCACCACCCGCCAGCACCAGGTGGCCACCCTGAACCACGGTGGCGCCGCTGGCCGTGTTCTGTCCCGACAAGGTGAAGATGCCATTGCCTTGCTTGGTCAGGCCGCCGCTGCCGGTCAGGTTGCCGCTGAAGCCGGTGCTGGTGTTGTCCAGGCCGGTGCTCAAGTCAAAGCCCTGCAGGTCGACCTGCCCCCCACCAGCGAGCGAGCCCACGGACTGCGCCTGCGCCAGTTGCAACCTGGCGCCAGAGTCCACCACCACGGCGCTGCCGCTGGGCAAGGCGCCGCTGCCCTGGGCCACCAGCGTGCCGGCATGCACCTGGGTGGCACCGCTGTAGTCGTTGCGGCCGGCCAGCGTGAGCACGCCGCCGCCGCCCAGGGCCAGGCCGTGGTGGTTGCCCGCATCGCCGATGGCACCGGCCAAGGTCAGCCCAGCGGCACCGGCCGCCACCTGCACGGTGGTGTCGGCGGCGAGCGTCAAGGAACCCGTGGCGGTGCCCGCGCCGACCGTGTTGGCCAGGCTGCCGCCCTGGCTCAGCACGGCGTTGGCCAGCGTCGCGCCGTTGCGCAGGTCCAGCCGGCCGCCGGCACCCAGCACCACGGTGCCGCCATTGCCGGCCTGGGCCGCAGTGCCGTCGAGCACCACGGTGCCCGCATTGGCCTGGGTGCCGCCGCTGTAGGCCTGCGAGCCCTGGATCAGCAGGGTGCCGCTGCCGTTCATCACCAGGGCCCCCGTGCCCGTCACGGGGCCGGCCAGATGGATGTTGCCCGGCGCGCTCAAGGCCAGTTGCTGGCTGGCCTGAGAGGCGAGCACGACCAGGTCGTTGGCGTCCTGGACGCTGGCTGCTCGGGTGGCCACGATGTTCAGGGAACTCAGGTCGTTGCCCGCCAGGTTCAGGCCGATGTCACCGGCGCCGCTGTTGAGCAAGGTGCTGCCCACTACGCTGATGGCACCGCTTTGCGTGATGGCCGCGCCATGGGCGCTGGTGTCGGCGGCCAGGCTGCCAAAGCTGCCGGCAGCCAGCGTCAAAGGGCCGCCCGAGGTGATGCCCAGGTCGGCGGCCTGGCCCCCGACCAGCAGACCGTCGGCCCGTTGGCCGTCGCCATCCACCAGGCGCACGGTGCCCACGCTGCCGCCGTTCTGCGCCACCAGTTGCACGGCGTGGAGGTCGTTGCCGGCGTTGGTGAGCGTCATCGACGCACCGGCACCGCCATTGGCGGCCAGGGTGGCGGTGCCGCTCACGCTCAGGGCGCCGCTTTGGGCCACGCCGCCCACGGCGGTGGCGTTCAAGCTCGCGTATTGCCCGGCCCCCAGCGTGAGCAGGCCGCCCGAACTGGCGTTGAGGGTGCCGGCGGCGCCGGCGATGGCCAAGGCCTGGTTGCTTTGCACGGTGGCCGTGGCGACGGCCCCGCCATGGCTGCCGGCCAGCAGCACGCCGCCGCCGAACTGATTGGCAGCCTGGTCCAGCGTGACCTGCAGCGCGTGGCCATCGGCCGTCACGGTGGTGGCGCCAGCCACCGTCAACGCCCCGGCCTGCGTCAGTGCGCTGCCCTGGCTGCTGGCGTCCAGGGTGCCACCCACGCTGCCGCCACCCAGGTTCAGGTCGCCGGCCGCGGCAAGGCTCAGGCTGCCGGTGTTCACCGCCCCCAGGGTCAGTGCGCCGGCATTGGCCAGCTGGGTGTTGCCACCGCCGAGGTTGACCGTCGCCTGGAACTGGTTGGCCGCCTGGTTCAGCGTGATGCTGCCGGCGCCGGCCGAGACGGTGGTGACGCCGCTCACACGCAAGCCACCGCTGGCCTGGGTGATGGCCTGGCCATGGCTGTCGGCGGTGAGCGTGCCGGACACCGTGCCCTGCCCCAGGTCCAGCACACCCTGCGCGGTGACACCGAGGTTGCCAACAGCCAGCGTGCCGAGCGTCAGCGCGTTCGCGTCCACCAGGTGCACGCTGCCACCGCTCAGGTTCACCGCGCCCTGAAAATCATTGCCCGCATTGGCGAGGGTGATGCTGCCCGTGCCGGCCGCCAGCGTGGTGTTGCCACCCACCGTCAGCGCACCGGCGGCCTGGGTGATGTCCCCGCCATGGCTGTTGGCACTGAGGTCGCCAGAGACCGTGCCCGACCCGAGGTTGAGCGCACCGGTGGCGCCGGCCGCGAGACTGCCGGTGTTGACCGGGCCCAGTGTCAGCGCGTGGGCGCTGGTGATCTGCAGGGCCGAGCCGGTCAGGTTGACGGCAGCCTGGAAATCGTTGGCCGCATCGGTGAGGACGACGGTGCCGACGCCGGCCGTGACCGTGGCGAGGCCCGTCACCGTGAGCCCACCCGACCCTTCGGTGATGGGGTTGCCCTGGCTGGTGGCATTCAGGCTGCCGGCCACGCGGCCATGGCCCAGGCTCAGCACGCCACTCGCGGTGGCCGTGAGGCCCCCGGTGGCCAAGGTGGCCAGCGTCAGCGCATTCGCATCCACGATTTGCGTGGTGCCACCGCTCAGGGCCACCGCGCCGCCAAAGTCGTTGCCGGCCTGGGTCAGGGTGATGGCACCGCTGCCGGCGTTGAACTCAGAGGTGCCCGCCACCGTCAAGGCCCCGGCCTGGGTGATGTCACCACCGTTGCTGCTGGCATTCAGCGCTGCGGTGGCGCTGCCCGCGCCCAGGTTCAACGGCCCGTTCGCCGTGGCGGTGAGGCTGGTGCCGCTCCAGGTGCCCAGGCTCAGCGCGTTGGTATCGCGGACCTGGCTGACGGCGCCAATGAGCTTGATCGGGGCCTGGAAATCATTGGCCGGGTTGGTGAGCGTGATGTTGCCGCCACCGGCGTCCAAACTGGTGACGCCCCCCACCACCAGCCCGCCCCCGCCTTGGCTGATGGGGCCACCGTGGCTGTTGGCAGCCAGCGTCCCCGCCACCGTACCCTGCCCCAGGTTGAGCGCGCCCGTGGCGCTGGCCACCAGGCTGCCTGTGGCCAGGCTGCCCAGCGTCAGCGCGTTGATGTCGGTGATCAGGGTGCTCCCGCCATTGAGGTTCACCGTGCCCTGGAAGTGGTTGGCGGCATCGTTCAGGCTGATGCTGCCGGCACCGGCGTTGAGGCTGGCTGTGCCCGTCACGTTGAGGCCGCCGGTTTGCGTGATGGGGCTGCCGCCGCTGTTCGCGTCGAGCGTGCCGTTCACGCTGCCCTGGCCCAGGTTCAGCACGCCCGCCGCAGTGACGTTCAGGCTGCCGGTGGACAGGCTGCCCAGGCTCAGCGCGTGGGCGTTGCTGATCTGCGCGCTGGCGGCGTTGTTCAGGTTCACCAGGCCCTGGAAATCGTTGGCGCCTTGGGTGAGCACGATGCTGCCGGCCCCGGCTTGCAGGGTGGTGGCACCGGTGACCGTGAGCGCCGCGCTTTGCGTGAGGTTGCCGCCATGGCTGTTGGCATCCAGCGTGCCGGCCACCACGCCTTGGCCCAGGCTCAGCGCCCCACCCGCACTGGCCAACAGGTTGCCGGTGGCGAGCGCGCCCAGCGTGAGCGCGTTGGCATCGGTGATCTGGGTGCCGGCACCGCTGAGGTCGACCACCGCATGGAAGTTGTTGGCCACGTCGGTGAGCGTGATGCTGCCCAGCCCCGCCGTGAGCGTGGCGGCGCCCGCCACATCCAGGCCCCCGGCGGCCTGGACGATGGCATGGCCGTTGCTGTTGGCGTTCAGCGTTCCACCCACGCTGCCATGGCCCAGGTTGAGCGCGCCGTGGGCCGTGGCGTCCAGGTTGCCGGTGGCCAGGGTGCCCAGGGTCAAGGCCCCGCTGCTGACGATCTGCGTGTTGGCACCGCTCAGGCTCACCGCCTGCGCCAGGGTGTTGCCGGACTGGGTGAGCGTGATGTCGCCGCTGCCCGCGTTGACCAGGGTGGGGCCGGCCACGTTGAGGGCCGCCGTCTGCGTGATGGGGCCGTTGGCGCTGAGCAGCGTGAGTTGGCCACGCGCGGTGACGGCGCCGCCCAGGCCCAGGCCAGCGCCGCCTTGCAGCGTCACGTCCTGCCCGGCGACGGGGCCGGTGGTGGACAACGCACCCACCAGGCTTTTCAGGCTGAGGTTGGCCGTGCCGGTGTCGGCAATGAAGGCCCCGGGCAGTTGCAGCGTGTCGGCCTGCAGCGCCAGCGCCTGGTCGGCCGCTGTCTGGCTCAGCGCGGTGACGCTCAGCGTGCCGCTGGCCCTGACGCTGATGGTCGCCCCGGTCAGGCTGGTGGTGCCGCCAAAGGCATTGCCGGTTTGCGACAGGTTGATGTTGCCGGCACCGGCATTGAGCACCGTGCCTCCGGAGACACTCAGGTGGTCTGCAGGCAGCGTGGTGCGTTGGCCGATGGTGCCGCCGTTGCTGGTGGCGTTCAGCGTACCCGCCACGGTGCCCTGGCCCAGGTTCAGTGCGCCGTGGGCCGTGGCGTCGAGGTTGCCGGTGGCCAGGGTGCCCAGGGTCAGGGCCCCGCTGCTGGCGATCTGCGTGCTGGCACCGCTGAGGCTCACCGCCTGCGCCAGGGTGTTGCCGGACTGGGTGAGCGTGATGTCGCCAATGCCCGCGTTGACCGAGGTGGGGCCGGCCACGTTGAGGGCCGCCGTCTGCGTGATGGGGCCGTTGGCGCTGAGCAGCGTGAGTTGGCCACGTGCGGTGACGGCGCCGCCCAGGCCCAGGCCAGCGCCGCCTTGCAGCGTCACGTCCTGCCCGGCGACGGGGCCGGTGGTGGACAACGCACCCACCAGGCTTTTCAGGCTGAGGTTGGCCGTGCCGGTGTCGGCAATGAAGGCCCCGGGCAGTTGCAGCGTGTCGGCCTGCAGCGCCAGCGCCTGGTCGGCCGCTGTCTGGCTCAGCGCGGTGACGCTCAGCGTGCCGCTGGCCCTGACGCTGATGGTCGCCCCGGTCAGGCTGGTGGTGCCGCCAAAGGCATTGCCGGTTTGCGACAGGTTGATGTCGCCGGCACCGGCATTGAACACCGTGCCTCCGGAGACACTCAGGTGGTCTGCAGGCAGCGTGGTGCGTTGGCCGATGGTGCCGCCGTTGCTGGTGGCGTTCAGCGTGCCCGCCACCATGCCCTGGCCCAGGTTCAGAGCACCCCCCGAAGTGAGCACGAGGTTGCCCGTGCTGAGCGTGCCCAATGTGAGCGCATTGGCGTCCCTGACCTGGCTGCTGGCGCCGGTGAGCGAGAGCGTGCCCTGGAAGTCATTGCCGGCCTGCGCCAGCGTGATGTTGCCGGCACCGGCGTCGAGCGTGGTGACCCCCAGGACACTGAGGTGGTCGGCGGGCAGCGTGCTGCTTTGCGTGAGGCTGCCGCCCTGGCTGTTGGCGTTCAGGGTGCCGGTGACCGTGCCTCGGCCCAGGTTGAGCGTGCCGCCCGAAATGAGCGTGAGGTCACCCGAATTGACCGTGGCCAGCGTGAGCGCATTGGTGTCGGTGACCTGGCTGGTGGCACCCGTGAGGCTGATCGCGCCCTGGAAGTCGTTGGCAGCCTGGGTCAGCGTGATGCTGCCGGCGCCGGCATCGAGCACCGTGGCGCCCGCGACGCTGAGGTGCTGGGCTGGCGCCGTCGAGGTCTGGCCGATGCTGCCGCCCAGGCTGTTGACCGTGAGGCTGCCGGCGGTGACGGTGCTGAACTGGATGTCGCCCTTGGCGGTGGCGGCCAGCGCGCCGCCACCGGTGTCGATCACCGAACCCGGGTCTTGCCTGATCGTGCTGGCGTTGGTGCCGGGCGTGTTGCTCGCCCCGACATCTGTGCCGGCCTTCAGGTTGACGGTGAGGTTGGCGCCGCTCGCCAAAATGTTGCCGGTGCTGGTGAAGGCGATGCTGTGTTGCGCCACCAGGTTCAGCGTGGCGTTGCTGGCCACGGGTGCCACCGTGCCGCTGACCGTGATGTCACCGAGGCCGCTGGGGCCACCACCCGCCGCGCTCTGGGTGGTTACGGTGACCGTGGCGCCGCTGCTGAGGGCGTTGTTGAGGGTGGTCGTTGACAGCGTGGCGACGTTGCCGGTGCTGTCGAACGGGTTGGTGGGCGAGATGTTGTTGTCGAGCGTGGCGTCGCCGTCGACGATGGTGATGTCGTTCGGATCCAGCAACCAGCTGCCCGCCCGCCCCTGCGGCGCGCTCACGTCCACACCGCCCGTGGGCATGTTCAGGGCCCGCTTGCCCGAGGTTTCCACCGCACCGCCCTGGCCGCCCAGGGCACCGCCGCGGGCGGAGATGTGGCCATAGACGTCGGTGCGCTGGTCAGACCACACGGCCACCTGGCCCCCGTTGCCCAGGGTGAGGGCGTCGGCGCGCACGATGGCGTCGGCGCCGAGGTAGGTGCGCTCGGCGTTGTGTTCGGCACCTGCACCATGGAAGTTTCCGCCCACCAGGGCCGTGCCGCCGCCGGCGGCGCCCGAGGCGTCGAGCAGCGCATGGTCGAACAGGCCCACCTTCTGGCCCAGCACGGCGATGCTGCCGCCCTGTTCGCCAGTGTTCTGGCCACGGGCATCCAACGTGCCACTGATTCGGGTGATCCCAGCTGAGCCGCCATCGATGACGATGCGGCCCTCGCGCTGGCCCAGCGAACGCGCCTGCACCACGCCGTCCATGTTGAGCACGGTGTCGGCAAAGCCAGCGCGGGCCTGGGCGCGCAGCTCGGCACTGCCGCCGTCGGCCTGGACCGTGCCGGTGAAACTCAAGCGTGTGTCGAGCTGGTCGGTGCGCACGTTGAACAGCACGAGCCCATCACCTTCCACATCCACCAGCGCGCCACCAGCCGCTGCCAGGCCCACGCGGCGGGCGTCGATGCGGCCGCCCACCGAGAGCTGCGGCGCCACGAGTGCCACCGTGCCGCCCGGGGCCGAGATGCGGCCGTCGGCCTGCAGCGCGCCAGGCGCCCGTTCGCCTGCGGAGAGCGCGTACTGGCCGGCCATGAATTGCGTGTCGCTCAGCCCCAGCGTCGAGGCCATGAAGCCGCCCGCGTCGATCTGCGAGCCCTTGCCGAACACCACGCCGCGTGGGTTGAGCAGAAACACCTGGCCGTTGGCCTGCAACCGGCCTTCGATCAACGAGGGGTCCACACCGGTCACCCGGTTGAGCAGCACGGCGTTCGCACCCGGCTGCTGCACGCGCACCACCTCGCCCTGGTCGATGGAGAAGCCTTGCCAGTTGATGATGGCCTTGTCGGTGGACTGGTGAATGTCCATCTGTCCCGGGGTCTTGGTCTGGATGCCGGCCTGGCCCTGCACCACCTGTCCGCCTTGCGGCAGGGCTCGCGTGGCACCGTGCAGGCCCAGCAGGCAGATGGCCAGTCCAATGGGGCTCAGGCGCCAGGCTTGACGGCCGGCGCCCGGCGCGCCGCGGTGGACAGTGGAGGGGATGTTCATGCCTGCAACCTTTGGTGATGGGGCGCCACTCAAAAGCGCCAGGAGCCCTGGGCGTAGACGCGCACCGAGCGCTCCTGGGTGTCGCTCTTGCCCTGGCCTTGCGTGGGCTTGGCCAGGCTGACGCGCAGTGCGTACTCGCCCGGCCGGGCCCAGACCAGCGACAGCCCTGCGCCGGCCAGCGTGCTGTGGTTGACGTAGTCGGGTGCGCGCACCACCTGGCTGGGGTCATGCCTGAGCTGCACGTAGGCGCTGTCGTAGAACATCGCCACCACGACCTCACGCGACCACTTGCCCAGCCAGCTGGCCGGCGGCAGCCAGCGCAGCTCGGCCGACAGCACGGCCCCGCTGTCGCCGGTTCCTTCGCCAGGCGCGAAGGCGCGCACGCCATCGGTGCCGCCGGCACGGAACTGCTCGGTCGTATCCAGGTTGTTCATCGCCCATTGGCCGCGCAGGTTCAGGTAGAGCAGCAGGTGGCTGTCGATGAGGTTTTGCAGCCGTGAGTAGGCGAGGTTGACCTTGCTGTAGCTCAACGCATCGTCCAGGCCGGAAGGAACGCCGCTGGCAAAGCTCAAACGGCCCGCCGCCACATTCAGATCGAAGGTGTTGACGCCTCCTGTCCACAGGCTGTCGCGAAAGTCGCCGTTCAGCCCCAGGGTGAGGTCATCCACGCGCTTGCGGTTGGAAATGGAGGCCACGTTGTCGACATAGGCCTTGTCGTTCACGGCGCCCAGCGCGAACAGGTTGAGGTTGCGCGAGCGCACCCACGGATACAGGCCAAAGGCATTGACCGTGAGGCCCGAGCCATCCAGCCCCAGCGGGAAGGCCTTGCGGTCCAGCCGGTACTGCAGCGCAGAGACAGACAACCCCGACTTGAAACCGTCGCCGCCCAACGGCGTGGTGTAGCCCAGCAGCGCGAAGCCCAGCCCTCCGGTGGTCGAACCCAGCACCGATGCCGACAGGCCGTCGCCACGGCCGAAAGGGCTGCTGAAGGAAAGTTGAACGCCCAGGCGCTCGACGCCAATGAAACGCGAGCCGTTGGCATCGGCGTCCACGCCGCCACTCCAGCGGGCATCGGCCTTGGGCGTGAACACCAGGGTGGCGGTGCCCGGCTGGCTGCCGGCCCTGACTTCGGCCCGCACGCTGATGCCGCGCAGGTCGTTCACCAGGAACACCGCGCGCTCCACGTCCTGCACGGTCAGGATGGCGCCAGGGTGCAAGCGATCGAGGTAGGCCTGTACCTGTTCGCGCTGCACCGGCAGGTCGTCGCGCCAATTGAGCACCACGTGGTCCAGGCGGCCTTCCAGCACGGCAATGCGCACCTGCTGGCCATCCATGGTCTGCTCGGGAATGTAGGCGTAGCCCAGGTAGTAGCCCAGGTCGCGCTGCAGGAAGCGGGTGACCTCGTTGGCCGCGTTCACCAGGTCTTCAAAGCTGCGCCCTGGCCCCACAAAGGGCGCGGTGAGACGGCCCAGGGCCGCGCGCAGTTCGGGCGGTGCATCGGGCGACACGGTGTATGCGACCACGTCCACATGCAACTCGTCGGAAGGCTTGCCCAGCTCGCGCGGCACCGGGGGCAACGGCAAGACATCGGCCGCACGCGCGGGCGGTGCCGCCGGCACCAATTGAGACGGGGTGGGCACCACCGCAGGCGTTTGCGCCTGCGCCAGGCTGTTCAAGAGCAGGCCCATCGCGCAGCAGGCAGCGACCCTCATGGCCTCTCCTCAGCGTTGGAAGAACAGTTGGGATGGGGTTCTCGCCTTCACACCGCCCGAAGTGGATGACTGCGCGAGCGGTGGGATTCAGAACTCACGACGGAACGGCATCACACCCGCGGTCTGCATGCGAGACCGTTTCGGCGATTGAACGTTGTCGGGTGAGTGACAGCGCTGTGTGATTGGTTCCACCCGGCTGTTACCGAACCTCTGACAGGCATATCGACGCGCCAGAAGCGACACGGCAGATCGCGGCACAGAATGGCGACACCGTGGTCCTGCAGGCGCTGGCGCTTGGCGTAGACATCGCCCACCGGTGCAGACCTCAGGATCGTGGTTCCTGGTCAATTCCGCCTGGGCGGCTTCGTCGCCAGGCGTCGCCGGGAACACCAGGGTGAATTTGCCTGCGGGCAAGTCGCCTCGCGGATTCATTCAGAACCTGCAAGGACGCGTGCATCGAACTTGAGCGCCAGTTTGCCCCGCCTGAAGGCTGCGGCAACGCAACGGCACCGAAGTGGGCAGGTGGCGAGCGTCCTGTGAGGGGATGCCATCGCCGCGATGCATGAGAAATTTGGTAGGCCGCCCGTGAGTCGAACACGGCACCAACAGATTATGAGTCTGCTGCTCTAACCAACATGAGCTAGCGGCCCGAAGGAGCGGGATTGTAGGAGCTTGCGCTCAGGCCGGCGCTGGGCCGCTCCCAAGCGGCCTGAGCACCCTCCAGGAGGGTGGCCACAGCACTCTGTTGCCGGATGCCCCATCACCGTTGGGAGAGCGCGTTGCCCACCAGCTTGGCGGTGATGTCGACGATCTGGATCATGCGGTCATAGGCCATGCGGGTGGGCCCGATGACGCCCAGCGTGCCGACCACGCGGCCGTCCACCTCGTATGGCGACGACACCACCGAGAGTTCTTCAAATGGCACCACGCGGCTCTCGCCGCCGATGAAGATGCGCACGCCCTCGGCGCGGCTGGAGGTGTCGAGCAGCCGCATCAGTTGGGTCTTCTGCTCGAACACGTCGAACAGCTTGCGCAGGCTGCCCATGTCGTTGCCAAAGTCTTGCACGCCCAGCAGGTTGCGCTCGCCACTGATGATGACCTGGTCCTGGTCGGCGGCGATGGCCTCGGTGCTCACCTGCACGGCGGCCTGCATCAGTGCCGCGATCTCGCCGCGCAGCGCGTCGATCTCCAGTTTCAGGCGCTCGCGCACTTCTTCAATCGCCAGGCCGGCGTAATGGGTGTTGAGGTAGTTGGTGGCTTCCACCAGCTCGCTCTGGCTGTGGTCGCGGGCGGTGAAGATCACGCGGTTCTGCACGTCGCCATCGGGCGCCACCATGATGACCAGCACGCGCTTCTCGCCCAGGCGGAGAAATTCGATGTGGCGGAACACGCTGGCCTTCTTGGGCGCGGTGACCACGCCCACGAAACTGGAGAGGCTGGACAGCAGATGCGCCGCCTGGGCGATGACACGCTGGGGCTGGTCGGGGTGCAGTTGCTCGCCGGCGGCGGCCACGTCGGCCGGCACCTGGCCCAGGTGGGCAGGCTGCACGGTGAGCATGGTGTCCACAAACAGCCGATAGCCCTTGGGCGTGGGCACCCGGCCGGCGGAAGTGTGGGGGCTGACGATCAGGCCCATGTCCTCCAGGTCGGCCATCACGTTGCGAATGGTGGCGGGCGAGAGCTCCAGGCCCGAGGCCTTGGACAGCGTGCGCGAGCCCACCGGTTGCCCATCTTCGATGTAGCGTTCAACCAGGGTTTTCAGCAGGGATTTGGCGCGCTCGTCGAGCATGCTTTTCATTGTACGGACATGACCGATCCGTGACCGTTCGTCACAGAGGCCTGTGGTGTAATTCCGCGCACGATGTCCACACGCTTCCGCCACGCCGCGCTGATAGGCAAGTACCAGTCGCACGGCATCCGCCCCATGCTGGAAAGCATTGCCAACTTCCTGGCCCGGCAGGGGCTGGAGGTGTCGGTGGACCGGGACACCGCGCTGGCCACCGACTGGAACGAGTTCGGTGCCCTCACCCCCGCCGAGATCGGCCAGCACTGCGACATGGCGGTGGTGGTGGGTGGCGACGGCACCATGCTGGGCATCGCCCGCGAGCTCTCGCGCTACAACCTGCCGCTGGTGGGCATCAACCAAGGCCGCCTGGGCTTCATCACCGACGTGCGCGCCACCGACTGGGAGGACGCCCTGGCCCCCATCGTGCAAGGCGACTACGAAGAGGAACGCCGCTCGATGATCGAGGGCGGTATCTGGCGCGACGAGACCTGCATCTACCAGGGCCAGGCCCTGAACGACGTGGTGGTGGGCCGCGGCATCACGCCCAGCATGGTCGAGTTGCGTGTGGACGTGGGCGGCGAGTTCGTGGCCAACATGCGCGCCGACGGCCTCATCCTGGCCTCGCCCACCGGCTCCACGGCCTACTCGCTGTCGGCCGGCGGCCCGTTGCTGCACCCATCCATCGGCGGCTGGGTGCTGGTGCCCATTGCCTCGCACACGCTGTCAAACCGGCCCATCGTGCTGCCCGACTCGCAGGAGGTGGTGATCACCATCGTGGGCGGCGGTGACATCAGCGCCAACTTCGACATGCACGGCCTGGCCAGCCTGATGATCGGCGACCAGATCCGCCTGCACCGCTCGGCCCAGGCCGTGCGCTTCCTGCACCCTCGCGGCTGGAGCTACTACGCCACGCTGCGGCGCAAGCTGCGCTGGTATGAGGGCGTGGTGTAAGCGCCGCATCCTCATGCTCAAGCACCTCACCCTCAAAGACTTCGTCATCGTCACGTCACTCGACGTGGCCTTCGACGGTGGCTTCTCCGTGCTCACCGGCGAAACCGGCGCCGGCAAGTCCATCCTGATCGACGCGCTGCAACTGGCCCTGGGCGCCCGTGCCGAAAGCCATGTGGTGCGCGAAGGCGCAGTGCGCGCCGACATCACGGCCAGTTTCGACATGCCCGCCACGCTGACCGCCTGGCTGGACGAGGCCGGCTTCGAGAGCGGCGATGAGCTGCTGCTGCGCCGCGTGGTGGACGCGCAGGGCAAGAGCCGCGGCTTCATCAACGGCAGCCCGGCCACCGCCACGCAGTTGCGCGAGGCGGCCGATCACCTCATCGACATCCACGGCCAGCACGCCTGGCAAGGCCTCACCCGGCCCGCCGCCGTGCGCGCGCTGCTGGACGAACAGGCCGGCGTCAACACCACTGCCGTGGCCCAGGCCTACGCCGCCTGGAAGGACGCAACCGCCTTGCTGGCCAGCGCCCGCACCCAGCAAGGCGCGCTGGACAGCGAGCGCGAGCGCCTGCAGTGGCAGATCGCCGAGCTGGAGCGCCTGGCGCCCGGCACCGACGAATGGCCCACGCTGAACGCCGAGCACCAGCGCCTGGCCCACGGCCAATCGCTGATGGACGCCGCCGCCCAGGCCGCCGAGTGGATCGCCGAGGGCGAGGCCAGTGCCGAGCGCCTGACCAGCAAAGCCCTCGCCACGCTGAACGACGTGAGCAGCTTTGACCCTCGTCTGGCCCCAGTGCTCGAAGCCCTGCAAGGCGCCCAGGCCCAACTGGACGACGCCGCCCACACGCTGGGCGCCTACCTCTCGCGCACCGAGCTCGACCCAGCCCGATTGGCCGAGCTGGACGCCCGCATGTCGGCCTGGATGGGCCTGGCCCGGCGCTTCCGCCGCCCGCCCGAGGAGCTGCCCGCCTTGCTGCAGGAATGGCGTGCGGCGCTGAAGGCCGTGGAAGTCGCCACCGACCTGGCCGGCCTGGAAGCCAAGCTGGCCCAGGCCGAGCAGCGTTGGAAGGACGAGGCCAGCAAGCGCACCACCGCGCGCAAGAAGGCGGCCAAGCCGCTGGGCCAGCGTGTCACCGACGCCATGCAGCAATTGGGCATGGCCGGTGGCCGCTTCGAAGTGGCCCTGCTGGCGCAAGACGCCCCGCAGGCCTACGGACAAGAGAGCGTGGAGTTTCTGGTGGCCGGCCACGCCGGCAGCGCGCCACGCCCACTGGCCAAGGTGGCCTCGGGCGGCGAGCTTTCACGCCTGGCCCTGGCCATCGCCGTCACCACCGCGCAGGCGCGCGCCAGCGGCCCGGCCACGCTGATCTTCGACGAAATCGACTCCGGCGTGGGCGGCACCGTGGCCGACGCGGTGGGCCGATTGATGAAGCAACTGGGCCGCAGCGCCCAGGTGCTGGCCGTCACCCATTTGCCCCAGGTGGCCGCCTGCGCCGACCAGCACTACCTGGTGGCCAAGGCCACGCAGGGCGGCCAAACCCACAGCCAGATCACGCCCGTGCAGGGCGAGGCCCGCGTCGCCGAGGTGGCCCGCATGCTGGGCGGCGAGCGCGCCAGCGGCACCAGCCTGGCCCATGCGCAAGAGCTGATCCAGCACGCCGAGAAACAACTGGCCGGCAGCGCCCCGGGACGCCAACCATGAGCAGTACACCAGAGCCCCCCGAGGTCGACCCCTACAGCGCCACCGCCCAGCGCGAGGTGGTGCTGGTGACCGGCATCTCCGGTTCCGGCAAATCGGTGGCCCTGCACGCGCTGGAAGACGCCGGCTTTTTCTGCGTCGACAACCTGCCACCCGAACTGCTGCGCGATTTCATCCGCGTGGAGAGTGAGCACGGCGTGCGCCGCATGGCCATCGCGGTGGATGTGCGCACCGCCGGCTCGCTGCCCTTCTTGCTGCCCGTGCTCGACCAGCTGCGCGCCGAGGGCGTGCGTGTGCGAAGCGTCTTCCTGGATGCGACGACAGAAGCCCTGGTGCGGCGCTTTTCCGAAACCCGCCGCCCGCACCCTCTGAGCAAGCCCGACCATGGGGCCGACATGCACCGCGCGCTGTTTGACGCGATCGAACTGGAGCGCCACCTGCTGGCCGACCTGCGCGACCGCTCCACCGTGCTCGACACCAGCCTGCTGCGCCCGGCCCAGTTGCGGCTGTGGGTGCGCGACCTGGTGGGTGCCACCAACAGCCGGCTCACGCTGGTGTTCGAGTCCTTCGCGTTCAAGCACGGCGTGCCACTCGACGCCGATCTGGTGTTCGACGTGCGCGTGCTGCCCAACCCGTTCTACATCCGCGAACTGCGCCCGCAAACCGGCCGCGACGAGCCGGTGGCCGAGTACCTGCGCGCCCAGCCCGAAGTGGGCGAGATGCTGGACCACATCGACGGCTTTGTGCGCCGCTGGCTGCCGGCCTTTGAGAACGACCAGCGCAGCTACCTCACCGTGGCCATTGGCTGCACCGGCGGCCAGCACCGCTCGGTGTACTTCGTCGAGCAACTGGGTCGCCGCTTCGACGGTGTGGTGGCCACGCTGCGGCGCCACCGCGAACTGGACCAAAGCGTGTGAGCCACGCACGGCCGTTCCGAAGTGGCTCACGCCCCCTCAGGGGAACGACGCGCAGCGTCTGGGGGGCGGCATGACCCGCTTGCACGAAGCGCTGCCGCTGTTCCCGTTGCGCTCGGTGCTGTTCCCGGGCGGCTTGCTCTCGCTGCGCATCTTTGAGACGCGCTACCTGGACATGGTCACCGACTGCCTGCGCGAGGAACGCGCCTTCGGCGTGGTCTGCCTCACGCAAGGCCAGGAGGTGAAGCAGGCCAGCGACGCCAGCACGTTGCGCTTCGAGCCCATCGGCACCTTGGCGCAGGTGGTGGACGTGGACGCCGACACGCCCGGCCTGCTGCACATCCGCTGCAGCGGCGGCGCGCGCTTCGAGTGCCGTGCCACCCACCTGGCCAATGACGGCCTGTGGTGGGCCGACGCGGCCGAATTCATGGCAGACGATGCGGCGCTGCCGCCCGACCCCGAAGGCCAGCCTGCGGCCGACGCGCTGGGCCGCGCGCTCGCCGTGCTGGACGTGCAACAGCCCGGCCTGATGCCGCATGAACGCCAACTGGACAACGCCGGCTGGGTGGCCAACCGCTGGTGCGAGCTGCTGCCCATCCCCTTGGCCGCTCGCCAGCAACTGATGGCCATGGCCGACCCGCTGCAGCGCCTGCACCTCGTGTGCGAATACCTGCGCGAAAAGCAGCTCATCTGAGCGCCGGCGGGTCGCCCTACTGCCAAGCGCATGTCGCCGAGGCAAAGCGCGGCTTGTGGCGCATGGCTGTCATGCCCGCAACCCCAGTCTTGCTCCTGAAAGCCACGGGCTGCACACGCTGCGAGATCAACTGGCCAGCAACTTGCTCACCGGCGCTGGCAGGCCGTGGCGCGTCAACTCGGCCTGCGCCACCCAGCGGCCGGTGGGCCACAACTGCTGCAATGGGGCATCTCGCCGCGCTTGCGCGGGCAGCACATGGACGACGGGGCACACGTGCAGATCCATGTGGGTCAACACGTGCTTGAAACCGGGCAGCACCGTGCTCTGGCCGGGCCAGCCGCTGAACCGGCTGCGCAGCGCGTCCACCGATTCGAACTCCGGCAGCGACCACAAGCCTGCCCAGACCCCCGTGGCCGGGCGCTGTACCAGCCAGTGCGCATCGCCCTGGCGCAACCACAGCAACACCACGTCGCGCCGGCTGCGCTTGAGCTTGCGGGTCTTCACAGGGTAGGCCTCGGGCCGGCCCTGCCGATGCGCGGTGCACAGCGTGGCCAGCGCGCAGCCACCGCAGGCCGGCTTGCGCACGCTGCAGGTGCTGGCGCCCAAATCCATCAGGCCCTGGGTGTAGGCGGGCATGTCTTGGCGGGTGGTCGGCAAGGCCTGTTCGGCCAGGGCCCACAACGCCTTCTCGTTCGCAGCCACCGCCAGGTCGTCGCCAAAGCCGAGCACCCGCGTGAGCACGCGCTTGACATTGCCGTCCAGAATGGCCGCCCTCTCGCCAAAGCAGAAGGCAGCGATGGCCGCGGCGGTGGACCGGCCTATGCCTGGCAGGGTCTGGAGCAGTGCGGCGCTGCGGGGGAACTGCCCGCCGTGCTCCGCTACTACCACCTGGGCACAGCGGTGCAGGTTGCGCGCCCGGCTGTAGTAGCCCAGGCCGGCCCATTGCGCCAGCACCGCGTCCAGCTCGGCGGCGGCCAGCGCGCCCACGTCGGGGAAGTGCTGCAAGAAACGCCCGAAGTAGCCCAGCACCGTGGACACCTGGGTCTGCTGCAGCATGATCTCCGAGAGCCACACGCGGTAGGGATCGCGGGTGCCTTGCCAGGGCAGCGTGTGGCGCCCGTGGCAGCGCTGCCAGGCGATGAGCGCGGGGGCCAGGGCCGCCAAGGGAGTGGCCGGGGCCGTACTCACCTGAGGTTCGAGACCTGCATCAGGCCGTCGCTGCGGATCAGCGGAATGTCGGGTTGCTCGACCGCCGGCACCTCCGACGGCCCGTGCTCGGCACGCTCACGCACGGAAGCCCCCAACTGGAAGGCACGGTCAATCTGCTCCAGCAGCTTGGCGTCCTGGGCTTCCACCTCGGTCAAGCGGCGCTCCAGGTCGTCGGTGGCTTCGAGGATGCGTTCCAGCGAATCGCTGCGGCGCTTGAAGCTCTTGCGGCGCTCGCGGTACTGCCCGTCGATCTGGGCCGTGGCGCCCTGGTTCCAGGATTCAATCTCGCCGCTGGCGGTTTCAAACACCGTGCGCAACTTGGAGACCAGCATGCGCTCCAACTGGTCGTTGATGCCACGCTCGTTGCGGCGGCTCACCACCGTGCGCGCCACGCTGAAGTAGCGGCTGTAGCCCCGCTCGATCAGTTGCAGTTCCTCGCGGAAGCCCGCCAGGTCGGGCGAGGGCGACAGGCCCAGCGAGAAGCCGAATTCGCTGTTGAGTTGCTGGAAAGAGGCCTGCAGCATCTGGCCGGTTTCGGTGCACTGGTGCGCGGCCTGGTCCATGTGGCCGATCAGGTCCTGGCAGAGCTTGCCAAAGGCCGCACGGGCGCGCAGGTTGAACCAACTGGCACCCAGGGTGGTTTGGAGCTCGTGCACACCGGCGCGGATGTGGTCGGCCGACAGGGTCTTGAGCACGTCGCGGATCATGCGGGCGTGCACCGCCCGCAGGGCCGCCAGGCGCGCGGTGCAGCGCTCGAACTCGGCCGTGTCGGCGTGCACCCGGTCCAGCATCTGTGAAACGCGGGCCCGGCTCTTGCCGCGCAGGCTGCGCAACTCCAGCATCTGCTCGGCGTTGGTGCGGCGCTGGTCGCGCAGCCGGCGGGTGGCATGTTCCAGCAGCGACTGCACGCCGCCGATCACGGCACGCGCCAACACGCGCTGGCGCTGCGGCAGCAGGTCGGTGTTGAGGGCTGCCTCCAGCGCCGGCAGGCGGCTGGAGGCAAGCTTTTCGGCATCGCCCTCCATGCGGCCCATCAGGGCCAAGCGTGCCGAGACCGGGAACACACGCTCGCGCTCAATGTGCAACGTTGAGGCGGTTTCAGTGCATTGGCGCTCGATGGCGGCGTTGCGCTCGTCCTCGGTGGCCAGCGGGTCGGCCAGCGTATCGACCTTGTTCAGCACCACGTAGCAGGCCAGGCCCTGGCCGCCCAGGTGGTGTGTCCAGATGTCGAGGTCGGAGCGGGTCACGCCGGTGTCGGCCCCCAGCACAAACAGCGCGGCATGGGCATTGGGCAACAGACCCAGCGTCAGCTCAGGTTCGGCGCCAATGGCGTTCAGGCCCGGGGTGTCGACCACCACCAAGCCGCGGCGCAGCAATGGATGTGGATAGTTGATGATGGCGTGGCGCCAGGCCGGGATCTCGACTTGGCCAGCGGCGTTGACGGGCGGGTTCTCAGCCCCGGGCTCGTCCGACCACAGGCCCAGCGTGCGCGCGGCCTCCACGGTGACCACCTCGGTGTTCGTCACCTCCTGCAAGGCCTTGGCCAGCGCGGCGGTGTCGCGCGGGTCGAGTTGCAGCCGCGTCCAGCGCTCACGCTGGTGGCGCCAGTCGGCCAGCGAGGTGGCGGTGCTGCGCGTGGCGATGGGCAGCAGGTCGAGCGTGGGCAACTCGTTGTCGTCCCAAGAGAGCTCCACCGGGCACATGGTGGTGCGCCCCGGCGTGGCGGGCAGGATGCGGCGGCCGGCGTCGGAAAAGAAGATGGCGTTGATCAGTTCGCTCTTGCCGCGCGAGAACTCGGCGATGAAGGCCACCACCAGCTTGTCGGTGGACAGCCGTTGGCGCAAGGTTTGCGCGCCGGTGAGGGCCTCGGGCGACAGCAGATCACCCTCGGACAGGTAGCTGGTGAGGGCCGCCAGATCGCTTTCCAGCGCCAGGCGCCAATCGGCCAGGGCGTCCAGCCCCGGCACCAGCGAGGGCTGCAGGTCGAGTTGGCGCAGGGAGGAGGCGGTGTCGTTCGGCATCACAGTGGGATTGGATCGTAGCCTGAAAGCGGCCGGTGGCGGCACGGCCGGGCCGGCACGAGCCACGACAAATGTGCCAAGACGTCAAGGGCTCACATCAGCGGTGCTGGCAATGGGAGCAAAAGTAGGTGGCCCGCTGGCCTTGCACGATGCGGCGCACCGGCGCCTGGCAGCGCGGGCAGGGCTGGCCTTCACGCCCATAGACGCGCGCCGCACCCTGGTACTGGCCCACGCTGCCATGGGCGTCGCGAAAGTCGCGCAACGTGGAGCCCCCGGCGGCTATGGCCTCGCCCAACACGGCGCGCACCGCCGCCAGCAGACGCGCCGAGCGCTGCGGGCCGATGCGGTGGCAGGGGGTGCGGGGGTCGATACCGGCCTCGAACAGCGCATCGCTGGCGTAGATGTTGCCGGCACCCACCACCAGGTCACCCGCCAGCAGGGCCTGCTTGATGGGCATGCGCCGGACCTGCAGGCCGGCATGGAAATCCGCTGCGGTGTAGCCCAGGTCAAAGGGCTCGCGGCCCAGGCGGGCCAGCAGCCTCGCGGCCGGGTCGGCCTGCAGCGAGAGCGACCACACCACAGCGCCAAAGCGACGCGGGTCGGTCAGGCGCAGCGTGCCGCGATCGGTCACCAAGTCGGCATGGTCGTGCTTGCCGGGGGGGCCCGGCTGCAGGGAGAGGTTCAGGGATCCCGACATGCCCAGGTGCCACAGCAGGCCACCGCAGGGCTGGCCGGTGGGCGAGTCGGCCAGCGCGAACCACAGGTATTTGCCACGCCGCGTCACCCCATCCACGCGCTGCCCGATCAGCGAGGCCGGGTCTTGCCCCAAGGGCCAGCGCAAGGGCTTGCCCATGTGCAGTGCCAGCACCTGCGCACCGGCGATGCCGCTCACGCTGCGGCGCGTCACTTCCACCTCGGGCAATTCGGGCATGGTCAGGGCCGCCCGGCCGTCCGAAGGTACTGACGCCTCCCACGGGGGGTGAGCCAGCACCGAGTGGGTGCCTGCGCACCCGCGAGTGGCTGCCGAACGCCCAACGTCCTGCAGGCCGCTGGGCAGCAAACACCGTGAGCTTGGGGTCGACTCATCCTGGGATTATCTGGCAGCCCCTGGGAACCAACGGGCCACCACTAGAATCTGCCGCTCCAGGAGTGACGATGACGCAAACAACCGCCTGCCCGGCCCCCACCCCCTTGGTGGCGCTGCCTCGCCCCTGGCAACTTGGCCTCGTGGCTGCCGCTCTGTGCGCCGGCCTGGCACAGGCCCAGCCTGCACCACCTGATGTGGCGGCCAGCGCGCCGGTACAGAACTCGGCCCTGGACGGCCCCATGTTCTACCAGTTGCTGCGCGGCGAAATGGAGGCTCAAGCCGGCCGCGACCTCAACGCCTTCGATGTGATGCTGGACGCCGCGCGTCGCATGCGCGACCCCGGCCTGTACCAGCGCGCGGTGGAACTGGCCGTGCGTGGCCGCTCGGGCGACCGCGCACTGGCCGCCGCCAAGGCTTGGCGCGAGGCCGCCCCCAGCTCAGTGGACGCCACGCGCACCACACTGCAACTGCTGGTGGCACTGGACCGCACCGCAGAGATCGCCGAGCCGTTGCGCGCCCTGATCCAACAGGTGGGTGCAGAAGGGCGCAACGCCGCCATCGCTGGCATCCCCCAGTTCCTGCACAACGCCAAGGACGGCACCCGTACCTATGCGGCGGTGGAACAAGCCCTGGCGCCCTCCTTGGGCAACGACGCCACCCGAACCGCCGCACGCACCACGCTGGGCCGCATGGCCTTGGCCGCCGACCTGCCCGAGCAGGCCCTGAGCCACGCCCGCCGCGCCTTGGCAGACGAGCCCGGCGCCATGCCGCCGGTGCTGCTGGCCCTGGAGCTGATGCCCACCGCGCCGGCCGCCGAGGTGCTGGTGCAGGCCAGCCTGGCCCGCCGCGACGCCCCCGCTGGCCTGCGCCTGGCCTATGCCCGCGCGCTGGAACAACGCCAGCGCATGGTGGACGCCGTGGCCCAGCTGCGCCTGGCCGTGCAGCAGCAACCTGACCTCACCCAGGCTTGGATGAGCCTTGGCGCCACGCTGCTCGACTTGCGCGAGACCGCCGCCGCGAGCGAAGCACTGGAAAAAGCCTTGGTCCAGGTGCAGGCCACCCCGACCCAGGCGCCGGCCGCCGATGCCGAGCCCGACGAGGGCGACGTGCCCGCTCGCCAGCGCCTGCAGGAAGTGCTGTGGCAGTTGCTGGCCCAGGCCGCCGAACAGCGTGGTGACGACAAAGCCGTGCTGGCCTGGCTGGACCACATCGCCCCAACCCGCGCCGACACCCAGGTGCTCGTGCGCCGCGCCAGCGTGCTGGCACGCCAGGGCCAGCTGGAGCAGGCCCGCCGCCTGGTGCGCGAGGGCGAGGCCCTCGACAAGCCCGACGAGCGCACCCGCCTGCTGGCCGAGGCCCAGTTGCTGCGCAGCGCCAAACGCTGGCAGGAGGCCTACGACCTGCTGCTCACCGGCCTGCGCAGCCAGCCCGAAGACACCACCGTGATGTACGAACTGGCCATGGTGGCCGAGCGCCTTCAACGTGCCGACGACATGGAAGCCTTGCTGCGCCGCGCGGTGGCACTCAAGCCCGAAGACCCGCAAGCCCTGAATGCGCTGGGCTACACGTTGGCCGACCGCAACGAGCGGCTGGACGAGGCCCAGACCCTGGTGCGCAAGGCTGTGCGCCTGGCTCCCAACGACCCCTTCATTGCCGACAGCCTGGGTTGGGTCGAGTTCCGCCTGGGCCGCATGGACGAAGCCCTGCGCGTGCTGCGCCAGGCCTATGGCAACCGCCCCCACGTCGAGGTGGCCGCCCACCTGGGCGAGGTGCTGTGGGTCAGCGGCCAGCGCGAAGAGGCGCTGCGCGTGTGGCGCGACGGCGCCAGCCGCGAGCGCGACAACGACGTGCTGCAAGAGACGCTGAGCCGGCTGAAGGTCGGCCTTTGAGCCCCGCCCGGCCATCCGTAGGGACGAGCTCACTCCCGGAGGGGCAGACCCGCAGTACCCAGGGTGCCCCCGTGAAACAGCATGCCCACGTGCGGCGTGCGCTGGCCGCCGGCCTGGGCGCAGCCCTGGCCGGGCTGCTAGGCGCTTGTGTCAGCCCAGCCCCCAAACCCGAGGGCATGCCCGCGCTGCCCCCCCCCACCACCGGCCGCTTGCTGGTGAAGGTGGATGCCAGCCCTGCCGCACCCGCCCAATCGGTCAACGCCGCGTTCGAGCTCTCGGGGGACGAACACCACGGCCAGTTGGTGCTGATCAGCCCGCTGGGCACGCGCGTGGCGGACGCCCGCTGGGCGCACAGCGGCGTGAGCCTCAGCACGCCCGACGGCGTGCGCCAGTACCCCGATCTGGCCAGCCTGGCCCGCGACACCCTGGGCGAGGACGTGCCCATCGCTGCCCTCACCCACTGGCTGGCCGGCCGCCCCTGGCCTGCGGCCCTGTCCACCCCCACCCCCACCGGCTTTGCCCAACTGGGCTGGGCCATCGACCTCTCGCGCTGGGCCGAGCAGGCCCAGGTGGAAGCGCGCCGCGAGCAGCCCCCGGTGGTGCTGGTGCGCGCCCGCATCGACCGCTGACCCTTCGCACCCTCTCGCACCATGAGCCTGCAAGCGCTGTACGACCTGCCCGCCCCGGCCAAGCTCAACCTGTTCCTGCACGTCATCGGCCGCCGGCCCGATGGCTACCACCTGCTGCAGTCGGCCTTCGTGCTGATCGACTGGGCCGACACCCTTCATCTGGAGTTGCGTGCCGATGGGCATCTGCACCGCCACGACCTGGGCCCTGCCTTGCCCGCAGAAGACCTGTGCCTCCAGGCCGCCCGCGCGCTGCAGCGGGCCAGTGGCACCGGGCTGGGCGCCGACATCTCGATCGCCAAGACCGTGCCCTGGGGTGCAGGCATGGGCGGTGGCAGTTCAGACGCCGCCACCGTGCTGCTGGGCCTGAACCGGCTGTGGGGCCTGGGCTGGCCGCGCGAGCGCCTGCTGACACTGGGCCTCGCGCTGGGCGCTGACGTGCCCTTCTTCATCGGCGGCCACAACGCCTTCGTCGAAGGCATCGGCGAGCAGCTCACACCCATGGCCGTGGCACCGCAGTGGCTGGCGGTGGCCAAGCCACCCCAGGCCATCGCCACGGCCGAGATTTTTTCCAGCCCGCTGCTGACGCGCGACACGAAACCTGCTACAGTAGCGGGCTTACTTGCTGACATGCAACAGCGCGCCGCTGGGACACGAGACAAGTACAACCACGCTGACACTTTGTTTGAGGCGTTCTTCGGCCGCAACGATTTGCAGCCGGCAGCCGAGGCCATCTGCCCCGGGGTTGTGCAGGTGGCGCGGTGGCTGGAAGCCCGCTTCGGCAACAGCCGAATGACAGGCTCAGGCAGTGCAGTGTTTGCAAGTGCCGGCGCAGGCGTTCAACCTGTGGCGACATGGCCCGAAGGCGATTTGCCCGAAGGCTGGGTTGGCCGAATGTGCCGCAGTCTTGCGCAGCATCCGCTCGTCGGGTGGGCAAGCTGAAGGTTTGAGGGTTCAGGCTTTGCGGCCTGCGTCCTGTGTAGGGGAGTCGCCAAGTTGGTCAAGGCATCGGATTTTGATTCCGACATGCGAGGGTTCGAGTCCTTCCTCCCCTGCCAAATTTCTTCATCCAGCTGACCGCGCCACTTGGCGCGGTCTGTGTTTCCAGCCCCGACGGGCGCCGACCATGCGCCAAGGCCAAGCCCGCTCCAACGGAGAATCTGACGTGCTGTTCAACACCGTCCTGTTCACGGGCAACGCCAATCCGGTGCTGGCCCAAGAAATCGCCACCCACCTGGGTGCCGAGCTTGGCAAGGCCACCGTGGGCCGCTTCTCTGACGGTGAGGTCACCGTCGAAATCCAGCAGAACGTCCGCGCCCGCGACGTGTTCGTCGTGCAGTCCACCTGCGCGCCCACGAACGAGAACCTGATGGAACTGCTGATCATGGTCGATGCCTTGAAGCGCGCCAGCGCGCGCCGCATCACCGCCGTGATCCCCTACTTCGGCTACGCACGGCAAGACCGCCGTCCGCGCTCCACCCGCGTGCCCATCAGCGCCAAGGTGGTGGCCAATTTGCTGGAGACCGTGGGCGTCGAGCGCGTGCTCACCATGGACCTGCACGCCGACCAGATCCAGGGCTTCTTCGACATTCCGGTCGACAACATCTACGCCTCGCCGGTACTGCTCACCGACCTGAAGGCCAAAAACTACTCCGACCTCGTGGTGGTGTCACCCGACGTGGGTGGCGTGGTGCGCGCCCGCGCGCTGGCCAAGCAGTTGGGCTGCGACCTGGCCATCATCGACAAGCGCCGCCCTAAGGCCAATGTGTCGGAAGTGATGCACGTCATCGGCGAGATCGACGGCCGCAACTGCGTGATCATGGACGACATGATCGACACCGCCGGCACGCTGGTGAAGGCGGCCGAGGTGCTGAAAGACCGCGGCGCCAAGCACGTCTACGCTTACTGCACCCACGCCGTGTTCTCGGGCCCGGCGATCGAGCGCATCAACAAGTCCCACCTGGACGAAGTGGTGATCACCAACACCATTCCGCTGAACGACGCCGGCAAGGCCTGCACGAAGATCCGCCAGTTGTCGGTGGCCTTCCTGTTCGCCGAGACCATCCGCCGCATCTCTGATGGCGAGTCGGTCACCTCATTGTTTTCGGAACAGAACAACAACTTCTGATCCGTATCGCCGTGTGCCAGCCACCAGGCCGGTGCACATTCAACCTGGGGCGCATCTGGTCGCGGACGCCCCGACTCACAGGAGTTATTCATGCAATTCGTCGCTTTTGAGCGCACCAAGCAGGGGACCGGAGCGAGCCGCCGCCTGCGCATCGCAGGCAAGGTGCCCGGCATCGTTTTCGGTGCTGGCGAGCCCTCGATGATCGAGCTGGACCACAACGCGCTGTTCTTCGCCCTGAAGAAGGAAGCTTTCCACTCGTCCATCCTCGACATGGAACTGGCCGGCAAGACCCAGAAGGTGCTGCTGCGTGACTTCCAGATGCACCCCTGGAAGCAGCAAGTGCTGCACATCGATTTCCAGCGCGTGGACGAAACCACCCGCCTGCGCAAGAAGGTGCCGCTGCACTTCTCGGGCGAAGAAAACTCTGTCGCCGTCAAGACCGACAAGTGCTTGGTGAGCCACGTGGCCACCGAGATCGAAATCGAGTGCCTGGCGGTTCAGCTGCCCGAGTTCGTGAGCGTCGATCTGTCGGGCTTGGTGCGTGGCAAGAGCCTGCACGTGTCTGACCTGACCCTGCCCGCCGGCATCAAGGCCGTCAAGCACGGCACCCAGAACCCGGTGGTCGTGGCCGTGACCGACCCGAAGGTCGAAGAGGAAGTGGTGGCCGCGCCCGCCGCTCCGGTCGACGACAAGAAGAAGGGCAAGGGCAAGAAGTAATTCTTCGCCCCAAGCCAAGAGAAAGCCGCCCTCGGGCGGCTTTCTTCATTTCAGCGCCTCACAGCAGCGCGTCGGCCGGCACGTAGGCGTAGTCCAGATCCTTCGCCACGGCCTGGTAGGTCACCTTGCCGCCCGCCACGTTGAGGCCGGCCTTCAGGTGCGGGTCGTCCTTCATGGCCTGCTTCCAGCCCTTGGTGGCCAGCGCCAGGCCATGGCCGATGGTGGCGTTGTTCAGCGCGAAGGTGCTGGTGCGCGCCACGGCGCCGGGCATATTGGCCACGCAATAGTGCACCACGTCGTCCACCACGTAGGTGGGCTCGGCATGCGTGGTGGCGTGCGAGGTCTCGAAGCAGCCGCCCTGGTCGATGGCCACGTCCACCACCACGGCGCCCTTCTTCATGCAGCGGATCATGCTGCGCGTCACCAGCTTGGGTGCGGCCGCACCCGGCACCAGCACGCCGCCGATCACCAGGTCGCTCTCCAGCACCTTCTCTTCCAGCGCCTGGGCACTGGAGAACAGCGTCTTGATGCGGTTGCCGAACACCAGGTCAAGCTGGCGAAGTCGGTCGACGTTCTTGTCCAGCACGGTCACGCGCGCACCCATGCCCACGGCCATCTGCAGCGCGTGCGTGCCCACCACGCCGGCACCGATGATCAGCACATGCGCCGGCTCCACGCCCGGCACACCGCCCAGCAGCACGCCCATGCCGCCCTTGCTGCGCTCCAGGTGGGCCGCACCGGCCTGGATGCTCATGCGCCCGGCCACCTCGCTCATGGGCGCCAGCAGCGGCAGGCCGCCGCCGGGGCCGGTGATGGTCTCGTAGGCCACGCAGATGGCGCCTGACTTCACCAGCGCGGCGGTCTGCTCAGGGTCCGGCGCCAGGTGCAGGTAGGTGTAGAGGATCTGGCCCTCGCGCAGCATCGCGCACTCCTGCGGCTGCGGCTCTTTCACCTTGACGATCATGTCGGCCTTGGCAAAGACCTCGGCCGCATCCTTCACCAATGTGGCACCGGCCGTGGCGTAGTGCGGGTCGTCCATGCCCACGCCGGCGCCGGCGCCGCTCTGCACGATGACCTCGTGGCCGCGCGAGACGAACTCGCGCACGCTGGCGGGCGTGAGGCCCACACGGTATTCATGGTTCTTGATTTCCTTGGGGCATCCGATGCGCATGGTGTGTCTCCTTCGCGTTCGCCCGGTGTGGGCGGGTGAGGCGATTGTGGGAATGGACCGGCGTCAAGTGAAGCTGCATCGCAAACTATCCAATTACATTAGCGAGACTGATGTAGGAGCTGCTCCCCATGAACGCCCTGGACACCGCCGGCCTGGATTGCCTGGCCGCCCTGGCCGAAGCTGGCAGCTTCGACCGCGCCGCGCAGCTGCTGGCCATCACGCAATCGGCCGTGTCGCAGCGCCTGCGCTCGCTGGAAACCCATGTGGGCCATTTGCTGGTGGTGCGAGCCCGGCCGCTGCGGCTCACCGAACCCGGCAAGGTGCTGCTGCGCTACGCCCGCCAGATGCAGGCCCTGCGCGCCGACGCCGCGCGCGAGCTGGGCGCCACACTCAGCCGCGACGAGCGCCTGCCCATCGCCGTGAACGCCGACAGCCTGGCCACCTGGGTGTTGCCGGCGCTGGACCCCCTCGTGCGTGCCGGTCGCAGCCGCGACAGCAGCCAGACTGGCTACGGGCTGGAGCTGATCGTGGACGACCAGGACTTCACCCACGACTGGCTGCGCCAGGGCGAGGTGCTGGGCTGCGTCAGCACCGTGGCCCAAGCGCTGCGCGGCTGCTCTTGCCAGGCGCTGGGGTTGATGCGCTACATCGCGGTGGCCTCGCCCGGCTTCCTCAAGGAGGCTGCACCCAAGGGCCTCACGCCCGCCAACTTTGCCAAGCTGCCCTTCATCGTCTTCAACCGCAAGGACGACATGCAGGCCCAGTGGGTGGCGCGGGCCTTCGGCGTGCGCGAGCCGCGGCTGAAGGAGCGCTTTGTGCCCAGCAGCGAGGCCGGCGCCCACGCCGCCACCATGGGCTGGGGCGTGGCCGTGCTGCCCGAACTGCTGGCTCGGCCCCATGTGGCGGCTGGCGCCCTGGTGCCCTTGCTGCCCGAGGTGACCATGGACGTGGCGCTGTACTGGCACCAGTGGAAGCTGGGCGGCAACGACGCCGCCGGCCCGCTGGAACGCAATGGCTTGATGGACCAGATCGGCCGGGCCGTGATCGCGGGCGCCCGCCAGGCCTTGGCACCGATGGCTGAGGCCGCCCCCTGATAATCCGCGCCATGATTCGTTTGATCGTCGGCCTGGGCAACCCCGGCCCTGAATACGAGGCCACGCGCCACAACGCCGGCTTCTGGTGGGTGGACCAGGCCGCGCGCCAACTGGGCACCCACCTCGCACCCGACCGCGCCTACCACGGCCTGGTGGCCCGGGTGAACCGGCCAGCCGGTCCGATCTGGCTGCTGCAGCCCATGACCCTCATGAACCTCTCGGGCAAGGCGGTGGCGCCACTGGCGCGCTTCTTCAAAATCGAGCCGAAAGAAATCCTGGTGGTGCACGACGAGCTTGATCTGTTGCCGGGCCAGATGAAGCTCAAGCAGGGCGGCGGCAACGGCGGCCACAACGGCCTGAAGGACATCCAGGCCCAGTTGGGCACCGGCGACTTCTGGCGCTTGCGCTTGGGCATTGGACACCCCGGTTTCAAGCCGGAAGTGGCGGCCTACGTGTTGCGCAAACCCCCGGCCGACGAGCGTGACGCCATCGAGCGCAATGTTGAAGATTCGCTGAAGACGTTGGATCTGCTGTTGGACGGCGCGATGGACAAGGCGATGATGAAGATCCACGCCAAACCGCCTCGCCCCAAGCCGGCACCCGACCCCAGCAAGATCGCCAAGGCCGTGTCGGACGCCTTGACGAGCACCACAAGCACACCGCCCCAGGGAGATCCCAAGCCATGAACCTGCACCCGCGCTCCGCCACCTCGCTTGCCGCCCTGCTGGGCCTGCTGGCCCTGTCACCTGCCGCGCCAGCCGCAGGCAACAACACGGTGTACCGCTGCGGGCAGACCTACCAGCAAACGCCCTGCCCGGCCGGCCAGGCGGTGAACGTGGCGGACGAACGCGACGCCAGCCAGCAAGCCGATGCCAAGAGAGCGCAGGCGGCCGACAAGGCGCTGGCCAAGGACCTGGCTGCTGAGCGGCGCGAGCGCGACAAATCGGCAAAGCCGCAAACCCACGCGGCAGGCGTGGCCCTGTCGCCGGGGCCGGCCGCATCAGCCGCCCCCAAGCACGACACCGACCCGTGCAAGGCCAAGAACGGCAAGCACGCCAAATCGAAGAAGATCAAGTGCGTGGACGGCGCGCCTGTCTACACGGTGCCGGCCGATGCTGGGGGCAAGAACGGCTCACGATAGGCGCCAAATACATGGATTCCCGCCTTCGCGGGAATGACGCCGGGGCGCACCGTCATCCCCGCGCAGAGCCTGCCTCGCGAAGGCGGGGGCAGGCATCCATCGCTCACTCGGCGCCGACCTTGCCCGCCGCGCGCACCAAGCCCAGGTACTTCAACTGCAACTGGGCCGGTGTTTCCACATGCTCGGGGCTCACCGGGATGCACTCCACCGGGCACACCTGCACGCACTGCGGCGCGTCGAAGTGGCCCACGCACTCGGTGCACTTCATGGGGTCGATGACGTAGATCTCCTCGCCCATGGAGATGGCTTCGTTCGGGCATTCGGGCTCGCAGACATCGCAGTTGATGCACTCGGCCGTGATCATCAGGGCCATCAGGCCTCCTTCGGTCGCGCCACGCGCTCTTTCAGGCGCGCCAGCACCGAGGGTGCCACGAACTTGGAGACATCACCGCCCAAGGTGGCAATCTCGCGCACGAAGGTGCCGCTGACGAACTGGTACTGGTCGCTGGGCGTGAGGAACACGGTCTCCACGTCGGGCATCAGTTGGCGGTTCATGCCGGCCATCTGGAACTCGTAGTCGAAGTCGCTCATGGCCCGCAGACCGCGCACCACCACGTGGCCGCCATGGGCCACCACGAAGTCGCGCAGCAGGCCGTCGAAGGCCACCACCTGCACGTTGCCATACACCTGGGCCAGTTCGGCGGCCATGGCCAGACGCTCTTCGATGTTGAACAGCGTGCGCTTGTGGTGGCCTACCGCCACGGCCAGGATGAGCTTGTCGAACAGGCCGGCCGCGCGCCGCATCAGGTCTTCATGGCCTGCGGTCATGGGGTCGAAGGTGCCGGGGTAGACAGCGGTGAGCGGGCGTGCGGCGGTCATCGTCAGAGGCCTCTTGGGGTGCGCGGGTGGGGCAGTTTAGTCGCCGGCCTTCATTCAGCCTTCAGCCACAGGCTGGCATGCACCGTGCCAGCGCGGGTCTGGCGTTGCAGGCTCAGGCCAACAGGCGGTTCGGCTTGCGGCGGCTCGGCCGCTTCCACGTAGACCATGCCGCCGGGCACCACCAGGCGTGTGGCGGCGGTCAGGGCGGACGCGTGCAAGCCAGCATCGAACGGCGGATCGAGCAGCACCAGTTCGAACGACGCTGCAGGCGCCGCGCCCATCCACACCAGCGCGTCGGCACGCTGGATGCGCAGACTGTCGGCCTTGAGCCGCTCGCGCGAGGTGGCCAGCAGCTTCACCAATTCAGGGTCGCGCTCTAGCAAAGTCACTTCGGCGGCGCCGCGCGACGCCGCCTCGAAGCCCAACGCGCCCGAGCCCGCGAAGGCGTCCAGCACGCGCCAGCCGGCGAGGTCTTGGCCCAGCCAGTTGAACAGGGTCTCGCGCACGCGGTCGGGCGTGGGGCGCAGGCCGGGCTTGTCGGCCACGGGCAACAGGCTGCGCCGCCATTGGCCGCCGATGATGCGCACTTCGTGCCTGGCGGCGCGCGGCGCACCAGGCCCGGCCTTCACAGGCTTCACTGCCGCACCGGCACGCCGGCCTGGGCCAGCAGGGCCTTGGCCTGGCCCACGGTGAACTCGCCGTAGTGGAAGATGCTGGCCGCCAACACCGCGTCGGCGCCGCCCAGCTTGATGCCGTCCACCAGGTGCTCCAGCGCGCCCACGCCGCCCGAGGCGATCACCGGCACCGGCACGGCGTCGGCCACGGCGCGGGTGAGCTCCAGGTCGAAACCGATCTTGGTGCCGTCGCGGTCCATGCTGGTCAGCAGAATCTCGCCGGCGCCGTGCTCGGCCATCTGCGTGGCCCAGGCCACGGCGTCGAGGTGCATGTTCTTGCGGCCGCCGTGGGTGTAGACGTCCCAACCGGGGCCCTTGGCGGCAAGGTCGTCGCCCACGCGGCGCTTGGCGTCGATGGCCACCACAATGGCCTGCGAACCGTACTTGTCGGACGCGTCGCGGATCACCTGAGGGTTGGCCACCGCGGCCGAATTGAAGCTGACCTTGTCGGCCCCGGCGTTGAGCAGCCGCCGCACGTCTTCGACAGTGCGCACGCCACCGCCCACGGTGAGGGGGATGAAGACCTGCGAGGCCACGGCCTCGATGATGTGCAGGATCAGGTCGCGGCCGTCGCTGGTGGCGGTGATGTCGAGGAAGGTGAGTTCATCGGCGCCCTGCTCGTTGTAGCGGGCAGCGATTTCCACCGGGTCACCGGCGTCACGCAGCTCGACAAAGTTGACGCCCTTGACGACGCGACCACCGGTCACGTCCAGGCAGGGGATGATGCGTTTGGCGAGCATGATGAAGGCCGGGGTTGGGCTGTCATTCCCGCGCAGGCGGGAATCCAGAGTATTGGGGAAACATGGATTCCCGCCTGCGCGGGAATGACGATGACTTGCTGCCCACGCGGAATGGACGGGCCGGAGCGGCCGGTTTCAGTCGCCGTTCAGTTCGTCGGCGCGCGCTTGGCCGGCGGCGAAATCGAGCGCGCCGGTGTAGATGGAGCGGCCACAGATGACACCATCGATGCCTTCGTGCTCCACGGCGCACAAGGCTTCGATGTCGGCGATGTTCGACAAACCACCCGAGGCATACACCGGCATGGTCAGCGCCTGGGCCAGCTTGACGGTGGCCTCGATGTTGATGCCGCTGAGCATGCCGTCGCGGCCGATATCGGTGTAGATCACACCTTCGACGCCATAGTCTTCGAACTTCTTGGCGAGATCCACCACCTCGTGGCCGGTGAGCTTGCTCCAACCGTCGGTGGCCACCTTGCCGTCCTTGGCGTCCAGACCCACGATGATGTGGCCGCCAAAGGCCGTGCAGGCGTCGCGCAGGAAGCCGGGGTTCTTCACCGCGGCGGTGCCGATGATGACGTAGCTGATGCCGTCGTCCAGGTAGCGCTCGATGGTGTCGAGGTCGCGGATGCCGCCGCCCAGTTGCACGGGGATCTCGTCGCCCACTTCCTTGAGGATGGCCTTGATGGCGCCCTCGTTGATGGGCTTGCCGGCAAAGGCGCCGTTCAGGTCCACCAGGTGCAGCCGCCGAGCCCCTGCGTCCAGCCAGCGCCGTGCCATGGCGCCAGGGTCCAGACCGAAGGTGGTGGAGACATTCATGTCGCCCTGTTCAAGGCGTACACATTGACCGTCTTTCAGGTCAATCGCAGGGATCAGCAGCATGGCTGGTGGAGCGCGAGTGGGGAAATGGGGGCAGCAGCGTGGGGCTGTTGCGGTGGATGGGGGGAGTGCGCGGACGGTGTGGGTGGCGGATCACGGCTTCCAGTGCAGGAAGTTGCGATACAGGGCCAGGCCGTGGTCGGCGCTTTTCTCCGGGTGGAATTGGGTGGCGAAAATATTATCCCGTGCCACGGCACAGGTAAAGCGCTCGCCGTACTCGGTCTGCCCCGCCGTGTGGCGCGGGTCGGACGGCGCGGTGTAGTAGCTGTGGACGAAATAGAAGTAGGCGCCGTCGGGCACGCCCGCCCAGATCGGGTGCACGCTGCCGTCTTGCGCCGTCTGACTCACCTGATTCCAGCCCATCTGCGGCACCTTGTATCGGCTGCCGTCAGGCTGGGTTCGGCCTTCGAGCTGGAACCGCTTCACCCGGCCCGGGATCAGGCCCAGGCCCGGCGTGTCCTGCTCTTCGGAGTGGTCGAGCAGCATCTGCATGCCCACACACACGCCCATCAGCGGGCGGCCCGCGGCCACGGCCTCCAGCACGGCGGCTTGCAGGCCGGAGTCACCGAACTCGCGCATGCAGTCGCGCATGGCCCCCTGGCCGGGCAGCACGATGCGCTCGGCGCCGCGCACGGCGTCGGGATCGGAGGTGACGACCACATCCACGCCCTCACCGGCCGCCACATGCATCACCGCCTGCGAGACCGACCGCAGGTTGCCCATGCCGTAGTCAACGACGGCGACGGTACGGGTCATGGCCGACCTCCCGCCGGGCCGCCCCAAGGGAGGTCAGCCCCCTTGGGGGGCAGCGAAGGCGCGAAGCGACAAGCTTGGGGGCACCACATCAGAGTGTTCCCTTGGTCGAGGGGATGACACCGGCCGAGCGCGGGTCGGGCGTCAGCGCCATGCGGATGGCGCGGCCGAAGGCCTTGAAGATGGTCTCGCACTGGTGGTGGGCGTTGTGGCCCTTGAGGTTGTCGATGTGCAGGCTCACCAGCGCGTGGTTCACAAAGCCCTGGAAGAACTCGAAGGCCAGTTGGGTGTCGAACGCACCCACCATGCCGGCCTTGAAGTCCACGTCCATCACCAACCCGGGCCGACCGGAGAAATCCACCACCACACGGGACAGGGCTTCGTCGAGCGGCACGTAGCTGTGGCCGTAGCGGGTGATGCCGGCCTTGCTGCCCAGGGCCTGCGCCACCGCCTGGCCCAGCGTGATGCCCACATCCTCCACGGTGTGGTGACCGTCGATGTGCAGGTCACCTTGCGCCTCGATCTCCAGGTCGATCAGGCCATGGCGTGCGATCTGGTCGAGCATGTGGTCGAAGAAGCCGATGCCGGTGGCCAGCTTGGCCTGGCCGGTGCCGTCGAGGTTGACGCGCACGCGGATCTGGGTTTCGTTGGTGTTGCGCTGGATCTCGGCCACGCGAGCGGGGGTGGTCATGCTTGCACCTTGTCGGTCAGTTCATTCAGGGCCGCAGTGAAGGCGGCGAGCATCAGGCCATTTTCCTCGGGCGTGCCCACGGTGATGCGCAGGCAGTTGGCGAGCAGCGGGTGCAGGCCCGAGACGTTCTTGATCAGCACCTTGCGGGCCTTCATGCCGGCGAAGATGCGCGCCGCGTCGGGCACGCGGGCCAGCACCATGTTGGCCTCGCTGGGGAAGGGTGTGACGCCGGGCAGGGCCTGCAGCGCAGCAAAGATGCGGCCACGCTCGGCACGGATCAACTGGGCCTGGCGGGCATATTCGTCGGTGTGCTCCAGCGCGAACAGCGCGGCCTCGCAGTTGAGCACGCTGATGTTGAACGGCGGGCGCAGCTTGTCGATCTCGATGATCAGCGTCTGGCGGCCCATCAGGTAGCCGATGCGCACGCCCGCCAAGCCGAACTTGCTCATGGTGCGCATGATCAGCACATGCTCATGGCGCTTCAGGCGGGCCAGTGAATCGCGCGACGCGAAGGGCTGGTAGGCCTCGTCCATCACCACCAGGCCGGGCGCCGCCTCGATGATGGCGTCGATCACGCCGTCGTCCCACAGGCTGGCCGTGGGGTTGTTGGGGTAGGCCAGCCAGACGATGGCCGGCTGGTGCTCGCGGATGGCGGCCAGCATGGCCGGGCCGTCCAGTTGAAAGTCCGCCGTGGTGGGCACGCCCACGAACTTCAGGCCTTGCAGCTTGGCGCTCATCTCGTACATCACGAATCCGGGCAGAGGCGCCAGCACCACGTTGCCGGCCACGTCAGCGGCCAGCGTGAGCAGGCTGATCAGTTCGTCCGAGCCATTGCCCAGCATGATGTCGCAGCCTTCGGGCATCTGCGCGTGCTGGGCCAGCGCGGCCCGCAGAACGTCGCCGCGCTCGGCGGGGTAGCGGTTCAGCGCCACCTCGGCCAGGCGCTCGCCCAGTTGGCGGCGCAACTCGGGCGGCAGCGGATAAGGGTTCTCCATCGTGTCCACCTTGACCATGCCGGCGCTGGGCTGCACGGCGTAGCCATGCATGCCCTGCACGTCGGCGCGGAGGTAGCGGGTCATGCGGTCGGCAAGCGTGGTCATGGCGGGGTTCCGGGGTCGTGTTCGGGTGAGGTGTCAGGGCTTCAGGCGCATCTCGGCGGCCATGGCATGGCCTTGCAGGCCTTCGCCATAGGCCAGCTCGGCAGCGATGCGGCCCAGGGTCTGGGCCCCCGCTTCGCTCACCTCGATCAGGCTGCTGCGCTTTTGAAAGTCGTAGGTACCCAGCGGCGACGAGAAACGCGCGGTGCCCGAAGTGGGCAGCACGTGGTTGGGGCCGGCGCAGTAGTCGCCCAGGCTCTCGCTGGTGTAGGCGCCGAGGAAGATGGCGCCGGCGTGCTTGAGCAGTGGCTCCCAGCGGTGCGGCTCGGCACTGGACACCTCCAGGTGCTCGGGCGCGATGCGGTTGCTGATCTCGCAGGCCTCTTCCATCGAGCGGGTGACGATGAGCGCGCCACGGCCTTCCAGGCTGGCGCGAATCACCGCCTCACGCGGCATCGTGGGCAGCAGGCGTTCGATCGCCTCACGCACTTGCGCGATGTAGCCGGCGTCGGGGCTGAGCAGGATGCTCTGCGCCAGTTCGTCGTGCTCGGCCTGGCTGAACAAGTCCATGGCCACCCAGTCGGGCGGGGTGCTGCCGTCGGCCAGCACCAGGATCTCGCTGGGGCCGGCGATCATGTCGATGCCCACTTGGCCGAAGACGCGGCGCTTGGCGCTGGCCACGTAGGCGTTGCCGGGGCCAGTGATCTTATCCACGCCGGGGATGGTGGCCGTGCCGTAGGCCAGCGCGGCCACGGCCTGGGCGCCGCCGATGGTGAAGGCGCGGGTGACGCCGGCCACATAGGCCGCGGCCAGCACCAGGTCGTTCTTCACGCCCTGCGGCGTCGGAACGACCATGATGATCTCGCCCACGCCCGCCACATGGGCCGGGATGGCGCTCATCAACACGCTGGACGGATAGGCCGCCTTGCCGCCCGGCACGTAGATGCCCACGCGGTCCAGCGGCGTGACCTTTTGGCCCAGCAGCGTGCCGTCTTCGTCGCGGTAGGTCCAGCTCTGGCCGCTGGCCTGCAACTGGCGCTCGTGGTAGCTGCGCACGCGGCTGGCGGCGGCCTGCAGCGCATCGCGCTGGGCCGGGGTGATGGCCTCGAACGCGGCCTTCAATTCGGCGCGGGTCAGCTCCAGCGCGGCCACGCTGGCGGCGGGCACGCCGTCGAAGCTGGCGGTGTACTCCAGCACCGCCGCGTCACCCCGGGCCTGCACGTCGGCCACGATGGCCGCCACACGCTCCTCGATGGCCAGATCGGTCTCGGCCGACCAGTGGCGCAGGCGCTGGAACTGCTCGGTGAAATCGGCGGACGCGGTGTCGAGTTGGCGCAGGTTCAGAGCAGGCATGGCGCGGGTGGTGTCAGGGTTGGATGGCGCTGGCGATGGCGTCGATCAGGGGACGCAGCTTGTCGCGCTTCAACTTCAGTGCGGCCTGGTTCACCACCAGGCGCGACGAGATCTCCATGATGCGTTCGACTTCGACGAGCCGGTTGGCCACCAGGGTTTTGCCGGTGGAGACCAGGTCGACGATGGCGTCGGCCAGGCCGGTGAGCGGCGCCAACTCCATCGAGCCATAGAGCTTGATCAGGTCCACGTGCACGCCCTTGTCGGCAAAGTGCTGGCGGGCCACCGCGGTGTACTTGGTGGCCACGCGGATGCGCGTGCCCTGCTTGACCTGGGCGGCGTAGTCGTAGTCGTCGCGCACGGCCACGCTCATGCGGCACTTGGCGATGTTCAGGTCCAGTGGCTGGTACAGGCCCTCGCCGCCGTGTTCCAGCAGCACGTCCTTGCCGGCCACGCCCAGGTCGGCGCCGCCGTACTGCACGTAGGTGGGCACGTCGGTGGCGCGCACCAGCACCACCTGCACATCGGCACGGTTGGTGGGCAGGATGAGCTTGCGGGTCTTCTCGGGGTCTTCGGTCACCTCGATGCCGGCGGCCTTCAGCAGCGGCAGGGTTTCTTCAAAGATGCGACCTTTGGACAGGGCAAGGGTGATCATGCAGAGACTCGCTCAATGTTGGCGCCGATGCCGCGCAGCTTGGCTTCCATGCGGTCGTAGCCGCGGTCGAGGTGGTAGATGCGGTCCACCGTGGTGTCGCCATCGGCCACCAGGCCGGCGATCACCAGGCTGGCCGAGGCCCGCAGGTCGGTGGCCATCACCGTGGCGCTGGAGAGCTTGTCCACGCCGGTCACCACCGCCAGGTGGCCGTCCACCACGATGTTGGCGCCCAGGCGGATCAGCTCGTTCACGTGCATGAAGCGGTTCTCGAAGATGGTCTCGGTGATGCGCGCCGTGCCTTCGGCAATCGCGTTCACGGCCATGAACTGGGCCTGCATGTCGGTGGGAAAGGCCGGGTACTCGCTGGTGCGGAAGCTCACCGCCTTGGGCCGGCCGCTGGCCTGCACGCGTATCCAGTCGGCACCCGAGGTGATGGTGGCACCGGCCTCGCGCAGCTTGTCGATCACCGAGTCCAGGTGGTCGGCGCGGGCGCTCTTGAGCGTCACGTCGCCACCGGTGGCGGCCACGGCGCACAGGAAGGTGCCGGCCTCGATGCGGTCGGGGATGATGCGGTGGCCATGGACCGCGCCAGTGCGCGGGGCGTGCAGTGCCTTCACGCCCTGCACACGGATGCGGTGCGTGCCGTGGCCTTCGATCTGCGCGCCCATGGCGATCAGCATCTCGGCCAGGTCGGGGATCTCGGGCTCTTGCGCGGCGTTTTCCAGCACCGTCTCGCCCTCGGCCAGCACGGCGGCCATCAGCAGGTTCTCGGTGCCGGTGACGGTGACCATGTCGGTGGTGATACGCGCGCCGCCGCGCAGGCGGCGCTCGCTGGCCGCGTTCAGCGGTGCCACGGCGTTGATGTAGCCGTGCTCGACCACGATCTCGGCGCCCATGGCCTGCATGCCCTTGATGTGCTGGTCCACCGGCCGCGAGCCGATGGCGCAACCGCCCGGCAGAGAGACGCGGGCGTGGCCAAAACGGGCCAGCAGCGGGCCCATCACCAGGATGGACGCGCGCATGGTCTTGACCAGGTCGTAGGTGGCCTCGGTGGTGTTGACGGTGCCGGCGTTGATGACGACCTCATCGTCGCGCTCGGTGCTGCGCTCGGCCGAGGCGCCCATCTGGCGCAGCAGCTTGAGCGTGGTGGCCACGTCCTGCAGCTTGGGCACGTTGGTGAGCGTGACCGGCTCGACGGTGAGCAGGGCGGCGCACAGCTCAGGCAGCGCCGCGTTCTTGGCCCCCGAGATGAGCACCTCGCCGTTCAGGCGCTGGCCACCGCGTATGAGAAGTTTGTCCATGGGCTAGAGGGGTGTTCGGGTCGGTAGATGGGTTCGGCAGGTGACCGAAGGGCCCCGTCACACCCGGTGACGCACCCCGTCACCCGCCACAAGGTGGGCGGGTCAGCGTCAATGGTGGGCGGTGGCGCCAGGCGCGGCCGACGCCTCGGCCCATTCGGCCGGGGTCAGCGTCTTCATCGACAGCGCGTGAATCTCGGCGCGCATGCGCTCACCCAGGGCGGCATAGACACGCTGGTGGCGGCGGATGCGGGTGAGGCCATCGAACTCGGCCGAGACGATGGTGGCGAAGAAGTGCTGGCCGTCGCCCTCGACCTCCAGGTGCGCGCAGGGCAGGCCTGCGGCAATGTAGTCGTGAATCTGGGCGGGGGTGGGATTGGCCATGGTGGACGCAATTATCGCTGATCGCTCGGGCCGGCGCCGGGCCGCTCCCAAGCGGCCCGAGCACCCGCTCGGCGGGTGGCTGCGGGGTACCGCAGCCGGGTGCCTTATGAACGGCTCAGTGGCGCAGCTTGTAGCCGGACTTCAGCAGGCGCAGTGTGAGGCCAGCCACCAACAGCAGGGCGGTGACTACCACGGCCAGGCTGGTCCAGGGCGACACGTCGCTCACGCCGAAGAAGCCATGACGAAAGCCATCGATCATGTAGAAGAAGGGGTTGAAGTGGCTGGCCGCCTGCCAGAAGGCCGGCAGCGAGTGCACCGAATAGAACACGCCGGCCAGCATGGTCATGGGCATCACCAGGAAGTTCTGGAAGGCCGCCATCTGGTCGAATTTTTCGGCCCACAGCCCGGCGATCAGCCCCAGCGAACCCATCAGCGCGGCGCCCAGCACGGCAAAGGCCACGGCCCACAGCGGCTCGGCCAAGCCGGGCGGCGCGAACCACACCGTCACCAGCATCACCCCGGCGCCCACCACCAGGCCGCGCACCACGCTGGCGCCCACATAGGCCACGTACCAGGCCCAGTGCGACAGCGGCGTGACCAGCAGGAAGACGAGGTTGCCGGTGATCTTGCTCTGGATCAGGCTGGACGAGGTGTTGGCAAAGGCGTTCTGCAGCACGCTCATCATCACCAGGCCGGGGATGAGGAAGACCGTGTAGCCAATGCGGTCGTAGACCTTCACATGGTCTTGCAGCACGTGGCCGAAGATCAGCAGGTAAAGCACTGCCGTGAGCACCGGGGCGCCCACGGTCTGGAAGCTCACCTTCCAGAAGCGCAGGATTTCCTTGTAGAACAGGGTGCCCGCTCCCGAGAGAGCGTGGTGCGGAACGGGCGAGGACACGATGGGCGGGTTCGGGCTCACCGGTGCACCCTGGGGCCTGCGGCCCTCTCCCTCCGAGAGGGAATTCACCCCTTCGGGCGGCCGGGCGGGGCTCATGCGGCCACCTCGTTCTTGCTCGCGTTTTGCATGATGCCCAGGAAGACATCCTCCAGGTCGGCGCGGCCGATTTCCAGGTCTTCCACCTTCACCTTGGCTTCGCGCAACCGGGCCAGCACGGCCTCCACACCGGCGGCGTCGCGCGCCGGCACCTGTGCCATGCGACCGGTGACGCGCGCCTGCGCGGCCAGATCGGCCGGCAGGGCGTCGTCGGTCTTGAAGCGCAACACGCTGCCGGCGGCAGCGGCCAGCAGGTTGGCGGTACGGTCCAGCGCCACCACCTGGCCTTGCTTGAGCATGGCGATGCGGCCACACAGGGCCTCGGCTTCTTCCAGGTAGTGGGTGGTGAGCAGCACGGTGTGGCCCTGCTTGTTGAGCTTGGCGATGAACTGCCACAGCGTCTGGCGCAACTCCACGTCCACGCCGGCAGTGGGCTCGTCCAACACGATCACCGGCGGCTTGTGCACCAGGGCCTGGGCCACCAGCACGCGGCGCTTCATGCCGCCAGAAAGCTGCCGCATGTTGGCGCCGGCTTTGTCGGCCAGGCCCAGGCCGCTGAGCAACTCGTCGATCCAGTCGTCGTTGTGCTTCACACCAAAGTAGCCGCTCTGGATGCGCAAGGTCTCACGCACCGAGAAGAAAGGGTCGAACACCAGCTCCTGCGGCACGATGCCCAGCGCACGGCGCGCGGCGGCGTAGTCGCCCACCACCTCGTGGCCCATCACCCGCACCTGGCCCTCGGTGGCCCGGGCCAAGCCGGCCAGGATGCTGATCAGCGTGGTCTTGCCCGCGCCATTGGGGCCCAGCAGGCCGAAGAACTCGCCCTGCTGGATGTCGAAACTCACACCGTCCAGCGCACGCAGGGTGCCCCGGGCGGTATGGAAGGTCTTGGCAACGCCCTGGAAGGAAACGGCTGGCATGTCAGTACCGCACGGGCGTCCGAAGGCACTGACGCGCCCCTCGGGGGCCGCGAACGCAGTGAGCTTGGGGTCGATTCATCGTTCTCATTGTAGGGAGAGCACCCTTGGGTCCGCTGGCGTGGGGGTGCTAGATTGGTCCACCTCCCGCAGCCACCACCCCATGCAAGCCAAGAAGCCGCGCCGCACCGCCGAGCGCATCCTGGAAGTCACGCTGGACCTGTTCAACCGGTTCGGCGAACCCAATGTCTCGACCACGCTGATCTCGGCCGAACTGGGCATCAGCCCGGGCAACCTGTACTACCACTACCCGGCCAAGGACGAGCTGATCAACTCGCTGTTCGACCGCTACGAGAAGGCGCTGAACGAGCTGCTGGCCGCCGCCGACGGCGTACGCAACGTGGAGGACGCCTGGCTGTTCTTCCACATGCTCTACGAGCTGATCTGGGAATACCGCTTCCTCTACCGCGACCTGAACGACCTGCTCAGCAAGAACCGGCGGCTGGAGACGCACTTCCAGTTCGTGCTCAAGCACAAGCAGCGCGCCGTGGAGGCCGTGCTGGCCGGCCTGGCGCGCGGCAGCGCCATGCGCATCGACCGCCTGGACGCCTCGGCCGTGGCCACCTCCATGGTGGTGGTGCTGACCTACTGGCTGAGCTACGAGTACGTGCGCGAGCCACGCAAGGCTCTGGAGGCCGAGAACGCTGCCACCACGCTGGCGCGCGGCGCCTGGCACGTGCTGAGCCTGCTGGGCCCCTACCTCGAAGCCGACGCCCGTGAGCACCTGCACACGCTGGCGGGCAACTACCGCAACGGCTGAGGCAGCCCGCGACACGACACCACAACAACAACGTTGGAGACCCCCATGGCCAAATGGACCGCCTTCCCCTACGACGCCGCCGAATACACCCGCGACGCGGCGGCGCTGAAGAAGCACTGGGCTCGTCTGCACGCCGGTGACGCCGAGCCCTGGCCCAAGGACGAGGCGGTGCAGGCCGCTTGGGCGCTGTTCCATGCCGGCGAGTTCCAGAAGGCCGTGGCGGCGGGGTTGAAGGCCGGCGGCGCCGGCATCACCGTGGCCAACAAGGCGCAGGCCATCTATGCCAACTACCTGGAAAAAAGCGAGAAGACCAAGCTCGAACTCTTCGTCGAGGTGGCCGAACGCGCGGCAGCCCAGGCCGCCAGCGAGCCCAAGAACGCCAACGCCCACTACTGGCAGGCCTATGCGCTGGGCCGCTACAGCCAGGGCATCAGTGTGGCCAAGGCCCTGGCCCAGGGGCTGGGCAGCAAGGTCAAGACCGCGCTGGAAACCGCCATTGCCCTGCAGCCCAAACATGCCGACGCCCACATCGCGCTGGGCACCTTCCACGCCGAGGTGATCGACAAGGTGGGCAAGCTGCTGGGCAAGACCCAAGGGGCGGATGCCAGCACCGGGCTGAAAATGTTCCGCGAGGCCCTGAAGCTCAACCCGACCAGCGCCATCGCCATGGTGGAGCACGCCAACGGCCTGGTGATGCTGGAGGGCGACAAGAAGATGGCCGAGGCCGAGCAGCTCTACGCCGACGCTGCCGCCTGCACGCCGATGGACGCGATGGAGCGCCTGGACGTGGAAATGGCCAAGGCCGAGTTGGAAGACTGAAGCCGAGGTTGGGGCACCCGGCAGCCGGGTACGGCAGCCACCCGCCGAGCGGGTGCTCAGGCCGCTTCGGAGCGGCCATGCGCTGGCCCGAGCCTCACCCCGGAAAGATCGCCCGCAGCAGCTGTGCCAGCCGCGCGCCAGCCTTGAGCAACTGCTCGCGCTGCAACGCCTCGCGCCGCTCGGCATAGCCTTCGGGCAAGCTGGCCTGCCAATGCGGCGGTTTGCCGCTGGCAGCACTGAAGGTCATGCCGTCGAAGGCGCTGCGGCTGGACTTCAGCGTGTCATTGGCCCAGCGCAGGGGCCAGTCGGCCAGCGGTCCCGGCATGGCCGGCACGGCGCGAGCGTCGTCCACGCCGTCCTCTCCCAAACCTTGAGGCCCAAGCCGCGCAGGCAGGTCGTCCCAAGCCCGGTGCAGCGGGCCGTGGCCATCGTCGATGCGGTTGCCACCCACCGTGTCGGTGTGCGGGTCATGGTGGCCGGCGTCGGGGTTCACGCGCCGGCCTTTCGCATCCAGGTAAATGGCCCCGACGTGCAATGGCTGGTGCACGTCACCCACCAGATGCGTGAGCAGCAGCAAGGCTTCGGTGCGGTTGTTGAAGTGGAAAGGCGCCGGTGCGGGCCGGCCCTGCAGCACGGCGATGCAGGCCTGCAGTGCGGCCACCAAGTCGTGGTCGCTGGTGCCCACCCAGCGGCGGCTGTAGCGGGCGTGCTGCAGCGACACGTCGGTGTAGTGGTATTGCTTGTGGCAAGGGTCTTGCCCGAACTGCGGCTTGCAGGCCTGCCAGTTGGCCTGCACGTAGGCCACGGCGTGGGCCATGCCCTCGGGCGTTTCGAAGGGTTTGCAATCAGCGTACTTGCCTGGATCGGCGTAGACAAAGTTGCCGTCCTCGTGCTGTACGGCCTTCACGCAATCGGCCCACACGGCCGCCTCGTGCAGCGAGACACCTTCCGCCTTGAGCAGCCGGGTGACTTCGGCCTCGGCTCGTGTGCCGACCACCAACCGCTCGGCGATGGCCGCCACCGTGGCGTGTCCCTTGGGCCCCCAGGCCCAGGCCGTGCCCAGGGCGCCGCCGCACAGTACCAGGGTGGTCGCCACTCGCAGGGCCTTGCAGAAGCGCAGGATGTTCATGCCGCGCATCGTAGGCCGCGCATCAACCCAGCGCCAGCAAGACCACACCGGCCGCCATGCCGGCCGCCCCCAGCAAGCGCAGGCCGCGATCAGACTCGCCCAGCAACCGCCCGCCCAGCAGCGCGGCAAACAGCATCGACACCTCGCGCGCCGGCGCCACGTGCGAAAGCGGTGCCAGCCGCGCGGCGTACAGCACCAGCACATAGGCCAGCGGGCCCAGCGTGGCCACCACCAAGGCGTGGCGCCACTGCGCGCGCCAGGCGGTCGGCCAGGCGGCGCGGTCGCGCCAACACTTGGGCAGCATGAAAGGAATGCGCACCAGGTTGCCGAAATAGTCCACGAGGATGGGCGAGACCAGCAACAGCTTGACCGCATAGCCGTCGATCACGGTGTAGGTGGCGATCAGCACGCCGGTCAGCGCGCCCCACCGCAGGCCAGCCTGCACGCGCTGGCGTTGCGCCGGGTCTCTGGGGCGCCCTGTGGCCTGCGGCCCTGTCCCTCCAAGAGGGAGCTCGCCCCTCCGGGCGGCCGCGCGGGGCTCGCGCACGCTGCGCCACAGCGCCGGCCCGCCAGCAATGAGCCAGATGCCACCACACACAGCCAACACGCCCAACGCACCGGCCAGGCCCATGGTTTCGCCTAACACCAGCAGCGAAGTGAGTGCGCTTAGCAGCGGCCCGGTGCCGCGTGCCACCGGGTACACCACGCTCAGGTCCGACACGCGGTAGCCCTTGAGCAGCACGTTGAAGTACAGCAGGTGCGCAAAGCCGCTGGCCCACACCAGGGCCCATTCGTGCCAGCCCCATCGGCCCAGCTCATCCAAAGCCGCCCAGATGCCCATCGGCGCCCACACCAGCATGACCAGCATGGCGCTCATCAGCACGAAATGGTGGTTGCCATTGGCCTTCTTGGCGGCCACGTTCCACAGGGCGTGCAACAGGGCGGCGGCGATCACCAGGGCCAGGGCTGAGAGGGGCATGCGGGCAGTGTAGAAGGCCTACCATCCGCCCCCATGAACCACGCCACCACCACCCAACCCGTGCTGGTCGAAGTGCTGCGCGGCGACGCCGTCGAGTCCTTCCACCGTGGCGCGCTGGCCATCGTGGATGCCGATGGCGCCGTGCTGCACGCTTTGGGCGACATCCAGCGACCTGTGTTCCCACGCTCGGCCGTGAAGCTGTTGCAGGCCCTGCCGCTGGTGACCAGCGGTGCGGCCGAGGCGCTGGGCTTGGGCGATGAAGAACTGGCCCTGGCCTGCGCCTCGCACGGTGGCGAGCCTTTTCATGTGCACACCGCCGCCGGCATGCTGCGCAAGGCCGGGCTGGGTGAAGCCGCGCTGGAATGCGGCGCCCATTGGCCGGGCTTTGAGGGCGCCAGCCGCGCCCTGGCCCTCGAGGGCCGCGAACCCGGCGCCCTGCACAACAACTGCTCGGGCAAGCACGCGGGCTTTGTTTGCCTGGCTTGCCTGATGGCGCGCCAGGCCGGGCAAGACGCTGCCGAGTTCACCCGCGGCTATGTGCAGGCCAGCCACCCGGTGATGCGCGAGGTGAGCGCCGCGCTGCAGGCGGCCACCGGCCACGACCTGGCCCGCGCGCCGGTGGGCACCGACGGCTGCTCCATCCCCACCTACGCCCAGCCGCTGCGGGCCCTGGCGCTGGGCTTCGCGCGCGTGGCCACCGGGGCGGGCCTCTCGGCCGGCCATGCCAGCGCGGCCCTGCGCCTGCGGCAGGCCATTGCCCGGGCACCGCAGATGGTGGCTGGCACCGGCCGTTTTGACACCCGGGTGATGCTGCACTTTGGCGCACGGGTGTGCTGCAAGGTGGGTGCCGAGGGCGTGTACTGCGCCGCCCTGCCCGAGCGGGGCCTGGGTGTGGCGATCAAGATGGACGACGGCCAGACCGCGCGCGCCGCCGAGGTGGTGATGGCCCAGGTGCTGGCCGCCCTGGTGGCCAGGGACGACGCCGACCACGCCCTGCTGCAGCCGCTGCGCGAGGTGAGTTTGACAAATTGGAACGGTCTGCCGGTGGGCCGCCTGCGCCCCGCGCCCGCATGGCTGGCCATGGCCCTGCGTTGACCGTGCGTGGAATACTGGCGGCATGACGCCGCACGAGTCACCGCCTGTCCCTGCCACCACGCCGCTGCTGGGCGAATCCGCTGGCCCCTGGCAGATGTACTTCAGCCTGCGGGGCCGCATCACCCGGGGTGACTACTGGTTCGCCGGCGTGTTCGTGCTGCTGGTGTTGGGGCTGGTGCTCACCGCCCTGCTGCGCATTGCCGGTTTCAGCACCGAGAAGGCCGAGGGCACGGTGAACCTGCTGCTGGCCTGGCCAGCGATCGCCGTGTCGGTCAAGCGCTGGCACGACCGCGACCGCAGCGGCTGGTGGGTGCTGGTGAACCTGCTGCCGGTGGTGGGCTGGTTGTGGGGCCTGATCGACAACGGGCTGCTGCGCGGCACGACCGGCCCCAACCGCTTCGGCGAACCACCCAGATCGTCCCCGGGCCTGCTCTGAGTTGGTCCGCTCGGCGGTGGCTCAGTAACGCCCGCTCAGGCCTGCCAGGCGCAGGTACCAGTGCGCCAGCCAGGCCACCAGGGCCCGGCGCACCACGGCCCTGGCGCCCTCGGCATAGGGCGCGGCGGTGACCCGGCGCGACACCGCCAGCGCCTGCTCGTAACGCGCCGTCAACTCGGCGTTGAAGGGCGCATCGCGCACCACCACATTGGCTTCGAGGTTGAGCAGCAACGAGAGCGGGTCGATGTTGGAGCTGCCCACGGTGGCCCAGTCGCCGTCGGCGATGCCCACCTTGCCGTGCAGGAAGGCCGGGGTGTATTCGTAAATCTCCACGCCCTCGGCCAGCAACTCGTCGTACAGCACCTGGGCGGCCAGGGCGGCCAGCCGGTAGTCAATCTTGCCCTGCAGCAGCAGGCGCACCCGCACACCGCGCCGCGCCGCCTGGATCAGCGTGCGGCGAAAGGCCCGCCCGGGGTAGAAATAGGGTGTGATGAGGTCAAAGCGCTGGCGGGCGCCACGGATGGCCTCGATGTAGCTGCGTTCAATGGCGCGGCGCTGACGCAGGTTGTCGCGCACCAGGAAGGCCACCTGCACCGGCGTGGCGTCGGGCGTGCCGGCCGGCGCCGGCGGCAGGATGCGCAGTTGCCGCAACAGCCGGCGCGCGCCCAGCATGGGCTCGGCGCTGCGGCCCAGGGCCAGCACCTCCTCGCGCCAATCGTGGCCAATGGCGGCGCGCGTCCACATGGCGCGGGCAGTCTGGGCCACCGGCAGCGTGGCCGGGCCGCGCAGGGCCACGGCAAAGTCGAGCCGGGGCTGGTCGGTGGCACCGTGGTTCAGGTCGTTGCGGTCGTCGATGACATTGATGCCGCCCACGAACGCCACGGCCTCGTCCACCACGCACAGCTTCTGGTGCAGGCGGCGCAACTGGCCGGGTTGCAGCCAGTTCCACCAGCGTCGCACCGGCCGGAAGACGGCCAGCACCACGCCGGCGGGCTCCAGCCACTCGGCCAATTGCCCCAGGCTGTGGTGTGAGCCAAAGCCGTCCACCACCACCTTCACCTGCACGCCGCGCCGCGCCGCACCGGCCAGCGCGGTAGCCACCTGCTGGCCGGCCACGTCGTTGTGGAAGATGTAGGTGGCCAGCCAGACCTCGTGGCGGGCCTGGTTGACAGCCTCGACCAGCGCCGGAAAGAACTCGTCGCCTCCGCGCAGCAACTGCACGCGGTTGCCGCCGCTGAACCGGATTGTGGCCAGGTCGGGCCCGTCCAAAGCCGGCGAGGCGTCGTCGTGCGGGGGCGCACGGCCAGCCATGATGTTTAGACCGGCTCCAGTTCAGCCACCAGCGGCAGGTGGTCGGACATGCGCGACCACGACGGGCCTTTGGGCACGTGGGTGCTGAGGCAGCGGAACCCGCGGGTGTAGACGCGGTCGATGGCCAGCAGGGGCAGCCGCGCGGGAAAGGTCTTGCTGTGGGACACGGCGCCCTGAGGGGCACGGGCCCGCCGCAGGCCGGCGCCGGTGAGGATGCCGTCGAGCCGGTGGGTCCACTCGTTGAAGTCGCCGGCCACGATCACCGGCTCGTCGGGCGGGATCTCGGCCAGGATGTACGCCACCAGGCGCTGGGCCTGGCGCACACGGCTGACCGGAATCAGGCCGAAGTGGGCCACGATGGCGTGCACCGTGCCACCCAGCCAGGTCACTGGCACGTGCAGCAGGCCGCGCTGCTCGAAACGGTGGTCGGACACATCGTGGTGGCGGTGCTCACCAATGCGCCAGCGTGACAGCAAGGCATTGCCATGTTCGCCATGGCGGGTGAAGGCATTGGTGCAATAGGCCGAGTGGTAGCCGAGCGGCGCGAGGAACTCGGCCTGGCCTTCGCCGGGCCAGCCCAGCAGGGTCTGGTCGAAACGGCTGGCGTCGCGGTCGTGAAACAGCCGCACCTCTTGCAGGAACACCAGGTCGGCGTCCAGCGCCTCCACGCCCAGGCCGATGTTGTGGATTTCCAGCCGCCTGCCGGCGCCCAGGCCGCGCACGCCTTTGTGGATGTTGTAGGTGGCCACCCGCAGCACCTGGGCCAGTGCCTGGGTGGAGGGGCCAAAAGCGGTGGGCGTGGCGAGGGTCATGGTGGCGTCAAACAAGGTGGGTGTAATGCGGAAGATGCAGGATGGCTTCGGCGTTGGACGGCGAAAAGCACTTGTCAGCCGCCTCGCGCCAAGGCAGCCAGATGTAACTTGTGTGTTCCCTGGGCGACAGGGTCACCGGCGTGCCGGCCGGCACCGTGAGGCCAAAAACATGCTCGGTGTTGTGGGTCACGCCTGGCGCATAGCGGTGGCGCCAGCGCGGATAAATTTCGTAAACATTCACCAGTTGCCAGTCTCGCAAGGCCGAGGCAGGCACGCCCCCGGCGCCGATGCGGATCCCGGTTTCCTCCCACACTTCGCGCCGGCAGGTTTCGGCCAGTGCTTCGTCCAGCGCGTCCTTCGAGCCGGTAACGCTTTGCCAGAAACCTGGCGCATCGGCGCGCTCTATCAACAACACATCCAAGGCCGGGGTGTGAATGATCACCGCCACGGATTCAGGAATCTTGGTCGGACGACGGGGAGTGGTCACAATGCGGGCTCAATGGCAGGCGGGTGGTGCCGAAGCTGCATGGTAGCCAGCTTGTTGCGACGAGAAACGCATTCCATGCCCGGCCTCTGAACTTGGCTGTTACGCTCTTTCTGTGCGGAGCGCACATTTCCTAGCCTTCTCTTTCCTCGTATGAATTCCACCACCGCCGCCGCCGCCGCCGCTGCCCAACTGGCGCCCGACGTTGACCCCAAAACCCGGGACCAGAACAGAAGCTCCCGGGCCATCACGCTGTACCTCGTGTTCGCGGTGCTCAGCGCCTGGTGGGTCGACCGCACCTTGGGGCTGGAGGCGAGTTCGGACACCGGCTACTGGATCGGCGTGGTGGGCGGCTCGGCCATGCTGCTGCTGTTTCTCTACCCGCTGCGCAAGCGCGTGCATGCGCTGCGTAACTTGGGCAACACCCGAGGGTGGTTCGTTGCCCACATGATCCTGGGCATCACCGGCCCCTGGCTCATCCTGGTGCACTGCGGGTTTCGCATTGGCTCCATGAACGCGGCGGTGGCCTTGTTCTCCATGCTCATCGTGGCCATCAGTGGCGTCGTCGGCCGATTCATCTATGTGCGTGTGCACCTGGGGCTGAGCGGCAAGCGGGCCGAGCTGGGTCAGCTGCGCACCAAGCTCTCGGCCGACCACGACGACGTTTCCCACCGCTTGGCCAGCGTGCCGGCGGCGCGCGACCGGCTGTTTGAGTTCGAAGAAAAGGCGCTGGACGTGCCGTCCAAGAAGCAGGCCGCACCCTACCGCCCACTGCAGCTGTGGTGGTTGGCGCGCCAGGTTCTGCAGGCCGTGTACCGCGAGATCGACAACGAACTGCGCCAACAGCCCATCAAGGCCGGCCCGAAGTACCACCAGCAGCGGCAGAAGCTGCGCCGCAGCCTGCGCCGGCAGTCCGAGCGCCATGTGCGGCATGTGAAGGAAGTGGCCCAGTTTGCAGCCTGGGAGCATTTGTTCGCCCTCTGGCACGTGCTGCACATCCCCTTCCTGTACGTGATGGTGATCTGCGCCGTGATCCACGTGATCGCCGTCCACATCTATTGACCCACCCGGCGGCGAAGCGGCCCGACACAACTTAAGGGTCTTGCAACCTGGGCGCCGCAGCCACGGCCCGTAAAATGCCCAGTTGCTTTTGTCTGCATCGGTTTGCCTTGGAACAGGCTTGCTGGGTTGACGAACATCAACAATGACACTTCGGCAGCCCGGCTGCAGCGGTCTTGCACCACCCAGACCCGATGCAGGCCGCCGAATGTTCAGCACACTGTCTGTCTTTCGCCCTTGATGCCGCTGCGAACCCCGCCCGTTTCACTTGCCATGCGCGTGCACACCTGCCCTGGTGTCGCAGCACCTGCGTGCAGCCTGACTGCCTACAAAGACGATGCGGCCCGCTGACACCCTCCTCATGGCCAGCACCCAAACCGCCGTGGCTGCAGCGCGCCCCAGCCTGGTGGCAAGCAAGCTGTGTTGCCGGCGCGGCGGACGGCCTGTGTTCGACGGCGTCAGCCTGAGCCTGCAACCTGGCCAAGCCGTCTGGCTGCGCGGCCCCAACGGCTGCGGCAAAACCAGCCTGCTGCGCATCCTGGCAGGGCTGGCCAAGGCCGAACGCGGCGAGTTGAGGCTGGCCGAAGACACCGCGCCAGAACGCCGCCCAGCCTTCATCGGCCACAGCAACGCCCTGAAAGACGAACTCAGCGTGGCCGAAGCGCTGCAGTTCCTGTGCAGCCTGCGCGGCCTCCCGCCCAGCCGCGAGCAGATGCGTGCAGCGCTGGAGAAATTCGGCATTGCCAAGTGTCTGGACGCCACGGTGCGGCGGCTCTCGCAAGGCCAGCGCCGCAAAGTGGCGCTGTCGCGCCTGTGGCTGGACCAGGCCGATGTCTGGCTGCTGGACGAACCCTATGACGCACTCGACAAGCGCGGCACCGAGATCCTCGACGAAGCGCTGGCACGCCAGTTGGGCCAGGGTGCCAGCATCGTGATGACCAGCCACCAGCCGGTCACGCTGCACGGTGTGCGGACCTTCGACCTCGACCAGGAAATGGCCAAGGGGGCGGCCAAATGAGGCAAATGTTGTGGCGCGACCTGCAACTGGCCGCGCGCCTGCCCTCTCAGTGGCTGCTGCCGCTGGCCTTCTTCGTGGCCGCCGCCAGCATGTTCCCGCTGGGCATCGGTGCCGACACCGTGGTGCTGGCCCGCATCGCCCCAGGGGTGGTGTGGGTGTGCGCCCTGCTGTCCATGATGCTGTCGGTGAGCCAGCTCTTCAACGCCGACCACCAGGACGGCTCGCTGGAGCAGATGCTGATCGGCACCCACTGGCTGCCTGGCCTGGTGGCCATGCGCATGCTGAGCCATTGGCTGCAGAGCGGCGTACCGCTGGTGCTGCTGGCCCCCGTGTTTGGCCTGCTGTTCGACCTGCCTGCCGATGCCGTGGGCATGCTGGCCCTGGCCCTGCTGCTGGGCACGCCCGTGCTGAGCATGCTGGGCGCGCTGGGCAGCGCCCTGGCCCTGGGCCTGCGCAGCGGCGCGGCGCTGGTGTTTTTGCTGGTGCTGCCGCTGGCGGTGCCGGTGCTGATCTTCGGCAGCGGTGCCGTCACCTCCGCCCAGCATGGTGAATCGGCCCAGGCCGCGCTCTCTTTGCTGGGCGCCCTGCTGATCTTCACTGGCGTGGTGGCCCCACCCGCCACGGCCGCTGCCTTGCGCATTGCCATCGAATAAACAAGCCCTGCCATGAACCTCGACAACATCCGTCTGAGTTGGACCATGTTCGCGGCGCCCAAGCGCTTCTACGCGCTGGCCAGCGCCCTCACCCCCTGGTGCTGGGCGGTGGCACTGGTGTTTGCCGCCATCAGCCTGTACATGGGTTTCTTCGTCGCGCCCACCGACTTCCAGCAGGGCGAGGCCTACCGCATCATCTTCATCCACGTGCCGGCTGCCTGGATGTCGATGCTGCTGTACCTGTCCATCGCCTTCTGGTCGGCCCTGGGCTGGGGCCTGAACGCCCGCATGGCGTCCACACTGGCCCGGTCGGTGGCGCCCACCGGCGCGATGTTCACCTTCGTGGCGCTGTGGACCGGGGCGCTGTGGGGCCAGCCCACCTGGGGTACCTACTGGGTGTGGGACGCGCGGCTCACGTCCGAGCTGATCCTGCTACTGCTCTACCTGGGCTACATCGCCCTGGTGGAAGCCATTGACGACCCGCGCCGCTCGGCCCAGGCCGGCGCCGTGCTGTCGCTCGTGGGCGCACTGAACGTGCCCATCATTTATTTTTCAGTGCGCTGGTGGAACACTTTGCACCAAGGCTCGTCTATCAGCATGACGGCCGCGCCCAAGATGGCCCAGACCATGCTGCTGGCCATGTTGTTGATGACCATCGCCTTCTGGGCCTACTCGTTTGCCGCCATCTTCACCCGCGCCAGGGCCCTGACCCTGGATCTGGAGCACGATGCCGGCTGGGTGGGAGAGCGCTTCGGGCCGTCACCCGCCAACGCACAAAAGGAATCCTGACCATGCAATGGGCTTCATTCGACGCATTCCTGCAGATGGGCGGCCACGGCCGTTTCGTCTGGGGTTCGTATGGCGTCACCCTGGTGTTGATGGTGGCTGAAATCATCCTGGTGCGGCGCCGCCTGCGCCGTGCCGAACAAAGCGCCACCCTGGCGCAAGGAGACCATTGATGACCCCCCGTCAGAAACGCTTTGCCATCATCGGTGGCGTGGCCCTGGCCCTGGCCGCTGCCACGGCGCTGGTGCTGAACGCCTTCCGCTCCAACATGGTGTTTTTCTACACCCCGACGCAAATTTCCACCGGTGAGGCGCCCAAGGCGCGCGCCTTCCGGCTGGGCGGCCTGGTGCAACAAGGCAGTCTGGCGCGCGAGGGCATCAACGTGCGCTTCGTGGTCACCGACACCGCCAAGAACGTCACCGTGCAGTTCCAAGGCACCCTGCCCGACCTGTTCAAGGAAGGCAAGGGCGTGGTGGCCCAGGGTGAACTGAACAACGAGGGGGTGTTCATGGCCAAGGAAGTGCTGGCCAAGCACGACGAGAACTACATGCCGCCCGAAGCGGCCGAAGCCCTCAAGCGCGCGGGCCAGATGCCCGCGCCCACTGAAACCTTGGTGGCCAAGCCGGCCGAAGGATCGAAGCCATGATTCCAGAACTTGGGCATTTGGCCCTGATCCTCGCCTTGGGCGTGTCGCTGATCCTGTCCACGCTGCCGCTGATGGGTGCGCACCGTGGCCGCGCCGACTGGATGGCACTGGCCCGGCCCACCACAGCGGTGTTGGCGGCCCTGGTGGTGGTGGCGTTTGCCTTTCTCACGGTGGCCTTCGTCAACAACGACTTCACCGTGCTGTACGTGGCGTCGAACTCCAACTCCTCGCTGCCGGTGGAGTACCGCGTCGCCGGTGTCTGGGGTGGCCACGAGGGCTCGCTGCTGCTGTGGGTGCTGATGCTGGTGGTGTGGATGCTGGCCGTGGCGCGCTTCTCGCGCGCGCTGCCGCTGCCCGTGGTGGCCCGGGTGCTGGCCGTGATGGGCATGGTCAGCGCAGGCTTCTTGCTGTTCATGCTGCTCACCTCCAACCCCTTTGACCGCCTGATTCCCGGCGCCGCCGATGGCCGCGACCTGAACCCGCTGCTGCAAGACCCGGGCATGGTCTTCCACCCACCCATGCTCTACATGGGCTATGTGGGCTTCTCGGTGGCCTTCGCCTTCGCCATCGCCGCGCTGATTGACGGCAACCTCAACGCCACCTGGGCGCGCTGGACGCGGCCCTGGACCACCGCTGCCTGGATCTTCCTCACCATCGGCATCTCGCTGGGCAGTTCCTGGGCCTATTACGAGCTGGGCTGGGGTGGCTGGTGGTTCTGGGACCCGGTGGAAAACGCCTCGTTCATGCCCTGGCTGCTGGGCACGGCGCTGGTGCACTCGCTGGCCGTGACCGAAAAGCGCGGCGGCTTCAAGGCCTGGACCGTGCTGCTGGCCATCATGGCCTTCTCGCTCTCGCTGCTGGGCACCTTCCTGGTCCGCTCGGGTGTGCTGTCTTCCGTGCACGCCTTTGCCACCGACCCACGCCGCGGCCTGTTCATCCTGGCCTTTCTGGTCATCGTGGTGGGCAGCTCGCTGCTGCTCTACGCTTGGCGCGCCTCGCAGGTGGGTCTGGGCCAGCGCTTCGGCCTGGTTTCGAAAGAAACCATGCTGCTGGCCAACAACATGCTGCTGGCCGCCGCCTGCGGTGCGGTGCTGCTGGGCACGCTGTACCCGCTGTTCCTGGACGCCATGGGCATGGGCAAGATCTCGGTCGGCCCGCCCTACTTTGACGTGGTGTTCACCGCACTGATGGCGCCGTTGGTCTTCCTCACCGCCGTGGGCCCACTCACGCGCTGGAAGGGCGACGATGTGCCCTCCATTGGCAAACGCATCCGAGTGGCTGGTGTGGTCACCGTGGTGGCTGCAGGCATCACCGCCCTGGTGGCCGGTCGGGCCTCGCTGGGTTCGGTGCTGGGTTACCTGATGGCCTACTGGATCATCGCCGGCACCTTGACCGATCTCGTGACCCGTGTCGCCCCGGCCTACAAGCAGGGCCGGTTGTTCAACGGCGTTCGGCAGCTCGGGCGCGCCCAGACCGGCATGATGCTGGCCCACCTGGGTGTGGCCGCCTTCATCCTGGGTGTGACCGTGGTACGCACCCACGAGACCGAGCGCGACGTGAAGATGAAACCGGGCGACACCACCGAGGTGGGTGGCTATGTGTTCAAGCTCACCGCGCTGCGCGACGAGCAGGGCCCCAACTACCGCATGAAGCGCGGTTTTGTGGAGATCTCGCGCGACGGCAAGCTGCTGGCCACACTGACGCCTGAGAAGCGCGTCTACAAGGTGCAGCAGAACCCCATGACCGAGGCGGCCATCGACTCCAACCTGGCGCGTGACCTGTACGTCTCGATGGGTGAAGAACTGCCTGACGGCGCCTGGACCCTGCGCGTGCAGCACAAGCCCATGGTGGTCTGGATCTGGCTGGGCTGCTTCATCATGGCCTTCGGTGGCGGCCTGGCTGCGTCCGACAAGCGTTACCGCGCCGCGCGGCGCGCCGAGCAGGCCCAAGGCGAGGCCCTGGCGGGGGGCGTGGCATGAAGAAGCTGCTGATCCCGCTGGCGATCTTTCTGGTGCTGGCCGGCTTTCTGTTCGTGGGCCTGTACCGCGACCCGCGCGAGGTGCCCTCGCCGCTCATCGACAAGCCCGCGCCAGCCTTCACGGCGCAGACGCTGCAAGACCCGGGGCGCAGCATCAAGCGCGAGGATTTGCTAGGCAAGGTCTGGGTGCTCAACGTCTGGGCCTCGTGGTGCGTGGCCTGCCGCGAGGAGCACCCGCTGCTGGTGGAGTGGAACAAGGACAACAAGGTGCTGCTGATCGGTCTGGACTACAAAGACCAGCGCGCCGACGGCATGGGCTGGCTGCAGCGCTTTGGCAACCCCTACACCGATTCGCTGTTCGACCCCGATGGCCGCATCGGCCTGGACTACGGCGTCTACGGCGTGCCCGAGACTTTCGTGATCGACAAGACCGGTACCGTGCGCATGAAGCACATCGGTCCGCTCACACCCGAAGCGCTGACCGAAAAGATCGAACCCATGCTGAGGAAGCTCAATGGTTAAGTTGCACACCCGCCTAGCCGGTGTGGCCCTGCTGGCCACCTTGGCCATGCCCACCGTGTGGGCCGCCGAAGCCCAGCCCGTGGCCGCCAACCCAGCCATCGAGGCGCAGATGATGGAGATCGCCACCGAGTTGCGCTGCGTGGTCTGCCAGAACCAGACGGTGGCCGACTCGCACGCCGAACTCGCAGGCGACCTGCGCCAGCAGATCCGCGACCAACTGGCCGCCGGCAAGACGCCCGACCAGGTGCGCGGCTTCATGACCGACCGCTACGGTGACTTCGTGCTCTACAAGCCACCGTTCAGCGCACGCACGGCCCTGCTTTGGATCGGCCCGGGGCTGCTGCTGCTGGGTGGCCTGGTCGGGCTCAACACCGTGATGCGCCGCCGCGCCCGCTTGCCTGACGCTGCCTTCGAGCCCGACACCGACGACACCAACACGGCCGAAAAGGCCACCTGAGCACCTCGCCCCCATGACCGACCCCATTTCCGACCTCAAGCGCAAGATCCTGCAAATCGACGAGCTGCGACAAAGCGGCGCGCTGTCGGCCGAAGCGGCGGCCAGTGGCCGCGCCGATCTGGAACGCCAGCTGCTTGACCTGGTGCTCAAGGCGCCAGCGGGCACGTTGAAGGCCGCGCCGCAGCCTGCTGGAGGTGACACCCCCGCTGCAGCGCCGGCTGCCGCCACGCCCCGTCCCTCGCGCCAGTTGGTGATGGGCCTGGCCGTGTTTGTGCTGGTCTTCGGTGGCGCCGGCTATGCCTGGCGCGGCAACCCCGAAGGCTGGAAGGTGGGCCCCGGTCAACCCGGCACCGCGGCTGCCGCAGCCAATGCGGGCGAAGCAGGGGGCAACGCGCCGCACGAGCTGGGCAATGCGCAGATCGAGGGCATGATCAACACGCTGGCCGACAAGCTCAAGGCCGAGCCCAACAACCCCGATGGCTGGCTGATGCTGGGCCGCTCGTACGCCGCCCTGCAACGCTACAAAGACGCAGTCCCTGCCTTCCGCAAGGTCATCGAGCTGCAACCCAAGAGCGCCCAGGCCATGGCCGATCTGGCCGACGCCTTGGCCATGGAGCAGCAGCGCAGCTTCAAGGGCGAGCCCGCCAAGCTGATCACCGACGCCTTGAAGGCCGACCCCGACAACCTCAAGGCCTTGGCCCTGGCCGGCACGCTGGCCTATGAGAACAAGGATCTGCCCGGCGCCATCAAGCACTGGGAGCACGCCGTGAAAGTGGGCCCGGCCGACAACGACTTGGTGCGCCAACTGCAGGAGAACGTCGGCGAAGTGCGCAAGATGGCCGGCATGCCAGCCGCCGAAGCGGGCGCGGGCGGAAGCACCGCACCACAGGGCGCGGCTGCGCCGGCGGCATTCGCCACCGCCATCACCGGCAAGGTCAGCCTGGCCCCGGCCCTGGCCGCCAAGGCCGCCCCCGACGACACCGTGTTCATCTATGCCCGAGCCGCCGAAGGCTCGCGCATGCCGCTGGCCATCCTGAAGAAGAAGGTCAGCGACCTGCCGGTGAGCTTCACGCTGGACGACAGCATGGCCATGAGCCCGGCGGCCACGCTCTCGGGCGCCAAGGCGGTCATCGTGGGCGCACGGGTGTCCAAATCGGGCCAGGCCATGACGCAGCCTGGCGACCTCACCGGCCAGTCGGCCGTGGTGGCGCCTGGCGTCTCGGGCCTGCAGATCACCATCGGCGAAGAAAGCCGCTGAGGCGTCCGCATGAGCTGGCAACTCTTCGCGCCCTACGGCATCGGGATCGCCCTGTTCCTGATCTGGCACCTGTGGCTCAGAAGCAAGCGGGAGAAGTTGCACACCGCCGAATTCAAGGAAAACATCGCCGCAGGCATCAACGAGCCGCCTTCACTGCACCCCGTCATCAACCCGGCGCTGTGCATAGGCTCCAGCACCTGCGTCAAGAAGTGCCCCGAAGAGGCGCTGGGCATGGTGGGCGGCAAGGCCGTGCTGATCAACGCCTCCGCCTGCATTGGCCACGGTGCCTGCCACTCGGCCTGCCCGTTTGATGCCATCACCCTGGTGTTCGGCACCGAGAAACGGGGCATCGACATCCCTCTGCTGAGCCCGCTGTTCGAAACCAACATGCACGGCATCTTCATTGCCGGCGAGTTGGGCGGCATGGGCCTGATCCGCAAGGCCGCCGAGCAAGGCACCCAAGTGGTGGACGCCATCCTCAAGCGCATGGCCGACCAGTTCCCGTCGCCGCCCGACATGGTGGACCTGCTCATCGTCGGTGCCGGCCCGGCCGGCATGTCGGCCAGCCTCAGCGCCAAGATGCACAAGCTGAAGTTCCGCACCATCGAGCAGGAGCCTTCGCTGGGTGGGGCCATCTTCAAATACCCAAGGCAGAAAGTGGCGATGACCGCGCCGGTGAAGCTGGCCTTGGTGGGGTTGGTGAAGATGCACGAAATCAGCAAGGAAGCCTTGCTGGAATTCTGGGAAGGCACGCGCGCCAAGTACGACATCCAGATCGACTACAACCACCGCATGGACCGCATCGAGCCTATCGAGGGCGGCTACATCGTGCACACCAGCCAGGGCCCCATCAAGGCCCGCGCGGTACTGCTGGCCATCGGCCGCCAGGGTACGCCGCGCACGCTGGCCGTGCCGGGCGAGAACCAGCCCAAGGTGGCCTACCGCCTGATCGATCCGCACCAGTACGAGGGCCAGAAGGTGCTGGTGGTGGGCGGCGGCGATTCAGCCCTGGAGGCCGCCATTGCACTGGGCCGCGTCAGCGGCATCACCTCGGTGCTGAGCTACCGCAGCGCTGCCTTTTCGCGCGTGAAAGGCAAGAACCGCGACACCCTGGCCCAGATGCAGGCCGAGGGCACGGTGGACGTGCGCCTGCAAACCCAGGTGGTGGAGATCACCGAAAAGACCGTGGTGCTGAAGAACGAAGACGGCAGCACCAGCGAGATCGAGAACGACCAGGTCATCGTCTGCGCGGGCGGCGTGCTGCCCACGCCGCTGCTGAAAGACGTGGGCATCAAGTTCGAGACCAAGTTCGGCACCGTCTGAAACCCCTGCGCATTCAAAACATTGAACGCGACAAGGAATCAGATGGCAGTTCACGGCGCGTTGCCGTCATCCCCGCCACCGCCGTCATTCCCGCGTAGGCGGGAATCCAGCATTCAACTTCGGTGGCGTGCAGAGGTCGCCGGGTGAGCGATTGACGCCATGTCCCCCTGTGTCGCGCCCTTGCCAGGGCGCGACACATTCCTCCTGATACTTGCGTCAATCGCTCACCCGACACCCTGCCAGGAACCGGCGTTGGCGCCGAACCTGTGGGAATGCAAACAAGGCCTGTGGAGCGACAGGCGGG